>Ga0308171_1000019_pt1 | contig 626446 bp, 551 predicted proteins | sample PhyGR1_FD_202135 | JGI IMG/M metagenome (GOLD analysis project Ga0308171, IMG submission 202135) | Phyllosphere microbial communities from UC Gill Tract Community Farm, Albany, California, United States - DLSLSG.R1 | ecosystem: Host-associated > Plants > Phyllosphere > Unclassified | place... | reverse complement strand
GCCCGCACTCCACGCTGAATTATCAGACGCCGTCTGAGTTTGCGGCGGGCTGGAGAAAGGGTAATTCTGATAGTGAAGGATCCGACATTACTAAGTGAGCGTTGTATCTAATCCTGGGGGCAGGTCAGGTTGCCTTCATCAGATTCGGTTTCAACAGCGTCTACTTCATCCAGAAGCATCAAGGGAAGCGTTTTACCGCGAAGATGGCTAGGGCTGTTCAGAGACATGAAGTACCAGAACCCACCATTCCGAAGCTGTACCTGTGACGTGTTGTTCACAGCATTCCGATCGTTCTTGTCAGTAATGTACTTTTGCATTTCTGGTGAAGCATCAATCATTGGTCGGATCTTGCCAGCCAACCATTGTGATGTTTCTTTGCCGGTCGCTTGCAGTACACCAGCGTTGCCGGGATTATTTGCGGTCTTGAAGAAAAGAATCCCGTTCAGAATGGTGGTTTTCCCAACCTGCGCGCTGGTCATGAGAACGATTTTTCGCTTCTATTCGTTTATGACATCGATCATCCCTTCCTGAAAAGAGTACAAAGTCATTGGGCGACCGGCTTTTGGTCCATCAGGAAAAATCAAATTGGCCTTCACCCATTCGGAAGGAGTCAGGACAGGCGGTGGTAAAATAAATTTTTGTGCGTTTTTTAGTATGGTGAGAAGTTTGGTTTTCATGGCGAGGCTCCCTAATAGAGGTATTTATCGGGAAGCATTGAAAGGCGTTTGGTGGGAAGGGATTTGAAAGCGGAATTGTTGCGCTTAGTTACTGCTCTATCGTTTTCATCCGTTACTCTAGATAGCTCGCAGCTTTTTTTGCCGTTACTCTAGATAGCTCGCAGGCCGCATTCTACCGTTTCGCGCCGTTACTCTAGGTCGTCCGCAGCCCTTGCAGTACGAGGGATCCGGCAAGATAATAATATAAGCAATTCTTAGAAATCACTGAGTTCGGGCTACGCCCTCACGTATAAAATCAAAATCAAAAAAGACGAGCGAAGCGAGTGCGCGAAGCGCTAGTTAATCATTCTATGAATTGAATGATTAAGATTGGTAACTGAAATGATTTTTCTGAAATGATTAAGAATGGTAATTGTCATCTTCGGCTTCGCCTCGATGATCTCGCTTCGCTCGGATTTAAGTTTTTCTGAAATGATTTAGATTGGTGATTGAAATAATTTCAACTACGAGGCGTAGCCGAGTTTCACGCAGTGAGCGAAGCGAACAAGTGAATATCCTGAATGGTTAATTGATAACTAAATCGTTCAAAAAGTAGGCTATTATGGGTAGTTTTCTCTTATATAAAATATATATATTACTAAACTACCCATACCCCAAAACTACCAATCATCTTCGGCTTCGCCTCGATGAATTCGGGCTACGCCCTCATAATCCTTAGTTTGATAATTATTTTTTTGAAATGACTTCATTTGCCGTATCACAATCGCTCACCAGAGCCATTCTAAGCAATTCAAATTTGAAAGCCATACCATTATCATTTTTATTGAGAAAGCCTCTTAGGAGGCGTTACAGGAGGCTTTACAGCTATGTTTGGTGTTATAACAGCTTCACGGAAAATCAGTCCTGACTAAATTACGATATGAAGCCCACCCCAATATGAATTGGCGGAGTTCTTTTACACGCGGGGCCTCGTTTATCTGTCCATTCCTGACCTGCAAGGTAGCACCATTCTTCAACAGATAATCTCGCAGCTCAAAGTTATCTTCATATGAGCTGTTATCGTCGAAGCCTGGATTCAACCACTGAACAAATACTTCATAGCCTTCGTGAAAGAAAAAGTCGAAAGTTTCTCGTACATCTTCACGATACTGGGTTGAACAGAGAACAATTTGAGGTAAGGATTCTGGTGGAAGTATTTCACTGACATACATTTCTCTTTCTTCAGGCGAACCACTCACGAGAAAAACTTCAACCCATTGTGCGCCATTGAGATAGAGGCGGCGTTTGTTTTTTCCGGTTTTCACCGTACCGTCGAAGAGCCGGTTCCACGTTGTGGATTTTCCTGAATCCCGATTTCCGAGCACAGCAATTAAAAGTCGATCAGACATTTAACACCTACTAAACATTTGGTTTTTTTGAGCATTACACTTTCCCATGATTCTATACGAAACGACAATTATAAATTCACGGTATCCCATCTGAATTTTTCCAAAAATGCGCCGCTAAATACTCGTATGGAATGACTACTCAACGTCATCCAGAAAATCCATTTTCTTGCCTAATCCTACATTTAGTTTCAAGAAAACGAGATTTTAAGGTCACCCGCTAATTTTTTGGTTAAACAATACACAGCAAACCTTGCCTAATCCTGCAAATGGGTGGGGAAACAACACCACCTTAAATAACCATAGCGATTCGAAGGAATCGTTTTTTTAACCACTTTATATGGACACTATCCAACATGAGCCGAACAGCAAAATTAAACGAACACAGTGTGAAAGAACTCGCATCAAAATATTTGGCGGCTGCTCCCGCTGAAAAGAAAGCACTCTTGAAACAATATGGTGTCGTGAAACAGACACTTCACAACACAATGGCACGGTACGGAATCCAATTTGTGCGAGTGATGAATTAACAAAATAAAGAAGCCTTGCAATGGTGCAGGGACGACAAATAGAGAAAACCAAATGAATAACTTATTAACAGTAGTATCAAATAACACCCTGACCGCTCAACCGGTAATGATGGGTTCAAAAGAGTTGGCCGATGTGATCAACCGAAATAAAGATCATGAAAAAATCCCGAATGATATCCGCCACGACAAGGTGATTCGAGCGATTGAAACTATGTTGAGTAATCTGGGGCATTCCCCTCTAGGGGGGAATGACAAAAATCAACAAGTTACGATTACTACAGGGGTCATTTTGAAAACTGACTATCGAGGATTCAAAGAAGAATACTTGCTGGATCGTGACCATGCAATCTGTCTGGTCGCAGGTTATAGCACCGCGATCCGCATGGGTGTTATTCGTCGATTGCATGAACTTGAACAGCAGCAACAGCCAGCGTTTCCCGTGCCGCAGACGTTCGCAGAGGCTTTAATTTTGGCAGGCAAGCTTGAAGCCGAACGAGTTCAGTTATTACTCGAGAATAAAGAAAAGGAATCGATGCTGATTCAACAGGAAAAGGAACATGAAATCTTTGTCGACTCATTCTTCGATACAAAGCAAGCGATCCCCATCGGACAATTCGCAAAGATTACCGGCGTATTAGGAAAAAACCAGATGTTTGAATATCTGCGAAATACAGGTGTCATGATGTCCTCATTAGACCGCAACGAACCGTATCAGCAATACATGAAGCATTTCATTATTCGTGGTCAGTACGGAACACCTTTGCTGAAATGCACCAGCGCCAAATGGTTACTGAATCGTATGGTCAAAAGTGGCTTAATCAGTTCGGCCAAAAAAGAAATGTGTTATGGAGATATCCAAGCGAAATATTCTAACGATCTCGATGTCCTTCTAAACATCGCGGCATAAGAACAATGGGGCGAAAGCCCCTTCGTGAAACCCTCAACGAGGATTACAGAATGATAGGTATAAAAAAGCCCCCTGCGTCAACAGGAGGCTTCAAATGAACAACTAACTCACAGGTATTTATATGTCCCGTTTCAGCACAAATTTATTTCCACGCCCATACATCGACAATTGTTTTTCAGTTTATAGCATCCAGTCAAAAACCGATGAACTGCAGCCGGTAACTTATTGGGGCGGCAACTTTGTTGAACTCAAAGACTCACTAAAGAAAGTTGGCCTGTATACCGGCGCAATGCGAAAAAGAATCAAAACTGTTTCCGATAAAGTAAATGAATTGATCCTGCCGGAAGAGATAATCAGCTACGTGTTCTTTCAGACCAATAATAAAATGACTAAACCGGCGATTTTTATTTGCCTTGAAAACAACGACAGCAAAGAGGGTCGCTTAATCTGTTCATCGGTAAACATGATCATTGAAGCTGGTCACCATGTCTTCGGTAACCGGTGTGATTTTTATCTCGGTTCATGGGAGGCGAGAACATCACACAAGGGCAAGCCGTATATCTGGGTCAATATGTGGGATAGTATTTCGGAGAACCCTATCGTGTTTCGTGGTAAATCTAAAAAAAGCATAAGTGACATTAAACATGAGCCTGAAACCGCACCGGCCGCATCCGAAACGTTTATTGATCCTGAGCCAATACAGTCCTATGTTGATTTGATGGTGGGCTGTATGGCATTGCCAACTGGCTTTAATAAGCAATGCAAGAAAACAAAACAAATCACTTATTCCGGTTTGACCGATGAAGAAAAATCAGCACGTGATTATAGGTCTAAACTTATAACTGATAAATACCAAAGCGAACAATAATGGTTAATATATTATGGTTTATGTCAACTGTTCCGATCGCGAGTCGTTGAATGAACGGCATGAGGTAGCAGATATCTTGTCATTTTTAAGCTGCTCCCTCACATTAGTTGAATTGGATGCACGCTATCTATCTTTATGGGTCTCAAATAAAAAGACTGCCAAAGTAGAGGCCGCTCCTATTGCAAGTCTTGCGTGTCGTGCTCCTAGCCCCTTGGTTTTCGCACTTTTACCGTGGCCTGTCCCGTAACTATTACGTAGTTCAGCTATACCGCTGGTGATGGTAACGAGGTTGCTTAAAATTCGTTTGATGCTATCAGCGGCCTTTGCAGAATCAGAAATATCAGGGGGGGTTAGCTTTAGTTCCTTGACTGTGAGTCTTACAAGCTTCGGTAATTCCAGAGAATCATAATCATCAATACCGCGTTCATCGAGAATAGTTTTACATACAGATTCAATCAGCTCCTTAGCCGTCCCAATCGCCAAGCCAGGATCATCATTGACTGCACTTTCCATTCGCGTAATTTGCCGAACTAAATAGTCACTATCGGCAGTTTCGAATTTTCCTTTTAAGGCGTTGAGATGTGTATCGGTTGAGGGTGAAATCCTCTTGGCTGCGTATAGCGAACGCCCGTTGATGCTTGTCTTGGCTACTAGCTCGTAGTCAGCATCCTTAAGCAGAAGATTAAAACTGTCTTTTAGTTGTTCAACCTCAGTTGGATTTGATCTCACTACAGGGTGTAGACATTCACAGAGAAATTTTAGAAATTTTTCATCGCTATCGTCCAATAAACCGAATCTGTTATCTCTAAGAATCCAGTTGTCTTGCCAGTCATCATTGTTGATGCGGTGTTGCCAGATATCTTGTTCAGCATTGCTGTATCGAGCATCGTGCGAGGGCATTCCTTGCAGATTATATAGGCGAGACAGGAATTCGGTTTCTTCAAGTCTGCCAGCCCAAAAGAGATTATGGATATCAAAATAATCAAAAATATCGCGACGTAAGCTTTCAGAAATCGTCATCGAAGGGATCCTAAGATTGTATTATTTAGTTGTAAGAGAAACGTGAGTAAAATTGCGGATAAGCACCTTACTAAGGCTACAACAATTTGTATAGGGTGTAGATTTCCAAACGTCCGGTTCTGGTATACGATCATCTGTCTGCCAAGCATGATTATACACCACAAGTTTCTGTTGCAACGTTGATTGTCTGTCAGGGTGACAAAATCCCCCCAATCACGGAACGCATCCAGTGGCCGAGAAAATCGATCACCGTAACGCAACACATCGTTCAGGTAACTGAAATAAGATGGTAACAAAAAGCCCCCGATCATAGGACCGAGGGCTTTAATTGAATTCGTCAACATGTCTAAGTATTAACGACAAAGCAATCTTGAAAAATTGCTTTAGCATGTATTTAGGTTGTGGCCGAAATTATGAGTTCAAGTTTTTTTTGTATTTGTTCCAATGCGTATACAACCAAAAATAATAAACCAATTACTGTTGCTGCAAGCGTTATTGTCAACATGATGTTCCCCTTTCATGCATGTATTTAGGGAAGTATTTTCAGGCTAATATTCCAATTCGATACTGGTCTGTTCTTGGGTATCCGAACTATCATCTTCTGGAACAGGATCGGTTGTTTCGCTATCGTCTGGAAGTACGATCGATTCCATCATTTCTTCTGAAATGAGCAGATCCCCTATCTCTGTCAGAGCATGGTTTATAATTTCAGCAAGCTTTTCTTTCGTGCTGCTTTGGTCGATTGCCGCTTCCATAACCTCAACCGCTTTTTCGTTTGGAATGAGACGGATCACATCTTTGAACTTAGTGAGATACTGATTCAGCGCTGACTGAACCTGTTCTGTAGAGATCAACTGCCCAGACTCTTTGAACGATGCGTATTCTGCCATATCGCTCTTAGCCTTTTGTTCACGCAACTTTTCCCTGTCCATTTCATCTTTGACGGACATGTTCCTCATAGGGTTGATTTTGTTCTCGACGATCCATCGCGTAGCCTCAGATTCAATGCAACTCTTCTTAACATCGTCGAACGGTAATCCTTCTGCACGCCACGATTTTACCGCATTAAAAGAGTAACCATAACGGTGGGCTAAATCGCTGAGGGTGACTATCGCGGGTTGTTTAGGTTTTGCCATTTTATTCTACCTTTCAATAACGTATGTGATTATATTTTTCTATACTGTTATTTAGAGGCATGGATTACATCCGATATTATGTTGAACTGAACACGTTTTAAAAACCCACACGCGCCACAAACATTGGGCGGCTGAAACATCTCGACGTCTAGACGGCTAAAAAGAACCTATCGATTTCTGAAAAATACATTTTAGAATCTATCACCACTGGTCATTTGTAACTCATTTCAGTAAATTAACAAAAAATATATTTCCGAGGAATCCAACGTGCATAATGCTCGCCCGTCACACTTATACAAATACAAAAATTTCAGCGTTGATAGCCTAGATTTATTGGTCAGCGATAAATTGTATTTTGCTGATCCATCGACGTTCAATGATCCGCTTGATTGTAAACCTTCCGTTATCAACAACATTGACGATATAGCTGGATTAGAGGACATATTTTATCGTCTTTTTGTTGCAGCACATAAAAAAGAACTCAACGATGCAGCCAAAAAAATAAAATATAATGGACCAAAAACATTAGAAAGAATATCCAAACTTGGCGACATGGAGGCCACGAAATTAATCGGTCGCATAGCCGAGAATCATGATTTTTTTGGTGACTCGATTGAAAAAAGCTTACTCATCTACATCGAAAAATACTTACTACAAGGATACGATAATGGAGTTTTATCCTTAGCTGAAAATTTTGATTGTCCTTTAATGTGGTCACATTATGCCGATCAACATAGAGGGTTTTGTTTTGGGTATGACATTGCTAAAACATCGACCGGAAAGATACAACCAATAAATTACTACCGACAAAGAACGATCACCACACAACAAATACTTGATATGTTGGATGGAAAAGAAAACGCCAAAAAAGAAATAGACGATGCTGTACTTTTAAGTAAAGCAAAACCATGGAAATACGAGAAAGAATGGAGATATATCCATACCCAAGGATTGCACGATTCTAATTTAAACCTGACTGATGTCACGTTTGGCCTTCGCTTCAAAGAGTCGGCAAAGTATGCAGTTATGCAAGCCCTCTCACAACGCCCATACCCTGTAAAATTTTACGAAATGAAAACAATCCATGGTGAATTTACGCTGGAAAGAACAGAGGTGCATGAACAAGATTTTGTGAGATATCCAGATTGTAACCAGTATTACGTCAATTCACTCGAGGACGTCAGAAATGATTATAATGATAATGATGATGACCCCTTCAATGAACCTGAACCGTTCAATCCAAAAGATACCTACTGATGATTACAGATTAAAAAACATTGTTTGCAATTAAGTAACTACATGGTGATGTTGTAAGTACTTAGCACAACGCTCGCTCTTAATTGGGAAATGTGATTTGGCGCGCATTATGCCACAACGGCGCGTTGGGATCGCCTCCCCTTGTGTACATTTTTCGCGCAATAGCTAAAAAAGTTCCCTGCACACTCAATGATCGTGGGGAAATAAAAACAAAAAACCCGACATAAGCCGGGTTTTACAGTTCAGATTCGGGGATCAGAAGTTGTAGCCGATCACGCCGTAGTAACCCCAGCCGGTGGACTTCACATCGAAGTTACCGTTGCCGAAGTTCAGCTCTGCGCCGTCAGCCCACTGGCCGCCGTTGTGGAAGTAACGCGCCACGAACGAGTAATGCCAGTGCGTGTAGTTCAGGGACAGAATATGGCTTGAGGCGATAGAGTTGTTAGAACGTGCTTTGTTGCCGTTCACGTCACGCATATCGTCATCACCCAGTGAGGAGCCCCAGTCGAAGTTGGTGAACCCGATATAGCTCAGGTTGCCGCCCCACAACTGTGTCAGCGGAACAAAGTATTTCACTTTGAAACGGTAACCGTCCCAGCTGTTTTCGTTGGCAGCGTTGTAGTTTTCCCACTGGTATTTTGCATACACGTTCAGAGACAGGCTCATCGGCAGGCCGGTATCGATATCGGTGCCCAGACCCATGTACCAGGTGTTCTGACGGTTTTCGCTGTCCGGACCCATATCGTAGATATAGTTGTTCGCGAAATACCATTCTTTGAACGGACCAAAGCTCAGATCAGTGCCGGTCAGCTTATCGATAGAGAAGCGCGGTTCGATTTCCATAAACAGCGGAGAACCATTTTTATCCCAGATACCGGTGTCGTTACCGTTACCGGCGCCGAAGGTTTTAGGAATATCGATATAGCCGTAGAAATCAAACCAGTCTTTGTGCGCAAACGCTTCATATTCAAGGTAAACATCGTTACGCAGTGTCGGCCCGAAACGGGTATCTGCGCTGCCTACAACGTTAACACTCTGGTGCCACCAGTCAGAAACAAATTCGCCCTTGCTATCATCAGCGAGCACGGTCGCGCTGTAGGACAAAGCCATCAAAGCGCCTGCTGCAATAATTTTATTTTTCATATTTATACCAGAAGCGGGGGGTGGGACAACGCCTTGCCACTTTCAGACGTTGCATAAAACAAACCCTAAAACTGTGATCCGCAACCGATTGCTGCACATAGTGCATAAAACCTGCAATTTCCAGTTACTTCCTACAAGAGTCGACTTTTCTTAGCTAATAAATAGATTTGGTCAAGGTTTGTCAATTTCTGTTTCATTCTGATACATCCCGAATGTGATATTGATCACACATATGTTTCAGGTGTATTTCATTCACGTGATCAGGGGCCAGAAAAAAACATCGTTCACAAAATGAACATTCGTTATTTGTCATGCTATAGTAATGACAAATAATGGTACGGAGGAACGCAGTATGAATTCAAAAATTTCCGGGCTGTCTTCCAGCCTTTTGCAAAAACCTGCAACACCGCTTTGGCAATCTGCGGGACTTCCCGCAAGCAGCGGAATTAGTTTGATTAATGCCATACAAAAGGGATTTCCGGTTGATAGTATCAGCCGTCTTAATACTGAGCTGGGATGGCCGAAAATGGTGTTACTGGAAATAATGGGGATTAACGAACGTAATTATGCGCGTCGTAAAGCCGGAAACGGATTGCTGAAAAGTGAAGAGAGCGAGCGAGTGGCGCGGCTGGTACGCATCGTAGATGCCGCCACCGATTTGTTTGAAGGGGATCGTGTCGCTGCGCTCGAGTGGTTCACCCGCCCTGCTCCGGCACTGGATGGCTCCCGCCCGCTGGAACTGCTGTCCTCTGAAGCGGGTGCGGTGGAAGTCAGCCGTTTGATCGGTCGTCTTGAGCACGGTGTTTTCAATTGAAGCTGTATCGTATCGTGCAAACCCGCCATCTGGCGACAGCCTGGTCGGGCGCAGGTGCGCAGCTTTACGGCGGGCGCTGGAATCCACCGGGCAGGCCGGTGGTTTATGTCACCACCAGTATTTCGCTGGCGATCCTGGAAATCCTGGTGCATTTGCAAAACAGTATGCTGATGCGGTCGTATACCTTGCTCAGTATTGAAGTGCCGGAGGAACTGCTGGATACGCTGGAAGTTTCCGAACTGGCATCTGACTGGCGGAGTGCATCGCCGCCGGACAGCACACAACGCCAGGGTGACGCCTGGCTCGAGGAAGGTGATTATGTCGGGCTGAAAGTGCCGTCGGTCATTGTGCCGTCGGAATACAACGTGTTGCTGAATCCGCAGCATCCGGCTTTTGTCGATTTACTGAGTTCAGCAGAACGCGAGCCGATGATATTTGACCCGCGCCTGCAATAGCCACTATTACAGAGACGGGTCTTTTTACTTTCAGAGATTATTCCGCTTTCCGGTTACTGCGATATATCAGCGCCAGCGCAATGATCAGGCAGGGAATAGCCGCCAGCCGGTGCCATGACAACGCAATTTGCGGATTATCCAGCCAGCCGAAATTATCGATCAACATCCCCATACTCAGCTGTCCGAGGATGACTGCAACAGTCGCCGCTGCAGTACCGACACGCGGGACGGCAGTCACCATCACAATGATGTACGGCACACCAAATAACGCCCCCGCAAGTTGCCATTTCGGTACCGTCAGTAAGGTTTCCGGTTGCGGTGTTTGCAGGAATAACACCAGCACGGCAGTAATTGCTGCGCCGACGCTGAATGTCAGAAAGGCGCTTTTCAGCACACCGACCTTTTCCCCTAACTGCCCGTTGACTGCCGCCTGCATACTCAGCGCAGCACCTGCGACAATAGCAAGAATAATCATAATCATTTCAGTCATGTTTTAGCCCCAGGCAATCAGAATAAGTGCAGCAACGATAAACAGCAGAGCCAGCAGGCGTTCACCGCCGACTTTCTTATGCGGCGTACCAAACCAGCCGTAATGGTCGATCAGCACACTTTTCGCCACCTGCCCTGATAAAATCGCAATCATTGTCATGCCAATACCAATGACCGGTGTCGCGAGGGTCAGCACCACGACATACACGGGACCGAGGACGCCACCCAGCAGTTTCCAGCCCGGTTGTTCTGTGAAAGACGGCGCATTACGCGGGCTAAAAAACAGCACCAGCAAACCGGTCAGTACGGCACCGACACCGAAAATACTCAGTGTTGCCCACAGATGCCCGACTTCTGTTCCCAGCGGACCAATCAGTCCTGCCTCCAGCGACAGCCCCATCCCCGCCAGAATGACCAGCGGAATTAACATCAGATTCATTTTTACCCTGCTTTTTGTTTTTTGAGAGGCGGCGACTATAGCGTGACAGAACTATGCGAAAAACAGCACAATGAGGAAAATACCTTTGCAGGAATTGCACAGATGAAAGGTTTTAATCAGATCAATATTCAGGCATTACGGCTGTATGTCGCCGTACTGGATCAGGGCAGTTTCTCTGAAGTGGCGCGCCGGGAAGCGATGTCGCCGTCAACCGTATCGCGGGTGATTTCACAACTGGAACAGGCGTTACAGACGCAGCTTTTGTACCGAAATACGCGTGCCGTCAGTCCGACAGAATCGGGCAAACTGCTGGCAGAACATGCGCGTCAGGTACTGGCTCAGCTGGATCTCGCCGCGCTGGATTTACAGGAACAGGACAGCGAACCCGGCGGACTGATCCGCATCAATGCTCCCGTAGTGTTTGGCCAGCGCCACCTTGCGCCGTGGCTGCATGAGCTCAACGCGCGATACCCGCGCCTGAATATTGAACTGATGCAAACCGATGATTTCATCGACCCGTTACAGGACAGCGTGGATTTGCTGATCCGCATCGGCGTGATGACAGATTCCACCCTGCAGGCGCGTACGCTCGGCCACCAGAATTTCCGCCTTGCCGCGAGTCCGGCGTATCTTGCCCGCGCAGGAACGCCGAAAACGCCGGACGATTTAGCCAGTCACAGTTGTCTGGTTTTCAAAGGATTTGCCGGTTCGCAGCGCTGGTATTTCCGTCAGCCTGAACAGGAATGGCGCTCGCTAAACCTGCGGGGATCACTGACCAGTAATAATGCAGAAACCCTGACGCAGGCGGGGATCGACGCCATGGGGCTGGTTGTATTTCCTACCTGGCTGATAGGCGATGCATTGCGGGACGGTCGTCTGGTCAGCGTGCTTGAAGACTATCAGGTATCGACGTCACCGGAGCCGCAAACCATATCGGCGCTGTACCCGAACAGCCGACGCCCTTCGATCAAAGTACGGGCGGTGATTGATTTTCTGGTAGAGAAGTTTGGCAGCCCGGCGTATTGGGAGTGAGGCAGTTGCACTGAGGGCTCTTTCGATTAGTCCGAGACAATTTCGGTTTTTCAAGTGCTGTGATCACCTGACTCGCCGCGCCGAAACCGACCAGAGGGGAAAGGCTTTTCCCCTCTGAACTCCCCTCGCCTTTTTCAACACGCGCTCCGCTCGCTGGCTATGTTTCAGGTATCACAGCGACAGGCTGGAAATCTTGCCGCTGCGCGGTTCCCTCTCTCGGTCCTGAAGCCATTGGTCTTCAGGCCGCTCCGTTCGGCAGGATTTCTGAATCGCCCGCTGGATCTTAGATTCAAAAACCAAAGGGTTTATCTTTTAGAATAGTTGATTGGCGTGCTCAAAATTCAGCTGAACGGAGCGGCTTCGAGACCTATGGCTCGAAGACCGAGAGAAGGCAGTGCGAAGCACCTGAATTTGCGCCACTTACTAATGCATCAGAACACGTCCATCGTCCCAGCGGCAGCGCGCAGTAAAAGAGCCGGAGATTCTTAAGAGACGCGGCGATAGGCGCCTCTTAAGGCCGGTGTTGGTGTTGACCTTGAAGTTAAAGCTAAAGGCTAACCCTTTACCTCAACTCCATCCCCACATGCGCAATCCCATCTTCATCATAAATCTCCGTATACGCCACAAACCCCAGCCGGCCATAGAACCCCTGCAAATGCGCCTGCGCGGAAATCGCGACGCGCGCGCCCGGCCAGTGTTTCTGGCAGGCTGCCAGTGCCTGTTCCATCAGCTGATATCCCAGCTTCAGGCCACGTGCGGAAGGGGCAACAATCACCCGTCCGATTGCCACCTCATCATCGGAACGCAGAATACGCGCATAGGCGGCTATTTTACCGTCCAGCCACGCAACGATATGACGGTTTTCACCGGTCAGATCCTGCCCGTCGATGTCCTGATATACGCAGGTTTGCTCGACCACAAACACTTCGCTGCGCAGTGACAGAATGGCGTAAAGCTGTGCCGTGTTGAGTTCGCTGTGATGGTAATCCTGCCAGTGAAGCGATGAAGATCCGGTCATGAGTAAGTGCCCTGCCTTTTCTGAAAGCCAAAAAAAAGAGATATTCCTGAGAATATCTCTTTTTAACACAGATTTTACAGCCAATTTATCAGGCAGATTTCTTCAGCGGTGTCGTGCGAACCGGTGCATCGCCTGCGGTGTAATACTCTGCAGTACTGCGCGGTAACGGCTGACGCCCGCGGATTTTATCGGCAATCTTTTCTGCGATCATAATTGTCGTCGCGTTCAGGTTACCGGTAATGATCTGCGGCATGATGGAGGCATCCACCACGCGCAGGCTTTCTACCCCGTGAACGCGCCCTTCTCCGTCCACCACCGCCATCTCATCAGTACCCATTTTGCAGGAGCACGAAGGATGGAACGCCGTTTCGGCGTGCTCGCGGATAAACGCATCCAGTTCTTCATCAGTCTGTACGTTTTCACCCGGACTGATTTCACGACCACGGTAAGGATCCAGCGCTGGCTGATTCATGATTTCACGCGTGATGCGGATAGCGTCGCGGAACTCGTGCCAGTCCTGCTCGGTTGCCATGTAATTAAACAGGATGCTCGGATGCTGGCGCGGATCTTTCGATTTCACCTGCACGCGGCCACGGCTTGGCGAACGCATGGAACCCACGTGCGCCTGAAAACCATGCTCTTTCACCGCGTTGCTGCCGTTGTAGTTAATCGCCACCGGCAGGAAGTGATACTGAATATTCGGCCAGGCAAACTCTTCGCGGCTGCGGATAAAACCACCCGCTTCGAACTGATTGCTCGCGCCGACACCGGTACCTTTAAACAACCATTCTGCACCAATCGCGGGCTGGTTATGCATCTGCAAGGCCGGGTATAAAGACACCGGCTGAGTGCAGCTGTATTGCAGGTACATCTCCAGATGATCCTGCAGATTCTCGCCGACGCCCGGCAAATCATGAACCAGCGGAATCTCCAGACGGTTGAGCAGCTCCGCTGCGCCGACACCCGAACGTTGCAGAATTTGCGGTGACGCAATCGCGCCGCTGCACAGCAACACTTCACGTTTCGCTTTCGCCGTTTTAGCGTTGTAGTCGTCACCGTGGAAATAGCTGACGCCCGTGGCACGCTTGCCTTCAAACAGAATTCTGTCTGTCAGCGCGTGCGTCACGATAGTCAGATTGGCTCGCGGTTTGGCCTGATCCAGATACCCGCGCGCTGTACTTGCACGACGGCCTTTCGGTGTAACGGTTCTGTCCATCGGACCAAAACCTTCCTGCTGATAACCGTTCAGGTCGTCGGTACGGGGATACCCAGCCTGCACACCGGCTTCAATCATCGCGTGGAACAGCGGGTTATTGCCTTTTTTCGGCGTCGCCACACTGACCGGTCCGTCGCCACCGTGAAAATCATTCGGACCGATATCGCGGGTTTCGGCTTTGCGGAAATAAGGCAGGCAGTCCAGATAACTCCAGTCTTCCAGACCCGGCGCTTTCGCCCAGTTATCGAAATCCATCGCGTTACCGCGGATGTAACACATACCGTTAATCAGCGAAGAACCGCCCAGACCTTTACCGCGCCCGCATTCCATACGGCGGTTATTCATATGCGGTTCCGGGTCGGTTTCATACGCCCAGTTATAACGACGGCCCTGTAACGGGAACGCCAGCGCCGCAGGCATCTGTGTGCGGAAATCCAGACGATAATCCGGGCCGCCCGCTTCCAGCAGCAACACGCTGACATTGCTGTCTTCGGTCAGTCGGGTGGCGAGAACGTTGCCGGCAGAACCGGCACCAATAATGATGTAATCGTAATCCATTAAAATCTCCTCTGTCGCGGCGGATTAAAAGACTGAGCTGAATTCGCCCAGTTCGACCTGCACGGATTTGATTTGGGTGTAATGCTCAAGCGTGGTGACGCCGTTTTCACGACCAACGCCGGAGTGCTTATAGCCGCCGACCGGCATTTCTGCCGCCGATTCGCCCCACGTATTGACCCAGCAAATCCCGGCTTCAAGTTTGTGAATAACACGATGCGCACGGTTAAGATCCTGCGTCACCAGCCCGGCAGCCAGACCGTATTCGGTATCGTTGGCGCGGCGGATCACTTCCTCTTCACTTTCATACGTCAGAATGCTCATCACCGGTCCGAAGATTTCTTCACGGACAATCAGCATGTCATCGCGGCAGTCGGTAAAGACCGTCGGGGCGACATAAGCGCCTTTCGCGTATTCGCCGGAAGTCACGCGTTCGCCGCCGGTCAGTAACGTCGCGCCTTCACGCTTGCCGCTGTCGATGTAACGCAGCACGGATTCCATGTGTGCGAAGCTGACCAGCGGGCCGAAGTTGACGTTTTCGTCAGTTGGATCGCCCAGACGGATACGCTTCACGCGTTCCAGAACTTTAGCTTCAAACGCTTTGTGCAGTGCTTTTGGCACAAACACGCGGGTGCCGTTAGTACACACCTGGCCGGAGCTGTAGAAGTTCGCCATCATGGCGATGTCAGCCGCTTTATCGAGATCCGCGTCTTCAAAGATGATCAGCGGAGATTTGCCGCCCAGTTCCATCGTCACTTCTTTCAGCGTGGACGCCGACGCGCTGGCCATGACTTTCTTGCCAGTTTTAATGCCGCCGGTGAACGAAACTTTGGCGATATCAGGATGATCGGTTAACGCCTGGCCGACGCTGGCTGCACCGGTGACTACGCTGAACACGCCGTCCGGCACGCCCGCTTCGGTGTAGATTTCCGCCAGTTTCAGTGCGGTCAGCGAGGTGTTTTCGCTCGGTTTGAACACCATCGCGTTTCCTGCCGCCAGCGCAGGTGCGGATTTCCACAGCGCAATCTGAATCGGGTAGTTCCATGCGCCGATACCTGCGACCACGCCCAGCGGCTCGCGGCGGGTATACACGAAGGAAGAATCGCGCAGCGGAATTTGCTGGCCTTCGATGGCAGGGATCAGCCCGGCGTAATATTCCAGCACATCCGCGCCGGTGACGATATCCACCGCCAGCGTTTCCGACAGCGGCTTGCCGGTATCGGCGGTTTCAATCGCCGCCAGCTCGTCGTTGCGTTCACGCAGAATATCCACGGCGCGGCGCAGAATACGTGCGCGGCTCATGGCCGTCATTGCCGCCCAGACTTTCTGGCCTTTCTGCGCGGATTTCACCGCCAGATCGACATCGGCGTGCGTGGCGGATGGCAGCGTGGCAATCACGTCGCCATTGGCCGGGTTCACTGCATCGAAGGTTTCATCACCGGTACTGTCCTGAAAACGTCCGTTGATATAAAGTTTTTGCGTGCCGTAGCGGGACATAAATCTCTCCTCGGTCTGTGCGGTCTGAAGGTTTTCTGCCTGGCTCATGTGAGCTGCGATTCGATGTGGCGGCGGGTGATTTGCATCGCCTCGGCGCGGTTAAATTCTTTACCGCTAAGTGCGCCGCGCAGCCACAGGCCGTCAATCAGTGCGGCGGTGCTTTGTGCCGCCAGACGTGCCTCACTTTTGGGCAGAAAACGTCTGAATTCAGAACATAAGTTTGAATAGAGCCGGCGGCTGTTGACCTGTTGCAGACGGTACAACTGCGGGTGATGCATGCTGCTCGCCCAGAAGGCCAGCCAGGTTTTCATCGCCGCGCTGTTGGTCTGACTGTCGTCAAAATTGGCTTCTGCAATCGCATGCAGTCGCGCCGTCGGTGCAGTATCTGTCAGCTGCGCTAACCGCAACTGCACCCCTTCCCCCAAATGACTGAGCAAATAACGCATGGTCGCTTCCAGCAGCCCATTCTTGTCACGAAAGTAGTGACTGATGATGCCGTTGGAGACGCCTGCACGGCGTGCGATCTGCGAAATCGACGCATCGTGCATCCCGACTTCGTTGACCGCCGCCAGGGTTGCCTCAATCAATTGCTGCCTTCTTATCGGCTGCATTCCTACTTTGGGCATGGTTCCGGCTCCTGAAAATGAGCGGGTTGAAACGCGCTTAAAAACCGTTTTTTTACGCTTTCGTACAACCTTGTTAACGCTCTTACGCCACCTATTTAACTTTTTTTTGATTGAACGTTCAATTAAAAATGCATATATTTTATTACCAATACGTTAGTAATTTGTATGAATTTTGGAGTTGGTAAGAAGCCAATTTATTGAAAAACAGTGATTAATTAGCAAGACAGGGGAAAAAATGGCAATTGCCGATACGACAGATAAACAGAGCGAAAAACCTCGCGACCAGCTCAACAAGGTGGTGTTCTTCACCTCCGCAGGTTTAATTTTAGCCTTCACATTAATGACCATTTTCTTCACCGATTTATCGGGAAAATGGATCAGCCTGACCCTCAACTGGGTGTCTGCTACATTTGGCTGGTATTACATGCTGGCGGCGACGCTGTACATCGTGTTTGTAGTGTTCATAGCCTGCTCGCGCTTCGGCTCGATCAAACTGGGCCCTGAACAATCCAAACCCGAATTCAGCATGATGAGCTGGGCGGCCATGTTATTTGCCGCCGGGATCGGCATCGACCTGATGTTTTTCTCGGTCGCCGAACCGGTAACGCAGTACATGCTGCCGCCGGAAGGTAACGGCCAGACGCTGGAAGCCGCACGACAGGCAATGACCTGGACGCTGTTCCACTACGGCCTGACCGGCTGGGCAATGTATGCGCTGATGGGGATCGCGCTGGGCTATTTCAGCTACCGCTATAACCTGCCACTGACCATCCGTTCGGCGCTGTACCCGATTTTCGGCAAACGCATCAACGGCCCGATCGGTCACAGCGTGGATATTGCCGCCGTCGTCGGCACCATTTTTGGTATCGCGACAACGCTCGGTATTGGCGTGGTGCAGCTCAATTACGGGCTGAAAGTGCTGTTCCATATTCCGGAAAACCTGACCGTTCAGGCCGCCCTGATCCTGCTTTCGGTGATCATGGCGACAGTATCGGTCACGTCTGGCGTGAATAAAGGCATCCGAATTCTGTCGGAACTCAACGTGCTGCTGGCGCTGGGGCTGATCCTGTTCCTGCTGTTCTTTGGCAATACCGAATTCCTGCTCAATGCGCTGGTGCTCAACATCGGAGATTACATCAACCGCTTTATGGGCATGACGCTCAATACCTTTGCGTTTGATCGCCCTACGGAATGGATGAACAGCTGGACCCTGTTCTTCTGGGCATGGTGGGTGGCGTGGTCGCCGTTTGTCGGTCTGTTCCTGGCGCGTATTTCACGCGGGCGCACCATCCGTCAGTTCGTGCTCGGCACGCTGATCATTCCGTTTGTCTTCACCCTGTTGTGGCTGTCGATTTTCGGTAACAGTGCGCTGTATCAGATCCTGCACGGCAATCTGGATTTCGCCAACGAAGTGATTGCGCACCCTGAGCGCGGCGTTTACAGCCTGCTGGCGCAGTATCCCGGTTTTACGCTGAGTGCTTCTGTCGCCACCATCACCGGCCTGCTGTTTTATGTCACCTCGGCGGATTCCGGTTCACTGGTGCTGGGTAACTTCACCTCAAAACTGGCGGACATTAATAACGATGCGCCGAACTGGCTGCGGATTTTCTGGTCAGTCACCATCGGCGTGCTGACGCTGGGGATGCTGATGACCGACGGCGTTTCCGCGCTGCAAAACACCACGGTGATTATGGGGCTGCCGTTCAGCTTTGTGATTTTCTTCATCATGGCCGGATTATATAAATCGCTGCGGCTGGAAGATTACCGCCGCGCCAGCACCCAGCAGAATCTGGCGCCGATGCCTTCAACCAGCGACGCGGCGCTGAACTGGAAACAGCGTCTGTCACGGGTGATGAACTATCCGGGCACGCGCCATACGCAGAAAATGATGGATACCGTCTGCCGTCCGGCGATGCAGGAAGTGGCGCAGGAACTGGAACTGCGCGGGGCGAAAGTGACGTTCAACGAACATGAGCCACAGGAAGACGAGAAAATCGGGCCGCTGGAATTGCAGGTGGCGCTGGGCGAAGAACAGAACTTTGTGTATCAGATCTGGCCGGTGCGTTATGCCGTCCCTGCCTTTACCTATCGCGCACGTGCGGGTAAATCGAATTATTACCGTCTGGAAACCTTCCTGCTGGAAGGTACGCAGGGCAATGACCTGATGGACTTCACCAAACATCAGGTAATCAATGACATTCTGGATCAGTACGAACGTCATCTGAACTTCCTGCACATTAACCGCGAAGCGCCGGGGAATACCCTGACCTTCCCGGAACAGCCGGTTTAATCACGTAAACCTGATAACAACGACCTCACAAAAAACCCGCGTAATGCGTAGCAACAGAATTTATTTAGTAACAATCTTCACCATAAAGGGGCCGGATTATTCCGGCCTTTTTTTATTTTTAATCAATAATCCCCCTGTTACAGAATTTTCATGCTGTACAAAAATTGACGATAATTTGACTTAGGGATAGTTTAATTCCACTGCGGAAGCAGCAGGTCAGCCAGCATGTATCGCGCTGGCTCTCTCTTTAAAATGGAGTTTAAAACTATGGCTATACCAGCTTATCTATGGCTCAAAGACGACGGCGGCGCGGATATTCGCGGCTCTGTCGAGGTTGCGGGCCGTGAAGGCAGTATCGAGATCCTCGGCCTGAATCATTGCATCACTCTCCCCACAGACAACGCAACGGGCAAACCTACCGCTACCCGTGAACATTCCCCCTACAGTTTTGACAAGGAGATCGACGCTTCCAGTCCCTATCTGTACAAGGCTGTAACCTCGGGGCAGAAGCTCCACTCCGCTGAAGTAAAGTTTTATCGAATCAATGACGCCGGTCAGGAGGTTGAGTATTTCAGCGCCGTTATGGAAGGCGTGACGGTCGTCAGCGTGGGGCCGATCATGTATGACGTCAAATCTCAGTACGGGGAAAAGCGGAACCACCTGGAAGTGGTGGAGCTGATTTACGAAAAAATCACATGGCGTTATGTTGACGGGAACATCATCCACTCTGACAGCTGGAATGAACGCACAACCGTATAAGGATAAAGAGCGATGGCATGGAAATATGAGCAAAGCACAGGTAGGTTGTACAACGGCAGCGAATTAGTCGAAACCGGTTACTCTGGTAGTCTGACCAATAAAAACAACCCCGACCGTCAGCAGGTTAAAGGGCTGGGGCCGCTTCCCCGGGGAACGTACAGAATCGCGGGCCACTCAACGTCTAAAGGCCCGATGACCATTATTCTGGAGCAGACGTCCGGGGACTCGTTTGGCCGTTCATTGTTCCGCATTCACGGGGAAAGGGTCGACATGCCTGCGGGCTTTGCGTCAACGGGCTGTATTATCATGTCACGCTCTACCCGGCGGCGCGTTCTGCGCGAAGGCGGGACGCTTGAGGTCGTCCAATGAAGTGGCTCAGGCTTTTGGGACTGTTTCCGTGTCTTGTATGGGCAGGGGGAAATACCCCAGACTGGTCAGCTTCATGGAAGGGAGTTGAGTCAGGCGAACAAGCCTGGATTGATAAGGTCCCTGAACTGGCGGCCAGGGCGGACGTAAAACAGGCTGCCGGTCTCGAGGATGCGCTCTCTATGGCGTTATCTAAGAACACTTCGGCGGTTTTAGGCGCACTCAGCATCATCGACGCAAAAGAATGGCCCCATATGATTGGGACGGATATCGTCTGTGGTATTCCTGCTGAGCTATTCACCACAGACGCTATGGTTGAGGATTTTTATCAGCGAACCCGTCTGGCCCTGCTGAGGACAGACAAAGGAGCAACCTGTCTGTGGATCCTCGAAGCGACATACGAGGAATGGAAAGCAGACAACGCCCGCAAGGCTAAGTAATATTATCTCCTGTAACAAAGCCCGGTCGGTTGACCGGGCCGGGAATGATGATTACCCGCAGACAGGCATGTTGAGTTTTTCCGCCCGGTGTACATCAGTGCTTTTCACCCCGGCGTTAGCCAGTTTTTCTTCCGCCTCGTCGAGGTCTTCCTCATCGATTTCCAGCGATTCCTGATCCTGCCCCTCACAAGGGGTCAGCGCCAGTTCCACCAGGATCGGGAAATGATCCGACCCCATAAACCCAAGACGCTGAAGACTGACCAGCGTGAAATCTTTGCTATGGAAAACGTGATCCAGCGGCCAGCGCAGGAAAGGATAACTGGCGTGGAAAGTATTGAACATACCCCGGCCACGGCGCGGATCGAGCAGGCCGCTGACTTTCATAAACAGGCGCGTGGTGCGCGACCATGCCACATCATTCAGGTCACCGGTCACAATCGTCGGATAGGTCGCTTTCGCCGCCGTATGACCGACAGCAACCAGCTCGCCATCGCGGTCAGTGGATTCGTCGGCTTCCGTCGGGCTTGGCGGCATCGGGTGCAGGCAGTGCATCACCACCTGTTCGCCGGAAGGCAGTTCGGCGCGAAAATGCATCGACGGAATATCGTCTGCCACCAGAAATTGAATTTTTGCCGAATGCATCGGCAGACGGGAATAGACGTGCATTCCGTAGAGATTATCCAGCGGGCAACGCAGGCTGTGCGGGTAATCCGCGTCCAGCACCGCCATCTGGTCTTCCCACCACTGATCTGTTTCCAGCAACACCAGAATATCCGGCTGATGCTCGCGTATTTGTGCAATCAGCGCGCCGGCTTTGCGGTTGGTGGTCAGCACGTTGCTGTTCATGATTTTGATACGTGAATGACTGCCGGAGACGGTTTTCTTCACCTGCACCCGGTAAAAGGGGGTGTAAGGCAAAATCCACCAGCTCTGATAGGCCATACAAGCCACCGTTAAAATAATGATTGTGGTGGAAATTCCGTCGCTTAACGGCATGATCATCAGCTCGGTCAGCAGAAATAGCAGACACAACGTTGCCATCTGCAAACGCGGGAAATCCCAGACCCGTACCCACCAGCGCTGATTGCGGGAAAAAGGCAGCAGCGTCAGCAAGGTCATGATGACCGTCAGGACACAAAGGGTAATTCGAAAAGCATGCATCGGTTATCGACCCTGATAAAAAAATAGCAGAAGAGAAACTCTCAATACCTTGTTAACCGATTGTGACTTAAAAAACGGAGGGCGACCAGAAGGATGTCACCGCCCTTTCCATTGTTCCGAAAAAGGCGGCATTTTTAGCGGTAATTATTTTGCAGCGGCGGCCTGATCAGGCACATGACACCAGTTGTGTTGCTCGACAATCCCGCCATTTGGCGAGGTGTAACCGATACAGCCCAGAATGGTGTCGTACAGTTTTTCATGGAAAGCCGGTTTCTTTTCAGCGGCCATTTTCTGCAACTGTTCGAAGCCCGCTTTGTTCTGGTCGTTTGACAGGAACTTGTCTGACGCCCAGACCATGATCGGCACAGTACGTTGCTCAATCGGCGCATGATCGCGCGGTGTGCCGTGGAAATGCATACTTTTGGAAATCGATTCACCGTGATCGGAGGCATAAAACACAATCGCATTCTTGTCGCGCAGCTGATCAAACACCTGCGACAGGAAATAGTCGGTATACAACAGCGAGTTGTCGTAAGCGTTGATCATCTCTTCCGTAGAACAGGAATCATCAATACCCATGCATTCCGGCTTATATTTGGCGAAAGAACGCGGATAACGGTCGGAATAAAGATAATGCGAGCCTTTGGTATGCAGAATAATCAGGTGCTTACCCTGCGGATGATTGCTCATCGAATCTTTCATTTCATTGATGAGCAGCATGTCATCCACCGGCTTACCGGCATTGCGCTTCTCAGAGGCAATGTTTTCACGCAGTGAATAATCGTCAGCGCGGGTTTTATTGTAGAACCACGCCTCGCTTTGCATGGAATAAAGCTCAGAGCTCCAGCCATTGCTTTTCAGAACGGAAAATACGTTAGCTTCTTTCAGGGTACGCTGCGGTTCTTCAGAGGCTCCGCCCTCGCGCACAAACATGCAGCGCAGGGAAAGTTTGGTGGCGGTATCACAGGAATAGCCCTGCAACGCGACCAGATTTTTCTCTTTGTCGAGATTCGGCGTGTTGTCACGGTCGTAGCCGTACAGCCCCATATGGTCACGACGCGCACTTTCGCCAATCACAAACACCACATACATATCTTTGGCATCAGCCGGTGCGGTGTAAGTGAAATGTTTGGCTGGATCGAACAGGTTTTTGTTGTCTTCGGCTTTGCTGTAGCTGCTGTAGGTGTAAAGTCCAAGCGCTGAAAGCCAGTTCGACGGCGAATACGTACCGGCAACCACGCCGCCATAACTCGCCATCATCCGGTTATTGACGATGTCGTGACGATCCTGCACTTTGCCCATCAGACGCAGCGGCATATAACAAATCAGCCCGGAAACCGCGAGCAGCACGGTTCTCACCGCCAGCTTTTTAAAGGTGGTTTGTCTGAGCGCCGCACCCGGCATTTTGCTCAGCCACAACAGCAGGACCGGGATCAAGCTGACCAGAACCGTCCAGGCGATGAAGTGCGTTCCGACAGATTCTTTCGATAAATCAATCGAGTCCGATGCCAGCGCCGCCGCCAAAATACCGTAACCGATATCGACGTTGAACAGGATCATGTAATAGCTGGCGGCAGCGGAGGAAATAACAATGGCCGTCATCAGCACACGGAAAACGGTTTTTCCGGTATAAGACAGCAACATACAAAGGAAATAGACCAGCGCGAAACAGGCGATCGCTTCAACAGCAATGGACAAGGCATTGTCATAATGCAGCTGCTCGAAACGACGGAAGAAGATCGGAAGGTTCAGTAAAATCCCAAGATAAAGTGCAATGAACAAAGAGATGCTCTGTTGCGAAAGTGTTCGTAATTTATGCATTAGAAATAAATGGCTCTTTTGTGAGTCTGTTTACGTCGTAAAGACCGCTCGTACCGGAGGATGGAACCTGCTCCTTAGGACAATTCAGACCCCGGAACGCCTATAATCGTTCAAAGTCATTGGTGACTTCCAATGTGATAATGTTACAAAATTAACGAATTGCTTATGTTTCAAAGCCATAGAAATGTGGGTTTCATACTTTTCCGACTCATTTTTTGAAATCTGTTGAGCAATTATTAAGAATCTTTGTGACCCGCATCAGGAAAGGACAGCGTGAAGCGCGTCTCTCCCTGCGCTGAACTTTCAACACTGACACTGCCCTGATGCAGCGCCATAATGGCCTGAACAATCGATAAACCGAGCCCGCTGGAACTGCCACCTTCACTGCGCGATGCATCTGCACGATAGAAACGGTCGAAAAGTTTTCCGAGCTTATCTGCCGGTATCGGATCGCCCTGACTGATAACGTGAATATCCATGCCTTTATCATGAGGTTCGGCGCGTAATACCACTTCGGTTCCTTCATGGCCATAACGCACCGCATTGGCAACCAGATTACTCAGCGCACGCTGGAACAAAATAGCATCCGCGTGTAATACACCGCGCCCCTCGCCATGCAGGGTCATTTCCCGCTCTTCTGCCAGCCCTTCAAAATATTCCTGGATACGCGTAATTTCTGATGAAACATCAATGCTGGTTATGGTGAGAACCGACCGCGCATCCGAAGCACGCGCCAGAAAAAGGATGTTTTCGACCATCCGCGAGATGCGTTCCAGTTCTTCCATATTGTTAGCCAGCAGCGTTTCATATTCTTCGACCGTGCGTGGCTGATACAACGCCACCTGACAATGCCCCATCAGCGCGCCCACCGGCGTGCGGATTTCATGGGCCAGATCAGCGGAAAACTGCGTCAGGCGCTGATAACCTTCCGCCAGCCTTTCCAGCATATCGTTGAAAGAAAGGATGAGTTGCTGTAATTCCTGCGGCGCTTTGTCGGTACTCAGGCGCGTCGATAGGCTGGCCGGATGGATTTGCGTCGCTTCCCGCGCCATATTGCGCAGCGGCCTCAACCCGCGGCGGATGACCAGATAACCCAGTGCGGCAATCAGCACATACGAAAACAACACTGCGCCGATAATTTCCCAGCGGAAGGTTTCTAACAGGCGCGATTCTTCGGTCATGAAATGGCCTGCGGTAATTTCAACCGTGCGTCCGTCCTGAATTTTTACCGCAGCACGGGCAAAACGCACCGGCGTGCCATCTGGCGCCTTTTGCCCGTGAACCGTTTTCAGCGTCAGCGGCTGGCCTTCGGGTACCGCGGCAAACGGCGGCAAAACAAGGTGTGAAGGATTGACGTTGATTAACGGCGGTTCACCGGAAAGGCTGAAGGTCAGAATATCGCGCTCATTGCCGAGCATATTTTCAAATAGACCAGGATTACGGCTCAGCTGTGACAGCGGGAATTCATTCGCCAGCAGATGGCGAAAATACTGCACGCGCCCGCTGACCTGATAATCCGCACGGCGCACCAGTTCTTTGTCCATCGAATAGTAGAGATAAAAGCCCACGGCACTGACCACCAGCGAGGCCAGCAGCGCAAAAAGTAATGTGGCGCGCAGCGTCAGCGACATGGCCCGTGCAGGCTTTTTAGCGGAGGTTAAATCAGTCATTGCGCACTTCACAGACGTAGCCGATGCCGCGCACGGTGTGGATCAGTTTCAGCTCAAAGCCACGGTCAACTTTGGCGCGCAGACGCTTAATGGCGACATCCACCACATTGGTGTCACTGTCGAAATTCATATCCCATACCTGCGAGGCGATCATGGTGCGCGACAGCACTTCGCCTTCGCGACGCATCAGCAGCTGCAACAACATGAATTCTTTATTGGTCAGCGCGATGGTCTGATCCTGACGGGTTACGCGACGGCGTAGCACATCAAGATGCAGGTCAGCGACCGAGTAAATATCCGGCTCACGCGCTGCCGGACGGCGCAGTAACGTGCGGATACGCAATACCAGTTCGGTAAAGGAAAACGGTTTGATCAGATAATCGTCAGCGCCCAGTTCCAGCCCGTGGATGCGATCCTGCACTTCATCACGTGCGGTGAGAAACAGCACCGGCACGTCGCTTTTCTTGCGCAGAACTTCCATCACCTGCCAGCCGTCGAGGCCGGGCAGCATGACATCGAGGATCACCGTGTCATAGCCCTCTTCCAGCGCCAGAAACAGGCCATCGGCCCCGTTACGCGCCAGATCGACGCTGTAACCGGCTTCGGTCAGCCCTTTTTTCAGGTAATCGCCCGTACTGACATCGTCTTCAATCACCAGTATCCGCATTCAGGCCCTCAGCGCCGCAATACCATTCTCCCAAAGAATGATTCATGGGGAAGTTTATCAGTTTCGCCAGACACCTTTGATGACAATTTTGTCATCAATTTGTCATCAGCCAATCCCGGTTTATCGTCCACTCTTAATGAAGCTATTCATCACTGGCAGGGTCAGTGATTCTTCTAACCAAATGAAATAATGCCGGAAACTGGAGAGTTAATAATGAATACCACCAAACGTCTTGCGGGTCTGTTACTGGGTTCACTGCTGATGAGCAGCACAATGGCATCAGCTTTTGCCGCCGATAACGTGATCAAACCAACACGCGGAACCATTGATTCTGTTAATGACTCATCAGTACAAATCACCACCCGTCAGGGCGAAAAGCTCGACGTTAAGCTGACGGATAAAACCCGTATCAACTCCGTCACCAAAGGCCAGATCAGCGATATCAAAGCCGACAGCTTCATCGGTACGGCGGCAGTACCTCAGGCCAACGGCACACTGAAAGCGCTGGAAGTTCACGTATTTGCGCCAAGCCTGCGCGGCAGCGGCGAAGGTTTCAATCCGTTTGAATCGCCGGACGGCAAAATCAACACCATGACCAACGGCACCGTCGGCAAACTGGTTAACAGCAATGGCCGCACGCTGACTGTGAAATACCATGATGCAGAGAAAACCGTTGTCGTTCCTGACGATGTACCGGTTGTTCTGCTGGCACCGGGTGACCGCAGTCTGCTGAAACCGGGCACCAAAGTCGTGCTGTTCGCGATGAAAGATGACAAAGGCTCCCTGGTTGCACGCGGCATTTCTGCGGGCAAAGACGGCGTTACGCCACCAATGTAATCCGGCCTGACGGCCTTACCGGACAACAGGAGTTTTTCCGTGAAACCTCAGCCCTCTCCACTTCGCAAACGCAGGGTGCATTCCTGGCCGGTGCGCATTTGTCACTGGATTAATCTGCTGGCAATGATCGGCATGGTAATGAGCGGCTGGGGGATTTATAACGCCGACCCGATTTTCTCGTTTACCTTTCCCCAGAGCACGACCCTAGGCGGCTGGCTGGGCGGCAACATCGCCTGGCATCTGGCAGTCATGTGGCTGCTGGCGGCCAATGCCCTTTTCTATGTGCTGTGGGGCATGTTCAGCGGCCATTTCCGCCGCGACTTTTACCCCTTTTCGCCGCGCTCCGTCTGGCGCGATACCGTTCGCGCGCTGACATTCAAACTTCCCCACAAACTCGGGCAGTACAACGCCGTGCAAAAACTGATGTACAGCGGCGTGCTGTTGCTCGGCGTATTGCTTTTGCTTTCCGGTTTGTCCATCTGGAAACCGGTACAGTTCAGCGGTCTGGTGTGGTTGTTTGGCGGTTTTGATATCGCGCGTTATGTGCATTTTTTTGCGATGAGCGGCGTGATGCTGTTCGTCATTATTCACGTACTGATGGTTCTGCTGGTGCCAAAAACCTTCGTGGCGATGCTGACCGGCGGCAAAAAAATAAGTACGGAGGAAAGCGCCGATGAGTGATAAATCACGCCGGCCAAAAATTATTCTTGAGCCCGATCAGCGCAAGCAACTGGTCAATATTCAGCGCCGCATGTTATTGCGTGGCGGTCTCACGCTGGGCGCGGTATCAATGCTCACCGGCTGTAATCTGCAGGACGGTGACGAAGTCGATAAAGTGCTGTGGGCGATGTCACGCTGGAATGACCGCGTGCAAGGCTGGCTGTTCAGCGGGCAAAAACTGGCGCAAACCTATCGCGCTGACCAGATCACCACGCCGTTCCGCTTCAATGCTTATTATCCGGAATACAACGTGCCGGAAATAGACATTCCCAATTACCGGCTTGAAGTCTCCGGTCTGGTTCAAAAGAAAGCCTCGTGGACGCTGGAACAGTTACAGCGACTGCCGCAGGAAAGTCAGATCACTCGTCTGATTTGCATTGAAGGCTGGAGCGCAATTGGTCAGTGGAAAGGCGTGCCGCTGAAAACGTTTTTACAGCACGTCGGCGCAGATCTGACCGCTAAATACGTCGGATTCAAATGTGACGACCGCTATTATTCCAGCATCGATATGGCGACGGCGCTGCATCCGCAAACCATTCTGGCGCTGGATTTCGGCGGCAAACCGTTACCGCCGGATTTCGGTTACCCGTTACGCCTGCGAATGCCCACCAAGCTCGGCTTCAAAAACGCCAAACACATCGGCGCGATTTTCGTGACCAACGAATATCCCGGCGGCTACTGGGAAGATCAGGGATATAACTGGTACAGCGGGATTTGAGTTACCTGCTAAACCCCCTCCCCGCCTCCCCCTTCGCAGGGGGAGGAGTAAAAACGCCGACCTGCTCCCTCCCCTGCGAAGGGGAGGGCTGGGGAGGGGTATTGATGGCAACCCGATAGTAAAGTTTGCAATAAACCAACACCCCATCCCGGCCTTCCCCTCGTAAGCGGGAAAGGTGAAAATAACGGTCCCGTCTCCACTACCCGCTGAAAAAAGTCATAAAAAAACCGCTCAGTTGAGCGGTTTTTGTTTTCGCGGGTGTGTAACGACAAAGCGTTACGCAGGGCGAAGAATTAGAAGCTGTAACCCACGCCTGCGATCCAGGTACCAACATCAACACTGCGGATGCGGGACTGTTCGTAGGACACGTCCAGAGCAACGTTCTGGATTGGGTTGAACTGCAGACCAGCACCGTAAGAGAAGCCGTAATCGCTTGAATCGTATTTTTCACGGCTGGTAGATGCCGCTGATTCGTTGTACTGAGTTTTACCGTAACCCACACCCACAACACCGTAGATGGAAGCCCAGTCATTCAGACGGTAAGCTGGACCAGCAGTCAGACCGTAGTACTGTGCTTTACGGTAGTCGCCAGATGCCGGTGTGCTGTCATCTTCGATGTAGGTGAAAGAACCGATAACGCCCAGTGGGTTGCTATCTTGTTCCCAGCGGTATTTTAAGTTGAAGCCGTTTGCTTTGTTAGCAACGCCTTGCATATCACCCTGAGCATAACCAGCGGTAACGGTGCTGGTGTCAGCGAATGCGCTTGATGCGCCCAGTGCAACTACACAAGCTAATGCGGAAAGACATGCGATTTTTTTCATCATAACCACCTCAAATAAGAAACCAAAGTAACCTTCACGTTCCAAAATATAACAAAAACTAGTGTGAAACTCTGCCTCATTTAAGATGTCCAAAGCATCATATGGTGTAACAGGAAGTTTCCAGCACACCCTATCCATATAATTTAATTGGGATTTTCGTCACATAAACTATAAGATAAACTTATTGAACTTTTTGAAATTAGCAGATAATTCCTAATTATCTGGGCAAAAAATGGACACTTTTCAGGCGTTTTTTCGCTTCTTTTAAAAAAACACGTTCTGAAAAAAACTTTTTATCAGGATTTTTTCTCTTCCGTTTTCCCTCTACACTGACCTTGCTTTACCTTTCTTTTCAAAACTATAAATCTAAAAGATTCTGAATTTATGGAATCACCTCAAAAGGCTCAAAGGATGACTCATTCAGGAAAGAACACGCCGGAAACGCAGACGACTCTGCCGCCTGCGACAAATAACAACAGCCCCCCGATCCCGGCGTTACCTAAAAAAGCGTCTCCCCTGGTGGCGATCCTGTTGCTGCTGATCGCCATGCTGTCATTACAAGGCGGCGCGTCACTGGCCAAAACGTTGTTCCCGGTAGTCGGGCCACAAGGTGTCACCGCGCTGCGACTGGGTATCGGCTCGATTCTGTTGCTGCTCTATTTCCGTCCGTGGCGCCTGAAAATGCGCGGCGGCAATCTGCGTTCACTGCTGATGTATGGTCTGGCACTGGGCTGCATGAATTATTCCTTTTATCTGGCACTGCGCACCGTGCCGCTGGGCATTGCCGTTGCACTGGAATTTACCGGCCCGCTGGCCGTGGCGATGTTTTCTTCACGCAGACCCGTCGATTTTATCTGGGTCGTGCTGGCCGTCACCGGATTGCTGTTCCTGCTGCCGCTCGGCCAGAGCGCGGGCGGTGTTGATCTCAAAGGCGCGTGTTTTGCGCTGATTGCGGGTGCGTGCTGGGCGATTTATATTCTTGCCGGACAACGAGCTGGCAGCAGCTACGGCCCCGGCACTGCCGCGATGGGCTCGCTGATTGCCGCACTGATCTTCTTCCCTGTCGGTGTCATCCAGGCAAAGACCTCTATATTCAGCTGGGAGATCCTGCCGCTGGGCCTGCTGATCGCCCTGCTCACGTCAGCTATTCCTTATTCACTGGAAATGATGGCGCTGACCAAACTGCCCGCTAAAACTTTCGGCACGCTGATGAGCATGGAACCGGCGATGGCGGCGCTTTCCGGCATTATCTTCCTCGGCGAGTTCCTGACGGGAACACAGTGGCTTGGGCTGGCGGCAATTATCGCAGCCTCGGCCGGTTCGACGCTGACGATTCAGCGTAAAACAAAAATAGAAACGGTCGATATCGCCGGGAATAATCCTTCCGGTAAATAGCCTTTCGGCAAACAGCCCTGCGTTTTTCTGTCAAAAAGCCACGTTCATCCGACGTGGCTTTTTCTTTTCTGTTTGTTCTTTTCTGTTTATTCTTTTTTATCAATGCATTGCAAATTACTTTCAATAATTTCGATTTTTTATCGTTTTTCCTGCATCCAAAAGCGGGGGTCCATTCGTATGTATAGATGTGAGGCAAGACCTTACCTACTCAACGACAAAGGACTACATCATGAAAACATTACTCCGTACCGCTATCTGTGCATCTCTTCTGCTGAGCACCGCGTCAATGGCTGCAATGATGTCCCAAAGCACCACCATGGTCGGTGGCGCTGAAATGTATCCTTCTAAAAATATCGTAGAAAATGCCCTGAACTCGAAAGACCACACCACCCTGGTCGCCGCCGTGAAAGCGGCGGGTCTGGTGGATACGTTGCAGGGTAAAGGCCCGTTCACTGTGTTTGCGCCGACCAACGCCGCTTTCGCTAAACTGCCAGCCGGGACTGTCGACAATCTGGTGAAGCCGGAAAACAAAGCCACGCTGACCAGCATCCTGACCTACCACGTGGTGGCGGGTAAGTATGAAATGAAAGATCTGGAAAAACTGCTGAAAAAAGGCAACGGCACGGCGGAACTGAAAACCGTCAACGGCCAGCCGCTGTGGATCATGAATAATGGCCCGCACAATATTCAGCTGAAAGATGGCAAAGGGAATGTCGCCAATATCAGTACTTATGACGTCCAGCAGAAGAACGGTGTGATCGACGTCATTGATACCGTCCTGATGCCAAAATAATACCGACTATACTGAGGGCATGATTTCTTTATGAAACAGCACCTCAGTAAGTCAGGACGGGCGAATGCATGACAATTTTTTAGTTAAGCCAACACCAGAGAAAGCACAGGAAGTACAGCGTGAACTGATGAGCGCCATGGCCGTTGGCGATCGACAGGCATTTGAGCAATTGTACCGTCTGACGTCCCCCCGGCTGTTTGCCGTCGCGCTGAGAATGCTGCGCCGGCATGCCTGGGCAGAAGAAGTGTTGCATGACAGCTATATCACCGCGTGGAACCGTGCCGGGTCGTATAATCCGGCGCTGAGTTCCCCGATGACCTGGCTCACCCATATTGTCCGCAACCGCGCTATCGACTGGATGCGCGGGAGCGACAACCAGTTAGAAGAACTGGATGACAACCTGGGAGAAAACGATGCCAGCGACCACGATGAACCCTTACAACGGTTGCAGCAGGACAGCGAAGCCAAAATACTGGCCGACTGTCTCGCGCACCTTCCCGCCGAACAGAGACAAAGCCTGACTCTTGCCTATTATCAGGGCCTGTCACACGGTGAGGTCTCATCGCATTTACAACAACCTCTGGGGACGATTAAAAGCTGGATCCGTCGCGCCCTGGATCACTTAAAGAGCTGCGCAGGCCTATGAAAAGCAGAAGCCATTATCATGCGGCCCTCGCGGCTGAATATGCGCTCGGCACCTTACGCGGCGCAGCGCGGATTCAGTTCGAGCAAAAAATGCGGGAAGACCCTGAACTGGCGGCTGAAGTCGCCCGCTGGCAGGAAGCTTTCACACAACTGGATAATCAGATTGTCCCTGTCATTCCGCCCGCTTCGGTGTGGAAACGCATTCAGCACAACCTTGCACTGCAACCGGTCAGATTACCGGTTACCGCTAAAAGACCGGTGCGCACATATCTTGGCTGGGCGCTGGCCGCCGGGCTTGCGGCGCTGTTACTCATCCCGCGCCTTCTGGTGCAACCTGAAACGCCGACACCGGTGGCTGTTCTCGCCAGCAGTGCCGGTGCGCAGAACGGGCAATGGGTGGTGAGCGTGGATATGAGTACCCGCAGCCTGATGCTGACGCCGCTTAAGGCGCAAGGTATCGCCGACAACCATAGCCTGGAACTGTGGGCCATTCCGCCGGGCGGCAAACCCCGCTCACTCGGTCTGCTGAATACACAACAACCGACACAACTGGCACTGGCGGAAAAGATGCCTGATCCGGGTTATACGCTGGCAATCAGTCTGGAACCGCGCGGAGGCTCACCGACCGGACAACCGACAGGTGCAGTGCTGTACAGCGGTGCTCTGGCACTGTGATTCACTGCGGTACCCTGCGATCGACGTTATGAAATATAAAACGGCAGGCTTTTCCTGCCGTTATGTTTTCAAAAGAATAATTTATGCCAGCAACTATTTTCGGTGCATAAATCATTTTCAGTGAATAAATGACGGCTTCCGTTGAAACCAGAGCCAGGATATATATCCCCACACGTCAGCTTACATTTAATAATATATGACCGCTGTAATGAAAATTATTATCACTGGCATCTAATGATTTTCGCACTAATAATTTATCTGTTCAGGAGGATTCCTATCCACCTTATAAATCAGTGTGATAAGGTGGTTCCTCAAATACGGAATTGTCTATTAGACAGATGCTATCGAAGCGATAGGAAATGCTGTCCTGCAAAATTTCGATTTATTGCTATACTGAATGCAGTTGAGAAACACGTTTGTAGCAATTAATTTTAATGAAACAAGGAGATATGAATATGAGTACCGCTAAACTGGTCAAAACGAAATCTTCTGAGCTTATTTATACACGCAACGATTTAGATGAAAGCGTCAAGCTTGATACTATCAAGGTGCTGAACCGTCTGGTGGCCGAATATATTGATCTGTCACTGATTATCAAACAAGCACACTGGAACATGCGTGGCGCTAACTTCATCGCCGTCCACGAAATGCTTGATGGATTCCGTACTGCAGTTATCGATCACCAGGACACCATCGCAGAACGTGTGGTGCAGTTAGGTGGCGTGGCGCTGGGTACCGTTCAGGTTGTTAACGATAAAACGCCGCTGAAAAGCTACCCGACCAACATCCATACCGTGCAGGAACATCTGAAAGCGCTGGCGGATCGTTTCGCCGTTGTCGCTAACGATACCCGCAAGGCGATTGGTGAAGTTGAAGATGAAGACACCGCAGATATTTTCACCGCCGCATCGCGCGACCTGGATAAATTCCTGTGGTTCATCGAATCAAATATCGAGTAATCAGAATCAGATAACCATTATCGGGTAAATGTTGCCCGATACCGCAGAATCAGGCTGCGGAACTCTGAGTGATTAATGCGAAAGGCCAGTGACGAAAGTCGCTGGCTTTTTTATGTCCGCTATCCAGCCCCGCTACCCTCTTGTGAAAATTTGACTTAAAACTCGCCACGCTGATTAACTTTGCATCAGAATTTAATAATACCCCTGATGAATAGTTACAATTTCAACTAAATCTGCAACTTAAGTCAATGGAACCGGTTTCATTATCTTACTGAAAAACCGACAGTTTATTTATCTCCTCAGAGAATTCTTAAACCAATAGGCTGTATGAATGATTTAATACAAATTAATAGTTCAAAGCAATTTTACATAGGTGTGGTCACCCCTGAAACTTGCTGAAATATTTTTTCGCAACCTTTGCATTTTTGTGAAAAGGGTATCTCACTCTAACCTTATAAAAAATAGAGATATTTACCAGGGATGTTCCCCCGGCATCAGTCCTCTATACGCAACTTATGGATAAGTGACTCCCCCGCTCCTGACACATCTTTGATGTGTTATGCACAACCGACTCCCCACAATCCGACCCGTTCCTGAGCGCATTGGCTGCTGTAAGCCAGGGGCGGTAGCGTGGAAATGTTAAACACTGGAATAATCCGATGGCACGTAGTGGCTTAGAAGTTCAGAAGGCGGCGGTAAAAGCGCTGTTTTTGAGGGAAATTAAGACTCGTTTTGGTAAGTACCGGTTAGGGTATCTGTGGGCAGCACTGGAGCCGATGGCACATATGCTGATTTTATTGGGGATCTTTGGCTATGTTATGCACCGCACGATGCCTGATATATCATTTCCGGTATTTTTGATAAACGGCATAATTCCTTACTTCGTATTTAGCAATATCACCAACCGTTCGATAGGTGCTATTGAAGCCAACCAGGGTCTCTTTAATTACCGCCCTGTTCGTCCTGTAGATACCATCATCGCCAGAGCGTTGTTAGAAGCGGTCATATATGCTTTCGTTTATGTATTATTGATGAGCATAGTAGGCTTGTTAGGAGAAGACTTTAAAATAACACGTCTGATAACCTTAGTATGCGTTTGGTTTTTACTCGTAATTTTTTCTTGTGGTATTGGTTTAATATTTATGGTGGTAGGAAAAACGTTTCCAGAAACAGAAAAGTTCCTACCAATACTTATTAAACCATTATATTTCATATCTTGTATAATGTTCCCTTTACACAATGTACCCAAAGAATATTGGCCATACCTACTTTGGAATCCACTTGTTCATGTTGTTGAGCTGTGTAGAAACTCAGTATTCCCTGGTTATGTAAGTGACGGTATCAGTCTAAATTACCTCGCCTTCTGTAGTTTAACAGTATTGTTTATCGGTCTTGCATTATATAGAACACGCGAAGAGGCTATGCTGACGTCATGATTACAATAGAAAACCTTACAAAATCATATAAAACCCCTCAAGGAAGGCATTATGTTTTTAAAAATTTTAATATTAAGTTACCGGAAAACAAAAGCGTCGCACTGATAGGCAGAAATGGTGCGGGTAAATCAACCTTACTAAGAGTAATAGGTGGCATTGATAGACCAGATACAGGAAGAATAGTAACTAATAAAACAATTTCCTGGCCCGTAGGTCTATCCGGTGGATTTCAAGGCAGTCTAACCGGTAGAGAAAATGTCAAATTTGTAGCACGCTTGTTTTCCAAACCCGATGAATTGCGTGATAAAGTAAGCTTTGTCGAAGATTTCGCAGAGCTGGGAAAATATTTCGATATGCCAATTAAAACCTACTCCTCAGGCATGAAGTCTCGTCTTGGGTTTGGTCTGAGCATGGCATTTAAATTTGATTATTACTTAGTGGATGAAGTTACTGCTGTAGGTGATGCAAGATTCAAGCAAAAATGTGCCGATCTATTTAGATCTCGACATAAAGAATCAAGTTTCCTTATGGTTTCTCATAGCCTCGGTTCTTTAAAGGAATTTTGCGATGTTGCTCTTTTTATAGGAAGAGATAATAAAGTGCAATTCTTCGACTCAATAGATGAAGCAATTATAAAATACAAGGAAGATGAGAATCTTTAACTACATATTAGCATCCTGAGAATATTTTTATGCTTACAATAATTATTCCTATTGACCTTCATTTTAGAGCTAATGATATTATCAATAAATGTAAAACCCTGCTTGATAAGTCGGCTAAAGAAAACATAATTTTCGTTTTTGGTCATAATAATAGAAATATTAGCGCAGATAAAAAGTTCATAGAACTTGTTAACAAATATAATAATTCCAAAGTTGCTAGTGACAAGTTTTACTCTGGTTCCGTGAATACTTCCAAATTAAGAAATGAGGCAGCAAAATTAGTTGATACTGAACATATTTGCCTGTTAGACATAGACATTTGGCCTGACATCGAACTTCTAAAAAAATATAGTGAAAGGTTAAGAAACAATGAAGAATCATTTTACATATTACCTTGCCTCTACCTTACGAAACTTGGTACTGAAAACTTACTAAAAGGAAAAGTGTCTAAAAGAGAATTAATCGAAAAATTTTTCTCACATAGTCGAAAAGAATTTCTTCATCTTGCCAGCCCATCATCAATAACAATTATGAAAACTAAGGATTACGTAAAACTTAAAGGGTTTGATGAAGAATACTCTGGCCATGGATATGAAGACTTTGATTTCCTTACTAGATTATCATTGTTACATCATAAAATTGAAATAAAGAATGATTTCTTATTAAATAATCAATGTAGGTCTCCTCTTTTTGTTATCGGTTTTCGAAGACATATTGGAGAATTATGTTTAAAAGCCTTGCTAAATAAAGATATAACTATTCATTTATATCATGAAAAAACTGATAAATCTTCATATTATGAATCCAGGAAAAATAATTATGATTTATTCGCAAGTAAATACTCTTGTGATAAAATTCCTTCGGAGACCTCAGAAAATACGCTTATACCATCATTCATAAAATTATGCAGTAAATACCAATTTAGTTTGGCTGATTATTCTATTTTATTTGATAATAAGCCTGGGCACATCGACAGATTTGATACACTTAAAAGACGCATAAGGTTCCTCATTAATGGCTAATCAAAGTACTTATAAAAAAATATCAAAATTATTCCGTGACCCAAACATGTTTTTTTATGACATGTTCCGTAAACGAGCTTTTAAAGGGGCGCCACCTAAAACTAAAGTTATTACTTCTCAAAAACAATCGCCATCTGCCCCTACTGTCGACGTTTTAGAGGTTCAGAATCTTGGACTGGTAAATTATATACAAAAAAATCTAAAAGCAGGCCTAGGACCGAAGGATGGTGCAGATAATAACAGCTTACTTATTTGGAGTGGATATTTAGGTGCGTTAGTCAACTTCATTAGTGGTTTAAAATCTGCGATGTCCATGAATGTGACGATTTATACTCTTGGTGGAGGATATAGTTTTTCCTCCAAAAATGAAGACAACTTTGATGCTAATCAAGTCACTAAAAACTTGCATTCCAAACCGGATTTTGTTGTCGAGTTGAATAATGATTTAGGTGACATATACATATTGCATTTTTATCTTTTCGACCTTGAGGTTACGGGAATTGCAACAGTTAGATCCAGCAAAGCATGGGTTAGAAAATTCCCTCTGGAAGAACTAGATAATATATTTTCTCCTGAGAAAAACACAAAAAACAGGACGATTGATGCTGTGTACACGTGGGTCAATCATGCTGATATCACTTGGCAGGAATATTGGAAAACATCTTTCCCTGAGGGCGAATTTGATCCAGATAGATACACAAGCAATGATGAATTAAAATATTCATTACGTTCGTTGAATAAATACGCACCTTGGTTAAATAAAATTTACATCGTATCTAATTGTGCTCGTCCAGAATGGCTTGCTGATCACCATAAAATAATTTGGGTAGATCATAGCGAGATATTTCCTGATCCAGAATCCTTACCAACTTTTAATTCGCACTCGATTGAAAGTTGTTTACATCGTATCAGAGACTTATCTGAACAGTTTATTTATTTGAATGATGATTTCATTTTAAGTCAGCCTTGTTTGCCATCAGACTTCTTTGATGAGGCTGGGCGTTCGATTTCATACTTTGAACCCTACGGAATGGTTTATTTAAGAGAATTTAGTGAAGAAGTACCTGACTATCTTTTAGCAGCCATGAATTCCAATATATTGATCAAAGAACATTATCCAGAATATGATTCCAAATATCTTCATCGACATGTGCCATATGCATTAAGAAAATCAGTTCTTGAGGAAATCGAATCTACCTATCCAAAATCTTTCTCTATAACACGTAGCGCCAAAGTCCGTTCACCTAATGATATAAATCTTACTTCATTCCTATACCATCATTACTCTTACATTAAAGGGACTGGCGTCAAATCAGAAATATCTAGCTTAATTGTCCGACCTAATAACATTAAATCAATATTATCAAAAGATGCCTACAAATATAAAATACTGTGCTTTAATGACGGAAATGGAAGTGCTGAAGATATAGTTTATAAAAAACAAACTCAGCAATTCCTTGACAAAAGACTCTCAGAGAAGTCTCCTTGGGAAAAAAGTCATATAGGTTAATTTATTATTGTATTGCTAATTTGAGATTGATTATGAAAATTGCTGTGTGCTGCATCTGTAGAAATGAAGTCAATTATATTAAAGAATGGATTGGCTTTTATAAAAGCGTTGGATTTGATTCATTATACATATACGACAATGTCAGTGATGATGGTACTTCAGAACTATTGTTAAACTTAGATAAGTTAAATATTATCAAGCGTGTATTCTGGCCAAGAGTAGACGGTATTCCACCGCAGCGAGCTGCGTACTCTCATTTCCTTGATACTTATTCAACAGATTATGATTATGTACTGATATGTGATGCAGATGAATTTTTAGTAGTCCCCGATTATAATGTAAAAAAATTCTTATTTGATGCAGAGAAAAAGAATCCTAACTTTGGCGCCATTGCTTTACCTTGGTTAATATTCGGCTCATCTGGGAATAAACACTATGAAAACGACTTAGTCATAAATCGCTTTACCAGATGCGATGATAATGTTTCACCTGTTGTAAAAACATTATTGAATCCTCATAAAACTCAAAATATGCGAACACACATTTGCGATTTATTGATTGGCGATTATGTTAATGGATCTATAGAATTAGCGCAATGGCATTCCACTAAACCACAATGGGTAATGAATAATAATGAGAGTGGTGCAGTCCTTTATCACTACTATACAAAATCAGAACAGGAATGGATTAAAAGAAGGACTCTTCCTAAAGCTGATCGGGCCAAAATAGAGAAAAGAAACACAACGGAGTTTTCACTCTATTCTTCTCAACAGCGTGAGAACCTTACTGCAAAAAAACTAGCTCCATATATTCAGTCATATTTAGTAGACTTAGAACTTCAATTAAAAGAATTGAATATCAAAAGTAACTTAGCTCATATCAAACTATGCAATGTTAATAATGATTGGATATTTGGTGTTATAGCAAATAGTGACAGAGATTATGAACAAGTCAGGTTTCAATTTGATAATGGAACGGAAATATTTAAAACTGTAAAAATTACTGAAGGCATAACTCCATTTTCTTTAAAGCTCAAATGGAAAGTTAAAGCATTTGACATGCTTAGTTATGCTATCATTGGTTCCGACAAATCATCACAACTTGCAAAAAATGACTACCCAGCAGATATAGAATCATTTAGATTACTTTGCAAATACTTCTCTTCAGCAGAGGAGCACATTTTTTCTATCTTCTTACGATTGCTAAAATTCAAACCGAGCATTGACATTTTAGACTTAGCATTGACTATTAAATTTGAAAAATACCCTCTGCACAAAGAATTTATTGATGCGATTACCGAATTTTTAACCAATAACAATTCATTTTATTTAAAAGAATTTCTATTTGAGAATGAATCATATAAAGAATTGTTAATTCGTATAAAAGAAAATTGTATTCTAAATAATATTTAAAGGTGATTGCATGCAACTTTCCGACTTATTAGATCATGATCATTTAACGAGAGAATATTTCGTTCAAAGTACAGTCACTGCAGACATAGTAAAAATTCCTTTCTCCGAATTCCCTTCAATTCAGGTAGAAGGTCAAATAGGAAACAATAATTTCGTTTATGTAAAAAGCGAACATCTAGAGCATTATAGTTCAATTAAGAAAACCATGATTAATGTTCAAAACTGGGGCGGTACTCCTTTCGATGATATGAACATCTTTCTGATGAGTAAAACAGGGAATTTTGAAATCAGAACAAGATCATCTGGTGCAACAGTAGTAATAGGACATAATTTTAAAGGTTCAGCTGAAATTAGATTACTCCACACAAAACCATTCATTATAATTGGGGATGATGTCACTGCACATTCCATTCGATGTCAAGTTCATGGAAACGGTATATTCATCGGTCGCAGATCATTATTTTCTGAAGAAGTCATCATACAGGGGCATGACGCGCATGCTATAGTCGACTTGAATTCTGACGAGATTATCAACTTCGGTGATAAAATCACAAAAGTCGGTTCTTATGTTTGGATTGGCCGCAGAGTAACTATTATGCCGGGAGCAAATATCGGTAAGGGCGGTGTAATAGGTGCTACTTCTACTGTAACAAAGCAGATACCAGAGTTTTGCTTAGCTGTTGGCGTCCCTGCACGCGTAATTAAAGAAAATATATCCTGGTGTCGTACCAAAGATTCATTTGACGAAAAGTCAAAAAACATCATATCTCAACTGAAAGAACAAACACCTGACAATATAAAATTTAAAATACGTTAATGAATTAAATTTGGTTCATCATGATGGACCAAATTTCCAATCATAATAACTCCTAATTCCTTACCTTATTACCCTCCCCCTCATTTTTAATTAACTTCACACCTTCAAACCTATTCCCCTCCACCACATTATTATCCGCATAATCGTTAAAGTATTTACCGGAACTGTCCCTCGGTTTATCCCCGCAATCAAATCCTGATAAGTCCCGGTTCTGCCGGGATGCCAGCCAGATGCCAACGGGTTCATTCACGAAGGTATTGTTGCGAATGACGTTGTAGTCGCTGTGCTGCCAGCGGATCACGGATTTGCCTGTGCTGAAATGCTCGCCGCAATTCTTGTAGAGAAACACGCCCCCTGCCCCGTTCGATTCGAACCGGTTGCCTTCGATAAGATTGTACGCCGACGAATCCACCGCTAATCCTTCACGCTTTCCCTTGCCGAAACTCTCATGGCCGTTGTTGATGATCTGATTATCCACAATTTTATTATTACGCGAGGAATGTTCCAGGTAGATACCCGACATATATGAGTCGCGGACAATCGAGTGGCTCAGCGTTGAATGAGTGACGTAATCGTCAAAGTAAATTCCCACGCGTCCGCTGCCAGTCACTTCGACGTTCTCAAGGGTTATCCGCGTCGGTGTCCGGCGGTAGTTCTCTTCATGGTTTGAGCTGAGTTTGTTGGCTGCGATATCAGAAGTGATACGGATGCCGCTGCGGGTGAAGTGTCGCACTTTGCAGTTACGGACAGTGACATCCGATAACGGCTTACCCTTGCTGTTGATCATTATGCCAAAAGGGCGTTCATTGTCCCCCTCCAGCACCGCTCCGTGGCAATCTAACGTCGTGTTGCTGCTGGTGATGATGACCGCTTCTTTATAAACGCAATGAGGGGATAACGAAGTATTACCGCGCACCTCAGGCAATTCGCACTCATGAGAATGCATAGAGGGCACGGCATTGGCGCAGCCGGAGAGAAACAGGGGGAGCAGAACAGGTAAGGAGAAATATGCGCAGAGGTTAATCGATAAACGTTTTTGCATCTGAGCATATTCCTCAAAGGTAGTCGTTATGAAGGCTGTTGTTTGATGTAGTTCATAATCAGTTTCTGGCTGATAAATACCGGCTGATACTGGATATCTGTGGCGGTCGCGATGTCCACTTTATTACCGCCATAATACACCGCATTAATCTGTGTATTCTTCAGCAAGTATAGACGGAACTGTTTGAAAAGCTTCATATCCGGCTTAAATCCTGAGGTCCAGAACTGGTTCAGATGTCCCTGATAGGTCATGCCTTTGATGTCATACAGCGCCCTGCCCATCACCTTCAGCGGCTTATTATGAATAAGCGCAGAGATACCGGCAGTGCTGTTAATCGTCACCACGGCTTTCGAGTGGGTCAGCAGCTCAGGCATCGGCAGATCGTGGACGTAAATCACCCGGTTATTGATGCCGTATTTTTTACCGAGCTGGCGGATAAGCGGTCCGTATAAACGGTGTCCTCTGTCCATCGGGTGATGCTTAATCACCAGAAACTCCGTTGACGGCGCTTTCCTGGCGAACGAGTGCATCACTTCATTGATATAATCACGCACGTCTTTATACGGGCTGTGATTGCGGATCTGGCTGTCGTTATATACCTGCAAAATCGCCAGAAAATAGCGCTGATCCAGATCCGTCTGCAGTTGCTGCAACACATTGCGCTGGCGGAAGGCGTACAGCTTTTTACGCCACGCAGCACGGGTCCAGCAACGCGCCTCATACCACGGCGAGAAGGATTTATGATGCCGATATTTCGGGAAGTCGTGGCGATAGCGCCAGCCGGCCAGATAATACAGGGTCGCATGACGGACGCGCTGCCAGCCTGAGGGTTTCAGGTGCTCGATTTCCGGCATGGTCATCGGTGGCAGGCTGCGGTAAAACTCCGCATCCCGCGGCAGGCTGGAATAGGCATTCACGCCGTTCTGTTCCAGCGTGATGTAATGCGGGCGCAGATAGCCTTCTTCAAACGCGAGGAAGCGCACGCCTTTTGCCTGCGCCCAGCGTTTAGCGGCCTGATGCAACGGACGACAATCCCCGAAACACACGATGGTATCGAAGTCGTATTCCCGCCAGGTTTCTTTCAGCCAGGTCGGAAACTCATCAGGCGTCTGCTGGTACAAGCGGTATTCACGCTTACGCGAATACAGCCTGTCTCCGCCGTTGAAAACGACGTTCACCGCTTCCCGCCCCAGAGACTCAAGCCACTGCGCCAAATCGCTGAAGAAAGGTCCCATCGGGCCCTGCAACAGCAAGTATTTTTTTCCAGAAAGTAATGTTGTAAGCGCCTTACTGTCCATTTCTGTCCGATTCCGTCAACGCCTCAGGCATTAGTAAGAAGCTGTTCTCAGGTGCTTAAAGTCACCCGGATCAGCATGAGCAGTTTTCTGTAATAACGGACTATCCTGCCCGCTTTTATTCTTGTGAATTGCATTTTTGCCCGTGGGGTCGCAGCGAGAAGTTCAACCGCCTGCTCCGCCAAAATGGGCTCCCGACTTTGCGGGTTGATATACGACGGGTACGCGATCAGCGCCTGGTAAACCACGTCGTCTAGGCTGAGGCTGCGCAGCCGGCGTGAACATTCATGCTCATCCTGCGTCAGTCCCCATCCGGCATAAAACGGCATGCCGTAACACGCCACTTTTTTGCCATGTAATAAGGCTTCAAATCCCGACAACGACGTCAGGGTATGCAGCTCATCAGCAGCCTGGATACACTGAATAATGTCAGCATCCAGCGCCTGACTGTTTGCCCAGCGGCTGACATCTTCCGCAGGAATATGTCCCTGCCGGTTGCCCACCAGAACATCCGGGTGAGGCTTATAAATGATGTAGGCGTCGGGATTACGCTCCCGCACCGTGCGCAGCAAATCACTGTTGGTGCAAATCGACATCGTTCCCGTCAGGATCGACGCGTCATCTTCCACCTGTCCCGGCACCAGAATCACCGTTTTACCCGCAGCTTCGGCTGGCAAGGTAAACGCGGCGCCGAGGTTATATTTACTGACTTTACTGGCGACCAGACGCTGACGCAGCGCAGCGGCACGTTGTTGCTGAAATGCCGTCAGCTGACTGTGGTTCAGCAAGTGCTCAAGGTCGCTCGGTCGCGTGGCATCGTAATAAATGCCCGATTTATCCAGCACCAGCGACAGCGGCGGGTGCAGGTCAGAACCCAGACCGGCCGAGCGCAGAAAACCGTCTTCCATACGCCATTGCGGGATCTGCTGTTGCGCGGTCTGCGCACCCCAGCGTGATTCGCCTTTGATCCCCCACACCACGCAGGCGGTTTCACCGGCATAGCGTTTACTGAAATTCACTTTGTTGCTTTTGGTACGCAGAAACGGCGCCAGTATGCTGCGCTTCCACAACGTCAGCCCCGGCGACCATAAGCGTCCTGCCCGCTGCTGGTGATGACGTCGTTGCATCGAAAGCCAGCTAAGTACATCAAATAACGTGCCACTCTTGCCGCTCACCGGATTGATGTACCGGCTGTAACGCAAACAGGCCGCGCTGAAGATATCTTCCAGACTGGCTGTACCGCGCCGCGCACGAAGCGGTTCAGACTGAGCATGACGGTCGTCCGTTAATCCCCAGCCCGCATACCACGGCTGTCCGAACACGCTGACCGGTTTACCGGAAATCAGCGCCTCAAAGCCATAGTTGGACGTCACCACATACACGCGATCGACCAGACGCAGCAAAGATTGCGGGCTGACGTTTTCCGCCAGCAGTTTGATCCGCGGCTCCTGTTGCGCCAGTCTGGCAATCTGCGTGAAATAGCCCGCTTTCTTACCGTGCAAAACGTCCGGGTGGATCTTCACCCAAATCTCAGACTGCGGATTGTCAGCTATCGCCGACCGCAGCATGTCATCAAACTGTTCAGCGCCGGCATTGCCGTAAACCACCGCCATATCGCCGAAGGTCTGATCCACCACCAGCACCGCGCCCTGTTCCGGACGGGTCAGCGTACACGCCGGTGCCTGGTTATATTTCGACAGGTCACCGTCAACAATCATCTGCATGGCCTGACGTGCGGCATCATGCAGTTGCTGGTTCTCTTCCCGCTGGTGGATCAGCCGCTCAAGCGTGCTGGGCTGCGAGGCGTCGTAATACATGCCCTCTGTATCCAGCACCATGGAAAGCGGTGCAGCGCCACTGACGCCCAGCTCGAGAGAACGGATAAATCCGTCCTCGAGACGCAATACCGGCAGGCCTGATTTTGCGGCCAGCGCGACGGCTTTATCGCCGGTTGGCCGGTATCCCCACACGGCAATCTGCGTGATGTCTTCCGGTACCGGCCGCAGCAGAGAAAGCTTGCGGCACGGCTGACCGAGAAACTCATCCAGATGCGGGATGCGCTGAATTCCCGCAGAAAAGATCCCAATCATTAAATTGTCAGAACCACTTTCGCGGCAACGGCCAGCTGATACAGGATCGTTGAAATACCGCGTGTGACTTCGATGTTCTTCGATTCGTATTTCGGCAGCACCATCAGCTCATCGCCAGGTTGCAGCGTTTTCACGTCTTCCGCGTTAATCGCTTCGCCGTTCTGTTTGATCAGGATGACTTTCGAGTTACCCGCTTTCTGCGTATAACCGCCGACTTTGTCGATGTAATCATCCGGGCTCAGACCTTTCTGCCAGCTCACCGCATTCGGGAACAGCACTTCGCCGTGGATCATAACCAGCGAGGTCTTCTCAGGAATATTGATGACGTCGCCGTCTTCGAGGATCACCTGATTCAGGTTTGTTTCGCTCAGCACCACTTCACCTTTCGGCACCACCTGACGGGCCTTCGCCACGAAACGGCTGACCAGCTGGGCTTCCTGCGCACGCAGACGCCCTTCTTCCTGCGTCGAGGATTGTGCGGACAGAGACGCTTCTTCCAGTTTCTGCAACGTCAGATCCAGCATCTCTTTCTGACGCAATGCGACAGAACGGCGATAAAGCTGGATGGAGTTAATTTGCGACATAGAGTTGGTGCGGATTTTCGGCAACAGCTGGCTCATGGTGGCGCCATACGGCAGCACGACGGCGTGTTCACCGGAATGCGCGCCTTCGATGCGCACCTGAATGGTGCCCGCGTAACGGTCAGAGCTGACAATCAGTTTGTCGCCATCCTGCAATGAGCGACCCGGCGCGGAGCCCAGCGGATAATACTCGCTGCGTTTCATGCTCCCCTGCTGGCGGATAATGGTCATGTGCGTCGCGCCCGGCTTCGGACGCGCCCAGCTCAGGGCTTCGCTGACCGGAATAGTGCTGTCGCGGAATTCAAAGTCGTAGCTGTTAAAGACATCGCCTTCCACGCTGAACGTGTGCTGACGCGGTCCGACCACGATGGTATCGCCATCAGAAAACTGCGACAGGCGCAGGTCACCGTTGAGCAGGAAATCGTACAGATTGATGCGCGAACGCACGCGGTCGTTATGTTTCACCACGATGTCGACATAGCTGCCGCGCTCGGTATCCACGCCACCGGCTTTGCTCAGGTAAGAAAGCAGTGAGTCAGACGCCACGCCGCCGTACAGGCCAGGATTGGTGACATAACCGGTGACAAACACTTTCACCGGCTGCGCCTGAAGCAGTGAGGCATATACGTTCACGTTAGCCTGATAAACCTGTTTCACTTTGGTGGTGATCACGCTGTTCAGCTGGCTGTTAGACACACCGGCGACTTTCAGCGGCCCGACGTTCGGCAGGAAGATATTACCTTTCGGATCAACGGTCAGCGCGCCGTCAAAATTGAACGCGCCCCACAAACGGATTTGAACCTGATCGCCCAGGCCGACAATGTAATTCGGGTTGAATCCGATGCTGGCCGCATTATCAGCCGCCGCGCTGCCGGTAAATAACTGTGCACCGAACATACGGCTCATGACCGCTGGCACCGGAGGCGGTGGCGAATCATCAAAACCGGTATCAGAACCGGTCTGCTGCGTCTGCCCGGTCAGAAAAGTCGGCAGCGGCGCGGCGCCGGTCATGTTCGGATCGGCGTTGATCCCGATGGCATTTGCCTGGGTAAGCTGGCAAGCCAGCAAAATTAAAACGGACTTCAATAATTTCATAACAAGCTCTGTGTGCGATTCTTCAGGCAAAAAGGGATAGCGGTACAAACCACATCAATCTTTATGGTCATCGATAACGGCCAGCAATAATTTAATCGTTCCGAATAACAGGCAGCACACCAGCAGCCAGCTTGCGATCATATAAGGGATATTCGGGAACGTGGTTTCTTGCGGGAGCTGCGGTGAGCTGATCACCGAGAGAACCTTCAGTTTTCGTGCCGCTTCAACACGGGTTTTCTCCACCGATGTCAGCGTGAGTTTGTAGAGTTCAGTATCAAACTCGACTTTCGATTTAATGCTGTCGAAATCTACCGCCATGCTGTTCAGCTGATGGCCATCCGGCGCGGTGATTTTGCTTTTTTCCTGATCAATCTGCTTACCCAGAGAGGTAATGGCGTTCTGCGCGCTGATCACCTGCGGCGCATCATCGCGCAGGTAGGTCAGCAGGTTGCGCAGTTCCGCTTCCATCTGGATTTTTTGCCCCATCAGCGTATTCACCAGCGTGGTCGCTGCAATCGCCTGAGCCTGCGGATCGAGAATATTGTTGTGGTTCTGATACGCCAGCAGCTGGGTTTTGCTTTCATCCAGACGGGCGCGGGCTTCACGCATTTCGTTTTCAGCAAAAGCCTGCTGGTCGCGGGCAATCTTATGCGTGATTTCGTTGATGAAACGTTCGGATTCTTTGAGAACCGCCTGGTTGAACTGCTCGGCAAATTCCGGGGTAAAACCCTGCGTGCCGATGGTCAGCATGCCCGATTTATCGTCATACGTGACGGCAATGCGGTCGCGGTAGTAATTCAGGAACTGCTCACTGCTCGCATCTTTTGGCAGGTGATACAGAAAATCCAGACCGCTTTTACCGAAAACGGAACGGAAATCGAGTTGCTTATCCAGAACGGCCAGCATGTCAGGCGAGTTAATGTATTCTTTTAAATACATGGCGTCCTGAGCGGTGCTGGGATTTCCGGCGCCCAGCAGCAGGCCAACGTTCAGGCTGGAACCGCTGATGTCGTTAGAGCTTTTGATGGCGACGGTAGATTCGCTGAGATAGCGCGGACGGCTGAAGATCACCAGATAGATGATCAGCAACGCCATCGGCAGGCCGATCACAATTTTGCCCAGATTGCGGTTCAGCGTGGCCATATTAAGATGAGGAGATCGACGAACCCGGGCAATGTGTTCCCCTGGCCATGCGGACTTCAATTTTTCAATAAACATTTATTATCATCATGACAAACAGCACGTTTTTAGTGTCGTGCTTTATTAAAAGTACCGTGAAAACCTCATTTCCCTCGCATAAGGATCACGGTGCGCAAAGAGTTTAATCGTGCTTCATCGTCAGTCGAAAATACGAACCAGGCCTGCGACGTTCTTTTCTTTATCCGTCACCAGCAACACCGAAACGCGGTGCTTTTGCATCAGCATTTCAGCATCCGTAATCATCATGTCAGCCGGTAAGGTCAGCGGCGAACGGGTCATCATGTCTCTGGCACACGCGCTGTCGAGCTGCGCATTCTTTTCCATATAACGACGTAAATCGCCATCGGTAATGATGCCGGCCAGCTGGTTCTGCGCATCATTTACCGCCACCATGCCCTGACAACCGCAGGTGATCGCCGAGATAACCTGACGGAACTCCGTGTCTTCGGTAATGGTCGGCACATTTGCCTGCATCACGTCGGAAACGCGGGTCAGCAAACGGCGCCCCAGCGAGCCGCCCGGATGGTAACGGGCAAAATCTGTCGGCAGGAATTTACGCTGATGGATAAGTGCCACCGCCAGCGCATCACCGATCGCCATGGTCAGCGTGGTCGATGTGGTCGGTGCGAGATTATTCGGACAGCTTTCGCTTTCCATCATCAGTTCAAGCGTCGCATCAGCATGTTTAGCCAGCGTCGATTCGCTGTGATTGGTGATCGCAATAATGCGGTTACCAAACTGACGTAACGAAGGGATAAGCTTAAGGATTTCGTCGGTTTCCCCGCTGGCTGAAATCAGGATCAGCAGGTCATACGGCGTAATCATCCCCAGATCGCCGTGGAAGGCTTCTGCAGGATGAATAAAGAAACTGGGGGTTCCGGTTGAGGCCAGCGTCGCAGAAATTTTGCGCCCGACATGTCCGGATTTTCCCATTCCGGAGAGGATCACGTGGCCTTTGCATTCAACAATCAGCTTCAGCGCCTTCTGGTACTGAACGCTGTCGAGGTGTGAAGAAAGACGGTGTAAGGCGTCAGCCTGTTCAGAAAGCGTACTGCGCACCGAGTCAATCAGACCGGGCTGTAAGGATACAAGACCAGCGCTTCCAACTACCTGATTATCTGCCACTTTAATACCCTGAATACCCTTCCGGGATAAAACTCACTCAGCGACTACACTTAAGAGTGGTTATTTATTTTGGTTAGCCGATCAAGTAAATGCACGGAGACGAATTCCATTTCCTGGTCTGGCCGGTCGACGCTGCCTGGCAGCTGGAGGGAATTGAATGAGAAAAGCGAGAACCTGAACGATGCAGAGGCTCGCGAGCAAAACATGAACTTACAAACACGCGAAAAATGAAACAGATTCACATGGGTTATTGATAACCGAAATACATTCATTCAATTCACGCGTTTTTTTAACATAGGGCACGAAATAACACAAACTCTATCAGACTTGTCCTAGGAATTTATGACATTTCGCTATGTTGTTGTGACAAATAAAAATTATCAACCCCCTGTTTTATAACCATTTCCACTTAGCTAGCACAATTAATCATAGCGAATTAGCACTATAAGCAGCCTATTATTAACCAATAGAAATTTAGCCGTGAATAAATGTTTCAAATGAGTGATTTAAATTAATGTTTCGAGGAGGCCATTATGGCAAGCGGATGGGCGCAAGATGGCGCGGTACAAGATCAGATTGATTCCACAGTGAACGACGCGGTTGAACGAGCGCGTCAGTCGCTCGGCCATGGCGAAAGTGCGCATTATTGTAAGGAGTGCGGTGACCCCATTCCTGAAGCACGCCGGGAAGCGCTGCAGGGCGTGCAATATTGTGTGAAATGTCAGGCAGAGATAGACAAAAAACAGCAGGATCATGCCGGATACAACCGGCGCGGCAGCAAAGACAGTCAGTTGCGCTAGCATTTATCCTTATGACCGGTTGCACTATTTTGGTTCATCCAGGGCGAATTCCGGCCTGAATTTCGCCCTTCCCTTCTTAACATCTGCTTCAAAACTGAGCACTGGTTTTGCTCAGGTTCTAATAAAGTTAGAGCGAGTTATCATTTGAGCAGCACAATTGTTAATTAATGATTGTTTAAAATACAACATCTGGTTAATGATGAAGCCATGCACCATCAAAGAACATTTCAACATGTAACAACGCACCATAATGGTGCTTTGATTCATAAAAATGCCGCTTGATCGGTTCAGCAGCGCGATAACCTATTGAATTTTAATATGCATAATTTCCCGCATAAATTCTGGCATAAATTTTGCATTAAAGCGCCGTAACCCAATGCCGTTCCCATAATATGTACAAAGGAAATTCACTGATGAAGTCACTGTTAAAAGTTTCCCTGGCCGCGTTGACTCTGGCCTTTGCCGTTAGCTCCCACGCAGCAGACAAAAAACTGATCGTAGCTACCGACACTGCGTTTGTACCGTTTGAATTCAAACAAGGCGACAAGTACGTCGGCTTCGACATTGACCTCTGGGACGCGGTCGCCAAAGAGATGAAAGTCTCTTATGAACTGAAACCAATGGATTTCGGCGGCATCATTCCTGCCCTGCAAACACACAACATCGACCTGGCACTGGCCGGTATCACTATCACCCCTGAGCGTAAAAAAGCCATCGACTTCTCTGATGGTTACTACAACAGCGGCCTGATGGTAATGGTTAAAAGCAATAACGACGCCATCAAAAGCGTTGCTGACCTGAAAGGCAAAACCGTTGCAGTGAAAAGCGGCACCAGCTCCGTTGATTACATGAAAGCCAACGTGCAGACCAAAGATCTGCGTCAGTTCCCGAACATCGACAGCGCTTACATGGAACTGGGCACGGGCCGTGCTGATGCGGTCATGCACGACACGCCAAACATTCTGTACTTCATCAAAACTGCCGGTAAAGGTCAGTTCAAAGCGGTCGGCGATTCACTGGCTGGCCAGCAATACGGTATCGCATTCCCGCAAGGCAGTGACCTGCGTGAGAAAGCCAACGCCGCGCTGAAAACCATCAAAGAGAATGGTACTTACGCAGCAATCTACAAAAAATGGTTTGATACCGAACCTAAATAAGCTGTTTTTAATTTAAGTCGTTCCTTTTTTAAGAAAGAACACTTGAGAAGAAGCGCCTGTCAGATGCAAATCTGCACAGGCGCAGTTTGTTGTTTTACCAGGAGATAATCCATGCAGTTTGACTGGAGCGTAATTTGGCCCGCTCTGCCTATCCTGCTCGAAGGCGCTAAAATGACATTGTGGATTTCGGTCCTCGGTCTGGTTGGCGGTCTGATTATTGGTGTGATTGCGGGTTTTGCCCGCGCGTTTGGTGGCTGGTTTAGCAGCAACGTCGCACTGGTCTTTATCGAGCTCATTCGCGGTACGCCTATTGTCGTACAGGTAATGTTCATTTATTTCGCACTGCCGATGATGGTTCCCGATCTGCGTATCGACCCGTTCAGCGCGGCGGTGGTGACCATCATCATCAACTCCGGTGCTTATATCGCTGAAATTACGCGTGGCGCGGTGTTGTCGATTCACAACGGATTCCGTGAAGCGGGTCTGGCGCTGGGTCTGTCGCGCCGTGCGACGCTGCGCTACATCATCATGCCGCTGGCGTTGCGCCGCATGTTGCCACCGCTGGGTAACCAGTGGATCGTCAGCATCAAAGACACCTCACTGTTTATCGTTATCGGTGTCGCCGAACTGACCCGTCAGGGCCAGGAAATCATCGCCGGCAACTTCCGCGCCATGGAAATCTGGAGTGCGGTTGCTGTTATCTATCTGATCATCACGCTGGCTCTGAGCTTTGTTCTGCGCCGCTTAGAACGCAAACTGAAAATTATATGATTGAATTCAAGAACGTCTCAAAACACTTTGGTAAAACCCAGGTGCTCCACGACATCGATCTGAACATTTCTCAGGGTGAAGTCGTGGTTATCATCGGGCCATCCGGCTCGGGTAAATCCACACTGCTGCGTTGCATCAACAAGCTGGAAGAAATTACCTCCGGCGAGCTGATTGTTGATGGCCTGAAAGTGAACGACCCGAAAGTCGACGAACGCCTGATCCGCCAGGAAGCGGGCATGGTGTTCCAGCAGTTTTATCTGTTCCCGCACATGACCGCACTGGAAAACGTGGCGTTCGGCCCGATCCGTGTGCGTGGCGCGTCGAAGGAAGAAGCCAATAAACAGGCGAAAGAGCTGCTGGCAAAAGTCGGGCTTTCCGAGCGCGGTAATCACTATCCGTCAGAGCTTTCCGGTGGACAGCAGCAGCGCGTGGCCATCGCCCGTGCGCTGGCGGTTAAACCAAAACTGATGCTGTTTGATGAGCCAACCTCTGCGCTGGATCCTGAACTGCGTCACGAAGTACTGACGGTAATGAAGCAGCTGGCAGAAGAAGGCATGACGATGGTTATCGTGACCCACGAAGTCGGCTTTGCCGAGAAAGTGGCTTCACGTCTGATCTTCATCGACAAAGGTCGTATCGCCGAAGACGGTAAACCGTCTGAACTGGTGAACAACCCGCCAAGCGAACGTCTGCGCGAGTTCCTGCAACACGTTTCCTGATGCCAAAGGCCGCGGCAAGAGCGGCTTTTAACTCTGACCGGAATTATTTCGGTTTCTTCACTCGCCGTGAAGGCTGAATTGTGAAAATTTCGGTTTCTCAGGTGCGGTGATCGCTTAACGTGTTGTGCCGAAACCGCCCAAGAGAGGGAAGTGCGTTCCCTCTCTTGGATCTCTCCCCGCTTTTACAATACGCGCTCCGCTCGCTGGCTATGTTCCAGTTACTACCGTGACAGGCTGGAAATCTTGCCGCTGAGCGGTGCCTTCTCTCGGTCCTGAAGCCTAAGGTCTTCAGGCCGCTCCGTTCAGCAAGATTTCTGAATCGCCCGTGAGTTTCAATACACTCGATCAGCCACTCACCCGCTTATGGCACGTCACCCCACAACTTTTTGCCACAAATTATCTACACTACGGCCACTTATGCTTTACCCTTAGGCAGCTTTACGCCGATTAATTGCTATTTTTGAGAGAGGAACAATGCCGCATAACGACAGGACTCCGTTGGCTCACCGCATCCAGACACACGTATTTTCCACCTTGCTGTTCATCACGCTGGCCCTGTTCAGCGCTTTCAGTCACGCGGCAGAACAACCTGCCGGTGCCGATCAGCAAAAAGCCTCATACACCGCGCTGGCCGATATACTTCAGGATGATAAGGCCCGGGCTGAATTAATTTCACATCTGCGTGAAGCCGCCAAAACTCAAACGGCAGAACCGGCTCCCGCCGCTGAAAAGAGCGAACCTAAGCCGGAACAGCTTTCCCTGATCGACGAACTGGTCGATACCACGCAAGGTACCGTCGCGCAGCTCAGACAGCGCGTAGAAAAACTAAAAGACACTATCGATTCCGGCCCGCAGCACAGCTTTCGCGCTGACCGCTTTTTTACGGCGCTGGGGTATTTCCTGCTCACCGTTGCCGTGACCTTTGCGCTGTTTCATCTGATCCGTAAACTGGTGGGGCCGCTGTATGTGCGTCTTGGCCGCTGGGGAAATAACGCGCGGCTGAAACAGGCGCACTGGTATCAGCTGCCCGCCAGTATTTTGGGTGCGTTCGTCATCGATTTGGTTATTTTGCTGCTGACCGTCGCCGCCGGAAATCTGTTCACGCAATATATGAACGGTGGCAGCGCGCTGATTGCGCGTCAGCAGGCCTTATTCCTCAGCGCCTTTGCGGTCATTGAATTCTTCAAAGCCGTATTGCGACTGATTTTTGCGCCCGGCTTCAGCTATCTTCGCCCGTTCCCGCTGACTGACATGACTGCCCGTTACTGGAATACCCGCCTGGCCTGGGTCAGCGGCCTGATTGGTTATGCGCTGATGGTCGGCGTGCCGGTAGTGGCGACGCAAATCAACTACACCACCGCCGCCGTGGTCAATTTTGTGGTGATGCTGGGGCTGACGATTTATGCCAGCTGGCTGATCCTGCATAACCGACGCACTATCCACCGCGAATTCAATCTGCTGGCCGAACGCTCGATGGCGTTTTTCAGCGTGATCCTGCGCGCCCTCGGACACGTCTGGCATCTGCTCGCGGTGAGTTATTTCGTGGTGCTGTTTTTCCTGTCACAGTTTGATTTTGCCGGCAGCCTGCGGTTTATGATGACCGCAACGGTGAAAAGTCTGGTGGTGATTGCGCTCGGCGCCTTGATTTCCGGCCTGCTTTCCCGCTGGATCAGCCGCCGCATTACCTTGCCTGATGACGTAAACCGCCGCTATCCGCTGTTGCAAAAACGCATCAACTCGTACATTCCGGCAGGTCTGAAAATTATCCGCGTGCTGGTGGTGCTCAGCGTGACCCTGTTCCTGCTCGATGCCTGGCACATCTTCAATCTCAATAAATGGTTCATGACCGAAAGCGGCGAGAAAGTGATCAGCGGGCTGGGACATATCCTGTTTATCTTGTGCTTTGCGATCGTCGGCTGGACGTTGCTGGCCAGCATGATTGAACACCGTCTGGGGCAGGAACTGACTAACGGCGCACGACCAAGTGCCCGCGAGCGGACATTGCTGACGCTGTTCCGTAACGTGCTCGCTATCGTGATCTGCACCATCACCGTGATGATCATGCTCTCGCAAATCGGGCTGAATATTGCGCCTCTGCTCGCCGGTGCCGGTGCGCTGGGTCTGGCGGTCAGCTTCGGTGCGCAAACGCTGGTCAAAGACGTCATCACCGGGATCTTCATCCAGTTTGAAAACGGCATGAACACCGGCGAATACGTCACCGTGATGGGGATCACCGGTACGGTCGAAAGCATGACCATCCGCTCAATTGGCCTGCGCGATATTTACGGCGTGTTCCACATCGTGCCTTATTCTTCCATCACCACCCTCTCCAACTACGAGCGCGAGTTCGGTGTGTACCGCGCCAGCTATAACGTCAGCCGCGACGAAGACGTAGATAAGGCCAATGATGTGCTGCGTCAGGCGGTAGAAGAGTTGCAGCAGGATGAGAAAATCAAACCTCTGCTGCTCGGCGAACCGACCTTCCAGGGCGTTGTGGGATTAGGCGACCAGTTCTTCACTATCCGCGTGCTGGTGCGCACCAGAGCGCTGGAGCAATGGACGGTGCAATACGCGCTGGACAGACTGGTGAAAATTCACTTCGAGAAAGCGGGCATGGTGATGCCGAGGCAGGCAGTGCAGATATATAAAGATGAAGGAGATGCTGGCGGTGGGGGCACCTTACCGGTAGTGGGGCCAGTCAGGTGATGTGCTGGCCGCAGGGCTGAAGCTGTATCGAGATAATTTCGGTTTCTTCACTCGCCGTGGGGGCTTGATCGAGAATATTTCGGTTTTTTAAGCGCAGCGATCACTTATCGCACTGCGCCGAAACCGACCAGAGGGGAAAGGCTTTTCCCCTCTGAACTCCCCTCGTTTTTTCAACACGCGCTAACGCTCGCTGGCTATGTTTCAGGTGTCGCAGTGACAGGCTGGAAATCTTGCCGCTTCGCGGTGCCTTCTCTCGGTCCTGAAGCCTTTGGTCTTCAGGCCGCTCCGTTCAGCAAGATTTCTGAATCGCCCGCACGATCTTAAATTCAAAAGAAGACTGTTTTCCATCTTTTAGAGATGTGGATTGCCATTTTTGAGCGCGCCATTCGACAAATTCAAAAACTAGTCTCTTGATTTATCATGGCTATTTCTTAATGACTTACTGATGAGTTGACCTTTTGCATCGAAATAACGACTCGGCCAAATTTGTGCTGGTGCAATATTGAGTGCAGAAGCAATCAGCATTTCGCCTTTCGGCCACGAACGTGACAATGCATTGGAAAGAGTCGAAGAGGACAAACCCGCTGCGCGTGAAACGGCGGCAAGCGTTGTTCCTTGCTTACGCAGTGCGGCAATAATGTCAGCCTGATGCCAGTCGGTATAGGTTTTCATTGGATACCTCCATGCCAGAGAACAAAGTGACGAAACGATCTCGTTGAACGTTCTTTACCTCCAGTAATCTGGGCCGCAACTCCCAACTGCGGATGAGCCGCAGCGAAGTGATCATACCGTAATGACTTACCGCGTGCCAATTGCGAAATCATGAAGTTGAGAACTTGATTCAGAGTAAATTTAAGTCGTTACATGGAGTTACATCAGAGACAGGTTCTTTGCCCAAGGGCGCTTTCAGAAAACTTGCTGAACGGAGCGGCTTCGAGACCTATGGCTCGAAGACCGAGAGAAGGCACCGCGAAGCGGCAAGATTTCGCGCCTGTCGCTGTGATAACTGGAACATAGCCAGCCAGCGATAGCGCGGAGTAAAAAAGCGGGGAGAGATCCAAGAGAGGGAAAGCACTTCCCTCTCTTGGGCGGTTTCGGCGCAGCGCGTTGAGTGATCACCGCACTTGAGAAACCGAAATTTACTCAATCCAACTTTCGCGGTGAGTGAAAAAACCGAAATTTTCTCGCTCCAGCCCTCACGGCGAGTGAAATTCCCTTATCCATTGGCCGCCCCGTTGCAGCGCCCCCCTGCCACTAATGCCTCGTCTGCCCCTGATCCCCGGTGATAACGGAAAACTCCGCCATCATCCGCACCAGATCCTGCATCCCCAGGTTCACCTGATTGATCACATCACCCGCATTGCGGCTCAGCGCCACGCCACCGCCTGCGCGGTTGACGCAATTCCCCATGCCATCAATCGCCGCCATCACACCATCGCGGATGCTTTGTGTAAGCTGGTCAATTTCGACGGCGGCTTTGCGGGACTGATCGGCCAGTGAGCGGACTTCTCCGGCGACCACCGCGAATCCCCTGCCCTGTTCTCCGGCATGTGCTGCTTCAATCGTCGCGTTGATGGCCAGCAGATTGGTCTGGGATGAAATGCGGCGGATGGTATCCACCATTTCGCCAATGCGTTCGGAGGTCTGCCCCAGTTGCCCGATAATCTCAGAGGTACGGCGCGCCAGCGCTTCCACTTCCTGCATATCTTCCACCGCTTTCTGCACGATGGTCACACCTTCAGCCGCCGTTTTATCCGTGGTCAGGGAAAGCTCATGCACATGCGTCATCATGCTTTCCTGCTGGCGCTGCTGTGCCATCTGACTGGTAATGTCCTGGGCGATTTTGACAATTTTTATCACTTTGCCGTCGTCGTCGATCACCGGGTTATAACTCGCCTCCAGCCAGATTGCCTGACCCCGGCCATTCATACGCTCGAAGCGCCCGAGAATAAACTCGCCGTTTCTGAGACGTTGCCAGTGGTTGCGGTAATCGTGTGAATCGCGGTATTGCGCAAGACAAAACATCGAATGGGGATGACCCTTAATTTGTTGCAGAGAATAACCCATGACTTTCAGGAAGTTATTGTTTGCAGAAATTACATGACCGTCGGGAGTAAAGGTAATCAGCGCCATTGAGCGTTCCAGCGCCTGAAGAATTCCCTGGTGTTCGTGAGATTCATTAATTCTTTCGGAGACATCACTGGCAATTTTAATTATCTCAGTGACTTTGCCTTGTTTATTTTTGACAGGTATGTACGTTGCTTCCAGCCAGATTATGCTTCCGTTTTTCTGGACGCGTTTAATATTTCCGCTGACCGATTTTCCCTGCCGCAATGCTTCCCAGTGCAAACGATACGCATCGCTGGCAACAAACTCCGGCGTACAAAAAATCCGGTGTGGCTGCCCCATCACCTCATTCCTGTTGTACCCCATGCTGCTCAGAAACAGATCGTTGACCTCAAGCACCACGCCTTCTGGCGTGAAAGCGATCATCGGAACTGCCTGCTGAATAGCAGCGAATTTATCACGCCATGCCGTACTAAACTGATGAGAAAATAATTGCATAGGACAGACACCCTGTGGCTGATAACGTGAATTAATGCGCGATCGCAATTAATTGAAATAAACACGTGCTAATTCCCGCAGGTTATTAGTAAGGTCACTAATAAATAGCGAAAAATAGTCTGGCCCCTGGGTGGGTGGCAGGAAGATTGCTCAGGCAGTCAAAACATTATGCGGTGAAAAATAAAGTCACGCGCAAAATCATTACTCTGTTAATTAATCAACTTTCTTATAGTGAATTAAGCATAATTTATTCCACTGAAAAAGAAAGGGGGGCGCGGGAGTATTTTTTTCAGCCTGTTCACCGTCAGATGAACAGGCTGAAATCAGGGCAGTTCACATCGTGATCAAACTGACCAGCGTTTGATTGCCCAGCTTTTTTGCTGTGAAGGCGTCAGGAATGTCCAGGCCACGAAACGGCTGATCTTGTTACCGTGAACCATTTCGACAGTGCGGACATCCGTCGCACCCTCTTCACTCAGCGCGTCATACAGTAACGGCAATGTCGTTTTTTTAGAAACCAGCACCGTGTACCAGAAACAGTTCTGCGCTTTACCGGCGCTTTCTTCTGCCATGCGAACCACAAACGCTTCTTCACCGCCTTCACACCACAATTCGTTGTGCTGGCCGCCAAAGTTTAGTTCTGCGGTACCGGCACGACGATCCAGACCGAGGTTCTGACGTTTACGCTGACTGCCAGACGCCGCATCTGCCGCCGACGCATGGAATGGCGGATTACACAGCACTGCGTCATAACGCTCATCGTGGCGGATAATGGTGTCGAGAATACGCTGCGGTTTAGCCTGTAAACGGAAACGCACCTGATTGGTCAGCAGCGGATTGGTCGCGACAATTTTCTTGGCCGCGGCCATAGAAACCGCATCAATCTCACTGGCGGTAAAGCGCCAGCCATATTCACTCAGGCCGATAATCGGATAAATACAGTTCGCGCCAACACCGATATCCAGCACGGAAATGTCTTTGCCCTGCGGGATCTTGCCGTTGTTGCTGCCTGCCAGTAAATCAGCCAGATGGTGGATATAATCTGCACGCCCCGGAATTGGCGGGCACAGATAATCGGCAGGAATATCCCAGTTTTCAATCTGATAGCAATCGCGCAGCAAGGCACGGTTCAGGGCTTTAACTGCCTGAGCGTTGGCGAAATCAACGGACAAATCGCCCCATTTATTTTCGACAACAAACGGTGCCAGTTCCGGGCTGCTGGCAATCAGGGCCGGGAAATCATAGCGGCTGCGATGACGATTTCGCGGGTGAAGACCGCTTTTTTCCTGAGGGAAGACTTTCTTTTTTTCCACCTGAGTGACTCTCCGAGAGGTGTGCGCGACGCATAAAATATGCGATGGGGCGTTAGATATTCATGAATGGCGCACAAGATACCACAAAGCGCCGCCGCCTGCCGGATGCATCCGGGCTGACGCGGGCACATAAAAACGGTCAGCGTCTGATTAAATCGGGTAATGTACAAATCATAGTCTTTATGAATTATTTGCTGAGGAAAATCATGAGTACTGATGAACGCTACTATTACGAACCAGCCAAAGGCCACGGCCTGCCCCATGACCCGTTAAACGCTATTGTCGGCCCGCGTCCGATAGGCTGGATTTCCTCCCGCAATGCCGCCGGACAGCGCAATCTGGCGCCTTACAGTTTCTTCAACTGTTTCAATTACCGTCCGCCGATCATTGGTTTTGCCAGCAGCGGCTGGAAAGACAGCGTGGCGAATATCGTGGAAACCGGTGAATTCGTCTGGAATCTCACCACCCGACCGCTGGCGGTGAAAATGAATGAAAGTTCGGCCTCGCTGGAACACGGTGCAGATGAGTTTGATTTCGCAGGTCTGACGCCGCAACCGGGAACACGGGTTGCCGCGGATCGCGTGCTGGAAAGCCCGGTGAATTTTGAGTGCAAACTGACACAGTGTATTCAGCTGAAAACGGCGGCCGGTGGCGATATCGATACCTGGCTGGTGCTGGGCGAAGTGGTTGCCGTACATATTGCGCCACATCTGCTGATTGACGGGATTTATCAGACTGCGCTGGCCGAACCGGTATTACGCGCCGGAGGCCCTTCCGCCTACTACGGCATTTCTGAAGATTTACGCTTTGACCTGATACGCCCGGACGCCCGCTGAGTTCTGATCTTCACTGTAAAAAAAGCCACCGTGCGATTTACACCGCCGGTGGCTTTTTTCATTAAGGGGATTATTTTGTAACGTAGCTATTTATGGTTGTAATTCTGCTCGACGAAATCCGCAAAATCCTGACACATCGCGTCATCACCGTCGGCGCTGTCAGCTAAAATTCTGGCGCCATCTACCACGCGGATGTGCACATTCAGGTCGAAATCGGCTGCGGGCTGCTCACGTTTTGATGCCATTTCAATGGTCTGCCGCGCATCCTGCCACGCTGTATCTACCGTCTGATTACAGACCTGCGCCAGATAATCGGGATTGAACCCCTCGCCGGTCAGGCTGCGTAAGGTATCGTCGTGGCTGACGCTGTTACCCGGCGTCCAGTAATGCTTCGCCAGATCCGGGCCGATGGCCGGATTGTCGGTCAGGTAGCCATCGCGTTTCAGGAAGAAGGCGCGGGTCTGTTCAACGGCCATCATCGCCAGCAGATAGCCCTGATAAGAACAGGCGGATTCCATGGAAAGCAGATGCGGGATTGCCAGCGTCGGACGCGGACTGCCGGTCACACCAAGAATATGCGTTTCAACATCACGCGCCAGCGCAGTCATGGCTTCCGGCGTGCGTTTTTCATCTGGCCACTGATAAAGCTGCCACTCGAAATACGGCACCAGCAGAATGTGACGCTCATTGAACGAACGCATCGGCTGACGGGCCTCGATACTGGCGCGGATCAGTTCGTCCGGCACCGGCTCACCGGCGGTATTTTTCGCGTAACGCTTCAGCCAGTCAGCGTCATCGAGCAGGCTGTCGCAGAACATGGACTGCGTTTCAGCATACGCCATCGACGTCGGCGGGAATTCCTGTGAGAAGCACGGTGCGTTCTGGCGGATATTGGCGAAATGCGCCGCATGTCCTCCTTCATGGAACAAGGTATTCAGACCCGTGGCGCCGCTGCCAATCTGATCCGGTTTTGCCAGACTGGTGAAGTTAATCACCGCAGGCACCCATTTGCCGTTGTCATAGAACGGCGGCACCGGCCCGTGCATAAATCCGTTCTCGTATTTGCCTTCGCGGACCAGCAAATCGAGCTGCATTTCTGCGCCGTTAAAACCGATATTCAGGCGTTTGAAGCTGTCAATCCAGCGGCGCAGGGAATCGGCAAACGGGAAGTAAGGATCGAGCTGACGGGTGACGTCACCGGCGCTGGCGAAACGGATATTCCACGGCAGCAGTGCGGCATCACCTTCGCGTGCTACCAGTTCATTGAGGCTGCGCGTGTTGCTTTCGCGGGTGCGTTCTTCGAACCGGTCGAGGATAGCGAATAACTGTTCCGGCGACATCCGCTCGGTTTTATTCACTTTATAGTCGAAATAGTTACGGTAACCGAGCTGGCGGGCAAAACGGTTACGCAGGCCGATCAGTTCAGGCAAGCCGTTATGCAGCAGCCAGTCTTCCAGATCGCGCAACGCATTCTGGGAACTGCGGCGGTAAGCTTCATTTTCGTTATTGGCCTGATTAGTCAGCAGTTCGCCGAGAGAGGCACTGACGCGCTCGCCTTTGCTGTTGATGTGGGTCATACGGTACTGCTTACGCTTACCAAACAGCACGGATTCGGCCTGAATGATTTCATCCATCAGCGCCTGGGCTTTGGGATCTTCAATCACATTACAGTCGAAGAAATTCAGCCAGCCGCGCAGACCGTGGAGCAGCGCATCACGCTCGTCGCTGGCACTGTGTTTTTCCAGACTGGCGATGGCGTCACGAATTTCCTGCGGACGGGAAGGTTCAGCGATAAAGCGTTTGTAAGCAGTTTCGGCAGCGGAGAAAGCGTCGGAGACATTTTCATCACCGGTGCCCATGTAGTTTTGCCAGAACACGTTTTCTTTGTTCTGATGCACGTTGAGGTAATCGCGATTGAGGGCGTTAAAATAGTCCTGAGCCTGTTTCATGTAATCTTCTCTGCTGAATGTTAAAGAGATTTTACATTGAGTGTATGTTCGCAAAGCGGTTATGTCGATATGGCAAAACCGCTTTTGAAGGTCAGGCAGGATTGTGCGGAAATCAGTTTTTCTTCACGAACTCGGATTTGAGTTTCATCTGACCAAAACCGTCAATTTTGCAGTCGATATTGTGATCGCCTTCAACCAGACGGATGCCCTTCACTTTCGTCCCGATTTTCAGCATTGAAGAACTGCCTTTCACTTTCAGGTCTTTGATTACGGTGACAGAATCGCCATCCGCCAGCAGGTTACCGTTGGCATCGACCACTTTCAGCACGTCATCTTCCGCGCTGTTTTCACCGCTCATTGACCAGACATGTCCACATTCAGGACAGTTAAGCATTTCACCGTCCTGCCAGGTGAATTCGGACTGACACGTCGGGCAAGCTGGCAACGTTTCCATATTTAAATCTCCATAAAACTTTATAAAAAAACGAATGAAATCAGTAAATAGATTCCGTAGTCCCTTTATTTTAGCCTTTAACCACACTTTTGAACAGGGTAAGGGAGATTTTGGGGAGATGAGCTAACTGAGCTCATTCCCAGTTTTTAAAAAATCTGATCCACAATCATTTTGGCCTCAGCCATATCGCCACACACTTCTGCTGCCACCAGACAACATGCCAGCTGATTCAGAATCGCCTGCGGGACAGCGCGTTCGCCCTTCAGGCATTCCTGAATGTAGTTCACGGTGGCGTCGACGTCTTTGGTCGACGGCACATCGGCGGCAAAAATCTCTTCTTTTTCTGCCAGCACACTCAGTTCACCACCGGCGATAAAGTGCGTCTGCGGGAAACGTGACGGATTGGCATACACTTCCCCTTCCGTCCCTTGCGTCAGCAATGCACGGCCATCAATCTGGCGGAAAAATGAGGAGACGCGCTGAATATATTCGGGATGAGAAACGCTGGATAAACGCAACGCATCCTGCCCGATGAAAGGTGTGATGAGTTTCGCCAGCGTATGACTGCTGTTACGCACGCCCATCTGCCAGCGCAGTGCCAGTTGCTTTTCGATCGGCGCGCACATGACCGAAACCGGCACAAAGACCGGGCCGTTTCCGGCATCAAGCTGCTGCTGCGCCTGTTGCTGGTTTTGAGCAGCGTCGATACCTGATGCGCGGAAAATCTCCGCGCTGGTGATACGGGTAGGATCTTCATCCACGCCATGCACTACCACCGGCAAACCCAGACGGCTGAGCAGCATCGCCAGCAACGGCGTCAGATTCGCCTGCTTACGGGCGCCGTTGTAGGTCGGAATGACCACCGGCAGCGGACGATTTTCCGGTGCCTGCAGGCGCATCACGCGCTCTTCCATCGCGGCATAAAACCCGAGCATCTCTTCTTCCGCTTCGCCTTTGATACGAAACGCAATCAGCAACGCACCCAGCTGTAAATCCGGCACTTCACCGGCCAGAATTTCGCGGTACAACGCAAGCGACTGCTCACGATCCAAATCACGGGCATGATTCTTTCCACGCCCCACTTCTTTGATGAGTTTGGTGTAATCCATCGTAGCGTTACCTTCTCTGTGTAATGACTTTTCTAGAGGAAAAATTACCGCCGGCGGGCGCGACGGCGAACCGGATCTTTCTTCGCTGTTTTCAGGATATCAGGGCGTTTCACCGAACCTGGCGCAGGCATTTCGCGCTGTTCAATAGGAAACACCGGTAATGCCGCGAGCAGGCGCGAACCGTAGCTTTTGGTCAGCAGACGCTTGTCATAAATCACGATTTCGCCAGTACATTCATGGCTGCGGATCAGACGCCCGACCTGCTGGATCAGGTTGAAAGACGCACTGGGTAAACTCTGCACTTCAAACGGATAGCGCTTCAGCGTTTTCAGCCACTCGCCTTCGGTCAGGATCACCGGGCTGTCGATCGGCGGAAACGCAATTTTATGGATGTGCACCTGCGTCAGCAATTCACCTTTCAGATCCAGCCCTTCCGCGAAAGATTGCAGGCCGATCAGCACGCTGGTCGTACCCGCGGCGACGCGCTTGCGGTGCTCCTCGACCAGCCGGTAACGGGGCTGATCACCCTGCACCAGCAGCATCAGGCGTAAATCCGGCAGCAAAGAAACGAATTGCTGCAACGCACGGTTACTGGCGAATAACACCAGCTGGCCGGTGTGCTGCCCTTTTGCCAGTTCTGCGCGGAAGAAATCGGCCATCTCCTGCAAATGCGCAGCTTCGTTAGCCATCAGCGGCTCCAGCGTCATTTGCGGGATCACCAGTTTACCCTGCGTGACATGGCTGAACGGCGAATCCAGACTGACGAAAAGGTCGCCGGCTTTTTCCGTCAGGCCGGTCATTTCCTGCAAGCGGGAGAAACTGTTCAGCGAGCGCAACGTCGCAGAGGTAATCACCACGTGCGGCACTTTGCGCCACAGCATTTTTTCCAGCTGCTCGCTGACGCGTATCCCCGCGCAATGGAAGACCAGATGCGTCTGGTTATCGAAATAAGTCCGCGTCACCCATTTGCCAATCGGCGCATTGGACGCTTTATCCAGCGCCGCCAGCCGCCACAGTTTGCTCATGGTTTCGAGATAGCCCTGCATCCGGCTCATGTGCAAAATCGCGCGATGCAGACGCATAATGTCGTGTTTGCCGGTCTTCTCGCTGAGGTCATTCACCATGTATTCCGCCAGACTGCGCAGACCATCGGTGAGTTTAAACAGGCGGCTGCACTGCTCTGTCAGCTCTGGCGGCAATAATCCCAGTTCGAAACGGTATTCGGCTTCCGGCTCATCCGGGGGTAAATACTGTCCCACGGTCTGTTCAATCGACAGCAGCAGTTCGCGCATTTCGGCGCAGTGATTATGCAGACGCTCGGCGTTGGTCAGCGGCGGCGGATTCTTCGGCGTAAACAGCGCCAGACATTGTTCAATCTGGCGGACAAAATTATCGAGTTGCAGGTTGTTCCACATCGCGGTGATTTCCGCGTCGACTTCCAGCGCGTCGCGGGCCACTTCCGGCAGATGATGTCCTTCGTCGAGCACCAGCAGCAGGTCTTTTGCCGGTGGCAGCACGGATTCTGACTCCAGCGCCGCCATCACCAGCGCGTGGTTGGTCACTACTACATCTGCGCTTTCAATTTCTTTGCGCGCCACAAAATACGGGCATTCGCGAAAGTAATGACAGTTACGGCTGAGGCAGTTGGCTTTATCTGTGCTGATTTTGATCCACAGCGGATCGTCGATAGTCTTCTGGTAGTGATCGCGTAAACCATCCCACTCGTAACGTGACAGCGCGGTTTCCAGCGTTTTACACAGTTTCTGTTCTTCGCCGCTGGAAGGTGCCAGTTCATCACCAAGAAATAATCCCAGATCGCCCTGCGCATTTTCATTGCTCATCGCCGCCAGATTTCGCGGACACACGTAACGCCCGCGACCAAAAGCGCCGGTAAATTTCAGATCCGGAATGATTTTTTTCAGCAGCGGTAAATCTTTGCTGAAAATCTGATCCTGCAACGCCACGTTTGCCGTGCTGACAATCAGCGGTTTTTCTTCTTCACGACTGACAGCAATGCCGGGGATGAGATAAGACAACGTTTTCCCGACGCCGGTCGGCGCTTCGATGGCCAGATGCCGTGCAGAATCCCCCGAGAACGCCTTCGCCACTTCTGCAATCATCTGACGTTGCGGAGCGCGGGAAATGAAATCCGGGATTTGCTGTTGCAGGGCTTTGTACCACTGGCTTATCTGATTTTTTACTGCGGGGGAAAGCGCCATGCATCTCTTTTTTTGTTGGAAGTGAGACAGGAATGTCCCGGCTATTGTCCCACAGACCGGCTTCTGGCGCAGCCCGAAATCTTGGTTAAGGGCATTTCCTATGGTGTAAATTTATGCAGAAAAAAAGGAGGACGTGTAAAAAAAGAAAAAGTTCATTTCTGACTGTCATAAATTGATCACAAATATACGGTAAAAAACTCTCGCTGAGAAAAATCCGAGTCCATACGGAATGCACAGCAAAAATGATGATTAGCGTCTTTCCACAAGACTTCATATAAAGCTTTTATGAAAAGCTTTTAATAAAGAATGCAGGGTAAAATTCATGAAACGTAATATTCTGGCACTTTTAATTCCTGGTTTATTGATTGCATCAGGCGCACACGCAGCGGAAGTTTATAATAAAGACGGCAATAAACTGGACCTGTACGGAAAAGTGAAAGGTCTGCATTATTTCTCTGATGCTCCCGGCAGTGATGGCGACCAGAGTTACGTGCGTTTCGGTTTTAAAGGCCAGACCCAAATTAATGACCTGATCACCGGCTACGGCCAGTGGGAATACAACGTCATGGCTAACCATGCTGAATCTGACAGCAAAACGCCAAGCACCACCGGCACCAAAACCCGTCTGGGCTTTGCCGGTCTGAAATTTGGTCAATACGGCTCCGTCGACTATGGCCGTAACTACGGCGCACTGTACGACGTTGAAGCCTGGACCGATATGTTCCCTGAATTTGGCGGTGACGGTTACACAAAAGCTGACCGCTTCATGACGGGCCGTACCAATGGCGTCGCCACGTATCGTAACCGCGGCTTCTTCGGCCTGGTTGACGGTCTGAACGTAGCCGTTCAGTACCAGGGTAAAAATGAAAACGACGGTCGCGGCAGCAGCACAGCCAACGGCGACGGCTATTCACTGTCTACCACTTACGCACTGGGTGATACCGGCGTGAGCTTCGGCGGCGCGTATGCGTCTTCTGACCGCACCACGGCGCAGAGTAATTCCGCTTACGGCAAAGGCGATAAAGCTGACGCATGGACTGGCGGCATGAAATATGACGACAATGGCGTTTATTTAGCCGCCATGTATGCTGAAACCCGTAATATGCTGGCCATTACCGTACCAGGCGGAATTGCTGGCGCACCGGCAGGAAGTGGTTTTGCAAATAAAACCCAGACCTTCGAAGCCGTTGCACAATATCAGTTCGAAAATGGCCTGCGCCCTTCACTGGGTTATGTCCAGACTAAAGCAAAAGATATTGAAAACATCGGTGATGCTGACCTGGTTAAATATGTTGACGTAGCAGCAACCTATTATTTCAACAAAAACATGTCTGCCTATGTTGATTATAAAATCAACCAGCTGTCCGACGATAATAAACTGGCTCTGAACAACGACGACATTACCGCCGTTGGTCTGGTCTATCAGTTCTGATAATTAGTTCTAAAAACAGGCGCTTTACCACCTCATTATTCTCTGTCTTGACATTCTTCGGCCGGACTCACCCTCCGGCCTTTTTTATTTGTGTTATTTCTCGGCGCACCTCGCGTAAATCGCCATTTAGGCTTCCACACCCCGCTGAATCTGCTACAGTTTTAACGATTTTGATGAATGCGAATCTTTCTTAACAAGCAGGGATAACCCATGAATAAAATTTCGCTTTGCACCACCAGTGCTTTAATCATGCTGGCCCTCAGCGGCTGCGCGCAGCAAAAAACGGACGCCCAACAGAAACTGAACGATCAGTCGGTGATGGCGCTGAACTGGTTCCAGCAATCCGGTGAGTATCAGGCGCTGGCTTATCAGGCCTTTAACACGGCGAAAATGGCGTTTGATAACGCCCAGCCGCTGGCCGGACAGAAGAAAGCCGTCGTCGTCGATCTCGACGAAACGATGCTCGATAACAGCGCGTACAGTGCGTGGCAGGTGAAAGCGAATAAGCCATTCGACAGCAAAACCTGGTCCCAATGGACAGCAGCGCGTCAGGCTACCGCCGTGCCTGGCGCTGTGGAGTTTGCTAACTACGTCAACACACATGGCGGCACGATGTTCTACGTGTCTAACCGTAAAACCAGCGAATACGCCGCGACGCTCGACAACATGAACCGCCTGGGTTTTACCGGCGCCAATGAAAAAACCATGCTGTTAAGTTCAGACACGTCCAACAAACAAGCGCGTTTCGACTCGATTAAAGCCGCGGGTTATCACGTGGTGATTTACATCGGCGACAACCTGAATGACTTTGGTTCTGCGACCTATCATCAGGGTAACGAACAACGCCGTGCCTTTGTGAATCAGAACCATCAGCACTTCGGCACGCAATACATCGTGCTGCCAAATCCGCTTTACGGCGACTGGGAAAGTGGTCTGGCGAAGGATTACAACAAGCTGACACCTGAGCAGAAATTGTCTGCGCGGGAGCAGAATCTGAAGGCGTGGAATGGGAAGTAAGCTTTTAGAAAGCTGACAAATTATCTTTAAAAGATGATTTAGAGAAAATTTCGTTTTACCGGTTGCACCGGAGGCTTGATCGAGAATATTTCGGTTTTTTAAGCGCAGCGATCACTTAACGCGCTGCGCCGAAACCGACCAGAGGGGAAAGGCTTTTCCCCTCTGAACTCCCCTCGCTTTTTCAACACGCGCTAACGCTCGCTGGCTATGTTTCAGGTATCGCAGTGACAGGCTGGAAATCTTGCCGCTGCGCGGTGCCTTCTCTCGGTCCTGAAGCCTTTGGTCTTCAGGCCGCTCCGTTCAGCAAGATTCCTGAATCGCCCGCACGATCTTAAAATCAACGACAGACTGTTTTTCATCTTTTAAAAAGGTTGATTGGCGTGATCAAAATCCAGCTGAACGGAGCGGCTTCGAGACCTATGGCTCGAAGACCGAGAGAAGGCAGTGCGAAGCACCTGGATTTGCGCCACTCACCAATGTGCCAGAATATGTCCGTCGTCCCAGCGATAGCGCGCAGTTAAAAAAGCGCGGAGTCCAGAGGCCCGCGCGTTACCGGGTCTCTGGTCGGTGTGGGCCGACGCCCACGACCTTGAATTTAAGACCAAAGTGGGTGGCAACCCACAAAATTACCCGATGTCCCCCACTAATCCATCAATCAATATCTGCGGTGTCCCCTGCGAGCAGCGTTCAATCCGCCCGCGGACGCCGTAAACACGCGCCAGACTGTCGGCGGTGATCACGTCTTCCGGTTCGCCATCGGCTATCAGATTACCGTCTTTAAGCATCAGCACGCGGTCGCCATGGCGCAGCGCGATATTGATGTCATGCACAACCACCACGGTCACGATATTGCGTTTCTGCGTCTCTTTGCGTACCAGATCCATGACGTGGAACTGATAGTTAAGATCAAGCGCGCTGAGCGGTTCGTCGAGCAGCAGTAAGGAAGGCTGGCGGATCAGAGATTGCGCCAGACCGACCAGCTGTTTCTGACCGCCGGAAAGCTGATCAAGATAACTCAGCGCCAGATGCTCGATACCCAGCTGACGCAACAACGTCATCACTTTATCGGTGCCTTCCGAGACTTTGCCCTTCCCGCCAGACGCACGCTGCGCCACGATGATGGACTCCAGCACATGCAGATGCACACCCGCAGGCAGCGTTTGTGGCAGGTAAACAACCTGCTCCGCACGGCGCGCAAAAGGCATCGGCATTAAATCGTGCCCGTCGAGAAACAACTGCCCTTCCGCGCGGTTAAGTCCGGCGAGGGAACGCAGCAACGTCGATTTTCCGCTGCCGTTTGGCCCGAGCAGCACGGTGATTTTTCCACGCGGCAGCATCGGGACATTGAGATGGCGGATCACGTGGCGCTTCGGATAGCCCGCGTTGAAATCGCGGATTTGCAGCCCCTGCGTGGCGGCATTCAGTAAATCTTGTGGCTGCGTTTCTGGCATTGCGGACATCAGACGTTCCCCCGGTGACGAAGAATAATACTCAGGAAGAACGGCACGCCGACCAGCGAGGTGACGATCCCCACCGGAATAATGACGCCCGGCACCAGATTTTTTGAGGCCACCGATGCCATTGAAAGCACCAGCGCACCAATCAGCGCACTGGCTGGCAGGTAGAAACGGTGGTCTTCACCAAACATAAGACGGGCGATGTGTGGCGCGACAAGACCGATAAATCCAATCGGGCCGACAAATGCGACTGCCAGCGCGGAAAGAATACTGATACGCAGCAAGGTGCCGAGACGCAAACGGCGCACGTCGATACCAAAACTCACCGCGCGATCTTCCCCCAGACGCAGCGCCGTCAGCTTCCACGCGCTCATCATCGACCATGGCAGCAGAACCAGGAATGCCAGCAGCATCACGCCCAGTTTCACCCATGACGCACGCGCCAGACTGCCCATTGTCCAGAAAACCAGTCCCTGCAAGGTGTCTTCGGTGGCGATAAACTGCATCAGAGAAACCAGTGCGTTGAAAGTAAACACCAGCGCGATACCGAACAGCACTACGCCGGAACTGGCGACACGCGTCCAGCGCGTGATCCCATCCAGCATCAGCGCGGCCAGTAAGGCAAAAATAAAGGCGTTAGCAGAGATAAACCACTGGTCGGGAATGCCCGGAATACCGATACCCAGCACAATCGCCAGCGCTGCGCCAAACGCCGCCGCAGAAGAAACACCGAGTGTGAACGGACTGGCGAGCGGGTTGTTGAGGATAGTCTGCATTTCCGCACCGGCAAGACCGAGCGACATACCGACTGCCACCGCCATCAGCGCATACGGCAAACGAATATCCCAGACAATCACGCGCGTACCCGGATCGGCTGCCGCCGCATCAAACAGGGTTTTCCACAGCGTACCGAGCGACAACCCCGAAGGCCCCATAATGAAATCAATCACCAGCGAGACGACGATCGCCAGCACCAGGACCAGCATGATTAACAGACGGCGGCGTACGATATTCTGGTATCGCCCCATCACGCCGTCCGGGGCGTTGCCTTTCACCGCCAGAGCGGGTTCGGTTGTTGCACTCATTTTCGCTTCAATCTCATTAAGTTAAAAACTTATGGCGGGAACAGATGTTGTGCTATTCCCAAAGAAAGGGAATAAATGATAATAATTATCAATGTGTTTTGCAAAACCTATCAGACTAAGACGTTAAACGCAGCGGTAACAAAGCATGATGTTGTCCGTTTTGTTTTGCTGAATTGCAGACGTAAAAAAGCGGAGCCTGAGCTCCGCTTTTCAACGATATGAATATTTCAAAATCCCAGCCGGTTACTTATCGACGTGATCCGGGAATTCCATTTCGCTGTATTTCACCACTTTGGTGCCTTTGGTCAGCTTATAGCCGAACCAGATAATCAGGAACAGCGGCAGGCCGATGTAAGTCGCGGCCACGCCGTACCAGTCGATGGTGTCTTTCAGGAACGCCTGATAGTTCTGCCCCAGCGTAATAATCAGACACAGCACAAAGGCAAACACCGGACCAAACGGGAAGAAGCCCGAAAGGTATGGCAGTTTTTTCAGGTCTCGCCCCTGTGACACATAACCACGACGGAAGCGGTAATGGCTGATAGCAATGCCGAGCCAGGCAATAAAGCCGGTCATACCGGACGTGTTCAGCAGCCACAGGTAAACGGTCTGATTACCAAACATTGAGCTCAGGAAGCACAGCGCAGCCACAATCGTGGTGGCATACAGCGCGTTACGCGGTACACCGCCTTTCGACAGTTTGGCGAAAATACGCGGTGCTTTGCCTTCGCTTGCCAGCGTAAACAGCATACGGGTAGACGCGTACATCCCTGAGTTACCGGCAGACAGCACGGCGGTCAGGATAACCGCATTCATCACCGCCGCCGCTGACAGCAGACCGGCATTACGGAACACCAGCGTGAACGGGCTGACCGAAATATCGCCGACTTCGTTACGCAGCAGGTTCGGATCGGTATAAGGAATGATCAGGCTGATGACCAGAATCGCCAGAATATAGAACAGCAGGATACGCCAGAATACCTGACGAACCGCACGCGGGATGTTTTTGGCCGGGTTTTCGGATTCCCCTGCCGCGACGCCAATCAGTTCGGTGCCCTGGAAGGAGAAGCCGACGATCATCGCCACGCCTATCATCGACGCAAAGCCGCCTGCAAACGGCGCATCACCGATAGCCCAGTTATGCCAGCCAGCCGTTTCGCCGCCGCGCATAATACCGGTGATCATCAGTACGCCCACGGCGATAAAGATGATGACAGTGACCACTTTGATCAGCGAGAACCAGTATTCCGCTTCGCCGAAACCGCGAACAGAAATGTAGTTGAGGAGGAAAATCAGGCCGAGGAACAAGGCGCTCCAGATCCAGCCCGGCGTGTCCGGGAACCAGTAGTTCATCACCAGCTGTGAGGCAACCAGGTCAACCGCGATGGTGACTGCCCAGTTGTACCAGTAGTTCCAGCCCAGTGCGAAACCGAAGCCTTCTTCTACATAGCGGGAACCGTAGGTGGAGAATGAGCCGGAAACGGGCATGAACGCCGCCAGTTCACCGAGGCTGGTCATCAGGAAGTACACCATGATGCCGATTAATGCGTATGAGAGCAGCGCGCCACCCGGGCCTGCCTGTGAAACTGTCGCACCGGATGCAACGAATAATCCCGTACCAATTGAACCGCCGATGGCGATCATCGTTAAGTGACGTGCCTTCAGCTCGCGACGCAGTGTGGGAGCCACCTGCGCATTTTTTGTAGGTTGTTGAGCCATTTTTTCCCTATATCCGCTCGTCATGTGGAAATTTAAGCGCGGATTGTAGCAAAACCTGCCGCTCTGAATAGCAGGAACGACCTGTTATAAGACACCTTCATAACAGGCCGCGGATCATTAGCGAAAGACCGTTATTGAACTTCGCGGCAGTACGTTAAAAAACGCGATAACGCGCCGGAGATGTGTTTCTGACGATGATGTATAAGGTAAAGTTTGCGTACCAGCGGCGCGACCGGCAGGTGGATTTCCACCAGTGAGCCGCTGGCCAGCTGCTCAGCAATCACCCGCCGGGAGAGACAGCTAATGCCAATCCCGTGGCGGACGGCGTGCTTGATGGCTTCGGAATTACCCAGTTCCATCACCAGATTGAAATCAGGTAATTGCGGTAACAACAAATGGTCGAGCACTTCGCGGGTACCCGAACCTCGCTCACGTAAGATCCACGGTTCAAGCGCCAGTGATTCGAGCGAAACGACCTGCCCCGCCAGCGGATTTTCGGGGGCAACGAATACCACCAGCTCATCGTCCAGCCAGGGCTGAGTGATAAGCTCGGGCATCTGACAGGGGCCTTCGATCAGCCCCAGATCGACACGAAAATCCGCCACCGCATTGATGACGTCATTGGTGTTGCCGACGTTAAGCTCGAGCGGCGTATGAGGAAAATCCAGCCGGTAATCAGCAATCATCCCCGGCAGCATATAGTTGCCAATGGTACTGCTGGCGCCAATGCGCAGCGAACCGTTGTCCTGATTAAACAGACGTTCGATTTCCCCCGCCTGTTCCAGCAATGCCAGGGCTTTCGGGTACAGCAGACGTCCGTGCTCATTAATCACCAGCCGCTTCCCGACACGGTCAAATAACTGCACGCCGAGCTGCCCTTCGATATCAGCCAGCGCCGCACTGACTGCCGATTGTGATAATGAAAGCACAACCGACGCCTGAGTGGTCGAACCGCTTTTCAGCACCTCGGCGAAAACTTCAAGTTGTCGCAATGTTATGTGCATAAATGTCCCGCTGTTCTCATGCGCCTGACTGCACGCTTGTTCTTTTTAGTATAGACCCTTGGCTTGCAGGTCTCTTTTACATGAAATCTTTATACCAGTTTTTTCGATAGGTTATAAAGTTATAATCAATTTCATTTTTATATAAGCGCGGCGTAGCCTTATGTCATCACTCCTGAACGAGGAACGGACGATGACCCAATTTTCACTCAACAAAAGCGACGCGCTTAAACATGATGTTGACCAGCTTGCGCTGCAAAAACCTGGCGGATACAGCCGCCTGCTGCCGGGCCTGGCCCTGACCGGTGCCATTACCGGGCTGGCGGTCTGGCTGAGCAACTTCCCGTCGCTGAGCCATCTCGGTCTCAGCGCGCTGACGCTGGCTATTGTCATCGGCATGGTTGTCGGCAACACGGTTTATCCGGCCGCCAGACCCTGGTGCGACAGCGGCGTTACACTGGCAAAACAACGTCTGCTGCGTCTGGGGATTATCTTGTACGGCCTGCGTCTGACGTTCGCGCAAATCGCCGATGTCGGCGCAACAGGGATCCTCATCGATGCCCTGATGTTGTGCTCCACCTTCGCCCTTGCCTGCTGGCTGGGACAACGGGTATTTAAATTAGACCGTGATACGTCAATGCTGATCGGCGCGGGCAGCAGTATTTGTGGTGCTGCCGCTGTGATGGCGACCGAACCGGTGCTGGATGCCAAAGCAGAAAAAGTGACCGTTGCCGTTGCCACTGTCGTTATCTTCGGTACAGCGGCCATCTTCCTGTATCCGTGGTTGTGGCATCTGAACGAGCAATATCACTGGCTGAGTTTTACCGCGTCACAGTTTGGGATTTACACCGGTTCGACGGTGCATGAAGTCGCGCAGGTGGTAGCGGCCGGTCAGGGTATCAGCCCGGACGCTGAAAATGCAGCAGTAATCGCCAAAATGATCCGCGTGATGATGCTGGCACCGTTCCTGTTGCTGCTCTCTGGCTGGAAATCACGTAAAGAGGTTCAGCACGGCGGTCAGAACGGCGGTATGCGCAATATCACCATTCCGTGGTTCGCCCTGTTGTTTATTCTGGTCGCAGCGTTCAACTCGCTGGATATCCTGCCGCACAGCTGGATCCCACCGCTGATTACGCTGGATACCGTGTTACTGGCGATGGCGATGGCGGCGCTGGGTCTGACAACCCACATGAGTGCCCTGCGTCAGGCGGGTCTGAAACCGATGCTGCTGGCGGCAATACTGTTTATCTGGCTGATTGTCGGCGGTGCCGGTATCAACCAGCTGGTGCATCATCTTTTTGGCTGATGTTGCGGCTTTTAACATTCCGATGCTGCGCCTCCTGCCCGGAGGCGCTATCATTCGTGAATAAACGCGATGAAAACTGAGGAGCAAAAATGAAGTTTGTGGGAGCACACGTCAGTGCAGCCGGTGGTGTCGATCAGGCGGTATTGCGCGCACATGAGCTGGAAGCCACGGCTTTTGCGCTTTTCACCAAGAATCAGCGTCAGTGGAAAGCCGCACCTTTGCCGGAAGATGTGATTGAAAAATTCAAACTGGCTTGTGAAAAATACGGCTACAAGAGCAATCAGATTTTACCGCACGACAGCTATCTGATTAATCTCGGACATCCGGTGACGGAAGCGCTGGAAAAATCCCGCGACGCTTTCCTTGATGAATTGCAGCGCTGTGAGCAGTTAGGTCTGTCGCTGCTGAATTTCCATCCGGGTAGCCATCTGATGCAAATCGAGGAAGACAAATGCCTCGAACTGATTTCTGAATCCCTGAACATTGCGCTGGATAAAACTAAAGGCGTCACTGCCGTTATCGAAAATACCGCCGGTCAGGGCAGCAATCTCGGTTTCCGCTTCGAACATCTGGCGAAAATTATCGACGGCGTGGAAGACAAAAGCCGCGTTGGAGTCTGCATCGATACCTGTCACGCGTTTGCGGCCGGTTACGATTTGCGCACGGCAGAAGAATGCGAGAAAACGTTTAAACATTTCGAAGAAGTTGTGGGCTTTAAATACCTGCGCGGTATGCATCTGAACGATGCGAAAAGTGAATTCAACAGCCGCGTTGACCGTCACCACAGCCTCGGTGAAGGGAATATCGGCAATACCGTGTTCAGCTGGATGATGAAAGATGCCCGCTTCGACGGCATCCCGATGATCCTCGAAACCGTCAATCCTGATATCTGGAAAGATGAAATCGCCTGGCTGAAAGCGCAGCAGAAGTCGGAGAATGACGAAGCCGCCGCTTAATCATTAGTTGCTTTTACGAAAGCAATAAAAAAGGCGCGACATGTGAATGTCGCGCCTTTCTGTTATTTACAGCCTGCTGATTATGCAGCGGCTTTCGCAGCTAACGCAGCATCTGAACGTTTCAGAATCGCGTAAGCACCACCGGCCAGAACGGTACCGGCGATAATCGCCACCAGATAACCCAGGATCGGAGTGATGGCACCCGGGATTAACAGCACGAACAGACCGCCGTGTGGCGCCATCAGTTGTGCATGGAAGGCCATTGACAGAGCACCGGTCAGTGCGCCACCTGCGATACAGCATGGCAGAACACGCATCGGGTCACGGGCCGCGAACGGAATGGCCCCTTCAGTAATGAAGCACAGACCCAGCACCATGGCAGCCTTGCCGCCTTCGCGCTCGCCCTGCTCGAACTTCTTACTCGCCAGAATCGTTGCCAGACCCATTGCCAGCGGTGGCACCATACCGGCAGCCATGATGGCAGCCATCGGGCCGTACACGGAAGAACTCAACAATGCCACGCCGAATGCGTAAGAGGCTTTGTTTACCGGGCCACCCATGTCGGTACACATCATCGCACCGAGGATCGCGCCGAGCAGAACCGCGTTCGCTGTACCCAGAGATTGCAACCAGTTAGTCAGACCAACCATGATTTTAGCGACCGGTGTACCGACGATGTAAATCATCACCAGACCGGTAATCAGGCTCGCGACCAATGGAATGATCAGGATAGGCTTCAGGGCTTCCATACTTTGCGGTAATTTCAGCTTGCCGCTGATGGCTTTCGCCACATAACCCGCCAGGAAACCGGCGATGATACCGCCAAGGAACCCTGCACCCGTGCTCACTGCCAGCATACCGCCGATAAGACCCGGCGTCAGACCCGGACGGTCAGCGATGGAGAAGGCAATGAAGCCCGCCAGCACAGGCACCATCAGAGCAAAGGCTGAACCACCACCGATTTGCATCAGCGCCGCAGCCAGCGTGCCTTTCACTTCAAAGGCTTTGATACCGAACACGAACGAAAGCGCGATACACAAACCGCCCGCCACAACCATTGGCAGCATGTAAGATACACCGGTCAGCAGGTGACGATACGGCCCGGTGCCGCCCGCTTCTTTCTTCTTCGCACCTGTTGCCGCGCCCTGAGATTTCGGCTCAAAAACTTCAGCTTCAACCAGCGCTTTATCCAGTTCCTGTTTGGTCTTTTTCAGTGCCAGACCGGTAGAAGTGCGGTACATCGGCTTACCGGCAAATTTAGCCAGATCCACTTCGATATCAGCCGCGACAATCACCAGGTCGGCCGCTGCAACTTCTTCAGGCGTGATGGCATTGCCCGCACCCACGGAACCGCGGGTTTCGACTTTCACCCACCAGCCACGTTTTTTCGCTTCACTTTCAATGGCTTCAGCAGCCATAAAGGTATGTGCTACGCCGGTCGGACACGCAGTCACAGCAACAATGCGTTTTGGACCGCTGGCAGCCGGAGCCGCGACAGCAGTAGCCACCGGAGCAACATAAGGTTTGGCTTCGGTCAGCGCACGTTGCAGGAATGCCTGCGGATCACGTACAGCATCCGCCACATTACCGGTATAAATATTTTTGCCCGCCAGTGCGGCGTCGTTTGGCACAGTTTCACCGGCAACAATGACGACTTCAGCGTCAGCGGCCTGTTCAACCACCTGATGCCCTGCCTTCACAGCAGCGGCAGCAAGCAAATTTTTCGCCAGATGGCTGCGAGCCTGTCCGAGCGAACTGTCTATCATCAGCAGCGTTTTCATTCTGCCTCCTGCGGATTAAAAGGGTTTCAGGTCAACACGGGCCATCATCGCCGCAAGTTGCGGACGATCGGTGACACCGACATTACTCTGGCTGACAGCCAGCGCGGCAACAGCCGTTGCCAGTCGCAGCGTATGTTCACTGGATTCGCGCATCAGTAAGCCGTAGATCAGGCCACCGACCATGGAATCACCGGCACCCACGGTGCTGACTACTTCACAAGCTGGCGGTTTAGCAATCCACGCACCAGATGCGTTAACCCACAATGCCCCTTCTGCGCCCAGTGAAATCACCACGTGGGCAATTCCCTGATCACGCAAGGCATGCGCAGCTTCTACCACATCGCTCAGTTCCGGCAATTTACGGCCAGCCCAGATTTCCAGTTCGCGACGGTTTGGTTTGACCAGCCACGGTGCCGCTTTCAGACCGGCGACCAGTGCTTCACGGCTGCTGTCAAAGATGATGCACGGACATTGCGCACGCAGGCGTTTCATCCAGTCGGTGAACGCATCAGGATCAACGCCCGCTGGCAGGCTGCCACTGACGGCAACCATGTCAAACTGACCCAGCCAGGACAGAGAATCCGTCACGAAACGTTCCCAGTCGGCAGGAGTTACGTTGAAACCGGAGAAGTTAAAGTCGCTGACTTCGCCGTCTTTTTCGGTCAGTTTCACGTTGATACGGGTACGGCCATTCACCACCTGGAAGCGGTTAGCAATGCCCAGATCGCTGAATAACAGCTGGAACCCGTCCTGATTTTCTTTACCGAGGAAACCACCCACGGTGACGTCGATGCCGAGATCTTTCAGCACTTTCGCTACGTTGATGCCTTTACCTGCGGCGTGCAGACCGGTGGTTTGCACCAGATTGACTTCACCGCGTTCGATTTCCGGCACATAGCCGACTAAATCGTACGCCGGGTTTAAGGTAATTGTGGCAACTCTGCGGCTCATGCGCCCTCCCCAAGACCTTCTGAAATAGCTTCACCGATGGTTTTCAGCGCCAGTTCCGCATCTTCACCTTTGGCGGTAAAGCGCAGGTGATGACCTTTTTTCACGCCCAGCGCCACGACTTTCATCAGGCTGCGGCCGTTGGCAGGTTTACCGCTGCCATCAAGATTCGTCACTGTGATTTCGCTGCTGAACTGTTTGATCACGTTCACCAGTGCAGTACCCGGACGGGCATGCAAACCGTGTTCGTTACGGATAACGTATTCCGCCGTCAGCACGTTGGCTTGTTCTTCGACTTCGCTGGTCAGCAATGCCAGCACACCCACAGGATCTGCCGTCAGCAAGCGTTCAGCTTTATTCGCTATCAGCAAATCACTGAGGTAATTCAGAATATTGAGCGGCTGATCATCTGCGACGGAAATCGTCAGCAACAATGAGACTTTTTCGCCATCGAGATCAAAGGCCTGCTTCGCACGGCTTACCGTTGCTGCACTTTTCAGGTTGCCTTCGGTGCTGTCACTCAGCCAGATGCCCTGCCCGAGGTTCAGCGGCTTACGGCTGATAACGTCGCTGACAAAAGCAGTATCCACTGCGCCGATCTCTTTCAGACGACCCGCGTTCAGCGCCTGTAAGGTGATCAGGTTTTCAGCAGCCACATCGACCGCGATCAGCTGAGTATCAAACAGGAATTCAGCGGCATTCTTTTCGCCCATCAGCAGGCTGCGTAATTCTTCAGCTGAATCTGTTTTTGCCAGACGATCGGCCACGCTGTCGTCACTTAAGACGTGCGTCAGCTGACGCAGCAAACCGAGGTGTTCGTCAGAACGCGCAGCGATACCGATAACCACATACGCGGTCTGGCCTTCGCCCCACGCAATACCCTGCGGAAACTGGAAAACTTGCACGCCGGTATCGAGCACCAGATCACGGGTATCAGTAGTGCCGTGAGGAATAGCGATGCCGTTACCCAGATAAGTAGAGGTTTGCAGCTCACGCGCTAACATGCCGTCTACATAGCCTTCGCTGACGCGACCGGCCTGTGTCAGTGCTGCTGCAACCTGGCGAATTGCTTCCTGCTTGTCGCTGGCAGCCGCACCGAGATGAATATCTTGCTGTGACAGTTGGAACATAATTCTCCTCTCCTGCTGAAATTGAATCGTTTCAGCTTTACTGAGAAAAAAGGAGCGCCATCAGATTTCATGAGAATAGCTGACAACGCTGAAACGTTTCAGGAAGTCTTAATCGGGGCTGTTTTTAAATCAAGCTTTCCCTGATTTTGCGTGACAATTTTTTGATGCTACGCACAGTTTCCTTTCTAAACCCTTTCCGAAACAGATGATTTAACGTAAATGCTGAAGTCAGGCTGACGCGAAAAGCTGACGTAAGCTGAACCTCATTTGTGGTGACTATTTGGGTGGATATCAGAAACCTCGCCTGGTTGTTTTTGACACAAAGTGCGGTTTTATTATTCAGTATGGCAAATTCACTCCGGTTTACATTTTTGATGATCAAAACCTGTTTTTGTTTTTTTTAAACTGACGTAACATTCGCGCAAATTTCGTCCCCTTCCCGACTTCTGGCCCATATAACCCTGGTCCACATAACCCTGGTTCACATAACTCATGCGAATTTCTACAACGTCAGCCCGCCGTTTACCCGACATGACGTCGACCGCTTTTCTGATCATCGCTTTTCTGACCGGCATTGCCGGCGCTTTGCAGACGCCAACGCTGAGCCTGTTCCTGACATCTCAGGTTCACGTCAGTCCGTTCATGGTCGGGATTTTCTTCACCGGCAGCGCGGTGATCGGCATTTTCGTCAGTCAGTTGCTCGCGACGTGGTCGGATAAACGGGGCGACCGCAAAACGCTGATTTTGTATTGCTGCATTCTGGGGGCGCTGGCCTGTGTACTGTTCGCCTTCAATCGCAATTACTTCATCCTGCTGTTGATCGGCGTATTGCTGTCGAGCTTCGGTTCCACCGCCAACCCGCAGATGTTTGCTCTTGCGCGTGAGCATTCTGAAAAGACTGGCCGTGAAGCCGTCATGTTCAGCTCTATTTTACGCGCCCAGGTTTCGCTGGCCTGGGTCGTCGGCCCGCCGCTGGCCTTCGCCCTGTCGATGGGCTTTGGTTTTACCTTCATGTACTGCGCTGCCGCGCTGGCGTTCATGCTTTGCGGAGTGATGGTATATATGTTCCTGCCCTCCATGCCTAAAGCACACATCAAAACCACGGCGACGCTGGAAGCGCCCCGTCGCAACCGTCGGGACACGCTGATGCTTTTCATCGCGTGTTCACTGATGTGGGCAGCTAACAGTATTTATCTCATCAATATGCCGCTGTATGTGGTGCGTGAATTAGGTCAGCCGGAAAAACTGGCGGGCGTGCTGATGGGCAGTGCGGCGTGTCTGGAAATCCCGACCATGCTGATTGCCGGATATCTGGCTAAACAGCTGGGGAAACGCTTCCTGATGCGGTTTGCGGTAGTCGCAGGGGTGATTTTCTACGGCTGTCTGTTGTTTACCACCGGCGCTGCCATGCTGATTGCTTTACAGCTGCTGAACGCGATTTTCATCGGCATTCTGGCAGGGATCGGCATGCTTTATTTTCAGGATCTGATGCCGGGACAGGCCGGTGCGGCGACCACGCTGTTCACCAACTCCACCCGTGCGGGCTGGATCCTTGCCGGTTCTCTGGCGGGGGTGATTGCGCAGTTCTGGACATACCATGCTGTGTTTTATGCCGCACTGGCGATGGTGGTGGGTTCGGTGTTGTGTATCTGGAATGTGAAAAACGTCGATAAACCGGCAGAAGAAACGCCGGAAGCCGTCGCTTAAGGCGCGGTATCCGCTTCGAGCTTAATCAGATAAGTCAGCGCCTGGTCGCGATGGGTAAAACACATTTCGCGGCTGGCCTGTAAACTGGCGCACACTTTCGGGCGCAGCGGCGAGGTGAAAATCTTGCACATGAAATTATCAGCCAGTTGCACACAACGGGTATTCGCCGGTTTGCCGTCAGGCATTCCGGGTATCGGGCTGGAAATTGAAGGCGCTATGCAACAGGCTCCGCAATCGGTACGACAGTCCATCAACAGCCTCCTCAGGCCTCATTTTGAGGCGCGACAATAGCAGGCGGTGATATGCGCCACCAGCGAAATATTTACTATCCTTTAACAGGCTATACCGAACATTTTTTACGCAGGCAGTACACACGCAAAAAATGCGTCAGAAAGCGGGTTTTTCGCGACTCTTTTTGCGCTATCTGCTTGCCTGAAATCAGCGGCGCGGGTAACGTGTCGCAAATTATTTATCTCTCTGCTGACAGGTTATTTATATGGCACGTGCTAACGAAATTAAACGCGGCTTCGTTGTGAACTACGACGGCAAATTGCTGCTGGTTAAAGATATTGATGTTCAGAGCCCAAGCGCCCGTGGTGCCAGCACCTTGTACAAAATGCGTTTCGCTGATGTACGTACTGGCGGCAAAGTAGAAGAACGCTTCAAAGGCGACGATATTCTGGATACCGTCAGCCTGACCCGTCGTAAAGTGAACTTCTCTTACGTCGATGGCGACGAATACGTGTTTATGGATGATGAAGATTTCACGCCATACACCTTCAATAAGGCGCAGATCGAAGACGAACTGTTGTTTATTCCTGAAGAAGGTTTACAGGGTATGCAGGTTCTGACGCTCGACAGCCAGCTGCTGGCGCTGGAAATGCCACAGACGGTAGATCTGGAAATCGTCGAAACGGCACCGGGCATCAAAGGCGCATCTGCCAGCTCCCGTACCAAACCGGCAGTGATGGCAACTGGCCTGAGCATTCAGGTGCCGGAATATCTGAGTTCCGGCGATAAAATTCGCATTCATATCGCAGAACGCCGTTATATGGGCCGCGCGGATTAATCAGCGCCCTGCCTTGTCCCGCCAGGTATGTGGCCAGGTAAGTATTGAAGGAACGCTCCGGCGTTCCTTTTTTATTGCCCTGATTTTGCCGTTAATGCGGCAGACTCTCGATCTGCATCACAAAATCAGTGGCCGTGCGGACTTACCAATTCCCCTTTCTATCATATGACTTTACACTCTAAGCCCTGATTTCGGCTTAAATCGTCGCTTTATCCAGCACAAAATTAAACTGACGGGTAAACTGCCCCAATTTGGCCTGACCAATTATTTATTTCTGACTTGCCTGGAGTATTGCATGAAAACTATTGCCACAGCGTCTCTGCCCGCAGCAGTGTCATTGCCAGCTTATGATCGCGATGCACTGAAAAGCCGCATCGTTCATCTCGGCTTTGGCGCATTCCACCGTGCCCACCAGGCGCTGCTTACAAACCGCGTCTTAAACCTTCAGGGCGGAGACTGGGGCATTTGCGAAATCAGCCTCTTCGGTAATGAAGCGTTGATAAAAAGTCTGCGTCAGCAAGATCACCTGTTTACCGTGCTGGAGAAAGGGGCGGAAGGCAATCAGGCGATTATCATTGGTTCTGCTCATGAATCTGTCCACGGCGGTATCGACGGGCTTGATGCCGTGCTGGAAAAACTGACCGAACCTCAGGTGGCGATTGTTTCCCTGACCATCACCGAAAAAGGTTACTGCATCGAGCCGGGAACGGGCGAACTGGATCTGCAAAACCCGAAAATTCAGCAGGATCTGGCCGGTGGTCAGGCGCCATGTACCGCGCCGGGTGTGTTAGTTGAAGCACTGCGTCTGCGTCATGAACGCGGTCTGCCGGGCTTCACCGTTTTATGCTGCGATAACATTCCTGAAAATGGTCTGGTGGTGAAAAACGCTGTGCTGGGTATGGCGAAAGCACGCTCCGCAGAACTGGCAAAATGGATCAGCGAAAACGTCTCTTTCCCGAGCACCATGGTTGACCGCATCGTTCCGGCAGCCACAGAAACCACACTGGATGAAATCACCGAAGCGCTGGGTGGTGTAACAGACCCTTGTGGTATCGCCTGTGAACCCTTCATTCAGTGGGTGGTAGAAGACCACTTCGTCGCGGGTCGTCCGGACTGGGACAAAGCCGGTGCGCAGATGGTGTCCGACGTTCTGCCGTTTGAGCAGATGAAACTGCGTATGCTGAATGGCAGTCACTCTTTCCTCGCTTATCTGGGTTATCTGGCCGGTTATCAGCACATCAATGATTGTATGGATGACGATAACTATAAAGCCGCGGCGCATCACCTGATGCTGCATGAACAGGCGCCGACACTGAGCGTTGAAGGTGTGGATCTTACCGCCTATGCAGACAGCCTGATTGCACGTTACAGCAATCCGGCGCTGAAACATCGCACCTGGCAAATCGCGATGGACGGCACGATGAAACTGCCGCAACGTATGCTCGATTCGATCCGCTGGCATGTGAAAAACGGCGGTTCTTATGAATTGCTGGCGCTGGGCGTGGCGGGCTGGATGCGTTATGTCGGTGGCACCGATGATGCCGGTCAGCCCATTGAGATTAAAGATCCGATGGCGGAAACGCTGGCAGAAATCGTCGCCTCTACTGCGGATGGCGAAGAACGCGTGAAAGCGCTGCTGGCGCTGAACGGCGTTTTCGGTGAGCAGTTGCCACAGGAAGAGAAAGTGGTACAGGCTATTCAGGCCGCATATGCGGATCTGCAAAGGATCGGCGCGAAGAAAACCGTGGCTAAATACGTGGGTTAAGTCAGTACAGTGAGACGACTTAACGCGACATGACTATCTGTAAAAGAATATCGGTAAATATTGAACGGCTGCTCAGGCAGCCGTTTTTATTGGTGCGCCGCCTCTCATTCATTCAGCTCTGAAGGAACGGACGAAAACAGGAAACCATCAAAGGACGGATCGTCAGCGTCAGAAACCTGCAACAGCATATCTTTTACGTTCTCCAGATGCTGCCACATCGCCTGCTTCGCGGCTTTAGGATCCCGGCGTAAAACCGCCTGCAGAATGGTCTGATGATCCTGTAACCAGATCTGATGGTAACTTTTATCGACCACATGCTGATGGATCCCTTCCCACATCGAACTGCGCTGGCGGATCTGCCAGAGGTCATCGACCAGTTTTACCAGCACACTGTTCTGCGATGCCTGTGCCAGTAAAGCGTGAAACCGCTGGTCCTCCGCTTCGTCTGTCACACCACGGGCAATGCAATCACGCTGGGCTTCAATCGCATCGCGCATCTGCAAAATATCCGTTTTCGTCGCCTGCATGGCGGCAAATGCGGCGACTTCGCTTTCCAGCAACTGACGCGCCTGCAGCAATTCGAACGGGCCGTAGCCGCTGTCAGCCAGTTCCGGCTGGGTGTTTTCAGGCTGTTTCAGCACATACACACCCGAGCCTTTGCGCACTTCCACGATTTTCTCGAGCTCAAGCATGATCAGCGCTTCACGCACCACGCTGCGGCTGACGGAATAGGATTCTGCAATATCACGTTCGGGAGGAAGACGATCGCCGGAGGTATATTTTCCGGCATGGATATCACGGCGCAAATGACCGCCGATTTCCTGATAAAGTCGCATATGTTTTCCCCTGTCTGTGACACGCACTCAATTGGTCTGACAACTGATGACATGCACTGATGCCTGAAATAAGAGAGAAAATTATAACATGTTGGCACAAAGGGAAAGGACGGGAGATGAAAACTGGCGGCCCGATCAAAACAGGGCCAGCCAGTTTGCGAAGTTGTCCGACCAAATCAAGATAGATTGCGTTATCACGATCATTGTCCGGCACGAAATGCATTAAATATGTTAATTATTTATGGGTATTTAGTTATAGCTCACCGTGACCACTGCAAGATGAGGATCATTGTTAATATGCCTGGTGGTGACTTGCCCGAGAGACAGGGGCAGCGCGAAAGAAGAAGGTGTTTGCACATTCAACGTGTGAACTTGCGACACCTGTTTTCCGCCGCGATCACAGTCGCTGATCACCCTGTTACTCGCGGCCTTGAAGTTACATCCCCCTTCAACAATTGCCCCCGTGAAATGTATGACGCCGCCTGTAGCAGCCGCATTGGCAAACTGAATCGTCCCTGAGGCCATGATTCCCAAAAACAGTAAACTGGTCATTCTGTTCATGGTGACACCTCGTTGTAATTATAGAATTTAAAATTTACGCAACCGCCATTTAACATTAATACATCTAATGGAATTTACATGGCGAACGGCAAAATAATTTGTTGCCCTTTCGGGCTGAATTAAGCAATCCATGTTATTCATCGGCACAAAACTGGATTTTCTTAACCGGTCGCTGCAAATTGATGGGTGAATTTTTAAAAGGATGTGACCCATGACCAAAACCAACCTGATCACCGGCTTTCTGGGAAGCGGTAAAACCACCACGCTACGCCACCTGCTGACGCTGAAGCCTGAAGGTGAAAAATGGGCCGTGCTGGTCAATGAGTTCGGAGAGATTGGAATCGATGGCGCGCTGCTGGCGGAAAGTGGCGCAGTATTGAAGGAAATCCCCGGCGGATGCATGTGCTGCGTTAATGGCTTACCGATGCAGGTCGGGCTAAACATGTTATTGCAGCAGACAAAACCTGACCGGCTGCTGATCGAACCCACTGGCCTCGGTCATCCGAAGCAAATCCTTTCTTTATTAACCTCTGACGTCTACAGCAACTGGCTGACGCTGAATGCCACATTGTGTTTGCTCGATCCGCGCCAGCTGAGTGAACAGCGCGTGATTGAAAATGAAAACTTCCGCGACCAGCTTGCCGCGGCGGATGTGATTGTTGCTAACAAAGCGGATGTGACGCAGGAAAGTGACCGGCAGGCGCTGGAAAAATGGTTTAGCGAACATGGCCGTGAACGCCGCCTGGTGGTGGCTTCTCAGGGTGAGATTGCCCCTGCCCTGCTGGATTTACCGCGTCTTAATCACACCGAATTGCCTGACGGCCAGCATCATCATGCTCATATATCAAAGCGCGGACTGGCGGCACTGAGTCTGCCTGAAAAGCAGCGCTGGAGACGTGCGCTCAATGAAGCCGGCGGTTTTACCAGTTGCGGCTGGATATTTGATGGCGAAACGGTTTTTGACACCGCGGGCATACTCGACTGGGCACGAGCCGCGCCGGTTGATCGCGTGAAAGGCATCATTCGTATTAAAGAAGGCGCGCTGATGATTAACCGCCAGGGCAATGATTTGGAAATCGAAACAAGGTCGATGGCGCCTTTAGACAGCAGAATTGAGCTCATTACGCAAAATGAAACACAGTGGAATGTTCTGCAATCGTCTTTGTTGAGGATTCGTTTAAGTTGTAAGGATTAAGTTAACGTCCATTACGTTAATCGTTACCCTGCTAAGAATAGGTCTTCATATATGTGGCGCCGAAATATTCCTGCAATCCTGGTACTCAATGTATTAGGTGTTGCTCTTTTTCTATCTTTCTATTTACCTGCAAACCACGGTTTCTGGTTCCCGATTGATAAGTCGATCTTCTTCTTTTTCAACCAGCATCTGGCGACTGACGCGTGGTTCCTGCATCTGGTCGCAGTGACCAATAACCGCGCCTTTGATCTGATCTCATTGCTGGCCATGGGTTTGCTCTATCTGAGCTATTTTATGAAGCAGGACACTGCCGGGCGCCGCCGTTACATCATTATTGGTTTCGTGATGCTGCTGACCGCCGTGGTGCTTAACCAGCTCGGTCATTTACTGCCGGTCAGTCACAAGAGCCCTTCGCTGAGCTTTCCGGGTGTAAACCGGGTCAGCCAGCTGACCGGTATCCCGACAAAAGATGCATCCTCTGACAGCTTCCCCGGCGACCACGGCATGATGCTGATTATTTTTTCCTGCTTTATGCTGCGCTATCTGAGTAAATCAGCCTTCTTTATTGCCCTGATGATCACCATCATCTTCTCGCTGCCGCGTGTGATGATTGGCGCACACTGGTTTACGGACATTGCCGTGGGTTCAATGTCCGTCGTCCTGGTGGGTGCAAGCTGGTGGCTGATGACACCGGCCAGCGATATATTGATTAACTGGCTTGAGGGCAAACTGCCGGGTAAAAAAATTCCTAAAAAAACGGCATAATTTTGCATTCATACAAATAAATTATGGTCAGGCCGATGTTGATGATCTGCCTGACCTTTTTTTCATCCAATTCCCGGATATACTTTGCTGAAATTTGCACGAGGAAGCCGCTTGTGGCGCGGTTTTAACCCAAATTAGTATATAAATCATCCATCCTTTTTAACATCTTTACTAACATCAGCTTACATCACAATTTCTTATAAAAAATCCCACAAAACCTCTCGCAATCCCTTATTCATTACGGTACTCTCCAAATCGCCCGCATAGAAATGTGACAAAAACACCCGTATTGAAGGAAAAAACGTGCTCTAACGCACATTTTACCCGTCTGGTATTTGTCCCCACTAATTGTGGCAGGTAGTCTCGCTTCGTTTGGCAATTTTAATAACGATTTCATCGTTAAGGACAGCAAGGGATAACAACAATAATGGTCAAGTCTCAACCGTTTATGAGATATATCACGCGGATGATTCCCGCAATTGGCGCAGCAATTCTTCTCTCTGCGTGTAGTGGTATGCATTCTTCGAACACAGAAAGCGCACAAACTGATATGCGTGCAGTAAATGACAAAGACGGTCTTCTACTGCAAGCCTCTCAGGATGAATTCGAAGCAATGGTTCGTAGCGTCAACGTTAAATCCAAAATTATGGATCAGTACGCTGACTGGAAAGGCGTTCGTTATCGGTTAGGCGGCGACAGCAAGCGTGGTATCGATTGCTCAGCGTTCGTTCAGGTAACATTCCGCGAACAATTTGGTATGGATCTCCCTCGTTCGACTTATGAACAGGAAGAAAAGGGCAAGAAAGTTCAGCGCACGAAATTGCGTCCGGGTGATCTGGTTCTGTTCCGTGCAGGTTCTACAGGCCGTCACGTCGGTATTTATTTAGGTAATGATCAGTTTGTTCATGCATCCACCAGCAACGGTGTGATGATTTCAAATCTGAAAGAATCCTACTGGAATGCCCGTTATCGTGAAGCAAGACGAGTTTTAGCTAACGGTTAATCCCGTTACCTTATGATTTAGTTCTTGTTGTCCTATGCCAAGCGAATAAAAAAACGTCATCTCCGGATGGCGTTTTTTTATGCCTGTAATAAAGTGTATTTAGTGTCTGCTGTTTTTTTGACTACGTTATACTTTTATTTCCTCGGCGAGAAAAAGGGCAAAACATATGGGTTTAAAAACGGCGTTAACACACACCGTATTACCCAAGCGCCGATATTTAAAACAAAGCCTCCTTTTTTCAACTCTGTTTTTTATTTTTTTTACTGCCGTCACCCTGACCGTCATTAAAACCAATACCCTTCGCGAGCAAGAACAAATCGCTCAGCGAACCGCCCGTTATGCGGCTGATTATTTACATCAACTCTCCGACACGATGGGTAAAATTGCATTACTCACGGATGAGCCATGCAACTCCATTGCGGGTGAATTAAATCGATATGCCGCATTCAGCGTGGGTGTGCGTGATTTTCAGCTGGTGCGCGATGGAATGGTTTATTGTTCTTCTGCCTCCGGCAACCAGAATATTCCCGCCAACAGTTCACTGCATGACATCAGTTTCGATAAAACGATGAGTATCGATCTGCAAATGGGGACGCCCGCCGTGCCTAACCGTGCGGTGATCATCGTCTGGCAGCGCAATCCCGGTGCGTATAATGATGGCGTTATCGCCACGCTTGAGCTGACGCTCTCGCCGTATATGCTGTTTGCTCAACCGGGTACCGGTTATCGTGGATTCGCCTTGCTGGTCGGGGATTCAGCACTGATCTCAGCCCAGGATCAGCTGGTTCCAGTGAGTAAATTACCGGACAGCCATTTTACGGAGGCCAAAATTGAAGGCTATCCGTTTACCGTGCGTCTCTACTCCCCTACCCTGACCGGTGATGGCGTGCTGTTTACAATGTCCGGTGGATTGCTGCTGAGCCTGATGGTGTGCGCCCTGATTTATCACAGCCTGCTAAACCGCCATGATGTTGAGCGCGTGATCCTGCGTGGTCTGAAAAATAAAGAGTTCTTTGTTGAATACCAGCCGGTTATCGATTCAAAAAGCCTGAAAGTGTCCGGCGTGGAGGCCCTGCTGCGCTGGCAGCATCCGATTGAAGGCCGTATCCCACCGGATGTTTTTATCGGCTACGCCGAAAATCAGGGACTAATCGTCGAACTGACCCAACACATGATGGCACTGGTGGCGGCTGACGCCCATACCTTGCAACATGCTTTTCCTGAACACGCAAAACTCAGTATTAACATTTCTCCTCATCATATGAATAAAATCAGTTTTCATGACGATGTGATGAATTTTATCGAGGCTTTACCGGAGAATGCTTTTCAGGTGGTGTTTGAAATCACTGAACGCGGCATGATTGATACCGAAGGTGCGTTACGGGAATTTAACTGGCTGCGCCGTCATAAGATTGAAATCGCCATCGATGACTTCGGCACCGGCCACAGCGCCCTGATTTATCTTGAGAAGTTTACGCTGGATTATCTGAAAATTGACCGCGGTTTTGTAATGTCTATCGATCAGAAGACCCTGATTGCGCCGGTGCTGGATACCGTCCTCAGGCTCACGGAAGAACTGAAGATCAAAACTGTTGCAGAAGGCGTCGAAACTGAAATGCAGGCAGAATATCTGCGCAATCACGGCGTGACCTATTTGCAGGGATATCTGTATAGCAAGTCGTTAGGCGTACCCGAGCTTCTGGTCTTTATCCGGGATTTCAACGAAAAAGATGCCACCTGGCAGATTTGACCTGCATCAGCCCCGCATCTTTTGTGCCATTTTTCTTTTAGGCGTCTGCATCTGGTTGTGATAAAAAGGCCGGAATCAGGGATGAAATCTAAGGCTGATGCGTTACAAGGTCTTAGCGATCAATTGATTAAGCCCGAACAATAATCTGCGGCATGGCCGCATGATGCTCTCACCCTCACAGGAGTGCTGATTCAGGATGTTTTCTCGCGTGTTTGCCGGTGTGCTGTGCCTGCTGAGCCTCAGCGCACAAGCCGAAGTCATACAGGACAGCTATGCGTTTGCCATTTTGGGCGAACCTAAATACGTCTCTAACTTCACCAGTTTTGACTACGTCAATCCCGCCGCGCCGAAGGGCGGACAGATTACGCTGGCCGCTATCGGCACCTATGACAACTTTAACCGCTTTGCCTCACGGGGCAATCCGGCGGCACGCAGCGGCTCGCTTTACGACAGCCTGTTTACCACTTCCAGCGACGAAATCGGCAGTTATTACCCGCTGATTGCCGACTCAGCCCGTTATGACAGCCAGTACCGCTGGGTCGAAGTGGACATCAATCCGCGCGCACGTTTTAACGACAACACGCCAATTACCGCCAGCGACGTGGCATTCAGCTTCAAAAAGTTCATGACCGAAGGCGTACCGCAATTTCGTGTGGTTTATAAAGGTGTGGAAGTTAAAGCTATATCACGTCTGACGGTGCGGATGGTCTTGCCGAAACCGGATAAAGACATGATGCTCGGCCTGCTGGGTTTGCCTGTTTTGCCTCAGGTGTTTTGGGAAAAACATAAATTCAACGAACCGCTGAGCACGCCACCACCGGGCAGCGGACCTTACCGCATCAGCGATTATAAGCTCGGTCAGTACATCACTTATTCGCGCGTTCCTGACTATTGGGCCGCCAATTTACCGGTAAACCGCGGGCGTTATAATTTCGATACCATCCGCTACGACTATTATCTGGATGATAATGTCGCGCTGGAAGCCTTTAAATCCGGTGCCTTTGATTTCCGTATGGAATCCTCGCCAAAAAACTGGGCAACACAGTATCAGGGCGGCAATTTCAGCAAAAATTTCATCGTGAAAGCCGATGAAGAAAATCAGGCCGCGCAGGATACACGCTGGCTGGCTTTCAATCTTCACCGCCCGCAATTTGCCGACCGCAAAGTGCGCGAGGCCATTACTCTGGCGTTCGATTTTGACTGGATGAATAAGGCGCTCTATTTCGGTGCCTACCAGCGGGTGAACAGCTATTTCCAGAATACCGAATATGCGGCAAAAGATTATCCGAACTCTGCCGAACTGGCCTGGCTCGGGCCGCTGAAAGGTCAGGTGCCTGCGGAAGTCTTTACCTCGCTGTATCAGCCGCCCCGTTCCGATGGCAGCGGCAATGACCGCGCCAATCTGCTGAAAGCCACAGCACTGCTGAAAGAAGCGGGCTGGGAAGTCAAAGATCAGGTGCTGGTGAATTCTAAAACCGGCAAGCCGTTTACGTTTGAACTGCTGCTGCCGGGCGGCGGAAACTCGCAGTACGTGTTGCCGTTCCAGCATAATCTGCAACGTCTCGGCATCAAAATGTCGATCCGCGAAGTAGATAACTCGCAGTTCGTGCGCCGTATGCGCCAGCGAGATTACGATATGATCCCGACGGTTTATCCTGCGACGTCTTATCCGAGCAGCGATTTGCGGATTTACTGGAATACCCAATATCTGGATTCCACGTATAACAAATCGGGTATCAGCGATCCGGCCATCGATAAACTGACCGATGACATTGCAGCGAATCAGGGCAAACCCGATGCGCTGTTAGCACTCGGACATGCGCTGGATCGCGTTCTGACCTGGAATAAGGTGATGATCCCGATGTGGTACACCAATCATGAACGCTATGCGTACTGGGATAAATTCTCGATGCCAGCTGTCGCCCCGTCCAACGGAATGGAACTCGACACGTGGTGGTACGACGTGAACCGCGCAGCCCGTTTACCTGCGCAACGCCGCTGAGGAGCAGAGTGTGGCCGCCTATCTGTTAAGACGACTCCTTCTGGTGATCCCGACGCTGTGGGCGATCATCACGATTAACTTTTTCATTGTGCAAATTGCGCCCGGCGGACCGGTCGATCAGGCCATTGCCGCCATTGAAATGGGGCAATCCAGTGGCTTACCTGCCGCCAGTTCCGGCAGTGGCAATGGTAAAGCGTCACCGGGTCTGGCGCAGTTTGGCGAAGGTCAGTATCGTGGCGCACGCGGCCTTGACCCGGAAGTGATCGCCGAGATAACCCACCGTTTCGGTTTCGATAAGCCTCTGCATGAACGGTATTTTGAGATGTTATCAAACTACGTTCGCTTCGATTTTGGCGACAGCCTGTTCCGCGGTTCTTCCGTGATGGGTCTGGTGAAAAGCGCGCTGCCGGTTTCCGTCACTATCGGCCTGTGGAGCACGCTGATTATCTATCTGGTGTCTGTTCCGCTTGGCATTCGCAAAGCCGTACGCAACGGCTCTCGGTTCGATACCTGGAGCAGTTCGGTGATTATCGTCGGCTATGCCGTTCCTTCCTTTTTATTCGCTATCTTATTGATTGTGCTGTTTACCGGCGGAAGTTACCTCGACTGGTTCCCGTTGCGCGGCCTGACGTCGCCGAATTTCGATACCCTGCCGTGGTACGGCAAAGTGACCGATTATCTCTGGCACATCACATTGCCGGTGCTGGCAACGGTGATAGGCGGATTTGCCACCTTGACCATGCTGACTAAAAACTCGTTTATGGATGAAGTAGGCAAGCAATATGTGGTGACCGCGCGGGCTAAAGGGCTGAACGAGAAACAGATTTTGTACCGGCATGTGTTTCGCAACGCGATGCTGCTGGTGATCGCCGGGTTTCCTGCCACTTTTATCAGCATGTTTTTCACCGGCTCGTTGCTAATTGAAGTGATGTTCTCCTTACAGGGGCTGGGATTGCTTGGCTACGACGCCATCGTACAGCGCGATTTCCCGGTGATTTTCGGCACGCTGTATGTTTTCACGCTGATTGGATTACTGCTTAATATCGTCAGCGACATCACTTACACGCTGGTTGACCCGCGTATCGATTTTGAGGGCCGCCAGTAATGAGCCTTTTTAAACTGAACTCCGTCAGTCAGGCGCGCTGGGCGCGTTTTTGCCAGAACCGCCGTGGTTACTGGTCACTTTGGATTTTCATGGTGATGCTGATCCTGGTGCTGTTATCCAACGTCCTCGCCAACGACAAACCGCTGCTGGCACGTTATCAGGGACATCTCTATGTGCCGTTTCTGGTGAATTACAGCGAAACGACATTTGGTGGTGAGCTGGAAACGCCAACCGATTATCAGGATCCGTTTGTCGTGCGCCAGATTGAAGACCACGGCTGGGCGATCTGGGCACCGATCCGCAGCAGTTATAACTCCATTAACTTTTCTACCGCGCAGCCCTTCCCTTCACCGCCTTCTTCTCAAAACTGGCTGGGCACCGACAGCAACGGTCACGATGTGCTGGCGCAAATTCTCTACGGCCTGCGGATTTCACTGTTCTTCGGCATTATGCTGACCGTACTGACTTCAGTGATTGGCATTATGGCCGGTGCCACACAGGGCTATTACGGCGGGCTGATTGACCTGCTCGGGCAGCGTTTTATCGAAGTGTGGTCCAGTATTCCCACGCTGTTCCTGATTATCATTCTGGCAAGCGTCGTACAGCCTAATTTCTGGTGGCTGCTGCTGATCACGGTGCTTTCTGGCTGGATGACGCTGGTAAGCGTGGTGCGCGCCGAATTCCTGCGTACCCGTAACTTTGATTATATCCGCGCCGCGCAGGCCATGGGCGTCAGTGACAGCGCCATTATGCGCCGCCATATGCTGCCCAATGCCATGGTGGCGACGCTGACGTATCTGCCGTTTATCCTGTGTGGTTCCATTACTACCCTGACATCGCTGGACTTTCTCGGCTTCGGACTGCCGCTGGGTTCGCCGTCACTCGGTACCTTGCTGATGGAAGGTAAAAACAATTTGCAGGCGCCGTGGCTTGGCATCAGCGCATTCGTGGTGCTGGCTGCCTTACTGTCATTACTGATTTTCATTGGTGAAGCCGTTCGCGACGCCTTTAATCCGTCCGCACATCATCATGAGGCGCTCTGAAATGGCAGACTCTCCTCTCTTACAAATCAAAAATCTCAGCGTCGCCTTCCGTCAGGGTAGCCAGCAGCGGGAAGTGGCCACCGATGTGTCGCTCACTATTCATGCCGGTGAAACCTTAGCACTGGTCGGTGAATCCGGATCCGGCAAAAGCGTTACCGCGCTGTCGGTATTACGCCTGCTGCCCTCTTCGGTGAGTTATCCGCAGGGCGATATCGTGTTTGCCGGGCAATCGCTGCTTCATGCTGACAGCACCACCCTGCGCCAGATCCGTGGCAATGAAATTTCGATGATTTTTCAGGAACCGATGGTGTCGCTCAATCCGCTGCATACGCTGGAAAAACAGCTCGCAGAAGTGCTGATGCTGCACCATAATCTGCGCGGTGAGGCGGCACGCAGCGAAATTCTGCGTTGTCTGGATCGCGTGGGTATCCGTCAGGCCGCCTCGCGCCTGAGAGATTTTCCGCATCAGCTTTCCGGCGGTGAACGCCAGCGCGTGATGATTGCCATGGCGGTGCTGACCCGCCCGAAACTGCTGATTGCCGATGAACCGACCACCGCGCTGGATGTTTCCGTTCAGGCACAGATTTTATCGCTGCTGGATGAACTCAAGCAGGAAATGGGCATGGCGATGCTGTTTATCACCCATAACCTGCGCATAGTGCGCCGTCTGGCGGACACCGTGGCGGTGATGCAGAACGGTCGCGTGGTGGAACAGCAACCCCGCGCCACGCTGTTCAGCCAGCCACAGCACCCGTATACGCGCCAGTTATTACAAGCTGAACCTCAGGGTCACCCGCAACCGCTGAAAGGCGATGCTTCCGTGCTGCTCGACGTCAAAAATCTGGATGTGGGTTTCCCGATAAAACGTGGACTGTTGCGCCGGACCGTGGGTATCAAACATGCGGTGAATCAGGTGAGTTTTCAGTTGCGTCGCGGCGAAAGCCTTGGCGTGGTGGGTGAATCCGGTTCAGGTAAAAGCACCACCGGTCTGGCGTTGCTGCGTCTGATGAGGTCACAGGGCGAAATCTGGTTCGACGGCCAGCCGCTGCACACCTTTTCGCGCAAAAAAATGCTGCCGTTCCGCAGCCGGATACAGGTGGTATTTCAGGATCCATTCTCGGCACTGAATCCGCGATTCACGGTAGGGCAGATTATTGCTGAAGGTTTGCTGGTTCACCGGAAAATCAGCGAACAGGAGCGGGAACAGGAAGTGATCCGCGCCATGCAGGAAGTAGGATTAGATCCGGAGTCACGCCATCGCTATCCAACGGAGTTTTCCGGCGGTCAGCGCCAGCGTATTGCGATTGCCCGCGCGCTGATTTTACAGCCGGAAATGCTGATCCTGGATGAGCCGACGTCATCGCTGGATAAATCGGTGCAGGCGCAGATTCTGACGATCCTCAGTGAGCTGCAACAGCGCCACGGCCTGACGTATCTGTTTATCAGCCATGATTTGCACGTGGTGCGGTCTTTATGCCACCAGCTGATGGTATTGCGAAACGGGGAAGTGGTCGAACAGGGAGATTGCGAGCAGATTTTTACCGCGCCGCAACAGACTTATACCCGCGAGTTACTGGCAGCGTCGGACGCATTCGACATAATCGAATAGCACCGGCGAACAGGTGCAGAAGGAAATCGCCTGAAAGCATGTCGTTTCAGGCGGTTCAGAAAGGATAAAGTGCGGTGACGGATTCTGCGATCGCGGCGCCGATATTCTTCAGGCAGCAAAGCGTGGCGCTTTCATCTTCACGATGAACAAACAGGCAGGGTTCACCGTCAATTTCTACGATTGCGGCTTTAACCTGAATATCTTCTAACGCATTCGTCAGCTGGTGCATAACCTGCCAGGCGAGTTCACCCTCATGGCTGAGCAGTTTCAGGCCAATCAGATTGTTATCTTCATCGTTACCAGGCAGCGGAATCGGTTCAACTTTGATACCGGCAAAACCCGACAACCAGCGATAACTTTGCGGTAAACGATGTACTACCGAAAGTTGGATATTATTCACGTGGTTCCCCAGACAGTGATTCACACATCTTATACGAGATGTTTTTACAAAATCGCTACAACCGTACAGCTTAAGTTATAGCCGACAGTCTCCGCTTTGCCCAACTTGCGCTCAAATAATTAACATTAAATTAACGTCGCCAGATACAAAACTGCAGACTGAGCTTATTTTTATGTCTGTCTCCGGATAATCTGAGAGGCAGATCTCATTTTGGCCTATTTGTAACCTTTTCCGGCTTGATCTACAACCATTTTAATCATTTGGCGTTACTTTTAATTGCTTATTCGTTTACATTTAATATACAAATGACAATCCCGAAAAATGCCACAAGCTCATATTATTTCTTATATATTAAACAATTACAGACTAATTACGTTAAGTAACTGTCAAAGACAGTTGTTAATTTCAGCCTGAAATGAACCAGTTGGTTACAAAATTTTCCGCGGCGCATCATACGTTAAAATCTGGATCTAATGTTAATAAATCCGCACAATTTGTTTGCACAAATCCCTCATCTTTGGCTTATCATCCGCACCGTTATAAGTGGTATACCCTATCGGGACAGATATTGGCTGGAACTAACCCGCTGATAAATCTCACATTACGCAAATTATAATAAGAATCAGACAAGCGAATTCACTGCCGTTTGGCAAAACAACCCATTCCCAGCGAGAAAGAGATGGAAAACGATCCTTCAATCATTGGAAGCAACTCACCCGAAAATGGAACCGGTTTCAGTCGTCGTGAACTGCTGAAAGGGCTCACCTCCGCGATGGTGGCGACCACCCTGCTCGGCTTCCCGTTTCTGAGCCAGGCGGAGAAAGAAACCGCCACGCAAGAGCCGGTCATCTTCGGTCAGTTCTATCTGGTATCACAGGCCATCACTGAGCATAAAAATATCAGCGAAGGTTCTTCCGCACAGATTTTTAACGCCTTTTATCGTTCACAGCCTGATTTCCCCGCACAGGTCAGCAAGTTACATGCGCTGGTAAAACCGGGTCAGGCGGCGAAAGATTTGCAGGAGGTAGCAAAGCAAAACGGTCTGGGTGAACTGGTCACCAGTATCGTCACTGCGTGGTATACCGGCACGGTCGGACATGGAACCGATTCCATTTTGATTTCATACAAAGATGCGCTGATGTATCGCCCGGTGAGTGACGGTCTGATTGTGCCGACTTACTGCGGTAATGGTCCGCTGTACTTCACCGCTGCGCCCCCTGCTGCCGCGATGCCGGAATCCATGAACGCCGATCGTTTTACCAATCCTTCTGAAACAAATGTTGTGAGCAAAGCCTGATGAAAAAACCAGAATTTACTGCAGACGGCGATGCGTCTGCTGATGTGATTGTTGTCGGTTCCGGCATCGTGGGCGGCATGATTGCCGATCAGCTGGTCAGCCAGGGACACTCCGTGCTGGTGCTGGAAGCAGGCTTACGCATTGAGCGCGCTCAGGCTGTGGAAAACTGGCGCAATATGCCTTTCGAAAACCGCGCGGGTTCTGACTTCCAGGGTTTGTATCCGCAGTCAGAAAAAGCCCCTGCTCCGCTGTACTTCCCGGAAAATAATTACGTCCACCTGACCGGGCCGAGCGCCAGCAGTTTCAAACAGGGTTATCTGCGCACCGTCGGCGGCACCACCTGGCACTGGGCGGCGTCCTGCTGGCGTCACGTTCCTAACGATTTCAAAATGAAAACGTTATACGGCGTGGGCCGCGACTGGCCGATCTCATACGATGAACTCGAACCTTATTATTGCCGCGCGGAAGAAGAAATTGGCGTCGCGGGCCCGAATGATCCTGAGCTGCAATCCCCTTCCGAGCGCAGCAAACCCTATCCGATGGAACAGGTGCCATACGGTTACGGCGATACGCGTTTCGCTGAAATTGTGAACCCGCACGGTTACCGTTCGGTGCCAATCCCACAAGGGCGCAGCACGCGTCCGTGGAACGGTCGCCCAACCTGTTGCGGTAACAACAACTGCCAGCCGATCTGCCCGATTGGCGCGATGTATAACGGTATTGCTCACGTGGAGCGCGCAGAAAACAAAGGCGCCGTGGTGCTGGCCGAAGCGGTGGTCTACAAAATCGACACCGATGAAAACAACAATGTGACCGCCGTTCACTGGCTGGACAGCGATAAAAAATCGCACAAAGCCACCGGTAAAGTTTTCGCACTGGCCTGTAACGGTATCGAAACTCCGCGTCTGCTGCTGATGGCGGCTAACGAAAAGAACCCGAACGGCATCGCCAACTCGTCTGATCACGTTGGCCGTAACATGATGGACCACTCCGGTTTCCACTGTACGTTCATCGCCAAAGAGCCGCTGTGGATTGGTCGTGGTCCGGCGCAGAGCAGTTGTCTGGTCGGCCCGCGCGACGGCGATTTCCGCAAAGATTATTCTGCCAACAAAATGATCCTCAACAACATCAGTCGCGTGATCCCGGCGACGTCCAAAGCATTGCAGATGGGGCTGGTCGGTAAAGAGCTGGATGAGGAAATCCGCCGCCGCTCGATCTTTGGCGTGGACTTATCTATCAGCCTGGAACCGTTGCCGGATCCGAATAACCGCCTGACACTCAGCACCACCCGTAAAGATCCGCACGGTCTGCCGTGCCCGGACATTCATTACGATGTCGGCGATTACGTGCGTAAAGGTGCAGAAGCCGCGCATAAGCAGCTGGAACACATTGGTTCTCTGTTTATGGCCGAAGAATTCAACATCACCACCAGCCTGAACGCCAATAACCACATCATGGGCGGCACCATCATGGGCAGTGATCCGAAAGATTCCGTGGTGAACGGCGAATGCCGTGCGCACGACCACGCTAACCTGTGGTTGCCGGGCGGCGGTGCGATTCCGTCGTCCAGCGTGGTCAACAGCACGCTGACTATGGCCGCACTCGGTCTGAAAGCGGCAGACGACATGGCGAAAAAACTGGCAGGTGCAGCATGAAAAAACTTCTCACCGCCTGTCTGCTGAGCGCCGCGTTCGGGGGCTTTGCCGCCAGCGCGATGGCCGATGACACTCAGGCTGCACTTATCCATCAGGGTCAGGACGTCGCGACAGCCGCTGACTGTCAGGCCTGTCATACGGCGCCGGAAGGCGGCAAGCCGTTTGCCGGTGGCTATGAAATCCACTCGCCGATGGGCACGATTTACACCACCAACATCACGCCGTCGAAGCAGTTTGGTATCGGTAATTACACCGAAGAACAGTTTACCCGGGCGGTACGTGAAGGCGTTCGCCCTGACGGTGCAAACCTGTATCCGGCCATGCCTTACACCTCTTACAGCCATATGAGCGATGCCGACATGCACGCGCTGTATGTCTATTTCCAGCAAGGGGTGAAGCCGGTCGAGCAGCCGAATGTTGAAACTGCCCTGCCGTTCCCGTTCAACATGCGTATTGCCATGGCGGGCTGGAACATGATGTACCTCGACAGCACGCCGTTTAAGCCGGATCCGTCGAAAAGCGAGCAATGGAACCGTGGCGCCTATCTGGTGAACGGTGCCGGTCACTGTGATACCTGCCACACGCCACGTAACCTGATGATGGGGTCGGTGACGGATAAACCCCTGGCGGGCGGCATGGTCGGCCCGTGGTATGCGCCTAATATCAGTTCTGATCCGGTCAGCGGTATCGGTAACTGGTCGCAGGCTCAGCTGGTGGAATACCTGAAAACCGGTCGTACCGCAGGCAAAAACCAGGCGGCAGGCGGCATGGCAGAAGCGGTGCAAAACAGCCTGCAATACATGTCTGACACTGACCTGAACGCGATTGCGTTCTACCTGAAAAACAGCACGCCGGTACGTGACCCGCGTGATACGCAGGCGGCGGATACTTTCGGTAAGCCGGTGAATGTTGAAGAAGGTCTGCGCGGTGCGCATCCGTATAACGCGAACAAAACCATCGATAACGGGGCGGCATTGTTCAGCGGCTATTGCGCCAGCTGCCATCAGCCGGATGGCTCCGGCAGCGAGAATCAGGCGTATCCGTCGCTGTTCAACAACACCGCGACCGGCATGGGCAACGCATCTAACCTGATTTCCGCCATTCTGTATGGCGTGGATCGTCAGGTCGGCGACCATCACGTGCTGATGCCAAAATTCGGCGTGGGTTCGTATGTCGGTCAGCTCGACGATCAGCAGATTGCCGATATCTCTAACTATGTGCTGAAGAACTACGGCAACGCGGCTATTCAGGTCAGCGCACAGGATGTCGCGGTGTTACGTGCAGGCGGTCCGGTCACATTGCTGGCAAAACTGCAGCCGTTTATGGCTCCGGCGATGATAGCTGGCGTCATAATTCTGCTGGTACTGATTTTCTGGCTTGGCCGGAAACGCAAAACCAAAGCAACGTAATCCGGAAACTGAAATGCAAAACGGCCCGTAACGGGCCGTTTTTTACTTAACAGATTTATTCTAAATATTGAGTTACAGTCCCGTCGAAGGGCACTTCCAGACCATCAAACTCAATTTCCTGACCGAAATCAAAACTGACACTGTCAATCCCGGCCGGAATAGTAGTCCAGACAATTTTTCCCTCCTGATAAACGCCGCCATTACTGATATAAGTCGGGGGGACGGGTGTCCCATTAATACTTATCACAGGATTATTAATCGTAAGGGAACCCGTGTTAGGTACAGGATTAAGCTGGATATCTTGTCCTTTGATGAGCAATGATGTCAGCGCATTCATTCCTGCCAGAGGTGACATGTCTGCGATATGATTTGTATCAATACTCAGTTGTTTCAACTGGGTCAACGTTGAGAACTCTGAAATATCCAAAATATTGGAGCTTTGCAAATAAAGATTTTCCAGTGAGGTAAGATTCTCTATCCCAGGATATGTTTTTATCATATTTGCACTCAGATTCAGACTCACTAAATTACGCATTTCTGAAATAAAATCAGCATCGTACATATCGTTATTGTTCATATCCAAATCTTTAAGATTGATCAACCCCTTAAGCGATGCGCCGCTGGCAATGTGGTTACCACCCACAGAAAGTTTTGTTAGTTGTGTAAGTCCGGCCAGGGGATCAACAGCAGTCAGTTTATTATATTCAAGATTCAGATCATCGATATTTATTAAATATTCCGCACCGGTAATATCTGCAGTCCCGGTTTCCGCACAAGATATTAAACCGGTCAGACTGGCTAGTTGCGTATCTGTGATTGGTGCAAGAGGATAGTTAGACTCCTTAAGATGGCCATTCAGACATTTATGAAATTTATTATCGGGAACATTGACGATCTGAGTTGCAAAACTTACAGAGGTAAACAGTGTGCTCGTCAACATAAGGAGTAAAGCGGGGAAATTATTCTTTTTGAAATCCATAATCTACATCTCCATATTAGCTTGCTAGGTTAATTTCAAACTCACCATATCATTAATATTAAGTTTTGAAATTAGCTAATTAAATTAGTAGATCATGTGTTTTATAATCTTCCTTTTTGGAAAAATTAAATACCCCATTAAAAAAAGTTAATGATTTATATGAATGTATAACTGGCTGGAAATAGATATACCACCATTATTTCCAGCTCAGTGCATTTAACCGCGTCCCACCAGCGGCATCGCGCTCGCCATGACGGTCATGGTCAGCACGTTAGTATCCAGAGGTAAACCGGCCATAAACGCCACCGCCTCGCCGACGCGTTCCACCGGGATCACCGGTTCTTCGGCAATATGTCCGTCGGCTTGCATTCTGCCCGCCAGCGCCTTATTGCCCATATCTGTGGCCGCATTACCGATATCAATTTGCCCGCAGGCAATATTAAACGCTCGCCCGTCCAGCGCCGTGGACTTGGTCAGCCCGGTAATGGCGTGTTTGCTGGCGGTGTAGGGTGCGGAATTCGGGCGCGGTGACTGTGCTGAAATCGAGCCGTTATTGATGATGCGTCCGCCCTGCGGCGATTGCTGTTTCATCAGTTTCACCGCCGCCTGCGTACATAAAAATGCGCCGGTCAGATTGGTATTGATCACCGACAGCCAGTCTTCCACCGGCAGTTCTTCGATTGGAACATCCTTTACGTTATTACCGGCGTTATTGAACAGTAAATCCAGACGCCCGAAGGTTTCCTGAATATCCTGGAACAGCGCGGCGACCGATTGCGGGCTGGTCACATCCAGCTGACGCGCCACCGCCTGTCCCGGCGCAAACAGCGCGACAGCCTGCTCCAGCTTTTCTTTGTTTCGTCCGGCCAGGATCACGGTAAATCCAGTCGCTTCCAGCGCTTTGGCGGCGCTCAGGCCAATACCGCTGCCCCCGCCAGTGATTAATGCGATTTTGTTCATTGGGCCTCCTAGACCGCAGCTAACATGCCGCCATCGATGAATAAAAGATGACCATTTACAAAATCTGAGGCCTTAGACGACAGATAAACCGCGCCGCCGACCAGCTCTTCCGGATTGCCCCAGCGTGCAGCCGGAGTGCGTTTGCACAACCATTCTGAGAACTCTTTGTTATCCACCAGTGCCTGTGTCATATCCGTTTTGAAATAGCCCGGCGCGATGCCGTTGACCTGAATATTGTAGCGCGCCAGCTCAACGCACATGCCGCGGGTCAGCATTTTTACCGCGCCCTTTGAAGCGGCGTATGGCGTGATGGTGTCGCGACCCAGCTCACTTTGCATCGAACCGATATTGATGATTTTGCCGCGCTCGCGCTGGATCATGTATCGCGCTACCGCCTGAGAAACCAGGAATACAGATTTCTGATTCACGGCAATCACGTCGTCCCAGTCTTTTTCCGGAAACTCAGTGAATTTATGGCGACGCTGAATACCGGCGTTATTTACCAGCACATCAATCGGCCCGATGGTGCTTTCGATATGATCAATCGCCTGATTCACCGCCCGACTGCTGGTGACATCAAAAGAGACGGCATGGGCGATAAAGCCTTCTGCACGCAAGGCTTCAGCCGCTTTTTCCGTTGACTCCGGTTGCGTGCCGTTAACGATAATTTCTGCGCCATGCTGCGCCAGCCCTTTCGCCAGCAGGAAACCCAGACCGCGCGTCGAGCCGGTAATCAGAATCTTTTTATTATCCAGTGAAAAGAGATTTGTCATGACGTTGGCCTTATTGAATGCTGATTTAAAAAGTTAGCTTCACTACACCGGTTTACCCCGCGCCAAACTGTGATGCAGATCACCTGCCGGAATGTTAAAAAACCCTGTTACTCCCGGTGTGATCCTCATCATTTTGATAACAATTTCCGGCGCTTTCTGTTTCAATAACAAGGTATCTTTGCAGGCCCAATCAGGAAAATTCCGCATGAGAAATCAGCGCGTGACACTACAGGACATCGCCCAACTGGCGGACGTCACAAAGATGACGGTCAGCCGTTTTCTGCGCACGCCGGAAAAGGTGTCTCCTGAAACCCGCGAACGCATTACGAAGGTGATGGAAGAAGTGGGATATCCGCTGGAAGAAGCCCGCGGACCGGCCAAAGCGCCGCGTATCGGCATCTTGGTGCCCTCGTTCAACAACCAGATTTTCTCCGATTTGCTGGCTGGCATTGAGTCAGTCACTTCCGCACAGGGTTTTCAGACGCTGGTGGTCAATTACGATTACAGCAAAGAACGCGAAGAAGAACATATCGTCAATCTGCTGGGTTATCAGCTGGCAGGGCTGATCCTGACCGATTCCGTGCATACGCTGAAAGCCGATAAGTACCTGAATGCTGCTGAAATTCCTGTCGCACAGGTGATGGATCTCGATGACACGCACGGGCGCATTGCGGTCGGTTTTGATAATCAGCAGGCCGGTTACGATATGGCGAATACCCTCCTCGCCAGCGGCAAAGAGCATGTGGTGTATTTCGGTTCGATGTCGGATGCCCGTGACCAGAAACGTTATCAGGGTTACAGCCGCGCCATGACTGAACGCGGTCTGACGCCGGTACATATCACACCCAATAAAGTTTCATCGGTGTCTATCGGCGCCGGAATGTTAGCCATGGCGCGTCAGTTATATCCGCAAACTAACGCGATTTTATGTACCAATGACGATATTGCGGTCGGCGTGTTACAGGAATGTATCAAATTAGGCATCCGCGTTCCGCAGGACATGGCGATTTCCGGTTTCCATGGATTAGATATCGGGCTGGCGACCACACCATTACTGGCGAGCGTGATCACGCCGCGCTTTGAGATGGGTAAAGTAGTAGCGGAGATTTTGCTCAAAAAAATCAGAAAGTTGCCGACAATCGAACGCGTGGATCTGCACTACCGGATTTCCCTCGGCGGCACGATTTAATTCTTCTTTCAGCCTCCATTTCGCCCCTCAATCCTGCACGCTAACTCCGGTGCAGGATCACGTATGTGGTAACACCTTTTCTTAACATAATTCAACGTGACGCCTGTCACGAAATACTTTCCTCAAAATGCTTTTATTAAGTCATCGCCGAAAGACGAAATAGTAATTAGTAAATTAAACGTCGCATTGAACATGCTCTAAATAATTCGGGTTGCGGGAAGGCGGCAAGGCCGTTAATCCCCGGGAGCTTACACAAGTAAGTGACCGGGGTTGGCGGGCGCAGCCAACGCATCTGCAACCTGAAGTATGACGAGCATCACCGAGGATCACAGAATGGATAATAAGATTCCTAAGGCCCGCTGGTTACGTGTTATTACACCAATACTTATCGCCTGCATTATTTCCTTCATGGACAGGGTTAATATTAGTTTCGCCATGCCCGGCGGTATGGACGCGGAATTAGGGATTACCGCTTCAATGGCCGGACTGGCCGCCGGTATATTCTTTATCGGTTATCTATTCCTGCAGGTTCCGGGTGGCAGTCTGGCGGTTCACGGCAGCGGACGGAAATTTATCGCCTGCTCGCTGATTGCCTGGGCGGTGATCTCCATCCTGACCGGCTTTATCACCAATCAGTATCAGTTGCTGTTCCTGCGCTTTGCGCTGGGTGTGGCAGAAGGCGGGATGTTGCCGGTGGTGCTGACCATGGTCAGCAACTGGTTCCCGGATAAGGAACGCGGTCGCGCCAATGCTTACGTGCTGATGTTCGCGCCGCTCGGCGGGATGATCACCGCGCCGCTTTCGGGTCTGATTCTGGATACGCTCGACTGGCGCTGGTTGTTCATCATCGAAGGGGCATTGTCTTTCGTGGTGATGATTTTCTGGTGGTTCACCATCAGCGACCGTCCGGAAGAAGCGAAATGGCTGTCAGAGCGTGAACGCGACTACCTGGTGACGGAGCTGAACCGCGAACGTGAAGCCCTGAAAGCGCTGGCACCGGTGAATAACGCGCCGCTGAAAGAGGTGTTCCGTAACAAGTCTATCGTCAAACTGATCATCATAAACTTCTTCTACCAGACCGGGATTTACGGCTATACATTATGGCTGCCGACCATTTTGAAAAACCTGACCGGCGGTGACATGAGTTCAGTCGGCATGCTGGCGATTATCCCTTACGTCGGCACCATGCTGGGGATTTTGGCGATGTCGGTGCTGTCGGATAAAACCGGTAAACGCCGTATGTTCATCGCCCTGCCGCTGTGTGGTTTCGCAGCCTGCCTGGCAGCGTCCGTGGCGTTCGGTCATAACATTATGGCGGCCTACGGGTTCCTGGTCGGTGCCGGTTTCTTCCTGCAAGCCGCGACCAGCGCCTTCTGGACTATTCCGGGCAAAGTCACCACGCCGGAAGTTGCGGGCAGCGCACGCGGTGTGATTAACGGTCTGGGGAATCTGGGTGGTTTCTGCGGGCCATATCTGGTCGGCGTGCTGGTCAGCCTGTACGGTCAGAGCACCGCGATTTATGCGCTGGTAGCCTCATTGCTGATTGCCGCCGCAGTCACGACGTTACTGCCGAAAGAGTGCGATATGGCGCTGGTGCCGGGCGCAAAAGCCAAAGCCATGGCCGACGAATATGCCCGTGCCAAAGCAGCGCGACGCGTTCAGGGAGTGAAAGCAGAAGTGATTTAATGCTTCTGCTCTTTCCCCTCTTACGAGGGGAAAGAGCAGTCTGAGTTATGCCGTTTCCGCAGTGACTTTCGCCGGACGGCTGGCGTAGAGATACAGCAGCGTCGCAGCCAGAATACAGAACGCCATTGAACCGACCATCGGCCAGGCGCTTTTCGCGGTAAACAGTGACAGGACCGAACCAATCGCTGCACCGGTGCCGAAGCGGATCGTCCCCGCCAGTGAAGCCGCAGTACCGGCCATATGCGGGAAGTCATCCATAATCACCGCCATGGCGTTTGACGTGACCATCGCAATCACACCGACATATCCCGCCACACCAATCACCATCGCCCAGAACGGCAAACCGAAGGTACAGACGATCACCAGCCACATGCCCATCGTCAGCTGCACAAACAGCCCGAAGCGGAACATCTTCACCGCGCCCGCACGGCGCACATTACGGCTGTTAATGAGAGTCAGGATCACCAGCGCCACAATGTTCAGCGCGAAGTAAAAACCGAAGTGCTGCGGCGAAACGCCATTCAGTTCGATATAGACAAACGGACCGGCGCTGAGGAAGGAGAACATCCCGGCGAACGAGAAACCACTCGCCAGCATATAGCTCAGCACGCGTTTATGACGGAATAGTGAGGCAAAGTTACCGACGCTGGTACGCAGATGAAATTTCTGCCGTCGTTCCCTGGGCAGCGTCTCTTTGATATAGACCCCCACCAGCGTGGCGGCGATCAGCGCGGCAATTGCCATCGCCCAGAAAATCGCGTGCCAACTGAAAACCGCCATCAGCAGCCCCCCGAGCATCGGTGCAAGCAGCGGTGCGACGGTCATGACCAGCACCACAAAAGACATCATTCGCGAGAATTCGTCTTTGGTGAACATATCGCGCATCAGGGCATTGATAACGACACTGGCGGCGGCGGCGGCAAGACCATGCAAGAAGCGCATCCAGACCAGCTGTTCGACCGATTGCGCCAGCGCACAGGCACCGGCAGCGACGGCAAAAACCAGCACGCCCCAGAAGATAACCGGCTTACGCCCGAGGCTGTCCGCCATCGGTCCGTAAAACAACTGCCCTATCGCAAAACCCAGCACATAGGCGCTGAGCGTCATTTGCACACTGCCCGCCGGAACACCATATTCCTGCGCGATGACGGGCATACTTGGCAGATACATATCGATGGCCAGTGGCATCAGCATCGATATCAATCCCAGGATGAAAATCAGTCCGATGTGGGATACCGGTTTTTCTTGCACTTTCAGCTGCTCCAGTTTTAGGAAAAACTAGCGCGAGGGAACGCCAACGCTGGCAATTTCCTGCGCGGTTAAAGGCCGGTACTGACCCGGTTCTAAATCTTCATCCATCACGATTTCACCGATACGTTCACGATGCAGACCCACCACGCGGTTACCCACGGCGGCAAACATGCGTTTCACCTGATGATAACGGCCTTCGCTGATGGTCAGGCGCACCAGGCAATCTTCGATTTTCTCGAGTTGTGCCGGCTTGGTCAGGGAATCTTCGTTATGCAGCTGAACACCCGCGTCAAACTGCGCAGCGGTATCGTCAGCCAGCGGATGTTCGAGATTAACCAGATAGGTTTTTTCGCAGTGATGACGCGGTGAGGTGATGCGGTGTGACCACTGGCCGTCGTCGGTCATCAGTACCAGACCGGTGGTGTCGATATCCAGACGCCCTGCCGCATGCAGCTTGTAGGCCACCGGTTCTTCGAGGAAATACAACACCGTCGGATGATCAGGGTCATCGGTAGAACACACGTAGCCCTGCGGTTTGTTGAGCATGAAATAACGCGGGCCGGTGATTTGATCCAGTACGTTGCCGTCAAATTCGACACGCTGCTCAGGGCTGATTTTCATCGCACCCGTTTTAACGATTTCGCCGTCAACGGTGACACGTTTGTTGCGAAGCTCACGCAAAACCAGCGCGCGGCTTACACCTAATTGCTGAGATAGAAACTTGTCCAGACGCATTGAGTAGACTTGCCTTCATGGCGATCTGAGTGATCGCGTTACTGATAAAACACAAGACCCCGCCGTCGCTATAGGCAACTGACAGGGTTCAGGGTTGTTCGATTCGTAATAATTGCAACGAGTTATTATTACTTAGAGGAGGCAGACAGGCTGCCACATTGAGGCGAACAGTATAGCCGCGCAACCGGTCAGGAAGAAGGAAAATAAGCAGGCTAAACATTCACGTCAGGTGATTTTTTTGCTCATCGCTATAGCCCTGATTTCTTGGCATACTCCACCACTGTCTTTATTAACAGTAAAACTACAGGTGATTGTTGCCGTGACCGCTTTTACGCTTCGCCCCTATCAGCAGGATGCCGTGGATGCCACCCTGCGTCATTTCCGCCAGCATGACGAACCGGCAGTGATCGTATTGCCGACCGGCGCGGGGAAAAGTCTGGTGATTGCCGAGCTGGCGAGAGTAGCGCGCGGCCGCGTTCTGGTGCTCGCCCACGTCAAAGAGCTGGTGGCGCAAAACCACAGTAAATACCTTTCTTACGGTCTGGAGGCGGATATTTTCGCCGCTGGCCTGAATCTCAAGCAAAGCAGCGGCAAAGTGGTGTTTGGCAGCGTGCAGTCCGTCGCGCCTAATCTGGCAGAATTCAGCGGTGAGTTTTCCCTGCTGATTGTCGATGAATGCCACCGGATTTCCGACGATGACAACAGTCAGTATCAGCAGATCATCGGCCATCTTAAGGCACAAAATCCGCGTCTGCGCCTGCTCGGCCTGACCGCCACACCTTACCGTTTAGGCAAGGGCTGGATTTATCAGTATCACCATCAGGGCATTGTGCGTGGCGATGCGAACAGTCTGTTTCGCGACTGCATTTATGAACTGCCGCTGCGTTACATGATTAAAAACGGTTTTCTGGTGCCACCTGAGCGGCTCGATATGCCGGTGGTGAGCTACGATTTCAGCCGGTTACAGGCCAACAGCAGCGGGCTGTTCAGCGAAGCAGATCTGAATGACGAACTGCGTCAGCAAAAGCGTATCACGCCGCACATCATCAGCCAGATTGTTGAATTTGCGCAGGATCGCAAAGGCGTGATGATTTTCGCCTCGACGGTGGAACACGCGGGTGAAATCTTCGGGCTGCTGCCCGACGGCGAAGCGGCGCTGATCAGCGCACAAACGCACGCCGTCGAGCGCGACCGGCTGATCAATGCGTTTAAAGCGCAGCAGTTACGCTATCTGGTGAATGTGTCTGTGCTGACTACCGGCTTCGATGCGCCGCATGTGGATCTGATCGCCATCCTGCGCCCGACCGAATCCGTCAGCCTGTATCAGCAGATCGTCGGCCGCGGGCTGCGGCTGGCACCGGGCAAAACCGACTGCCTTATCCTCGATTACGCCGGTAATCCGCACGATCTGTTTACGCCGGAAGTCGGCAGCCATAAGCCTGCGGGCGATAACAAACCGGTGCAGGTGTTCTGTCCCGCCTGCGGTTTTGCCAATATCTTCTGGGGGAAAACCACGGAAGACGGCACCATCATCGAACATTTTGGCCGCCGTTGTCAGGGCGTGCTGGAGGATGACGAGGGCAATCGCGAGCAGTGCGATTTCCGTTTCCGCTTTAAAAGCTGCCCGCACTGCGGCGCGGAAAACGATATCGCCGCGCGACGCTGTCATCAGTGCCAGGAAATTCTGGTTGATCCGGACGATATGCTGAAAGCCGCGCTGCGCCTGAAAGATGCGCTGGTGCTGCGCTGCGGCGGCATGAACCTGGAAAACGGTCGCGATGACAAAGGCGAATGGCTGAAGATCACCTATTACGATGAGGACGGCGCGGACGTTTCCGAGCGTTTTCGCCTGACGACGCCCGCCCAGCGCATGGCGTTTTTACATAATTTCCTGCGTCCGCACCAGCGTGCGCCGGGCGTGCCACTGGAATGGAATACCGCTGCGGATATCGTCGCGCAGCAGGTTTTACTGCGTCATCCGGATTTTGTGGTGGCACGCATGAAAGGCCAGTTCTGGCAGGTACGCGAAAAAATGTTCGATTATGAAGGCCGGTACCGGCGCGCAAATGAGCTGCGCGGGTGAGTAAACCAGCGATTTGTATTGCTGCCGCTGCCCTGCTCCGGTATCATACCGCCCGCTTTCGCCTTGAGTGAAAGCCGCAGTACTCAACTCGTCACTCGGTCGCAGGTGGCGGGGCACATTTTAGAAGTAGTTCTAATCGAGAAACATACAATGATCACTATCAATGTAGAAGTACGTCCACAGGACGAGCAGGGCAAAGGTGCGAGCCGCCGCCTGCGTACAGCTAACAAATTCCCAGCTATCGTTTACGGTGGCTCAGCTGCTCCGGTTTCTATCAAACTGGACCATGATTCTGTTAAGAACATGGAAGTTAAAGCGGAGTTCTACTCTGAAGTTATTACTCTGGTTATCGACGGTAAAGAAACCAAAGTTAAAGTTCAGGCTGTACAGCGTCACCCGTTCAAGCCAAAACTGGCTCACATTGACTTCGTTCGCGTTTAATAACGCGACTTTACTCTCTGAGTAAAAAGTTAGTGCGCATCGGGACGCCGTGCGAGAACAAATAAAAAACACCGCCCAGGCGGTGTTTTTTATTGCCTGAAATCTGCCGATACCCTAAATAATTCAGGTTGCAGAAAGGCGGCAAGTTCGTGAATCCCCGGGAGCTTAGATAGCTAAGTGACCGGGGTGAGCAAACGCAGCCAACGCATCTGCAGCCTGAAGTATGACGGGTATTATTTATTGCCCGCTTTACGCTGTAACTGATCCCGCAAATTCGGCGGTGTGCCTTTAATGGTCAGGGTATCGGTCGCCGGATCCCAGAAAATGCGTTCGCCCATCAGCATGGCATCGAAGTTGATGCTCAGCCCGCCGCCGCTGCCGGCGAATTTGGTCAGCTGACGCAAGGTACTGCGATCCGCCGGGAAGGTTTCTTCCAGCTGATAGCCCTGTTCCTGGGTAAATTCTTTGAATTTCTTATCATTCCACGGGGGCAGCTCTTCGGACAAATCATCCAGAGCGATTTCTTCGCCCGCCTGCAACTGCTCGTTACAGTAGGTATAAACCTGCTGACGGTAATTCTGACGCTCGTTCTTATCGAGCTGCGCTTCGGTACAGAAATCATCAACCGCCTGCAACAGGCCGCGGTTCTGTGCTTTGGTATCCAGACCTTCAGACGCGCCCAGGAAATCCATAAAGAAATCAGAAACTTTTCGCCCTACCCGGCCTTTGAGGAAAGTCAGGTAACGGGTAGATTCCGGATTGGTTTCCCATTCGGTCAGATCAATGCGCGCCACGATATCGGCATGATTGATATCGAGGTAATGAATGCTGCTGACATCCAGTTGCTCGTTGACGCGCATACTGCTGCGGCTGTTAAGCACCGCCACCAGTAAATATTCCACCGCCAGGAAGCGGTAATGACAAAACAGCACCACGCCGCCTTCGGCAAACGGGTATTTCGCCAGTTCATCACGCAAGCGGCCGGTCGCAGCACGGCTAAATGACAGGAAATCGTCGTCCCCTTTGCGGCAACTGCGCAACGCCACAGCCAGTTCGCTGTCTTCATTGAACAGACCGTAAGCTTTGCTTTTGGCGCTATAAACGCGGTGCAGCTCGGCCATCATTTCATCAACGGCCGCATTCGGCGTCAGAAGCGTATCGCGCAGCACAACATCCAGCGTTTGCTCGTCACGTTTGTTCAACTGGTGCAGAGCAATCTGCTCAATATCCAGACTCATGGGGACTTTCTCCTGTGTGAATTGCAGCCGTGTAAGAAGGGTTTGCCTGCGGGGCGTATTCAAACACCGAAGCTCTAAAGCCGCAACCGCTCATACCTTAGAAATGGGGATTTAATGAGATAAAAACCCCAAAATAATTCGTGTTTCAGGAAGGCGGCAAACGAAGAAATCCCGATGAGCTTACTCCGGTAAGTGATTCAGGTGACTGCGCGCAGCCAACGCATCTGTAACCCGAAGTATGAAGGGGTTATAAAAATGCGGAAAGTAGGTCTGTGATCGGCTAAGATATTGGACTTTGTCAGATCAAGAAGCACAATACTCTATGGCACAATCATCCCGTTACAGTGACGAACACGTTGAACAGATCCTTTCCGAGCTGGCGACTGTTCTCGAAAAGCACCGCGCCCCGACAGACCTTTCTTTGATGGTTCTGGGCAATATGGTGACTAACCTTATTAATACCAGCGTCGCTCCTGCACAACGCAAAGCCTTGTCCCAGTCTTTTGCTAAAGCGTTGCAAGCGTCGATAAGAGAAGATAAAGCCCATTAATTCACAAACTGCCCAATACCTCTCATGGTGACAAATCGTCAGCGCTATCGCGAAAAAGTATCCCAGATGATCAGCTGGGGGCACTGGTTCGCCCTGTTTAATATCCTGCTCATTCTCGGGCTCGGCAGCCGCTACCTGTTTGTTTCAGACTGGCCTTCTTCTTTGCAAGGGCGTATTTACGCGCTGGTTAGCTGGCTTGGGCATTTCAGCTTTATCGGATTCTCTGCTTATTTGCTGATTATCTTCCCGCTGACCTTTGTGGTGATGTCGCAACGGCTGCTGCGGTTCTTGTCTGCCATTCTGGCGACCGCCGGACTGACACTGCTGCTGGTTGATACCGAGGTCTTTACCCGTTTCCATCTGCATATCAATCCGGTGGTGTGGGAACTGGTGGTTAACCCCGGACAAGGCGAAATGGCGCGAGACTGGCAGCTGATGTTTATTGCTGTGCCGGTCATTTTCCTGCTCGAAATGCTGTTTGGCACCTGGGCATGGCAGAAACTGCGCAGCCTGAACCGCCGTAATTTCGCCAAGCCGATTGTGGTGCTATTCATTGCCAGTTTCTTTGCGTCGCACCTGATGTATATCTGGGCGGATGCCAATTTCTATCGTCCGATCACCATGCAGCGCGCGAATCTTCCGCTCTCGTATCCGATGACGGCACGTAAATTCCTTGAGAAACACGGCCTGTTGAATGCCGAGGAATACCAGAAACGGCTGATCGAACAAGGGAATCCCGAAGCGCTGGCAGTGGAATATCCGCTGAACTCCATCAGCTTTGCGAAAACCGGTTCGAAATATAATTTGCTGATGATTGTGGTGGATGGTGTTCATACCGCCACGCTGGATAAAGATATGCCAGCGCTGAATGATTTCGCCAATCATAACATCCGTTTTGACCAGCATTTCAGCTCCGGCAACCGTAATGATACCGGCCAGTTCGGCCTGTTCTACGGGATTTCCCCAAGCTATATGCAGGGCATTCTGGCGGCTCGCAAACCTTCTGCACTGGTGACGTCACTGGAGCAACAGGGTTATGAATTTGGTCTGTTTGCCTCGGACGGCTTTAACAGCCCGTTGTACCGTCAGGCCTTGCTGACCGATTTCACCTTGCCACCGCCGGTTAAACAGTCCGATGGGCAAACCGTGAGTCAGTGGCAACAGTGGCTGAACGTGCGGGGTAATGGCCCGTGGTTCTCTTACGTCAATCTGAACGGCATCAGCGCGGCGTTACGTCAGGAGAGTGAAAGTGTGCCGACAGGTAACACCTTCATTCACCGCTATCAGGCCGGTGCTCTGAGTGTTGATGACCAGATCAAGTCTATCCTGCAATCGCTGAAAGACCGCGGTGAGCTGGATAAAACCGTAGTGGTGATCACGGCGTCTCACGGTATTGAATTCAACGAGAACGGCACCTGGGGTTCAGGCAATGCCATGAACCGCCGCCAGTTGCAGGTTCCGCTGATCATTCACTGGCCGGGCACGCCTGCGCAAAGTATCAATAAGCTGACTGACCATGCGGATGTGATGACGACGCTGATGCAGCGTCTGTTGCACGTCACGACGTCACCGGCGGATTATTCGCAGGGTGAAGATTTGTTTGCTGCCAAGCGTCGCCATAACTGGGTAACCACCAGCGATGACGGAACGCTTATCATCACGACACCAGATCAGACGCTGGAACTGGAAAGCAACGGCGATTACCGCGCCTTTGATACCGACGGCAAACGGATTAAAGATCAGAAACCGGAGCTGGGTTTACTGCTTCAGGTGCTGACCGATGAGAAACGGTTCCTCGCGAACTGATTTCCCAGCCATAAACGTAATATGAAGAAAGGCCTTCACCACGGTGAAGGCCTTTTGTTTTCTGAAAGCAGCCAATCAGGCGCGGATTTTCGCCCACCACATCCGCGCTTTCATTCCCCGATAAGAGGTCCAGCCCGTTGTCGTGGCGATAACCTGCCCTTTATCAATAATGATAAACGTCGGGGTGACGCCGATATCCCATTGCGCCGACAAATCGCCACGTGAATCATTAACCACCGGCATCTGAATGCCCTTTCCTTGCAGATAACGCGCCAGCGCCGCGTTGTCGCCCGAACGCAACGCCACGGTCAGAACGTTCTCTCCTTCTTCTGACAGCCGGGCAACGGAAGGTGTGGTCATTTTGCAAACGCCGCACCACGTTGCCCAGAAGTAGACCAGCAGCGGACGCTGCTGGCTTTGCTCGTCGAGCGTCAGGGACTGATTGCTGAGCGTCTGCAACGGCTGGCTGCCGAAACTGGCGGGAGCCTGCGGCGCACGCAGAAAATCCATTCCCAGCATCACCACCATAATCAGCACAACAAGAATCGCACCTTCGCGCGCCCAGCGTTTAAGTCTGGTCATGTGTTGCCTTCGCCAGTTGTTCCTTCACGACTTTCTGCAAATCCTCATAAGAGATAGCGCCTGCGATCAGCTGATCGCCAATAATGGTCGCTGGCGTCCCCTGAATCCCCAACACTTCGGCAATCTCCACATTGGTTTTCAGTTCAAGGTAACTGGCTGGCGTCACGCGTATAGGTTCCAGCCCGGCATATTTCACGGCCTCCAGTGCGCTGGCCTCATCATGCTGCCCTTTTTTAGACATCAGCCGCTGATGCACGAGCAGAAACTTTTCCGGATGTTGTTCCCACACGGTCATCGCCGCACGACCGGCAATAATGGAACTCGCACCGCGGAAAGGCAGCAGTTTAATCACCACTTTTACGTCAGGATTTTCTTCCGCGACCTTTTCCAGCATCGGGTCAAACTGCTTACAATAAGGACAGTTGTAGTCAGTAAAAGACACAATCGTCAGCCGGGGATTTTTCGCGCCAAACCACGGTGTAGCAGGATTATTAAACAGGGTATCTTCCGGCGTCATCGCCAGAACAGCCGGTGAAATAACCATCATCATAATCAGTATTAACGTTTTCATTATCGGGCTCCACGGGCATCTTCCAGCCCCTGTAATACGGCATCACGGGTAAGCAACGGCGATAAAATTTCACCGGCAGGATTATGCGGACCATAAATTTGATTAAACGGCACGGCGACGCTGCCGCGTTTTTGCAGGAATTCATTGATCGGTTTTGACGGCAACGTCCAGTCACCGCGCAGTGCCACGACGTCGTTTTCCGTCAGGGCTTTCTGCACGTCTTCACTCATCAGTACGTTGTATTTGTTGGCTTTACAGGTCACACACCAGTCGGCGGTAACATCCACAAAGACCACTTTTTTAGCCGCCAGCGCACTCTGAATCGCCTCTTCGGACAGCGGTTGCCAGGCAATATCATCGCGCAGCGGTTTGCCACCAGCGCCTGAAAACTGCGTGACAATCACCATCGCGGCGCCTGCCAGAAGTGCGCCCGCAACAGCAGTTAACGCACAATTGCGCAGGCCATAGCGTCGCAGGGATAAGGCAAACAGTGTCACCAGCAATACACCCGCCAGCACGGCGACAAACAGCGCAGATAAATGGTTTTGCATCAGGCTCAGCAACCAGAGACAGGCCGACAGCATCAGCGCGCCGAGGAAAAGCCGCAGCCGTAACATCCAGCGACCGGGACGCGGCAGGCACATCGCCAGCCCCGGCCATAAGGCAATCATCAGCCACGGCAGACTCATGCCGATGCCCAGCATCAGGAACAGTCCCCACAGCACCGGCAGCGGTGCGGCCAGTGCAAACGCCACCGCGGTGCCGAGAAACGGTGCCGAACAGGGCGTCGCCAGCAGCGTGGCAAACGCGCCTTCAGCGAAGTGTCCGCTGAGACCCGAACGCTGATGCGTCGCCAGACGTGTCGTCATCTTTGACGGCAGATTGATTTCAAATAATCCCAGCAGATTGGCGGTAAACACCGCCGTGACCAGCACCATCAGACCAATAAACCACGGATTCTGAAACTGAATGCCCCAGCCCAGCGTCTGACTGGTGTAACGGAGCAGCGTCATCAGCAATGCCAGCGCCAGAAACGAGGTGATGATGCCGCCTGACGACGCCAGAAACTGCACGCGAATGCTTTTACGGTTGCGCTGTTCCACCTGCAAAATACTGCCCAGTTTCATGCCCAGAACCGGCAGAACACAAGGCATAAGATTGAGGATGAAGCCCCCGGCCAGCGCCATCAGCGCCACCTGCCAGAGAGCGAGACTGCCCGGCGCGTCGGCGGGAAGCGCGCTCACGTCCAGGCTAATCTGCTGCGCCAGACCGTTGTCCGCCAATACAATACTCAGCGTTTTTCCGCTGATATCCTGTGCTTTATCGCCCCACTCGTCCGTCACCGGCAGCGTGAAAAGCGCCCGTTGCCCGTCCACTCTCACCACCGGTTTGCCCAGTGAACTGCCTTCCAGCGTATCGGTAAAGACCTGCGGATTTTGCCAGCCTTGCTCGCGGTGAGCGGTAATATGCAGTAACCCCGCGCGATAGCCCGCTGTCACGCTGTCCGCCAGACCTTCCGCAATCGGCACCTTGCCCATCGCGGCGGCGAACTGGCGCGCAAATTCTGCGTTGCCTCCGGTCGAACTGAGATCCAGACTAAAAGGATAGTCGGTGAGAATGCACACGTTGCTGCACACCGGCAGCGTCAGCGTTCCGGCGATTGTGGCAGGCGCGCTGCCGCTGAGGGTGACGGGCAGCGTGACGTCATCGTGATAGCCCTGAGTTGTCATGCCCGCCACATCAAACCGTGCGGGCGTCGGCCAGAACCATTTAACCTGTTGCGCAGTGACCGGCTTTTGCCACTCTACCGACGGCGCAATACCGCCCTCGCCCGGCGAACGCCAGTAGGTTTTCCAGCCCTTTTCGAGGCTGACAGAAAGCAGCAGACGGGTTTCCTGCTCAGAAGAATCGGCGGACTGCGCCTGCAGGCGTACTTTTGCATGGGTATTTTGCGGGCTTTGCAGCCAGCCGGTGTCAGCAGCATATCCGGTATGCAGCCAGAGCATCAGCAGACAGCCAGCGGCCGCCCTGAATAAACTTCGCATAGATTTTCTCCAAAAATAAAATGTCACATCCTGATGAATAACAGGGGTGTTTTTATTCCCGGAGTTTTTATTCCCGAAATACACAGAGCCGCAAATGCACCCGCAGGCGCGGCACAGGGACGGCTTCCGGCACAAGCAGGCGGATCGCCGCCATATTGCCGCGCGACAAGAATGCCAGCAGCAGACTCAGCGCCAGAAACGCAAATTCTAATAGAAGAGGAGGAACAGAAAGCAGCGATTTACTGCTGAGCTCACAGGGAGCAGGGATTTTGTCGATTTCGGAAATCGTGGATGACGCCTGAGCCGTCGCCGTTTCCTGATGCAGGATCGCGGACAACGCATTCAGCCCGGCGATACGCTGTGTCATACACGTCAGTATGACCAGACAGGCCAGGCAAAAAAATATCAGTGCTGAACGCCGTTGTTTATCCACATTTCCCTCACAGACTGGCCCCATTCTAACGGCCGCCCAAACATTCACAAGATGTATGAATCATGAATTACATGAATTTACGCTTACAAATCTGAACTGCGTTCCAAAGTTCAGGCGAAAAATCACTAGAGCGGCCTGCGCGAATACTGTATATTTAGCCAGTTAGTAAAATTATATATAATGAGGAAAACCATGCGGGTTGAACTGATTTTTGACAAACGGAATGTCTCCGGCATCCCTAACGCCAGTGAAAAAATTGAAGCGGAACTGGTAAAACGCGTACACCGGATGTTCCCGGATGCGGAAGTTAAGGTAAAACCGATGCAGGCCAACGGGCTGAATACGCAAGGGGCCAGCAAGCAGGAACGTTCGCAATTAAACCAAATGCTGGAAGAAATGTTTGAAGAAGCGGACGAATGGCTGTCCGTCGAGTAAAAAACGGTTTCTCCGTTGCACTTGCTTACAAAGAGCAATTGAAATAAACAATCCATCGCTATGGCTTAATATAAGATGTGCATGTATACGAAATTCATTATCTTTCAGAGCGATGAGCTGTATTTTTATCGGACACCGGCCGGCATCATTTGATGCGGTGAATGGGTTCTCAGGCGCCATCGCTTTTCGCTTCAAACGCGTCAATGACTTTGCGAAACTGCCATGCCACCGAGCTCAAAAAAATCCAGCGCCCAACCGCATTTTTACACCAAGCGCTTTGCGCTGATTTGTCTCGGTATCGTCTTTTGTCTGGCGCTCCTGCTTGGCCGCGTAGGCTATCTGCAGCTTCTTAATCAGCCGATGCTGGAAAAAGAAGCCGATTCCCGCTCACTGCGCTCCAGCGTCATTCCTGCCGGACGCGGTACCATTGTTGACCGCAACGGACATCCGCTGGCACTGAGCGTCGCCTCCAAAGACATTATCGCTGACCCGTTCCGGGTGCTTGAATTACACAGCGACCTGAACAGCCCGAAATGGCAATATCTGGCCTCTGCGCTGAATATGCCGCTTTCCCAGTTACAACAAACCATCACCAGCGATCCGCAGCGCCGCTTTGTCTATCTTGGTCGCAAAATAGAAGAAGGCATTGCTGCCGATATCAGCCAGCTGCATCTGGGTGGCATCAGCACTCAGCTTGATGACAGCCGTTATTATCCGATGAGTGAAGCCGCAGCTAACCTGGTCGGCGTCGTCGGGACAGATAACGAAGGCCTGACAGGCGTGGAAAAAGGCTTTAACGCCCTGCTTCAGGGTAAACCTGGCATGCGCGAATACCGTCAGGATCGCCACGGTAATGTCATCGGTATTCTCAAAGAAGTCGCGCCACAACAGCCGCCGACCATTAATCTCAGTATCGACAGTTTTATGCAGTACGTATTGTATTCGCGGCTGCGCGATGGCGTGACGCTCAACCAGGCAGAGTCCGGCGCAGCCGTTCTGGTGGATGTGAACACCGGTGAAATTTTAGGGATGGCGTCCTACCCTTCCTACAACCCGAACAATTACGCCGGCGTGCAGCCAAAAAACATGCGAAATGTGGCGATTAGCGACAGCTTCGAACCGGGTTCGACGGTAAAACCGCTGGTGGTGATGGCCGGTCTGAACCGCCATATGATCCGCCCTGATTCCGTTCTCGATACTCATCCCTACACCGTTAACGGGCACCTGATCCGCGACGTTGGCCACTGGCCGGCACTGACCATCACCGGTATTTTGCAAAAATCCAGTGACATCGCGGTATCGCACATCGCGCTGGCGATGCCTGCGAACGTGCTGGTTCAGCTTTACCAGTCATTCGGTTTGGGTAAAGCCACTGATTTAGGTATCGGTGGCGAGAGCAGCGGTTATTTCCCTGCGCACCGTGACCGCTGGGCGGATATCGAACGTGCAACTTTCTCATTCGGTTATGGCCTGCGCGTCACGCCACTGCAAATCGCCCGTGAATACGCCACGATTGGCGCGGAAGGCATTTACCGCCCGCTGTCGATTACCAAGGTAACACCGCCAGTGTTAGGCACCCGCGTAATGTCGGCTGACGTGGTCAGAACGGTCATTCATATGATGGAAAGTGACGCCCTGCCGGGAGGTTCCGGCCTCAGTGCGGCGGTGCCGGGATATCGTCTGGCGATTAAAACCGGTACAGCGGAAAAAATGGGGTCCAGTGGTAAATACGATGGCGGTTACATCAACTATACCGCCGGTGTAGCACCCGCCAGCAACCCGCGCGTGGCGCTGGTGGTGATGGTTAACAATCCGCAAGCCGGTAAACACTTCGGTGGTTCGGTTGCAGGGCCGATCTTCGGGCAAATCATGGGCGAAATTCTTAACCATATGAACATTGCTCCGGATGCACTGGTACCGGAAACACCGCCAACCACGGTCATAAATGGCGGTCAGAAAACCGATCTGGTGCGACGCCCGGCAACCGATGGTTAAACGAAACCTATAAAAATCGTTTTAAATTCCTGACAGGCTGGATCTCAGCGGAAGAAGCAGTTAACGTTCGCAAGAATTAATCGTTGGCTAATGATCCACGCTGGAGGAAGAGCGCAAGCTCTGTAAAAAGAATGAAACGGCTTCTTATCGTTTTTCTGGTATTTGTTGTGGTGTGTCTGGCTGTAATTGCATTGAATATGCAGGGCAGCGGCCCGTGGTAACCCAATTTTATGCCCTGAACGGGGATGAAGGGAGAAACCACGTTGCCAACCGGTAAGAACTTTTACATCATCATTGTTCTTATCCTCGTCGGGATCGTTCTGGTTGACGACGGTATCGCCCGCCTGATTCACTGGATCCTGTTACGCTAAATGATGGCCCGTCAGAGTGCCAGAGCACTCCTTTTCAGCGGGCCATTTATGTCACTTCTGTTGTCATACACCTCAGAGCAACACCTGCCACGCCATCACGGCGAAGTCGTGTATAATAGCGATATTCAACCTTAAAACAGACTGGTTATGGCTCAAGATATTCATATCGCTATCGTCTGCGCACTCAGCAAATGGATTGAAGGCCATCTTGGTCGTGTCATCCACCTTGAAGAACTGGCTGAGTATTCAGGCTATTCGCTCTGGCACATGCAAAAATTGTTCAAAGAATCGACAGGCATTTCTCTGGGGAAGTACATCAGGGAACGTCGTCTGGCGAGTGCTGTTTATCAGCTGAGCAGCAGTGATACCCCGATTTTCGACATCGCGATGGATTTCGGCTTCGGCTCGCAGTCACACTTTACCTACATGTTCCGCAAGCGTTTCAATATCACGCCGCATGAATTCCGCCAGAATCCTGAAATCGAACTTGATGTTTCTCCCCCGCTGCATCTGATCCACCAGAAATCAGCCTGAGGCTGTCAGATCTCTTGCTTTTTGCCATAAAAAAACGCGGCCATCAGCGACCGCGTTCTTTTTACTGCTTGTTCTTTTGACTCAAATCTAAACGCTATTCTGTGTCTGAGAAAGGCACGCTTAGAACTGATACACCAGACCTACAGCGGTAACGTCATCGGTGTTGATACCGGCGTTATCGGTGAAGGTGCTGCTGTCGATCAGGTTGATTTTGTAGTCAACATAGGCCGACATATTTTTATTGAAGTAGTAAGTCGCACCCAGGTCGACAAATTTCACCAGATCCTGATCCTGGTAGTTGTTGCCCAGACGGTCGGAACCTAAATCTTTACCGCGAGTTTGGTTATAGGCCACGAACGGACGCAGACCGAAATCGAACTGATAGCTTGCGTAAGCTTCAAATGCCTGTGACTGGTTAGCATAACCGTAAGCTTCTGAATCGGTTGAACCGAAGCGGGAAGCGTTATAAGCCTGAGTAAACATGGCAGCAAGGTAAACGTTGTTAGCGTCATATTTCAGACCGCCGGTGTAGCCTTCCGCTTTTTTACCGTCGCCCATGATGCCCGGTGCACTATTTTGCTCATCAGTACGGTCAGAGTTGAAGAATGCACCTGCCACGCTGACGCCCGCGCCAATGTCGTAGCTCAGGGACATACCGTAACCGTCGCCGTTCTGAGTCAGCACATCACGTGTACCTGGCTCACCGCCGCCGCTGTCATTTTTGCCCTGATATTGCAGAGCAAAGTGCAGGCCATCCACCAGCCCGAAGAAGTTCTCATTACGATACGTTGCAACGCCGTTGGTACGCTGATACAGGAACTGGTCAGCGCCGTAGGTTGAACCATCGAACTCTGGCTGCAAGTCGGTCCAGGCGGCCACGTCATACATAACGCCGTTGTTACGACCGTAGTCGAAGGAACCCATGTCGCCGAATTTCAGACCGGCGAAACCGTAACGGGTAAAGGCGCGGTCGCCGTCATCAGAGCTTTCAGCCTGGTTAGCCTGAACCTGATATTCCCACTGGCCGTAACCGGTCAGCTGGTCAGTGATCTGAGTTTCGCCTTTGAAACCAAGACGGATATAGCTCTGATCGCCGTCAGAACCCTTGTCGTTAGAGAAGTAGTGCAAACCATCAACTAAACCGTACAGGTCGAGTTTATTACCATCTTTATTATAAACTTCTGCCGCACTTGCAGATCCTGCGACCACTAATGCAGGGATCATGAGTGAAAGAACGCGGAGTTTCATTTTTCTGTCCTCGATAGGTGTCGGACCGTGCCACTGAATGTAAAGTACACGTTTTTACTGATTTAAATCTGCTTAACGCTTGTTGGTATCTGTATAAAAGTTGGCCCGACATGGCAAATCCATTCTCTTGATATAAATACTTTTAATCCAGAAAGAAAATGATACGAAATTAGTTAATATATTTCGGAAGTATTTAAAGGTGTAACATTTTATTAATATCGGGTAAAATTAAACCTATGTTTAGATGTTAAAATAAAGCACGCAAAGCTAAATTAACCAATAATCCTTTAAAATCAGTTAATTATACAAAATGATTACCGCACTAACTGATAAAGCATCTATTCACCGATAATATATAATCATTCTCGCTATCATCATTATTTGTTATTTATTACCCTCATTCCCCGTTTTGTGGAAACAACAGCCGGCCCTTAGTGGTCGGTTTTTTTTTGTTTTGCAAAGAGATGATTACCGCCTGTGACATTCATCAATCATTATATTTTCCTGCTGAAATGTATTTCTCCATAATTACCTCACACTTTCTCCATCTTTGAGATTTTGATTTTCTTAATAGTTGATATCTAATCTCCTCAATTAATAAGGGATTTCAGGGTAATTATTAATCTTTATTATGCAGAGGCTTTGTTGGTCAGTGGCGGTTCGGATCCGTTACTATAACCAAAGTCAGACCAATCCCGCTGATCGCGCAGGGGAAGAAAGGTAGACTTCGGGTGCCGCGCAAAACACCGTTTTTACTCAATAGCTCAGGGAACCTCATGCCACATCAGGACCAGCACGACAACATTTCCAAAGCCAGAATGCTTCTGGCGACCCGCCGTTTTCTTAAACTCGACGAGTGGCTGTTGTCACAGATGCGTGGCTGGCAGAATCAGGGCGAAGGTCACAGCGATTACGGGCTGCTGATGCATCCGGCAACACTGTTTACCGGCACGGAATCCCCCCCGCTCAACCCGCTGGAGATCCTCAGTGACTGGGCGCAGCAATGCCCGCAGAGCTATCACGCCCACACTTTGCTGGGTATGGTCTGGCATGAAAATGCCTGGATTATCCGCCAGCCGCAGGAAGGTGAAGACGTCGCCGATCACCAGTGGCTGGGGGCACAGTTATGCTGTGATTACGCGGTACTGTCATTTTTACGTGCTATTGAACTGCATCCGCGCCCGACGCATGCCCTGCGCCACATGATGAATCTGAGCGGCGGTTTCGGCGAGCCGTACTGGCTGAAAGCGTTGTTTGCCGGTGAAATCCCCAAACCTTTGCATGAAAAGTTTTCGATTCAGGGCAGTGAAATCTGGCAAGCCGGAGTGGCGCATATCCACGCACTGGGATTCGAGCCCGCAGCACACTGGCCGCAGATACTTCCCGCGGCGTTGCAACAAACCCGTAAAAATGATGAAGAAGCGCTGGATTACTGGCTGCGCATGGCGATGTCAGTCCGCCACGCCGACGTTGGCACCATGGAATCCTACCTTTTATTCCATTCCGCTTTCTGGGGCGGCAGTGACGCGCAACAGATGCAAATCATCGACAGTCCGCTGTGCGCAGAATTTAGTGAAGAAGAACGTAATCAGTTCCGCGCCAACGCGCTTTGCGATGCGCTTTCCGGTGATATCGCCGACAGAGAATCGCCTCAGGCGCAGGAACTCCAGTCACGCTTAGCTGCATTACTGGCTCAACCGCTGGCGCCGGAAACGCGAGTCCGTCTGCTGGATCTGGCCGGGATCTGCATCGCCTACTGGCAGGACGACGATCAGGCTGGGCTAGCTGTCTATAACGATTTATTTGCTGTTTCACCACAGGCGATGCCCGGTCACGCCGCGCGGATGTTTATCTCCCGTGCTGTGCTGGCCAATGGCCATCAGGAAGGTTTACCGGTACTGACCCAGCTGCTGACCCGGGGTCTGAGTCAGGCAAATGATCCGGTACTGGTGGCGTTTGCCGCAACGGCATTGCAATCAGGCCTGTACGGATTACCGGCGCGTCCTGAATTATGTCAGGGGCTGATGGAACATGCGTGGTCGCTTATTCAGCAAGCGGGCGACGAACAACCGGTAAACGATCTGGTGACACTGGCGCACGACATGGCGATCAATGACGATCTGGACGCCGCACATTTTCTGATGACCGAAATGGCCCGCCACGGCAGCGCGATCCACTGCTACGAGTTGTACTTTTTCTACCGCAACGGCTGGCATCAGGATGTTCCTGAGCAGTATCACAACGACAGTAATGCGATGGACTGCGTGCTGAGTGCCGCCCGTTCAGGGATGGTGCCCGCTATGTTCACCTGCGCCAATGCGCTGCGTGAAGGGCTCGGTGGCGAACCCGATTATGAACAGGCCATGCACTGGTATCAGCGGGCGATGGACGCCGGCCATTTATCCGCCGCCTATTTCCGTGCGAGTTGCGCGCTGGATAACGGTTCGGACGCCGAAAAGCGTCAGGCTGCCGAAGTCTGGCTGCCGGAAATCCTGCATAACGCGCAACATCCCGATCGCGCCGAAGCCGCTTATACACTGGGCATGGCGTGGCTGACCGGTACCGGCGTGAAGAAAAACCGTTATACCGCTGATAAATTCATGGAATTCGTACTCGAACTCAATCCTGAATCCGAAGCCGCGAAGCAGGTGCATGAAGACCTCAGCGGCTCGCTGCGGGCGCGGATGAATTTGTGGCAGGACAAGCGGAAAGCGGAGGTGGAAGATCCGGTAGCCATTTACCACATCGTTCATCATGCTGACCCAGAAACTTCTCTGGAAGATGTGCCGCAATCTGACAACAAGTAAACCCCGTCCCCTCCTGCAAAAGGTTATTGTGGTTTACAGCTTGTAAACCACAACATTAACCTTTATATTGTTCACAGGATGTGAACTCAGGAGTGCTATGCATGTTATAGCCAAAGAAGCATTTGACCGGGCGATGCAGCAGTATCCCAATGATAAAACCGCCTTGCTGGCAACCTGTCGCGGGCTCAAAGAAGGCGACTTTCCGACGCCAGATTCCCTGAAATCCGTCTTTTCCAGCCTCGACAATTTCCGCTACCGGCCAAAATGGTGGGTTATGAACGTCGGCGGCAATAATCTTCGCCTCATTGCTTATATCAATTTCGTCAACAAGCGGGTGTATGTAAAACATATCGTCACTCATGCGCTTTACGACCAGTTGAACAAACATTACAGGACTTACACACAATGATTGCTGAAGCTATCGAAGCCAGTAAAGCGCTGGTTAAAGCGGTTCCTCTGCTGGGAGGAAGTACCAGCACAGCCGATTATAAAAGTGCGCTTGAGCTGATTGATTATCTGATTGAGCATGATGACGAAAACCCGCTAATCGAGTTTCTGAGTGCAAAGATTGAAAGCTATGAGCGCCAGCATACCGATTTCGTCCCCTTTAATCAGGCGTTGGAAAATCTCCCGCGCGGCGTGGAAGCACTTCGCCAGCTGATGAAGGATTACGGATTAAAGCAGAGTGATCTAAGAGAGGAAATCGGCGGAAAATCGCTGGTCAGTCAGATCCTGAGCGGTAAGCGTTCGCTGACTGTCGAACATATCCGCGCGCTGGGGGTGCGGTTTAATGTACCGACGAGTTTATTTATTGACTGAAGGTTTGCAGGAGCCGCTGCAATAGCGGGTGATATCCTGGCGTTGCCACCCAATTAGTTTTAAGGTCAACACCGTGGGCTCGCCGCCCACACGGGCCCAAAGGGTTTTAAACGAAACCCTTTGGAATCCTGCGTTTTTTTTAACTGCGCGCTATCGCTTGCTGACCATGTTTCAGGTATCACTGCGACAGGCTGGAAATCTTGCCGCTGCGCGGTTCCTTCTCTCGGTCTTCGAGCCACAGGTCTCGAAGCCGCTCCGTTCAGCAAGATTTCTGAATCGCCCGCAGATTTTTAAAAAATAAAGAAAGTAAGTAAGGTTGTGAAGTCAAAGCCGGAGGCCGGTTCCAAAATACCGCCGGACGAGAGGTGGAAAACCGCGCGTCTTTTTGCGCGGGTTGTAACCCGAAGGGAGGGCACCGCGCAGCGGCGGGATTTTGCGGCTGTCGCCACGGCAGCTGAAACATAGTCAGCGAGCAGAGCGCGCAGTTAAAAAAGCGCCGGAGTCCAGAGGGCGCGCGCTTACGCGTCCTCTGGGCCAGTTTGGGCGGCGAGCCCAAGGTGTTGACTTTAAAGCCGCACAAGCAGCGGCCTCCTGCTTACCTCTCCCTCAATGATTCCTTCACCTTATTCAACGGCTTGATCAGATAATCCAGCACACTTTTCTGGCCGGTTTTGATGTCTACGTTCGCCACCATTCCCGGCACAATCGGGAACTGGCGGCCAGCTTTGTTGGTCAGGAAGGCTTTGTCGGTGCGCACGTAGACACGGTAATAATATTGATCGCGTTTCACTTCATCCTGCAAGGTGTCCGGCGACACGCCCTCGACTTTGCCCTCGAGGTCACCATAAATGGACGAATCGTACGCCGAGATTTTTACCGTCGCCGGTAAGCCCGGACGGATATAGGCGATGTCGCGCGGGTTGATGCGGGTTTCTATCAGCAGTTGATCTTCAATCGGCACGATTTCCATCAGTTTACCGCCTGGCTGCAACACGCCGCCGACGGTGGAAACCTGAATGTCTTTCACGATACCGTGTACCGGCGAATAAAGTTCGGAACGCGTCACCTGATCCTCTTTCCCTGCCATCACTTGCAATTCGGCGTCCAGATCGGCGTTATTCTTCACCTGCTCTTCACGGGCGCGCACTGCGTACTGGTTCGTTGCATCGTCGATTTTTCCGCGCAGTTCGCTGGCCTGACGTTTAAGGCGGATCACTTCCACCTGCCCCGCCGCGCCTTTCGCCACGAGAGGCTGGGTCATGTTGATTTCATCATTCACCAGTTTGAGCGACTGCTGCAGGTTACTGACGGTTTCGTCGCGGTTCTGTTTACGCGATAAATACAGCTGGCGTTCACGCGCCACCAGTTCCGGCGATTTCATGGTCTCCGGGCTGAATTTCAGCGGCGCACCGGTCAGTTCAGCACTCAGACGTTCAGATGAGGCCCGCAGGGTCCGCACGCGGGAAGCGGCTTCACCGAAGTTCGACTGCGAGCGCGTCGGGTCGAGCTGCGCCAGCAACTGGCCGCGATTGACTACCGAGCCTTCCTGCACCATCAGTTTTAAAATAACGCCGCCGTCGAGCGAGTCGATTTGCTGCGCTTTACTCGATGGCGTGACCTTGCCGGTGCCGACAGTAACTTCATCGAGCAGGGCAAACCGCGCCCAGACGAAGAAAATCAGCAGGCAGGCCAGCGATACCCAGATGATCCACGACACTTTGCGGCCTTCTGCTTCCAGTTCATCATGCAAAGTAAGATGTGCCATGCGATGTCCTCAGCAGCTCAGGCTGCGCCTTGTTTGTTGTCCGCCACCACGGCCGCAGCCGGAGCGGGCGTATTGCTGGCCGCTTTCGCGAGGATCTGATCCCGCGGTCCGTCGGCTACCACCCGTCCGTTGTCCATCACCACAATCCGGTCTGCCAGCTTGAGCAGCGCCGGGCGGTGCGTGACAACAATCAGGGTGCGTCCGACCAGCCAGGCATGAAACTGGCGGATCACGTATTCTTCAAGCTGTTCATCCATCGACGCCGTCGGTTCATCCATCAGCACCACCTGCGGATTACGCAGGATCATGCGGCTCAGCATCACCATCTGACGCTGCCCGCCAGACAATCCGCGCCCGCCTTCGTTGATGATTTTATCCAGACTCGAGGCATCGGCCTGCACCATACTCAGCGCGCCGCTGATGCGCAGCGCCTGCAGCATTTCCTGATCGGAGGCATGGGGATAACCAAGCATCAGGTTCTGGCGCAGCGTGCCGAAGAAAAGCCGCGAATCCTGCGACAAATACCCCAGCTGACGGCGGACATCTGCCGGTTCGATTTTGGTCATGTCCACGCCGTCGATCAGGATTTTACCCTGCGACGGACTGGCCTGACCGGAGAGCAATTTCAGCAGTGTGGATTTCCCCGCGCCCACTTTGCCGAGGATCGCCACACGTTCACCAGGTTTGATTTCCAGCTGGCCGATGCCGAGCACATTCGGCGCATTTTCTTTGTCGTAGGTGTATTGCAGATTACGCACGTTGAAATGACCGCTGAGCGACGGACAATGCGACAGTTCCGCATCCGCTGGCCGGTCGATCGGTTTTTTCAGCAACTCATCCAGCCCGTGCATGGCGCTTTTGGCGTGCTGCCAGCGGGAAAACACCATCGTCAGCTGCATCAGCGGCGCAATGGTGCGTGACGACAACATGCTGGCGGCGACCAGCGTACCGGTGGTGATATCGCCGTTCAGCACCAGATACACCCCGAACACCAGCATCCCGCCATAGGTCAGTTGCTGGACGGTAGATGCCCAGCCGGTCAGGCGTGCGCCCCACAGACGCTGTTTCATGCCGACCGCTGCGCTGACTTCGTGCGTCTGTTCCCACTGGCGCTGGAAATAGGCTTCGGCCTGCAAGGCTTTGATGTCTTCGATGCCTTCGATAGTTTCCACCAGCACTGCGTTGCGCAGCGCACTTTCGCGCATTCCTTCTTTCGCCAGTTTCGCCATCGGCCACTGGATCAGAATGCCGGGAATAACGATCAGCGGGATTGCCAGCAGCGGGATGATCACCAGCGGACCGCCGATGAAGAACATGATGCCGAGGAACAGCAGCACGAACGGCATATCGGCGGCGGCGCTGACGGTCGTTGACGTCAGCAGTTCGCGCACCTGATCGATTTCGCGTAACTGAGAGATAAACGAACCGGTAGATTTTGGCCGGTCGTCATTTTTGATGTTCATCGCCCGCACGAAAAACAGCGAAGAAACTTTGAGGTCGATTTTCTTTCCCATCAGATCGGACACCAGCGTGCGCATCAGGCGAATGACGTATTCCATGCCTGCCGCCAGCACCACGCCGAAGAACAGTACCCATAAGGTAGGGAAAGATTGTGCCGGAATAACGCGGTCATAAACCTGCATTGAGAATAAAATCCCTGCCAGCGCCAGCACGTTGCCGAGAATGGAGGCCAGCGAAATTTCCGCGATTTTCCGCCCGCTGCCGCGAAAGTTTTCCCAGAACCAGTGTTTTTTATGCGGCTGAACAAACTGATCGATACGCTCATCACGCCCGCGCGCCGCCACACCCACCAGAAATACCGGCCCGGCGCTTTGTTCCAGCAGCGTAACCAGCTCCGCCGAGCGCAGCAGGTCACCGCCGTCGCTCAGCCAGTAATCCACTTTGCCGTCATCGTGTAACTGCTCAAGCACCGCAATGCCGCCCTGCTCCAGGGTTATCACGGCGGGTAACACTTCCTGCCGCCAGCGCACCTGATTCCAGCTGACCATGCCCACCTGTAACCCCATCAGCCCGCTCAGACGGTCGAGCTGACGGCGCAGCGGCTGATGTTCAAACCAGCGCATTTGCTGGCGAAGATAGAGCGGATCTGCTGGCTTACCGAATGTTTCGGCCACGCGCCCCATGGCGCTTATCCAGACGTCGATCGACAAAGGTGTTGTTGTTTCGTTGCTCATTTCAACCTCGGTATCGAATGCTTCTGGGTTTTCCCACGGCCTGTTTCGCCTTACAGCGCCGGGATGGTGTCACCTGTTTGTTTCTGCCGGTCGATGCCTAACATATCGACCAGATTGTCCACGGCGGCGGCATAGCGCACGGTGGCATCCCACCCGTCGTAGAGCGCGCCAATGCGCGACGTGTCGGCCTGAAATACGTCCTGCTCAACGCTGAGCAAATCGTTCAGGCTGCGTTTGCTGAGTTTGTATTCGTCCTGATAGACGCTGCGGGTGTGCGTGGCGCTGGCATACTGCTCTTCGCCCGCGACCTGCCGCTGCTGCCCGCCAATCATGTCGGCGTAAGCGGTGGACGCTTTTTGGTTGATATCCAGCTTGGCTTTTTCGACATCCGCCTGTGCCGCCTGCCGTTGCCCTTCTGCCGCCCGGACTTTGGCACTGACCGCGCCGCCCTGATACACCGGGGCGTCTACTGCCAGCTGGAGCTGATCATCCCAGTAAGAACCGGTGTTGCCGTTGTTGTCATAACGGGTGCGACCGGCCTGAACTTTGACCGTCGGCCAGTGTTGCGCTTCCGCCTGATTAACCTGCTCAATCGCAGCCTGTTGCTTGGCCTGCGCGGCACGCACCAGTGTGCTGTTTTCGTAGGGGATTTTGTCGAGAGTGACTTTCTGATTGAGAAGGCTTTCCGGCAGATCCGGCAAGTTATTTGAGACAACACCGGTCAGCACGGTCAGCTGCGCCTGTGCGGAGCGTTCCTGAGCGCGATATTGTTCAACGGTGGCACGCATCCCGGCAATGCGGGTTTCCGCCTGCAACACGTCAGACTGAGAACTCAGCCCGGCGTCAGAGCGCAGTTTCGCGGTATCTTTCACGCGGGTGAGCGATTCGATATTGTCCTGCGCCGCCACGCTTAACGCCTGAAAGCGTTTCACCGAGAGGTACGCCTGCATGGTGCTCAGCGCCACGTCGGTCATGGTGCTGTAAAGAGAAAAGCGATAGGAATCAGACAGGTATTCCTGCTCACCGATACTGCCGTTGGTTTTGCCAAAATCCCACAGCAACTGACTGAGCTGAATACCCGCCGATCCGTTGCTGCTCTGATCGCCTGATGAATAGGTTTGCCGGGATTGTCCCGCTGACCCTTGTAATGAAACCTGCGGATACCACGCACTTTTCGCCGCATCCAGATTCCCGCCGCCAACGCGGATTTGCGCCGCCGCTTCCGCGATTTGCGGGTTACGCGCGAACGCCCGCAAAATGGCATCCCGTAACGTCAGGCTGGCGCGCATTTCCTCCGTCGGTGCCGCCTGCCAGTTAAATTCCGGCTGTTTTTCCGCCGCCATCACACCCGTATTCCCTGTTAATCCCGTCAGACACAAGGTGCCCAACACAACGGCGATTTGCCGTATTACTCTCTTTTTTTTCATTACCGACACCACTTAATTACGCCGATTTTTTTTGTTTTTTACTGATTCCTCCCCCTTTGCAGGGGGAGGCGCACTGCATTAACTCTGTTGTACGTGCAGACCGTGTTGCACCAGAACGTCTCCCAGGGTGTTCGAGGTATCCATTGACGCGTTGTGATAAACGTCGAAGGTCAGGCCATCCACCGTGCGTTGCCCGGTTTCGTTCCATGCGCCGTCGGTGCCCATTTGCAGATTGACCAGACTGCCCTCGCCCCCTTTGATGATCACCTCATCGGTCGGGTTATCCTTCACGTTCAGCGCCTCATGCAGGTTCAGGGAAATGCTGTTGGTGCCGGAATTGCCCAGGTCGAAGATGTCGATATGCTCGACTTTCAGTCCGAGTACGGTCAGATCCAGATGCTGATTGGTGCCCGCCAGCAGTAAGGTATCGACACCGGTGCCGCCGTCGATTTGCGAGAAATCGAGGGTATGAACCGAGATGGTGTCGTCACCCGCGCCGCCGATGGCCACGCCGTCAGTTGCCGTCAGGTCGATGGTGATACCGCCAATGGAGAACGCCGTGTCCGCGTGCGCGGTAGTGTCTGCCGTGGTGGTGTCGTGCGTGGTGGTGGTTGAAGCACTGGTATCAGTTGTCACCAGCGGATCCGTCAGCGTGCTGGCGGCGTGCGTCACTGAGGTATCCGTAGTTGTACTGGTATCGGTGGTGTGAACCGCCGCCAGCGTATGGGTATCGTCCACTGCCTGCGACGTTGCCATCAGCGTTACAGGTTCAGCCGGTAATGAAGAACCGACCGTCAGCCCGACGTGCGCATCGAATCCGTTACCGGCCGCATCGACCGCTTTCAGTTCAACCACCGCGCCGAGCAGTGCGTTCAGTAAGCCAATCACGCCGTAACTGCTCAGCAGTGCACTGGAAAGTTTCACTGTCCACGAACCGTCCGCCTGCACGGTTCCCGCCAGCGTATTGCCCAGCAGCGTGACGCTGACCAGACCACCTTGCGCGATGTTGCGGCTGGTCCCGCTCAGGGTCAGACCCTGACCACCCAGAATGCCGCCTACCACACCGAGCGTCAGGCCGAGAACCGGGTTCAGTGCCACCTGCGGCAGTGCATGCGTCAGTACGCTCAGCGGGTTAGACACAATCGCGGTATTACCCACAAGATCCGCAACCGAGACAGAAACCTGCGTTGAGCCATCCGACAGCCCTTTCAGCTCTGCCGAGGTGAACGGCACACTCCACGCGCCGTTAGTGATGGTGCCGGTGTGTGTCACGCCACCAATACTGACCGACACCGTGCCGTTGAGCAGGTTTGAAGTCCCGGTAATGTTGGTGTTAGCGCCCGCTTCGGCAGCATTCAGGTAACCGTCGCCGCCAAACAGTGAGCCGAGTGACAGCGTTGGCAGGGTGTGAATACCGACCGTTGCCGTTGCGCTGCCGCTGGTTGAATGGCCGGCGGCGTTAGTGATTGACGCACCGACATTCAGCGTGCCGTCGAGCAGGCTTGCCAGCGTCAGCTGCGGAACAGCGACGCTGAAGGTGCCATCTGCTTTCACCAGCGCCGTCAGGGTGTTGCCGCCGACGTTCAGGGTCACGGTCGATCCCTGCGCGTTGGTGGTGGTACCGCTGATGGTCTGCGTGAGCAGCGCATCTGCCGCGTTCAGCAGGCCATCACCAAACAGCGGATTCAGCGTAATGGTTGGCAGCGACTGCGACACGACGTTCAGCAGGTTGGTGACGGACGCCGTGTTACCGGAGCCATCCACCAGGCTGGCGACCACCGACTGTGTGCCGTTGAGAATGGCGCCCAGATCTGTCACCGGCACGGTCACGCTGAACACACCACCGACCCCCACATTGGCAAGGTAGTTTTTGCCATTCAGGGAAATCTGCACTTGTGTGCCCTGCGCGACATTAGTCGCGATACCGCTGATGGTCTGGCCGGTCAGCAGGTCAACCACGTTCAGTACGCCATCGCCAAAGACCGGATTCAGGACAATCGACGGCAGATTGTGAATACCGACATTCAGCCCCACGGTATTCGACGCCGTGTTACCCACTTCATCGGTCACGCTGGTGACGATGGTCAGATTGCCGTCAAGCAATCCCGCAAGTTGCAGCGGCGTCAGTGACGCAGAGAATTTGCCGTCACTGCCGACGGTTGCCGTCAGGTTGATCAGGCCGCCGCCGACGTTAATGTTGACCGTTTCGCCGACATGCCCGTTAGTGACCGTACCGCTGATGGTTTGCGTCAGCAGTGCTTCCGCCGCGTTGAGGATGCCGTCTGCACCGAAAACAGGATCCAGCACAATTTTCGGTACTGCGTTGATGATGGAAGTCAGCGTGCTGCTGCTGGTGCTGGTATTACCGCCAGCATCGGTGACAGAAACCACGACCGGGAAGGTGCCGTCGCCCAGCGCTTTCAGGTCACCCGGTTGCAGGGTGATACTGAATGCGCCAGTACCGTCGGTCGCGCCGAGGAAGGTTTTCCCGCCCAGCGAGACCTGCACCTGCGTCCCCGCCGCGACGCCGCCAACGGTACCGCCAATCACCTGCGTGGTCAGCGCGTCAGCCGCATTCAGCAAGCCGTCGCCCAGTACCGAGGTGAGATTAATCACCGGTTGGACCAGATCCAGCACCGCGTTCGCCGCCGCACTGCCGACGTTACCGGCAGCATCTGCTACCGTCACGCTGACCGCCGCGGTCGTGCCACTCAGTAAGCCGAGGACGGACGGCGGGACGGTGACCAGGAAATGCCCGGTCGCATCCACTACGCCGTTAATGGTTTGTGTCCCAACCTGCACCGCAATGGCTGTACCCGCCGCCACATTGGAAACAGTACCGCTGATGGTCTGATTGACCAGCAGATCGGTGATATTCAGCACGCCGTCGCCAAACACGGTGTTGAGCACCACCTGCGGCAGATTGTGGATGGCAATCCCCACCGGGATAGTGGTGGAAGAGGTGTTGCCTGCCGGATCTGTCAGGGTGATACCCAGATTCAGATTGCCATCAAGCAGCGCGCCCAGATCGCCCGGCTGGATCTGGATGTTCCAGGTGCCCGCCGTCACGGTAGTGTTGTAGGTTTTTCCGCCGAGGGTCACGGTCACAAGAGTACCGTCAACAGCCGTCGCGACGCCGCCGATAGTTTGCGCCAGCAGAGATTCCGCCGCATTCAGCAGGCCGTTGCCACCAAAGATAGGATCAAGATTGCCCAGCACCGGCAAGGTTTTCAGCACATCAAGATTAAGTGCTTCAACCTTGGTGTTACCCGCCGCATCGGTCAGGGTCAGATCGATAACCTGCGCGCCATCGGTCAGTGCGCCGAGCACGGCTGCCGGTATGGTCATCGACCACACCCCGTTAGCGCCCACAACTGCGGACAGCGGCGTGCCGTCAATCACCGTCGAGATAACTGACCCGACACCCGCACCAATCGCCGTGCCGCTGATGGTTTGTGCTACCTGAGATTCCGCCAGATTGAGGAAACCGTCGGTCAGCCCCAGTCCGCTGGCCACGTTCAGGTCCAGCAATTTGTTGAAGAAGATATCCAGACCGGTACTGACGCTGGTGGTGTTACCCGCCTGATCCGTTACCGTCGCCGCCAGTGTCAGTGTGCCGTCGTTAAGCAGCAGCAACTGCGCTGGCGTCAGGTTGAGCGACCATGCCCCGCCCGGCTGGATCAGCGCCGTACCGATGGATGCACCGCCCAGCGTGACGTTGACGGTCTGACCGTCTGCCCCGCTGGACGTCCCGCCGACCAGTACGTTGGCCAGCGATTCCACCAGGTTAATGACGTTATTCCCGGCCACCACATCCAGCGCCAGCAACGGCGCGGTGGTATCGACGGTGATCGGATGCGGTGTCGCACTCCCTGTATTCCCTGCGGCATCTGTCAGCGTTGCAGTAATAGTGTTGTTACCGACGCCTTGTGGTAATGCCTGCAAATCGGCTGCCGGTACACTGACTGACCAGGTGCCGCCCGTCTGCACAATTGCCGTGTAGTTTTTACCGTTAAGCGTGACGGTCACCACACCACCGACGTCGTTATTGTTGTTGTCTGCCACCGACCCCGAAATGGTTTGAGCCGTTTTCGATTCGGTATTGTTGAGCGTGTCATCGACAGCAAAAGTGTTGATGGTCAGCACTGGCGCAGTGAGATCCACCAGCACGTTGCTGGTCGCACTGGTCGGTGGAATTAAGGTGGTCGCGGTTATAACCGTGGTGCCGCCATTGGTAAAGTCACTGGCGGGTACTGCAATTGACCAGACACCGCCGGTCACCGTGGCAATATGCGGATCTCCCCCGACGGTAACGGTGACCAAAGTGGTATCCGGGACATTGAGCACCTTACCGGACACCGTAATAGTGGTCGGGCTGCCGTCCGCCACATTAAGAATGTTGTCGCCGGTCACCGGATCGATGCTCAGCGTTGGGGTTACCGGTAGTGTCAGATCTACAGTAATAGCCTGAGGCGCCAGCAGATTTGCCGTGTTACCCGCCAGATCATTAACAGTTGCCGTGATCGTATCCGTACTGTCGAGCGTTGCCAGTTCAGCAGGGGTAAAGGTCGCACTCCAGGTGCCGTCGCCCTGCACGGTAGCCTGATGACTTATGCCCCCAACTGAAACCGTCACCTGCTGTCCGGCCTGCACATTCACTGTCGAACCGGTGATGGTTTGCGGATTCTGGCTTTCGGCATAGGTCAGGTCAAAACCAGCACCGGCGAATGACGTTACCGCCACGGCCGGAAGCTGGGTGACGGCAATGCCGATATCGGTTGAAGCCGAACCGGTATTACCGCCACCGTCCGTCACCGTGACGGAGATTTGCTGTGCGCCCTGCGGCAGATCGGCGATTTCGCCCGAGTTCAAAGAAACCGTCCAGTTACCGTTCGCATCCACCGTCGCGCCCGGAATAGGGATCCCCCCGACAAGCACCACCACACTTTGTCCGGTGCCAGTCAGTCCCGTCGTCCCGCTGAGAACTATTGGCGTTGTGGCAGCCGCTGCAGCTTCGGCAGCACTCAGATAACCATCGCCAAACGGCGTATTGATGGTGACATCCGGCACGGTGAGATAGCTGGTGAATGGCAATGTCGCTGGCGTGGTGTTGCCTGCAGCATCCGTCACCGTCACGTTGATATCGTGCGTGCCACTGCCCAGAGAGTTCAGCACGCCCGCAGGCAGGCTGACCGCCCAGTCGCCTGTCGTCGGATCGACGGTTGCGGTATAGGTGGTGCCGCCTACGTCGATGGTCAGTTTCACGTTCTGGTTGTCGCCGGTAATACCGGTATTCCCGGTGATGACATTCACACCCGCGGCTTCGGCAATATTCAGACTACCGTCAAGGAAAGGTTCATTGATAACAGGTACCGGCCCGGACAGATGTGAAGTGAAGCTGATGGTCGTATCGTTATGGTTACCAACAGAATCGGTCGCCGTGACGGTAATGTCGTGGGACGCCGTCAATGTCCCCAGCGATGCCAGCTGCACTGGCGTCAGGTTCAGGGTCCAGTTTCCGGTATCCGGATCGACGGCTGCCGCAAACGGACTGCCGGTCATGCCCGCGATCGCCACGCTGACGGTTTGTCCTGTGCCCGTTACGCCGGTGGAACCGGTGAGCGTCTGGCCGCCAACAGCCGCAGATTCCTCAATGTTCAGGGTGCCGTCACCGAATGGCAGATCAATCGTCGGTTGCGGAATGTTATTGATCCGCACATCAACCGATGCCGTCAGCGGCGAGGTGTTGCCCGCACTGTCGGTCACGGTCACGACAACCGGCCAGGTACCGTCCTGCAAGCCCAGCAACTGCGCTGGCGTCAGAGTGACAGTCCAGGTTCCGGCAGCAGAATCCACCACCACCGGCACTGCGTTACCGTTAATGACCACTGTGACGGTTTGCCCCGGCGAGGTGATACCGGTGGTACCGGTAATGCTGCCGCCCGCGGTCGCTTCATCCAGATTCAGAATGCCGTCACCGAATGGCACGTTAATGCCAGCCACTGGCAGAACCTGCGTCACCGACGTGAAATCAAGGGTACCGGCCGCACTGGTATTCCCTGCGCTGTCGGTTGCCGTCACGCTGATGGTATGCGTGTCATCCGCCAGCCCCTGAAGCACGCCGGAAGGCACGGTCGCCGTCCAGGTGCCGTCATTGGCGACGGTGGCCAGCACCGGCGTGCCATCAACAGTCACCAGAACGGTCTGACCCGCGCCGGTAATGCCGGTGGTACCGGTAATCAGCTGATTACCAGCTGCTTCGGTGGCGTTAAGAACGCCATCAACAAACGGCGTATTGATGGTCGGTAAAGGCAGCGCAGACAGTTCGATATCCAGACTTGCGCTGGAAGATGCCGGGTTACCGGCCACATCTTCTGCCGTCACGGTCACCTGTACGATACCGGTAGTCAGCCCGCTGAGCAGATTTGGCGCAACGATGGCAGTCCAGCCGAGTCCGTCAGGGTTCACCGTACCGGAAATCGGATCCGCCAGCCCCGGCACCGTAACCTGCACGACAGTTCCCGGCGCCAGACCTGAACTGCTTCCGCTCAGGTTAAAACCATTGGCCGCTTCAGTGATGTTCAAAATACCGTCGCCGGCAATCACGCCAATGGTCAGCGTTGGTAATGCGTGCGAGGAGAGCGTGAAATCAGCCGAAGTAGTGAGGTTGTTCCCGGCAGCATCGGTCACGCTGACGCCGATGGTCTTAGTGCCATCGGTGGTGATGGCCTGCACATCCACGCCCGGAATGGTCAGGCTCCAGACGCCAGTACCGTCGGCGATGGTGGTGTAATCTTTTCCGTTGAGCGTGACGGTCACGGTCAGGTTTGGATCCGTGGTGCCACTGACCGGAATACCCAGCGCCGCTTCTGCCAGATTGATGATGTCATCACCGCCGGTATCCACGGTCACGGTCAGTATCGGTGCAACAGTATCAACAGCCACATCATGCGTTGCCGTGGCGACGTTTTGCGCCACATCATCCGCAGTCGCGGTGAAGGTATTGTTGCCCGCCGGCATTGCCTGAACCTGCGCCGCCGTCATCGGGAAGCTCCAGCTGCCGTCGGCCTGCACGGTAGCGGTATAGGTCGCCGTGTAGGCTTCGCCGGTAATAACCACCGTCACCGTACCGCCCACAGGAACGTGGGTGGAGGTGCCGCTGACGGTCATCCCCTGATTGTGCTCAATGATATTGATGTAATCATCGCCGGAAATGGCGTTGATGCTCAGCGTTGGCAGGTCGCCCGGCTGGGCGATCACGGTGGCGTTATGCGACGCTGACGCCGGGTTACCGGCCAGATCAGCTGAGGTCGCTGTTACGGTAATTGGCCCGTCGGACAAGGTAGCCAGATCCGCCAGCGGCACGGTTGCCGTCCAGTCGCCATTCGCACCGACGAGGGCGTTGTAGTTTTTGCCGTTAAAGCTCACCACCACCGTCTGTCCGACTTCGAGATTGGTGGATGTCCCGGTGATCGGGATATCGGCGCCTTTCTCTGCCGCATTAATGTAATCATCTTCCGACACCGCCGTGATGGTCAGCGTTGGCAAGTCAGCCGCCGCTGCATCCACGGTGAAGGTATGATCGCCTGTGGTGGTGTTACCGGCCGCATCGGTGATGGTCGCTGACAGCGTGTAAGTGGTATCAGCCAGCGCCTGCACCACAGAACTTGGCAGCGTGAAGCTCCAGGTGCCGTCCGGTTGGACGACTGCGGTATAAGTCACGTTGTTGAAGCTCAGCACCACAGAAACGGTTTGTCCTGCATCCGGGATATCGGATGTGCCGCTGATCACCACCGGCTGCAAGGTTTCAGCAGCATTAATGATGTCGTCGGTCGCCACCGGATCAAAGCTCAGCGTTGGCAGCGTGTAATCCACGGTGATGGCGCTGTTGGCCGTGCCCGTGTTTCCGGCGCTGTCGGTCGCCGTGACCACAATGTTTTGCAGGCCTTCGGTAATTAACTGCAAATCGGCCGCACTGATATTAACCGTCCAGATACCGGCGGCATCGACAGTCGCCGTATGATCCACGCCGCCGATATTTACAACGACGGACTGACCTGCACCTGTGACGCCGGTGGTGCCGGTAAGCGTCTGATCGGTGTCTGCTTCGCGCTGATTGAGGAAAGTATCGCCAAATGGCGTTTCGATGGTCGGTACTGGCGGATTCGCGGCCACTACGGTGAACGTTTCCGGAACGGTCGTGGTATTACCCGCCAGGTCAGACAGCGTCGCGGTCAGTGTATAGCTGCCGTCTGCCAGACCGGCCAGCGCGCCCGCCGGAACGTTGGTTGACCAGGAGCCATCGCCCTGAACGGTTGCCTGATAGGTCTGACCGTTAAATTGCAGCGTGACTATCTGACCGGCATCCGCCACATCGGCAGTACCCGACAGCTCGATGACGCCAGCCACTTCCTGCGCATTGATCACGTTGTCTGTCGCGACCGGATTGAGCGTCAGCGTTGGTGATGTGAAATCGACATTCACAGAACCGGTGATGGTGCCGGGGTTACCTGCAGCATCAGTAACGTTGACTACAACCGGCGTCGGGCCTTCCGTTGCGCCCGTTAACGTGCCCGCCGGAACGGTGACAGTCCAGGTGCCGTCGGTCGCAACGGTACCGGTCAGGGTATTGCCGCCAATCACCACAGTCACCGTCTGACCGTCGCCGGTCAGCCCGGTAGAACCGGTCAGAGTCTGTGCGGCAGCCGCTTCATCAGTGCCTAACTGACCATCGCCGAACGGCGGGTTCAGGGTCGGTACCGGCGGTTGGGTATAAATACCAATATCCTGCTGCGTGGTCACCGCGCCAAGGTCGGTTGAAATCGTGGTGGCAATCACATGGCTGGTGCCATCGGCCAGACTACTGAGATCATTCGCCGGGATCGGCACAGTCCAGTTACCTTGCGCGTCGGTCGTAGTGGTGTAGGTTTTCCCACCCAGACTGACTGTCACGGTCGTGCCCTGTGGAACATTGGATGTCGAACCACTGATGTTTACACCCGCCGCTGCTTCCGCCACGTTGATATTGTTGTCACCGGCGATGGTATCGATAGAAATACCACCAAGCGTTGAGTTGACGGTAATCGCATCGCTGCCCTGCGCCGGGTTACCAGCCACATCCGTCACGGTGGCGTTGATCGTCGCCGGACCGTCGCCGAGTGTTTGCAAATCGACAGCCGGAACAGAAACACTCCATGCGCCGCTGGCCTGCACGGTCGCGGTGTACTGAAGTGTGCCGAGTGTGATGAGGACGGTTTGTCCCGCTTCCACATTCGTGGTGGTGCCGCTTATCACCTGCGCGGTCTGCTGCTCTGCGCCATCGAGCGTGTTGTCACCTGCAAATGCGGAGACAGTCAGCGTTGGCAGTAAGGCCGGATCCGCTTTTACAGTGACCGGTGCGGTCGCCGTGCCTGCGTTGCCTGCGGCATCGGTGACTGTCGCGGTCAGGGTGTACGTTCCGTTCGCCACGTTTGCCAGTGCATCGGCCGGAATGTTGACCGTCCAGCCGCCACCTGCCGCGACCGTGCCGGTATAAGTGTGCCCGCCAAGCGCGATGGTGACGGTATCGCCCGCCTCACCCGCGCCCGCCGTACCGCTGACCGGAATGATCGCCCCGGCTTCGGCCGCATTGATGGTACCGTCGCCCGCGATCGGCGTTGTGATGGTGACAACCGGCGCAACGGTATCGACTGATACCGGCACAGATATGTTGCTGGTGTTGCCTGCCGCATCCGTCACCGCCACCTGCACGGCAGTCGGGCCTTGTCCGAGGGTCGTCAGTACCGATGACGGCACGGAAACCGAGAACGAACCGTCGGCGGCGACAACAGCGGTGTAATCCTGCCCGCCAAAGGTCACAACCGCCGTCTGACCACTGCCGGAAACACCGGTATTCCCGGTCAGAGTCTGGCTGACACCGGCTTCGGCGGCATTAAGAATGCTGTCGCCAAACGGCGTATCGAGTGTGGCATTGGGCAGATTGTTAATGATGACATTCAGCACATCGCTGCCGGTGACCGTTTGCCCGACGGCATCAGTCGCACTGACGGTGATGGTATGTTCACCGTCACTCAGCGTAGCCAGATCTGCCGCAGAAACCTGTGTGCTCCAGCCGCCGCCCACGCCGACTGTTGCGGTATAGGTTTTGCCATTAAGGGTAATCGTCACCACGCCGTTGACCGGCACGTTGGCCGAGGTGCCGCTGATGGTGACGCCCGCTGCCGCTTCCTGGGCATTCAGCTGGTTATCGCCGGTGACCGGATCCACAGACAGGCCGCTTAGCGTGTTATCTACGGTAAAGGATTCGCTGCCGGTGGCCTGATTTCCGGCCTTATCCAGTACAGCGACGTCAATTTGCTGTGTGCCGTTGGTCAGTGCGCCCAATGCGGAAGACGGAATGCTGACGCTCCAGCTGCCATCGGCCTGCACGGTCGCGTTGTACACCACGCTGTTAAGGGTAATATTGACGACCTGCCCGGCTTCGACATGCGTCGTCGTCCCGCTGAGGGTCTGAGCCGTTTGCTGCTCTGCGCCATCGAGAATATTGTCACCAGCAAAGGCGTTCAGGGTGATGGTCGGCGCTGACGCAGGATCGGCTGCCAGCTGAACATTTGAAGTAATCGTGGTGCTGTTACCCGCCGCATCAGAAAGCTGCACGGTGACAGGATATTGCCCGTCCGCCACGCCCGCCAGGGCGCCAGCCGGAACAGTCACCGTCCACTGCCCGTTTGCCGCCACAATGCCGGTGTAAGGCTGGCCGTTTATCGTCACCGTGACGGTGTTGCCGGCCTCGGTAATCGACGCAGTACCGGTCACGGCAATATCAGCCGCCGCTTCGGCGTTATTGATATAACCATCGCCGGAAACCGGATTGATGGTCAGGGTTGGCGCGGTTAAATCGACAGTGGCAGTACCGTTAAGCGTCGCGGTGTTGCCCGCGCTGTCAGTCACATTCACCACAATCGCATTATTGCCCTGCGGCAACGTCTGCAAATCAGCAGAAGTCAGGCTGACCGACCATGCGCCGGTGCCATCCACCGTGGCGTTATAGGTATGACCGCCAATCGTTACAGTGACTGTCTGACCATCACCGGCTTTGCCGGTGGTACCGCTCAGGGTTTCAGCCGTTGCCGCTTCGGCAATATTCAGATAGCCGTCGCCAAATGGCGTGTTGAGGGTTGGCACGGGTGCCAGATTATCCAGCCCGACAGAGATGCTGTTATTCAGCGTGGTGCCATCCAGCGCTTCCACGCTGGCAGAAAGCGGCAGACCCGCCGGATCGGCACCCAGAGATTGCAGATCTGCTGATGACAGCGCCAGAGACCATTTGCCGTCTGGCTGAACCAGCGCCAGGCGGATCAGCGAACCGAAAGTCACCGTCACCAGCGCAAACGGCGCGACGCCCAGCGTGGTGCCGGTGATCAAAATACCGTCATTGGTTTCAGTCACGTTGATGACGTTGTCGCCGGTCACCGGATCAATCGCGATACCTTCCTGCGAGGCATCCACGTTAAAGGTGTCAGTGCCCGGCGCGGCTTCGTTCCCGGCTTTATCAGACACAGTCGCCGTAATGGTTTGCGGGCCGTTAGCCAGCACAATCATATCCGCCGCAGGAACAATCACGCTCCAGTTTCCGCCGGTCCCCACGGTCGCTGTATAGATATGGCCGTTCAGGGTGATGGTGACAATTTGCCCAACTTCAACGCGCGTCGTGGTACCACTCAACGTTTGTGCGGTCTGGCGTTCAGCACCATCGACAATATTATCTGACGCGAAAGTATTCACCGTGATCAGCGGCGGAAGAGCCGGGTCAGAAGCAACGTGAATAGTGCTGGTGTTGGTGGTGGCGTTACCCGCGGCATCCGTCAGCGTCGCAGTGACCGTCACATCCTGACTGAGATTGCTCAGGGAACCGGCCGGAATGTTCACGCTCCAGCTGCCATCCGGCTGAACAATCGCGCCCGTATAATCAACGCCGTTAATGGTCACGACAACCGGACGACCGGCTTCGGATACCGACGCCGTACCGGTCAGGGTCATTTGTGATGCGGCTTCCGCCACGCTGATATACCCGTCGCCTTCCAGCGGATTGACCGTCAGGGTTGGCGCGATGGTATCCACAGTCACCGGCGTGGTAATGGTGTTGTGGTTGCCCGCCGGATCCGTCACGGTGACCACGATATTATTGCTGCCCTGCGGCAAAGTGCCGAGCACGGATGGCGGAACCTGGACGGTAAACGTGCCGTCCGACGCTACGGTGCCGGTTATTTGCTGGCCGCCAATGGTGACGGTCACCGTCTGGCCGTCGCCGGTCAGACCGGTGTGGCCGGTCAGCGTCTGGCTGGTGGTGGATTCGCTGGCATCCAGCGTATTGTCGCCACCGAATACCGGATCAAGGGTCGGCGGAACACCGTGAATAGCGACAATCAGATCCGTCGTCTGGCTGATGGTATTGCCCTGAGAATCCACCATGCTGACCGTCACGGTTGTCGAACCGTCGGTGAGTGCCTGCAAATCAGCCGGAGAAAGGGTCAGGCTCCATCCGCCACCCGCCGTGGTGGTGGTGTTAAACACCGTGCTGCCCACGGTGACGGTAATTGGTGTGCCGACGGGCACATTGGACGTCGTGCCGGTGATCACCAGCGCGCTTTGTGCTTCGCTGGCATTGAGCTGCCCGTCACCGGAAATCGGATTAACGGTCAGAACGCCCGCGCTGTCACTGATGACAAAACTTTCCGGCGTGGACGTCGAGTTACCGGCCGCATCGGTCAGGGAAGCCGTCAGCTGGTAATTACCCTCTGCCAGCGCAGAAACGACACTGGCCGGGATGGTCACAGACCAGACGCCGTCCGCACCGACGGTCGTGCTGTAATGCACGCCGTTAAGTACCACATCCACCGACCGGCCCGCTTCAGAAACGGATGCCGTACCGGTGAGAGTCAGAGGTTGCTGATGCTCATTGGCATCAATTACATTGTCGCCGTCGATGGGATCAACGGTCAGCGTTGGCGGCGTGGTATCCACCACCACGGTCACGCTTTTAGTGACGGTTTCGCCCGACGTATTGGTCAGGGTAACGGAAATAACATAAGTCCCGTCGGCCAGTGTTTGCAGTTCGCTGGCAGACAGCGGAACGTTCCAGTTACCGCTGCCATCCACCGTCGTAGTGAAGGTTTTGCCGTTGATGGTCAGCACAATGGTGCTGCCTGCGGCGGCGTTGGTTGAGCTACCGCTGAAAGTCTGAGTGCTTTGTACAGCAGACTGGTTGACGATATTTTCATTGGCAAAGGCTGCCAGCGTCAGGGTAGGTGCTGCTCCGCCGACAGTGCCGCCCCCCGTGTTCCCACCACCGGTATCACCTCCGCCGGTATTACCACCACCGGTATTACCGCCACCAGTATTTCCCCCACCCGTATTGCCTCCGCCGGTATTGCCGCCACCGGTGTTTCCACCGCCGTCGCTGCCGCCGTTGTTACTGCTGCTGCCACCGCCGCCGCCACCGCCACTCCCTGCCGCAATGGCAATACCGGCACCGAGCGCAAGCACGCCCAGCACGGCACCTAAAACAGCGGGATCAAAATTAGAGGAGTCGAGGACCAGGGCACCGACGTCAGGAATGGTTTCATACGCGGGAACAACCGGGACGGCGGCTGCCGTCGCGCCGGTATCGACAAACGCGGCATGTTCGATCGGGTGTACGCCGTCGTCAAAAATCAGTTCGCTGTGGTGCCCTTTGCCGTCGGTATCAAAGAAGCTGTGGTAGCGGACTGTGCGGCCATCTTTCATGTGGATGACCAGATCGTTGCCGACACGCTCATAGCTGGTGACGGCGTCGCGCGTCGCATGGACGCGTACGATACTGATTTGATTGAGGGTTACGTCCTGGCTGGCGTTTGAGACCTGAGAAACTACTGCGCCATTTGTACGAGAAAGAATATCAATAACAACGCTACCGTTCTGAGCCATGTTGTACCCCTGTTACACCAGTTGTTGCCCACACACGCTAAATACCGCTCTCTCCTTTTTAAGGAAAAAGCGGCGTGTCGTGATGTGAAGACCATTAATAAAAAATGGGTATACTTCCAACTGGTGTCAGGGAATGACATAGACTACAAATCGAACAAATAAAAGCGTCGTGAATACATTAAGATATTTTTTATGACTTTAATGATTCATTGTTTCGGTAGTTTTTTGCCCGAAACTCCATAAGTTATATGCATGATTTGGGATAAGTGCTATAAAAAAACAAAATCATCAGGACAAGAAAATTTCATTAAAGAATCACAAAACTTACGTTTGACGAGGATTGAAATGTCATCTAGCTTACTGAGAATTAAAACAAATCGATAAAAAACAACATATTATTAACTTTTACGCAAAGAGTAAGCCAGATCATTATTAATGAAATCAAGCATTAGCCCGCTGAAACACCCATCAAAATGACTTACCAATTGTGTGATCGTGTTTTAGATTTTTTATCGCTAATGTATTGCCCTGAGAAATAATTAAGACTTTGTGCAATCACAGTAACTTATGCTTTCTGATAAAGTGTCCGGTCAGTCAGACAGGTGGAAACTGAGTCAGTGTTTTTGTATCGAAAAGGCGTATCTGAAAGGTATACCTAAAAGGAATTTCCAAAGATGTCTCCAGAACCGATGACGACAGCGTCGTCACCTGAATATCCCCTGACTGCTGCGCCGGTTCCGGGCAGAGCGCAACAACATGCCACCCGGCTGATTTTCTTATTGTCCGGTTTTGCCATGGCCGCCTGGGCACCGCTGGTGCCCTTTGTTAAATTGCGGCTGGCAATCAGTGACGGCACATTAGGATTACTGTTGCTATGCATTGGCGCAGGATCGACCTTTTCGATGCCGCTCACCGGTTTTCTCACCGGAAAACTGGGATGTAAAACCGTGATTTTGATTGCCAGCGTGTTACTGCTGCTGGCATTGCCCCTGCTGACGCTGATGGACAGCACCGCCGGTATGGCCGTGGTGTTGCTGGTGTTCGGGGCGGCGATAGGCATGATTGATGTGGCCATGAACGTCCACGCGATAGTCGTTGAGAAAGCCAGTGGTCGCGCGATGATGTCCGGGTTTCATGGTTTTTTTAGCATGGGCAGCATTTTTGGCGCGCTGGCCGTCACCGGTTTATTATTTTTCGGGCTGACGCCTTTTGAGTCGGTAATGCTGGTCGTGATTTTACTGGCCGTTCTGACGGTGGTGACCAGCCCGCACTTGTGGCGCGAAACCCGTCATGACGGCGATGGACCTATTTTTGTCCTGCCCCGCGGCTGGGTCATTTTGCTGGGTTTTTTATGTTTTGTGATGTTTTTGACCGAAGGATCGATGCTGGACTGGGGCGCACTGTTCCTCACCACGGAACGCGGCGTTGCAGCACATCAGGCCGGACTTGGCTACGCTGTTTTCTCGGTCGCCATGACCGCAGGACGTCTGACCGGTGACAAAATTATCGCCGCGTTCGGGCGTTATAAAGTACTGATGTACGGCAGTCTTTGTGCCAGTCTCGGGCTGATTTTGCTGACGCTGGTGGATAATCTGTGGATCGCCGGTCTGGGCTTTGTCATGATCGGATTTGGTGCCTCGAATCTGGTACCGATTATGTTCAGCGCGGCAGGTAATCAGACATCAATGCCTGCCAGCATGGCTATCGCCTCCGTGACAACTCTGGGTTATGCCGGTATTTTGGCGGGCCCTGCGCTGATAGGTTTTATCGCGCAGGTCAGTAGTTTGTCTTTTGCATTAGGTTGCGTTGCGGCGATGATGCTTTGTGTCACCGCCTGCGCCAGAGCCGTTGTCCGGTAAAGAGTAATAACAAGAATGAAGGAAAAAACTCATCATCATGGCTGGTAAATATTTATCGCTGACATCGACCAATATCACGCGCTTCTTTTGGTTGTTCATTGTCCTTCTGGTGATGGGACTGGGCCTGTATGGTTACAATTACACCAATGCCTATCTGAACGATAAGATGCGAACGGTGCAAAACACCGCCGAACTGCTGCAAAAACGCATCGATAAATTCCGTTACATGACCTACCAGATTTATGACAACTATTCGGGTCAGCCTATGACACCGGATGCGGTCAGTGCTCAGGAAGTCCGTCTGCGTCAGGACATGTATCTAGTCTCCAAACCTCATAAAAAAACCGATGCGCTTATTTTAGGCACCCATGACAGCTCTACGCTGGATTTAACCCTGAAAATCTCGTCGTTTCTGGATGATCAGTGGGGCTCGAACACGCTGCCCTACTCGCTGTATTACCTGAACGGTCAGGACAACAGTATGCTGGTGGTCACGACCGTTCCCTTGCAGCAACAAGATTCGCGCCTGAAGGAAAACGCATTCACCAGCACATTGCAGGCGCGTCGCGCTGAAATGCTGCAACAGGCCAATACGCTGGATGAACGTGAAAGCTATTCTCCGTTGAGAAAATCGCGTCAGGGCAGCGACTATTCATTCTCCCTGCGCACCACGTTTAATAATCCCGGACATCTGGCGACGGTTATCGCCTTTGATTTGCCGATAACTGACCTGGTTCCGTACAACATGGCGCGGGACAATTTCCAGCTAAACGGGAACACCACGGCGGTAAATGAAGGCGATCCGGAAGACGATAGCGCCGAGGCCAGCAGCATCGTGATGCAAGGCTGGACACTGGTGTTTGACGTTCCGCTGAGTAATTCGCCGCTGTCGCTGACCTATCACGTTCCCTTGTTCAGTCTGATCGTTGACCTTTCACGCAATAACTTCTGGCTGATCCTGATTAATCTGTTCCTGATGGGTCTGGCGATGGCCAGCATTTACTTTATCCGCCATCAGTACATCCGCCCGAGCGAAAATATGGCTGCCCAGTTGCAGATGCAGCAGGCGCTGAACCAGGAAATTATCTCCGGACTGCCGCTCGGTTTGCTGGTGTATAACTTCAGCAATCACAGTGTGGTGCTGAGCAATAAAATTGCCGACCAGCTGTTGCCGCATCTGAGCCTGAATAAAATCGCCAATATGGCCGAACAGCATCACGGCACCATTCAGGCCACGGTCAATAACGAAGTCTATGAAATCCGCATGATCCGCAGTCAGATCTCACCGGAAACTTACCTGTTTATGCTGCATGATCAGGATAAAGAAGTGATGGTGAACCGCACGCTGCAACAGGCAAAACGCGAGTTTGAGAAAAACCTGCAGGCCCGCAAGCTGATGCTGCACAATTTAGGCATTGAGCTGAATCAGCCATTGCAGGAGCTGAACGGACTGGCGGTGGCGCTGGTGGAAGAGCAAAGCCCGGAAGCGCGCCAGACGCTGGAAGGCAAGCTGCTCAATGAATCACGCAATGCGCTGACGCTGGTGGATAACATCACCTTGCTGACGCGGCTGGAAACGCAAGACTGGCAGCCGGCTGGTGAAAAGTACGTGTTATCCGCCATGATTGATGAACTGTTGCTTGAAGCCCTGCCCCGCCTGAACCAGAAAGGTCTTGGCTTACTCAATCACTTCCAGATTGCCCCGGAAGCCACCTTTATCGGCGACGTGCAGGCGGTGAAGAAAATCCTTTCGCTGCTGCTCGATTATGCCATCGTCACCACGTCTCTGGGTAAAGTGACACTGACCAGCGAACAGGACGAAGATCGTCCGGATCAGTTGATTTTCCACATTAACGACACCGGTAGCGGAATTTCCAAGGAAGAATTAAGCAATCTGAATTATCCTTTCCTGAGCCAGACACTGGTTGACCGTTTCAATCACGGCTCCGGCCTGACATTCTTCCTGTGTAATCAGCTGTGTAAAAAGCTTGGCGGCCAGTTAGAAATCCGCAGCAAGCTTGATATTGGTACACGCTATACTGTACGTGTTAAACAGCGTCAGGAAGCGCAGGAACTTGAAGCTGAACATGAAAAATTACTGAATGATGTGACGGTCTTGCTCGACATCACGTCTGAAGAAGTTCGCGGTATTATCACCCGGACCATGAATGCTTATGGTGCCGTATGCATCGTGGCTGATGACCGGCAGGTCGCGCGGGAATACGACGTTTTACTGACAGATAACCCGCAGAACAGCGACAAATTTACGCTTTTGCTGACTGATGATGAGTCAGGTTTCCAGCAGCTTGAAAAGCATTATATTCGCGTCAATTACAACATCAGCAGTGCGCTGATTGACGCAACCCTACTGTTAATCGAACAGCAATTTTCTGTTTCCGATGACAGTGTTTCATCCGAAGAACCCGGTGAAGACTCTCTCGACTATTATGAAAAGCAGTTAAAATCAAGCGATTACTATCAGCTTTTCGTCGAGACAGTACCGGAAGATCTTGAGAAACTGTATAATGAGAACCAACGTCGTGATTTCACGTCACTTTCACAAACAGCACATCGTCTCAAGGGGGTGTTCGCTATGCTGAACCTGACCCCAGGCAAGCAAATGTGTGAATCGTTAGAGCAATACATCGCAGATGGCGATGCTTTACAGATTACTGAAACCATCAATCACATTGATTCTTTTGTCTCCAGACTGCTCCAGCAAGGTAGCTAATCACATGAATAATATGAACGTAATTATTGCTGATGACCATCCTATCGTCCTGTTTGGTATTCGTAAGTCCCTTGAACAAATTGAATGGGTGAATGTTGTAGGCGAGTTCGAGGACTCCACCGCACTGGTTAACAGCTTAAGCAAACTTGATGCTCACGTGCTGATCACCGACCTGTCCATGCCGGGCGATAAATTCGGCGATGGCATCACGTTGATCAAATACATCAAACGCCATTACCCGCAGTTATCCATTATTGTTCTGACCATGAATAATAACCCGGCGATCCTGAGCTCTGTTCTGGATCTGGATATCGAAGGGATTGTGCTTAAGCAAGGCGCGCCAACTGACCTGCCTAAAGCACTGGCTGCATTGCAGAAAGGCAAGAAGTTCACACCGGACAGCGTGGCGAAATTGCTGGAAAAAATCAGCGCCAACGGTTACGGCGACAAACGCCTGTCTCCGAAGGAAAGCGAAGTTCTGCGCCTGTTCGCAGAAGGCTTCCTGGTGACCGAGATTGCCAAAAAGCTGAACCGCAGCATTAAAACCATCAGCAGCCAGAAGAAATCTGCGATGCTGAAACTGGGCGTTGAAAATGATATCGCCCTGCTGAACTACCTGTCTTCCGTCAGCTCACAGCCGGTGGATAAAGACTAACGTTTCAGTCTAAATGATTAAGAAATGAAAAAGGCACCTTCGCGGTGCCTTTTGTTTTGGTGTTTTAACTGTCGCGCTTTCTGCGAACCAGCGCGCTGTAATAACGCAGCGTATCGCGCAGGGTTTCCAGTGTGACAGGCTTGGATAAACAGTTATCCATACCGGCTTCCAGACAGCGCTGACGCTGTTCGGCCAGCGCATTCGCGGTCACGCCAATCACCGGCAGCGTGTGACCGAGTTCGCGCAGTTTCTGCGTCAGGCCATAACCATCGAGTCGCGGCATGTTAACGTCGCTCAGCACAATATCAATTTCATGCGCACGCATGGCGTCCAGCGCATCCATCCCGTCATTCGCCGTCACCACGATGTACCCCATGGTTCCCAGCTGGTCAGCAAGCAGACGACGGTTAATCGGATGGTCATCGACCACCAGCAAGGTCACATCGCTGTAATCCTGCGCCGTGGCTTCTGGAAGAGCCGTAGTGCCCTCTTCCGTTTCAGCCTCAAGGCGGTAAATACGATTCAGCAGCGCGGTGATTTCCAGCGGCGTTGACGTGCTGTGAACCCAGTAACCCGGACGCGTTTCGACCGGCGGACCGATATGATCGATAGAAAACTCGATTTGCGCCGCCAGCTCTCCATTATGGATGAACGGCGTATCGGTGATTAACACGTCTTCACGTTGACTTTGCAGCCCCGGTTCGCAGCGCTGAACATTCGCACCGTTGTAGCGCATCAGCTGCATCAGGTAGCTTTCCAGATACGCATTACGCACATCCAGCCAGACCGTTTTATCCTGCCAGTCATCCAGCGGCTCGCCCGACGGGAACGTGGCGTTATAGAGCGGAATTCGCACCGTAAACGAACTGCCCAGCCCCGGCTCGGATTCAACGTCGATATCACCGTCCATCAGGTTGATCAGTTTTTCACAAATCGCCAGACCAAGACCGGTCCCCTGGAAGTGGCGCTGTACACCGGTACCGACCTGGAAGAACGGGTCAAACAGACGGGTGATCTCACGTTCAGGGATCCCCACGCCGGTATCACGTACCTGGAATTCGAGGTAATTCCCGCAGGTTCTGACATTCAGAACGATGCAGCCGGTATCGGTAAATTTAATCGCGTTATTGAGAATATTTGAAATAACCTGCTGCAAACGTACCGGGTCACCGTTAAATGACAGCGGCACGTTGTGTTCGATAAAGCAGTACAGCCCCAGACGCTTTTTCACCACCAGCGGCAGATAGTTACCGGCAATATGGGTGATCACTTCACGGCAGGAGAATTCCTGTGGCTCAATTTTTAGCTGCTCGGATTCAATTTTCGAGAAATCGAGAATGTCGCTGATAATTTTCAGCAGCAGCGCCGAAGAGTTATTCATCGCCGTCACCAGCCGGTCAACGCCCTGCGGCAGCCCCTGCGTTTGCAGTAAATCCAGGTTACCGATGATGCCGTACAACGGCGTTCGCAATTCATGGCTGACCGTCGCAAGGAACATCGATTTCGACTGGCTGGCCTGCTCGGCGGCATTGGCCATTTCCTGCAGCGATTCTTCCATCCTGACGCGCGAACTGACGTCGATCAGCACGCAGATCGCCACGTCTTCATTACGGTAACGCGAATGCACGAAGCTGAGCTGGATGTTGTTATTGTTCTTGGTGATGACATCGACGAAATTCGTTTGCTGATCGCAGATGATGCGCGTAATGCGTTGCCGGTCTTCCTGCGTCAGCATATTGATGTAGTTATGCGCCAGTTCATTACTCAGAATATTGACGCCATCGCTGATACGCAGAATCGAAATACCGACCGGTGCCGAGGCCACGATTTTATGGTTGAACTGCTCATGCTCTTCAAGACGGAAGGCGTTTTCCTCGGCAGGTAAGAACATTTTGCGCTCAAAAACCCAGGCCAGAATAAACAGCAGCAGGCCTGAGAAAATGTTGAGTAACACGGCGTTGAATATCAGGATTTTAAAACGCTCGATGACGGTATTAAACGGCATCGAATACACCACGCTCAGCGAGGAAGGCGTCAGCGGCTTTTTATAGACCAGATCCTTGTAACCATTCACATAACCAAAGAATGAACTTTCTTCAGGGATATTGGCGATGGGTGCGGTGGCGCGGTTATCCTCAGAAATGTTGAGCAGCGGCTGATCGTCCGCATCCAGCAGCGTGACGGAGGTGTGTTGCGCATTCGGATTAACCAAATCTTCCATACGAAGATTTTGCTGAATGCCCATCAATGCTTCCAGCTTATTGCCGACATAAATCGGCGTCAGAACATAAAGATAACCGGAATCTTTATTGCTGCCCTGCGACACCCAGTACAGGCTGTTTTCTTTGTCCTGGCTCTTGCCGTTACGGTATTGCAGAATTTTTTCATGCAATGACTTGAGCTGATCCTGACTGGCACGTTCGAACGGTTCACTGCTGATACCAAAATCAACCAGGCACAGATTCGCCCCGCCAATGAAGAACACCCGGTTCAGATCGTACGCATCGGAAAAATTATCTTTCCAGTAATGGATCATGTTACCGAGCGTACTCAGGGAGTTGCGGTAGCTGTCATTAATCTGCGAACAATCGGACTCTGGGAAAAGGGAAAGATACGTCGGCTGAACATTTTTGGTGCTGATCATGCCATTGATGATATCCAGCCCGTTCATTGAATCGCTAAGCCGCTTTTCCGCCATGAACTTAATACTGTGCATGACGTCATTAGAGTTCTTGATGTAGCTCTGCGCGAGATCGTAATTGAAGTTGTCTTCATCACGGATTTCGGATTCTTTGTTGTGGAAAATATTGAGCACATAGAAGGTGGTGAGCAACACACCCAGTGTCCACAACATGAGCGCCAGCACCCGGAACAGATAGCGGGATATTTTTAGCGTTGTTCGAAACGAAGCAAGATATTTCAAGGATTAACCATTGATGTTACGGCTCTGTGAGCGGGTTAGGTTTTGAATTCAGAATACACTATTGTCGCAGTTTCTAAAAAATACGATGTTATAAAAAAGGGCATAACAATGTTATGCCCTTTTGTCATCTGAAGAAGAAAACTTATTCTTCTTCGTCGTCAGCTGGCTGATCGTCTTCACTTTCCGCGTCGTCTGGCAAATCGGCTGCTTGTGCCGCTTCCAGTTCGCCCGCTTCGGTGGCTACACCATCCAGCTCTTCGTCTTCTACCGGTTCTGCAACACGTTGCAGGCCGACTACGTGCTCATCGTCTGCGGTACGGATAAGCGTCACACCCTGGGTGTTACGACCTACAGTACTCACTTCGGAAACACGGGTACGCACCAGTGTACCGGCATCGGTGATCATCATGATCTGATCCGCTTCATCAACCTGGATCGCGCCAACAACCGGTCCGTTACGCTCGCTCACTTTGATCGAGATAACGCCCTGCGTTGCACGGGATTTGGTTGGGTATTCGGTGGATTCAGTACGTTTACCGAAGCCGTTTTCTGTCACAGTCAGAATACAACCGTCACCGCGTGGAATAATCAGCGACACAACGCTGTCGCCTTCGCCCAGACGGATACCGCGAACACCGGTCGCCGTACGACCCATTGAGCGGACCGCTGCTTCAGAGAAGCGCACCACTTTACCGGCCGCAGAGAACAGCATGACTTCGTCTTTACCGTCAGTCAGGTCAACACCAATCAGCTCATCACCCTCGTTGAGGTTGATGGCGATGATGCCGGCGCTGCGTGGACGGCTGAAATCGGTCAGTGCAGTTTTCTTCACGGTACCGCTCGCCGTTGCCATGAACACATGACGGCCTTCTTCGTACTCGCGTACTGGCAGAATGGCGGTAATACGTTCGTTTGGCTCAAGCGGTAACAGGTTGACGATAGGACGACCACGGGCACCGCGGCTGGCTTCCGGCAACTGATAGACTTTCATCCAGTACAGACGTCCGCGACTTGAGAACATCAGAATGGTGTCATGGGTATTAGCCACCAGCAGACGGTCAATGAAGTCTTCTTCTTTAATACGTGCTGCTGACTTGCCTTTACCGCCGCGACGCTGCGCCTCGTAATCGGTCAGAGGCTGATATTTCACGTAGCCCTGATGCGACAAGGTCACCACAACGTCTTCCTGATTGATCAGGTCTTCGATGTTGATGTCCGACGTATTGGCAGTGATTTCGGTACGACGCGGATCGTTGTACTGATCGCGGATCGCTTCCAGTTCTTCACGAATGACTTCCATCAGACGGTCAGGGCTGGACAGGATGAACAGCAGCTCGGCGATCTGCACCAGCAGCTCTTTGTATTCATCCAGCAGTTTTTCGTGCTCGAGGCCGGTCAGTTTCTGCAAGCGCAGATCCAGAATTGCCTGCGCCTGTTGTTCAGTCAGGAAATATTTTCCGTCGTGAATACCAAACTGCGGCTCCAGCCATTCCGGACGCGCTGCGTCATCACCGGCGCTTGCCAGCATGGCAGACACGTTGCCCAGATCCCATGAGCGCGCAACCAGGCCAGCTTTCGCTTCTGCCGGTGTCGGTGCAGCACGGATTAATTCAATGATCGGGTCGATGTTTGCCAGCGCGATGGCCAGTGCTTCAAGGATATGAGCACGGTCGCGGGCTTTACGCAGTTCGAAGATGGTACGACGCGTGACGACTTCGCGGCGGTGACGAACGAACGCAGACAGGATTTCTTTCAGACCGAGAATTTTCGGCTGACCCTGGTGCAGTGCCACCATGTTGATACCGAAAGACGTCTGCAGTTGCGTCAGTGAATACAGGTTATTCAGCACCACTTCACCGACTGCATCACGTTTGATTTCAATGACGATACGCATGCCGTCTTTGTCAGACTCATCGCGCAGCGCACTGATACCTTCAACGCGTTTTTCTTTCACCAGCTCGGCGATCTTTTCGATCAGACGGGCTTTGTTCACCTGATACGGGATCTCGTGAACAATGATAGTTTCTCGACCGGTTTTCGCATCAGCTTCCACTTCAGCACGGGCACGGATATAAATCTTGCCACGGCCGGTACGGTAAGCTTCTTCGATACCACGGCGGCCGTTGATGATGGCCGCTGTCGGGAAGTCTGGTCCCGGGATGTGTTCCATCAGCCCTTCAATGCTGATGTTTTCATCTTCAATGTACGCCAGACAGCCGTTGATAACCTCAGTGAGGTTATGCGGCGGAATGTTCGTCGCCATACCTACCGCGATACCGGACGAGCCGTTAACCAGCAGGTTTGGAATGCGCGTAGGCATAACAGAAGGAATTTGTTCGGTGCCGTCATAGTTTGGCACGAAGTCGACAGTTTCTTTTTCTAAGTCTGCCAGCAATTCGTGAGCAATTTTTGACATGCGGATTTCGGTATAACGCATGGCAGCTGCGGAGTCGCCATCCACTGACCCGAAGTTACCCTGCCCGTCCACCAGCATATAGCGAAGTGAGAAAGGCTGAGCCATACGAACGATGGTGTCATAAACCGCGGTATCACCGTGTGGGTGATATTTACCGATAACGTCACCGACCACACGGGCCGATTTTTTGTAGGCTTTATTCCAGTCGTTACCGAGGACATTCATTGCGAAAAGTACGCGGCGGTGCACCGGTTTCAAACCATCGCGCACATCTGGTAACGCACGTCCGACAATAACGGACATCGCATAATCCAAATAAGAGTTTTTAAGCTCTTCTTCGATGTTAATCGGTGTGATTTCTCTGGCAAGGTCGCTCATGGAGCTGCTATCCCTCTACTGATTATTCATGGCCGCTGCCCACGTAGGCATATATAGCGCAAAGGTGTAAAACTATACCACAAACCAGCCAAACGTGGAAAACAACCGCCCCCTTTTGCGTACTATTATCCAACGCGTTTCAAACCTTTGCACGCAGGGCTTCATTTCGTATAAACATTAACCAAAACGACAAAACTGAGCCAAAGCAGATGGAATATGTATAATTCGCTAATCAAGTGATAAGGAGTTACTCACGCTCATGACAACCACACCGTCTGCAAAACCGCAAAACATCGACCACGAAGAAATCGCCAAATTTGAAGCCGTCGCCTCGCGCTGGTGGGATCTGGAAGGCGAATTCAAACCGCTGCACCGTATCAATCCGCTGCGCCTGAACTACATTCTCGAACGCGCTGATGGCCTGTTCGGCAAGAACGTGCTGGATGTAGGTTGTGGTGGCGGAATTTTGAGTGAAAGCATGGCGGTAGCAGGTGCGAATGTTACCGGTCTGGACATGGGCGGTGAGCCATTACAGGTGGCACGTTTACATGCGCTGGAAAGTGGCGTGAAAGTGGATTACGTACAGGAAACGGTAGAATCTCATGCCGACGCACATCCGCAGCAATATGATGTGGTGACCTGCATGGAAATGCTCGAGCACGTGCCGGATCCGGCTTCTGTCGTTGCCGCCTGCGCGCGTCTGGTGAAACCCGGCGGTCATGTGTTCTTCTCTACCATCAACCGTAACAATAAAGCCTGGCTGATGGCGATTTTCGGCGCTGAGTATGTGCTGAAAATGGTGCCTAAGGGCACGCACGACATCAAGAAATTCATCAAGCCTTCTGAATTGCTGGGTATGATCGACCGCACATCGCTGTTTGAGCGTCACATTATGGGTCTGCACTACAACCCGCTGACCGACCATTTCAAGCTCGGGCCAAATGTAGATGTGAACTACATGATCCACACGCAGGCCCTGTAATATTCTGCCTGCAAAAAAGGGTACAGTTTGCGCTGTACCCTTTTTTTATTTTGCGGCTATTCCACTGACTTACCAGCGAATACTCACACCCACTGACGCTTCGGTTTGTGAAAAATCATCTGAGCCTTCCTGTTGCCCGACCTTGCCCCAGACCGTGGTATTTGCGCCCAGATTGCCACTGACCCCGGCACTCAGTTCCGCACTGTCTTTTGCGGTGTTGTCGGTAAAATTCACGCCATCGACATTCAGCGCCGTTTCCGCACTGTTATGGCGATAATTCGCTTCGATAAAAGGTTTGAGATGCAGCGCCGGTGCCGTCTGAATATCCCATTCGCTGCGCAACCCTAAGCGCGTCTGAACGTTATTATCGCCCTCTTGTGTCACTTTCGACTGATTCGAGGCGGTAAAGTCTTTCTGCTTCACCCCCTGATAAATCACCTGCGCCTGCGGTTGCAAGGTCCAGTTCCACTGATTTCCCTGCATCAGGGTGAAGCGGTAACCGCCTTCCAGCGAGGCCAGAAGACCGGAAGAGTGATAATTATCGTCACCCGTGCCGTCTTCGCTGACGCTGTTATCAAACCAGGCATATTGCAGCCAGCTGTCGAGATAGGCTCCCTGATGCGCCTGCGCATCCTGATACCAGGAAGCGGTCAGCCCTGCGGCGTATCCCTGAATATCATTATCTGATTTTCGCCCGGTCAGCGCGCTGGTGCTGTCGCCGTGGCTGTTACTGTAACCGCCGACGATACCGGCCAGAATTTCGCCGTCACCCACATTATCGCGCAGGAAATTGGTGCTGATCTGCGCGACGGTAGTGTCATTGCTGCTGTCAATCTGATTGCTGAATGTGGAACTTTCATGCGCAGTCTCCACACGCAATTTGATGTTGTCATCTGCCGCACCGGCGTGATCTTGTGCTGTCATGCTGAACGCATTATTGGCAATGCGCAGGTTGCTCATATAGCCGCCCATTTTAGGGTTCAGCACCGGTGAAAAATCTTCCCCGCCAGAGGCTGGCACAGGTTGTGGCTGCGGTGTTGGTTGTGGCTGGACATCAGGATCGGGCTCAGGTTGCGGATCAGGCGTCACCACCTGCGAACGCAGGTACCAGTCCTGATTATCCTGCACCAGCGAATAATCGTAGGCGCCCATATTGATATATTGCTGATCACCCGCCAGATGGAAATCGGCTGCGTTATTATAGGTTTGCGGATCGGCAACAAAATCGACAACTTTGATGCCATTCTGCGTGGCCTGTCCGATACCGCCGACCGGCACAATCGCCAGGGCGGTATCTCCTGAGGTATTGCCATTGAGGATCAGTTGATCGGTAGCCGATGTATCGCCGTTCAGCTCGGTTTCCAGCACCACGGTGCCGCCGCCGGTGTAATCACCGTTCACCGTCAGCGTATCGCCCGCTGTGCCGTTTTGCAGGCTGGCGGTTCCCGCGCTGTTATCAAGGCTGCCGTTTACCGTCACACCGGATAAATAGGTTAATGCGTCGAGGGACATATTGGTGTTCAGCGTGCCTTGCAACGCCATACCGGACGTGGCATTCACCAGCGTGCCGCCCGCGCCGGTAAACAGGCTGGCATCCAGCGCCGAAGCCGTGTCCTGATGGGTCAGTAACAGCTGAGTGTCATCGGAAATCAACACCGTACCAGCGGAATCTGTATCGATGCTTCGCACCTGCTGATCCATGCCGGTGACGAACGCGGCATTTTCACCGACATACAATGAAGAGGCGTCAGCGATAATATTTTCAGCGCCGCCCTGCAAGCTGCCCTGTTCGACACGCACAGCGGAATGACTGCTGCCTGAATCACTGAGTATCAGCGTACCGTTACCGGTTTTGGTGAACGTGCTGTTAACGTCCGCCTGCCCGCCGGTGCTGTCAGCCGTTAAGCCGCCCCATTGCGTGGTCACGCCGTCGTCCACCTGCATCGTCCCTGAGGCCCGCATTTCAATGTCCCGCGCCTTACCGGTCTGTGCTGATGTGGTATCGACCTGTCCGCTGGCATCGCCAGGAGCAGCAACTTCCAGCGTACTGGCCTGTGACGGATCGGTGAAAATCACCTGCCGGTTATACGTTTCATCGCCAAGCTGAGAATTAGCGGTGACCTGCAAAGTGCCGGAGGCGATTTGTGTTGTGCCCAGATAAGCATTGTTATCCGCCAGCGTGACACGTCCGTTTCCGGCATTAATCACCGCATAAACGCCGTCACCGGCTGAGGTACCGTCACCAATGTGATAACCGGTGCCCGCCCCGAGCGTAACCAGATCGGCATTGCCAATCACCGTGCCGCCGGAACCGGTGATCGTCAGGCCGTCGTTTATCTGATTCGTTGTACCGTTAAACGTCGACATATCTGATAAATCCAGTACACCGCCGTCTAACACAATGGACTGCGGATCCGCCTGCAACAGGGCTAAATCATCCGCATCTCCCTGCAGGCTGAGAACCGCATTTTGCTCCACCACAATATCGCCCTCCAGCCCCATGGACTGCGCGCCGCTCAGGGTGAAACTGCCATTTTCAGCCACGGTCAGGTCGCCAGCCCCAGTGGTTGTCCCCGCCATGTAGCCGCTGTTAACAATGACATTACCGCCAGCATCAATATTCAGCGTGCTGTTTTCGTAGCCGGTAAAGGTATTTTTGAAGGTTTGCTGGGTACTGCCGACATTGAGGATCGCGGTATCATTCGCGGCAGTGTCACTGCCTAATATTATGCCCTGACAGGAATCCGGTTCAGTCTGGCAATGGGTATCGCCCACGTTAATTAAGGTGTTGTCACGCCCGAGCGTGACCGTACCTTCTAAGACCTGGAAGATGCCGGTAAAGCCACTGTTATCAGCATTCAGTACCAGTTCACCCTCGCCGCGTTTGAAAATAGCCCCTTCACCCGCAATAGAGTCATAAGCACCTTCATTAGCCGTGTTGCCGATGATCAGCGTTTTATCTTTGGCAATATCAAAATCGGCCTCGCTTTGGCCGAGGTACATGAAACCACCGCCAGCCGCGTCCGCATCATTACCGTAGCTGTACGCAACATTATCGTGGTAGTACGCCACGCCGTCGTTATCTTCATAATTTTCATCAATATTGATATCGACGAGGAATGGCGTGGACGCACTGTCAGTATAAATCGCGCCGCCCTGACCCTCTGCCTGATTGCCGGTAAATTCGCTGTTGGTGATTACCAGGTTGCCGTTAGAGTCCGTCGTATTATCAGTGGCGTCGATCGCGCCGCCGCTGCCATTACCGTTGTTGCCGTTTCCGCTGGTTTTCGCCTGATTATCCTCAAATAAAACATTCGTCAGGCGAACTTTGTTATTCAGGGAATAGATGGCACCGCCCTTTCCTTCACTGGCAATATTGCCTGAAAATACGCCATTGATAATGGTGAGATCACCCACACCACGGTCATTCGAACCATTCATATAAATGGCGCCGCCATAATCATTGGCAACATTATCCGTAAAATCCGTATTTTCTAAATAAACGGAAGAGTTTTCATTGGCATAAATCGCCCCGCCGCTGCCATTGCTTTTATTTTGGGAGAACAGGCTATAACCGGTAGAGTTTTCAGGAATGATCGCCAGTGACGTATTGCTGTCCAGATGGACAGCGCCGCCGGATGCGTCTGAGACCGTCAGCCCGGAGAACTGCATTTCAGCCCCGTCAGCAACGGTGTAGGTGTTGAGTGTTTCATTTCCCAGAGTGGTAGCATTTGCATGACAGCTTTCGGTGATTTGCATACCCGAACAAGCCGGCAGTGTTTCAGCAAAAACAACGTCTGCCAATGGCAGTAAATTAAAGGCTAAAAATAAACACACCGTTACTTTATTGAACATCATTCAAATTCATTCCCGCGCCTGATGAAGAGCGGGAAAGTTAATACTCACGCGGCAGGGAGGCCACTTAATGATAAATTTAGAATATGTAAACAACATCATTTATTCATGATATGTATTTATAATACGGCTCATTTTCCTCAAAAGTGCATTTTTCAGAAAAGTGGATAAAAGAAGGGTTCTGATGTTGTCCCGGCACGCCTTGCCGGCAATGCGGTAACGCCAAATCGTCAGCAGTTGCAAGTCATTTTTTCGGCCTGATGGGCAGGATTTGCGTTAAGGAATGGGGCATGAAAGGGTTAAAACGTTAGTTTTTAACGCGTTGGTTCGCGGGGACGCCACAACATGATTTTTTAGAATAGTTATCCAGATCAATATAGCGTTTTTTTCTAACGTTTAATAAACCGGCAGTCGATCACCTTTCTTAAAAATATAAGAAAATCGTATCTCAGATATTGACAGGATTGTCGCGCCAGCAATGGCGGACTCTTCAGGCAGGGCTCAAAAATTTCTCCCCAACTTATCCACAAATCTGCCCATTTTGTTCACTTGCAAAAGGGCCATTCAGTCACTATCTTGTCATCAGAAAATAACAAACCCACAATATATTGTGTTTATATCCTGACCAGCACACTAGGGACCTCTTGTGCTGCTGCGCGTGTTTTACGCGGCCAGGTCAGACCCTTTATAAACCTTTGAGGTATCGCCCCGAATGAACCAAAGTCTGCTTGTAACTAAACGTGATGGCCGCACAGAACGCATCAATCTTGATAAAATCCACCGTGTCATTGACTGGGCAGCGGAAGGTCTTCAAAACGTATCAGTTTCTCAGGTAGAACTTCGTTCACACATCCAGTTCTATGACGGAATCAAAACCGCTGACATTCACGAAACCATTATCAAAGCAGCGGCTGACCTGATCTCTAAAGATGCACCGGATTATCAATATCTGGCTGCACGTCTGGCTATCTTCCACCTGCGTAAAAAAGCCTACGGCCAGTTTGAACCACCAAAACTGATCGACCAGGTGACCCGCATGGTTGAAATGGGTAAATACGACAGACATCTGCTGGAAGACTACACGACTGAAGAGTTCGAGCAGATGGACAGTTTTATTGACCACTGGCGTGACATGAATTTCTCCTACGCGGCAGTTAAGCAGCTGGAAGGGAAATATCTGGCACAGAACCGCGTGACCGGCGATATCTACGAAAGCGCACAGTTCCTGTACATTCTGGTCGCGGCCTGCCTGTTCTCCGGCTACCCGCGCGAAACCCGTCTGGATTACATCAAACGTTTCTACGACGCGATTTCTACCTTCAAAATTTCTCTGCCTACGCCAATTATGTCCGGCGTGCGCACCCCAACCCGTCAGTTCAGTTCTTGTGTTCTGATCGAATGTGGCGACAGCCTGGATTCCATTAATGCCACCTCCAGCGCCATCGTGAAATACGTTTCCCAACGTGCCGGTATCGGCATCAACGCCGGTCGCATCCGTGCGCTGGGTAGCCCGATCCGTGGCGGTGAAGCGTTCCACACCGGTTGTATCCCGTTCTATAAACATTTCCAGACCGCGGTGAAATCCTGTTCTCAGGGTGGCGTTCGTGGCGGCGCAGCAACGCTGTTCTACCCGATGTGGCATCTGGAAGTCGAAAGCCTGCTGGTTCTGAAAAACAACCGTGGTGTTGAAGGCAACCGCGTCCGTCATATGGACTATGGCGTGCAGATCAACAAACTGATGTATCAGCGTCTGGTGAAAGGCGGCGACATCACCCTGTTCAGCCCGTCTGACGTGCCTGGCCTGTACGATGCATTCTTTGCCGATCAGGACGAGTTCGAGCGTCTGTATGAAAAATACGAGCAGGACGCCAGCATCCGTAAGCAGAAAGTGAAAGCGGTTGAACTGTTCTCGCTGATGATGCAGGAACGTGCTTCTACCGGACGTATCTACATTCAGCACGTTGACCACTGCAACACGCATAGCCCGTTTGATCCGGCTATCGCGCCTGTTCGCCAGTCCAACCTGTGTCTGGAAATCGCGCTGCCAACCAAACCGCTGGATGATGTTAACGACGAAAACGGCGAAATCGCGCTGTGTACGCTGTCTGCCTTCAACCTCGGCGCTATTGAAAGCCTGGACGATCTGGAAGAACTGGCGGTTCTGGCGGTTCGTGCCCTCGACGCCCTGCTCGATTATCAGGATTACCCGATTAAAGCCGCAAAACGTGGCGCGATGGGTCGCCGTACTCTGGGTATTGGCGTGATTAACTACGCTTACTATCTGGCGAAAAACGGCGTGCGTTATTCCGACGGCAGCGCAAACAACCTTACGCACAAAACGTTTGAAGCCATTCAGTATTACCTGCTGAAAGCGTCGAACGAACTGGCGAAAGAGCAAGGCGCGTGCCAGTGGTTCAATGAAACCACTTATTCACAGGGCATCATGCCGGTGGATACCTACAAGAAAGATCTGGATGCGATTTGCAACGAGCCGTTGCATCTGGACTGGGATACGCTGCGTGAAAGCATCAAAACGCACGGCCTGCGTAACTCCACGCTGTCTGCGCTGATGCCGTCCGAGACCTCTTCGCAGATCTCCAACGCTACCAACGGTATCGAGCCACCGCGCGGCCATATCAGTATTAAAGCGTCGAAAGACGGGATCCTGCGTCAGGTCGTGCCGGAGTATGAGCGTCTGAAAGATCAGTACGAACTGCTGTGGGATATGCCGAACAACGACGGCTATCTGCAACTGGTTGGCGTGATGCAGAAATTCATCGACCAGGCGATTTCGTCTAACACCAACTATGACCCGTCGCGCTTCCCGAACAGTAAAGTGCCGATGAAACAGTTGTTGAAAGACTTGCTGACAGCCTACAAATTTGGCGTCAAAACGCTGTATTATCAGAACACCCGCGACGGTGCTGATGATGTGCAGGAAGATATGAAAGCCGACGTGGCTGACGACTGCGAAAGCGGCGCCTGCAAAATCTAATCATCTGTTTTAACTAAATATATTATTCAAAACCCCCGTCAGGGGGTTTTTGCCGAGAATGTCGAGGAAGTTATGGCTTACAGTACTTTTTCCCAGAATAAAAACGATCAGCTTCTTGAGCCAATGTTCTTTGGCCAGTCGGTTAACGTTGCCCGTTTCGACCAGCAGAAGCATGAAATCTTTGAAAAACTGATCGAAAAGCAGCTGTCCTTCTTCTGGCGTCCGGAAGAGATTGATGTTTCCCGCGACCGTATCGATTTTCAGGCGTTGCCGGATCACGAAAAACACATCTTCCTGAGCAACCTGAAATACCAGACGCTGCTCGATTCCATTCAGGGTCGCAGCCCGAACGTGGCACTGTTACCCCTGATTTCTATTCCTGAACTGGAAACCTGGGTCGAAACCTGGGCGTTTTCAGAAACCATTCACTCACGCTCTTACACACACATTATCCGTAACATCGTGAACGATCCGGCGATTGTGTTTGACGATATCGTCACCAACGAAGAGATCCTCAAGCGTGCGAAAGACATCTCGGGTTATTACGACACACTGATCGAGATGACCAGCTACTACCATCTGCTGGGCGAAGGCACGCATCAGGTCAACGGCAAAACGGTCGTGGTAAACCTGCGTGAGCTGAAGAAAAAACTCTACATCTGTCTGATGAGCGTGAACGCGCTGGAAGCCGTCCGTTTTTACGTCAGCTTCGCCTGTTCATTTGCGTTCGCTGAACGTGAACTGATGGAAGGCAACGCAAAAATCATCAAGATGATTGCCCGTGACGAAGCCCTGCATCTGACCGGTACTCAGCACGCACTGAACCTGCTGCGTTCAGGTCAGGACGACCCGGAAATGGCAGAAATCGCGCTGGAATGTCAGCAGGAATGTCACGACCTGTTCGTGCTCGCGGCACAGCAGGAAAAAGATTGGGCGGAATACCTGTTCAAAGACGGTTCGATGATTGGCCTGAACAAAGACATTCTGTGTCAGTACGTGGAATACATCACCAACATCCGTATGCAGGCTGTGGGTCTGGACGCGCCGTTCAAAACCCGTTCCAACCCAATCCCGTGGATCAACGCCTGGCTGGTGTCTGATAACGTGCAGGTTGCGCCGCAGGAAGTGGAAGTGAGCTCCTATCTCGTGGGTCAGATCGATTCTGAAGTTCACGCAGACGACCTGAGTGATTTCGAGCTGTAAATGACGGACAGAACCATCACACTTTCAGCAAATGGGCAGCAACTGGCGTGTAAGTCAGAGCACCGGAATTTGCTGGAAGTGTTTGAACATCATCAGGTTGAAGTGGAATACCAGTGTCGCGAAGGTTATTGCGGATCTTGCCGGATGAAGCTGATCAACGGTGCCGTTGAGTACAGTGAGAAACCTTTAGCGTTCATCTCTGACGGCGAGATTTTGCCGTGTTGTTGCATGCCGGTTGGGGATATTGAGATTGCATTTTGATGGGCTGCTGCCCATGCCGGCCTTTAGCTTTTAGCCTTCAACATCAAGATATTGGGCTCGCCGCCCAAACTGACCTAAGGTCGTGGGCTTCGGCCCACACCGACCAGAGGACGCGTAAGCGCGCGCCCTCTGGACTCCCCCGCTTTTTCACTGCGCGCTCCGCCAGACACTATGTTTCAGGTATCCCTGGGACAGGCTGGAAATCTTGCCGCTGCGCGGTACCTTCTCTCGGTCTTCGAGCCATAGGTCTCGAAGCCGCTCCGTTCAGCAAAATTTCTGAATCGCCCGCACGATCTTAAATTCAAAGACAGACTATTTTTCATCTTTTAAATAAGTTGATTGGCGTGCTCAAAAATGGCACCGAATGAACGGTTCGAGACCTATGGCTCGAAACCTGAAATTCGGGAATCGCGAAGCGATGACATTTTGCGCCACCTACAATTGCGTCAGAAACATGTCCGTCGTGCCCGCGATAGCGCGCAGTGAAAGAGCCCGGGGGGTCTTGGGGGGCGGCGGCGATAAGCCGTCCCCTAAGTCGGTGTGGGCCGACGCCCACGACCTTGATCTTAAGGCCAGTTTGGCTGGCAACCCAAGGTCTTGACCTGGCTTTTGTAAAAGCTAAACCTTAGCGACCCGATCCAACCACGGGTAATCCGCCACCGGTTCCCACCCGTTCAGGTAACGCCTGAGAAGATCCATCGCCACCATTGCCATCGTCTCCTGCCGTAAAGCCAGACCGTGACGCGTGGCGGTATAACGAATGGTTAATCCGCTGGTGCCGGATGGCGTATGAAGCGCCAGACTGAGTTGATCCCCTGACAGCGCACCGACGGCAAGAGCCAGTTGTGCGCCGGTGGTTTCCGCCAGATTCTGCGCGCGCGCCAGCAGGCATTCGAGGGATTTCTCTGGTGAGGCTTCGTCGCTCTGTGGCAATAACTCGCCGTTGACCAGCGGAACGCCGGCGCTTTGCAGACGCCAGTTCAGCAGGCCACCGGTGAAACTTTCGCTGACCGCCAGCCGTAAATCCTGCGCCAGCAGACGCTCCGCCAGACGCTCCGGCAGGCTGCCGAGTCCTTCGAAAATGGTGCTCTCCCCCGCCACTTCACGCACGCGCTCAAACGCTTTGTGCATGACTGCTTCCTGCGAGCGCGGACCAGTGACTTTCAGCTCGATAATCGGTGATGATGAACGGTACCCCATCACCACGCCTTCCGGCAGTTCGAGTTTATCCAGCTCCGTCGCAAGATCACTTTCACCACGACCAAACGTCGTGAGACGCAGACAAAGCGGGGCTTCCAGCGCCGGAAATTGTTTATGCAGACGCGGAACGATTTGCTGCTCCACCATCACTTTGAATTCAGAAGGCACGCCCGGGGTGAAGAAAATCTGACAACGGTTGAGCTTGACGCTGAAGCCGCAGGCAGTGCCGACCGGGTTATCCAGTAACTCAGCATTGGCCGGGATCTGCGCCTGTTTGCGATTAGATTCGGCCATCGGGCGGCCACGTTCGTTAAAGAACGCCTGCATGGTTTTAATCCAGCCGGCATCTTCAACCAGCTCAACGCCGCAGGCTTTCGCCGCAGCCAGCGCGCTTAAATCATCCGTCGTTGGCCCTAAGCCGCCGTTCACGATCAGCACATCGGCGATATGGCTGCGTTCTTCGAGAACAGCCACCAGCGCGTCCAGGCTGTCGCCCACGGTTTCACGGCTGGTCATCGGTAAACCCTGTTCGAACAGATAATTCGCCAGCCACGCCGAATTGGTATCCACAATCTGGCCGTGCAGCACTTCATCACCCGTACTCAGCATCTCAACCCTAAGCATCCCGTTCTCCTTCTGTTTTTTGTCATTCCACTGTAGAAAGGCTGAGACAGAAAAACAATCTTTGGGGCACAAAGTGATATTACAGACAATAAAAAAGCCTGCTAAGCAGGCTTTAAACAGAGTAATACCCAAAAGATTTCATGGTGCAGGAAGGCGGCAAGCGCGCGAATCCCCGGGAGCTGACACAGGTCAGTGACCGGGGTGAGCAAGTACAGCTAACGCATCTGCAACTTGAAAGATGACGGGTATTTAGAAGTTGATCGCGCCACCTAAATACGCGCCATCTGCCACCACGTTATCGCGGTTGCCGTCTTTGCCGTCCATCGCCATGTAGCGGTAACCCACGCTCACGGTCACCAGTGGAATGGCGGTCAGACGGATGCCTGCGTTCGCTTCTTCATAGTTTGCGATGCCGCTGGAGAGTGAATCCGGGGAATAGTAATAGTCACCGTACAGGGTGAACATTTTTGCGATTGGCAATTGCAGACCACCGCCGACCGCAGCCGCGTAACCTTCGTCGCCGTCTTTCGGATTGGTATACAGACCTTTACCGCCAACGGTTGCCATGAAAGGCCCTAAAGGAATGTTGTAACCTAAACCAACGCCAGCCACATCACCGTCGTCATCGTTGTGAGTGTAATCACCGCTCAGAGCCAGTCCCGGAGAAGTGGTACCAAAGCCCACGCCCAGGTGCGTGTAGTGTTCGCCGACTTCACCGTTAACACTGATGGCGTTCGCAGAAGCCGCGGCAAACATCAGGCTGGCAGCGGCGCCAGCGACAAGGATCTTTTTCATTATTTTTCCCAAATAATAGCTAAACGACATTAAATCTTCCGCCCGAAGTCTAAAGCAATTCACTCTGTTGTAACAACTTTTTGGGACTTTTAAACATTCAGCGGAGCATAGAAAATTGTAAGAAACATCGTTCTCATTGATGAAACGAAGTTTTCCCATCGAAATGATAACTCCCACCTATTTGCCCCTGATCAACATATGGTTTATTTGTAATGGGTAGAGTTAATTTGGCTTAGGAGAGCAACCCGCAAACACGGAATGTTAACGATCTACAACGCTTCTTTTACCTACACACCCCGTTTTCACTGGAAGGAATTTGTTATGACCAAGAAAGGTTTAACTACTGCCGCTGGCGCGCCCGTCGTCGATAATAATAACGTAATAACGGCGGGTCGCCGTGGCCCGTTACTTCTGCAGGATGTCTGGTTTCTTGAGAAATTAGCGCACTTCGACCGCGAAGTGATCCCTGAGCGCCGTATGCACGCGAAAGGTTCCGGCGCTCACGGTACATTTACCGTCACCCACGATATTACCGCTTACACCCGCGCGAAAATCTTCTCCGAAATTGGCAAGCAAACTGACATGTTTATCCGTTTCTCAACGGTGGCCGGTGAACGCGGTGCGGCAGATGCAGAGCGTGATATCCGCGGTTTCTCAATGAAGTTTTACACCGAAGAAGGTAACTGGGATTTAGTCGGCAATAATACGCCGGTGTTTTATCTGCGTGACCCGCTGAAATTCCCTGACCTGAACCACGTCGTTAAACGTGACCCGCGCACTAACTTGCGTAATCCGGCGTATAAATGGGACTTCTTCTCGCATCTTCCGGAAGCCCTGCATCAGCTGACCATCGACGTCAGTGACCGCGGTCTGCCCACCTCTTACCGTCATATTCATGGTTTTGGCAGCCATACATTCAGCTTTATTAATGCAGAAAATGAACGTTTCTGGGTGAAATTCCACTTCCGCTGCCAGCAGGGTATTGAAAACCTGATGGACGATGAAGCAGAAAAACTGGTGGGTACCGACCGCGAAAGCTCCCAGCGTGACCTGTACGAAGCGATTGAACGTGGCGATTTCCCACGCTGGAAGCTGTTCGTGCAAATCATGCCGGAAGCGGATGCCTCAAAACTGCCGTACAACCCGTTTGACCTGACTAAAGTCTGGCTGCACAGCGACTATCCGCTGATCGAAGTCGGTGAATTCGAACTGAACCGCAATCCGGAAAACTACTTTGCCGAAGTGGAACAGGTCGCCATGAGCCCGGCGAATGTGGTCCCTGGTATTGGTTTCTCACCAGATCGCATGTTACAGGGACGTCTGTTCTCCTACGGCGACGCGCACCGCTACCGTCTGGGCGTGAACCATCATCAGATCCCGGTGAACGCGCCAAAATGCCCGTTCCATAATTATCACCGTGACGGCGCAATGCGTGTGGACGGTAACAGCGGCAACGGGGTGACCTACGAGCCAAACAACGCCGGTCTGTTCCAGGAACAACCTGATTTCAGCGAACCGCCACTGAGCATTGAAGGCGCGGCCGATCACTGGAATCACCATGAAGATGACGATTACTTCACCCAGCCGCGTCTGCTGTTCAATCTGCTGTCTGAAGCCGAACATCAGCGCATGTTTGCGCGTATTGCCGGTGAACTGAAACATGCGTCGCCGGACACGCAGGCACGTCAGGTCGCACTGTTCTATAAAGTCGACCCTGCTTATGGTGCAGGTGTTGAGAAAGCTCTGAAAGACTGATTTTAGCGCCGCATAAATGACAAGGGCCGCAATGCGCGGCCCTTTCTGTTCTTTGCAAAAGAATGTTTTCTGCAAAAGAATATTTTACGAAAGCATGTCTATCCACCGGCGGACGCTGGCCCGCGAGATTTTAATCCCGCCCTGTGCCAGAGTTTCAGGCAGCGAATGATAGGCCACCGGCAACTGAAAGCGCGGGAGTTTATTGCTCAGCCAGAGATTGAGTTCCTCATACAACAGCCCGGCTTGTGCTTCGAGCACGGCGACCGGCCGCTGTCCAAATTGCTCATCTTCCACCGGCACCACAAACGCCTGAGAAACTTGCGGATGACTTACCAGCACTTTCTCGATATCTTCAGGCTGTATCCCTTCCCCGCCGCTGAAAAAGAGATTATCCAGCCGTCCGGCGATCAGCAGTTCACCATCCCGCCATTCTCCCCGGTCACGCGTATGTAACCAGCCGTCAGTACTGACAACCGGCGTCAGCGCGCCATTTTTCCAGTAACCGCAGGCCAGACTGTCGCTGCGGATCAGGACTTCCTGATCGACGATTTTGACGTCTTTACCGCTGAGCGGCAGCCCGACGCCCGCAGATCCATCTGCCCGTTTTGCCGTCACGGTCGACGCCGTTTCGGTCATGCCATATCCGCACCAGCAGCGGATACCGGCGCGTTCTGCTTGCTGGGTTAATTCCGGCGGGATCTGCGCCCCACCCAGCAGGACGTCTTTGAGTTTTTCAGGCAACGGCGTGCCTTTGAGCAGGCGCCACAGTTGAGTCGGCACCAGTGAGGCATGGCTGCATTCCTGCAGCGCCGCTTCAAACGGTTGCCCGTCGGCCAGCACCAGCGTCGCGCCAGCCAGCAACCAGCGCCAGATGATGCCCTGTCCGGAAACATGGAATTGAGGCAACGAGAGCAGCCAGCTGTCGTGCTGTGTAAAATTGATAAGCCTCAGCACCCCGGCCGCACTGGCGAGATGAGCGGAGGCGGTATGCGCGGCGGCTTTAGGTAAACCCGTGGAGCCGGAGGTCAGCGTCAGGGTTGCCACGCGATCCGGTTGCCATGCCACGGCGCTGACGGACCAGTCATTTTGCAGCGAAAGCGCGGGTATATTTAAACCCAGCGCCGTTTCAGCCAGGTCGAGCATAAAATCAATATTGAGCTGAGAAAGCAGTTCATCGCATAACGTCTGAGGAAGTTGCGGATTAAGCGGCAATAAACGCGCGCCGGTCTGTAACAGCGCCAGATAACTCAGCAAGGCATCCAGATTATTTTTACTGCGCAACACCACGCCGGTGCCTTCCGTCACGCCCTGCGCAATGAATCCGGCGGCCAGCGAATCAACGCGGTGCTGCAAATCGCGCCAGCACCAGCTGACGTCTCCGGCTTTGAGCGCCACCGCAAAAGGAGTTTGCGCAGACCTCTGCCGCCACGGCCAGTCCTTCATTATTTGCTCTGCCATACTATTTATCTGCTTCTCTATCTGCTCTGCCATACAATCTCCAGCGCAGAAACATCGGTCAGCGGAAGCGCGGAATCCGGCCAGCGGCGAACCAGCTGCGCCTGCATCAGATCCAGCGTATCCAGACCGGGAACCGCATCTGGTGTCAGCCACTGCGCAATACGTGCCAGTTGTGTCAGTCCCAGACTGGATTCAATGGATGAGCTGATCACCGCTTCCAGCCCGGCGGCGTGCGCCTGCGCTATCAGCTGACGACAACGCATCAGACTACCGGTGAGCGTAGGTTTAATGATGATAGCCGCCACACCGGGCTCAGCCTGCACGGTAAAACCGGCTTCGCGCACGCTTTCATCCCAGGCGATTGCGATACCGGTCAGACGGGCAAAGTCGCGGGACTGTTCGCGGGTCAGGCAGGGTTCTTCGATAAACGTGATGCGGGACCGCAGTTCCGGCGCAACATGGCGGGCAAATCCTGCGGCTTTCACCGGCGTCCAGCTGCGGTTAGCATCGAGACGCAGATGCAAATCCGGTAAGGCTTCCAGCAGCATACTGACATTCAGGCCGTCACCGACAGATTCGTACAGTCCGACTTTTACTTTGGCGACCTTGCGGCCATGCGCATCTGCGGGTAATGCGCCGAGACGTGCATAAAGCTCATTCGGATCGCCGTGGCACAAAGGCGCACAGCGCGTACTCAGCACCTGCGGCAGTTCATCGCGCAGTTCGGCATCGGCACAGCTCAGCCCGAAAGCCACTGAAGGCAACGCGCTGAATGCTGAGGCAACCGCCGTCAGCGACGCGCCCTGCGTCCACTGACTCAGGCCATGCTGAACGGCTTCCTGCGCTTGAGGCAAATCTTCCTGACTAAATCCGGGCAGCGGCGCAATCTCGCCCCAGCCAGTTTTATCGTCCTGCCACAATGAAACCAGCAGCCCGTCGCGCGTTTTGAGACGCTGGTTGCGCAGCACCACGCCCGCTTCCATCGGCAGGCAATACCGGTACACCGTGGCGCGGCGCATTATGGATTTCGCTTAAATTTGCTGAAGTCCGGCTGGCGTTTTTCGTTAAACGCGTTGCGGCCTTCCTGACCTTCGTCAGTCATGTAGAACAGCATGGTGGCGTTACCCGCCAGTTCCTGCAAACCGGCCTGACCGTCGCAATCCGCGTTCAGAGCCGCTTTCAGGCAACGCAGCGCCATCGGGCTGTTTTCCAGCATTTCACGACACCAGCGCACGGTTTCTTTTTCCAGATCCGCTAGCGGAACCACGGTGTTGACCAGTCCCATCTCCAGCGCGGCTTTAGCGTCGTACTGACGGCACAGGAACCAGATTTCACGGGCTTTTTTCTGGCCGACGATGCGCGCCATATAGGATGCGCCCCAGCCGCCGTCGAAGGATCCGACTTTCGGGCCGGTCTGGCCGAAGATGGCATTATCTGCCGCAATCGTCAGGTCGCACATCATATGCAGCACGTGGCCACCGCCGATGGAATAACCCGCCACCATCGCCACAACCGGTTTCGGACAGGTGCGGATCTGGCGCTGAAAATCCAGCACATTCAGATGATGCACGCCGCTGGCATCCTGATAGCCGCCGTAGTCGCCACGGACTTTCTGGTCACCGCCGGCACAGAAGGCTTTTTCGCCTTCACCGGTCAGCACGATCACACCGATACCTTCGTCGTTACGGGCGTCATCGAGGGCGCGGATCATTTCTTTCACCGTCAGCGGGCGGAAGGCATTACGCACCTGAGGGCGGTTGATGGTGATTTTAGCGATGCCATCGGTGGATTTGTGATAACGAATATCTTCAAACTCACCGGTGCAGTCACGCCATTCGACCGGCGCGTAAAGTTCTTTTTCATCAGGATAAATCATGTGCAACGTCCTTTAAGACAGGTGAAGTAATATATGCCAGCGCCTGACGGACAAATTCCGCCGGATTTTCACGGTGGGCGTTATGCCCGGCATTGGCGATAGTGCGCAGTTCGAAACCGGAATTCTGCGCGAGATGAATAAATTTGGTGTCATGACTGCCGCATAACCAGATCAGGGGCAGCGAAAGCTGATGCAGTTGTCCGCGCAAATCGGGTTGGACAGAAAGCGATGTCGCCGTGAGCATCGCAGCCACAGTGTGGGGATTGTTGTTTTCCCGCAGCAAAATCAGCTGCTGTCGCTGTTCATCGGTCAGGCCGGAAAACACCGGCTGGCGATACCAGCTGGCGAGCGCCTGTTTCCACGGCAGTTGCAAAAAACGCGTCGCCCATTGCTGATCGTGATGACGACGCTGCGCGCGTTCGGCCTGACAGGTCAGCCCGGGATGCGCACCTTCGACCAGCACGCCCTGCAATCCGCTGCGATCCCCCTGACAGGCGTGATACAAACTAATGCGTCCGCCGAGCGAGTAGCCAATAAGCCAGTACGACGATATCCCCTGCTGATGCAAAGTATCGGTCAGTAACTGGCTGACATCCGCAAAACCGGCGGCGGTTAATTGCGCTGAACGTCCGTGTCCCGGCAAATCGATAAACAGACAAGGCCAGCCTTCGAGCGACGCCTGTAACGGCTGCCAGTCTTGCGCGCTGCCCAGCAGGCCATGGAGAAATACCAGCCACGGACGGCCTGTGGCTCCGGCATTTAGCGAAGTACAGGCCAGCGTCATGATGCGCTCATCTGGCGAACCAGCGTGCGCAGGCTTTCTGCTCCGTCCGTCTCACTGACTTTCAGTTCGATCAGCTTCACGCCGCCGTGCTGCCAGCATTCGCTGACAGCCTGATACAGCGCAGGCACTGATGTCGGGCAGGCATAATCCAGACCAAACATCGCCGCCGCGTGACTGAAACTGACGTTCTGCGGCATGCAGTAAAATCGCTGGCGCTCAGCTTCCGGCGTCGGTAGCAGCGAGAAAATCTGTCCGCCGTTGTTGTTAACGATAATGATGACGGTTGGCGCTGAGCACTGACGCATCAGCGCCAGTGCGTTCAAATCATACAGCGCAGAGATATCGCCGAGCAGCACCAGCGTCGGTTTGCAGGTTGCGCGCTGCACGCCCGCAGCGGTGGAAAGCAAACCATCAATACCGCTTGCACCGCGATTGGCATAAACAGGATAACCGGCGGGCAGTTTTGCAAAGGCATCGACCAGCCGGACAATCAGGCTGTTGCCGAGGAATAACTGGCCGTGCGCGGGCAATAATGCCGGAAGCTGCCATGCGGCGGCGGCCTCTCCAAAAGTGCCATCGAGATGAGTTTTCACCGCCTGACTGGCACGTTGCGAACAGGATCCAAGCTCTTCCGCCCAGTCAGGCTGTGGCTGAGCCGGATGCGTCAGCAACCAGTCAGCGACAGTCGCCTGTATCCTGCGGCCACGGTGCTGCGCCGGATCCTGACGCCCCGGCAACGTATCAATCAGCCAGTATTCCTCGGGTTCACACGCTGCCTGCCATTGCAGTAAACGTTTACCGGTTAAACCGCCGCCAAACTGAATCACCAGCTGAGCGCGTGCCAGCACAGCCTGTGCCTGCGGTGAAGCCAGCCATAAATCGGCACAGGGAAGCGGGTTACCCGTAGAAGCCTGAACGTCGCTGATCAGCGGCCAGCCAAGTAGTTCGGCCCAGCGCGCGACGGACTCGCTTTCCTGCGCTGAAATGCGACCGGCAATAATCACGCCGCGCTTTTGCCGCCAGGAAAACCAGTCTGGCTGTGCGGTCGTATGCTCAACCGGCGAGTAATTCAGCCACGGCTGATGCCCCTGCCACCAGTCGCCCAGCTGTTGCAGCCAGTCCAGATATTCACCGCTGTCTTCACCATACAGCGGTTCGGGGAAGGGACAGTTAATATGCACCGCGCCGTGTGTCTGCTGCGCCAGTGCATTATCCAGCGCGGAGACCAGCCAGCGGGCACTGATTTCCGGCGTCGGACGCGGCAAATCCAGGGTGTGTACAGGATGGCTGGCAAACATGCCGGTCTGGCGGATAGCCTGATTCGCGCCACAATCGATAAGCTCCGGCGGACGGTCGGCAGTGAGCAATACCAGCTTTTCGCCGGTCAGCCCGGCTTCGATCAGCGCCGGATAAAGATTGGCTACCGCTGTGCCGGAGGTGACAATGATCGCCACACGCTGCCCGCTGGCTTTTGCCAGCCCAAGCGCCAGATGGCCGAGGCCGCGTTCATCAAAATGGGTATGGCAGATAAGGTGTGGATGCGCTGCGGCGGCAAGGGTCAGCGGCGTGGAGCGGGAACCGGGCGCAATGCAAACGTGTTGCACCTGATGGCGGGTCAGTGTTTCGAGGAGCAGCGTCGCCCAGCGGCGGTTAAAAACGGCAACAGACATGGTCAACTTACTCCGGCAAAGGATTATCCGGCCTGAACGGCAGGCGTGTAGTGCTCTTCCAGCAAAGTACGCAATCCTGCGGCTTTGTTTTCGATTTCCTGCCACTCCTGTGCAGCGTCAGAACCGGCGACAATTCCCGCGCCAGCGTAGAGTTCCAGATGATGTCCTTTCACCGCCGCAGAACGCAGCGCGACGGTAAACTCCGTCTGTTCAGCGCTGATGTACCCGGCGGAACCGGCATACCATTCGCGGTCAAAAGGCTCAAATTCAGCGATAAATTCGCGGGCTGCCTGACGCGGCAATCCGGCGACGGCCGCCGTCGGTTGTAAACGTTGCAGACAACCGGCGTCATCGGATTCCGTCAGTTCGCCATGAATACTGCGGCGCAGATGCTGTACTTTGCGCAGACGTAAAATCTCGGCAGGCATGATGTCGAGGGTTTGCGCCCCGCCCTGCAAACGCTGGCAAATGTCATCCACCACCAGCAGGTTTTCTCGCTGATTTTTGCCGTCGTTCAGCAGCCAGTCGCCCAGTTCCTGTGCTTTAAAATCATCAGGATCGTTGGCGACAGTGCCCGCCAGCGCTTCGGTATATAACTCATCGTGGTTGCGCAGGAACAGGCGTTCAGGGCTGGAACCCAGGAAAGCCTGTTGTGGCGTGAATGCCAGCATAAAGTGATAGCAGTGGTGGTTCACCGCACGACTGGCAGCCAGAAATGCGCAGGCGTTCAGCGGCTGGCTGAGAGTCAGCGTGGTTTTTCGCGCCAGCACGACTTTGTCGAATTGCTGCGCTTCAATGCAGTTCAGTGCGCGGGTAATCAGCTGATTCCACTGCGGCTGCGCCGGTAAATGCTGGTGCTGTAAGACGCGGGAGGCGATCGGCGGTAAAGCCTGACTGGCAACCAGAGATCGCAGGAACAAACGCGTGCGGCGAGCTTCCACACGTAAAGAATGCGCACTGAAAAGCGTACAACGCAACCAGTAGCGGCTGCCCTGACGGCAAAGCTCGACGCGCGGGAGAAAGAGTGCATTGGCAGCAAAGGCGGAGCTGTCAGCGCCATTGAAGGCGTTCAGCCCCCAGATGTGCAGATCAGGTACATCCTGATGTTCGCGGATAAAAGCCTGCGCCTGTGCCGTATCGCCAAAAGCGTAAGCATCGCCACAAACGGCGGCCTCTTCATTGCCATCACGCTGTTGCCAGTAGAATTTCGGGTAGCAGGGTTGCGCAGACAACCATTCCAGCAGGCCGGTGTCTGGCTGTTTTTGCAGAGAATAACTGAACTGCCGGATCCCCGCTGTATCAGGCCATTCGCCTGCCAGCGTTGTATCAAGCTGCTCAATGATTGCTGATATTTGTTTCACCGCTACCTCGGGCCATACCGGATGTTTAGTGACGGGCAGAAATACCCTTCTGGATCAAAAAACGGGTTGGATCAATTACGGATGAATTATGCGGCGATACGAAAAATGAAAATATGCGACAGATCAAGCTGAAGTGAGTGCTGTTAGCTAAGAGGGAGTATAGGAGCAGACAAAGGAGTTATCAAATGCGTTAAGAGCAGGAGCAGCAGGACGCTGCCCCTGAAGTAATGACATTAGCGACGCAACAACAGGCCTACAACCAGGCCGACGGCGGCACCGACGCCCACGCCATGCCACGGATTTTCACGCACATAGCTGTCAGTCTGTTCCGCGACGTGACGGGCTTTCTTGCAGTAAGAACGGGCGGAAGGGTCAATACGGGATTTAATGTCTTTCAGTGCGTTTTCAGCACGTGCTTTAATTTGCACGTATTTCTCATCCGCTTTATCGCCGGAAGATTTCAGCACTTCTTCCAGAGTTTCAGTCAGCATACGCAAATCGTCATCTAACGAATTCTGCTGTGTCTCAAATTGGTCAGCCATGGTTATCTCCTTATGATGTGTTCGGGTCTTCTAAAAACTTATGCTGCCATTAACCCTAGCGCAGTTCCGCCTGAATTGCCCGACAGATCATCAGAAAACTGTCGTAAAAACGGGGTTTTAAGAACCTTCTGACCCTTTGACGTCCGGTAAAATGGCGGCATTTTTAGCGCCACTCAGCTGCTTTTCGCGCTGTTTCGCCAGCCATAATCCGCTGTTTTTCATCGCGTAACCGAATACCAGACCGACCAGCAATGACGCCACCACCTGCCGCCAGTCGCCCTGTGCGGCGAAAGTCGCACAGGCACCGATAAAGGTGCCCGGAACAAACGCCAGCCACTGCTGACGCGCCTGAATGCACATCAGGAAGGCGACGATGCCGGTCAGCATATAACCCAGAATGCTCCATTCGGGACGCATGGCGCTGCCCGCGATGATCACTACCGCCCAGAACACGCCGCTGAGACAGGTCAGCGTGCTGATCAGTAATCCGCGCAGCCCGCCCTGCGGACAGGCAAAATACGCCGTGCATCCGAGGAATCCCGCCCAGCTTATCAGGCCAAGGCTGATAGCCACCCAGCCCCAGATACCGGAGAGGATGCCGGTGGTAATGGCAATCATCACTAAAACATTCATGGTGTAATTCCATACGAATTTGAACAAGCGCGCAGTGTACGCATTGGCAGGAATAATGGAATGGGGAAGATCACAAAATGAATGTAATATTTAGCTGAACGTACATATAAATGTGACGGGCATCACAACATATAACCAATACGATTAAAAAAGCCGCTCATGTGAGCGGCTTCGTCAGCTTTTCAGACTGCGTTTGCAGACTTTATCAGAGCAGCGGTTGCGCCATCTGTACCAGCGAAATCAGCGGTTGCGGGAAGATACCCAGCAGCAGCACCAGAATCGCGGAAATCAGTACGACTACCCCACCCGCCGTGAGCGCCCAGTTGTTTGGCGTATCACGAACCAGCGTTTCAGGCGCGCTCAGATACAAGCTCACCGTTACGCGCAGGTAGTAGTAAAGACCAATCGCAGAACCAACAACCACAGCACCGGTCAGCCACCACAGATGCGCGGTCACACCGGTCGCAATCACGTAGAACTTACCGATAAAGCCCAGCGTCATCGGAATACCGGCCAGTGACAGCATCATCACGGTCATTACCGCAGACAGGATTGGCTTATGCCAGAACAGACCACGGTAGGAGAACAGCGATTCTGCGTCCGGGCCTTTGTACGGGCTGGACATCAGGCTGACCACACCGAAAGCACCGAGGCTGCTGAACAGGTAACCGGCCAGATACACGCCAACGGTTTCCATCGACAGCTGATGCGTTTGTACGGCAATCAGCGCCACCAGCAGATAACCCAGGTGAGCGATGGAAGAGTAACCGAGCAGACGTTTGATATTGCTCTGGCTGATCGCCATCAGGTTACCGACCAGAATCGAGCAGAAGGCGATAATCGCCAGCACGATACGAATCGATTCGCTGTCAGCCACCGGCGCGTACAGGAACAAACGCATCACTACCGCGAAGATTGCGATTTTGCTGGCGGTTGCCAGGAAAGTCGAAACCGGTGCAGGTGCGCCCTGATACACGTCTGGCGTCCACAGGTGGAACGGAACCAGCGACAGCTTGAAGCCCAGACCGACAATCATCATGCCCAGACCGGCCATCAGCAACGGTTGGTGCAGCATCACGCCGTCGCCCAGGTTTTTGCCCAGTGACGCAAAGGACAAATCACCGGACTGTGCGTACAGCAGCGCCATACCAAACAGCAGGAAGGAAGACGCAGCAGCCGACAGCAGCATGTATTTGATCGCCGCTTCCAGCGAGCGTTTCTGGCGGTAGGCGTAACCAATCAGGCCGAACAATGGCAGGGAAATCAGTTCGATCCCGAGGAACATTGACGCCAGATGGTTAGAGCATGCCAGCAGAATGCCGCCCATGGCCGCAATGAGAACTAACAGATAGAACTCTTCGCGGTTGTCCGGATAACCGGCCAGCCAGGGATAAGCAAACGTACTGGTGGCCAGACTCGCCAGCAGCACCAGCCCGATGTAGAACATCGAGTAGCCGTCAACGCGCAGCAGCGGTGTGACGTCCTGCGGGCCGACCTGCCCAACGTAGTAAAGAGAAAGTAAGGCAACGTTCAGCCCGATGACTGTCAGTGTGGCATTAAGAAAATGGTCGCGTCGCCACGCAATGGACAGCATCACCACCACCACCGTCAATCCGACGATCATCAGCGGTAATAGTGCGATCAGATTTTGAAGTGTAAATGTCATGGCGAGTTACGGCCTTGTCGTTGAAATAGTGGAAACTGAAGACCCGAACCAGTGCTGAATGTTGCTCATCGCGGCACTTGAAGTATCCAGAATTGGCTGCGGGTATAAGCCCAGCGCCACCAGCAATACAACAAGTAACAAGATGATCGACAGTTCGCGTGAGGTCATGCCCGGCAGCGGTTCGTCAGATTTTGCTTTGCCGTAGTAAGCGCGCTGCATCATCACCAGTGAGTAAACCGAAGCGAACACCAGACCAAAGGTTGAGATGACAGTGATCACCGGTACAACCGGGTAGCTGCCGAACAGGATCTGGAATTCACCGACGAAGTTACCTGTACCCGGCATCCCTAAAGTAGCGACGGCGAAGAACAGCGACAACGCTGGCAGGTATTTGATTCGTCCCCACAATCCGCCCATCTGGCGCATATCACGGGTATGCAGACGTTCGTACAGCTGACCACAGATGATGAACATACCGGCTGCGGACAAACCGTGTGCAATCATCTGGATAACTGCGCCCTGGTACGCCAGCTGGCTGCCGGTGTAGATAGCAATCAGCACGAAGCCCATGTGCGAAACGGAGGTGTAAGCAATCAGACGTTTAATATCAGTCTGGCAGAACGCCATCCACGCACCGTAGAAGATACCAATCACACCCAGCCACATGGCAATCGGTGCGAACTGGTGAGACGCTTCCGGGAACAGTGGCAGACAGAAACGCAACATCCCGTAGGCCGCGGTTTTCAGCAAGATACCGGCTAAGTCGACGGAACCGGCGGTTGGTGCCTGACTGTGTGCATCCGGCAACCAGCCGTGCAGTGGCACAACCGGCATTTTCACCGCGAAGGCGATGAAGAAGCCCAGCATCAGCAGATATTCAACACCGTGCGACATTGGCGTTTTCAGCAGGTCAGCGTAGTTGAATGTCCACACGCCGGTGGCGTTGTAATGCACAAACACCAGACCAAGGATGGCAATCAACATCACCAGACCGCTGGACTGCGTATAGATGAAGAATTTGGTTGCTGCGCTGATACGCGTTTTACCGTCTGACGCTTTGTGTCCCCACAAGGCAATCAGGAAGTACATCGGCACCAGCATCATTTCCCAGAAGAAGAAGAACAGGAACATGTCGATGGCGAGGAACACGCCGATCACGCCGCCGAGGATCCACAGTAAGTTCAGGTGGAAGAAACCCTGATACTTCTGGATTTCACGCCACGAACAGAGGATCGCCAGAACACCCAACAGACCGGTCAGAACCACCATCAGCAGGGACAAACCGTCCAGCGCCAGATGGAAGCTGATGCCAAAACGAGGGATCCACGGCACCGAAAACTCGGATTGCCACTGTGGAATACCCGCAGGCGTCGTTAATGAATATCCTCCCTGCAACCACAATTGCACGGAAAGAGCCAGCGTCAGCCCCATCGCAATTAACGCGATCCAGCGCGGTACTTTGCTCCCAAAGCGCTCAGTCTGCCAGCACAGCAGCCCGCCGATAAAGGGGATAAATATTAGCCAAGGTAATAGCATGGCGTGTCGTTCCCTTCTTTTATGCCCGAAGGCTATTTCACTTGCCGGTCCGTAACACCAACAGACCGGCATTGATAACTACACCCGTAATGCAGGCTTAAATCACCAGCAGCAGCGCCAGAACGACGACTGCACCGAGCCCCATTGACGCGACGTACCAACGAACCTGACCGTTTTCGCTGAGAGTCAGACCACGGTTACCCAGACGGGCAAACAGCGCAGGCAGATTCATCATTGAGTTCAGTGGATCACGTTGTAGGAGTTTCGCAACCAGCAGATAAGGTTTCACGAAAATCATGTCGTACAGCCAGTCGAAGCCCCAGGCATGGAACCACCAGGTCGTGAAGAAACGGCCCGGTGCGCTTTTCGCAATGCTGTTGACCAGCGAGCGTTTCCCCAGATACAGGGCCGCTGCCAGCAGAATGCCCGCAATTGCAATCACGCCTGATGTGATTTCCAGCGTCAGCACACTGCCATGCGCCAGCTCAGTGGTATCCGGCAGTACGCCTTTCAGTGGCGGAACAATCATCGCGCCAATAAAGGTGGACAGAACCAGTAACACCAGCAGCGGCAGGTGGTGAGTGATGCCTTTACCCGCATGCGCTTTGATTTTCTCTTCGCCGTGGAAGACGATGAAGATCATGCGGAAGGTGTACAGCGAGGTCATAAACGCACCGACCAGACCCGCAACCATCAGATTCAGGTGGCCGTTAGCCAGCGCACCCGCGAGGATTTCATCTTTACTGAAGAAGCCCGCAGTGATGATTGGCAAGGCGGACAGCGCCGCGCCACCGACCAGGAAGCAGATATAGACAAGAGGAATGGATTTACGTAATCCGCCCATTTTGAAAATGTTCTGTTCGTGGTGGCAGGCCAAAATGACCGAACCGGAAGAAAGGAACAACAGTGCTTTAAAGAATGCGTGCGTCATCAGGTGGAAGATAGCGGCATCCCACGCCTGAACGCCCAGCGCCAGGAACATGTAACCAATCTGGCTCATGGTCGAGTACGCGAGAACACGTTTGATATCGGTTTGCACCAGCGCAGCGAAACCGGCCAGAACCAGCGTGACCGCACCGATAATGCCCACCAGATGCAGGATTTCAGGCGCCATCAGGAACAGGCCATGAGTACGTGCAATCAGGTAAACACCGGCGGTGACCATGGTCGCGGCGTGGATCAGCGCGGAAACCGGCGTCGGACCGGCCATGGCGTCTGCCAGCCAGGTCTGAAGCGGAAGCTGTGCGGATTTACCCACTGCGCCGCCCAGTAACATCAGGGTCGCCCAGGTAATTGCCGTGTCGCCTACTGCCAGTTTCTGCGGTGCCAGGATCATCAGTTCACGGAAGTTCAGCGTGCCCAGTTCGCGGTACAGGATGAACAGTGCGAAAGCCAGGAACACGTCACCCACACGGGTCACGATAAATGCTTTCATCGCTGCCGCGCCGTTTGCCGGATGGGTATAGTAGAAACCGATCAACAGGTAACTGCACAGACCCACGCCTTCCCAACCGAGGTACATCAGCAACAGGTTGTCTGCCAGTACCAGAATCACCATGCTGGCGATAAACAGGTTGGTGTATGCGAAGAAGCGTGAGTAGCCTTCTTCACCGCGCATGTACCAGGAAGCGAACATGTGGATGAAGAAACCGACGCCGGTCACCACGGACAGCATGGTCATCGACAAACCGTCGAGCGTCAGTGTGACAGGAATATTGAAGTCACCAACCTGCATCCAGTTCCACAGATGCTGATTAAAGACTTCTACGCCCGCCGCTTTCTGGCTGAGGAAATTGATGCCCACATAAATGGTGGTCACTGCTGCCAGACCAATGGAACCTACGCCAATGGTAGCAGAGGTATTTTCAGACCAGCGACCGCGTGAAAAGGCCAGTAACAGGAAGCCAATCAGCGGGAACAAAATTGTTAAATAGAGTAAGTTCATCCGCGCATCTCACTGACAGTATCAATATTGAGAGTGTGGCGACGGCGATACAGTTGCAGCAGCAACGCCAGACCAATACTGGCCTCCGCCGCAGCCAGGCTGATGGCCAGAATATACATCACCTGCCCGTCTGCCTGACCCCAGTAGCTTCCCGCCACGATAAACGCCAGCGCTGCCGCGTTAATCATCACTTCAAGACTGATCAGCATAAACAGCAAATTACGACGAACCAGCAGCCCGGTAAGCCCCAAAACAAAGAGGATCGCGGCCAGAATCAGACCATGTTGTAGAGGGATCATGCTCTCTCCTCCGGTTTTCTTTTTGTTGCCATTTCGGTCGTGACCGGTGCGTCACCGAAGACTTCACCCGGTTTGTGTTCACGACCAATATGGAATGCCACGACCAGACCGGCCAGCAGCAGCATTGACGCCAGTTCAACAGCCAGAACGTAAGGCCCGAACAGCGCGATGCCCACCGCTTTCGCATCAATCATGTCGCCTTTGATACCATGATCATGCACGCCGAGGATTGACATGATCATCACCACCAGCAGGATGACTGACAGAACCGAAGGTCCGATCCAGGTAGCAGGTTTAAGCCATGCACGTTCCTGTTCTTCGACATTGCCGAGGTTGAGCATCATCACGACGAAGACGAACAGCACCATAATGGCGCCGGCGTAAACGATGATCTCCAGGGCACCGGCGAAATACGCACCGAGCGAGAAGAAGACCGCAGCAATCGCCAGTAAAGAGACGATCAGATACAGCAGTGCATGAACCGGGTTGGTATGCGTGATAACACGCAATGTCGCCAACACGGCCACCAGGGCTGCAATATAAAATGCAAATTCCATGCTTGCGGCTCCTTAAGGCAACAGACCTTTGACGTTGATCGGTTTGGCTTCATTTTCAGCTTCGCCTTTCGACTTGCCGTCAATCGCCATACCGGCCATCCGGTAGAAATTGTATTCCGGATATTTACCCGGCCCAGAGATCAACAGATCTTCTTTTTCGTACACCAGATCCTGGCGTTTGAATTCGCCCAGCTCGAAGTCCGGCGTCAGCTGAATGGCTGTTGTCGGGCAAGCTTCTTCGCACAGACCGCAGAAAATGCAGCGTGAGAAGTTGATGCGGAAGAATTCCGGATACCAGCGACCGTCTTTCATTTCTGCTTTTTGCAGAGAAATACAGCCTACCGGACAGGCTACCGCACACAGGTTACAGGCAACGCAGCGCTCTTCACCGTCCGGATCGCGCGTCAGCACGATACGGCCACGGTAACGCGGAGGTGGATTGACCGGAACTTCAGGGTACATCTGGGTTTCGCGCTTGGCGAAGGCGTGCATGCCTATCATCCACAAGCTGCGAACCTGGGTACCGAACCCGACCACTATGTCTTTCAATGTCATGGTTTCATCACCCCTTATTGCGCGTTGTACAAGATGACCGCAGCGGTCGCCAGCAGATTAAGCAAGGTCAGTGGCAGGCAAACTTTCCAGCCAAATGACATCACCTGGTCGTAGCGGGGACGCGGTAAAGCAGCACGGATCAAAATGAACATCACCATGAAGAACGCCGTTTTCAGCGCAAACCAGATCACCGGATACAGGAACGGCCCCTGCCAGCCACCGAAGAACAAGGTGACGATCAGCGCAGAGACAGTCACGATACCGATGTATTCCCCCACGAAGAACAGACCGAATTTCATACCGGAATATTCAATGTGGTAACCATCGGCCAGTTCCTGCTCGGCTTCCGGCTGGTCAAACGGGTGACGGTGACAAACAGCCACACCGGCAATCGCAAAGGTCACGAAACCAAAGAACTGCGGGATGATGTTCCACATGTGCGACTGAGAAATGACGATGTCTTGCAGATTGAAGGAACCCGCCTGCGCTACAACGCCCATCAGCGATAAGCCAAGGAACACTTCGTAGCTCAGCGTCTGAGCGGATGCACGCATCGCACCCAGCAGCGAGTATTTGTTGTTACTGGACCAGCCAGCGAACAACACGGCATAGACGGTCAGACCGGCCATCATCAGGAAGAACAAAATACCGATGTTCAGGTCTGCGGCGAACCAGGTCGGGCTGACCGGAACAATCGCAAAGGAGATCAGCAGGGACGTAAATGCAATCATCGGCGCCAGCGTAAAGATGGCTTTGTCGGTGAATTTAGGTACCCAGTCTTCCTTGAAGAACATCTTGATCATGTCAGCGACCAGCTGCAGGGAACCGCCCCAGCCGACACGGTTTGGTCCGTAACGGTTCTGGAACAGCCCCAGCAAACGACGTTCACCGAAGCTCATGAAGGCCCCGCAGGTCACAACAACCAGCAGGATCACGACAGCTTTCAGAATAGCGATCAATGAATCAATGACTACAGGTGTAAACCAGCTCATTGTGCTGCCTCCCGCAGATTTTCAACCGTTGCGCCAACCAGTATCGGAGGAATACCCGGCAAGCCCAGCGGCAGGCCAACCTGGCCCTGACTCAATGTTTCACTCAGACGAACCGGCAATCTGAGGGTCTGACCGGCACAGGTGAATTCCACCTGAGAACCTGCATTCACCCCTAATTGCGCAGCATCTGCCGGGTTAACCATCACATACGCCTGTGGCATACGTTGCTGGATCACCTTAGAGCGCTGTGTCATTTCTTCGCTGCCGAACAGGTGATAATAAGGCGCAACACGCCAGTTATCGCTCTGCGCAGTAAAGGCAGCCGGAATAGTGGTGAAGTAATCGAGTGTCCCCTCACCTGCTTCAATCAAACGCACACCCGGATCACCATGGCGCAGACTGCCGCCGACTTCACTCTGGAATTTGTTCCAGGCTTGTGGTGAGTTCCAGCCCGGCGCCCAGGCGAATGGCACCTGATTGCGGTTGGCTGTCGGGCTGTTGTTCCCTTCCATTGAGAAGGCAAACATGGTGTCTTTATCTTGCGGCTGACGCGGTTCATGAACGCTGATGTTCGCGCGCATGGCGGTACGACCACTGGAACGTGCCGGAGAACGCGCCAGTTTCTGACCACGGATACGGAAGCTGGCGTTTGGCGCAGCTTCTACCATGCCTTTCAGCTGTGGCAGTGCTTCAACGCAGGCTTCAATGACGTGATCCAGCTGCGTCCAGTCAACATGGCGGCTGTTGATGGTGGAATGCAGCGAGTGCATCCAGCGCCAGCTTTCCAGCATGGCAACCGTTGTGTCGTAGTAAGCCGGATCGTAAACCTGGAAGAAGCGCTGTGCGCGGCCTTCCTGGTTCACCAGCGTGCCGTCGCTTTCTGCGAAACTTGCCGCAGGCAGGATCAGGCTGGCTTTATCCATAATGCGCGTCCGCTGATGGTCAACGACCAGAAGGTTCTGCACATTCGCTAATGCCGCATCAACTTTCGCTTCAGGCGCCTGACGATAAAGGTCATTTTCCATGACGATCGCGCTGTCGGCTTCGCCACGGGTCAGCAATTCCAGTGCTTCGTCCAACGAGCCGCCACCAATCATCGAAAGACCGATGCTGTTTGCCGCAGAAGCCACGAACGTAATGCCGACATCACTGCCAGCCACTTTCAGCGCTTTCGCGATATTTGCAGCGGCTTCGATGATGGCATCAGAACCGGCGCTCGTACCGGTGATGATCAGCGGCTTGCGCGCACCGGTCAGTGCCTGCACGATCACGTCGATTTTCTTGTTCAGGCCATCAGCCAGATCGCTGACCGCGGGCGCAGAATTATCCAGCGCATGGGCGATAGCAAAGCCGAAACGCGCCTGCTCATCGACCGGTGCACGGTAATTATAAGCCGCGATATCGTCGAGTTTGGTGTTGTCCACGTTAGTGATGAACAGCGGATGTTTGGCGTGCTGACCGATGTTCTGGACTGCCGCGATTTGCCAGTCGGCTACGCGCTGAGCCGCAGCCATCGCACGGGCTTTGCCTTTAACGGCCTGACGAACAGATAACGCGATACGCGCACCGGTCTGAGTCAGATCTTCGCCCAGCACCAGAACGGCATCGTATTCTTCGATTTCACGCAGCGCCGGTGTGTGAACACCGCTGTTGCGCAGAACGTTCAGCATCAGTTGCAGACGGCCCTGCTCTGCCGCATTGATACCGGTATAGAAGTTTTCGGCGCCAACCAGTTCGCGCAACGCAAAGTTGCTTTCCAGACTCGCGCGCGGAGAACCGATACCGATGGTTTTCTTCGCCTGACGGATAATGTCTGCCGCGCCCTGCATCGCCTGTTCGGCGTTAAGTTCGATCCAGTCGTTACCACGCAGTTGCAATGGTTTCTTCGGACGATCTTTCAGGTTCACGTAGCCATAACCGAAACGACCACGGTCGCACAGGAAGTAATGGTTTACGGTACCGTTATAACGGTTTTCGATACGACGCAGTTCGCCGTAACGCTCACCCGGGCTGGTGTTACAGCCAACAGAACATTGCTGACAGATGCTTGGCGCAAACTGCATGTCCCATTTACGGTTATAGCGTTCGGAGTGCGTTTTATCGGTGAATACGCCGGTCGGACACACTTCTACCAGGTTACCGGAGAACTCGCTTTCCAGCGGGCCATCTTCCGGACGACCGAAATAGACGTTGTCGTGCGCGCCATAAACACCCAGATCGGTGCCGTCCGCGTAATCCTTGTAGTAACGAACACAGCGATAACAGGCGATACAGCGGTTCATTTCATGAGAGATGAACGGCCCGAGATCCTGGTTGTTATGGGTACGCTTGGTGAAACGGTAACGGCGCATACTGTGGCCGGTCATGACTGTCATATCCTGCAGGTGACAGTTACCGCCTTCCTCACACACCGGACAGTCGTGCGGATGGTTTGTCATCAGCCATTCCACGACGCTTTCACGGAATTCTTTCGCTTCAGAGTCGTCGATGGAAATGAAGGTGCCATCAGACGCTGGTGTCATACATGACATCACCAGACGACCGCGCGTGTCTTCCGCGTTTTGGTATTGCTTAACCGCACATTGGCGGCAAGCGCCGACGCTTCCCAGCGCCGGATGCCAGCAAAAATAAGGAATATCGAGGCCGAGAGAGAGGCAAGCCTGTAACAGGTTGTCCGCTCCGTCTACGTCGTATTCTTTGCCGTCTACATGAATCGTAGCCATAGTCAGCATGCTTCCACGTGGCCCGTCTAAACGGGCGTTAATCAAAAATTCTTGCCGGGTTGGCGTATATCATTCGACAGCGCGTCCCTTGTTCCGGAAATTCGCGCACAGCGGGCTCACGTCCGCTGCCTGTTGCCTTCACTACCAGCGCTCTTTCAGCAGATTGTTCGGCTGAATGCCTGCAATCGCATGTGCGTTGTTGTAATGCTGTTTGGCGATACCCGCCTCAAACTCTTCCCGGAAATATTTAATCGCACTCTGCAATGGCTCCACGGCACCTGGCGCGTGTGCGCAGAAGGTTTTGCCCGGGCCAAGCTGGCGGCAAAGCTGCAGGAGAGTTTCGATATCCCCCGGCTGGCCTTCACCACGTTCCAGCGCACGAAGAATTTTCACACTCCACGGCAGACCATCGCGGCACGGTGTACACCATCCGCAAGATTCACGGGCGAAGAACTCTTCCAGGTTACGCACCAGCGGAACCATACCGATTTCATGGTCAACGGCCATCGCCAGTGCGGTCCCCAGACGGCTACCGGCTTTACCAATGCTGGCAAAGTCCATCGGCAGATCCAGATGATCGGCGGTCAGGAAGTCGGTCCCCGCCCCGCCCGGCTGCCAGGCTTTAAATTTCAGGCCATCACGCATGCCACCGGCATAGTCTTCAAGAATTTCACGTGCGGTAGTCCCAAACGGCAGTTCCCAGACGCCAGGGTTTTTTACCCGACCAGAGAAGCCCATCAGTTTGGTGCCGGCATCTTCACTTTTGCCCGCAGACATACCTTTGTACCAGTCCACACCGTGCTCCAGGATGGCTGGCACGTTGCACAAGGTTTCGACGTTGTTCACGCAGGTCGGTTTACCCCATGCACCGGCGGACGCCGGGAACGGTGGCTTGGAACGCGGGTTAGCACGGCGGCCTTCCAGTGAGTTAATCAGTGCGGTTTCTTCACCGCAGATGTAACGCCCAGCGCCGGTGTGAACAATCAGTTCAAAATCAAAACCGGTGCCGAGAATATTTTTACCCAGCAGGCCCGCTTCTGTGGCTTCCGCAATCGCGCGACGCAGATTCACAGCAGCTTCGATGTATTCGCCACGCAGGAAGATGTAACCACGGTAAGACTTCAGCGCGAATGCCGAGATCAACATGCCTTCCACCAGCAGGTGCGGCATTTGCTCCATCAGCATACGGTCTTTATACGTGCCCGGTTCCATCTCATCGGCGTTACACAGCAGATAGCGGATGTTCATGCTTTCGTCTTTCGGCATCAGGCTCCACTTCAGACCGGTGGAGAAACCTGCGCCGCCGCGCCCTTTCAGGCCAGCGTCTTTTACCAGATTGACGATTTCTTCCTGAGCCATGCCTTTAAGGGCTTTTTCTGCACCGACGTAACCGTTTTTGCTGCGGTATTCGTCAATCCAGACAGGCTGTTTATCATCACGCATACGCCAGGTCAGCGGGTGCATTTCTGGCGTGCGTTCGATGTGTCTTGGAATGTAGGTCATGCGTAGCGCTCCAGTAGCGAACCGATCGCTTCTGGCGTCAGATGGCTGTGCGTGTCCTCATCAATCATCATTGACGGGCCTTTGTCACAGTTACCGAGACAGCAGGTCGGCAGCAGGGTAAAACGTCCGTCTTCAGTCGTTTCGCCCGGCTTGATGTGCAACTGTTGTTCCAGAGCAGCCTGGATCCCCTGATAACCGGTGATGTGGCACACCACGCTGTCACAGTAACGGATCACATGGCGACCCACCGGCTGACGGAAGATCTGGCTGTAGAATGTCGCCACACCTTCAACGTCGCTGGCAGGAATGCCCAGAACATCGGAGATCGCGTAGATAGCGCCATCAGGCACCCAGCCACGCGCTTTTTGCACGATCTTCAGCGCTTCGATGGAAGCCGCGCGGGCATCCTCGTAGTGATGTTTTTCGTGCTCAATCGCTTCACGTTCAGCGTCGCTCAGCACAAACACCGGCGGCGCGACGGGCTCGCTGACGTTGATGTACTGAACTTCTGAGTCTTTATTGATATCTGTCATCGTTAGCGGTCCACATCTGACATTACAAAATCGATACTGCCCAGATACACGATCAAGTCGGATACCAGGCTGCCACGGATTACGGACGGGATCTGCTGCAAATGCGGGAAGCTTGGCGTACGGACACGGGTGCGGTAGCTCATGGTGCTGCCGTCACTGGTCAGGTAGTAGCTGTTGATCCCTTTGGTTGCTTCAACCATCTGGAAAGATTCTTGCGCAGGCATGACCGGCCCCCACGACACTTGCAGGAAGTGCGTGATCAGGGTTTCGATGTGTTGCAGCGTGCGCTCTTTCGGTGGCGGCGTGGTCAGCGGGTGATCCGCCTTGAACGGGCCTTCCGGCATGTTTTTGTAGCACTGTTCCAGAATACGCAGGCTCTGACGCAGTTCTTCCACTTTGAGCATCACGCGGGAATAGCAGTCACTGACGCCATCACCTGTCGGGACTTCAAAGTCAAAGTTTTCGTAGCCAGAGTATGGACGCCATTTACGCACATCGAACGGGATACCCGTTGCGCGCAGGCCAGCACCGGTGGTGCCCCAGGCCAGAGCGTCGTCTGCGTTATACGCAGCTACGCCTTTGGAACGGCCAATCAGAATGGTGTTTTTCAGCGCCGCTTTGACATAGGAATCCAGACGCGCTGGCATCCAGTCAAGGAACTCGCGCAGCAGACGATCCCAGCCCTTCGGCAGGTCATGCGCTACGCCACCAATACGGAACCAGGCCGGGTGCATACGGAAACCGGTGATCGCTTCCACCAGATCGTAGATTTTCTGACGATCGGTAAAGGCGAAGAACACCGGAGTCATCGCGCCCACGTCCTGAATAAACGTAGAGATGTACAGCAGATGGCTGTTGATACGGAACAGTTCAGACAGCATGACACGGATGGTATTAACGCGATCCGGCGTCACGATACCGGCGAGTTTTTCAACGGCCAGCACGTAAGGCATTTCGTTAACACAACCGCCGAGGTATTCGATACGGTCGGTGTAAGGAATGTAGCTGTGCCAGGACTGGCGTTCGCCCATTTTCTCAGCACCGCGGTGGTGATAACCGACGTCCGGAACACAGTCGACAATCTCTTCACCATCAAGCTGCAGGATGATACGGAAAGCACCGTGCGCGGACGGGTGGTTAGGACCGAGGTTGAGGAACATGAAGTCCTCATTTTCGGTACCACGCTTCATGCCCCAGTCTTCAGGTTTGAAGGTCAACGACTCCATCTCGAGTTCTTCTTTCTGCTTGGTCAGCTCGTAAGGATCGAACTCGGTGGCGCGTGCCGGATAGTCTTTACGCAGCGGGTGCCCTTCCCAGGTCTGCGGCATCATGATGCGCGTCAGGTGCGGGTGGCCATCGAAGGTAATACCGAACATTTCCCACGTTTCGCGCTCATACCAGTTAGCGTTCGGGAACACTTTGGTGATGGTCGGAACATGAAGATCGTTTTCTGCCAATGCCACTTTGATCATGATGTCGCGGTTACGCTCGACCGAGATCAGGTGATAGAAAACGGAAAAATCCGCGGCCGGTAAACCGTCGCGGTGAGTACGTAAACGCTCATCAAAGCCATGCAAATCGAAAAGCATGACATAAGGTTTTGGCTGTTTTCGTAAAAAGGTAATCGCTTCCAGTAACTGTTCACGTTTGAACCACACCACGGGAATTCCGGTGCGGGTCGCCTGAACAGTAAAGGCCTCTGGCCCAAAACGGTTACGCAATTCGCCGATAACCGGATCATCGAGATGATCACGGGTATGCCATGCTGGCAGGGCGGAATCTTGCGTCGTCAAATCTGTCATATTTTTTTCACCACACTAAATGGTCATTTATGCCGTAAGGGGGATATTCATAAACACCTCCCCTCAGGGTTGACTCTCAGACCGCAGTGTTAAATCTCGTCCGGCGAACGCAGATTTGTCACTGCAATACGCTCAGCACGTTTACGCTCTTTTTCAGACTGCATATTCGCGCGGTAAACACCCTGATCGCCAACAACCCATGACAATGGGCGACGTTCTTTGCCGATGGATTCCTGCAGCAGTAGGAGAGCCTGCATATAGGCTTCCGGACGCGGCGGGCATCCCGGAATGTACACATCGACAGGCAGGAATTTATCCACGCCCTGAACGACAGAATAAATATCGTACATACCGCCGGAATTCGCACAGGCACCCATCGAAATGACCCATTTTGGTTCCAGCATCTGATCGTACAAACGCTGAATAACAGGCGCCATTTTGGTGAAGCAGGTTCCGGCTACCACCATGAAGTCAGCCTGACGTGGTGAAGCACGCAGAACTTCTGCGCCAAAACGCGCAACGTCATGCACCGCAGTGAATGACGTCACCATTTCCACGTAACAGCATGAAAGACCGAAGTTATACGGCCAAAGGGAATTCTTACGACCCCAGTTCACCATGCCATGCAGTGATTCCTGGAGATTTCCCATGAAGACGCTGCGTTTAACCTGTTCCTGAAGAGGATCGCCGACGACCTCCTGAGATTGCAGGGGGTAACGGTCGTTCTCACCGTCCGGGTCTATGCGGGTGAGCGTATAGTCCATCTTAATGCCTCGCTATGACTGCTTACTGAGGGTGACTGTTGGTATCAATCGCCGGGCTTGGTTTAACAGGTCCTTTCGAACGTGTTGGTGTCCAGTCGAGTGCGCCAATACGCACCAGATAGAACAAACCAGCCAGCAGTACCAAAATGAAAATGGTGGCTTCAACGAATCCGGTCCAGCCGCTTTCGCGAATAGATGTTGACCATGCATACAGATACAGGGCTTCAACGTCGAAAATAACGAAGAACATGGCGACCAGATAGAACTTGGCGGACAGACGCAGTCGGGCAGTGCCGACAGAGGCGATACCTGATTCAAAAGGCGTGTTTTTGTAACGCGCTCTGGCTCTCCCGCCAAGAAACGCGGCGCCCAGTAACATCAGGCAACAAAGACCCATTGCGACGACAAGAAAAACGGCGAACGCCCAGTGTTGAGCGATGACTTCAGTGGCTGTTGACATACTCATTGCTTACTCATCAAAAGTGGCACTTTGGCATCTGCTCTGTAAGGTCGGCAGCTTGCGCACCACATCGATTCAAGGGAAGGATTAAAAACCACACAGTTCACGGCTCAACAAGGCATTAAGCCAGTGATTTGTTGTGGGCTTTTTACCCTTTTCTATAACCTTTTGTCAACTTTGACAAAAGTATCTCCACATTAGTTTACATGCATAGCATTTAATTAACATATCATGCGCCGGTACTTAAGCTAAATCGTGTCAGTAAAATACTCTGGTAAAGCATGAGCCTGTGATGGGAGTTATGACATCTTTCGTACTTTCCTATTGTCGCAGGAATAGGCAGCGCTTCCACTCTCTTAATAGGGTTATTTTTTTGATCTGTGTCAGAGTTCTGTCAATTTTGAGAGATAAAAAGGCACACTTTTAACAAGTTTTGTTGATTTTCAAAAAACGACAAGCGATTTACGGAAAAATTTGATGCTATTTTTTAACGTTGAAAAATGCTGGTTTTTTCGCCATTTAGTCGCTCAATTGTGGTTGGGGAGTATTGCGAACAAGGGTCTTTACAGGGAGCGGGAAGCGATAAGGTTATAAAAGGCGGGTTTTACGCGAAATAATAAACAGAAGCACTAAAAGTATAACTCTTGCACCTCAAAAGAGGTAGAAGCCTTTACCCCCGCCCCGTTAAGCGGAGGCGGAAGGTAAAGCTGGGCGAAAATCTTAGTTTTGGGGATCTGCCAGGAACTCCTGATCATCATCCACTACCGGACGCGGACCATAAGCGCTAAGCGAATAAGGATCATTCCCCTGCTCCACGGCATTGAAAATCGCCATGGCCAGTTCATTTTCACAACGGGCATTTTTGTACAGCACATACTGCGTGTCAGGCAGTCGTGGTAAACCGTCCTGTTCACCCAAAACACGTAACTCCGGACTCATCATTTCGATAGGTCGCGCAGTCACGCCCAGACCGGCACGCACTGCCGCACGAATGGCAGACAATGTAGAAGCCACATACGCAATACGCCACGGGATCCCTGCCTGATTAAGATGTTCAGTCGCCATTAAACGATAAGGGCTGGGCTCATCAAGCACCACCAGTGGCACGCTGTCCCCGGAAGGATAAGCAAAATCCGCTGAACAGTACCAGAGCGTTGGCGAAGTGCGCAGAACGATGTGCGGGTGGTCGGTATTGGTCATCGTAGTGATGGCCAAGTCCACTTCCTCACTTTCAAGCATCGATAGCATGAAAGGACTGCGTTTCACGCGGACATCAATCGACAACTTAGGATAGATCGACGTCACCCGGCTGAGCAGGAAAGGCAAAATGGTGTCAGCTGTATCATCTGACGCACCAATCGTTATCCCGCCCTGAACATTGCTGTACATCAAAGAGGTGCAGGCTTCATCATTGAAACGAAGGATTTTGCGTGCATACCCCAATAACTGAATACCATGTTCAGTTAATAATTTATTGCGTCCATGTCTGGCAAACAGTTCTTTTCCAACGAGTTGTTCTAGACGTTGCATTTGTTGGCTTACCGCCGACTGAGTACGACACACAGCAGCAGCAGCCGCAGCGAACGTATTTAAATCAGCAACAGCTACAAATGTCCTCAACAGGTCGAGATCGAGATTGAGGATTGGACGATTTGCAATTGTCATAGTTTTTCTTCACTTTATAGAATCTAATAACATGCTACCCTGATGGTGCGTCAAAGTACCCGCAAAAAGCAGAATACCAGATATGTCGGATACTCACTCATTTGATAAGCTAAATTGAGAAATATTTGTGCATGAAAGTTTTGGCCATTGTGAGGATACGGGCATTAACTTCGCCCACTCTAAATCCACATAAAGGCTAAATGATTAGAGCATCTTAATTAATATAGTCTGTCCTGCTGAACCCTTCCATAACCCGCCTGCGTGCGCTTTCTGTCTGCAATAGCCGAAAATCCGCACGATCTCACGCATTGAAAACATAAGCCAAATTAATTAATAAAATCAGCCAGTGAAAATATAATTCAACAAATTCATTGAGTCACGCGAATAACAGAATTTCTCAGCCAGGTATAGTTAAAGCAAGATTAAGATTTTTCTAGTTTCTTCAAAATTTGTTTGCGCTGGAAAATTAAAATATAGGGCTCAAAAGCATTTTCATACATTAATGAAATAGGTTTCAGTTATCATTAAGAACATGATCATCTATCCAGCATTCATTATTATACATTAGCGAAATAACACTGACGCTTGTTAAGAATTTTTATCAATAAAACAGGACTGCCCAATTTTTTTTCAGAATTTATCGAGCTTTGGTAAGTTTTCATGATGTTCAGTTCAAAATTTGCTCTGGCGGGATTAACGCATTAAGCGGTGCAGCCAGCGAAAACAGTGAATTTATTGTTCGTAAAGTGTACATTTGCAAAATATAAAAACGAAAAACACACAGAAACAAGAATTAAAAACCACATGATGATTCAAACACTTTGTTAAAAGCCCGCCTCAGTTGACTTTACTGCTGTTTTTCACCAAAACGGTGCAAAGCCCTTCTCTTGCCCTCTGTCGGGGAGTAAATTGTGCCATTCGCACTGCTCTGCGGCCGCTCGTCGCCAGGGAAGAACAGGCTTTACTGCAAAAGGCTCTCATTTACATGTCCCCGATTGAAAAATCCCACAAACTGGACAACGTCTGTTATGACATTCGCGGCCCGGTGCTTAAAGAAGCAAAACGCCTTGAAGAAGAAGGTAACAAAGTCCTCAAACTGAACATCGGCAACCCGGCGCCATTCGGATTTGACGCACCGGACGAAATTCTGGTCGATGTCATCCGCAATCTGCCGACGGCGCAAGGCTACTGTGATTCCAAAGGTCTGTTTTCTGCCCGTAAAGCGATCATGCAGCACTATCAGGCGCGCGATATGCGCGACATCACGGTTGAAGATATCTATATCGGCAACGGTGTTTCTGAGCTCATCGTTCAGTCAATGCAGGCATTACTGAACACCGGCGACGAAATGCTGGTGCCTGCGCCGGACTATCCGTTGTGGACTGCAGCGGTTTCACTTTCCGGTGGTAACGCGGTGCATTATCTGTGTGACGAGGGCGCGGACTGGTTCCCTGATATCGCCGATATTCGTGACAAAATCACCCCGCGCACCCGCGGTATAGTGATCATCAACCCGAACAACCCGACGGGTGCGGTCTACAGCAAAGAATTGCTGATGCAGATTGTTGACATCGCCCGCGAGCACAACCTGATTATCTTCGCAGACGAAATTTACGACAAAATTCTGTATGACGAAGCTGAGCATATTTCAATCGCTTCTCTGGCACCGGATCTGCTGACCGTTACCTTTAACGGTCTTTCAAAAACCTACCGCGTGGCCGGATTCCGCCAGGGCTGGATGGTTCTGAACGGGCCGAAGAAGCATGCGAAAGGTTATATCGAAGGTCTCGAAATGCTGGCCTCGATGCGTCTGTGTGCCAACGTGCCGATGCAACACGCTATTCAAACCGCATTGGGCGGATACCAGAGCATCAGCGAGTTTATTCAGCCGGGCGGACGTCTGGTTGAACAGCGTGACCGCGCATGGGAGCTGATCAATGAAATCCCGGGAGTTTCCTGCGTGAAGCCGAAAGGCGCGCTGTATATGTTCCCGCGTATTGACGCCAAACGTTTCAACATCCATGACGACCAGAAAATGGTGCTCGACTTGCTGCTCCAGCAAAAAGTCTTGCTGGTTCAGGGTACCGCCTTTAACTGGCCGTATCCGGATCATGTCCGCATCGTCACGCTGCCGCGCGTGGACGAACTGGAAATGGCCGTTAACAAACTGGGCCGTTTCCTCGAGACCTACCGCCAGTAATGTTCAGGGCGCAGCATCAACGGCTGCGCCCTTTTCTCTTTCGCCTATTTACATCACTGCCCCGCACTGCTCACAATGGACGCTCATTCACCGTTGTTATTGAGAGTGCTATGAATCAGAGTCATTTTTTCGCCCATCTTTCCCGCCTCAAACTGATCAGCCGCTGGCCGCTGATGCGCAATGTCCGCACAGAGAATGTCTCTGAGCACAGCCTGCAGGTTGCCTTCGTGGCTCACGCTTTAGCTGTCATTAAGAACCGTAAATTTAACGGCAATCTGAGCGCTGAACGCGTTGCCCTGCTCGCGATGTATCATGACGCCAGTGAAGTGCTGACCGGCGATATGCCAACGCCTATCAAGTATTACAATCCGCAAATTGCGCATGAATACAAAAAGATTGAGAAAATTGCTCAGCAAAAGCTGATTGAAATGTTGCCGAAGGAATTGCAGGAAGATTTCCGCCCGCTGATTGACGAGCATTATTACACTGAAGATGAAAAGCTGACGGTCAAACAGGCTGACGCACTGTGTGCTTATCTGAAATGTCTTGAAGAGCTGTCTGCGGGAAACAATGAATTCACCCTGGCAAAGGCACGCCTGGAAAAAACGCTGGCAGACAGAAAAAGCCCGGAAATGGACTACTTTATGGAAGTCTTTATTCCGAGCTTCAGTCTGTCACTGGATGAGATCAGCCTCGATTCCCCGATGTGATCAGAACGGGAAAAGCACTGGCACCAGAAACACGCTGACGACCATCACCAGCAACGTAAAAGGCACGCCGATGCGGATAAAGTCGCCGAATTTATAGTTACCCGGCACCATCACCAGCGTGTTCACTGGTGACGACACCGGTGTCATAAAGGCAGCAGACGCGGCAATCGCGATGATCATGGTGAACGGGTAAGGCGACACGCCCATCTGATGCGCCGCCGCAATCGCGATCGGCGCCATCAGCACGGCAGTCGCCGTATTGGAAATAAACAGCCCGATCCCCGCGCAGAGAATGAACAAACTCAGCAGCATCATATAAGGGCCGTAACCGCCGCTGACTTCCATCAACCCCTTCACTATCAACGCCACACCGCCGGTTTTTTGCAGCGCCAGCGCAAAAGGCATCATCCCGATGATTAACAGCAGGCTAGGCCAGTGAATGGCTTTATAAGCACCTTCCATCGTAATGCAGCGGAATTTGCCCATCAGAATGCAGGCGATAATGGCGGCAATCGCATTGGGCACGTCGTCGGTGAGCATCAGCGCGACCATCAGCGCCAGGCAAAACAGCGCATGAGGTGCCTGGCTCAGCGCAGGTGCGACTTCGTCCACTTCAGCAGGAAGATTCAGCACGATGAAATCATGCATCTGTTGCTGAAGCTGGCGGATAAGTTTCCAGTCACCAATCACCAGCAACATATCGCCCAGCTGTAATTCCTCATCCACCAGTCTGCCTTCGAGCGCTTCCCCCTGACGGCGGATGCCAACAACGTTCAGGCCATAGGTCGAACGGAAAGCCACGTCGCGCAGTGTTTTGCCTAATAACTCGGAATCAGGGATTAACGACACTTCGGCCATACCGACATCTCTCGATTGTTCAGAGAAATATTCGCCGCGTAACACCATAGGCTCAAGCATTTCATCGGTACAAAACTGCCTGAATGATATACCGGAATCGGACATATCAAGCAGCAACACATCGCGGGCAAACAGTTCGGTATTCCCTGTCGCGCTGACCATCACACGGCGAAACTTCCGCCAGCGTTCAATGCCCACCACGTTGGCGCCATAACGCGAACGCAGGTGTAAATCATCCAGCGTGCGTCCGACCAGCGGAGAACCGGGGCGGACTGTTACCCTTCGCGCCCGACCGGTCAGACGATAGTCGCGGATCAAATCGCGAAAAGTCCGGCGTTTCCAGCGCTGTTTATCCTGCAAAGCGTTATCGGATGAGAGCCAGCGACGGGCGATCAGCATATAGCCAACGCCCATGACCAGCACGACCAGTCCGACCGGTGTGACCCCGAAGAAACCAAAACCATCGAATCCTTCACGCAGCAATTCACTGTTAACCACCATATTCGGCGGTGTCGCAACCAGCGTCATCATGCCGCTGATAAGCCCGGCGAAACTCAGTGGCATCATCAGCCGTGCGGGAGAGGTTTTCATGCGGGCAGAAACGCTGATGACAACAGGAATGAAGATCGCGACCACACCGGTGGAACTCATAAAAGCACCGAGACCGGCCACCGTGAGCATCAGCAAAACCAGCATCCGTGTTTCACTGCTACCGGCGACTTTCATCAGCCAGTCGCCAACCTGATAGGCCACACCGGTTCTCACCAGACCATGCCCGACGACAAACAGGGCAGCAATCAGAATCACGTTGGGATCACTGAATCCCGCCAGCGCTTCATTGATGGTCAGCGTGCCGCTTAGCACGAAGGCAATGATCACCAGCAACGCCACAATATCCATTCGCAGCGTATTGCGTGCGAACAGCACCATAGCAATAACAAGTAACGTGACTACCCAAAATAATTCACCGGTCAAAACACACTCCGTTTGCGTTGAGATTGAGAGGCAGGACGGGTATCAGAATGGCATAAAAAAACCCCGCATAAGCGAGGTTTATATCAATTTAAAGAAGGAAACTGTGTTTTTTCTGTACTTAACGCAGGCTGACTTTTACGCCTTCGCCGGAACTGCTGACCAGCAGAATTTCCAGCGTCGACAGGTCAAAATCAACGTTTTCAATGCCCGGAGTGTCATCAGGCGCATTAACCGCAATGACTTTGCAGCCCGCAGCCAGACCGGCCATCACGCCCGCAGCGGCATCTTCGACAACAACACAATCTTCCGGTGCCAGACCTAAACGTTCTGCGCCAAGCAGATAGGCATCCGGTTGAGGTTTGCCGTGTTTCACCTGCTCCGCAGTAATAAACACTTCGGGCTCTGGCAAGTTCGCCGCTTTATGACGGGCGCTGGCGACAGGCATTGAACCGGAGGTCACAATCGCCCAGGGAATGTTCTGGCGGTTGAGCTCGCTTAACAGTAAATGCGCGCCGGGAAGCGCAGTGACGCCTTCAGTGTCGGTCGCCTCAATTTGTTCCAGTTTTAGAAACTCTTTCTGAATCGTTTCTTCACTTTCGCCTTCCATGAAATGACGTAAGGAAGTAATCGCCTGTTTGCCGTGAATGAACGCCAGAACATCCTGAGGATTGACTCCCCAACTGAGCGCCCAGTTAATCCATGAACGCTCAACTGCCGGTAATGAATCCACTAACGTCCCATCAAGGTCGAACAAGAAACCTTTGCACTCCACAGGCAATTCCCCTTTGGTTATTTCGCATTAAGCATTAATGATTTGCGCGATCTCTACCGCACTCAGATGGTACTGACGCGGGCACGATTGCCATACCGCCAGCATACGCTGGTATTTATCCCACATTTTGGTCTGCGAGTTAAAGCCATGCGTGCCTGCATCGAAGTCAGTGTAACGCCCTTCGGTATTCACCATAAAACGAACATAGCTTAAATAACGGGATTCAGTGGCGGCATCGAAACCAAGGAAATCAATACGGCGACGATCCAAATCCTGTGTATCTTTAAGATTGGTCCATGACACCTGCATGGCATGGTGCATTTCCATAATATTAATCACTGTGCGACAGGTTTCTTCCGGCAGCTCACCGAAATCTCTGTCCAGCTCGCGCATTTGCAAACCAAAACCGCGTTCAATTACCGTCTGTAACCGGCGATACCGTTCCGCATTATCGGGATCCAGCATGGTCATCATTTTGTATTGATTCGATAAAATCAGGCGTTGAGCGTTAGTCATTTCCATCGTGAAAATCCTCATGTCTGCATAATGAGCAAAGCATGGCATAGCGCAAAGTTCTGCGAAATCGCAAGCACACCATTCTTTGATTTGAGTCGGGATCTCATCTGAAATAATCACCGGAGGGGACTTTCCTCCGGTGTCATGCAACTTATGAAAGACTATAGATGATGGCTGACAGGGTCAGTGGAGAAATCAGGCTTACAGATCGTCTAAAAATGTTTTATCGAGTTGCTTGAACGCGCGTTTAAGCACGTCAGCTAAAGACTGATAGGTCGGGGTGCCTTCAATCGGTGCCAGCGCTTGCCCGGCTTCTGCAAGCTTATTGCGCACATCATGGAACCAGCCGAGTAAACCAGGAGGCAGAGGCGTCACGGAACGGCGACCGAGCCACCACAAGCCCTGCATTGGCAAACTGCAGGCAAAAATCGCTGTAGCTACCGCCAGCCCGAGCTGGCCACCGAGGGCAATTTGCCACGTCAGGGTAAATACAGCCACCGGCGGCATAATACGCACGGCAAAACGGGTGGCCGTAGAGATGCGGTTCTCCGGAAACATAGGAGCCAGGCGCTTATCTGACGGCCATGTCTTCATATAGTGCTGTCCGCGCTGGAAGATCTGAAACCAGCTTACGGAGCCTGTTGGCTTACTCGTCATACCTGCACCTCAACTTCACGTATAAAATTTAAAAAATAGTTGTAAAACACAAACTGGAGTTTACCACGATAAAATATATTTTGTTTTTACTGACACTGTCGGTATTCTATCGCAGCCTCGCAACCCTCTCAGGCAACGACATCATTATAAAGTTGGGATACAAACGGTAATTTGCAATGTTTGCTCCCTATATTAAGCATAGTGCCTTGCTCTGGGTGGTTTTGTAATTAGTTATTGTATTTTTTGTTAGTGTTTTTACTGATTAGTAACATCCTGAAGGCGCATAACAGAGATAATTTGTGCCCATGCATAGATTATTCCCCTGTTATCAGAGGGCTTGAACAACTAGAGCCCGGCGATTCTCCAGCTTTTTCATCATCATGCCGGTTTTGGCTCTCCGGCATGATGTTAATCATAATTGTCACCGCCATTATGCGCTACGCTTGATGTCAGATTGACGATTTATTAACCACGTGTATTGTTTTTCTTAAACAGCACCAACAATAAATAGGTACTTCCATGTCGAGTAAGCTTGTACTGGTTCTTAACTGTGGTAGTTCTTCCCTTAAGTTTGCCATCATTGATGCTGCAAACGGCGAAGAACACATTTCAGGTTTAGCCGAATGTTTCCATCTGCCAGAAGCACGCATTAAATGGAAAATGGACGGTGGCAAAGAAGAAGCCGCTTTAGGTGCGGGTGCCGCACACAGTGAAGCGCTGAAGTTTATCGTTAACAACATTCTGAGCAAAAAACCTGAGCTGTCCGCAGAGCTGGTTGCAATCGGCCACCGCATCGTTCATGGCGGCGAAAAGCTGACCAGGTCCATGCTGATCACCGACGCTGTCATCGAAGGTATCAAAGAATCTATCCCATTTGCACCGCTGCATAACCCGGCTCACCTGATCGGTATCGATGAAGCGCTGAAATCTTTCCCTAAACTGGCTGATAAAAACGTTGCCGTTTTCGACACCGCTTTCCATCAGACCATGCCGGAAGAGTCTTATCTCTACGCCCTGCCGTACAGCCTGTATAAAGATCACCATGTCCGTCGTTACGGCGCACACGGCACCAGTCACTTCTATGTGACTCAGGAAGCCGCAAAAATGCTGAACAAGCCAGTGGAAGAAGTGAATCTGATCACTTGCCACCTGGGTAACGGCGGTTCTGTCAGCGCCATCCGTAACGGTAAATGTGTAGACACCTCCATGGGTCTGACCCCGCTGGAAGGTCTGGTGATGGGTACGCGTAGCGGTGACATTGACCCGGCTATCATCTTCCATCTGCATGATTCTCTGGGCATGAGTGTTGATCAAATCAACAAAATGCTGACCAAAGAATCTGGCCTGCTGGGTCTGACCGAAGTCACCAGCGACTGCCGTTATGTGGAAGACAACTACACCACCAAAGCGGATGCTAAACGTGCAATGGACGTGTTCTGCCATCGTCTGGCGAAATACATCGGTGCGTATACTTCACTGATGGAAGGCCGTCTCGACGCCGTGGTATTCACTGGCGGCATCGGTGAAAACGCCGCAATGGTTCGCGAACTGTCTCTGGCTAAACTGGGCCTGCTGGGCTTTGAAGTTGACCACGAACGCAACCTGGCTGCCCGTTTCGGCAAATCCGGCGCGATCAATAAAGAAGGCACCCGCACCGCTCTGGTCATCCCGACCAACGAAGAGCTGGTGATTGCACAAGACGCCGCGCGTCTGACTGCATAATCGATTCAAGACTGCCCGCGTCATGCGGGCAATTTTTCACTCAAAGGCAAACGCCGCCCGTTTGGACGCACCGCGCAGGATAATCATCGCGCTTATGCTGATCATTATCCCCTTTGCACAAACCTGCGAATGTCCCTGCCTGGCAACCGTTAAAGAGGTTTAGCCGTGTCCCGTACAATTATGTTGATCCCTACAGGCACCAGCGTTGGTCTGACCAGCGTCAGTCTGGGCGTGATCCGTGCCATGGAACAAAAAGGCGTCAGCCTGAGCATCTTCAAGCCAATCGCTCAACCGCGTGCTGGCGGCGATGCTCCTGACCAGACCACCACCATCATTCGTGCTAACTCTACCGTGACTGCAGCTGAACCGCTGAAAATGAGCCACGTTGAAACGCTGCTGAGCTCCAACCAGCAGGACGTGCTGATGGAAGAGATCATCGCGCGTTACCATGAAAATACCAAAGACGCAGAAGTGGTGCTGGTGGAAGGTTTAGTGCCAACCCGTAAACACCAGTTCGCCAACGCGCTGAACTATGAAATCGCTAAAACCCTGAACGCAGAAATCGTCTTCGTTCTGGCGCTGGGCAATGATTCTCCTGCGCAACTCAAAGAACGTATCGAACTGGCCCGTTCCAGCTTCGGCGGCAGCAAAAATAAAAACATCACCGGCGTTATCATTAACAAACTGAATGCACCGGTTGATGATCAGGGTCGTACCCGTCCTGATCTGTCTGAAATCTTTGATGATTCAACCAAAGCCAGCGTGGCAAATATCGACCCGACTCAGCTGTTCGCCAACAGCCCGCTGCCGGTTCTGGGTTGCATTCCATGGAGCTTCGAGCTGATTGCCACCCGCGCAATCGACATGGCCAAGCACCTGAACGCCCGCATCATCAACGAAGGTGACGTCAAAACCCGCCGCGTGAAATCCGTGACCTTCTGCGCACGCAGCATTCCTCATATGCTGGAGCATTTCCGTCCGGGTTCCCTGCTGGTCACTTCTGCTGACCGTCCGGACGTGCTGGTTTCAGCCTGTCTGGCCGCCATGAATGGCGTGGAAATTGGTGCGATCCTGCTGACCGGCGGCTACGAAATTGATGAGCGCATCAACAGCCTGTGCGAACGCGCCTTCCAGACCGGCCTGCCAGTCTTCATGGTAGATACCAACACCTGGCAGACGTCCCTGAGCCTGCAAAGCTTCAACCTGGAAGTTCCTGCAGATGACCATCAGCGCGTAGAGAAACTGCAGCAGTACGTGGCGTCTCACATCAATGCTGACTGGATCAATTCCCTGAGCGCCCACTCCGAGCGTTCACGTCGTCTGTCTCCGCCGGCCTTCCGTTATCAGCTGACCGAACTGGCCCGTAAAGCCGGTAAACGCATCGTTCTGCCAGAAGGCGACGAGCCACGCACCGTGAAAGCGGCAGCGCTGTGTGCTGAACGTGGTATCGCGGAATGCGTTCTGTTGGGTAATCCTGACGAGATCAAACGCGTTGCAGCGGCTCAGGGTGTGACGCTGGGTAAAGGCATCGAAATCGTTGATCCGGTTGTTGTGCGCGAAGAATACGTGGCACGTCTGGTTGAATTGCGTAAAAGCAAAGGCATGACCGAAGTGGTTGCGCGCGAGCAACTGGAAGACAACGTGGTTCTGGGCACGCTGATGCTGGAACAAGGTAACGTTGATGGTCTGGTTTCCGGTGCGGTTCACACCACCGCAAACACCATCCGCCCACCGTTGCAGTTGATCAAAACCGCGCCGGGCAGCTCACTGGTTTCTTCTGTGTTCTTCATGCTGCTGCCTGACCAGGTTCTGGTATACGGCGACTGTGCGATCAACCCGGATCCAACCGCTGAGCAACTGTCTGAAATCGCTATCCAGTCTGCGGATTCCGCAGCGGCATTTGGTATCGAACCACGCGTTGCGATGATCTCCTACTCAACCGGTAACTCCGGCGCAGGTAGCGATGTCGAGAAAGTGCGTGAAGCGACCCGTCTGGCCCAGGAAAAACGTCCTGATCTTATCATCGATGGTCCGCTGCAATACGACGCCGCAATCATGGCTGACGTTGCAAAATCCAAAGCGCCAAACTCGCCGGTTGCGGGTAAAGCGACCGTGTTCATCTTCCCTGACCTGAACACCGGTAACACCACGTATAAAGCGGTACAGCGCTCTGCGGATCTGGTATCTATCGGGCCGATGCTGCAGGGTATGCGTAAACCGGTTAACGACCTGTCCCGTGGCGCACTGGTAGACGATATCGTCTATACCGTGGCACTGACCGCGATTCAGTCTGCTCAGGCAGAAGCTGCGGTTCCGGCTAAATAAGCCAGAACCTCTGAGCGTAAAGCTTCTGAACGCAAAACGCCGGGCTTAATGACCGGCGTTTTTTTGTCGTTTTTTCGGTAAATCTCAGAGCAACGTTTTCGCGGCTTCAAGAATATGTTCAGCCGTCAGGCCATATTCCTGCTGCAAGAACTCCTGCGTCCCTACCTGACCGTAACGCTCTTTCACGCCCACACGGCGCATCGGCACCGGCTGGTTTTCCACCAGCACTTCCGCTACCGCCGATCCCAGCCCGTTGTGAATACTGTGGTTTTCACAGGTCACAATTTTGCCCGTTTTCGCGGCGTATTTGATGATAATGTCTCTATCAATCGGTTTGAGGGTGAACATGTCGATGACTGCCGCACTGACGCCTTCACGCTCCAGCATTTCTGCCGCTTTCAGCGCTTCTGCGACCATAATCCCGTTGGCGATCAGCGTAACGTCAGTACCGTCCCGCAGCAGATTAGCTTTGCCGATGGTAAACGTCGCCCCTTCCTGATAAACCTGCGTGGCCTGTTTGCGGATAGTGCGTACCCAGTAGAAACCTTTCAGATCCATCAGCTGCAACAGGATATTGCGGAACATCACCGCATCAGTCACTTCCATGACTACGGAATTCGCCAGCCCGCGCACGATGCCCATATCCTCAAACGACATATGCGTGCCACCGTTATGACAGGCGCTGACGCCCGCATCTGACGCGATAATTTTGACGTTATTCTTCTGATAATCCAGCGACATAAACAGCTGATCGAAACAGCGGCGGCTGGCGAATGCGGTAAAAGTATGCACAAACGGCACGCGACCGGTCAGCGACAAACCTGCTGCAACGCCGATCACGTTGGCTTCCATAATGCCGCAGTTAATCACATGGTCAGGATGATCTTTATGCACGTCGTCTATCGCCATCGAGCTCATCAGGTCGGCTTCAAGCGCGATAATCGGCGTATTTTCCACAATCTTTTCACGCACGGTATTGGCGTAGACTTTACGCATTTCCACCGCATCTTTTTGTAATTCCAGAGAGACTTCAAACATGGGTGGCCTCCAGCTCAGCGATAGCGTTTTCGATTTCCAGTTTCACATCCGGGGTTAACCGCAGATGGTGCGAGTTCGCCAGTTGTTCGAGATACTTCACGCCCTGGCCTTTGATACTGTCGAGTATCACCACCAGCGGACGTTGCTCAGCGTGACGAACCGGCGTCACCGCCTCGCTTATCGCTACAATGTCATCGCCTTTAATAGTCTGAACATCGAAACCAAACGCACTGAATTTTCCGGCCAGATCAAAAGGTTTGATGACTTCATCCAGCGTGCCGTCGAGTTGCTGTTTGTTGTAATCGATGAACAGCGTCAGGTTGTGCAAATTGTGGTGCGCAATAAACTGGAAGGCTTCCCAGCACTGGCCTTCATTGAGTTCGCCATCGCCAAGAATGCAGAATACACGGTTGCTGCGACCGGCCAGTTTATGCGAAAGCGCCATGCCTGCAGCGATGGAAACGCCCTGCCCCAGCGAACCGGTGGTAGCATCGACGCCGGTGGTGCGCAGCCTGTCCGGATGGCTCGGTAACCGGGTGCCATTCTGGTTAAGCGTTTGCAATTCACTGACCGGGAAATAGCCTTTCAGCGCCAGCGTCGCATACAGCGCCGGTCCCGCATGGCCTTTGGATAACACGAAATAATCGCGATCCTGCCAGTCTGGTTTTTTCGGGTCGATGCGCATGACATCGCCATACAGAACCGCCAGCGTTTCCACCACTGACATGCTGCCGCCATAGTGCCCGAATCCCAGACCGGTCAACATTTTCAGCGTCTCGATGCGGATATGGCGGGCCAGATCACGAACCTCCTGGACATCTTTCATCTTCATTGATCCTTATTTTAGTGAGCACTTATCCTGGCCTGTTATTTCTAACAGGCAGGACAGTGTTTCCCGGATGGTCTTACAAAACGTATTCGTTAAAAAACGATGTGATGCAGGATTTACTTCTCTGTGACTTCTTTCTCAGCTACCGGTTTTTTACCGAGATAGTTCCAGGCAACCAGTACCGCGAAGATACCGACGATCAGCGCCATGATGCCTTCCTTCGACATGAAGCGCGCCAGATTGCCCAGCAGTATGCCGATAACGCCGAAGTCCGCGTCAGAGAACGTTGCGTTGGCAAAGCCCAGCGCACCCAGTACCGGCAACAACAGAACCGGCAGGAAGGTAATCAGAACGCCGTTAGCAAACGCCCCGACCATCGCGCCACGACGTCCGCCGGTGGCATTACCGAACACACCCGCTGTTGCACCGGTGAAGAAGTGCGGCACCACGCCCGGCAGGATCAGCACCAGATGCATTTGCCCTAACAGGAACAGGCCGACCAGACCGCCGAGGAAACTGAACAGGAAGCCAATCAGCACAGCATTCGGTGCGTACGGATAAACCACCGGACAGTCCAGCGCCGGACGGGCATTCGGCACCAGTTTTTCAGAGAAGCCGACAAATGCCGGGACAATTTCTGCGAGGATCAGACGCACACCCTGCAAAATGATGAACACACCCGCCGCAAAGGTAATAGCCATGATGATGGCGTACACCAGATAGTTCTGGCCCGCGCTGTAGGTCGCTTCAACAAAGACCTGACCAGCGAACACCGCCATGATCAGATAGATAATGATCATGGTGAGGGAGATTGAAATGGAACTGTCGCGCAGAAAGCTCAGGTTTTTCGGCAGATTCATTTCTTCCGTAGAACGTGAACCTTTGCCAACTTTACTGCCGATCCAGCCTGATAAGACGTAACCGATGGTGCCGAAATGGCCGAACGCCACGTCATCGCTGCCGGTGATTTTGCGCATATAACGCTGCGCCAGCGCCGGGAAGAACGCCATGATAAGGCCGAGCGTCAGGGAACCGGTGAAGACCAGAGCAACCCCTTCAAAACCGGCAACGGTCAGAATGACGCTGATCATACAGGCCATATAGAACGTGTGATGTCCGGTCAGGAAGACATATTTCAGTCGTGTGAAACGCGCCACAATCAGGTTTGCCACCATACCGAACGCCATGATTAAAGCAGTCGGCGCACCGAATTTCTCCAGCGCGATGGAAACAATGGCTTCGTTATTTGGAATAATACCCTGGATATTAAAGGCGTGTTCAAACATACCGCCTAATGGATTAAGAGAGCCGACTAATACCGTAGCACCACCGCCCAATACTAAAAAGCCCAGTATTGTTTTTACCGTGCCTTTGACCACATCAGAAAAGTTTTTCTTTTGCGCGACCAGGCCGATTAATGCGATGAGCCCCACCAGTACGGAAGGTACTTTTAATATATCAACCACAAACTTGAGCGTTTCCTGGATAAACATATCCACCTCGTTTGTCTATTTGTTTTATTTGTAGGGTTATTCAGTGACGTCAGGACACTGGGTGTTTTTCAAAATGCGCAATCAGTTTGGTTTCAAGTTCATTGATATCAATAATGTTAGTGATCACCACTAACTGATTTTCCGGGATGCTGGCGCTGGCAGCGATGTCTTTCGCCATCACGAACAGGTCGGCTTCACCGGGAATGGCAGAAGACAAATCAGAGTGCTGAACATCCGCCTGAATATTCAGTTTCTTCAGCACTTTTTTAATGTTCATTTCAACCATAAAGCTGCTGCCTAAACCGGAACCGCAAATCGCCATAATTTTCATTTTATTCACCTGTTCTTTATCTGTTTTGAAAGCGTAACATAGCGTATCAGTTGCCCGTATTCAGGCCTCTGACTGTTTATATTTCCTGATTGGAATGATCTTCCCTGTGACGGTATTAACTCAAATTAATAGCGGGAAATCACATCCTGTATTTCACTGATGCTTTTAGCCTGATGGATTTTCTGCATATCTTCATCACTGGAAAATAATTCAGCCAGCTCAGAAATTAGCTCAATATGACTGTGCTTATCAGGTGCGGACAACATGACGACCGTATACACCGGATCGTTATCCTCTGAATTAAATTTCACCCCCTGCGGTAACGTCAGCAGCGATAACCCCAGTCCATTAGCTCCCTCTTCCGGTCTGGCATGTGGCATGGCGATGCCCGGTGCCAGAACAAAATACGGCCCCAGCTTTTCCCGCTGCGCAAAAATTGCGGTCAGGTAATCCGGGGTAATTGTCCCTTCTTTCAGCAGTGGCACAGCGCTCACTTCCACTGCCTGCCGCCAGTCCGTGATATCCGTTCTGATCTGAATTCGTTCAGATGTCAGCCAATCATTCAGCATAGTGATACTCCGTTATATTTTTGAAGATGGCCGGTCAGATTTCCCCCAGACCGCACCAACGATCCAGACTCTACTTCAGCGGTAGCGTTAACATCTGTGACACAACTCACAAAGATAGCGCTACCAAACTTCTATCATTGAGATCTGTGATAGCGCTATCAAAAATAATCGCGCTGCGGTATCACCGGCCAGCGGCTGGCACAAATAACGGTATACTTTGTCAGGAAATTGCCGATAATTTACCGAATTCTGCCGTAGTTCACGTTATGCCGGTCCTGCTGCGGCCCGCTTTTTCGTTATGCCAGCAGGTATACATTGTGCGCAAGATGCGCAGTTAAGGTCAGGATCGTGAATGTCCATTAACAAGAAAAGACGCAGTACCGGAAGAGTCACACTGGCGGATGTCGCGCAGCTGGCAGGCGTAGGCAGCATGACCGTTTCCCGCGCGCTGCGAACGCCGGAGCAGGTTTCCGACAAGCTGCGGGAAAAAATCGAAGAAGCCGTCAGTCAGCTGGGTTATCTGCCTAATCAGGCCGCGAGTTCACTGGCTTCTGCCTCGTCCAATACCATTGCGATGATTGTGCCCAGCCTGTCTGAATCTGGCTGCGCGGAGATGTTTGCCGGATTGCAGAAAGTGCTGCAACCGGCGGGATACCAGATCATGCTGGCCGAGTCCCAGCACCGGATGGAGCGTGAAGAAAAACTGCTGGAAACGCTGCTGTCCTACAATCTGGCGGCGGCTATTTTGCTTTCCGTCGAGCACTCCGCGAATGTCAGGCAATGGCTTGATAATCTGACCATTCCGGTTCTGGAAATCGGTGCGCTAACCGATTCACCTATCGATATGAATATTGGTATTGATTACGTCGAGGCGATGTTTCAGCTGACGCAGACCGTGGTGGCAAAGGGTTACCAGAACATCGGCATGCTGTGCGCTAATCAGGAACAGTGGATTTTCCAGCAGCATTTACAGGGCTGGCGAAAAGCGATGCTGAAAGCGCACATGTCGCCGCACCGGGTGATTAATGCCGCGGAACCAGCCTGTTTTTCTACCGGAGCCCAGCAACTGCCTGAGTTTCTGCTGGCCTGGCCTGAACTCGACGCGCTGGTATGTGTGTCAGACGATCTCGCCTGCGGTGCGCTGTATGAATGTCAGCGCAGAAGAATCAAAGTGCCGGACGACCTGGCTTTGGTCGGTTTTGGTAATTCGGACGTCAGCAAAGTCTGTCAGCCACCGCTGACCACCATCGCTATTCCGCATAAAGAAATCGGGGTACGTGCGGCACAGGCGTTACTGGCGAGGATTAATGATGAGGAATGGGAAGAGGTGACGATCGCATCGTCATTGTGCAAGCGGGACAGTTGCTAAAAAACCGCGGGCGATAGTATATCGCCCGCGAGATGCTGATCAGATATCGTCTTCGGTCGACGAATCTTCATTAGCTTTCACACTTTCCACCGCCGGTGTTGCTTCTTCACGCGTCAGAGGCTTACCGTGTTCTTTCTCGTTATTGCGCGTCATCCACAATGAGAGTGCTTTCAGAGAATCAGGCGTAAATTCATCACAGCGGGCAGTGATTTCTTCCGGAGTCATCCAGCGCACTGCGTCGATTTCTTCTTCCTGCAACGCGAACGGGCCATGGGATACGCAACTGAACAGTGCGCCCCAGACGCGGCATTTATTCTCTTCCTCGAAATAGAACTGACCGTGCTCGGCAAAAGGCACACCGGCAATGCCTAACTCTTCTTCGGCTTCACGACGCGCTGAATCCAGAATATTTTCACCGCTTTGCACCACGCCACCTGCCGTTGCATCCAGCCAGCCCGGGTAGAAATCTTTGGTTTCAGTCCGGCGCTGAATCAAAATATTTCCCATGCCGTCATGAACCACGATATAGCTGGCACGGTGACGCAGGACCTGAGCGCGCATTTGTTGTCGGCTGGCCTGGGCAATGACTTCGTTATCTTCGTTGACGATATCAACCCACTCATCCGTACTGATGTTTTGCTCTTGTTCTGACATCCGCTGGAACCTTCTCTTTTAAGCGCTGGTCTGTGCGCAATAAGTCTGTGCGCTGTGATTTTGCAACACGTCGATAATGTCCGGAGATTCTATTGGGTCTGCTGGGTTGCTTCAATAGCTATGGGTGCGCAGATACACCGTAAAAGTTATGTCAGCCCACAAAGTTCGCCATCAGACAACTCTGACATAGACAGCCGTTCATATGCATTATGATAACCTATTACTCAGGATATAAAGTTTGTGATTATCAATCCCCCATTGGCGCATCCCGCCCCGCAAGTCGCGGAGTCTGATTAACACGCAGGAGGCAATATGATCGATCTCTATTACGCACCCACACCCAATGGCCATAAAATTTCTCTTTTACTTGAAGAGTGTGGCCTGCCATACCGGCTTTATCGAATTGATATGAGCGCCGGCGAGCAATTCAGGCCTGAATTCCTTGCCATTTCTCCCAACAATAAAATCCCGGCCATTGTTGATAATGAACCCGTGGATGGCGGCGCGCCACTCAGTGTCTTTGAGTCTGGCGCAATTTTGCAGTATCTGGCAGAAAAAACCGGCAAATTCCTCAGCCAGGAACTGCGCGAAAGAACCATCACGCTGCAATGGCTGACCTGGCAGGTTGCCGGATTTGGCCCGATGCTGGGTCAGAATCATCATTTCACCCACTACGCTCCGCAACCTGTGCCTTATGCCATCGAACGTTTCCTGCAGGAAACCCGGCGGTTATATGGGGTGCTGAACCGTCAGCTGGAGAAAAATGCCTATATCGCGGGCGAGAATTACAGCATTGCTGATATTGCCACTTACCCGTGGGTGGTGGCGCATGAACGTCAGCGAATTGATCTGGCGGAGTTTCCTGCCGTGCGCAACTGGTTTGAGCGGGTGAAAAGCCGCCCGGCGACGCAAAAAGCCTATGCGTTAGCGCAGGCATAATCCGCCCCGATGCCTCCGTACTTTGCCGGAGGTGTTTTCCCTTCTGCAAAATAAAAACACTTAATTGTGCTCCATATCGCGAGTTAATGGCGGTGATTCATCTATGATTATAGGCAGTTCATCCGCGAATTCAGACAGTTAAGGATCACGATATGAAAGTCCTGATAACCGGCGCAACCGGGCTCATCGGTCGAAAACTCACCGGGCGGCTTCTTGAACAATCTCATCAGATTACCGCACTGAGCCGCGCCCCTGAACGGGCGGCGAAGCTGTTAGGCTCGCAGGTTCAGGTATGGGAAACGCTGGAAGGCAAAACCACCCTCGACGGTTTCGACGCCGTCATCAACCTTGCCGGTGAGCCGATCGCGGACAAACGCTGGACGAAAGAACACAAAGCCCGGTTGTGTGAAAGCCGCTGGCAGCTCACTGAAAAACTGGCGACGCTGATTAATGCCAGTCAGACGCCGCCTTCAGTCTTCATTTCCGGTTCAGCGGTCGGGTATTACGGCGATCAGGGGCAGGCGCTGGTGCCGGAAGATGAGCCGCCGAACAAGCAATTTACCTGGCAACTGTGCGCCCGCTGGGAAGCCCTGGCGATGTCCGCTCAAAGCCCGTCCACGCGAGTTTGTCTGCTGCGAACCGGGATCGTACTGGCCGAAAAAGGTGGTGCGCTGGCAAAAATAGTGCTGCCCTTCCGCGCCGGTCTCGGTGGTCCGATCGGCGATGGTCAGCAATATATGCCGTGGATCCACATCAATGACATGATTGACGGGATCCTTTTCCTCCTCGCCCACGAAACGCTCTCAGGCCCATTCAATATGGTATCGCCTTATCCGGCACGTAACGAACAGTTCAGCGCCCTGCTCGGGGAAGTCCTCCACCGACCGGCATTTATGCGCGCACCCGCGCCTGTGGTTCGTTTGCTGATGGGGGAATCAGCGGTGCTGGTGCTGGGAGGCCAGCGTGCCGTGCCACGCAGACTGGAAGCCGCAGGGTTTGAGTTTAAGCATCAGGAATTGAAGGAAGCACTGGAGGATTTGCTGGCGTGAAGGGTCTTGCAGCCCTTCACCCTGCTCAACCAGATGGGGATGTTTCGGCTTCTCATAGGTACAATGGCGCGGTACTGGCGCTTTTTAAAAACTGATCGGGGGGGGATGTTTCGGTTTCTCAATAACTGCGCTCACATAGGCTATTTCGCCGAAACCGAGCAGAGGGGAAAAGCTTTTCCCCTCTGCACTCCCCTCGCTTTTTCACTGCGCGCTGTCGCTGGAATGAAGGACATGTTCCGGCACATTGGTGTGTGGCGCAAAATGTCATCGCTCCGCGATGCCCTCATTTCAGGATTCGAGCCTCTGGTCTCGAACCATTCATTCGGTGCCATTTTTGAGCACGCCAATCAACTTATCTAAAAGATAAAAAACGGTCAGCCGTTGAATTTAAGATCTCACGGGCGAATCAGAAATCTTGCTGAACGGAGCGGCTTCGAGACCCAGGGCTCGAAGACCGAGAGAAGGAACCGCAAAGCGGCAAGATTTCCAGCCTGTCACTGTGGTTGCTGAAACATAGCCAGCGAGCGAAGCACTTGTTGAAAAGGCGAGGAGGAATCCAAAGGAGGAAAAGCACTTTCCTCCTTTGGGCGGTTTCGGCGCAGAAAATTATGTGAGCACAATTATTGAGAAACCGAAACGTCCACAATTCAATTCCCCCCTCAGGATTTACTCCTTCACATCCACCTGATAAAACACATGTTTCCCAAACGGATCCACTTCATAACCGGTCACATCTTTGCGAACCGGTTCGAAGATGGTCGAGTGGGCGATCATCACCGCAGGGGCCTGATCGTGCATCATCTGCTGGGCTTGTTCGTAAAGCGCGACGCGTTTGGCATGATCGGTGGTTTCTTTCGCTTCGGTAATCAGCTTGTCGAACGGTGCGTAACACCATTTGGCTGAGTTCGAACCGCCCTTCGCGGCGTTACAGGTAAACAGCGGACCGAAGAAGTTATCCGGGTCACCGTTCGCCGTCGTCCAGCCCATCAGTGCCGCCATGTGCTCGCCGTTACGGATGCGGGTCTGATATTCGCCCCATTCGTAACTGACGATGTGCGCTTTCACACCGATTTTCGCCCAGTCCGCCTGAATCATCTCCGCCATACGACGGGCGTTCGGGTTATACGGACGCTGAACCGGCATCGCCCACAAGTCGATATCGAAACCGTTCGGCATACCGGCTTCGGCCAGCAGCGCTTTGGCTTTCTCAGGCGAATAATCGTAATCCACCAGCTTGTCGTTGTAACTCCAGACACCGGTCGGCAGCAGCGTTTTGGCGACGGTTCCGGTGCCATGGAATACCGCTTCGATGATTTGCGGTTTGTTAATCGCCATGGTCAGTGCCTGACGTACTTTCACATTATCCAGTGGCGCTTTCTGCGTGTTGAACGAGAGGAAACCGGTGTTAAGGCCAGCCTTGCTCATCAGATTGATGTCTTTATTTGCACGCATACGCTCGAGATCGGCCGGATTCGGGAATGGCATCACCTGACACTCGTTTTTCTCGAGTTTAGCAAGACGCATTGAGGCATCAGGGGTGATGGTATACACCAGACGGTCAATTTTAGATTTGCCCTGCCAGTATTCAGGGAACGCCTTGTACAGCAGACGCGTGTCTTTCTGGTATTGCATCAGCTCGAACGGGCCGGTGCCGACAGGATCCTGATCGACCTTTTCCGGCGTACCGGCTTTAAGCATCTGATCGGCATATTCCGCAGAGAGAATCGATGCGAAATACCACGCCAGATCCGCCACGAATGGCGCTTCCGGACGAGTCAGATTGAAGCGGACAGTGTAGTCATCCACCTTATCGATACTGCCGATAAGGTCACCCATTTTCAGGCTGTCGAAGTTCAGGTACGTGCCGCCGGAAATTTTATGGTAAGGATTATTTTCATCTTTCTGGCGCATGAACGAGAAGATCACGTCGTCAGCATTGAAATCGCGCGTCGGCTTGAACAGTTTGTTGCTCTGGAATTTCACGCCCTTGCGCAAATGGAAGGTATAGGTTTTACCGTCCGCACTGACATCCCAGCTTTCCGCCAGGCTAGGGATCAGCTCCGTGGTACCGATTTTAAAATCCACCAGACGGTTATAAATCGGTGCCGCGCTGGCATCCACAGAGGTACCCGAGGTGTAAAGTTGCGGGTTGAATTGCTCAGGCGAACCTTCAGAACAATACACCAGCGTTTTTGCAGAAACGCCACCTGTGATGGCCAGCGCCAATAAACCTGTGCTTATTTTTAATATGTTGTGTTTCATTATTTTCCCTTTTTCCCTGTCCGGAGAGTGTTTAAATCTTCTTCATCGTGGAACATAAAGCAAAAACAGATTAACATCTGGATAACACGTAGTAATACTTTGTTATATATGAAAATCTTATAACAGGGAACAATATTTGCGCACATTCAGAGGTCAAGATGTCGACAACAATTGCAAAACAGCTTACCGAACGTTTCTACCGCTATCTCTCCGTGACATCACAAAGTGATGCCAGCGCGACCACTCTGCCAAGTACACCAGGCCAGCACGATATGGCGCGCTTACTGGCCGATGAGCTGCACCAGCTCGGTCTGGAAAACATTCAGATCGACGAATACGCGACCGTCACCGCCGTAAAATCCGGGACTAAAAAGGGTGGTCCGCGCATCGGTTTCATCACGCATATTGATACCGTGGATGTCGGCCTGCGCCCGGACATTCACCCGCAAACTTTGCGTTTTACCGGCGAAGATGTGTGCCTCAATAGTGAAAAAGATATCTGGCTGCGCCCTGCCGAGCGCCCGGAGATCCTGCCGTACAAAGGCGAAGACATTATTTTCAGCGACGGCACCAGCGTGCTGGGCGCGGATAATAAAGCGGCGGTGACTGTCGTGATGACATCGCTGGAAAACCTGACCGCTGAGCAGGAATACGGCGATATTGTGGTGGCGTTTGTGCCGGATGAAGAAATCGGACTGCGCGGCGCCAAGGCGCTGGATCTTGCGCGCTTCGATGTGGATTTCGCTTACACCATCGACTGCTGCGAACTCGGCGAAGTAGTTTACGAAAACTTTAACGCAGCGGCTGCTGAAATCACCTTTACCGGCGTGACCGCGCATCCGATGTCAGCCAAAGGCGTGCTGGTGAATCCGCTGCTGATGGCACAGGATTTCATCCGTCATTTTGACCGTGCAGAAACGCCTGAAAACACCGAAGGCCGTGAAGGTTATGTCTGGTTCAATGGCATGAGCGCGTCGCAGCAAGGCGCGGAACTGAAAGCCTCCATTCGTGATTTCGACAGCGCCAGTTTTGCAGCACGTAAGCAAAAAATCCAGGATGTCGCGAAAGAGATTGCCGCGCAGTATCCGACGGCGAAAGTCTCGGTTGAGATCAGTGATACCTACAGCAATATCAGCAGCGCCATCGGTGAAGATCGCCGGGCGATTGATCTGATCTTTGCAGGTTTGAAAGAGATCGGCGTTGAGCCAAAAGTGATCCCGATGCGCGGCGGCACCGACGGTGCAGCGCTGTCAGCCAAAGGTTTACTGACGCCGAATTACTTTACCGGCGCGCATAATTTCCACTCGAAATTCGAGTTCCTGCCGGTGAATTCGTTTGTGAAATCCTATGAACTCACCGTTCAGCTTTGCCTGCTGGCGGCGAAGGGTTGATTTACTTTAGGTAAAATCATCTCAGCCTTCCCCTCATGCGAGGGGAAGGCGCGTAAGGATGTTACTTCAACGCACCTGAAAGGAACTGTTGCAGGCGGGCACTTTTCGGGCGGCCAAAGACTTCCGACGGATCGCCCTGCTCTTCAATCACGCCCTGATGCAGGAAAATAACGTGGCTGGAGACATGACGGGCAAACTCCATTTCATGCGTCACCACCACCATGGTTTTCCCCTCTTCTGCCAGTTTTTGCATAATACGCAGCACTTCGCCGACCAGTTCAGGATCGAGCGCAGAGGTCGGTTCGTCAAACAGCAGCACTTCAGGCTCCATCGCCAGTGCGCGGGCAATAGACACGCGCTGTTGCTGACCGCCTGACAAATTCACCGGATATTTACCCTGTGCGCGGGCGTCAATGCCCACTTTATCGAGATACTTCACCGCACGTTCACGTGCTTCCGCTTTGCTTAGCCCCAGCACCTGCACCGGCGCTTCCATAACGTTTTCCAGCACCGTCATGTGGCTCCACAGGTTGAAATGCTGGAACACCATCGTCAGTTTGGTACGCAGCAGTTGCAGCTGTTTTTTATCAAACACTTTCAGCTGACCGTCGGTGTCGCGCACCATGCGGATATCCTGATTATTGACGCTGATCGAACCTTCGCTTGGTTTCTCAAGAAAGTTAATGCAGCGCAGGAAGGTACTTTTTCCGGATCCTGATGAGCCGATAATACTGATCACATCACCCGCATTGGCAGACAAAGAAACGCCTTTCAGCACTTCATGGTCGCCATAGCGCTTGTGGAGATCGAGAACCGCTAATTTGTTTTCTGGCATAGTTTTTATCCGCAATAATTATTGGTTGGCTTTTTTAATGGGCAGACTGAGGCTTAACATGCGCCAGCCAGCGTTTTTCCGCCTTGCGGAACAGACCAATCAGGACAAAAGAAACACAAAGATAAATCACTGCTGCGATCCCGAAAGCATAAAACGGCTGATACGTCGCCGAGTTGATGTCGCGGGCGATTTTCAGCACGTCCGGTACCGTGGCGGTAAACGCCAGCGCGGTGGAATGCAGCATCAGAATGACTTCATTACTGTATGCAGGCAGCGCTGTGCGTAATGCCGACGGCAAAATAATGCAGGTATACAGTTTAAAGCTTGAGAATCCGTAGGCATTGGCCGCTTCAATTTCACCGTGCGGAACAGAACGGATCGCACCGGCAAAAATCTCGGTGGTGTACGCGCAGGTATTGAGCGTCAGCGCCAGGATCGTACAGTTCAGTCCGCTGCGGAAGAAGGCATTCAGGAAGTCTGTGCCACGCACGATTTCCAGGCTGTACATCCCGGAATAAAACACCAGCAACTGGACATACAGCGGTGTTCCGCGGAAAACGTAGGTATACAACCAGATCGGGTAGCGGATGAATTTGTTGGAAGACACGCGCCCCACGGCCATCGGCACTGCCAGTAACCCGCCGATGACGACGGAGCTGATCAGTAACCACAGGGTGATGGCCAGACCGGTGAATCGGTAACCGTCGCTGTAGAGCAGGGACATACCGTACTGTTGTAAAATCTCGATCATAGATCAGCCCTCTTCACACCCAGCGAATAACGGCGATCAAGCCATACCAGCACGCCGTTCGACAGCGTGGTGAAAATCAGATAAACCACACCCGCTACAATCGCAAAGTAGAACGGCTGATACGTGCCTTTACCGGCCAGCTGCGTGGCTTTGACCACGTCATTCAGACCAAGCAATGACACCAGCGCAGTGGCTTTGAGGATAACCTGCCAGTTGTTGGCAATACCCGGCAGCGCAAAACGCATCATGGCCGGGAACAGAATTCGACGGAAAATTTGTGAGCCGCTGAAACCAAATGCGGTCGCCGCTTCGATTTGCCCGCGTGGAACCGCCATAAACGCGCCACGGAACGTCTCTGTGAAATAAGCGCCGTAAATAAAGCCCAGCGTGATGATACCGGCGCTCATCGGGTCGATATCAATCTGCGACATGCCGATGGATTCGGTCAGGCTGTTGAGAGCAATCTGCAAGCCGTAAAAAATTAATAACATCAATACCAGATCAGGTACGCCGCGGATAAGCGTGGTATAGCAACCAAAAAAACCAGAAATAATCCGGCTCTTCGACAGTTTCCCACCAGCCCCGATAAGCCCTATCACCAGCGCTAAAATAACTGACGAAATCGCCAGCTCCAGTGTCACCAACGTGCCCTGGATAATTACCTGGGAATACCCATACAGCATGGTTTTTTCCTGTCTTTAATGGATCCCTGCGCAGGCAAAACGGCAACCTGCGTCAGAACCGCAGGGAGCGGCAAACCGCTCCCTTTGGCACATCTCACAGCGCAAATCAGCCGCCGTAAACGTCAAAATCGAAGTATTTTTTCGCCAGTTTGTCGTAAGTCCCGTCTTTACGCATGCTGTCAAACGCCTTGTTCAGTGCGTCTTTCAGGTCGGTTTCATTCTTGCGCAGACCCATACCGGTGCCCACGCCAAAGAATTTATCGTCCTTCACTGAAGGGCCTGCAAACGCATAGTCTTTGCCCGCAGACTGTTTCAGGAAGCCTTCGCTGCCTGCCACTTCATCCTGGAATGCTGCGTCCAGGCGACCGGAGGCCAGATCTGCATAAATCAGATCCTGGTTCTGGTAAGCCACCACGTTGATGCCTTTTGGCTGCCATTGTGCGTTGGCATAGGCTTCCTGAGTGGAACCCTGCAATACGCCAACGTTTTTGCCTTTCAGGGCATCCAGAGTGGGCAGAATTTTGGAGCCTTTAGGCGCGATAAGGCGGGCGTTAGCGGCATAAAGTTTTTCAGTAAAATCAATTTCCTGCTGACGTTTTTCGGTGATGGATAACGAGGAAATAATCGCATCAATTTTCTTGGCTTTCAGGGAAGGGATCAGTGCATCGAAATCACTTTCAACATAAGTACATTTGATGGCTGCACGTTTGCACATCTCGTTAGCCAGGTCGATATCAAAGCCAACCAGCTTGCCGCTGGAGTCTTTTGATTCAAATGGGGCGTAAGTCGGATCAGTACCGATATTAATTGCTTTAGGCGCGGCAGCAAATGCACTACCTGCACTGGCTAAGACCAGAACCAGCGGAAGAACCTTGAACAACTTTTTCATACATTAGCCTCAGTGATTATTCATCTGTTGTGGTTGTGTGTGCGTGAATGAACGTCTTTTTATAGTTTGCTGAACGATGCAAATGGCTTTTTGCCAGATTTTCTCATGCACTTTTCGTGCCGTTTCTCAGCACAGCCACTTTCCGCTGTGAGAGAACGAAAACCGGTCAAAAAAGCATCGGGATAATGAAAGTTTTCAAAGGTCTGAAGGAAGAATAGCTGAAGGGGCGGCGAACACTGCACCTTAATGAATCAAATTGTGATCATTGTTGGTGCAATGTAACTGAACTGCGCGAAATGAGTGCGGATTGGGAGAAGAAAGATTAACGACTGCCCTGCCATCGAACAAATAAGTCTTCAGGGAGCTCAATATCAAACTGATCAATCACCCGGTTTACAGTCTGATCGATAATATCTTCGACAGATGTCGGACGGTGATAAAACGCCGGAACCGGCGGCATAATAATGGCGCCGAGCTCAGCGGCCTGGGTCATGAGTCGCAAATGCCCGAGATGCAGCGGTGTTTCACGCACGCATAACACCAGACGGCGGCGTTCTTTAAGCACTACATCCGCTGCACGGGTCAGCAGGCCGTCGGTGTAACTGTTCACGATACCGGAAAGCGTTTTGATTGAGCAGGGTAAAATCACCATACCTGCTGTTTTGAATGAGCCTGAAGAAATGCTGGCAGCGATATCACGTGAATCATGCACCACATCTGCCAGCGCCTGAACGTCGCGCAGCGTCAGATCCGTTTCCAGGGTCAGCGTCTGGCGGGCGGCATTGCTCATCACCAGATGAGTTTCGATATCAGGCACGCTCTGCAATACCTGCAAAAGCCTGACACCATAAATTGCGCCGCTGGCGCCGGAAATACCGACGATGAGTCGTTTCATGAACACTGCCTTAGAAAAATGTAACCAGACCTGATGCTGCCAATACTGACATAAATCCAGACATAAAAAAACGCGCCCGCCCGGTTGTTCACCGGAAGGACGCGTTTATGCGGATGTCAGCAACCGGCTAATCAGCCTTCGTTGTGCATCTCAAGGTTTTCAGCTTCCTGCTGACCACGTAATGCCTGAGCATCGTCGTTACGCAGGGCTTCGAGGTATTCCAGATAATTCTGGTCAACGTCTTTAGTGACGTAAACACCGTCGAACACTGAACATTCAAATTTCTCGATGTCGGTATTGTCTTCTTTCACTGCGGCGATCAGGTCGCTCAGATCCTGGAAGATTAACGCATCAGCACCAATCATCTGATTGATTTCGCTGACTTCACGGCCATGCGCAATCAGTTCATTGGCACTTGGCATATCGATACCGTAGACATTCGGGAAACGAATTTCCGGCGCCGCTGACGCCAGATAAACACGTCGCGCCCCGGCTTCACGCGCCATCTCAACAATCTGCTGAGAGGTGGTGCCGCGCACGATGGAGTCATCCACCAGCAACACGTTTTTATCGCGGAATTCAGCACGGTTGGCATTCAGTTTACGGCGTACCGATTTACGACGTTCCTGCTGACCCGGCATGATAAAGGTACGGCCCACGTAGCGGTTTTTCACAAACCCCTGACGGTACGGTTTATTCAGGATACGGGCAATTTCCAGCGCGATATCGCAGGAGGTTTCCGGGATAGGAATGACCACGTCGATATCCAGATCTTCCCATTCACGGGCAATTTTCGCGCCCAGCTTTTCACCCATACGAACACGGGCGCTGTAGACGGAAATCTTGTCGATGAAGGAGTCAGGACGCGCGAAATACACGTACTCGAACAGGCACGGATTGTACTGAGGATTTTCAGCACACATGCGGGTGTAGAGCTGGCCTTTTTCGGTGATGTACACCGCTTCGCCCGGCGCAACGTCACGCAGGAACTCAAAACCTAATGTATCGAGTGCCACACTTTCAGATGCCACCATGTACTCATTACGGCCACCTTCCAGCGTGCGCTTACCGATAACCAGCGGACGGATACCGTGCGGGTCACGGAACGCCAGCATGCCGTGACCGATGATCATCGCCACACAGGCGTAAGCGCCACGGATTTTCAAATTCACCGCGGCAACCGCAGCGAAAATGTTATCGGCTTCCAGCGGGTAATGCTGGAAACGATCCAGTTCACTCGCCAGGATATTGAGCAGAATTTCAGAATCGGAAGTGGTGTTCACATGGCGACGCTGGCCTTCAAAAAGGTTGCTTCGCAATTCGTGAGCATTGGTCAGGTTACCGTTATGCGCAAGAGTGATGCCGAACGGAGAGTTGACGTAAAAAGGTTGAGCTTCTGAAGCGCTGGAACTGCCAGCCGTTGGGTAGCGCACATGGCCAATACCCATGTTGCCCTGTAAGCGTTGCATATGGCGGGCTTCGAAAACATCCTTCACCAGGCCATTCGCTTTCCGTAAACGGAAGTTATTATTGGCATCAATGGTGACGATGCCTGCGGCATCCTGCCCACGGTGTTGTAACACCGTTAACGCGTCATAAATCGACTGGTTTACCGGCATGAAACCGGCGATACCGACAATACCGCACATGTTGTCTTTTCCTCTTCAGCGCTGCCAGAACTAAATATGTTTTGGCAAGAAACTCGACGTGCTCTGCAGGTAGTCAAAGAACCACCTGATGATATAACTGAATTGTGGGATCAACTGGGATTGTTTCCAGTCTTCACTTTGTGAAAAACTGGTGAAGGTATCCAGGAAGAACAGCATCGCAGAGACGATTAACACCCCGCGCAGTGCGCCGAAGCACACACCTAACACCCTGTCAGTGCCGGACAACCCGGTTTTTTCCACCAGTGAACTGATCACATAGTTGACAATTGCACCTACGATCAACGTCGCGATGAACAAGATGGCAATTGCGATCCCGTTTCGAACTAACTCATCTTCGAAACGCGTGAAGTAGATGGCGAGATAAGGGTAATAATGGCTGGCAACAAAGAAGGCGCAAGCCCAGGTTACCAGCGATAAAGCCTCGCGAACAAAACCACGGATCAAACTGACTAAAGCAGAAAATCCGATAACCGCAATAATGACGTAATCAATCCAGACCATTAACTATTCCAGTGTCTAATCCAGTCACGTCTACCCCGGCATCCAGTTCGCGGCGAATTCTAACAGAAAAAGAAAACGTTTGCGTAGGGGAAATCTGCCGGTCAGACAAATTAATAATAGCGATTAAAAAAACCTCAATCGCAGCATAAACCTATAAAAACCCAGCCAGAGGATCTTATAGAAAAAGGGCACAAATCGCTTGTGCCCTCCGTGGTATTTATCATTATCAGAGCCAAGCAATTGGAGTTGCAGCAAGGCAGCAAATGAGAGGATCCCGATGAGCTGACATTAGTCAGTGATTCGGGTCCTCGATTGCAGCGAACACAGCTGCGGCGTCAAGTGCGCAAAGTCAGTGAGCGCTGTATGCCCGAACCTGCCCACCCAATCCGCTCAGCTGTTGTAACTGAGGCAATGACGCTTCAAGTTTCTGCTTCGATGCATCCGGCCCGACGTACAGGCGCGTGATCTGCCCCTGAACCGGCGTTGCTGGCACGGTATAGGCGCGGAAACCGGACAACCGCAGATTGGCCACAATCTCATTGGCTTTCGCGGCGTTCTTCAGCGCACCCAACTGCACAACATACGACTGCCCTGCCGGTGCTTTCTCTTCCGCCGCAGGTTTAGGTTGCTCAACAGGTTTTGGCTGCTCGGCAACCGCTTTAGGCTGTTCAACCGGCTTCGGCTGTTCAACAGGTTTAGGTTTCACCGTCGGTTTTGCTTCCACCATCGGCTTAGGCTCAATCGTTTTCGGCTTCTGCTGAACGGGTTTGACCGGAGCCGGCTGCACCGGTTTTTTCTGCTCAGGCATCGTGGTGACCGGCGGCTGGGATTCCACCGTGGTATTGCCCGGTGCCACATTGCCATGATTTGCGGCGTTAGTGTTGTTGGCGGAACTGTCAGTATTCTGCCCGCCCGTCATGGACTGATCTGCCCCTTCCGGTGGCTGAGCAGGCAGCGATTGTGTGACCGGAGGCACCGAATCCTGTTCCTCAACATCACCCGGTTTTGGCACCAGGGGAATCGACGCAAATTCGTCTTCGTAATGCTTTTTCTTGCCGTCGAGTAAACCGGGCAGAATGATGACGCCCAGCGCCACCAGAATAATGGTCCCGACCAGACGATTTTGAAACTTACTTGCCACTGGTTTTCCCCGTGTCTATAGCATCCATTACGTGAGCTACGGTATGAAACGAGCCGCAGACAATCACAATATCCTGAGGAGCCGCCTCCTGCATAGCCTGTCTCCAGGCAGACTCCACATCATCAAATGGGCGTGCCTGCGGTAAATGTACCGTCAGTTCGGCAACGCTGGCACCACGCGGGCCTTCCAGCGGTGCGCAATACCATTCATCGACCTGAGGCGACAGACAAGCCAGCGTACCGGCAATATCTTTGTCTTTCAACATTCCGACGACGGCGCGCACTTTGCCGCCATTACGTGGCTGTTCAGCCAGGCGTCCGGCCAGATAAGCGGCGGCATGCGGGTTGTGTGCGACATCCAGTATGAGTCGCGGCGACTCACTCACCGTCTGGAAACGCCCCGGCAGCGCGGCGCGCTGTAAGCCGCTGCGGAGTGCGGCTTCAGGAACATTCAGACCGGAATAATACAGTGCGGCCAGCGCGGTGGCCGCATTCGCCAGCGGCACATTAGGCAACGGCAATACATCCAGAATATTCACTTCTTTACCGGCGTCGAGCGCCGCCCAGCGCCAGTATCCTGCATCAGCAGAAAAATGCCAGTTCACACCGCGGCGGTATAAATCAGACTGTTTTTCCTGTGCGACGTCAGCAATGGACTGAGGCATATCCGGCTCACCGACTACCGCAGGTTTACCCGCACGGAAAATTCCGGCCTTTTCGCGGCCAATGCTTTCGCGGTCAGAACCCAGCCAGTCAGTGTGATCGAGGGCAATACTGGTGACGACAGACACGCTGGCATCAACAATATTGGTCGCATCCAGACGCCCGCCCAGACCGACTTCCAGGATAACCACATCCAGCTTAGCCTGTTTAAACAGCTGCAATGCCGACAATGTGCCGTATTCGAAATAGGTCAGCGAAATATCGCCCCGCCCGGCTTCAAGTACTGCAAAAGATTCGCAGTGCGCAGATTCCGGCAACTCCTCGCCCTGAATACGCACACGCTCGGTATAACGCACCAGATGCGGGGAACTGTAAACACCCACACGGTATCCGGCAGCCATCAGGACTGATTCAAGTGTCGCGCAGGTCGTGCCTTTACCGTTGGTTCCGGCTACGGTGAAAACACGCTGCGCAGGAGTCAGTAAATCGAGTTTTTCGGCAACCGCTCTGACCCGGTCAAGGCCAAGCTCTATGGCCTGAGAATGGAGATGTTCGAGATAATAAAGCCACGTGGCCAAAGGCGACGTGGCTTGGGGAATAAGTTGATTTTGCATGAGTCCCGTTCAACCTTATCAGGTTCACTTCGACACTACATCACCAGACTGTGAAAGCAGGCAATGCCCTCTTTGTCAGAATTCACCGACAGAGTAAAAGCACGGGCTGCCTGTTTTGCAGAGAAACAGCGGGCGGCACAACATCAGATGGCCGCCCGACTTACTGACCGGCTTTTACCCTGTTCGATCAGGCGTCCTGGTTGTCAGCGGCAGAACCGTTGACAGGAACATGGACGTCAACCACGTTCGGCTCCGGTTGCCCGGTCAGCTTCGCCAGAACGCTGCCCAGTTTGGCGCGCATATCCGGACGACGTACGATCATATCAATCGCACCTTTCTCGATCAGGAACTCACTGCGCTGGAAGCCCGGCGGCAGTTTTTCACGTACGGTTTGCTCGATAACACGTGGACCCGCGAAACCGATCAATGCTTTCGGCTCAGCGACGTTGATGTCACCCAACATAGCCAGACTGGCAGAAACACCGCCCATGGTCGGGTCAGTCAGTACAGAAATGTACGGCAGGCCGCGTTCCTGTAATTTCGCCAATGCGGCACTGGTTTTCGCCATCTGCATCAGCGACATCAGCGCTTCCTGCATACGTGCGCCGCCACTGGCAGAGAAACACACCAGAGGACAGTTATCTTCCAGCGCCTGTTCGACGGCACGTACGAAACGCGCACCCACAACAGAAGCCATTGAACCGCCCATGAAAGCAAATTCAAAAGATGCCACCACAATTGGCATACCGTACAGGGTGCCTTTCATGACGATCAGTGCATCTTTCTCGTTGGTTTCTTTCTGAGCAGCCACCAGACGATCTTTATATTTTTTGGAATCTTTAAACTTCAGAACATCTTTAGGCTCAAGCTCGCTGCCTAATTCAACCTCACTGCCCTCGTCCATGAAAGTGGACAGACGCATACGCGCGGTAAGACGCATATGGTGGTCGCACTTAGGGCACACCATAAGGTTGCGCTCAAGCTCGGCGCGGTAAAGAACCTGCCCGCAGCTGTCGCATTTAGTCCAGACGCCCTCAGGAATGCTTGCCTTACGGGTTTGCGAGTCAGTGCTCTTACTAAGAATTCGTTCAATCCAGCTCATCGATAACCTTTCTGTTTGAACCCGGCCGAAGCCAGTCCGCTGTTCATGCTGTAACAAGTCCCCTGAAACCTACCCAAAATCGCCTGTGTGCGGGGTGATAAAAAATCTCACATACCGCGCCACAGAAGGGTTGTTCGCAGGAACAGACCATAAATTGTCGCTCATTAAACCATAACGGCCAGACACTGTGGATAAAAAACTGGTCTTACCCTCAGGTTTAATGCCTTAAATTTTAAAGCGCTCGCACAAAAAAACGTCAGAGATTAATCCTGCTGACGCTTTTCTTTCGCCGCTGCACGTTTGTGCCGCCAGATTTCAACCACACCTGGCAGGATTGACACTACGATGATAGCGACGATCAGTAATTTCAGATTTTCCTGAACAATCGGCAGATCGCCGAAAAGGTAGCCAGCATAGGTAAATAACAGCACCCAAACCAGCGCACCAATCACGTTATACGCAGCAAAATGACGGTAGGACATATGTCCCATACCGGCCACGAACGGCGCAAACGTGCGGACGATCGGCACGAAGCGCGCAAGAATAATCGTTTTGCCGCCATGTTTCTCGTAAAACTTGTGCGTCTTGTCCAAATAACTGCGACGGAAAATCTTTGAGTCAGGATTACTGAACAGGCGTTCACCAAATACCCGACCGATAGTGTAATTCACCGCATCACCTACGATCGCCGCAATCGCCATCAGTGCGACCATCACGTGAACATTGAGATCATTGCCGGGTAATGCCGCCAGCGCACCCGCCACAAACAGCAGCGAATCCCCCGGCAGGAACGGCGTGACCACCAGACCCGTTTCGCAGAATAAAATCAGGAATAAAATGCCGTATACCCAGATGCCATACTGCGCAACCAGTTCCGCTAAATGCACATCAATATGCAAAATGAAATCAATGACAAAGTGAATAAAGCCCATTAGATCCTCCACCTCTTCCTGGTCAAAAACGCTGTATTGATAAACGTTAATGCGATAAATGTTAAAAGTGTCCCTTAATCTTCCAGGAACAGTGGCCCCATATTCACCTGAGGTAATGCAAATTTCTCAGGATAATCAACAGACACCAGATACAAACCTTCAGGCTTGCCCGTAGCCGCCGCGAGATTACGATCTTTCGCCGCCAGCAATTCAGACATCCAGCCCACCGGCTGATTGCCCGCACCAATCTCAACCAGACTGCCGACAATATTGCGCACCATATGATGCACAAAGGCATTCGCTTTGATGTCCACCACCACATAATTCCCGTGACGGCTGACGTTGACATGCATGACGTAACGCCACGGCGTACGCGACTGGCATTGAGATGCGCGGAAAGACGTGAAATCGTTTTCGCCCAGTAACGCCTGCCCGGCCAGCTGCATTTTTTCCACGTCCAGCGGCATATGCACATGGGTCACCCCAGTGTGCAAAATAGCTGAACGGTAGCGGTTATTGTAAATAACGTAACGATACCGGCGGGCGGTCGCACTGAAACGGGCGTGGAAATCCTCGCTCACGTTTGCGCACCAGCGAACCGCAATGTCCTTTGGCAGATGGGTATTTACACCCATCGTCCAGGCGGCATCTTTACGCAGAACCGGTGTATCAAAATGCACCACCTGTCCGGTGGCACTGACACCGGCGTCAGTTCGCCCGGCGCAGAACACCACAATCGGCGTATTGGCCACGCGACTCAGCGCTTTCTCCAGACATTCCTGTACACTGGCCGAGCCCTGCTGACGCTGCCAGCCAAAATACGCACTGCCATTATATTCAACGCCTAACGCCACACGTCCGGCGACCGGAGCCGCACCGACGTCAGCGATAACTTCTTCGGACATAATCAGTACCAGTACTCGTTAATCAGCTTCTCGGCGGTTTCCACTGCCATCAGCGCGCCGCCGAAACGAACGTTGTCAGCCACTGACCAGAATTGCAGCAACTCAGGAATGCCGTAATCATTACGAATACAACCAATGCTCAGATTGGCGTTGCCGGAGGCGTCGCTGACCTGAGTCGGGAAATCATCTTCATCGCTGAGATTAATGTCATCAATGCGCTCAAGTTCAGCACGTGCTTCTTCCGCTGAGAGCGGACGCAGACCTTCAAGATGCACCACCTGCGCGTGACCGTAGAATACCGGCGACTGCACACAGCTGACGGAAATCGGCAGCCCCTCGTCCTGTAACACCTTACGCACCTGATCAACCAGACGACGTTCCTGACGCACGCTGCCCTCTTCATCGCTCACCAGCGGTAAGAGGTTGAAAGCCAGCTGCTTGCTGAAAATGCCTTCTTCTGCCGGAATACCGTTCAGCAGACGCGCGCTCTGACCGGCCAGATCGTCAACCGCGGCTTTACCCAGCGCTGAAACGGAAAGCAGAGAAGTAACGTGCAGACGGGACAAACCGGCCTGTTCGGTCAGCGGTTTAATGGCAGTCAGCAACTGGCTGGTCAGGCTGTCAGCCACGGCCACGATGTTGCGGTTGCGATAGTGTGAAAGCGCATCCGGGTTAACGCCCGGCACCACCAGAGGAATGTCGTGTTCAAGGGAGAACAGACCGCTGCTGTCGATCACCAGACAGCCCTGATTTGCCGCTTCTTCGGCGTAAAGCGCAGAGGCTTCAGAACCGGCAACAAAAAATGCCAGCTGAACCTGCGACCAGTCGAATTCAGATGCCTGCTGCACGCGCAGGCTTTTGCCGTTAAAACGCACGGTCTGACCGGCGCTGCGCTCACTTGCCAGCGGGAAGAGCTCACCAACCGGGAACTGACGATCAGCCAATAATTCCAGTAACGCATCACCGACTGCGCCCGTTGCGCCAAGCAGCGCAATATTCCAGCCATCAGACATGTTGGTATTCTCCAGATATAAAAGTACAAAATACAAAGGGGCGATGAATATTCACCGCCCGGCTATTCAAAATATTTATCGCATCACTGCAGGCGAAAAAGCGTAAGGCTGTGTTAAGTCGTCGCTCAACTCAACCTAACTGGCTGTTGAAACCCAGTTTTTTCAGCACATCAGCGGTGGCTGCATCGTCGCAAATCACCCGTAAAGATGACCACTCACGACGTTCTTCATAAAACTTACGCAGCTTGTCGAATTCACCCGGTTTCCCGGCGACACGGCGCAAAGGCCGGTCATCGCGGCGCACATCATACACTAAGTGAATAAGACGCAGCAGTTTGGCTTCGCTCAGCGCGCCACTCAGCGTCACTTCGGCAAATTCCGGCGCCGGAAGTAAGGATTCCAGCGGCACGGTTTGTGGCTGACCGATAAACTGGCTGAATGCTTCAAACACCTGCGTGGTGCCGCGCGCTTTGCCTTCCAGGCTGTAACCGGCAATATGAGCGGTACCGATGGCGACTTTATCCAGCAGCGCCAGCGATAAATCTGGTTCCGGTTCCCAGACATCCAGCACGGCGGTCAGTTTTTTATTGCCGCTCAGCGCATCGAGCAGTGCCGCGTTATCCACCACTTCACCGCGACAGGCGTTGATCAGAATGCGATCAGCGGGCAGACGCGCCAGCAAATCCGCATCCACCAGATGATGCGTCGCATAAGGGCCGGACATATTCAGCGGCGTATGGAAAGTCAGGATATCCGCTTCTGCCACCAGTTTTTCCAGCGGCCAGAACTCACCGGCATCGCCACGGTCAGCACGCGGCGGATCACACAATAACGTGCGCACACCCAGCGCTTCGAGGCGGGCATTCAGGCGTGTTCCCACGTTACCGACGCCGATAATTCCGACCGTTTTGTCGCGCAGCTGGAAACCGTCGCGCTGGGCAAGGATCAGCAAGGATGAGAAAACATATTCCACAACGGCAATGGCATTACAGCCCGGTGCCGCAGAGAAACCAATCCCGGCGCTGGCCAGCCATGCATCATCAACGTGATCGGTGCCCGCGGTGGCGGTCCCCACAAATTTCACCGGTTTTCCCGCCAGCAAACTCTCGTTCACTTTCGTCACAGAACGCACCATCAGCGCATCGGCATCATTCAGGGCGTCTTGCGGGATGGGACGGCCAGGAACGGCCTGCACGTTCCCCAGTCGGCTAAAAAGCTCGACGGCATACGGCATATTTTCATCAACCAGGATTTTCACGTTTGTCTCCGGCAGCATGGCCTAAAGAAAGAATAGAAAATAAAGAGGGCATTGATTTTGCCACGATACGGGGGCAGATCCCAACTTTCAGGGCACAGCTTTACCTGTCGTTACGAAAACGCTGCGGCGTCGTGCCGGAAATCTGCTGGAACATGGCGATAAACGCCGAAGACGAGCTGTAACCCAGATCGAGCGAGACGTCGTGCACCGTTTTACCCTGCTCGAGCAGAGAGATCGAATGCAGAAAACGCAACCGCTGACGCCACTGTGCAAAGCTCATCCCCAGTTCCTGCTGACAGCGCCGCGAGAGAGTGCGTTCGGTGGTATAGACCTGCTTTGCCCACTGCGCCAGCGACGTATTATCCGCCGGGTTTTTCTCCAGCGCATTCAGAACCGGTGCCAGCAGCTTATTTTCGGACGTCGGTAAATAGGTATTCTGTCGCGGTGCCAGACTGATTTGATCCAGCAAAACGCGGCACATGCGCAGGTCCGCTTCAGTTTGCGGCTCGGTCATATTTCGCGAGAAACAATCATCGGCAATGGCATTAAAAATGGCCGTCGGTGTCAGCAAACAAGGCTCAGCGGGCAAATCCGTATCGAGTTCCGGCGCAATATCGATGGCACAAAAACGCGTGGTCTTGCGGTTATAGCTTGAATGCTCAACCCCGGCAGGTACCCAGATGGCGAATTCACGCGGAGCCAGATAGCGCTGGCCGTTGACCAGCATAGCGAGAACGCCGGATTTCACGCAGATAATCTGGCTCCACGGATGTGAATGACGCACATATTCGGAATTCCCTTCCACAATCTCGCCGCGAAAAAGCAGCGTGACCGGCATTTTCTCGGGCAGTGGCGGATAATAACGGGGAGGCGCTGTACGGGGAGAAAGCATAAAAACCTTTTGTCTGTGACACGCGCGAGGGTTGTCTGAATTGCGCGATGTGTTGTCTGATTATCGTTATATCTAAGAAATAAGACAACCGTACACTAGCGTGACGATTTACTCAGGGATAATAATCAATGAATGCGCTGTTTCCTCTCTTTGCTGTACTCATCTGGTCGCTGAATGCGGTGGTGAGTAAAGCCTCGGCTTCCGCGATCGATCCGGCGGCCATTTCGTTCTACCGCTGGCTGCTGGCTTTATTAACGCTGACCCCTTTTGTGCTGCCCGGCTTGCTGCGTAATCTGCAGGCGGTAAAACAATATTGGTGGAAACTGCTGATCCTCGGTCTGCTGGGTATGGTGCTGTACCAGAGTCTGGCGTATTACGCCGCCCACAGCGTCAGCGCGCTGTTTATGGGGATCCTCAATTCGCTGATCCCTTTACTGACCGTGCTGATTGGTCTGGTGGTGCTGCGCATCGTCCCAACCGTCGGCGTGGCACTGGGCAGTATCATTTCACTCGGCGGCTTGTTGTGGCTGGTGAGCGCGGGTGATCCGTCGCAGCTGTTGCAGCATGGCATCGGCAAGGGAGAACTGATGATGTTCGCCGCGTCTGCGTCTTATGCGTTGTACGGCGTATTAACCAAGCGCTGGGCGATACCGCTGCCGAACTGGCAATCGTTGTACGTGCAGATCATTTTCGGCGTGTTGCTGCTGTTGCCCAACTTCCTGCTCGCCAGTGATGTCAGCCTGAACGCGCATAATATTCCGCTGGTGCTGTTCGCGGGGATCCCGGCGTCGATTATTGCGCCCTTCCTGTGGATCCAGGGCGTTATCCGCCTTGGTGCCAATAAAGCGTCTATTTTCATGAACCTGTCGCCAATTTTCACGGCGGTGATCGCCGTGCTGTTCCTGCACGAACAGCTGCACAGCTATCATCTGATCGGCGGCGGTATCACGCTTGCCGGTGTGATCCTCGCGCAGCGTTTACGTAAACCTCTGTACTCCCGCAAGCCGCCTGCGACACAAAAAGACCTCGGTTAAACTATTGCGCCATCCGGAAAAAGGATGGCGTTTCTTGCTGCTTTTCGCTTTCGCGCCCCGCAATACATTTTCGCCCACCGTTTTAAGCAAAAATATCTTCAGGAATCTCCGCCAGTCAGCTTTTCACTGTGTCGGTGAAAACACTTTGCAGGTATGATGAGGCGCTTCCGCGCTCTGCGCCGTACTTGTTACTTTTAACCTGAGTTTATTAACCTTAAGTTTAAGTGACGTTTTTAATTTCCAGCGAAGGACGGTGATATGCAACCTTTGAGCGGCCCGGGTATGCCGGTTGGCGACAACAGAACACAACCACAGGGTCAAACCGTTCCTGCAAAAACAGGCGCTGAGCTGCCATTAACGCCGGTACAGCGCACGACGCTGGAAAAACTGATCGTCAAGCTCATGGCACTGATGCCGGTCAAATCCGCTGAAATCTGGGCCAGCCTGCGCCACGAGCTTTCGCTGCCGCATGGTGCAGAAATCACCTCACAGCAGTTCCCGCAGGCTGAAAGCCTGTTACAGGGAAAGCTGACTCAGGCGCAGGACAGCCACGCCTCGCGCCAGCTGATGGTACAACTGACCGAACTGTTGCCGCAGGGCAATAACCGTCAGGCAGTCAGTGATTTTATCCGCCAGAATTTCGGGCACACCGTGCTGAGCCAGCTGACGCATCCGCAGCTGCAACAGGTGCTGGACCTGATCCAGACCCGTCAGATGAATATCCCGCAACCGCAGCAGACGCCGGTCACAGACCGTCCTTTACTGCCTGCCGAGCACAACAGCCTGCAGCAGCTGGTAACCCGTCTCAGTGCAGCGACCGGCGAAGCACCGGTCAAAGTCTGGCAGACGCTGTTTACACTGGTGGGCGTTAAAGTCGGTGAACCTATCCCGGCAAAACATTTCCAGGTGCTGAGCCAGTTCTTGCAGGTGAAAGCCTCACTCAGCCAGCAGACCACGGCTCCGACGCTGACCACGCTGCTCAGCGTGCTCAAGCAACCGGCCAGTACGCATGAAATCCATCAGCTGACCGAATATGCCGATAACCGCTTCAGTGCGACGTTGTCTACACCGCTCAATCAGGCGCAGATCAGCGACCTGATCGGTGTGCTGTTCAGCCAGCGTGTTGACCGCTCACCGCGTGCGGACGAGACCGACGATGTATTCACGACCGTTTCGCGCACCGATCCGCAGCCGATCATGAATCCGCTGATTGCTATGTTGCCGCCTTCCATGCAGGCGATTGGCGGCAAACCGCTGCTGTTTATTGCGTTCGTGGTCGTCGCGATCCTGCTGTGGATCGTGTTCTAAACGCAGCCGCAATCATCAGGGGCCTGTGCCTTTGAATAGTTTCCGCGTTCTTCACCTGTTGCCAGCGGGTGCTGATCGCGGATCCAAAAATCCAGCCCGCCAATCATTTCCTTCACCCTGAATCCCAGCGTCGCCAGTTTGTACGCGCCCTGTGTTGAACCGTTGCATCCGATCCCGTCGCAATACGTCACATACACCTGCTCTTTACTGAGTTCGCGGGTGCTTTCTGCCGTCATCAGTTTATGCGGAAAGCTGACCGCACCCGGTACATGACCGCGCGCATAATGTTCAGCAGAACGGGTATCAATAACCACAATCCCGCTGACTTCATTTTGCAAATCCGCAGCGACATCAGCGGCATCGGTATAAAAGCTCAGTTTCGACAACAGATACGCCGCGCTGATTTCCGGCGACGGGGGTGCAAAATCCAAAACATAAGACTCTTGTTGCATAAACGCTTCCTTATAAAGTGATAGGACTAAAAACAGTTCCATCATCGCTGTTTTTGGTCTTATGATTAATGCCAATTTATGATCAACAATAAGACCGATTATGCCCGCGTCCCCTCAGCCATCCGCACTGATTACGCTTTTCGAAAACACGGCAGCCACAGCGTCAGGAACCTCCGCGGGTTTACGCGACAGGCTGTGTGCAGCGTTGCGTCAGGCAATAAATACCGGCGCTTTGGCTGGCGGAGCACGTCTGCCCTCTTCCCGGATGCTGGCGGCCGACCTCAAACTGTCACGCGTCACCGTGGAAGCCGCTTATGCACAAGTTGAAGCCGAAGGATATTTACAACGTCAGACCGGCAGGGGCACTTTCGTCAGCGCATCGCTGCCGGAAACTCGCGTGTCGCGCAAAAACAAAACCGCCACTTCGGGGCTTTCAAGGCTGTCAGCACGGGGGCACAACATGGTGGCTACCGGCGGATGCCGTGATCCGCTGTCACCGGTTCCCTTCGCCGCTGGTTCCCCCGATCTGCGTGCTTTTCCGCTGAAGATCTGGAAGCAAATCACCGCCAGACAGCTACGGGCACAGGGCGAACGGTTGCTGGGGTATGGGGATCCACAAGGGTATCGGCCTCTGCGTGAGGCGATCGCCAGCTATCTGCAGCAATCGCGGGGCGTTTCATGCAGCCCGGAGCAAATCCTGATTATCACCAGTTCGCAGCAGGCGCTCCAGCTGCTGGCCATGTTGTTTGTCGATCCAGGTGATACTGTCTGGCTGGAACAACCCGGATACTTAGGCGCACGAAACGCCTTTGCCAGCGCAGGAGCCGACATTCGCGCTATTCCTGTTGATGGTCATGGAATGGCGCCGGAACCAGATTTACCCGTACCGCGCCTGATCTATCTGACGCCGTCGCATCATTATCCGACGGGCGTAAGTCTGAGTTTGCCACGCCGTCTGCACCTGCTCAATTATGCAAAACGTCACGCCAGCTGGATTATAGAAGACGATTACGACAGCGAATTGCATTACGACGGGCGACCACTGCCTGCTATGCAGGGGCTGGATAAACATCAGCAGGTCATTTATCTCGGCACTTTCTCAAAAGTATTATTCCCGTCTTTGCGGCTGGCCTACGTCGTATTACCACCCGCCCTCGTTGGACCGATGGTGACACTGCGTACGGTGAATGACGGTCATTCTTCGCAGCTGATGCAGGCCGTTACTGCGGAATTTATGCACGCCGGACATTTCGCCTCGCACCTGCGTTTCACCCGCCAGCTTTACCACAGCCGCCGTGATCATCTGCTTGAACAAATCAGACAGAAAATTGAATGGCTCCGTCCGCAAATAGCGGCGGGCGGATTACAACTCGCTGCCCGTCTTCCTGCCGGACAGGAACAGTATTTCAGCGAACTTGCCGCGCGGGCTGGCATTGAAACACCGCGTCTTTCACCGTTATTTTTCGGCAATACCGGCCAGCACCAGGACGGCTGGCTGCTGGGGTTTTCAGCATTAACGCCTGCTGAAATCACCGCTGCCGTAAACCGTCTGGCCTCGCTGAAAGTGGCCGTTATTTAGCGAACAGCGCCAGCAAAAACCAACCCGCAACACCGCTGAATAGCAGGAACGGGAAGGAATAATAGTGAAATCTGAGCCAGATTTTTTTGTCATTCGCCATGCGCAGCGCGATGAGATTTGCCAGCGACCCGATCGCCAGCCCGAAACCACCCGCATTCACGGCGTAGGCCAGCAATGCGCCGGAAGGCAGATAGTTGATCATCAAAATCGTCGCCGGTACATTGCTGATCACCTGAGAAAGTCCGATGCTGAGCAGATAATGCGCGTAATCCGGCAGGCCGTGGATCTGCGTAAATGCCGGCTGTAGAACCGGCAGGCCTACGATCAGGCGTACATCGATAAACATCACGATGAAAACCAAAATCAGCGGCCAGTCAATGCGCAGCAGAACCCCGCGTGCCAGCAGCAGGAAACATAAAACCACCGCCAGCAAGCCATACAGCGCCAGCCCCAGATCCACACAGGCGATAAACACTACGTACAACGCCACGCAGCAAACCAGTAATCGTTTCTGGAACGGATAGCCCTGATTGCTTTCCAGCTTTTTCAGGCGGTGCGAAGGAAAACAGAACCAGGTGACCGCCAGCAGCGCGACCAGCGTGATCAACGCCAGCGGTGCCATCTGCCCGATGAAATGCAAAAACGATAAACCGGACTTATTCCATAACAGAATGTTTTGCGGATTTCCTATCGGCGTGAGCAGCGAACCGGCATTCACCGCCAGCGCCTCAAATATGATCAACCGCGTCACCGGCAACGACGTCATTTTTTTCAGTGTGATCGTCAGCGGAATAACGATAAACAACGCCACATCGTTGGTCATAAACGTGGAAAGCACCGCCGCCGCCATCACCAGAAACAGCGCCAGCCTGCGTTCATTATCGATAGCGTTGATCATCTTGCGGCCAACAAAATCAAAATAACCGCTGACCTCAACGCCTTTGGTCAGCATCAGTAATCCCAGCAAAGTGACGATGGTGTTCCAGTCAACAAACTGCGGGAACTGGAGGATTTTTGCAGGCTGAAACAGGGTCAGTGCGATACCCAGCACAATCAGAAGATGCAAAAATCTGTCCCGTAAAAAAGGTTTCAATACAGTGCCAAACGCCGCTATCAACATGGTTATTCTTCGCTGAACAAGATGCGCTGACGTTACCCGAAGAATCAAACCTCTGCCACTGCAAAAATGATTTCTCCGCGACATCGCGCAAAAAAAACGAGGCTCATACAGAGCCCCGTCATGATGTTGCGGCACGTCCCGCAAATTGTTTATTTCTCGTCACGTCCGCGCAGGTTTAACCGACCGCAGACTGGACTTTCACTGCACGTCTGTTTCTCTGCCAGCGGAAAACATCTATCAGCAGAAAGATCATCAGACTCGCCCCCATCACCGGCAGTGAAATCGCCAGCCCGAGAGTGATGAAAAAAATCGGGCATTGCAGGCTGAATGGCACGGATCTCCAGGTTTGCAGCAGCGTAACAACCGGATTACCGCCGTCATTGCTGACCGTTCTGCGCAGCCACCACAGGCGATATCCCCAGGCAATCATCACGCAAAGCCCGAGACCAAAAATCACCAGAATGGCCTGATTCCAGATACCGAAGAGAATCCCCATATGCGCATCCACACCCCAGCGGGTCAGTTTGGCGAGCAGAGGAAAATCAGCAAAACGGGTGTGATCGACAATCTGCATCGAACGGGGATCGACTGAAACCGCATCAACCTGCGTTGGCCAGCTGCGGTCGACTTCCGTCACCGTCCAGGCTTTACCGGCTGAATAAGCCGGGCGAATTTCGATTTTATGCGCCTCAATCCCCGAATCACGCGCCGCCTGAACAACGGCATCAAAAACCGGAGAAGAAACTGTGACAGCCTGCGGCACAGCAGGCATTGCGTGTTCTGACATGTCCATTCCCGGCATATCAGGCATGTCTGCCATTTGCGCATGATGCTCCGCATGTTCATCGGCCGGTACAGCCTCTGCCAGCGGATCCAGACTGGTTTTCACGGCAGGCGTCATCCAGCCCATATAAGCGCGCAGTACGCCAATATTGTCTCCAGCCCATTGTGACCACGTCAGACCGGTAGCGGAGAAGAATAGCAAGCCCGCCAGTAATATCAGACCGAGCGAGCTGTGCCAGCGGCGGCTGTTCTGCTGTTTCTCGATTTTCTCACTCAGCTTGCGCGGCATACGGGATTTGCGGCGGCTGCTCAACCACAGGACGACTCCGCCAAGCGCGGCAACCCACAGCCATGAAGCGGCGAGCTCACTGAAAATGCGCCCTGCATCGCCCAGCAACAGGCCACGATGTAAATCATCCAGCCAGGTACGGAAAGGCAAAATGCCGCTGGTGCCGTACACCGTCATGTCGCCCTTCACCGCCAGCGTGATGGGATCGATAAAAATCGCACGGCTTTTGGATGCCCCGAGTTGCGGATCAGAAAACATCACCCGCGTCGTTTCCCCCTCGGACGGTGCCGGTCTGACCGCATAAATCTTTTTATCCTGACCGGTTACGTTTAGTGCCGCATCAATCTGTCGCGAAAGGGGCTGTGGTTCGCCCTGTGAGGACGTAAAGAGAGCATCAGAATAGAGATAATTTTCGAACTGAGGGGTCAGCACATATAACGTGCCGGTCAGTGCCGCGACAAAAATGAACGGGCCCACGAACAGGCCAATGTAAAAATGCACACGGCGCAGCAACGCCATAAAGGCCGCTTGCGCAGGCATTTTTTTACCCGCGCCGGAAGGCAGGTTTGCTGGTTGATTCATAAATCTGATTTCCTGAATTTCAAATAGCACGCCGTCAACAGCGACAAGAATCGCGGTTAACTTGAAAGAAATTATTCAGAGGCAGTTACAGAAAAACAGGCGGTGCGCGGGGTTGGGAATCCGTGAAGAACAATGAAGGGATCAGACGTTGTATGACAGCGCGCGGTGGGGCACGGCTGGAGAAATCCAGCGACCACTGCATCGGCATGGCCTGTAAATCGAGCATCGGTAAATGCACCAGCAGCACGCAATAACCGCACGCGGCATCGCTCATGTCACCGGAAAGCATCGCTTTCACCGCATCCTGTGGCGCTGATTTACAGGTTTGCTTCTGACAATGTTCCATAGATGAGGCGTGATGGTCTGACAACGCCATGTCAGCCATCTCTGCGTCCGGCATATCCATGTCCATATCGGACATCATCATGCCGGGCATCATCATATGCTGCGCACCCTCAGCCACCAGTGATTTGGAAATCACCGGCGCAATAAACAACATCAGGATCGCCACAATTCCGAGCCAGGCCGGAACATGCAGATGTCGATGATGGAGGTGTCTGAGTGAGAGCATTATGTCAACAAGGTGAAAATAAGAAGCGGCTAAATTGTACCTGAATTGTTGAGAAACATATCCAAAATCATTCGAGTTGCATCAAGGTGGCGAGAGAATGAATCCTCAGGAGCTTACAAAAGTAAGTGACTGAAGTGAATGAACGAAGACAACGCAGAGGCGGTTCGAAAGATGATGGATGTAAAAAAGCCCGCTCGGAAGCAGGCTTTTATTCAGACATCAACGACGGGAATTATTTGTCGTTTTTCAGCTTACGCATGACCAGCGTGGCGTTGGTGCCGCCGAAGCCGAAGCTGTTAGACATCACTGTCGTCAGCTCGCGCTGAGTCGGTTTAGTGATGATGTCCATGCCTTCTGCCTGCTCATCGAGAATATCGATGTTGATGCTTGGCGCGATGAAGCCGTGTTCAGCCATCAGCAAGGTGTAAATGGCTTCCTGAACGCCAGCGGCACCCAGAGAGTGACCGGTCATGGCTTTGGTAGAAGACAGCGCCGGGGTTTTATCGCCGAACACTTCACGGATAGCACCCAGTTCTTTCACGTCGCCGACCGGAGTAGATGTCCCGTGCACGTTAACGTAATCGATTGGAGTATCCACGCCGTTCATTGCCATTTTCATGCAACGTACTGCGCCTTCGCCAGATGGAGCCACCATGTCTGCGCCGTCAGACGTTGCGCCGTAGCCAACGATTTCTGCGTAGATGTGTGCGCCACGTGCCAGAGCATGTTCCAGCTCTTCGACAACAACCATACCGCCGCCGCCTGCGATAACGAAACCGTCACGCGCTTTGTCGTAGGTACGGGAAGCTTTGTCTGGTGTTTCGTTGTAGCTGGTGGACAGTGCGCCCATCGCGTCGAATTCACACGCCATTTCCCAGCACAGTTCTTCACCGCCGCCTGCAAACACAACGTCCTGTTTGCCCAGCTGGATCATTTCTACCGCGTTACCGATGCAGTGTGCAGAGGTGGCGCAGGCAGAACTGATGGAATAGTTCACACCGCGAATTTTGAACGGCGTCGCGAGGCAGGCAGAAACGCCGGAGGCCATCGCTTTGGTCACCATGTAGGGACCCACGCCGCGCAGGCCTTTGGCACGCATACCGTCGGAACCCGCAACCTGGTTGCGTGGTGAACCGCCGCCGGAACCTGCAATCAGGCCGGTACGTTCGTTGGAGACCATTTCAGGGGTCAGACCGGAGTCTTCAATCGCCTGTTGCATGGACAGGTAAGCGTAGATCGAGGCATCACTCATGAAACGCACAATCTTACGATCGATAAGGCCTGCGGTGTCTAATTTGACATCACCCCAGACGTGACTACGCATCCCGGCATCTTTCAGCTCTTGCGAGAAGGTGATCCCAGAGCGACCTTCCTGCAGAGATGCAAGAACTTCCTGCTTGTTGTTACCGATGCTCGAGATGATACCCAGGCCAGTAATCACTGCACGTTTCATTTAATACCTCTTGTACTATTCACCATTTGGGATTTCGTCACGCACTCTAGCGTACAGTTGTACGCCGAACAAGTCCGATCAGCAATTCCTTGTGTAAATCGTGGTAAATTTGCGCAGGGTCAAACGCAGCGTTAAACTCCGGCATCGCCTTGAACTGAGAGAGTTTCACGTGAGCCATAACCCGATCACGCCCGCCGAATTAAGCTGGAACGAACAGGGTACACCTGTTTCCCGACATTTTGATGACGTCTATTTTTCCAACCAGAACGGCCTGCTGGAAACCCGTCATGTTTTTCTCAAGGGCAACCATTTTCCGGCGCGTTTTGCCGCGCACCCTCGCCCGCTGTGTATCATCGCGGAGACCGGTTTTGGCACCGGTTTGAACTTTCTGTCGCTGTGGCAGGCCTTCGATGAGTTTCACGCCGAAAACCCTGACGCCACGCTGCAACGTCTGCATTTCATCAGTTACGAAAAATTCCCGCTGTCTGCCCGTGATCTCGCGACTGCGCACACGCAGTGGCCCGAACTCGCTGCGTATTCCGCACAGCTTTGCGAACAATGGCCGATGGCCTTTTCCGGCTGCCACCGCCTGCTGCTGGCGGGCGGACGTATCACGCTCGACCTGTGGTTCGGCGATGTGACTACCCTGCTGCCCGCATGTGACACCAGTATGAATCAGCAGGTCGATGCCTGGTTTCTTGACGGCTTCGCGCCTTCCAAAAACCCCGACATGTGGACCGAAGACTTATTCCGTTCGATGGCGATAATGACCCGTCCGCAAGGCACCTTCGCGACATTTACCGTGGCCGGTTTCGTGCGCCGCGGATTGCAGGACGCAGGTTTTGACATCAGCAAGGTGCCGGGATTCGGCGAAAAGCGGCATATGTTAGCCGGTGTGCTGCCGGCAAAAATTGATGTACCGCATCCCGCGCCATGGTATGTGCGTCCCGCAGCAAAAAATGCCACAGAGTTTGCAGTGTCAGGCGGCGGTGTGGCCAGTGCCGTGTTGTCGCTGGCGTTACTTCGCCGTGGATTTGCCGTCACGCTGTATTGCGCCGATGAAAAACCAGCACTCGGCGCTTCCGGCAACCGTCAGGGCGCGGTCTATCCGCTGCTCAATGGCCGTGGTGATACGCTGGAAAACTTCTTTGCTCACGCCTTCACCTTCGCCCGCCGTCAGTATGCGCAGCTTGAAAAACGGGATGTGCCTTTCGATCACGGCTGGAGCGGCGTGACGCAACTCGGTTATGACGAAAAAAGTCAGGGCAAAATCGACGGGATCCTCAAAGGCGGCTGGCCGGAAGAACTGGCAAAAGGACTGAGTGAAGAAGACGTAGAAGCGTTGTGCGGATTACCGTGCGGCAGCGGCGGCATCACCTATCCGCTCGGTGCCTGGCTATGCCCGGCCGAACTGACCGCCTCACTGATTTCACTTGCCGAAACACAAGGCTTAACCGTGCATTACGGTCATCGCGTGACCGCATTAGAATCTGACGCGGATTCGCAGTGGACGCTGACCTTCGCCGGCGGCCATACGACCCGTCATCAGGCTGTCGTACTGGCGAACGGCGCGGACATTACAGATTTCAGCCAGACGGAAAAACTGCCGGTTTACGCGGTCAGCGGTCAGGTTTCGCATATTCCAACCACACCGGCGCTGAGCAAACTGAAGCAGGTGCTGTGTTACGACGGCTATATGACGCCGGTCAGCCCGCAAAATCAGCATCATTGCATCGGTGCAAGCTATCACCGCGCAGACAAATCCACTGATTACCGCGACGACGATCAGCAGGAAAACCGCCAGCGTCTGATCAGTTGTCTGCCGGAACAGCAATGGCCGCATGACGTGGATGTCAGTGAAGGTGAAGCGCGTAACGGTGTGCGTTGTGCGACGCGGGATCACCTGCCGATGATCGGCTCCGTATCGGATTACGATGCGTTACTGGAAAGTTATAAAAAGCTGGATCTGGATGTTAAGCGCCATCGCCCTGTTGCAGAAGCACCGGTCTATGAAAACTTGTTCCTGTTTGGTGCGCTGGGCTCACGCGGGCTAAGTTCCGCACCGCTGGGTGCAGAAATACTGGCCGCGCAGATTGCCGGTGAACCGATACCTATGGACAGCGAAACGCTGGCAGCATTGAACCCGAACCGCATGTGGGTCAGAAAACTGCTAAAAGGCCGCCCGGTCGAATCACATTAACCCGCCCCTTCTCAGGCAATAAAAAAGCGCAGCCGGTTAATCCGTCGCTGCGCTTTTTTTTACTGAAAAGAGATTACTGAGGGAGAGATGCCTGATATAAATTTTCCCACATCCCCTGCACCAGAAGCTGATCGCGCGGTGAAAGTTCACCGGCTCTGATGGCTTTGTCCAGACCATCCTGAACACGAATTTTCAACGCTTCGGCGGTGTGTTCACCGTTCTCTTCCGCTTCTGCCACGGCGACGGTCAGGTGGCCTCGCAGATAGCCACTGGCAAATAACTCATCGTCGCTGGCGCTTTCGACCATATCGTCGATCAGCGTTAAAATCCGCGTTTCAAATTCTGCGATCATTACTCTTCCTCTCGTGTTCAGTTCTTATTCGATCGGCTGCAATGCTGGGAAATCTGCAGGCGTCAAAGGGGCCGTATTGTAAAACGATTGTAGCGCTTTAATAAAGCGCGCCGGTCTTTCAGGGATGCCCTGCTCCAGCATACGCAACACTTCTTCACGGACTTTATTCTGAAAACCCACGCGGTCCGGCTCGAAATCGCCGCTCAGGTTGTCACAACTGACGTTGAAATTAAAACCCGCCGCCGCGCAGAACAGCCATTCGTAAGATTGTGGTTTGATTTCCACTTTCTCAAATTCACTTTGCGTTTGTGCGTCACGACCGTCCGGGCAATACCAGTAGCCGAAATCCACCAGTTTATGGCGCTCAGCACCGGCCACGCACCAGTGAGAAATTTCATGCATGCCGCTGGCGTAATAACCGTGCGCGAACACAATGCGGTTAAACGGTTCTTGTTCATCAGCAGGCAGATAGATCGGTTCGTCGTCGCCTTTCACTAAGCGAACGTTAAATTCCTCAAAAAAGCAGGAATCAAAAATGTCGATCAATTGATGATAGTTATGTGTTGCAGTCGAATCAGACATAATTGCAGTGAAACTCGTTAAAGTAAGATCAGGGGCGACAATATACCCCTGTTTAAACGCGTGTTTTCATGACTTCGGGCAAGCATTCTGCTGCTCCGGACATTATAAATGCAGGCTTAACCACTGATGAATTTCGGCACCATGATTGTCGTAAATCAGCTTGCAGCTCATGACGACGGAAACAGCGACCACCATCGGGCGGATCATCTTCTGCCCCTTACTAAGCACCATACGTGCGCCCAGTCTTGCGCCGATAAACTGTCCGGCGGCCATCACAAATCCCAGCACCCAAATCACTTTGCCGCCCAGTATAAAGAAGATCAGGCCGCCCAGGTTTGAAGTGAAATTCAGGACTTTCGCATGTGCCGTGGCTTTTGCCAGGTTAAACCCGCATAACGTCACGAAGGCCAGCGCGTAGAAAGAACCGGCACCGGGACCAAAAAATCCATCATAGAAACCAACACAACCGCCGCCCACCAGCGCATAAGGCAGTGCATTTAGGCGTCTTGCCCGGTCACTTTCGCCAAGCCGTGGCGTCAGTAAAAAATATAAACCGATGCAGATGATCAGCAGCGGTAACACCTGACGCAACATGTCCGCGCGAAGATGCTGGATGAGGATCGCGCCAATCACCGAACCGGCAAAGGTACAGGCAATATTCAGCTTCTGATCGTTAAGATCCACCACGCCACGCCGCACAAAGTACAGACTGGCAGAAAAGGATCCCCCTATAGACGATAGCTTATTGGTCGCAATCGCCTGAGCTGGCGGAACCCCCGCCGCGAGCAGCGCTGGCAGGCTGATCAGCCCGCCGCCGCCCGCGATGGAATCTATGAAACCGGCAAACAGTGCAACGAAAAATAAAACGACTAAAACCCACGGGGCAACAATCAACCAGTCCATTTTTCTGTCAGCTCGCTATGCGTGGCGAAGAGTAAGTGAAACCTGTTAAAGAACGTGTTTATCCAGCAGCGCCTGACATGATGGCGGCAACGGAGGCGGCTCTTTTTTCACAGAGGTTCCGCTGCCCGGTTTAGGCGGCAGGAACCAGCTTTGCAGCTCAGCGCCACAACCATTACCCGGAGGTGGCGGTGCCTGATTCTCACACTCGAGATTACCGACCGGACAACGCAGGCGAACATGCATGTGTGCGCGATGACCAAACCACGGACGCACTTTATGCAGCCACTCACGATCCGTTCCGGCATCCAGACATAATTGCTGTTTAATGGCCGGATTGACGAAGATCCGCACGACGTCTTTATCCTGCGCGGCCATTTTGATCAGCGTTTCAATCCGTGGCTGCCACTGGCTCTTCACAATGGATTTACCGTTAGCACTGACCAGATCGATAGGCTGCGGTTTGAGCAGCATCTGCTCGCTCCAGCGCTGGCGCGGCAGTTGCAGCCAGATATCCACATCCAGCCCTGACTGATGGCTGGCGTGACCGCTGCTGAAACGACCACCGGCTGGCATCGCCATATCACCGACCAGCATTGTGCCCAGGCCTTTTTGCTGCGCCTGAGTGCCGAGACGGGTAATAAAGGCCAGTAAATCCGGCTGCCCGAAATAACGGCGCTGATCGGTGCGCATGACCTGATAAGCCGGCGAGTTCAGCGGCAATGGCTGAGCGCCAACCTGACAACCATTGGCATAGCTGCCGATCGCTTCAGGCGTGCCTGCAACAGGATGGGTGATTTTCTGCCACGGCGTTGCTGCCATCGCAGGTGCGCAAAGCGCCAGCGCCAGAAGACCGGCGCTGACGGCTTTTATCGCTGCAAATGTGCGTAAGGTTTTCATCAATGGATTACCAGCGTGGCACGGAAGAATGAACGTCGCCATTCTGGGCGCGCTGACGCAATAAGTGATCCATCAGCACGATCGCCATCATCGCTTCGGCAATTGGCACGGCGCGGATACCCACGCAAGGATCATGACGACCTTTGGTGATCATCTCGACCTGCTCGCCTTCGCGGTTAATCGTGCGTCCCGGAACGGTGATGCTGGAGGTCGGTTTCAGCGCCAGATGAGCAACAACCGGCTGACCACTGCTGATCCCGCCAAGAATGCCGCCCGCGTGGTTGCTTTCGAAACCGTTCGGTGTGATTTCATCACGGTTTTCACTGCCGCGTTTATTCACCACCGCAAAGCCGTCACCGATTTCCACGCCTTTAACCGCATTGATGCTCATCAGCGCGTGCGCCAGATCGGCATCCAGACGGTCAAACACCGGCTCGCCAAGACCGACCGGCACGTGATCTGCTACGACGGTGATTTTAGCGCCGATGGAATCGCCTTCTTTTTTCAACGCGCGCATCAGTTCATCCAGCGCTTCGAGCTTGCTTTCATCCGGACAGAAGAATGGGTTGGTTTCGACCAGGTCCCAGTCTTTCAGTTCACAGGTGATATCGCCCATCTGGGACATATAACCGCGCACTTTAACGCCAAATTTTTCCAGCAGATATTTCTTGGCAACCGCGCCAGCAGCAACGCGCATCGCCGTTTCACGGGCAGAAGAACGGCCGCCGCCACGGTAATCGCGCACGCCGTATTTTTGTTCGTAGGTGTAATCCGCATGTCCCGGACGGAACACGTCTTTGATCGCGCTGTAATCCTGAGAACGCTGATCGGTATTCTGGATAATCAGACCGATGCTGGTGCCGGTGGTCACGCCTTCAAAAACGCCGGAAAGAATTTTAACTTCATCGGCTTCGCGGCGCTGCGTGGTGTAACGCGAGGTGCCCGGACGACGACGGTCGAGATCGTGTTGCAGGTCTGCTTCGGTCAGCGCAATACCCGGCGGCACGCCGTCAATAATACAGCCCAGTGCCACACCGTGGGATTCGCCAAAAGTAGTGACGCGGAAAAACTGCCCAATACTGTTCCCTGCCATCACGGCTCCTTAACCATTATGTTGATTGTTTTCTGAATGACCGGTAATGAACCGGCCATTATTTTTTAGTCGATCAATCGCAATTTTTTGATCAGTCGCGGTACGCTTTGAAATGTTCAGCGCAATCTATCAGCTGCTGCCTGGTCAGCATGAATACGCCGTCGCCACCGTTTTCAAATTCCAGCCAGGTGAACGGAATATCAGGATACTGGTCCATCAGATGCACCATGCTGTTACCCACTTCGCACACCAGCACGCCGTTATCGGTCAGGTAATCCGGCGCACAGGACAGAATGCGGCGGGTCAGTTTCAGGCCATCGCTGCCGGAAGCCAGACCCAGTACGGGCTCGTGGCGATATTCCTGCGGCAGGTCAGACATATCTTCTTCATCCACATACGGCGGATTGGTCACAATCAGGTCGTACTGCAACGCAGGCAATTCGCGGAACAGGTCAGAGCGGATTGGGGTCACCCAGTTCTCGATGCCGTGCGTGTCGATATTGCGCTCGGCCACTGCCAGCGCGTCGGCAGAAATATCTACCGCATCCACTTCGGTTTCCGGGAACGCGTAAGCGCAGGCGATAGCGATACAGCCGCTGCCGGTACACATATCGAGAATATGCTGCGGTTTATCCTGCAGGATCCCGGCGAAACGGTTGTTGATAAGTTCACCAATCGGCGAACGCGGCACCAGCACGCGTTCATCGACATAAAACTCCATGTCGCAGAACCAGGCTTTGTTAGTCAGATAAGCGACCGGTACGCGTTCGTTAACACGGCGGATCACGCGCTCAACAATACGGTGCCGCTCGCTGGAAGTCAGACGCGCGGTGTGCATATCTTCAGGAATGTCGAGCGGCAAAAACACGCTTGGCAACACCAGCTGCACTGCTTCGTCCCACGGGTTATCGGTGCCGTGACCGTAATAGACATTGGCCGCGTTCAGGCGGCTGACGGTCCAGCGCAGCATATCCTGAATGGTATGCAGTTCACTGACAGCTTCGTCGACGAAAATTTTGTCCAATTTTATTCTCCAGGCAGTGCACGGGTTTTTAACAGACGTTTAACCCATTATTTGCCGCATAGTTTGCCACGAAGCCCGCCACAAATCAGCAGCTAGTCAACGCACTTGCGCGATGTCTCGAAGAATTTAACCCTGAGTTTTCTTTAAACCGCAGGGCGACGGAAGGTACACTGTGTGGATTGAGCGAAAATGACGATGAAATGATGAAGAAAAAGCACCTGCTCAGCCCGGAAGAAACGGCGTTATTCCGCGAGGCTGTACCGGGCGTCAAGCGCCTGAAAAACGATACAATTATGCACCGACCGCCGCGAAAAAAGGGGGCTGAACTGTCACCTAAAAAGCTGATTCAGGAGCAGGTGGACGCGAGTTATTATTTTTCTGATGAATTCCAGCCGATGTTGCAGGAAGAAGGTCCGGTTCGCCATATCCGGCCAGACGTCAGTCATTTTGAGTTGAAAAAATTACGCCGCGGGGATTATTCGCCAGAGTTGTTTCTTGATTTACACGGCTTAACGCAGAAAGAAGCCAAGCAGGAATTAGGTGCGCTGATCGCCGCCTGCCGCCGCGAGCACGTCCATTGCGCCTGCGTGATGCACGGTCACGGCAAACATATTCTCAAACAACAAACGCCTTTATGGCTGGCGCAACATCCTGACGTCGAAGCCTTCCACCAGGCGCCTAAAGAACTCGGTGGCACCGCCGCCCTGCTGGTGCTGGTAGAACTGGACGACAAAATCAGCTGACCCATCCCGACGTTCAGAAACGAGAAAGGCACAGCCAAAGCTGTGCCTTTCTTTTGTCTGTCGCTGAACTGTCTGTCTCAGAACAGATCCCCTAAATAATTCGGATTGCAGCAAGGCGGCAAGTGAACGCATCCCCGGGAGCATAGATAACTATGTGACCGGGGTAAGTGAGCGCAGCCAACGCATCTGCAATGCGAAGTATGACGGGGATTATACCTTAGCCATTACCTGGCATGGGCTGAACTGCCAGTCAAAGCTGCCCTGCCCGGTTTCACCGTTTAACTCGATGCTGGCCATGGCTGACGTGGCGAACATCGGCGGGCAAACGCCAGGACAGAGTTCTGCAACCAGATAACCGACCAGCGGCAGGTGAGACACCACCAGCACGGCACTGACGCCGGTCAGCGCCAGATGTTGCAGTTCACTGGCGACCAGAGCAGGATCACCGCCCGGCGTCAGTTCCTTGAGAATATCAATTTCTACGTTTTCAGGCAGAGACAGACACTGGCGAACTTTTTCAAGCGTCTGCTGCGCACGCAGATACGGACTGACCAGAACACGATCAATTTTGACGCCACGACCATTCAGCCAGGCCGCCATATGTACTGATTCGTCACATCCGCATTCGCTTAACGGGCGAACTGAGTCGCTTGCAGCTTCGAGCACTGCATCACCGTGACGCATAATTACAACTTGCATATTGCACCGCTTTTGTTAACAAAAATAGCGCTATACAGAAACGCCGTGCGTGCTGTATTACCCATTGCCCAGCTGTTTTTCATCATATTTCAAATGACCTTTCTCATTACAAGATAGCTGTAAGGCAGTACATCCACTTAACCGGCTGTGCCCACATGCTTTGCATGGTAAGTATCAGCGGTCGGGCATTTTGCCTGAAAGTTCACGTAAAGAAAACGCTGTTTTTTACACCAACACTTACTGCTTGTAAACTGCTCAGGCGATTATTTAACCACTTGGGTTGTAGATCAATCGTTTGGGATTGTTTCTGTACAAAGTCAGTCTCACCATAAAAAAGATCCCGCAGGCCTTCGGCTGGCCACAAGCAGGATCTATTCCAGATTCCCGCGAAACTCAGTAATAAGCAGTGACAGCTGTCACACTTTACTGACCTTTTCACCGGGGCCGTCTGTCAAAAAACAGGGCTCGCCCTGCTCAGCCCTGCGCACCAGCCCTTCGCATGGCCGGAAATGCTCGCCATAGCGTTGCGCCAGCTGATCCAGCGTTTTCACCACGTTCGCTGCACCGAGCGTGTCTATGTAACGGAACGGACCACCACGGAATGGCGGGAAGCCAATGCCGAACACTGCCCCCAGGTCACCATCCCGCGCACTGCGGATCACCTGTTCATCCAGACAACGTACCGCTTCGTTAAGCATCAGCATCACACAGCGCTGCGCAATCTCTTCTTCCGACTGCTGCGCTTTCGGCGTGACATTCAGCAGCCGGTAAACCGCAGGATCGACCTGTTTCTTCTTCGCCGTCCGGCCTTTTTGCCCGTAGAGATAGAAACCTTTGCCGTTCTTACGCCCTTTGCGATCGTCTTTCAGCACAGCATCAAAACCCGATGGCGCAGCAAAACGCTCACCAAATGCATCCACCAGAATCGGACCTATTTTAGTGCCGACATCAATACCGACTTCATCCAGCAACTGTATCGGGCCGACCGGAAAACCAAAATTCACCAGCGCTTTATCGATGTGATCGACGGGTTCGCCCGCCAGCAAACAGCGGGCAGCTTCATTGATGTACGGCGCCAGAATGCGGTTTACGTAGAATCCGGCGCTGTCGCCGACCACAATCGCTGTTTTCCCCTGTTTCTTCGCCAGGGAAACTGTGGTCGAAATCGTCTGCGCACTGGTTCCTGCATGGGGTATCACTTCCACCAGCGGCATCTTATCCACCGGACTAAAATAGTGCAGGCCGATCACCTGTTCAGGCCGGCTGGCCTGCTCTGCAATCTTATGGATAGGCAGTGAAGATGTGTTTGAAGCAAATATTGTGCGCGGAGCGGCGTTATTTTCGATTTCCGCCACCATCGACTGTTTGAGAGACAAATCCTCAAACACCGCTTCCACCACGATATCAATCTGCGCAAAACCGCTGTAATCGGTGGTGCCGGAAATCAGCATCATCTGGCGTTGCTGTTCATTACGGGTCAGCCTGCGGCTGCGCACCTTTTTCTCCAGCAAATCCCAGCTGTATTTCAGCGCATGACGGATGCCTTCCTGATTAATATCTTTGATGCGTACCGGCAGTCCGGCTTTGGTGGCAGTCACGTTGGCGATACCACCGCCCATCAGGCCGCCGCCCAGAATGCCCACACGGCGTACCGGCAAGGGTTCGGCATCGCCACCCTTCTCTTTTTTGAGCGCAGTGGATGCGAAAAACAGGCCGCGCAATGCCGCCGATTCCGGCGTCATGACCAGTTCGCCAAAGGCTTTCGCTTCAGCCTGATAGCCGTTGCCGCTGCCCTGATCGAGACCGGTTTTCACCACATCAATAATTTTTTCGGTCGCAGGGTAATTGCCGTGCGTTTTGGCACGGGTTTGTTTGCGTACAAAATGGAACAGCACACTTTTGCCCAACGGGCCACCGGCCAGCCGCGCCTGCCACGGCAATGGCGGACGTGACTGATGCCCTTTCGCCACGCGCTCAAGTGCCGTTTGCAGCAAAATTGAATAAGGTACCGCGTCATCCACCAGTCCCATTCTCAGCGCCTGTTTCGCGCGAATGCTGCGACCGGTAAGCATCATATCCAGTGCTTTCGGCGCACCGATTAAACGCGGAAGACGCTGTGTGCCGCCGGAGCCCGGCAGCAGGCCAAGCTGCACTTCCGGGAGGCCGAGTTGCGTTTTATCATCGAGGGAACAGACGCGTGAATGACACGCCAGCGCCAGTTCAAGTCCGCCGCCCAGACAGGCACCGTGGATGGCCGCAACAACGGGCACCGGAAACGAAGCGATCTGCGACATCACCGTCTGCCCTTTTCGCGCCAGATTGCTGGCCTCATCGGCGCTCTTACAACCCGATATCATGGTGATATCCGCACCGGCAATAAATGAGTCGGATTTACCGGAAACCAGCACCAGCCCCTTCAGACTGGGATATTGCTGGGCTTTTTGCAGAATGGTACAAATTTGTTGAGCGAATTCAGACTTTAAGGTATTCACCTTTTCGCCGGGAACGTCGATGGTGATAATCCCGATGTGATCCGCGGTGAACATCAGTGAAAAAGCAGAAACCGGTTCTGCCGGAGTGATTTCCGGAATGTTTGGGTTTTCCATATTATCCCTCATTGCGCTGCCTCCAGAATCATTGCTGCGCCTAAGCCACCGGCGGCACAGGCCGTCGTCAGCCCGTATTTTCCGCCACGACGGCGTAATTCATGCAAAGTCTGGGTGATCATTCGTGCGCCAGTCGCGGCAAAAGGATGGCCGTAAGCCAGTGATCCGCCCAGAACGTTAAATTTATCCCAGTCTATTTCGCCAACTGCCTGACTGCGGCCAAGTTTCTCACGGGCAAATTCATCACTGGCTAACATTTTGATATTCGCCAGGGTCTGCGCGGCAAATGCTTCGTGCATATCAATCAGGTCAAGATCACCGAGCGTCAGACCGGCACGATCCAGCGCCAGCGGCGTGGCATAAGCCGGACCAAGCAGCATGTCTTCCCACACGTCGATGGCGGCAAACGCAAAACTTTTCAGATAACCGAGAGGCTGCAAACCGAGTTCACGCGCCCGCGATTCGCTCATCATCAGTACCGCGGCCGCGCCGTCGGTCAGCGGCGTACTGGTCGCGGCGGTCACGGTGCCGTGTTTGCGATCAAACGCCGGACGCAATTTGGCGTATTGCCCGATTTCAGAATTCAGGCGGATGTTGTTGTCTTTTTGCAGCACTTCACGGTAAGGCGGAACCTGCGCGGCCATCACCTGAGAATTCAGATAGCCCTGCTCCCACGCCTGTGCCGCCAGCGTGTGAGAACGGTGCGCGAGTTCATCCTGCTGTTCGCGGGAAATATTATGACTTTTCGCCATCTGTTCCGCAGTATCGCCCATGCGCAGACCGGTGGAATATTCTGCTACGGCAGGCGGCACCGGCATCAGGTCGCGCAGTTTAAGTTTGCTGAAAATGGACAGACGCTGCGACAGCGTGCGCGCTTTGTTGACGTCCACCAGGGCGCGGGCGAGACGTTTGCTGACGCCAATCGGCAGAACCGAAGACGAATCGGCTCCGCCTGCAATCCCGATGCTGATCGTGCCGCTCATAATGCTTTCCACGACGTTGGCGATCGCCTGAAAACTGGTGGCGCAGGCACGCGAAACGCTGTAGGCGTCAGTCGACACATTCATGCCGGTGCCGAGGACGATTTCGCGCGCAATATTTGGTGCTTCCGGCATCTGCACGACTTGCCCGAATACCAGCTGATCGATGATCTTCGGGTCGATCCCACTTTTCGCCAGTAACTCACTGACCACTATTTTGCCGAGGTCTACGGCGGGAATGCCGTGATAGGCGGTGGCCTGTTTGGCAAACGGCGTACGCAAACCATCGACAATCGCAATGCGATCGCCTTCACGTGTCACCAGTGGAATGACTTTATTCATACAAGCTCCTGAGAAAAAATAGGGTCTTAAGAGGTCAGACCTGATAACTCAGTTTTAACTATGTATTTACATTTGGCAAAGTGAAAGGCAATGAAGTGCGAGCAACAGCAAATTTTTCTGAAATAAGAATGAGAAGAAAGGCAGCGGGCAGAAATAGCAGACAAAAAAATACCGCTTATATAAGCGGTATTACAATTTAAAACTTCCCCTAAATAATTTGAGTCTCAGAAAGGCGGCAATCGAAGTAATCCCGATGAGCTGACATAAGTCAGTGATTCGGGTTACTGAGTGCAGCCAACGCATCTGCGGCTCAAAGTATGACGGGGATCAGCGCAAGGCTAACTGGAAGATCATGGTTTCTGCCTGGCAGCTGAAAGTGAAATCGATATTCAGCTCAACGCCGCCTTCCACTTTTTCGATACGGCTCTTGATTTCGCAAGGCTCGGATTCGACGCCACGTGCGCGTTCGGTCAGGGCTTCCAGCGTCTCTTTAGCCTGTGCTTCATTTTCAAAAACGCGGCTGTAAGATGCGGTGCAATCGGTGTTATCCATGATGGTGCCCACATCAACACAGCAGCAGGCTGCGGTTTCTTCTGCGCCGCATTTGTTGATGGAGTGCAGAGGTTGGGTGGATTTAGAGGACATGGTTACGTCAGACATAATTTTCTCCCCGGCATCAACGGCAACGTCCACCGTCTGGCCTGTTTGCGAATAAAGTTTTATTTCCAGCCTGTATTTTACGCCACCGTTCTGGCAACACACTAGCACTTACTTATTATGTGCCTTTGAAGTGATCCAGATCACGTATATGTAAGTAATCGATTAAAACTACGTCATCGTTCTCACTTTAACGTTTCTTAATTGAACTTTTATTGTTGGTTTTTTGTTAAGTGGATCCAATTTCTTGCATCATTTCTTAAATATCAATGAAACATTATTGCAACTACACCACAGGTCAGACCTATACTTCGCTCACTGGTCTGATTTGTCAGACTGATAACGAACCCTACAATCCCGCGCTCATTGTTACTTGATGTAACATTGTTTGATAAAAAACATAATATTGAGGTTTTGGTCATGAACCAGAAAAACCTGTTTAAAAGATCAGCTCTGGCAGCTGCAGTGGCAATTGTTTCCTCCAACGTATACGCGGCAGGTTTTCAGTTAAATGAATATACTGCTGCGGGTTTAGGTCGTTCATTCTCAGGCGAAGGTGCTATTGCTGACACCGCCGCATCCGGTAGCCGTAACCCGGCAACCATGACCATGTTTAATCGTCCGGCGTTTTCTATGGGCGCGATTTATGTCGACCCGGACGTCAGCGTGACGGGGAAATCCCCGGTCACCGGTGCCAGCACCAGTGATGATAATATTGCGCCAAATCAGTGGGTGCCGAATATCCACTTTATTATGCCGCTGGATGATCAATGGGCGGTTGGCGCATCTGCGACGTCTAACTACGGTCTGGCGACAGAATTTAGCGATAACTATCCGGCAGGCCCGATTGGCGGTGAAACAGATCTCACCACCATAAACACTAACTTAAGTGTTGCTTACCGTTTGAACCAGAATTTCAGCTTCGGTTTGGGCTTTGATGCCGTCTACGCGAAAGCAAAAATCCGTCGTACTGCCGGTGAACTGGTGCCGATTAAAACCGGCGGCTTACTGCCAGCAGATACTGAAGCCGCCAAGCTGAAAGGCGACGAGTGGGGCTACGGCTGGAACGCCGGTATTCTTTATGAAGTCGATGACAATAACCGTTACGGCTTTACTTATCGCTCAGAAGTTAAAATCGACTTTGACGGCGAATACCGCAACGGCATTCCTCAGGCGTTAGGCGGCACGGGCGGTCACACCGTTCCGGGTTCCCTGACCCTGAACCTGCCAGAAATGTGGGAAGTGTCCGGTTATAACAAAGTGGCACCGAAATGGGCGATTCACTACAGCCTGGCTTACACCAGCTGGAGCCAGTTCCAGGAGCTGAAAGCTACCGGTTCTAACGGCCAGACCCTGTTCCAGAAAGAAGAAGGCTACCATGATGCTTATCGCATCGCGTTAGGTACCACGTATTACTACGATGATAACTGGACGTTCCGTACCGGTATCGCCTTCGATGACAGTCCGGTTCCGGCTGATAACCGCACCATTTCTATCCCGGATCAGGACCGCTTCTGGATTTCTGCGGGTACCACGTATGCCTTCAATAAAGATGCATCCGTCGATGTGGGTGTGTCTTACATGCATGGCCAGACGGTGAATATCAGCGAGAAAGTGGCTGATGGCGTGCCGAACTATGAATTCCAGGCTAAAGGCACCGCTATGCTGTACGGCGCTAACTTTAACTATAGCTTCTGATGAACCACAGCTTCTGATGAGCTGAATGTTACGTCAGATATGAAAAAAGCGCCGAAAGGCGCTTTTTTTGTATCTCCGGAACCGTTATTCCGAGTCGATATCTTTCAGGTCGCCCTGAATCAATGCCGCGTTCGGGTTTTCCTGTGGCGTCAGCTGACCGCCTCTTGCCAGGAAGTCGTGACGCTGGAAGTAAGCTTCACGGATAAACAGATACGGATCAGAAGAGTTACGGATCAGACCATCTGAATCGAGAAGTTCTGCTCGGGTTTCGACGCCTTCCAGTACCCATTTACCGGCTGACATCCAGAATGTCAGATAGCTGAGCATCGGATACAAATCATCCACCAGATCGCCACCTTCGTCACGCACAGTCGCGCTGCCGTAACCAGGCAGAACCACGTACGGACCGTATCCGACACCATAATGACCGAGCGTGCTACCGAAGCCCTGGGCTTCTTCGCGTGCCAGTTTCGGGTTCGCCATACCGGCCACGTCAATCAGACCGCCCATCCCCAGAAGCGTGTTCAGGAAGAAACGGTTGAAGTGGATTGCAGCACGGTACGGATCGCCTTTCAGCAAGGAGTTGACCATGCTGGCGGGTTCATCGAGGTTGCTGAGGAAGTTACTGGTCCCGTTACGCGCCGGTTGTGGCACGTAATCACGCCATGCGACGGCAACAGGCCGCACAAGGTAAGGATCCATATAGTTATAGTTGAAGTCGAACATCACCCGGTTGAAACCTTCGAGCGGATCAGAACGTCCCTGCTGTTCGCTGTCCGAAGATCCGGATGTACCGGCACAACCGACCAGTAAAACTGTCGCAAACGCCAGCCCAGTCAGGCGTAAGTTCATGGATATCTCCCTGTTTTTGATCGTCGGTTCCTGATTAAGGAACCTGCTGATTAATCTCAATGCTGACCTGACCGTTGCCGGAAAAATCAGTCAGCGGACTGTCGCCGTACCAGTCACCTGAGGCTGGCGTTGCCAGACCATTCTGTGAAATACGAACGCGTACTTTTAATTGATGCAGCGAAGAAAGCAAGCGTTCCGGCATCATTGCGTTACTGTCATCGACAGTAATCGCCAGCGGGAAGCGGCTCAGCGGCAGCTTTTTCACCGCAACCGGTACCGGACTGCTGCCATCTGTCACGGAAATAAAGACCGTGCCATTCTGCGGAAGTTTCTGCTGCGCATCCGCAGAAAGCGTCACGTTTACCGCCAGTTTAACCTGATCAAGACCGGCTTTTTGTTTTGCCTGCGCAATACTGGCGTTAACCATCTCAAGGCGTTTATCACCGGCTGGCAGGATTTTCTGCATAACTTCCCACGCGCCAATGGCTTGCGGATAATGACCCTGCTCATATTCATTATAGGCCAGCAGACTTAACACACGCAGATCACCCTGAGATTTTTCCAGCATACTGCGTAAAAGATTGCCGCCGGTAAGGTTATCTTGCGGATCAGAAGAACGGGTCAGCACTTCGGCATAACCCAGTTTCACTGACATGTCGTTCGGCGCAAGCTGATACGCATGAGCATAAGCCTGTGTCGCGGTGGCGGCATTATTGAGCGCCATCCCCACGCGACCAAGCATCACCCAGTCCTGCACATTATCCGGATTTGCCTGTAAATCGGTACGCAATCCGAGCCCTAAATCCTGCACATCCGCAGCGGTCAGCGGCGCACCATGATCATCGGCAATACGATGGCGCAAATCCGGCATGTGCTGCATGACCTGATTCCACGCACTCACCTGGCCCAGACCTCCGGCATAGAGATATAAACCCAGCGTGATGATCACCAGCAGGATAGCGCCGGGCACCAGCGTCCAGCGGCCAATTGGCTGAATGGCCGCAGGCGCCTGACCCGCCGGAATATCGGTCAGTAAGTTTTCCTGCAATTCCTGAATATGCGCCGGACGCTCGTCTACCACGCCCTGCGCTTCGTCTTCTTCCAGCTCAGTCAGACGGTGATGATAAAACGCTTTATTCAGCGCATCGCGGGACGTGTGTTCCGCGCGGTCGCCGCGAATAACCGGCACAATAAACAGCGCCAGTGCAACAACCAGCATCACTACAATGCACAGCCAAAAAATACTCATGATCCTTTCCTGTCGCTGTCTTTAAGTAACTGCGCCAGGCGCTGTCTCTCTTGTTCTGACATTTCTTCGGTCGTATTTTGCAAACGCACTTCGCCCCGGCGGGAACGCATAAAAATCATGGCTGCGCCGATAATGACCACCAGCACCGGCCCGAGCCACAATATAAAGGTGGATGGCGTCACCGGCGGTTCGTAGGTCACAAAGTTGCCGTAACGTGCGACCATGTAATCCACGATTTGCTTTTTGTTCTGCCCCTGCTGAAGCAGCTGGAAAACTTTGGTGCGCATATCCGCCGCGATAATAGAATCCGACGCCGCAATATTGGTGTTCTGACATTTCGGACAGCGCAGCTGCGCTGTGATATCACGGTATTCCTGCTCCTGAGCCGGAGAGGAAAACTGATAAGTATCAATGGCCGCGAAGGCGCTGATACTCACCATCATGCCCAGCAGCAAAGCAGGTAAGGAAGAAATCAGCCTCATGCATTGCCTCCGTATTTTTTGTACAGCGGCAATACTTCGTTCTGCCAGACTTTCTCATTCAAATCACCGGCATGGCGATAACGAATAATACCCTTTCCGTCGATCAGGAAGGTTTCCGGCGCACCATACACACCGAGGTCGAGTCCTAACATACCGTCGCCGTCGTACAGACTCAGCATGTAAGGATTGCCCAGTCTATTGAGCCAGCTGACCGCTTTCTGCCGGTCGTCTTTGTAGTTCAGGCCAACCACGCGTACACCTTTCGCCGCCAGCGTATTCAGATAATCATGCTCGGCGCGGCAGGTCGGGCACCAGGTCGCCCAGACGTTGAGCAACATGGGTTTGCCGTCGCGCAATACCGACTGATCGTAGGTTTTACCGGCCTGTGCCAGTGATTCCAGTTTGAACACCGGCACCGGTTTGCCGATCAGCGCAGATTCCAGCAGCGTCGGATCGTCGCCGTTGGCATTGCGCGTCAGTTGCACCAGAAAAGCCGCAGCCAGCGCCAGGAACAAGATCAGCGGAATAAAGAGGAGTTTACGGTTCATGCTTCTTCAGCCTCTGCCAGACCTTGTTTCTTGAGTTTTTTACTCATGCGATAACGCGGATCGAGAATACACAGTACGCCGCCGGCCGCCATAAACAGGCCGCCCAGCCAGATCCAGCGGACAAACGGTTTGTAGTACAAACGCACCGCCCACGAGCCGTCGTCCATCTCCTCACCCAGCGCTGCATACAGATCACGCGCCAGATTGCCGTCGATCGCCGCTTCAGTCATCATGCTGCGCGCCACACTGTAGAAGCGTTTTTCAGCATGCAGCGTGGTGACTTTCTTGCCGTTCTGCGTCACATCGATATTCGCCTCACCGCCGGTATAGTTCGGGCCGGTGATGTCGCGAACGTCGCGGAAGATAAAGTGATAATCATGAATATCCACGGTATCGCCGGACTTCATGCGCACATCACGTTCAACACTGTAATTCTGGCTAAAGGCGATGCCGATAACGGTCACCGCTACGCCGAGATGGCCGAGCACCATGCCCCAGTGGCTGCGGGAAAGTTTGGTCAGGCCGCGCCAGAACGAATGACGGTGCGTCGCGCGCTCGTGCAGTTCCATCAGCGTGAGCACAATCACCCACACCGACATCAGCAGACCGACCACGGTCATGCCAACAATTTTGTCCTGCAACAACCACGGCAGAAGAATCGACAAGACAAGCGTGACGACCAGCGCAACACCCAGACGACGCCACAGTTTGCTGGGCTCATCACGACGCCAGCGCACCAGCGGGCCGATCCCCAGCAGCAATGCCAGCGGAGCCATCAGCCAGGTAAACATCGTATTAAAGAAAGGTTCGCCGATAGAAATACTGCCCAGTCCGAGCTGTTTGTGGATAAGCGGCAACAATGTTCCGAGCAATACCACCAGCATCGCCGCCACCAGCAGCACGTTATTACCCAGCAGATAGCTTTCGCGAGAGTGCAATTCGTGCCGGCTTGGCGCACGCACCGAATTGCCTTTGAAGGCATACAGCAGCAGCGAGCCGCCGATCACAATCACCAGATACGCGAGAATAAACATGCCGCGCGCCGGATCTGAGGCAAACGAGTGAACCGAAACCAGCACGCCGGAACGCACCAGGAACGTCCCGAGCAGACACAGTGAGAAGGCGGTGATCGCCAGCAGCACCGTCCAGGCTTTAAACGTCCCGCGTTTTTCGGTCACGGCCAGGGAGTGGATCAGCGCTGTCCCGGCGAGCCATGGCATAAAGGAGGCATTCTCAACCGGATCCCAGAACCACCAGCCGCCCCAGCCTAATTCGTAATACGCCCAGGCAGAACCGAGCACGATACCGATGGTCAGAAATACCCACGCAGCTTGTGTCCACGGACGCGACCAGCGCGCCCACGCGGTGTCCAGACGTCCGGCCATCAGCGAGGCAATGGCAAACGCGAACGCCACTGAGAAACCGACGTACCCCATGTACAGCAATGGCGGATGGAAAATCAGCCCGATATCCTGCAACACCGGATTCAGATCACTGCCATCTACCGGGAAATTCGGCAGCGAGCGGATAAACGGATTCGACGTCAGCAAAATAAACAGCAGGAATCCGCCGGTGATCATGCCCATCACTGCCAGCACGCGCGACACTGCATCCTGCGGCATACGGCGGCTGAACAATGCCACGGCGAGCGTCCAGCAACTGAGCAATAACACCCACAGCAGCAGTGAACCTTCGTGTGCGCCCCAGGTCGCCGCCACGCGGTAATACACCGGCAGACGGGTATTGGAGTTATTGGCGACATACGCGACGGTGAAATCATTCACCACAAACGCATGGACCAGAATGGCAAACGCCAGCACGATGCAGGCAAACATCCCGTAAGACAAAGGACGCGCCATCGCCATCATCCGGTTATCCTGCCGCGCCGCGCCCCATTGCGGGTAAATACTCAGTAACACCGCCAGACCTAACGCCAGACAGAGTGCAAATGTTCCCAGTTCCGGCATCATGAGCGGTCATTTCCTTTATCGTTACCCACATAAGCCGAAGCTGGCCCTTTGTGGTTTTCTTTCATGGCGTCGGCAACTTCCGGCGGCACATATTTTTCGTCGTGTTTTGCCAGAACCTGAATGGCATTCACTACATTTCCCGGCTCCATCACGCCCTGCGCCACCACGCCCTGCCCTTCGCGGAACAGATCCGGAAGGATGCCGTTATAAGTCACGGCAATCGCGCCGCGCGCATCATAAATTTTAAAACTCACCTGCAGGCTTTTCGGATCACGCTTCACCGAACCGGGCATCACCATGCCGCCGATACGCAGGCGCTGGCCGACCGTCGGCATCTCGTGGTTTTCGCCTTTACCTTGCAGAATTTCACTGGGTGTATAGAACAAATCAATATTCGAGCGCAGCGCGTACATCACCAGTGAAATGCTCAGACCAAGGCCAATCAGCACCACCAGCGCCAGCGACAAACGCTTTTTACGACGTGGATTCACAATAACTTCTCCGGGGAAGTGTCCGGTTCCAGCGGTGACGTCTGCGCGCCTTGCTGTTTTTTAGACTGAGACTGACTAATACGTTTTTCGCGTGCCTGACGGCGGCGAACTTCATCGAGGATCTGACGGCGCTGAATAAAGGTATGCGCCACCAGCGCAATCAGGGAAATCAGCGTCGCCGCGACCGACAGCCACACATAAAATGCATAGCCGCCCATCGCAAAGAAATCATGCCAGCTGGAGAATGCAGGGCTCATCCGCGGCGCTCCTTATTCACAAGACCGGCCACCCACGGACGCAGACGCTCCTGAACCAAAATCAGGTTACGTAAACGCATCAGCGTCAGGGTAATAAAGAAGAAGAGATAACCGAAAATCGCCCAGCGCAGCGGATAACGCATACTCGGGTCGATGGTCTGCTGCATGTTGGTCGAGCCCTGATGCAGCGTGTTCCACCACTGTACGGAGTAATGGATGATGGGAATGTTCACCACGCCGACCAGAACCAGAATACCGGCGGCACGGCCAGCCAGACGGCGGTCGTCGAAGGCGTTATACAACGCAATCACGCCAAGATAGAGGAACAGTAACACCAGTTCGGACGTCAGGCGTGCATCCCACACCCACCAGGTGCCCCACATCGGTTTGCCCCATGCGGAGCCGGTGACCAGTGCGATAAACGTGAAAACAGCGCCAACGGGTGCCATCGCGGATACCACCATGTCGGACATTTTCATCTGCCACACCAGCCCGATAAAGGCCGCAATCGCCATCGAACTGTAAATGCCCATCGACCAGATCGCCGCCGGAACATGGATATACATAATCCGGTAACTGTTCCCTTGCTGGTAATCTGGCGGTGCATAACCAAAGCCCCACACCCAGCCAATCAGCAGGCAGGCAATACCCAAAATTCCGAGCCAGGGAATGAACCGGCCACAGACGTGGTAAAGCCGTTCAGGCCTTGCGAGTTGATGTAACCATTTCCACATTGTTATCGTTGCTCACTATAAAATGTCACTGTGTGATGCCGTGGAGCCTCACCGGGCTCTTATGCGGTCAGTTAAAAATCATCCGCAGTTATTATCGGCGTCTCTATTGTTCACTATAGAGAAGTGTGATGTTAGTCAAAGGTTGCGATTTTTCTTCTCTATTGTAACGACACGTAAAAAAATTCTGTGTTAAGGCCAGCGTAAAAGTTAACCCTAAATACTTCGAGTTGCAGGAAGGCGGCAAACGACGCCATCCCGATGAGCTTACACGAGTAAGTGATTCGGGTGGCGAAGAGCAGCCAACGCCTCTGCGGCTCGAAGTATGACGGGTTAATGAACGCTGACTCGCAAGGCGGCGGCTGTGGCAAAAGGAGTCAGAGTGGCACTGCCCGCCAGCATCGCGCCAAGGATCGCCAGATAACCGCTGATGGGCATCGACATCGACGCCGCATCAATCGCGCCGGTGGCAAAAATCAGCACCGGAATATACAACGGCAGCACCAGCAAACTCAGCAGAACCCCGCCCTTGCGCAGCCCGACGGTCAGCGCCACGCCAATCGCACCGATAAAACTCAGCGTCGGCGTCCCCAGTAAAATCGTCAGCGCGACGGCTTTCCAGGTTTCAAAATCCAGAGAAAGCAGCAAGGCAATCAGCGGGGAGAGGATCAGCAATGGCAAACCGGTCACCACCCAGTGAGCACATACTTTCCCCAGAACCGTGAGCGCCAGCGGCGATGGCAATAACAACAGCTGCTCAAGCGAGCCATCGAGATAGTCATCACGGAACAACCTTTCCAGCGCCAGCAAAGAAGAAAGCAGCGCCGCGACCCAGACGATACCGGGTGCAATCCGCGCCAGCAGTTTCGGCTCAGGACCAATCCCCAGCGGGAACAGCGTAATGACAATCAGGAAGAACCACAGCGGGTTAATGATTTCGGCACTTTTGCGAAAGGCAATTTTCAGCTCGCGGCGCAGAACCTTAGTAAACATTCTGTTTATTTTCCTTTCGCGTCACGCCAGCTCAGCGCTGGTCAGACGAATTTTTCGCACATCGCGGTTAACGCCCTGTAAATCCTGATGCGTGGTCAGCAATACCATTCCGCCCTGCTGCGCGTGTTGTTCAAACAGTTCAATCAGCGTGGACACGCCCTGTTTATCAATGGCGGTCAGCGGTTCATCGAGGATCCACAGCGGTGCGTCACTCAGCCACAAACGCGCCAGCGCCACACGCCGTTGCTGCCCGGCGGACATCTGCGCCACCGTGACATCTTCATAACCCAGCAGGCCGACATTTTCTAACGCCTGATAAATAGCATCAGCACTGGCAGTTCCGTTCACGGACTGATAGAAGGCAAGGTTTTCATACGCAGTAAGCACTGACTTAACGCCAGGCTGATGACCGAGATACAACAGTTGCTGATGGAAAACATCGCGCTGGCGGCGGGTATTCACGCCCTGCCAGCGGACTTCACCGGCCTCCGGAGAAGACAATCCGGCAAGAATTCGCAGTAAACTGGTTTTACCGGCGCCGTTGCGGCCTTCGATTTGCACCATTTCACCCGTTTCGATCGTGAAACTTAAGCCGCTAAACAAGGTACGCTCATCGCGTACACAGCTCAGGTTAAGGGCTTCAAACATGGTGATGTCTCTTATTTTTCACAAGCGCGCATCATATCACAGGCGTCAGGCGCGACGCAGCTTAGGGGGCCACAGTTTACAGGGTTGAAAACCCTGAAATCCAGCAAACAATCCGCAAAATGTCCCATAAGGTTCATGGGTTAATGGTTTGTAACTTTTCTGTATATCTCTTCATAATCTCGCAGCCTCGCCTATGCTTATCTCGGAACACATTGAAAACCACTTTGACGTACTTTTGGGGAATTACCATGACCGCCGAGAAACAACACCCTGACCACAAAGATGTCGACAGCGACGAACATTCTCAGGGCAAAGAGATCGAAACCGGAGAAGAGAATTTACCGTCGAAAGCGGCTGCTGTGCATGAAGTCATCCGCATGGAGGGTGAGAAAGAACTTGAGCGCGACGGACAGGCATTGCTGTGGTCGGCGATTGCCGCCGGGCTTTCCATCAGCGCCTCGCTGATGGCTAAAGGCATTCTTCACGCCCGCCTGCCCGACAGCCCCGAACGTTTCTTTATCGAAAATATCGGTTATACCGTCGGGTTCATAATTGTCATCATGGCGCGCCAGCAGTTATTTACCGAGAACACGGTCACCGCCGTATTGCCCGTCATGCAAAAAACGACGGGCAAAAACATTCTGCTGCTGTTGCGGTTGTGGGGCATCGTGCTGGCCGGTAACGTCATCGGCGGCGGACTGGCCGCACTGGTGTTTCATCTGGTGCCGTTCTTCGATTCCGCCACGGACGAGGCTTTTCGCACCATCAGTCTGGAGATTATGGAAAAAGACCCCGAGGGCATGTTCGTCGGCGGCATGGTGTCCGGCTGGCTGATTGCCACCATGGTCTGGATGATCCCGTCCGCAGGCACTGCCAAATTGTGGGTGATTATGCTGATGACCTACATGGTGGCAATTGGCGACCTGACGCACATCGTGGTCGGATCGGTAGAAGTGCTGTATCTGGTGTTCTCGGGCGCCATTCCCTGGTACGAATTTATCTGGCCATTCGCGCTGCCGACGCTTGCCGGAAACATCTTTGGCGGCACCTTTATCTTCGCACTGATCAGCCACGCGCAAATCCGTAACGACATGAGTAATCAGAAGAAAGCCAAAGCGAAGAAAGAGGAAATGGAAGCGGCGAAGAAAGAAGCGTCAAAACCCTGACTGGCGACTAAACGACCAAACAGACCCCTGACGCCTTATTATTGCGAGAAAAACGAGTATACTACGCGGGCGCTTTCCACAGGCGCCCGTGTCTCCTTAGTTAAACGGATATAACAAGCCCCTCCTAAGGGCTAGTTACAGGTTCGATTCCTGTAGGGGACACCATACATACCTCATCTGAAGTCTATCGAAATCAATAAAACCCCCTTGTAATCAGCACGAAACCTCCAATGTCGACAATTCTATGTCAACTGGCATCTACCCATTTCAACGTAAATCAATACGTCTATGGGGGCCTTATAGGGGGCTTATTCTGTTCAACGAAAATGAGGCCCCTAATGCCCCTTAATGCAAGTCAGGTAGATACAGTCAAACCCAGGGAAAAAGTCTTTAAACTCGCTGATGGCGGTGGGTTATATCTCCAGGTCAACCCTAACGGTTCAAAGTACTGGCGGATGACATATCGATTCGCGGGAAAAGAGAAAAAGTTGTCATTTGGGATCTATCACGACATATCACTTGCAGAAGCTCGCACTAAACGAGATGAGGCAAGAAAGGTATTGGCGAATGATAAGGATCCCGGCAACGAATGGAAAAGCGAGGAGCGCCTGAGCTCGCCAGCAAAGTACGCCAGCGTTGTAGTGAGGTTTTTCGATACGAGATTGTGACAGGTCGTGCCGAACACAACCCAGCAGCTGATCTTGGTAGCGCTTTGCAAGGCTATGATAAACAGCACTACCCCTTTCTTACCGCCGCTGAGCTGCCTAAGTTTTTGCACAAGCTATCAAGTTAATCTGGAAGTCTTATCACCCTTCTCGCAACCCGGTTGCTCATGCTGACAGGTTTGAGAATAGTAGAATTACGTCTGGCTGAATGGAGTGAAATAGACTTCGATAATCGTATCTGGGAAATGCCCAAAACCAGAATGAAAATGAAACGTCCTCACATTGTCCCATTATCGACTCAATCCTTGAGCGCCCTTCGTCAATTGGAAGAACTAACTGGAACCTACCAGCTTATTTTTGCTGGACGAAACGATGTTAACAAAGCGATGAGTGCAGCTAGCATTAATATGGTTCTAAAGAGAGTTGGCTACGATAAGAGAGCGACTGGGCCACACCATGAGTACTATTTTGTATGAGCAGGGATTCAACTCGGCGTGGTTCGAAATGCAACTAGCTCACGTAGATAAGAACTCAATTCACGGAACGTACAACCATGCACAATATATTAATGGGAGGCGGGAAATGATGCAGTGGTACGCTGACTACATCGAAAACCTGGAAAGTGTAACTACAACAGCATAAAAAGCTCAGCCCATAACGGGCTGAGCTTTGCCACATCCCTTAATTTTTGCAAACTGCCGAAAATAATTGAAAAATAGACTGACTCAAACAAATGAGCCCAATATCCAGTCGAATCCTTCCCAAAGCAGTAAGCGCCGTCCAAGCGATGGATTTAAAAACCAAAGAACAGCTTGCTGATGAAATATTCCGCAATCAACCTAATAGCTGGCTTCGGTTGTGGTGCTGGATAGGTTTGGGGTAACAATGGAAAAATTAATTTTGCAGTCAACATCCTGCTTATTTGTTTCACTGCGAGGAAGATTTCCGGTCTTATCTGGTCTTTAATTACAGAGGTTTAGTTCACCACTGGTACTGCCGAAATCTATTCTGTTCACGCAAAATATTTGCCGAATCTTTGCACCCTTTTGCTGGTCCGCGACAGCGGGTTTCGCAGTCACTGCAAAAATTACAGTATCAACTGGGAGTGATTGGGATCACAGCTGTGCCCGCACTTCAAATTCCTCTTTTTTGAAAGAAATCTACGAAAAAACCATTATCATAGAAGGAAGCTAACACTCTTCCCATTCACTAAACCTATATTGAGGTAATTTTAATATGATTAGTTTTTTTAAAGTAAAAATAAATATTCACTCTGATAATTTACAAAGTGCCATTAATAAAAAAACAAATAATACATCGCTATCTAGTAAGTCGTTGGAAAAATTAGTGAGCATAGCAAATACTCAGTATGAATTCAAAAATGGAGAGGCTGAATTTATAATCAGAGGCACCCCTTGTAGTACTAATGTGAATTATGGAAAGGTTTCAAAATTAATCAAAGAAATAAAAACTATTAAATCCTTCAAAGATGATTCATTTATCAACTCTCGAATTCACTCGTGGGAAGTTAATGCTAAAAAACTGTTAAAAACAAATTACAACCCTGATGAGGAGAAACAATTATTGGGTAAGGGATCAAGAGGAACTGTATATAAAGATGGTGAATCTATTCTAAAGAAAACGAAAAATTTAACACTAAATGAAATTTTGCATGAAGCAAATATGTGCAATGAATATCATATAAAAATACAGAGTTTTAAAAAACCACCCACTATAGTAGAAAAATGTATTAAAATGCCATTCATCAACGGCAAGACTCCAAATTTCAAAGACACACTAATAGGAGTTAACGACCTATTTAAAAATGGTTTTTTTATGGGTGATGCAAAACCATCTAACTTTTTGAAAACTCCAGAAGGCAGCGTGGAACCCATAGATTTCGGACTTGTATTTAAGCATGATACATTAGAATCTATTGATCATGAAGTGAAAAAAAACATAATCTCTGACTATCTTAAAGGTGGGTTTAGATACATTCCAAATGAAATTAAGAATGAATATCATTCATGCATTGTAAAATTGGATGATATTCTTGGGAAAGATAGCCCCACAAGAAAGATAAATCTTAAAATACTATCAAAAGCAGGACTTTAAATTATACTCAAGAAAATCCTCATATTTTCACCCATAAGCGCCTTCAAAATAAAATGATGGCATAATCATGAAAAAAAATTATTCCTTGCAGCGTCAATATATCTATAGAGGGTGGATTTTGCCCCCCCATGACTTCACATATCTGTGAGACAGTATTTTTTTCATCATACAACCGAACGGCCAACGCCTGTTAACCCTTATTCAGCACCTTTGGCCGCCAACCTTTACGCTCTCTTGCCCGGGCAGCCTGAAGCCCGGCGGGAGTTCTTTCCGACGTCAAGTTACGTTCAAATTCCGCCAGTGCACCAAACAGATGAAATATTTGCATGCCGGAACTGGAAGTGATGTCGATGGATTCCTGAAGACTTTTTAACCAGCAGTAAAGCCGCATACCGCTTTATGGGAAAACTTCTGAATAATAAGATGCACTGGCACATTCCTCGGCTGATTAATACCGGTAAGACCCCAACATACGGGAGGCCGCTTGCTCAACTTAAGCGCTAAGGAAAATGTCCGCCGGATGTTGAGCACTGGCAGATTAAGTAGCCAGGAAAACTATTTTTTTGTGCTATTGATGTCTTACCGTAACAATGAGGAGGCTAAGAAATATATTATACACCGACAGCTACACCATGAATTTCCTCTGAGAATACAAGCCAACTCGTAATGAGTACAACCATGAGCACAAAATGATATATTAAATAAAATTAAGAATGGTTAACTCAAATCACGGTTAAACGTCAAACTAAACCTTAACATCATGCAAGAATCCACGAACCGGCGTGGATTCTTTTATAAATGCGGCGGATTTTACAATTACGTGTCCGGAAGAATTGCCGGTAATACAGTCTCCCAGGCTTGAAGAATACAGTGTAGCGTGTTGGTATTTTTCACTCCTAGCTTATGTAACCCTCTTATCGTATGCGAGCTAACGGTCTTTTCGCTGATGCTAAACATCTGGGCAAGATGCTTACGGTTAGGGACTTTGTATAATTCCTTAATTACCATCTCTTCTCTGCAGGTCAAAATGGCCATTGTCTCGTCATCTAAGTCCTTTTCAAGACTCGTTTGAAGGCGACTAGCATATGCTTTGAGAGTGGCATTTTTACCTAAAAAGGCATGGCTGCAATATACCAGTGCGCTGAATGAATCATTGATATCTGCATGGCGTAATTTATCACCATGGAAAATATAGACGTACTCGCTGCCCGCATCAAAAACTATCATTCCGGAGGTATCACTAATATTAAGCTTTTCGATTAATGAACGTACGCCAAGAATAAAATAATTATCGTAGGAATAAATCTGCACAACACCATCCGATTTCTAGCTAAAATATTTAGTTAAAGGCCTGCTAAGCAGGCCTTGAGTATGCTGACAAAGCGGGGAGGTTAGCAGGAGCGCATAAAGACCGGTTTTGGCGGCACGCCCGGAGGGCAATGGTCCAACAGGGCCGTAAATGCTGTCAATGCCTCATCTTTTTCTTTGTTACGCATCGCTATCTCTGCTGGGGTTGTGGCAAGCATTAGATTTACATCCAAATCAAATGTTTGTGCGATACCCATAATCCCAACAACGCTAGGGTCGTGTTGACGGCTCTCCATATTGATGTTTGCTAGAGATATTTCTTTATATGAACGCATGGCAGAAAGTAGCGAAATAAATTTATCTTTATTCTCACGTGCGTTAGCATCAGATGAATTGAATTTATTTTCAAAAATTTTATTTACTTCTGCTTTATTGTCTTTATTGGCCACCAGCGCTCTGCGCTCTTCTGGGGAAAATTTATTTTCCGCCAGCGTTTCCCCCATCCATTTTTTTATCAAAAAACTTGCTTCAACATTATTAATTTCATTAGTTTTGATCGCATCCAGAAATGCAGTCTGGTCGGTCAAGCGTTGATTAAATTCGCTAAGTTTGATCGTTGGACTCTGTCGGAACATACCATTTATAGAGCTAGGGTCAGCTTCCATTTTCCGTATTAACTCCTGACAGAATATCCTCGTGTCGGCTCCCGAGATAGGATTAAGCGTAGTCACAGGCGGCGTTGACACAGGCGATGTTGACGCAGGAGCTTCAGCAGCCGAGGGACTCATCCTCTCACTAAGGCGATGGAAACCTGCAACGACCGCGTCTTTCATCGTTACCAGTGAGTTGTATACTTTTGTCACGCAAGAAAGAAATCCCTGCTGGACGCTATTCATGGCATTCCCTGCGGCCGTGGCGGCTTTGGCGCTGGCGCTTGCCATCGCCTGGTACAGTTCAGCAGGCGGAATCTGCATTGTAATCATTACATAGTTTCCTTATTAATTTACTGTCGCCCTCCCTATGTTCAGGCGACATTGAACGAACTGCGTTATGCACTTTCCTGCACGCGCTGGATAATATCCGCAACGGTCAGGCTGCTACTGATATCGGACTCTGGTATCGTTACGCCTATTTCTTCGAGCCGCATAAGGAGGTCTATAAGCTCAACGGAGTCCATTGCCAGGTCAGTAATTAAACTATCCTTCAGGTTAATATTTTTTGGTAGAACGCCGTTTACCTGATAAATGAGATTAGCCACCAGCGAAGCTACCGTTTTATCAATCACTGATTCATTCATAGTGAATAACCTATTGCTCGCGTCGGCGTATGAACTCAGCTAACTTTTCCTGAAAAGGAAGTTTTTCTTTGTCCTGCTCAACACTCTTATTTTCCAGAGCCCCGAATTTAGATTGATCTCGTGGCTTTAACCTCGACAGCACCGCATCCAGTTCAGCTGAGTCAGATTGGGAACCCTTAGGAACGAAACTCACCGGCTTCGACTCCCTGTTCCAGGAATTCACAGTGCGTACCGTTGTGTAAACCTGGTCGTTGCCAGACCTATTCCCGGGCATATTTACGGCCGCAGCATTAATTCGCGTTGGCTGGAAACCATCAGCTGCAGATTTACGGCTAACCTCTTCACCATCCTTGCGAAGCATTCCGTTATCAGTCGAATCCATGCCTGGATTGGCAGTTTTGACATTTGCGGGTGCCCTGTTCGCTGCCGAACCGTCACTCTGCACCTGAGGATTTAGTGGGGGTTCAGGTTCAGGCCTTATCAGGCTATCCGTTAAGTTCTTCTCAACATTATGCTCCACGGTTGGTTTTGCCTTTTCCCCTTCAGAAGCCAAGGCACCGTTTTTTTCCAGGTGAGCGAAGGCTGAAGGAGCCCTTTGCTTCAAAGCTTCAAACTTATCCGCCAGCGTCACGACTTTTCCGCTTGCCCGCTCAGGTTTAGTCTCTGGCCCAGGAGGGATAAAATGCGTCGGCGTTGAAGATCTGCGATTCAAAGGATCAATGTTGCGCGAGGTGGTGTAAATAAAATCACCGTTTGATAAAGAGGTGCGGCCGGACGGCTCCTTTTTTTCGCGCAGTACGACGCCATCGACGTTGTCCGCTTCCAAATTTTGCGCATTCTGCGTTTTGGACGCCTCGCCATCGAACGCCGTCTTCAGCATGTTTTGTTCAACCACAATGGTTGGCTGTTGCTGAACTTTGGGCTCAGGGCCAAGGTTCGAATCGTGAACAGTTTCCGTTTCAGTCGCCCCCTCAGTTTGAGTAGCGATGCTCTTTAATTCAGGCTTTGGTGTCTGGGTTTCAATTTCCCGCCTGGCAACGTTTTGCTGCGGAGTGTCGACAGCCAGCTCTTGCTTGTAGCCCTTTACGCCAGCCAGATTTCCAAGGAAGTTGCTACCGCCTCCAATGCCAGCATTAAACAGGTCTTTGATGAGACCCACCTTTTCAATATTGGTAAGCCCTGAATCCAGAATGTGCTTAACAATCGTAGAGTTAGAGTCCGCAGGCGAAGTATTCGCCGCACCAACTGAATGGGTAATATCGCCAACACTCCCCCCTTGGCTGGTGATATTCAGAGTAATGCCGCCCTGCCCTGGCCCGGTTGGAATAAATACTCTTTGGTTATCTGCACCACCGTCGGGGTTAGGATTCAGCATCTCCGGGCCTTGTGGTGCAGGGGTCACCGGTTCCGCATCATAAAATGTCAGCGTTTTCGAAATAGCGGCACAGTCATTGACGAAAAAGTTCAGCTTCTGGGCCATCGTTTCCCATGGCTGATTGGGCTGTGTCAGACCTTCTACGTCGTGCTTCAGGGTAGATTTGCAAACATCCAGACATTGCTTGAAGATGGCCTTGTCGTGAGTATCCACTGACTTCGCCTGGTGATGATCTTCCCAGGCTTCCATACAGTGTTCAATATACTTGTTGATCACCTTCTCAAAAGCGCCCGCACTGTATTTTGAAACCAGGCCTGAGAGTTCTTTTGCTACCTTCTGCTCTTTATTTTCATTGCCGTTAGCTTCGGCAAGTTTCTTACAAACTTTATCAAGCTTGGCTAGATCTTCTGGATTACCGCTATCTTGCACATCCTTATAGATAACACCGATAAGCGTCCTGATCTTATTTCCTTCAGGGCTTAATTCTTTTTGAAGAAAATCGGCTGGGAGATTTTTTTGCGCCTCATGACAAACAAGCTGTTTTGCATTAACGGTCTGATGCGGCTGTTGTCTAAATAGGGCTATCGGATCGTTTCTACCTTCTGTAATCAGATTGATAAAAGCGGGTCTCTCGGTCGCGCATGCAGAGCTATCCATGCCTCTGGCATAGATAGATTGAATATCCTGTCTGACTGCACCATTAATAGATCCAGGCATAATAATAACTCCTCAACTGTCCTATGTTTTGACTTTGATGCAGGGCATAAAGCACCGGGTTAGGAAATTTAACAGCCGCTGAAAGACCGTTTTTTTTGGTTTATCACTCGTTTCTCGATAGCGACTGGATATTTCAGGCTGCGCGATTAAAGCTTGATCGGCACGGTCATTATTGTGCGAAGTAGCCTGATTTAGGGTATCTGCTCGCATATGAAAATAATAACGTTGTGCGGCGCAAACCCCTTCACCTGGCAATGAATGATGCTCTTCTGATGCAGAAGCATAGCCAAAATGTTCTTTAAAACTCCCCTGCGAGCTGTTAGACGACCCACTGTTCATACGTCTTAAAAAAGTGTCTGGTTCCGCAAATTTCACCTGCAAACCCGAAACGCGGCAGGCGAATGCACCATAGGTTTCATTTACTCCCTGAGTCAGATAAATATCTTGTCTTAAACTTTCTTGCGATGCGAACCTGTAGATGCTGTTCATATAACCCACCCAGCAAATTTTTAACCTAAGGCTTTAAGAACGTCTTTTGCACTTTCCGCAAGGGACGCGATCGCACCACTCAATACTTTATTTAAATTATCGAAGGTGCTGTTTGCCTGGCTATAACGTTGGGCAAAAGCCTGCATATTACTTTGCAGGGCGCTGCCGCCTGCATTAAAGGAGGCAAGCCACGCCTGGTAGCTGGCCGTAGAAACTTTGCCACCGCTAATACCTGATGGATAATTAGGTGCAGCGTTGTACTGATCGAGGTTGAATTCGATTTTACCGCTACCGTTTACTTTAAAGGCAGGCGCAAGCGTGGTTTCCATACTTTTACGCTCTTCCGGCGTCATTTTATCCCAGTTTTTTACACTGCCCAGGTCGATACCGTTAACTTCATTCCTGAAGTCGTCATACCCTTTTTTCATGACGGATGTATCGAACTTAACATTATTACCGTCATCACCTGTGGAAACGGCTTTGGATGCCGCTCCCTGCACGTGCGTATTATAAGCTTCGTACATTTCCGTATACTTCTGCATCAAATCGGCATAGAAATCTACGTAATCGCCTTTGATTTCTTTAATGGCGAGGGCCATTCTGGCCCACAGCTCGGCATAGCTGGTGTGGGTGGAAATTTCGTCATCACCGCTCTTTGGCTCCGATGCAGGTTCCTGCGCCGCTCTTTGTTTCTCAGCCGAAAACTGGCTTAACGAATAGTTCGCCTTAGTACGATTTGTTACGATCTCGCGTTGGATATCCGATAACGCCTGAGCGCTACTCTTTACACGCTGTTCCTGATTGGCGACCATCTCAGCAACGTCATCCGACGGTTGCGCGCCGTCATTGGCCGTTTTGAGACACTCTAATGCGGCAAGCAGTTTGCTGTTGTTAAAATCTTCGCCGCTGGTATCCAAACCATACTGACCAAGTAGTGCCCTAATTTCATCAAACTTATCCGCCTTATTAGGGGTATCCAACTGAGCAATAAGCTCTTTTATTAGTTTCGTAGTCAGTTCCGAAGTTGAACCTGCGTGGGTTTCAGCCATCGGCGCAGCCTGGGTAGCGTTGGTATCAGAGGAATAATAACTAACGGGGTTGGGTACAGCATTATTTACGTTAAGCATGGCGATATTCCTTTTGAGCAACGTATGCAGGGTATCCCTGCATACGTTGCTTATTCTTCAGATTTAGCGTGTACGTTCCGCGATGGAAGATACTGCGCTGTTATTAGCGTTGAGTATGGTGTCGGTCATACTTCTGATGGCCGCATTGGTCTCAGCGGCCTTCTTGGCCGTTTGACTTTGGGTATTGGCCAGTTCGCTGTTAACATCGCGGTCGGCGCGGGCCAGCTCTGCCTCTTTCTGCTTCTCAGCGGCTGATACGCCAAATGCCCCTTCAACAGCCCCCTGCCCGGAACGAATACCCTGGTTGGCGTACTCGGCGGTAACACGGCTCTTCTGCGTCGCGAGCTGTACCGAATTGTGGGTATCGCGCTTAAGCGCGCTGGCGTGCATATCAGCAGCCTGCGGATGTGTCATGGTGGCCTCAACATCGCCGGACAGCTTTTTGTTCTGATGAACCATGGTGTCCTTGCCACTCTTAATCGCGGTCTGATGCTCGCGAACGCCAAGCTCAAGGTTGCGGGCCGGTTTCAGATTCTTGGTGATGGAAGTGCCTTCTTTATTTAGCGCCTTCATCTGGGTCGCGGTCGTTGCTCCCTGTCCTGCAATACCCAGCGCGCCGGAGGTGATCGCCCCGTTGAGATTCTGTCGAGCAGCCTCAATGGTTTTATTACCTGCGCGAGCCGCCGCATCTACGCTGCGGTTTGTTGCCGCCGCCGCCGCTTTGTTGGCATCTCGTTCAGCATTTAACATTACGGTGGTGATGGTATTGCTCACCTCGAGCTGCTTCATGGAACCCACAACGTTGATGAACCGTGGGCCCGTGGCATCTGTGGCGGTGATATCAGTGCCGCCTTCCACAGCGGGCTGCGAACGAGCTTGACCAGCGGAAGACGAAGCGTTGCTCACGGATGACTGACTGTCACTTTTCCCGATATCTGCCGATTTATTATTTGGCTGCGTAATATTGATCTGTGAAGTTAATACGCCAGGCACTGAGGCTGCCAGGCGCTCTGCTTTATTTGCATCCCCTTCCCCTGCGACGGATAATTTCACAGTTTTAGCCGGGGTATCAGTTTCAATATCTCCCCCTTTGCGTTTCTGTGCCGCAGATGATGCCTGAGTCATATCGGTACGCAGACTCTGCTTTTCCATCATCAACGACAGCATGCCCTCTTTTTTTGCGAGATCGGACATGTCCTGGACATTTCTTTTCTCTTCCTGAATAACAACAGTTTTTGTTTCGGTCTGAACGTCCTGCACGCGTAAATAACGCTCGGACGCACCAGCACCAATAATTGGATCGGACATAATTGATAAAACTCCTTTATATTATTGCGGGTAAAAAATAGTCCCGCCGTTTATCCGGCAACTGCACTCATCTGTTTAGTAATATATTTACCGGCCTGCGCCTGGTTTTCCGCAACCGTTGAGATATTGCGCACAATCTCACTGACCGATTCCATTCGATGGGTAAAGCTATCGATGGCGCGATTCATCATTTCGTTAAGCAAATCCTGAAGCGCTGCGTCCTTCATCATTTCAGCTCTGATCTTCGACGCTTCCAGCAGCATACTGGCCGCAACAATCCCGACAGCCGCCTGGCTTGAGGTATTGACCATGCTCAGACCCACCACAGCCTTCTGGCTGTAATTAGAAACCTTGGCCATTTGCAACTCGTCTGCACCCAATGAACGGCCAAAACCTTTGCTTAGCCGCTTAATAACCTGGCCGATGGCACTGTCCATCAATTTTTGCATGGTAGATTTTGTGGCTTTTTCAGCCACTTCTTGCGCTACCTCTTCCGCAACTTCCTTCACCGCGGTGCGCACCACGTTTTTGGTGACGTCTTTAACGACCTCTTTTTCCACTTCAACAGCAACATTTTTGGCCATGGTCTTGCTGGCTTCTTCTGCCACGTCGACACCAATCTTTTTCATCACCGTGCCAAAAACTTTGCTCATCACGCTACCCGCCACCATTACACCGGCGACGAGTACCGCCGCCGCCGCGATCGCGCCCAGGATTTGTCCCACCATATCTGCCGTGTCTTTATCGACGCCGAAGGATTGAAGAATGGCTGAGAATATTTTGCCCATCATCTCCATCAGCGGTTTCACGATCGCATCCATCAGCGGCTGCATCGCGTCGGCCATAAACGAACGGCCGGTCACGGCCTGGCTTATCTCGTCACCAATCGCCAGCGCTAGCCCAACGGCCGCCAGTGCCAAAGAAGCGCCACCGGTGAATGCCGCAGCGGCAAAGCTGACGGCCGTAACAATCCAGCCCAAAACCTTGCCAATGCAGCCCATCGTCTTCTGCATTTCTTCAGCTTTACGCACTTCCTCTTCGTATTCCTTGGCCTTTTTCTCCGCGTCCTTGGCCGCTGCTTCCGCCAATTTCTGCTTCAGCTCCGCCGACGCCTGAAGATCGTCACTGGAACTTTTGTTAATCAGCTGCGCCATCAGGGCCATGAGGAATGTCAGGGTTTTAGACTCTGCGTCAGCCTCCTTACGCCGCTGTTCAATGGTGCTTTGCTGCTGCGGGTTGAACGACTCAACCATCCTCTGCGACTTAGCCTGCGTCGCATCTAATGCCGATCGGGAGCTTTTCTCCGCAGCTATTGCAGGATTCAACGTCTTATTAGCAAAGTTGTTATAGGCGGTTGTGGCCTGGGTGAGGTTAGCCTGCGCAGCGTTCACCGCCGTTTTAGCAGCATCAACCTTGTCCTGTAGTTCTTCAGAAACCGGGTCTTGTTTTGCGGCCTCGGCCTCAAGGGCCGCTAATTTTCTTTGCGCGTCATCAAGCGCAGATTGGGCCTTTCCGACATCCTGTGAAAGCGCATCCGCCTGCTGTTGCGCAGCTTTAAGCGCGTCAGCATCGCTGGCCCATTGCGTCCCCTGCAGCTCTAACTGGGCTGCCATCTCGGAATAGGCATTCGCGGCGCCATCCATCATGGCGTTGATGCCCTGCAGCTGGGCGAGCAGGTTACTCATCGACGTTTCATTCGTGAGCTGCATGACTTTCCCGAGCAATGCCGTCGCCCAGGCCGAAGCAGAAAGCTTCGCTTCGCTGCCGCTTTTTGCCGTGGCGGGCTCGCGGCTCGCCGGAGACTTAAGCTGAGGAATGTCCTGGTTATCTAAGTTCGTCCTTGGGGTATTCCCGTTGACGGTATTGATAGTCGATTTCAACAGCTTGAGCAGCTGATCGGGCTGCAGGGTTTGCAGCGCACCCTTGACAGAATTCAGCTGCGGATGATCTTTTAACTCCGCATTGCCGAGGCGTTTTGCCTGTGCGGTTTGTTTTTTTAACTCAACATCGCCCGCTTCCATCCCCGCCTGATGTTGGTCTACCGGCTCTTGGGTCGCTTGCTCCAGAATGACTGGTCGCGCCACCTGCCTGATTATCTCCATTATTATTCCTCATTAAGTTTCTCCTCTTCAGGAGTATCGGTCTTGTCATTATTTATTTTATTAAGCGCGGAAATATAGGCTTTCGCCTTTTCACTTAATAACGCGTCTTTACACCTGCTAATAACAATATCGAAGCATTTACGAGCCTGCACACTCTGTCGCAGCATCAGGTTACATTGACCGGCATAAAACATTGGCCTGAAGTCATCTTTAGATAAGGAATAAGCAAGTGCATAAAATTCGATAGCTTTGGCATAGTTCTTTTTAAGCTGATAGACCGCCGCAAGACCCATTGCATATTCAGGGTTATAGAAATCATAAATGCACAAAAAACGGAACAGAGACTCGGCATCGTCCAACTTTCCATGATGATAAAAATCGTACGCCAGCTTATAAACGTCCTGCATGGTGTCATTAGGTACGGCATAGACATCCTTAAGCGTCGCCCCGTTTTGAATGGCATCCAGCAGGCTTTCAGCATAAGCATCGAGTTGCTCATCACTTTTAAATTCTTCTTCATCGTTGAGTAATTCCAACATATTTTTATTAGTCATTGCAGCCTCTTTCCTTATTAGTTGTTAACATCTAAAAACAGCCAATTAACCCAAAGGCGAACAGTGAAGAAGATATAATCATCATACTGTTGCGCCCCGGTAGTTAATACAAAAAAACCGCACAGGTGTCCGCTACGAATGGCCCGTTGGCGGTTGCTGACTTTCCGGCAATGTAGATTCGGCCTCCTCGTCGGCCGCCGCCATTTGGGTCATGCCCGCGGCTTCGACCTGACGCAGCCAGATAAGAATGTCCATAACGTCAATCAGCACATCATCATTTAGCGAAATGAAGCTGTACTGGCTATAGGTGCGATACAGCCTGCGGGTAAGCGGAATATTGCGTACTACCGGCACGCCGATTTTTTCCGCATAGGCAATCGCCGCTTTGGCTTTCATGTTGGTGCAACGCAGAGCAATAAAGGGCAGCGATGCCACTTCCGGGTTAAAATAGATCGCCATCGCGATATGCGTTGGGTTCGCCATCACCACCTCAGAATTTCTGACCGCGGCCATTTCCTCCCCGGAAAGTATCTCCTGGTGCGCTCGCCGTCTGGCACTTTTAATCTGTGGATTGCCGTCGCTCTCTTTACGCTCCTGTTTGACCTCATGTTTATCCATTTTGAGATCTTTGAAATGGAGAAAATATTCAACGATAAAATCTGCAATCAGCACAAAAACCGACCAGCCAATAAACACCAGCACGGCCTTCAGCGTCAGCGAAACCCAACAAGCAATAAGCCCGGCTATATCGGTCCGATAAAGCGTTAATGCCTGGCGAAGGTCGTTGTGAATCAGGCAGTAGCAGGTCGCCGCAAATACAATGAGATAGCAAACTGATTTCACCAGCTCTTTTACCGTGCGCATGCTGAAGATCTTTTTTACCCCTTCCACCGGGTTTAGCGCTTTGAAATTTAGCTTGATGGCTTCGGTTGCGATAGAAAACCCAGTCTGCAGCAAGGTTGCGGCCATACCTACCAGCGCACAAAGCGCAATAAATGGCAGGCTAAGCAGAAAGAAAATACGCATTAAGCCCATGAGGAAATCATTTATCCCAATCTGGGTGCTGTACAGCAGGGTCATGGAGTAAAAATGGGTGAAGTCACTGAAACTCATGCCATAGGCCAGGTAAAAGATCCCGGTTAGCAGTATCACCGTGGTAATAAGATCCTTACTTTTAAACGTCTGGCCCTTTTTAGACGAGTCCTTGCGCTTTTTACTGGTAGGCTGTTCTGTTTTTTCTGCCATAGAAATATTTCCTCAGGGAAGAAATTGCTGAAAACCTGAAAGCGAGAACATGTGTAGCGGTTTCTCAGATAGCGAATGAAAGCCGTAGAAAAGGAAAACTGCGAAGGCGATAAAGCTCTTGATGGTTAGAGACAGTGAAAAAGGGTTGAGCTGCGGGCAATAACGTGCGAACACGCCGAGCAACATTTCGGCGATCATCATCACTAACATCACCGGCGCAGCAAGGAGAATGCTGTTTTGCACTAATACCACCAGCAGATGTCCGGCCTGTTCCCAGTGAACACCTTCTAAGGAACTCCCTCGTGGAAACATTTGATAGCTTTGCACCATCACTTCCATAAGTAGCCGCATGCCTCCGCTGGCAAAAAAAATAGCACCGAAGGCAAAGTTTAAAAAACCCGATAATATCGAGCTTTGCACCCCGTTAACCGGGTCGATACTGTCACTGATTGTCGCGCCGCGTTGGTTATCAAGAATTTCACCGAGGCCGATGACTACCCAGAAAGGCATACACAGCGTAAACGCTAAAATTAACCCGATAATACATTCTTTAATTATAATAATAAGCCACCCCTGCTCTGGACTTAATACCGTTTCAAAGCAGGGCCAAAGACCGATGATCGTCAGCGAGATAATCGTGTTTTTAATAATCAGATTTGATAGAACCCGTTCGCCCAGTACCGGCAGCATATAAAAGACGATAGCCAGCCGCGCGTAAACGATGACAAAAGTCAGCACGCTGTGCTGAAAATTAAGATAGAACGCCACAAACAGCATATATTTTCCGTTTTAACGAAAAGCCATATAAAAAGCCTGAGTGGCGAAATTCGTCATTTCGGCTGAAAACCACTCCATCAGCATAAAAATGCTGGCAAATACCGCCAGCATTTTCAGCCCAAAAGGCAGCGTTTGTTCCTGAATTTGCATGATGGTCTGAAACAGGCCAACGATAATGCCAACGATGGTAGCAAAGGCGATAGGTACCGCCGTTAGCTTCAGCACAACGAGCAGCGCGGAGTTACCAATAAATAATACATTACTCATGATGTCATCAGATCGGCGTACTGGGCGATCAGTCCTTTGGTTAACAAACTCCAACCGTTCATTGACACGAACAGAATGAGCTTAATAGGAATCGAAATGGTCACCGGGCTCATCATCATCATCCCCAACGCCAGTAGGATACTTGAAACCACCATATCAATGACTACAAACGGGACGTAAAGATAAAACGCAATTTTAAATGCGCTCTGTATTTCGCTTAGCGCATAGGCTGGCATCAGGGTCATGAGCGGCAGGCCCGTTAATTCATGGTCTTCCACCTCAGGCTCCGGCTCACCGGTTCTTTGCTGCTGTACTTTATTAAAAAAGCGGATTAAGTCATGATCGGAATAATTCACCAGATAAGCCCGGTAACTTCCCAACCCCTGATCCATAAGTTGAGTTACGGAGCTGCTGTCATTGAAGTCGATATGGTTTTCTTCAATATAGCCGGAAATTTTCTGACACACGGGCATCATGACAAAAGCGCTTAAAATAAGCGCTACGCCATTTAAGGTTAAGGTCGAAGGTACCTGTTGGATCCCGAGGGCATTGCGCACCATCACCAGCACAATGGAGAACTTAATAAAGCAGGTTCCCCCGGCAATAATAAAAGGCAATAAGGTGAAAAACGACAATATCGCAATTAAAGAAATATCATTACTCAACATCAGGCTGTACCATGTTACCTGGCAGGGTGGGGTTCACGTGATTAACCTCAACCGCCAGAGATCCGTTCTCCAGAGCCACCAACTCACCGCGGGCAAATAGTTTTTTGTTGAGGTAGATTTTAATATTTTGTTCTGCTTCTGGGGTCAGCGCCAATGACGTGCCCGGCGTTATTGCATCTAATTCCGCCAGTGTCACCGTCCGGCCATCCAGCACAAATTTAATATTGACGGGCAGACTGGTCCAGTCGTGCAAAACCTCATCTTCATAGTATTCCTGGTAATGCTCTTCTAACTGCTCTTCCACAATAACCTCCTGATTAGGGTAATAACTCAGTTTAAAAAGTCGGCGATCGCCTACCGTCAGATGGGGCAAGTTCTGTTTTATCAGCAGCAAATCCCCGGCAGCCACGTCTGCTAACTGGGCAAGGGAGAGCTGGCTGTATCCCAGCACGTAGTTCAGCTGGAAAGGCACCTGATTGGCGGAGATGGCCGGTACATGCAATGCGCGCTCCCCGCTCTGTGGCCAGTCAAGGCACAGCAGCTGGCAAGGCTCTGCGGGGATCGCAAGCGCCTTTTCCGGCAGGGCGCCTGCGGGTAGCGCAATATGTATCGCATCCCACACCTGCTCCTCGACCAAAAAGCTCAGTTCGAGATGGTTTAACCAGCGCGCCAGATAGTTGAGGGGAACCTCCAACCAGGGGATATCGGGCAGGTGGACATCCATGTATCCGAGCCAGGCGTCAACGCTAAGCCAGGCCTGCGACCGGCTACCCTGCTTATCCTCAAGCTGCACCTGCAAATAGCGCTCCTGCCCGCTAAACTCAGCGATCTCACTACCAGGGTGATGGTTACGCAGCAGCTCAAGCGTCAGTTGGCGGCCGTCAAGCTTGCGTAAATGATCTCTCAAACTCATTCCTGATCCTCATCCTGCTGTTGCTGCTGCCGCCGCTGCTGTTGCTGTTCATCTCGCTCCTGCTGTGGGCGCAGAAGATCGGGGCTGAGACCTGTCAAATGGCCCATATTGCGAAGCAGCACATCCGCTGCACGAGCATCGGAAGGAAGCAAAGTGACATTCCCTTCCCGGCGTGCTTCGGTTGGCACCGAAATTCTGACCGAATGGTCGCCGGACCAGCGTTGAAACTGATAGTTCACTTCGAGCGTCTGGCCTTTGTTTTCGCCTTTCACCCCGTTTTCCAAACCGGCCTGAGTCTTCAGCTGCTGGAGCGTTGCGGGGCTATTTCTGCTTTGTGCCGCTGTTTCGCCCTGCTTTGGCACCACGTTCTCCGGCTGCTTCGCCCCCTGCCAAAGCGGTCTTGCTTCGCCAGAATCTTCCTTTATTCGAAACGGCTTTTCCTGGCGGCCCGCCTCAGCCTCCGGGGCCGATGTAGTGACGATGCCAGGGTTTACTACGGCGGCAGCCTGAGGGTGCTGAGCCGTGGTGGATTGATGAAGTTTTGTAGCCGCGTCTACGAGCGTATTTGTTGCAACGTTTATGGCGACAGACGTGGTGGATTGCCCCTCGGTTCTGGATGCGCTCGCCACAGCCCTGGTGCTTAACGGGCTGGTGACCTCGCCTTTTTGGACGACGACGGAGTTTTTGCCTGCGTTCTGCGTAGCCATCTGGCCAGCAACGACCAACGCCACCTGCCGACGCAGGCCATCGCCCTTCTTCGTCTGGCGTGCTTCGGCGGCAAGGCCCAAAGAGGCGGCAGCGACTTCTTTTGCAGCCTGCTTTTCGGTTTTCTGCAGGCCTCCCCCCTGCGCTAAGGAGGTCGTTAATCTAACCAGCGCACCCGGCGGTAACATGGCGGCCAGCGAAATATTCTCGCCGCCCTCATCCTGCTTTTTCTTTTTCGCAATATGTTTTAGCAGCGCGTTGTCATCCGGCGTTGAATCGCCCTTCATCGTAACGCTCATACTGACTTCAGAAACTTTTTCTACCATAACCCGCAATCTCCTGAATTTCGTTTTCTGCATCATTGTCGCAGCGGCGTATATAATCGCGGCGCAGCGGCTGCAAATAATAAGAAAGTTTGTAGTGCTTTTTATCCAGCAGGCTCATTGCGGCGCGATGCTGCTCAAGATTGTGCTCCAGATTATATTTTTCATTTTCCAGCTGATTTATTTTATGAAGAACCAACTGCTGGTGAGTTAATAAAGCCCCCTGCTTCCTTATTCCCTTATAAATATCCGCACGGCTGTGTAAGCCGGAAGGGGTTAACATTTTTATCTGCTGGTTGATATCCGCGCACTCCTGCTGATGCTCAGCAATTGTCTGCCTTATTTTTGCTAATCGGTTTTCCGTTTTTACGATATCGCCCTGCAGAATCTGTTGTTTGCGCTCCAGCAGGGAGACAAACTCGCGCCCTTTACGCCACGCTTCCATATAAACTTTCCAGACAGGCCTGCATGTCGGTTTTTTCGTCCATGCTTTGTTGGAGAAAAGCTTCCATCTGGTTTTTGTGATCAAAAGCGGCATCGTTTTCCGGATTCTCGCCGCGTCGATATTCGCCGAGATCCAGATAGAGCTGCATCTCTTTTTGACGTACCAGATATTCACGAAAGCGTTTTGCTAACTGACGGTGTTCCGGGTCTGTTAGCTGTAAAAATACGCGGCTAATGCTCTGCATAATATCAATCGCCGGATAGTGTCCTTTCGCGGCCAGCTTTTTGCTGAGATAAATATGCCCGTCAAGAATCGAGCGGACTTCATCGCCAATGACATCCGACTCTTCCTCATTTTCAATCAGCACCGTATAAAAGGCGGTGATGGAACCGGTTAAAAACCGTCCTGGCCGCTCCAGTAATTTCGGCAAGGCCTCAAATACGGATGCCGGGTAGCCTCTTCGGGCGGGCAACTCTCCCATACTTAGCGCCACATCACGCAGCGCTCGCGCATAGCGGGTTATTGAGTCTATAAACAGAAGTACGTTTTTACCCTGCTCGCTAAAGAACTCGGCTACCGTCGTGGCAATCTGCGCCGCGTTGCAGCGCTCAACACAGGAACGGTCTGACGTTGCGTAAACCAGCACGATCTGTGAACAGCGCGACGAACGCTTTAGCTCTTCAACAAACTCGGTGACTTCACGTCCACGCTCGCCAATAAGCCCGATGACGTAGATATCCGCTTCGGAATGTTCAACGATCATGCTCATCAAAGAGGTTTTGCCGCAACCCGCCGCCGCAAAAATCCCCATACGCTGCCCCTGGCCACAGGTCAGCAGGCCATCAATTGCCCTGACACCGGTCGCCAGAGATTCAGCGATAGGCTTACGCTGGGTAAAATCTTTAGGCGCCCCGCAGGCCTCCAGGCTATGCGCACCGGTCAAACTCTGCTGCACGGCGTTGTCCAGGCGCCCGCGAACAGTACCGGTTGCGTCAATGATTGCCCCGGCGATATTTTTATGAACATCGATACGAAAAGGCTTGCCGGTCGGCAGCAGGACATTGCTGCGTGAAAAGCCCTGATTATCGTTAAGCAAGCTCAGTAACGTATGCTCCTTATTGAATCCAATCACCTGGGCCGTCCCCAGCACTTCGGGTTCAAGTAATGATTTCTGAATCTCGCATATCTCACCGATGCGCGTCCCCGGCAAATGCGCTTCAATCACATTTCCCTGAATACGTAACGGGTGTGCTAGATGAACCAGGCATTTGGCTACCATTGTGTGAACCTCAGTAATTAAACCAGTACGGCGCGGTATTCCTGCAAAATACTCAGGTAGTTATCCAGCATCGATAAAAAATCATCCGGCGCCTGCAGGTATTTTTCTTTCACCTGAGCACGCAGTTCAATATTGCCGTCAACGGGGTATAAACACGGCTGGCCGGTGTAAAAATACTCTTCGTTGTGATTAAGCATCAGGGGCAAAAGGCTCGCGCTGCAATAGCTTAAAGAGGCTGGAGCCTGCTCAACAATTTTCGCCCACACCCATACTTCATCATCTTCACTTCTGACGTGAATAGTTGGAATATCATCTTTCATATTCAGAGAGATGGTTGAGTGGTTGCTCAGATCGCTATCCAGAATATCAGCCATCCCGGCATCTTTAAGCATGGTGGAAAGCAGTGCAACAACGTCGTATTTCATTTATTACCTCAATTAATTTTCTAACGAACCAATGACATCAACATCCACGCCGGATGCAACATCGCCATAAGAAAGCACTTCCATTTCCGGGTAGCTTCCTTCAATGATTTTTTTCACAAAGCGACGAATATCCAGTGACACCATCAAAATAATATCGCGAGCGTTAGCGCCATTGCTGCTAATGCACTGCTCGAGGCTTCTGATAATACTTTCAGTTTCCGGTGGCGGTAGATTGATAAATGTCCCGCCAGAAGTTTGGCGAATTCCACCACGAACCAGGCTTTCCATATCGTGCGACATAACCAGGGTGCGAATTTGCCCGTTGGCCGCAAAGCGGTTAGAGATATAACGTGATAACACGCTGCGAACGTGCTCCACCAGCATAATAGGGTCCTTTTCCTTGGGCGCCCATTGAACTAAGGCCTCAAGAATCAGACGCATATTGCGAATAGAAATACGCTCCTGTAATAGCCGCTGGAAAACTTCGGTAATACGCTGCACGGTATTATTTCGATAACACTCTTTGAGTAGCTCAGGATATTTTTTCTCCAAATCGTCAAGCAGCGTTTTGGCCTCCTGAATGCCGAAGAACTCGGAAATATTGTGCACCAGCAAAGTTGAGACGCAGGCATAGAATTCATCGATCGCCGTTCTTGAATAAAAACCAAGCTGTAAGGCGGTTTCACTCCGTTCTTCAGGGATCCAATAAGCGAAACCCTGAGCCGTTTCTACCGCCTGCACGGTAGAGTCAATAACTTGCAGCTCATCGCCACGCATCAGCACTTTGCACATGCCCGGTAAAATGTCATACGTGGCAACCTGAATTTCATTGATTGAAACCGTTAGCTTGCCGCGCACCATTTGCTGGTCGTAGTTCATCACAACTTCCGGCAGACGAACGCCGTACTCAATAAAGAAGTTACGTTTGAGCAACGAGCACAAATTATGCTCCTGGAAATAGTTCTCGTAGCCTTTCCAGGCGGTAATGATGAGCGGAATCGTTTCTGGGATGTACTCCCCGTCGATCATCACCGGTTTGCTTTTCAGTACCGGTTCTTCATCTTCTTCTACAGAATTAACTGTCGGCTTTTTACCTTTTTTAGCATCAAGCTTATCCTTGATGAAAATGCCTAATAGTAAAGCTGCCAGCAGAACGAAGACCGGCAACGGAAAGCCCGGCAATATCCCCAGAGCAATAGCCAATACGGCCGTAACAAGTAGGATGAATTTATTATGAAACATATCCTGCAAGATTTTTGCGCCGAGGTTCGTGTTCTCACTGTTATTTACGCGGGTGACGATCAGCCCACCGCTTATGGAGATTAACAGCGCCGGAATTTGTGCAACCAGAGCATCGCCGATGGTCAATAGAGTAAATACAGACATCGCATGAGATAAATCCATGCCGTGCTGTAATGTGCCCACCGCTATCCCGCCCAGTAAGTTCACGAAGATAATAATGATCCCCGCAATGGCGTCGCCCTTAATAAACTTCATCGCACCATCAAGCGCGCCGTATAACTGGCTTTCAGCTTCAAGATCGCTGCGGCGACGCTTGACTTCTTTTTCATCGATAACCCCTGCCTTGAGGTCAGCATCAATGCTCATCTGTTTGCCCGGCATGGCATCTAAAGAGAATCGTGCAGCCACTTCCGCGATGCGCTCCGACCCTTTGGTGATGACGATAAACTGCACGATAGTAACGATGAAGAAGATAACAAAGCCCACCACCAGGTTATCCGCAATGACGAACTCCCCGAAGCTGGCAATAATTTCCCCGGCGTCGGCATCCGCCAGCACCAGTCGACTGGTACTGATAGAGATTGCCAAACGGAATATCGTACTAATTAGCAGAATTGATGGAAAAGTCGAAAAATCCAAAATCCTTGTAATATAAAAAGAACCCAAAAAAATCAGCAGTGCCATCGTCAGGTTAAGTCCAATAAGGAAATCAACCAGGTATGTCGGCAATGGGATAATCAACATCACCACGACCATAATCATTATCGTTAAGATAATAAGCTCTGGCCTGTTACGAATTTCGAGAATAAATCTTCTAAGCATGAGTAGTTGCACATCAATCCATGGCAGACAAACTAGTTTGCCTGCGACTATTTGTAATATTCATTCCAGATGCCGGTATTTTTCTCTTTTTCGAGCATTTTATGCAGCAAAGCAGCCAGATGATTGACAATAACTTCCCGATAAAGCGTATCGACGAAGAGGAACTCAGGCGTCATATTATAAACATTGCGCAGTTCTTGAATGACCATCGACCGCTGCTTGAGCAGCAGCAATGACATAAAGTTTTTACTGAACTCTTTTAACGCCAATTTAAATTCGTCAGTATCCACTAAACCCGCTATATAAAGCCCTACAATATCGGCCTCGCCCAGCATCAGCTGATTGTTTCTCATCTGTTCCCAAAACGGGAATTTAGCAAAACTTTCATTGAGCAGCTGGTCCAGCGTGTGGAGCAAGCGTGCATCTGACAATTTTGCGCTGAGTGGGCCAAATTCAGAAGAATGAATTCCGGGTTCATTGGCCTTCATATCAGCAATCAGAGCCGACAGTGTGAAAGCCAATAAACGCGTTCTGTTCTGATAACCGTAAACATCAATCCAGTCTTTGTAGATAAAGCCTGCAGGCATCTCTAGTTCAAGAAAATTAAGATAGCTATTGCGCAGGTCCTTTGCCGACAGGGGCCTGTCACCGCTACCGTCGCTGAACCGTTTTGCCAGGCGACCTACATTCATTCCTGACTGCATTTTTTTGGTGTCGCCAAATTTTTCTAAATCGGCGATCGCTTCTTTGATTTTCTTCTTCTGAAGTTCAGACAGCTGGCGGCTCAACAGCATTTCACGCAGCGCGAGCATTAAATCGCTGTCATCCGGGAAAAGCTGGCGGGCGAAGTTCAATAGGTTATTGAGGTCACGAAGCTTGGTCACATGCTTAATTAATGTGTCCAGCTTTTCATCTGCCAGATCCTCAAGCATAGAGGAGACAAAATCGTTATCTGCGCTGTCGTTTTTACGCCCGGCTTTGCTAAAGCGACCAAATGCGCTGAGGAGATCGGCCATTTCCTCTGCGGCATTACTCATCTCTTCCTGCAAATTAATAGGCAGCGCTTCTTCGCCCGCATCAAATACGGGCTGGCCTGCTGCGCTACGGTTTTCCGGGATTTGCGGTTCAATGCGATTAAAATCAACGCCAGCAACAGAACGAATGTCCATAACTCACCTGGTCCTTAATTGTTTTTCATCGTTTCACGTAACATGGAGACCGTCGATTTCAACGTTACCTCGTTCCCCACCCAAGTTCGGCCCAGCACGGGGTTATTTTCCTCCGGTCCCCGACCCTGCCAGGTTTCGCCGCTTGCCAGTAAACCTGGCTGTATAAGGAATAAGCGAACCATTTTCTTGTGACTGGTATAGCTGTAATCAAACAGCTTACCCAACACAGGAATGTCGCGCAGGAGCGGGATGCCCACGCTGTGATGTTCATCCTGATCGCGGCTGTAGCCACCGACCAACAGGCTATAGCCCACGGGCACGCGCGCTTCCGTACTTATCTGGGTGTTATTCACCATTGGCAGGCTGTCGACATTTTCGGTTTTACCCTCAGAGTTGAGAGGCAGGCCGCCATCCTGAATATTCAGGATCATCTCAATCTCCTGCTGGCGCTGCGCCAGACGCGGCAATACGCTAATCATGGTGCCGTAGGTAATCTTTTCGAGTGAGGAGTTACGCTCACCTACCAGCTTGGCGTAAAAGCTGCTGTTATTATCAAATAGCGCCGGAACATTTTCCTGAGTCAGGATCTCCGGACGTGAAACCACCTGTGCATTGCCTTTTTGCGCAAGTGCGGATACGTCCGCCAGAAAATGAATGCTGTTTTCCGGAGTCAGTGAACTGGTATTAAAAGCAACGCCGGTATTGCCTATTTTTGCCGCACCCTGCCAGCGAATTCCCAGCTCGTTAATATCATCCTTCGAAATATCAATGATCCACAGCGACAGCTGTATCTGCTGTTTAGGTACATCAATTGCGCTGACTAAATCCTCAACAAAACTTACCTGCCTTTCGGAACCCTGAATGAGCAAGCTGTTGGTATCCGAATAGCCGACAATATTGATGGACGATTGGCCGAGGGAATCTGACTCATACTCCCGTTTCGCCGATGACCCCGAATTAAATGAAGGCAACGGCGGAAAATTTCCCTTTTGTGTGGCCGAAGCGGCCTCAAGCGCGCCTCGCGTATCATTATCTACGGTGATGTTCGCCCCGGCTGGCGCTGAACGTCCGCCACGGCTATCGCCTGAGTTATTCAGCAGCTGGTTCAGCACCGTCGCAACGCCCGGCACGATGACAGGGCTGTCGCGCTGGGTAAAGGTGCGATCGTTCACAAAAGTATTTTTAAGCTTGATCACGCGGATCGTGTTTTCACCCGTTCCGGGACGGGCATAGGTTGCATCAATATACTTTGCAGCCGCCGCGATAAGTTCGACATAGACCGGCGGCCCTGAGACATAAAAAGAGCCAGAGCGCCCGTCTGAACGCAGCGGGAAACGAGCGTCGTACAGCCCTGAGGACTTGATGAAGGCAACCAGCCGGTCAAACGGCGCATAGGACAAGCGCACAATGCTGCTTTTGATTTCGCTGGCATCGTAAACGTACACAGAGCTGCCATCGTCATACCAGATAAGCCCGGTACGTGAAGCCAAGGTATTTAACAGCTCCTTCGGCTTGCTAAGATCGAAATTTCCTGAGACCCGTTTTTTGGCCGCCTCCGTACTGACAACAAAGGGTTTATTCAGCGCGCCACCGATCACAAAAAATAGCTGTTGAACGCTGTTATTACTGGCGACGTAGGTATTTTCGTCATCCCGCGAACCGTTACGGACATCGACTGGGCCACCCGAGTAATCCTGGGTATCCAATAATGCGCCGACCGCCGAATTACAGCTCAATACTCCCAGCAATAAATACGGCAGATAGCGGACCGGCAGTTTCGCAACCATCTTATTCATGAAGCAAGCCTTCCAATTTTTTAAACTCCCTCGGTGTAATGCCAAACAGTGATTTTATTTCACTAGAAAAATGAGACGACGACGCATAGCCGTTATTTCCTGCGATAGCCGCAATTGAGTTATCTTTTTCAATCAACTGCAGGGCACTGTGCGCCGCTCGCCAAAGGCGTAACTGTTTTTTTGGCCCCCGGGTAAAAGCATGGTGGCAAAGCTTCCTGAAATAGGATTCAGATACGCCGTAGATCTTACTGGCATTACCAATCTTATGACTGTCACTCTCTTTATCTTCATTCATTACCTGAGATAACAGAAAATGGGCAATCCAATAGCTTTCGACATTCCTGACAAACGAAAAGAGATTTTCCAGGCGGCGATCCTGAGGCTTTAATAATGAAAAAATCAACATCCCCATCAGCGATTTGCATTCATCGTCCACTAAAATTGCCAGATTCCGCTCGGTGTGCATCAGTAACGAAGTATTTGTCTCCCCTATGCGCGGCTCGGCGTTAACGCTGCGAGATTTAGCCTGATAATCCAGGAATGAAAACAGCGTGCTGGCCTGTGACATCGACAGTATTTCAACCATCCAGTCACCCCGAAATGCGATCTCCATGTTATTCAGGGTCGATAGCACAATGGGTTGAAGAATATTATTCAGACGATCGTCATAGTTCTCCCTCAGTTCACCTGAGGCAGATACGCTCATAACGGATTCACTATTTAGCGGTCGCGCAAACAACACGCCGTTATTTAAATCGATACATTCGTCACTCACGTAAAGCGGCATTTCCGCATTTGCGCTATCATTTACGCGTTGCCGCATTATGTTTTTCTGATGGCATTGAGCATTGCTATCTAGCATAGTTTTCTCTTACCTCAGCTTTTATTTAGAAATAATATTTAAGCACTTGATTAAGAACTATCTAATACAGCGCCTCGAAGTGCCAGTGAATTTATCAGAAAATCCTCGTTCGTCAATGCAAGTTGAAAGAGATAAAAAAAGAATAAAAATCATAAAAAAAGCTTCAACAAAAAATCAACAGACAATGTTGAGTTTAATAATCGGTAGCGCTACAGTGTGCCGTCTTAAAGATGCAATATCCGTATGCCGTCAAATAAATTCATCGTGAATGTAAAAATATTTTTCCATTCGCGAGGCACTTCATTCCTTTTGAAAACGTTTCTATTAAATGGCACGGCTTAGCATTAGGAATTTGTAGTGCAGATTAAAATAAAATCGCACGGGCGCTGCTCGTTAGATTGCTTATTTACATTATTAATGGCCCTTTCTATGAACAGCGACATGAACGAATTAAACGATGATATGCCTGTACCAGAGGCACTGAAAAAATTCACCCTGAAGGTGCTGTTTGGACCCATGTTTGGCTGTGAACTCCACCTTCCAGCAGACGATTACTTTCTCATCATCACCCCGGGGCTTGCACCCCAGGATAACGCCACGGGAACGATGTTGCCCGGAGAGCATGCCGCAGCCTACACGCAGAATACGCTTTATCTACCCTGTGATATGCCGTCACCCAACATTATCTTGCGTTTGTCGGCTCTTTTCCGAGATGAAGAATCGGAAGAAGGATATCGTCTTGAAGTACAGGGGGTGGATAGAAGCTACCCGGCGCTGCTGAAGGAAAATGAAGTTTTCGTGCATGAGCACATCCGCTTTGCCATCAAACCTAGTGAAGATGACTGGCCTGAAAATATTAAAAACTTCAACCTTCCCCCGGCCCTCGATGCTGAATTCAGCGAACAGGAGAAGCTGGAAGAGTTTAATGCAAAAAAAAATCATGCTCTCGTTATCGGTTCAATTATTCTCTTACTTCTTGTGATTACCGCAGGCGTAATCTGGTATAAAAAACTGGAAAGCGATCGGCAGGTTTTAACATTAAATGAAGCGCTGGCGGGCGCACCGATGCCTGTGGATATTGTTCGTGGCCGTGATAATAATCTTATCTACGTTCTTATCCAGAACTTTCAGGCAATGGAATGGACGCGGGAAGCACTCTTCAAATTGCAGGGCAAGGACAGCGTGATTCCTGTTTGGTTAACGCAGCAAAGAAATGAAGTCATTACGCAGCTGGCTAATGCGGGTTACCCCGTTTTACAAATTGACTATTCCAAACCTCAGCACCCGGCAATTGCACTTTACAGAGGATTAACCCTACAGGAAGAAAAAAACTTCAAGGCTATTGTTTTACAAAAAATCCCTTTTGCTCTCGACATCAAAGTCCTGGTAAAAACTAAAGCTCAGTTATTACAGGAAGCTCGCCAGGGTCTGGATCGTTTGCACATTTACTACCGCCAAATCAATTCCACTAGCGGTTATGCTTTGGTGGTTCGTGATGCCCTGAGCGACAGCGCTCTACGTTCTTTGCAGAATTTCATTAAACAGTTCAATCACCAATGGGGAAACCGCGTGATTAATTTTTCAATTAATCTCGACGAAAACTGGTTACAAGATAAGTCATATGTTGACTCTTCTAATGGCTATCTGTTTTTGAACCCTCGTCATTGGTACTTTCCCCTAAAACAAGGAGACTTAAATGGCTGACACAAACGCACCTACTGTGGATAACAATGGCTATTATCTGGATGAAGTATCTGCCGGCTTCGAAGCTGGTGCTAAATCTATGATGGAGGAATTAAAGACAGCTGAAGCTGAATTGAAAGCCGACCCGTCTGACCCAGCCGTATTGGCCAATTATCAGTCGAAGCTACAGCAATACACGCTGTTTCGTAACGCCCAGACAAGTACCGTAAAAGCCTATAAGGATATTGGCGCGGCCATTATTCAAAACTTCCGTTAATTAGCCCGGGTACGCGTTGCTCTCGTACCCTTTTCTACTGTGGAGTAATTATGAGTCAATTTAATGAAGCCCTGTCGGCATTAACCCGGCTCACGCCAAATACCATCAACCCTGAAGATAACCTATCCGTAAGCGTTCACGATCGAAATTTTAATAATTTAGTATCCAGCACGTTTACTAAAGTCAGCGAAACCGACGCGCAGTTTAAAAATGTGATTAATACCCTTAGCCAATCTCCGCATTACACCAGCAATCCGGAGAAGCTACAGATGCTACAAAACTATATCGGTGAATACAGTAACTACGTTTCCCTGGTGAGTACTCTTGCACGCAAGGCAGTGAGCACCATAGAAACCCTGGAAAAATCGCAATAATGATAAAAAAATATTCACGTGTCCTCGCTGCCGTGCTGTTAACTTTTATGCTTAGCGCCTGTAATGACGAGAACCTACTCTTCAACCTTACCCAGGAGCAGGCCAACCAGGTTCTGGCTATTCTGCAGCAGCATAATATTTCAGCGAAAAAGGACGGCAATCTTAAGGCTGGCTATACCGTCTCGGTCGGGGAGTCTGAAGGTACCGCCGCGCTGTCTATCATTAATCAGTACCAGCTGCCGTGGGCCGCTGACGTTCAGATAGGGCAGGCTTTTCCGGAAAGCTCTCTGGTTTCTTCACCCAACGCCGAGCAGGCTCGCGTACTCTCATTACAGGAGCAGCGGCTTGAGCAATCGCTGCGCATGATAGCTCCGGTCGTTAATGCGCGCGTTCATGTCAGCTATCCCCCCTTTAATAACGATACGAGCGGAAAAAAAGCCACCGGCCACGTCGGCGTGCTTATTTCCTATAAAGGCGAGATTGACGATAATTTGTTTATCTCGCAGATCAAAACGTTAATCAAAAATAGTTTCGATGACGTGCGCTACGAGAATATTTCGGTGGTTCTGTTCCCCGCCCCGGTTATCCAGTACGTTGCGCCGACCAGAGTACCCGCCAGCATCCCTGCCCTGTGGATTATCCTCTTTTCTGCTATGGCTTTGTGCGCAGCCGGCACGGCGGGCTTCATGCTCTATAAGCTTAGCCGCCGCCCGCCTTCAACCCAGGATAACGCTGCCGAACTGATTGAAGACGAGGCCGCAAAACCATGAGAGTCGGAGATCCGCGCATAATGTCCATTTTATACGCCCCGGCAAGCTATACACATCGCAGCCACCTGCCGGAGATATTCCGGGCGAGTGAAATCCGAGAGGACAGGCTACTTAATTTCTGGCTGCTGAGGCACGGCAAACTCTCTGACCTACCCGCACGCTGGCAGCCCGACGAAGCCATGTGTTCGCTATTGCTTTCGCACTGGCATCTGATCCCCCTTGCTGCACATTTGGTTGGTGGCTATCTGCAGCGGAACAGACTGCCTGAAATGGGCGCTGTGCTGATGTCTGACCCACGTCTGCTGGCCTTTATCTCTTTGCCGCTGCTTCTGGAGGTAACGCTTGATGAAGGCGATATCCCGTTTGATACCGCTTCCTGCGGCGCAACGTTCCTTCTGGGGCAGTTCCCAGGGTTACCTGCCGCGCTGCGACAGCGTCTGATGCTGCACTTTCCTTCCGGCATGGCGCTTGCGCAATTCGCGGCCCCCAAAACGCTAAACCACATTAATTTGCTACGAATGGCCTTCACCTATGCGCACCATTACTATTGATGAGTTACCCGAAGACCTGCATCGCCTGACGGTGATTAAATCTTCTGAGCGAACCCGCCATCAGCGGATAGCCATGGCGCTGGAACGAACCCTAAATCGCTGCAGTGAAATTCATGCCGAGTATGAGTTACAGACGGTCAGGCTGCGTGAAAACCTTGAGAGGCAAGCGTTCCAGACCGGCTTTGAGCTATTTTTCTCGCAGCTGGTGACGCTGCTTGACGAGTATCAGCGCCAGCAGCAAAAGCGGCAGGAGGTTTTTCGCCAACAGATCGGCACAGCCCTCAATCAGTCCTTACACGACCCGATGATCGTTGAGCGCATTATCCATCACCTTCAGGAACAGTGTGGGCATCAGAAAGCGCTGCGCATCGTTATTCCCCGAGCAGTAAAGCTGCCGGAAGGCGCGGACATCTCGAACTACCTGTATACCGATGATAATCACATCACCGTGCAAAATGACATGGATGCGGTGCGCTTTCCTAGTGAAACGCTTTGCCGCACGTGGCTACAGCAGGCGGATGAAAAGACCGCCGGTTTTAATGAAACTATCAACAACCTGACGCCCGACATGCTTCGCAATCTGGCTGGGAAACTCATCGCTATGAGCCACCGGATGCCTTCGGAAACCGTCAACTCAGATAAGGATGAAAACAATGAGTAGCATTAACAGTATTGCCTCTTCCTCGCCGTACGTGAAAGACGGTGAATCGTCGGATGAGAGATTTAACGATAAAGTACTCCACTATTTCCAGCAGAATAAGCCCGACGATAAGCTGAGCGATGTGATGGATCAAATGCGGGCACTTTCCCCCGATAAGAACGTATCGATGCATCAATTGAACGAAGCGTTGCTCTACTCCGATACCTATTTGCGCAATACCGATGAGTACAAAGATTATGCGAACAACGTGCTGGACAAGCGCACCTTCCAGCTGCTCGGCGTGAATATGTTTTTTAATAATATGATGTATAAAAGCTTTACCGAGACCGACAGCGATCCGTCGTTATAACCTTCCCCGCTATTAATCCCGGCTTAGTGCCGGGCATACAAATCATGAAAATAAAATCATTTACGCCCGTTGCTTTAACCTTATCTCTTTTGTTCTCCCCTTTTGCTACAGCACAAAAGGTAGATTGCATTGTCGAAGCCGCGCAGTGCTTCCAGATTAACCCCCTGCTGATTAAGGCTATTATTTGGCAAGAATCCAGAAACCGTCAGCAGGCTATGAATCGCAATACAAATAGCACCGTTGATGTTGGCATTATGCAAATTAACACTGTGCATTTTAAGGCCTTAAAGTCCCTGGGCATTGATGAAGCTTTGTTGCGAGAGAATAGCTGCGCTAATGTTTTTTCAGGTGCCTGGGTGCTCAAGCAAAGTATTGAGCGCTATGGCTACACGTGGGATGGAATCGGTAACTATCATTCTAAGACGCCGGTGCATCATGACAGGTATGTCAAAAAAATCATTTCCCTAATTGCACATCAAACGGCGGTCATTGATAAAATAGAAGTGGCCAGACAAGAAGGCATCCGCGAGCGTTTTGTCTGTCGATAAAGGAGTAAGAAATATGATCCTACCCATGTAATGTGGACATGGCCTTAAGCGAGGTTCTGGTTTTCAAATTGTTCCTGCCGAGTGCGCCGCAAGCACTGTGGCGACGCCAGCGATTGTAATCGCACTTTATATAATTAAATACCGTCGTCCGCATTATTTCCCGGCTGGCAAAGCTTTCTCCGTGAATACATTCCACCTTCAGCGAGTGAAATAAGCTTTCTACGCAGGCATTGTCATAACAGCAGCCTTTTGCGCTCATGCTCCCGCGCAGATTATGGCGTTTCTGTAAGGTCTGATAATCCGATGAACAGTACTGTCCACCACGATCCGTGTGAACAATGAAATTTTCCGGGCGTTTACGCCGCCAGAGCGCCATTTGCAATGCATCACACGTAAGCAGTGCCGTCATACGCGGTGACGTCGACCAGCCAATTACGGCACGCGACCGCAGGTCGATGACCACCGCCAAGTACAACCAGTCCTCTTCCGTACGTAGATACGTGATGTCACATGCCCACCTTTGGTTCGGGCCCTGGCGCTGAAGTCCTGATTCAGCAGATTATCTGATAGAGGCAGACCATGTTCATGATAGCTGACCGGGCTGAACTTCCGGGTAGCTTTCGCCCGCAGCCCCTGACGACGGAGGCTGGCGGAAATGGTTTGATGTTGTACTCCGATTGTTCATCAGCTAGACGTGGCGCACCATAACGCTGTTTCGCCTCAGTGAATGCCTTACGGACAGTAGCATCACAGATGACCCTGAACTGCTGTCGCTTGCCTGACTGATGGCTGCGCAGACGCCAGACATACCAGCCTCTGCGTGCAACTTGAAGCACACGACACATGATTTTGATACTAAACTCAGCCCGATACTTTTCGATAAAGACATACTTCATTTCAGGCGGTTCGCGAAGTATGTCGCGGCCTTTTGAGAATGGCCAGCTCTTCTGCCCGCTCCGCCAGCTGCCATTTCATACGGGCTATTTCAACAGACATTTCCTGCTCACGTTCGGAAGAAGAATGTGCATTCTTCAGCTTGCTGCGCCAGGCATAAAGCTGTAATTCATACAGGATGAGTTCTCGGGCAGCAGCGGCAACACCGATACGTTCTGCAAGCTTTAGGGCTTCGCTGCGATATTCAGACGTGCGTTGCTTACGGGACTTTTTGGTGGTTGATGCTGGTTTTGTTATGAGTCACCTCTGATTGAGAGTTTACTCACTTATTCACGTGTCCACTATTGGTGGGTAAGATCAATAACGCAAGCATCTTGCTTGCGTTTTGGAATCAGAATGACGAGGCCGCAAAGTCGAGAAGCTTCAACAGGTAATCGACTAAAAAATAATAAAAAATTTCATTACGCTGTTTAATTGTTGTTTACTAAAAAATTATCCAAAAATTATATCTAAGGTTATTAATTATTTTGACTTTATATCTTGCAGCGTGACGCATTGAGCGCTTAACACATTCGCCTTAGGGTGGCAGATTGCTCCTTCAACCGTGTTGCAACAATGCAAAAAATTATTGCCTTCCGGCGGGACAAGGTCTAATGGCATCTGGCCAATATTATTATGATTTTTAATAAAATCCAGCGGGTTACTTCTTGCCGTCATGGCAACAAAAATGAGACTAAAAAAAAGAGCAGCTACTGCACTTAAAAATAACGTCTGCGGTGTAAACTTCTTTCTTTCAGGCACCGCTCTGGGAGCAGAATAAGGGATGATCGACATCGAATTAGCACTCACTGGAATGACGTTAATCATCGACTGGGTTGAAAAGGAAACGTTATCTACTTCGATATTTCTAGGAAAAGAAGACTCAAAACCAGGTTTATTGGGTTCTATTTCAGGCTCTTCCCAGCAGGGCCCGGCCGTGAGTTTATACCCCAACTTTGGGATAGTGACAATAATACTCTTCGCATCATCCCCCAGGCTTACTCTTAAAGAACGGATCACCTGTGCAATACTTTGCGAAGTCACATAACCGCCCCCCCATACTTCAGCAAGAAATTCAGTCTGAGAAACCGGTTCAGGGTATTTTTCGCAAAGTAATGCAAGCACATCTGACTGCTTTTTCCTTAATTGTAAAACAGTATCGTCTTGTTGCAGCGTTCTGGATTTTGGATTAAATGTGAAATTAAGAAAGTAAATTTTTCCTGGATTTACTACGCATTTTTTCATTTTAAATCCCTTTGCGTTTAGCTTTATGAGTGAAGGTACCTTCAGAAAAAAGCATGAGTGAATATCTCAATCCATGATCTTAAATATCTTCTGCGAAATTTTCAGATAACAAAAATCCAACTTATTTATAACCTTAGTTATACAAACTAGCGGGGAATAATGTCTTCTTTATCACGATGTAGACAACAGAATTGATCTCGATGCAAATTTACTGTGAACGCAATATTACAGTACCATTCAAATCACAATATTTGAAATTGTTTTCAACGATCGATGTGTATTGGTCCATAGCCAAAACAAATCACTCAGTTTATTTTCAGGAACATATTTTTAGTCAGTTCATCCTTATAAGAAGTATTGGAAAAGGACGTCCCTGTCGCCACTGAAAGTAATGTCCTCACGCTACATGAATATTTACTTTTTCCGGGATGATAACTAAAAATATGAATACGTGTTATGAGTAGGGAATACTTAATACACCCTCTTTTTGCAGGCAGAAATATAACACTCGCTGGTAAGGCGCTCTATCAAAAAACGCCTCAAGCGATCCTACTGCTGGGTGATGATCAATGTTGCCGAGGCATTAAAAGCACCTGTTTTTATATCTTCATAACTGACCGAGGTAGGTTTGACTGGCGTAAAACTCAGTGGTACCGAAATACTGCCATTGACTACACTGAGCTGCTGCGTGTTACCATTGGTAACGATATTCCCGTTCCAGCGCATGACGACCCCGAGATTATTGTTACTGGTAGTAATGGCATTATTATTCCAGGAGGTTGGAGTTGTGTTCATCTTTACCTGAAAATCAACTTCATGGGTGACATCACAGGTTATGTTGAGGCTTTTTTCCACCGTCTGTGCGGAAGTCCCGGAGCTTTGAATCTCACTTCTTTCAAGCTCTCCCAGTTCAACTAACAACGTCTCTCCGGAGAGGATTTTGCAAGTTGACGTGTTTATATCTACATCGTTCGCCGCAATGAAATACCAGATGTAATAGTTTTGCGCACCGTGGTTATTTCTCTGGATAAACTTAATTTGCGCAAGCCTGTCTCCCCGTCTGATCTGCAACGACTTACCCATGCTGGTTAGCTCGAAATAAAGCTCTACGGGTAAGCTTTTAGTTTCCTGTGCATTGAGACTAAAGATCTCAACTTCAGGTACAGGCTCAGGATAAACCTTTCCAGAAATGATAACGCCGCCCTTAAGATCCTTGAAGATGGCGGAGTTGAGGCTCATTCCGTTACTGGCAAGCCACATGGAATCGACCCAACCGCCGTCTACAGAGTCGTTTTTGCAGCTGATCTGCGAACGGAGATCGACAATCTTGTTTCTACCGGTATTGACGTCCGGGCTGACGTTTACGTTAACGTCAGCATCTCCGCCGTTCCAGCCAATGGAATTACATGAGTAGGCCCATGCGCCCTGAGGCACCGCCAGCAGCATAATAAATAAGGGTAATTTCATATCTGAATGTGATTCTCCTAGGGATAATTAAGCTCGAATGTCGCTAGCGCCTCAAATGCTCCACGGCGTAAGGTATGTGCAGCCAGCGCGGAAGGTTCTCCAATAACGTAACCGTACAGCACAAGATCGTTGGTTCCGCCGGCGAGCGTAAAAGCGGGCACGGTCTTATTCAACGGCAAGGGTGTGCCGTCCTTCTGCTCCAGGCCAAGCGCGATGCCGCTGGCGGCCGAGTTGCTAAGCGCCAGAAAACCCGGTAATTCCTTGCTCTGCGTCCCTTTAAACGTGACCTCTACCTGATTACCCAGGCTCAGATCGCACTCCAGCAACCTGAGGGCGAAGGGCTGCGCGTGGGTACGAGTGTTAAGGTATAAATAGGTATCGATTACCGTGCCGAAATCCAACGTAATATCCGTCGTGTTCGGGTCCAGCTCGCAGGGATCGGCAACCAGCGTCCCATCAAATTTCAGGTTGTCGCTGGTGACTTTCAGGCCACCGTTTCCTGCCGCCGCGTGCCCGGCTAAAGCCATCATAAACAACAGCATGCCCACGCTGCGTCCGGCTAACGTTCTATTCCCCATTTCTGTTCCTTATAAATACTCGGCCAGCAGCGTTGCTGTAGCGGAAAACGCCCCTTCGCCCAGCTCATCGATGCCGGGATCTTTTACCGGCACAGCCTCAAGCGTGGGCGGATGCTGATAAAGGATGTCGAGGGATCTGTTAATCTCCATCGGCTGACCGTTCTGTTTAATCTGGATCCCTAGCCCACGGATATTGGTCGCGAGCGCGCTGCGGTCAAAGGACGTTGCGCTGCCGTTTACCGCAAGGGTCAGACGCCACGCGGGGTCAACATCGTCACAAATCAGCTGCCAGGCGATAGCCTGCTGGTAACGCACCCCGTCAATTTTATGGATGCCAACATTGTCAAAGTGGATGTTTACATCACGATCGTTATTGATGTGGCACGGATGGATCCTCAGCGTGCCGTGAAAGGAAATGTCGTTACTGTCGCCGGTTGCTGCGGCATGCGCCGACGTGAGCTGAACGCCTGCCCCGGACAGCAGCAGCGCCAGCGCCAGGCTCCTTCCGCAGCCGCCGTAAACTTTGTTCTTCACCCTGATTGCCTCAGTTATAAGCCACTTTTAACGTGGCGCTGGCGTTGAATGCCTGTCCGTCCTGAAAACGTGCGCCGCTCTGTTTTTCCAGCACGGCGAACAGCGAAGGCTGGCTGGCATTATCGAAGTTGAACCATTGATTTACCGGCAGCGTTTCGCTTCCTTTAAGCAATTTGATGCCAAGCCCGCTGGCATCAGTTTTTAGCTGTTTCCCATCAAAGCTGGCAGCGCTACCGGCAATCTGCATTTGCAGCGTTTTACCGTCCGGATCGCCTTTGCAGGCCACCTGATAGGGAACGGGCTGTTTATAGGTCTCACCAATAATTTCATTGATATAGACGTCACCGAATTCCACCTTAATCGGGTCAGATCCGCTAAAAGTACACAATGCGGTCGCCACCACCGTGCCGGTAATGCGAACATCTAAATTACTGGAGCCCGCCGCTGCCGCATCCCCCCCCAGCAGCATTCCCGTCATTGCGAACAGGGCCATTGCTCCCCATCGGGCAAATATCATCTTTGGATCCTTAGTCATAATTCAGCCTGAAGCCGACCGTAGCCTGCCATGTCCCCGCCGTTAACGGGGCCGGAGTGCGTTCGGGCTGCACGTAGTAGACCAGCGCATCATTGGTCGGGGTGACAAACTGCGGCAGCGTACGCTCGCCTAATCGCACGCCACGCCTGGCGCTGTCGGCGATCCTCAAACCCAGCCCGGTGAGGCCGTTCACCTGCACCAGCTCGGGGCTGTCGGCATCCGCGGGGGCCAAAAAAGTCACGCTGACAGCCGGCTGAAGCGAATCCCAGCTGCTGTTCCCGCTCCACGTATTGAGCATCTCTGACCCGCTGCGCACGCAGTCACGTAATCTCAGCGTAAAGGCTACCGGCTCACCGCGATCGCCCGGGTTTCGCAGCGCCTCGGTTGATGTGTTGCCGAGACTGACTTCCTGAGTTTGAGAAGTCATGTCGAGGCGACATGCCCCCTCGACAAAATCGCCCGAAATATGCAGTGCCCCGTTTACGCCTTCAACGTTCCAGTTGTCGGGCAGAGCCCAAGCCGTCGGCGGCAGCACCAGCGCCAAAGCCAGGGCGCTGGCAGCGCGGTTGCACCCTGCCAGAACGTGGTAATTCCACTTGTTTTTCTTCTCCATCAGCCTCACCCGGCTTTACTCCCGGTGACCCGGCAAACGTTGCCCGCGCAGTTGAAGATAAGCTTCGGTCGCCCGCCGTAGTCGTTAATCCATGCCAGCATCGGTTTCTGTCCCAGCGTCGATGCCTTGATGTTCAACAAAGCATCTGAACGAGGGGCAATCATCACCGGATCGAAGCCGGCAATCGGGGGGCTGTCCGAGTGTTCGTATGCCCCGGCCAGGGTCACGTAATAGGGGCCAGGATTAATAACGCGGTATTTATCGCCTTCGCGCTTAAGCGTAATTTTTTCCTGCCACACGCTTTCGCCTTCGGATCTATTGATTTCAATGGATTCCGGCCGATAGAACAGCTTGATTCGCGTCTGCAGAGCAATCTGCAAAGTATTGGCTTTCGTGCTTTTGGGCGGGATTTCACGCAGATTAAAGTAAAATAGCGACTCTCTATCCTGAGGCAGCGTGCTGGCATTCCCCATCAACTGCAGTTTCACCTGGCCTTTTGCCAACGGCTCTACTCGCTGTAGCGGCGGAAGCGCGGTCAGAGGTTGGGTGATTTTGTTACCTTGCTCATCTTCTACCCATGCCTGAGCAAGATAGGGCAACATTTTATTCTGGTTGGTGATATTTAAACTGATCGATTTATTTGCACCGTTAAAGACGGCACGCGTACGGTCAAGAGCAATGGCTGCCGTCGCGCTTTGGCTGATCAGCACGGCAATCAGGGTGGTGGAGGTCATCGTCAAATAAGAATAGTTTTTCATCAATTGAAACTCGCTTTGCAGGATGTCGCCGTGCCGTCTTGCGCGGCGACCGAATTGTCATTCACTCTTTTGCCTGATAGCAGGGGGCTTAAGCCCGTACGCTTTGGCACAGCAGCATTAGATTATCGGGGGCCGTGGGCAAGGGTTTCGGCAGACTCAGCTCGCACTGGGTTTTCCCATCCCATACCACTCGCATCGATTCTCCGGCATTCATTCCGGTTAGCCAAACCTGGCCGCCATCGTTAACGATCCCAGCCTGATGACCGCCGAGCCCCATAACTACTGCACCAAACGGGGGCGTAGTGCCGTCCGCAAGACGGATGGTGACCATCGCTTTTTCCCCGGCAATAACGCCGAAGCGACGCAGACCGATCGCGCCTTCGGTCAGGGTACCCTGCACCACCGAGCGCGTAGCCTCAACATCATCCGCCAGCTTGTTGACGTCCACGCTAACGCTGCTTCGGTAGTAGCTGCTGATGTCCGACACGACGGCTTTTCCAAACCGGTTAGTCTCGGTAACACCACCGTATCCCCGCACCGGAACGCCGCTGACGCCCGAGGTATCGACCATCATTCGCGTTCCCCCCATTGTGCTTACGCGGTGTAACGCAACGCCTTCCGTAGTGCCCGTTATGCCGCCCTGAGCAGAAAGGCCGACGGAGTGATAGCGGCTACCTTCGTAGCTGGTGTTGACGCTCATTTCCGCGCTATTCCCCTGATGGGTGAAGTAACCGCTGCCAACCGCATTGCCTCTGCTGCCCGCTCCGGCCTTGACCCGATAGCTGTTATTGCTATCGAGGCGTTCGAAATACCCCACCGTAGTGCTATTACCCGTGCTGCCTGCCTGGCTGTCGAAATTCAACGTGCTGCTGTTACCCCACGGCAATGACAGGCTGAGATACATGCCGTCATCGCTAGTGTTGTTATAAAGCGTTCGATAGGCCGACAGGTTGAGGCTGACGTTTTTAAAACGCCAGGCATCGAAATAGCGCGACAGGGAGAGGTTGTAACTATCGTTATCCGGGCGGTTCCAGTAGGTTTGGTGGCTATAGTTCGCATAGGCACTCAGGCCCAGACTACGGAACTGCTTGTTGAAAGCGATGGTGTACAACTCTTTATTGTTGTTACCGACGATGCCGTGATAGCGCACGTTCAGATATTCACTCATGCTCATAAAGTCGCGCTGAGAAAAGCGATAGCCCGCAAAGGTGACCTGGCTGTCGTATTCGTCAAAACGTTTGGAATAGCTAAGACGCCACGAGCTGCCCGTTTTTGTGTTGTCCCTTGGCAGTTCCGCATGGGACTGAGTGACGTCAAATGAAAGCGCCCCTAACGCCAGCAAATCGCGGCCAATCCCTGCCGCCAGCGCGTGATAGTCGTCGGCCAGCAAACTCCCGCCATACAATGACCATCCGTTATTCACCCCCCAAGAGAATTCGCCGGTGGCAAACCCCGGCCCTTGGCTATCGTGCCGGTAATCTGAAGGTTTACCGAAGGCGAGTTTGTATCGCACGCTGCCCGGGCGCGTAAGATAGGGAATGCTTGCTGTATCAACCTGAAAACTGTGCGAAGTGCCATCCTGCTCCTGAACCTTCACATCCAGAGTGCCCGAAACGGCGGTGTTCAAATCCTGAATCCGAAACGGCCCTGCGGCGACCGTGGTTTCATGGATAACCCGTCCCTGCTGGCTAACGGTCACTTTAGCGTTGGTTTTTGCCACGCCGACGACTTCCGGCGCGTAACCGCGCAGGTTTGGTGGCAGCATATTGTCATCAGACTCCATGCTGGTTCCGGTGTAGCGGAAACTGTCGAACATGCCGGAATTGAGGTAGTTCTCACCGAGCATCAGCTTCGATTTTAACGAGGGGATCGCCCGCCAGGCGTAGTAGCGGCTCCACTGCCAGTCACGCTGCGTGTTGTTCATGGAGCCACGGGTATGGTTGTACTGCCCCTGCCAGTCGGCGCGAAAACGCCAGGCACCCAGGTTAAACCCTGTGGTTCCGTTGCCGCTGAGCGACTGGACATCCCTGCGGCTCGCGCCGGTAAAACGCGACGACTGTCCGTTAAGGTTGTAATCAAAAATTCCCCCGGCAATACCGTCATCCCAGCGAGCGGGTGGATCCCAGTTGTCAGCGGTATATTCCAGATATGCCTGGGGAACATTCAGGTAGAGCGCGCTTTCGCCTAGAACTGCCCGCGCGCTTACCCCCGGCAGGCTCGCGTTATCCAGACATTGCCCGCTGTGCCACCACTTGAGATCGCGCAAAGCAGAAGCTTTTAAACCCAGTTGAGCAATGACCTGTGGCGTAAGGCACACTTGGCTGCCGTGAGGATCGTTATCCGGTTTAATAAACGCTAACGTTTGCTCCGGCAGCTCGGCTTTGTTCAGACGGATAACCATCTGATACTCACCCGGCATGATGTACCCTGCCTGAGAAAACTGGCTAAGGTCGATGTGTGAACGGTCACTAATATCCAGGACATCCGTGTTGAATTCTATTGCGTCTGCCGCGTATCCCTTTGCCCCCTGAAAAGCCAGCGTCACCATCAGCGCTACAGGACAACGGCGCAGCCATGCGCCGGCGTGATATAAAACCTGCCTCATCAAAAGTAATCCAGTTTAAAACGCACGGTAGTGGAGTAAGCCCCGGCCCGTAGTTTTTGATGGTTGCCCACCAAACGTAGTGAGTAATCAAGGCGCATGGCACCGGGCTGCAGCAGGCCCGCTTGCGAAGCAATGCCGGGCTGCATACGGTTTCCTGTGGCATCAGAAATCTCTAACCCGATACCTCGAGCGCCACCGTGGAGAGCAAACAGCTCGCCGTCGGTAACGGGACCATCAAAGGTCACCATGAAATGCGACCAGTCCTGCTGGTTAGGAATCAACTGCTCAAAGGCGCAATTTTCCAGATGAATACTGAATGGCTTAGAAGGGCCAGCACCGTCACGGATGACTTGTTCCAGTGGGATAGTCATCAGATCAATCACCTGTTCCCGACTGGCCACGGCGATCGCGCAGGGTGTGTCGATGATCGAACCCTGCATGCTTACCTTTCCATGCCCCTGATCCGCCGCATTCTTCGCCAGCGCACCTGAGGAGGCCAGGCATAGCACAAGCCACACCAGCAGGGAGGGCACTACAAACGAAACACTGCTATTCATAGGTATCTCACAAACGAAAACCGTATAGAAAAACGCAGAAGGCCCGCTGTGTGCTTACTGATAGGCCAGAGTAAAATTGGCAACCGAGGTGAAGGAACCCGGCACGACCGTTGTGCTCCCGCCGTTTCCTTTGAGGTAGGCGGAGTAGGTCAGCGTGTTATCACCCTGCTGTGTTTTTGTCGCGGAACTGGCGGTGCCAAGAGGAATATTGGTGCCCTCATCGTTGGTAATGCCGATAGCCGCCCCGCTGGCGCTGCTTCCGACAATAGCCAAATAGCCGGGCTGAGCGCTGGATTCCGGTCCGGTAAAGGTAATGGTGACGGTTTTATCCGTAAGTCCCGAGAGGTCGCAGCTTTCCAGTTTGATATCAAACGGACGCGGGTTGGACTTTCCGCCGTTGAGCAGAGATTTATTGGAGATTTCGCCCAAATCGACGGTCTGCTCAATGGTTTCAGGGGTAATTGAACAAGGGGCATCAATAATACTGCCGGTAAACTTAACCGTGCCGTGTCCCTGATCGCTTGCCTGTGACTGGCCTGCCAGTACAGCAGCCCCCATACCAAAGGCCCAAACCAATTTGGTTAATTGCATTTACTCATTCCTTTATAAGTTTCTTACTAGCGTTATTCACAAGAAGCCTCGTTGCCACGACCGCGCAACGGGAATTAACTAATTTACGTTAGTGATTTAAAAACTGATATCAAAAACCGCCTCAATTCCCCCCACAAGCGAAATATATAAAAAGCGTTTTTTAGAAGAAATTCTTTGTAGGGAGATATACGATTTAGCATATTGCTACATTATCTATTAAATCGACACTCGGAACTAAATCATGTCTAATTCACTAAGCGTACGTGACCAAAATAGTTTTATTTCAGCCTATAAGAACTTACTTAATGACAGTGACAAACGCATTCATAAAGGCGATGTCAATACGCTGAACAGAATTCTCAATAAATGCGATAAAGTTGAGGTCGGCCAGCTGCTAATGACAAAAATGGAATCATGTCCAAAAGACCCTGTCGCGCTGAAAAATACTTTCAGTAATTTATTTGACAAGCTTGAAGCGCAGAATTCCAAAATGCATGATAAGAAAGAAGAGAAGCTTAAAAATATTCAACAGAAGCTTGCCCCGGTTGTGCAGGACATTCACAAAAATGAAATAAATGCTCACAATGCCAAAGTAAACGGTGAGATTAAAGGTCTTGCTGATGATCTCCAACTCATTTCAAGAAATATTTCTCAGGAAAAAAATGAGATCGCCAAACTTAAGGAAGAAATTAACAAAGCTGATGTGCAAATTAAAAAACTGCATAATGAGATTAAACCTCTGGCCGATGCGCTAAAGAACACCTCCTCGGAAGACTTTGCGGTCAAAGATGCCAAGCGTTTAAAAGATACTGAAGCAAAAATCAGTAAACTCGAGGCCAAACAAAATGCCGAAATCAGTACATTAAATAATAAAATTGCCGCGCATGAAAATAGCCGTGCGGTTTTACTCGATTTTGCAAGGAAACACGGTGTAAGCAGTGCCGAGCAGGATCTGAGAAAAGCTGAGAGCGGCGCTATTTATGATAATCGCGATACGGGCTTTGGCACCACCAGCTGGCGTGAACATCTGGGCAGCGATAAATATGCCATCAAGCACTTCGGTTACGATTTAAAAGAAGGCCGCCGTCAATATTCTGATCTCATTAAAGTGCCCAACCATAAGGGCAAACAGTGGCAGAAACTGATGCAGAACTTCGATGATGCGCCAAAAAACATCAGGGCTCTGCAAAGGGAAATATCGCAACTCAAGAATGAATATAAAAGTGATATTGGTCAGGTTAAGCTTGAGAACCGTCTTTCTGCCAAACAGGAGATTGAGCAGCGAATTAATTTTAAACAAGAAGCCATTCACTCATTAGAAAAGAGCAAGGAAATTGTATCAGGGGATATTAAATCATGCCATGAGTATATATCTGTGCTAGAAGCCAAGAAGACTCCGCTCATAGCGAAAATGGACGAGCTTAAGTCCCAGATAAAACAAGACAGCTAAGTCATTCTGTTTTCCTAAGGTAAAATCCACGCTCCGGCGTGGATTTCATCCCGATCACATAAACTCATCTACTAATATCATGCCCTCCTGCCCGCGTTTAGATTGCTCATGTCTGGCACGCTGACCCACTATCAATCGCAATCCCAATAAGCTCATCAAATGAGTAACTTTTACGCTTGGTGAAAATGTCATTCAGATAAAGGTAGCGGTCCTTACGGCTAAGTTATGCCTCTCTATCGGTGCCAAAAAATCTACGCAGACAACGCTTAGAAATAGCATATGCCCGGTATGAGCGTTGAGCATTGGAATACCCCGGTTAGTTTGATAATGCCCTCGATTACCAGTGCCTTCATTGCCCGCTCATGTATTGGAATAATACAGCCGCAGGTAGTTTTATCCCGTATGACCAGATAGTAGCCTTTGGTCATGACGCCATTTCCCAGCACACTCTTACTGTTAACTCGAAGCTGTACATCATTTTCATGCCAACCACTTTCTTTTATTATGGACATTCCGGCATCATACTCGTGATCTCTATTTAGCTAAATTATTTTAAACAAGGAAATACTTGAAGGAGTAATTCTGATAAAAATATTGGATAAATGCGCCTGGCTTAGCATGCGGTTTTACAAATTATACTCCCGATGATAGACGCTAATATTTAATTTCCATTTTTCACTAAAATGATTAAATAAATGGTTCCTGAAGGGGACACCATTTCACAGTTCACATAACGACGTTCAGTAAGACAATTAACTACTGATTAAATATCAGCATTGTCTGTATGGGTATAAGGAGTAATCTCCTCGCCAATCATTCAGGTAATACAACCATAACAGGGACAAAGTGCGATCATGCGCTTACTGGGATTTTTGCTATTTGCAGTCAGTCTTTTATTGAATCCGGCAATTGCCAAACAGCATACGCAACCTTCCTCAACCGATAATGAGCTTATCGAGCAAGGAGATTATACCAATTCAGACGGGCAGGAAATTCACCGCCCGGCGCATACAAAGTCGGGCAATGCTCCTGATGGCGCATCGGCCCAGTGCAGAGATGGAACCTACAGTTTCAGTGCTCACCGTCGAGGAACGTGCTCGCGACATGGTGGCGTGGCGGAATGGCTTAACTAAATTAAACGCCCGCAATTAAGCGGGCTTCTGTAAATAGCAGATTTTGTAATGCAAACACCATCACCAGCCCGGAACCGCCCCGCCGTTAAAGATTTTCTCGGCTGCTTTCGCCACTTCGGGAGACTGATACGATTTCAGAAACTCCTGCACGTTTTCCGCCTCTTTATTGTCCGGGCGTGAAACCAGAAGATTCACGTACGGCGAATTTTTATCTTCGATAAATACGCTGTCATGCACCGGCGATAATCCGGTTTGCTGGATATACGTGGTGCTGATGATGGCCACGTCGACTTTCGGGTCGTCGAGCACGCGTGGCAGTTGCGCGCCTTCCAGTTCCATAATGTTCAGGTGATGCGGGTTTTCAGTGATATCCAGCGTCGTCGGCAACAGGCCTTTGCCGTCTTTCAGGGTGATCAGTTTCTCTTTTTGCAGCAACAGAAGCGCGCGGCCTAAGTTGGTCGGATCGTTGGGGATCGCCACGGTGGCGCCGTCTTTAAGCTGATCAACGGTTTTAATCTTTTTCGAGTAACCCGCCATCGGGAACACAAAGGTGTTGCCGACCGCCACCAGATGATAGCCGTGAGCTTTGTTATCCTGATCGAGGAACGGGCGGTGCTGGAATACGTTGGCATCCAGGTCGCCGTGTTCGGTTGCGTCATTCGGCAGTAGAGAGCCGCTGAAACCAACCAGTTCTACGTCCAGACCGTATTTGTCTTTGGCGACTTTTTTAGCGACTTCCGCCACATCCTGCTCGGCGCCGTTAATCACGCCAACTTTGATATGTTTGGCATCACCGCTTTTTTGATCACAGCCCGCCAGCAGTAATCCCGCCAGCAAAACCACAGCACCAGTACGTAAATGAGGGAACGTCAGTTTCACTTTTTTTCCTTAAAAAATAACCGCTAATGCGTAATGAACTGACTATAACAGGAGGATTAACGCGGTTTAAAAAACCAATAAAGCACTACTAAGAAGAAAAAAGCATATAGATGACTCCGCTTATCTCCGGCATCCAGATCTTTTCCTTATATCTGTGATAAACAGTTTGCCCTCCCAGCTCGTTTTGGGAAAGAGTAGGCTATAGCGAAATCACCCACGAGACCGGAAAGATGGAAATTATTGAAGCAGATAAACAACATATCCCTGCCATGCAGAAAATTTATGCCTGGCATGTTTTGCATGGGACGGCCTCGTTCGAAACTCAGCCGCCTGATGAACATGAAATGGCGCTGCGCCTGAAAAAAATTCAGGAAGCCGGTTTGCTGTGGCTGGTGGTTTTGCATGAGGGGGAAGTGAAAGGGTATTGCTATCTGGGCCGCTACCGCGAGCGTTTTGCTTACCGCTATACGCTGGAGGATTCGATTTATATCGATCCCGGTTTTCAGAAACGTGGTGCGGGTAAAGCGTTACTTCGCCGGGCGATTGACTGGGCGGAAATGCACGGTTTTCGCCAGCTGGTGGGGAATATTGGCGACAGCGAAAACATGGCGTCGATTAATCTGCACCTCGCTGCTGGTTTTCAGGTGAAAGGCACCATGCATTCTGTTGGTTTCAAGCATGGCCGCTGGCTGGATACGGTGTTTATGCAGCGTGCGCTGGGTGACGGGAATCAGACCTTGCCTGCGCAGGAGAGCTGACCGGAAATGAAAGCGGGCAGACTATCTGCCCGCATTTTACTGATTATTCTATCGCTAATTTTTCCCTGGTATTTTTTTGCGTTGCGCTGCCGCCCCACACCTCATTGTATTCGTAACCCGTCAGGTCTTTAATCACCTTGCGTGATACCGCGTCGCAATCTTCCTGGGCGCCGCCCAGTTTCAGGCGAGCAGTTTCTTTGATCAGAATTTTATGCGTGTCCCGCGTCAGCTTGAATTTGAAGGTCATGTAGAAACTGATTGCCAGCAATGCCCCGGTGGCAAAGATCATCAGTCCGATGATCGCGTTTAACGCGCTGAGCGGTTGCGCGCCTTGCCCTTTCACAAATCCGCTTTCTTCCAGCACCAGACCTACAATCATAATGGCAATCGCGACAGTACTTTTACGGGTAAATACCATGACACCGGCAAAAATACCCTCGCGACGTTTTTTGGTGACTATCTCATCGACGTCCGGAATAAAGCTGTAAATATTCCACGGGATATAATAGAGCCCTGAACGACCAAAGCCTAAAACAACGAAGATGGAAGTAAAGAGAATTAGCGGCACCGCTGTGTTGGTAATATAAATATAAAACAGCGCAGCCAGTACAAAGAAGATACAGCCATACGCTATCCGCAACGCAGCGGAAGGCGAAACATTCAGCCTTTCCATCACCATCATATAAACAACTGTTGAAGGTACAGAAACAAAAGCTGCGACGCTTAAATATCCCGAAACCGCCCCAACATCCTGATGCAAGCCATAAACCACATAATAGGTAAATACCGCACCAAATACGTCCATTGCAGTGAATGACGCAATATAAATAACAATATGCTGACGGAACATGCGAATATTAAAGGACGAAATAAAATCCAGCACCAGACTTTTCAGATGATGCCAGAGGCTGCCGCCCGTTTCCATTTCCGGTTCAGGCTCATTCGGATCCCGCACATCCTTCGCCTCCCAGGTACATAACCAGGTAGTGAATACCGCAATACAAAATACTGTGGCGAAGAACATCCCGGTATAGGTATACGTCATCGGATTATCTTTACCGGTAAACATCATGATCACGCCCGGTACAGACACGGCAAGAAAACCGCCAAGCTGCGAGCAAATCATGCGCACACCGGCCAGGCGGGTACGTTCACCGAAACGGTTGGTCATCTCTGCAGCCAGGGTTTCCCACGGCACCAGCACCATCGCCGACAGTAATTCAATCGACAAATACGTTCCGAGATAATACCAGTAGCCCATGTCCTTGACCCAGACCAGCGCATACAGGAACATCAGCGGCGAACTGATCAGCAGGAAAAAGCGACGGCGGCCAAACCGTTTACCCAGCCAGGTATTACCAAAGTGGTCGGTAATATAGCCCATGATCGGACTTAATATTGCGTCAATCACTCGGGCGATAGCGAAAATAGATCCCGCTTCTAAAACAGTCAATCCGCAATACATGGTATAGAAGAATAAAAGCCAGGTACCGATAACGGCGAATGCACCGCCACCAAATAAGTCAGTTACGCCATAGCCTATAGCCGTGCCGTAACCGACTCTGCGCTCAGTAGGTTTCATTATTATTATCCTGTGAAGGTAAAGTTATTATTAAAATTATTTAATCAGCCAGAGTTATCCATTTTCCTGATTGTGATGAGCGATAAATCGCCCCGACAATATTCAGAGACACTTCGGCCTGTGAAACAGAGATATAATTTTTTTCTTCAGGATGACGAATGGAATAATAGAAATTTGATACTGCCTGACGATGACTGTCGCCCCAGTAGCTTTTGGTGGTTCCTGACGGACTGTCGTCGCTGACCAGCAGCGTTTTATTTTCTCCTTCAATCAGCCACAGCGCGTTGTGATGTAACTGCAGCAGTCCTTTTTCACAATGAATTTCCAGCAGCAACGGCGAGTCAGTGCTGTGACAATTGGTTGCGTAAAACAATCCTCGCGCACCGTTAACCATTTTCAGGCTGGCCATCGCGGTATCTTCATTTTCAGTCAGATCACTGAGAAACGTTCTTTCCACCACGCCCTTCAGCGCCAGCACGCCGCCGCTAAACCACTGCATTAAATCCAGCGTGTGGATCGCCTGATTGATCAGCAGGCTGCCGCCTTCGGTGGCAAAACGCCCGCGCCACAGGCTTTCACTGTAATACGCCCCGCCGCGTGACCAGGTCAGAACGGCTTTGATGCTCAACATGTTGCCCAGCTGCCCGCTGTCCAGCAGTGCTTTGATTTTCTGACTGGAAGGATTCAGGCGGTTCTGATAACACACGCCAAGCACTCCGTCAGCCTGCGCCTCTGACCGTTTAATGGCGCTGACTTCACCGATATTCAGCGCCACCGGTTTCTCGGTGAAAACATGCTTTCCCGCCGCCAGCGCGGCGAGAATCGCTTCCAGATGTAAATGATGTGGCAGACAGATATGCACCACGTCAATCAGCGGATCAGATAACATTTCGTGATAATCAGTATAAAAATCACAGCCATATTCCAGCGCCAGCGCCCTGCCTTTGCCAATATTGCACTCGGCAATGGCCCTTAACTGACAATCTGGCTCATGCTGAATCGCCGTGACATGGCAGGTATGGATGGCACCACAACCGATCACCGCAGCCCCAAGAGTTTTCATGATCCGCTCCCGATTCAGTGGGTTTCGTTAGCCAGCATCTGCGCCCGCACGCACAGTTCGGCGGCCTTAAACGCATGTTCCTGCGTCATGGCTTTTTCGGTGCGGTTAAGGCAATCCAGTATCAGCTGACCGAAGAACGGGAAGCCGACGTTGCCGGAAACCGGATAACGGAACTCCCCTTCCCGGTTCACCAGATACACCACGTCCTGCTCGCCGCGTGTGAGATCGACATATTTGCGGATCTCGATATAACCCTCGGTGCCGAGCAGCGTCAGACGCCCGTCGCCCCATGTGCTCAGCCCTTCCGGCGTGAACCAGTCGCAACGGAAATAACCGCGCGCGCCGTTTTCGCCTTCCAGCATGGTGTCGCCAAAATCTTCAAAGTTCGGATATTGCGGATGATTGAAATTCAGTGCCTGAGCCGCTACGACGTGAGCATTGCTGTTGCCGGTGTAAAACAGAAACTGTTCAATCTGATGGCTGCCGATATCACAGAGAATGCCGCCAAACTGCTCTTTCTCATAAAACCAGTCTGGTCGTCCTTCGCCTTCGCGATGCGGACCGGTGCCGAGCGTCTGGATCACACGTCCGATCGCCCCTTGCTGCACTAATTGCCCAGCGAATACCGCGCTTTCCACGTGCAGACGCTCGCTGTAATACACCGCATATTTACGTCCGGTTTCGGCTACTTTTGCCTTCGCCGCTGCCAGTTGTTCCAGCGTGGTCAGTGGCGCCTTATCGGTGAAATAATCTTTCCCGGCCGCCATCACTTTCAGCCCCAATGCACAGCGTTCAGACGGAATGCCCGCGCCCGCTACCAGTTGCACTTCTTTATCATCGAGGATCATTTGCAGGGATCCGGCAACTTTCACCTGCGGATACTGCGCAACAAATTTCTCTACTTTTGCAGGGTCAGGATCGTAAACCCATTTCAGGCTGGCTCCTGCTTCAATCAATCCGTTACACATGCCGTAGATGTGCCCGTGATCCAGCGCCGCGGCGGCAATCACGAATTCACCCGGTTTTACCACCGGCTGCGGCTTGCCTACCGGCGCATAATTCATACCGTCTTTGTTGCTCATGTTCAGGCTCCTTTATCCATGTTTTTGCCGAGCGGGATCGCGTCTTCATTGGCGAAGTTTTCTACCGATGCAGATTTCTCATAAAAGTGCGGGGCGAGCGAAACCAGTCCGCCGGTCTGATAGAACGGGTCGGTGGAAGCCAGCGGGAGGGTCACGATACTGCGGGTGATGGCGGATTTATAAATGGCGGCGATAAGTTCCAGCGAACGCTTGCCCTGCACGCCGTCGATCAGCGGCGCGGTGCCTGTTTCCAGGGCGGTGAGGAAATTGTCAATCTGGCCGATATGCAATGTATAAGTAAGTTTGGGGATCGACTGGTAAATGTCTTCGAGCTGATTTTCACGATCGGTATCGCGCTCATCTATCGGGAAGCCGTTCGGCGCTGAAATACTGGCGTATTTATCCCACGGGGCAGAAATTCGCGCTTTCTCGCCCTGAATGACAATCTTCTGATCTTCACCATGATGCACTACAGAGGCCGTCAGTTGGGTCAGCGCGCCGGTGTCATATTTGAAAATGGCTGCCGAGAGATCTTCCACTTCGGCGTTATCGTGCGCAGCATTGGTGATCATCGACACCACTTCAGACGGGAAACCGAGCATCCACTGGATAGCATCAATATGATGAACCGCGTGATTCAGCGTGCAACCGCCCGCCTCTTTTTCCCAGGTGCCGCGCCACCACAAATCGTAATAGGAATGACCACGCCACCAGAATGAATCGACCTGCGCATGACAGACTTTGCCGGTTTCGCCGGAATCCAGCACTTTCTTCAAACGCCAGAACGCGTCGGTAAAGCGGTTCTGCGCAATAATTGACAGCGTTTTACCACTCTCTTTTGCTGCACTGATCATGGCATCGCATTCCTGCAACGATGCCGCCATCGGCTTTTCACATAACACATGCTTGCCCGCATTCAGGGCGTTGATAGAAATTTCGGCATGGACATACGGTGGCGTACACACGTCAAAAACGTCGATCTCAGTATCGCCGAGGATTTCCTCATGGCTGGCATACACCTTCGCATTGGTCAGGCCATAATGACGTTTTTTCTCTTCCGCCTTTTCAGGATAAATATCTACCAGCGCAACAATCTGGCAACGATCAGCAAACTCTAAATATCCCTGAATATGATTATGCGAAATATTACCTGTACCAATAATTGCTATTTTGAGCATTATCTTTCTCCTTCTATTAAAGCGGGCAGCAGGCTGACTTAAGCCGGACACAAAGGGTCATCGCGTTGAAATTTTTAAATATTCAGCGCAAATAAAAACCTTATTTTGTGTTGCTGAGATTTATATTCCGGAGAGTAGTAATGGTTTTTTTTTCCAACAACCGTTATTTGTGACAGGAATTGCAGTGCAGTTTTCGCAATTTGCTATCATCCTCAATAGTCCATCAATTACAAACGGTTAAGCGTGGCAATAAGTCCATCAGCATATGAGGCATTGATCACAAAATGACGGGAAAATTAAAAATCAGGCAAATTGCGGAGTTAACCGGGCTTTCTCCGAGTACTGTTTCCCGTGTGCTGGCGGGTAAAGCCAATGTCAGTCCGCAGGCAAAAGAAAAAGTATTTAACCATGCAAGAACAATGGGTATTTTACGTGACATTCCGGCCAGCCGTTTGTTAATGAATTGCCTCCTGATCTGTGCGCCCCCGGCGGCATTCTCTCCGCACGAAGACCGTTATTATTATGAAGTGATCCAGGAAATAACCACTGAAGTGGCGCGCTTTGATATCCATGTCCGCAAATGTGCGCTGGCCGTCAATGAACCGGATATCGCGGTTTTTATGCAGGCACTGCACCAGCCGGATGTCGACGGGATCGTCATCATCGGTATAGATGACGTGATGCTGTACCGCCTTGCCGCGGAATCCAACAAGCCGGTGGTGATGATTAATGCCAAAGACAGCGAAATGCGCCTCGATTGCGTGTCGGCAGATCATTATTCCATTGGCTACAGCGCGGCCAATTACCTGTTTCTCAGAGGACATCGCCCGGTGTTGTTGTTCACCGACCTGCGTCGCGAAACCATGATGCAACGCCTCGATGGCTTTAAACGTGCCTGCCTCGAACATCACATTGCGTTCGATGAAGCCAGCCATCTGCTGATAAATCATGGCAACGGCAAAGAACAGGCCAGGCAAACGATGGATAAATACTTGCGGGAACATAAACGGGAGATGCTGCCTTCCGCCATTATTTGCGGTGGCGATCCGATGGCACTGGCTACTGTGGAAGTGCTGACGGAACATGGCATCAGCGTGCCGGAAGACATTTCGGTGATGAGTATTGATTTTGCCCACGATGCCAAAAATACTCTGGCACAAGGTTTCACAGCCGTGCATCTGCCTTGCCGCGAACTGGGGACTGAGGCGGTTTATATTCTGCAGAGCCGTTTAATGCGGGCCACAGGTGCGAAATTCAATCTGTTGCTGCAAGGCAACATTCACACCGGCCAGACAGTGGCCGATGTAAAATGGAAGCGTAAAGGGTTGTATCCTGCGGCCAGTTAGCCGCATTGTCTGAGGGCACATTCTCAGCGTCATCGTTGGGTATCTCCTGCTAGACTTTTGAGTCTTAACCTCAAAAAAAGATGCGGAGAATGTCATGTCAGAACAGTATCAGCCACCAAAAGTCTGGACCTGGAATAAAGACGAAGTCAGCAAGTTCTCGAACATCAACCGCCCGATAGCGGGCCCGACACATGAGAAAACGTTGCCGGTCGGCAAACACCCGCTTCAGCTTTATTCGCTGGGCACACCAAACGGCCAGAAAGTGACGATCCTGCTGGAGGAATTGCTGGAACAGGGTGTCAGCGGTGCGGAATACGATGCGTTTATTATCCGCATCAACGAAGGCGATCAGTTCTCCAGCGGCTTTGTTGACGTTAACCCGAACTCGAAAATCCCGGCACTGCTGGATAACTCCGCTACGCCGCCGATCCGCGTGTTTGAATCCGGCAATATCCTGCTGTATCTGGCCGAAAAATTCGGTAAGTTCCTGCCGCAAGATCTCGCCGGTCGCACCGAAACCCTGAACTGGTTGTTCTGGCTGCAAGGCTCTGCGCCTTATCTGGGCGGCGGCTTCGGACATTTCTATCATTACGCGCCGGTGAAAATCGAATACGCCATTAACCGCTTCACGATGGAAGCCAAACGTCAGCTGGATGTACTGGATCGCCAGCTGGCAGAGCACCGTTTCATCGCCGGTGAAGAATACACCATTGCCGATATCGCTATTTTCACCTGGTACGGCAGTCTGGCGCAGGGCGGCTTGTACGAATCCGCCGAATTCCTCGACATCAAATCCTACAAGCATTTCCAGCGCTGGGCCGCTGATATCGCCAGCCGTCCGGCGGTGAAACGTGGCCGTATCGTCAACCGTACCTGGGGTGACGAACAGCTGGAAGAACGCCACGATGCATCCGATTTTGATGGCGTACTGAAGTCGTAACGGGCTGACAGCAGGTAAAAATCCGCCTTCGCAGAAGGCGGCATTGCTTAGAGACTAAAAGGGCGGGATTTTGCGATCCCGCCCTTTTCTTTTATGCGCTTTCTGTTTGCGGTTCGAGGTACTTTTTGAACCAGGCAATGGTTCTTTCCCAGGCAAGATCTGCTGCGGCTTTGTCATAGCGCGGTGTCGAATCATTGTGGAAACCGTGGTTCACGCCGGGATAAATATGCGCCTCATAGACTTTATTGTTGGCCTTCAGCGCCGCCTCATACGCAGGCCAGCCCTCGGTAATCGGTTTATCCAGTTCGGCGTAATGCAGCAATAACGGCGCTTTGATTTTCGGCACATCTTCAGCTTTCGGCTGACGCCCGTAGAACGGCACAGCGGCCGCCAGTTCCGGATACGCCACCGCTGCCGCATTGGCTACGCCGCCACCGTAACAAAAACCGGTGATCCCGACTTTGCCGGTGGCCGTTTGGTGATGCATCAGAAATTCAACCGCCGCAAAAAAGTCGTTCATCAGTTTGGCCGGATCGACCTTTTGTTGCAGCTCGCGCCCTTTTTCATCGTTACCCGGATACCCGCCGACAGAACTCAGACCGTCCGGCGCCAGTGCGACAAATCCGGCTTTCGCCACCCGCCGCGCCACGTCTTCGATATACGGATTCAGCCCGCGATTTTCATGCACCACCACTACGCCGGGCACTTTACCGGCTAATTTGGCCGGACGTACCAGATACGCCCGCACGCTGCCGTGCCCCTGCGGCGACGGGTACTGAATATATTCCGCCACAATATCCGGATCGGTGAATTCCACCTGTTCGGCGTAGGCGTAATTGGGCGTCATCAGCGTGGTCAGCGCTGCCAGCGACAACCCGCCCGCCACAAATTTGGCAGACAGATCGAGAAATTCACGCTTGGTCATTTTGCCGTGTACGTAGAAATCAAAATATTCGAGGAGTTCAGGAGGGAAATCTTTGGCTGTCATTCGCGTCATTTTCAGGCTCCGTTCCATGCAAAAGAAGGATAAATAATGGCCTGCTTTTGGCGATTTTGTAAACCGATTGTGAAATTGAATGCCAATCACGCCCAGCTCAGAACCATTTGCGGGCTGAGAATGCTAAACTCCGGGGAATTAAAAGGAGACGCTATGAACAATAATCTCGCAGGGCTGAGTAAAGAAGAAATGGACAAAGTGAGTGCCGGACTGGCCGCCGGGACGGTCGCGGTGCGTGAGCGCAATAATCTGCCGGTGAATGCAGACGAAGTTGAAATGGAACAACCGGAGCATCTGCGGGCGTATTTCCGCGAGCGTCTGGCGCACTATCGCCAGCAACCCGCAAAGAAGTAACCGCCGCGATTTATACACGTACAGATTTACCGGCGCACCGCGAAGAAATCGCTTATCGCCTGAATCAGATACCCCGCCGCCTCACCGGGTGGCGTCTGCCCCTGATGCAGGCTGATCCCCACTTCGCCCGGTTCGGGCAACGCATTTAACATTCTGACCGTCTGCGGCCTGCCGAAATCGGTACGCACGGTGATGCCTAATCCCGCCGACATCGCCGCCCAGATCCCGCTCAGGCTGCGGCTGGTAAACGCGATACGCCACGGAATACCCGCTTTATCCAGCGCCGTTGTGGCGGCATTTCGCATCAGACACGGCGCTTCGAACACCAGTAACGGCAGCGGTTCGCCGGTTTGCTGATAGTGTTTCAGGTCGAAGTTTTCAGGGCCTATCCAGCGCATCGGTATACGCCCCAGCGACCGGCTGGATGGAAAGAGCGGCGCTTCATCGGCCTGCCAGCACACCGCCAGATCAAACTCGTTATGGCGGATCCCGTCGAGCAATTGCTGGTTGCGGGTTATGCTGGCGGAGACTTGCACCTGCGGATGTGCGCGGGTAAATGTGCCGAGGAGCGCCGGTAAAAGCGCTTCGCCGAAATCTTCCTGCATGCCCAGATTCAGACTGCCACTCAGGGCGCTGGCGAGCATGATGGCGCTGGCTTCATCGTTGAGGCGGAGGATCCGCCGCGCATAGCTCAGCATCACTTCGCCGCGTTCCGTCAGGATCAGGTGCCGCCCTGATTTCTGTACCAGCTCCGTACCTGCCTGCTGCTCCAGCTTTTTCAACTGTGCGCTGACCGCAGAAGTCGAGCGCCCCAGCCGGTCGGCAGCCAGCACAAAACTGCCCAGCTCAATACCGGTCACAAAACTGCGCAACGCCTCTGCATCAAAAGTCACCGGTCGTTTTGCCATGTTTAATCATCCCGTTTTCATGGATTAATACTGCTGATATTTTCGATATTAAGGACAATCATAACGCCTTATGCTCCTTCTCACACCCACAAAAAGGAGCCTGATATGAGCACAACTTCCCCACAAACGCAGACGCTGGACGCGATGTCACGCCTGACGCCTAAATTTGCAGAACTGACGGAACAGGTACTTTTCGGCGACCTGTGGAAAAGAGAAGAACTGTCACCGCGCGACCGCAGCCTGATCACCGTTGCCGCGCTGATTGCCCTGAACCGCGGCGAGCAGTTGCCCTTTCATCTGAGTCTGGCGGTGAAAAATGGCGTCACTCAAACCGAACTGGCGGAAGTGATCACCCATCTGGCGTTTTATGCCGGCTGGCCCGCTGCGGCATCCGCCCTGACGCGCTTCTCCGCGCTCAGCGATCAGTAAACCGCGCCCCGTTACCGGAGGAACAACCGTTGCCTTTTACCCGAATTTCCTTACCCGAACACCACGCAGATACCTGGCAGGACGCCATTTCAGCCATATTGCAGAACACATTGGTTGATCATTTTTCTGTGCCTAAAGATGACTGTTTTCAGCTGTTCGAACCGGCCAGCCGCCGCCAGAGAGTGATCAATCCGACTTATCTTGCCGGGGAAAATCATCACCGCTCAGAGGATTTTTTGCTGTTTCACATCACCGCAGGTAAACCGCGTAACAGTTATCAGAAGCAGGAACTGTTCCGTCATCTGGCTGAAAAACTGCACGTTGCGCTGGGGATTTCTCCGGCGGATGTGATGGTGGTGGTGAGCTTTACCCAACCGGAAGACTGGTCGTTCAGTCATGGTGAGATGTTCAAACTCCCACAAGGAGTGTTCTTATGATTGCCATGCAATACACCTTTACGCTGCCTGCCGATTACGACATGGGCATTATCGAAAAACGCATTGCTGATAACGGCCATCTGATGGATGGCTTTGCCGGGCTTATCTTCAAAACTTATCTTTACGCCCGCCGCGACTGCTCGCAATCCGGCAGCACAGAAAATCTGTATGCACCGTTTTACCTGTGGCATGACGTGCAAAGTATGAATCGCTTTATTTCAGGTGCCGGTTTTCAAGGTGTCGCCAGAGCCTTCGGCTGGCCGCAGGTCCGGGTTTATCCGGTGCTGGCAGCGCACGTCAGCGCAGACGTTGCGGCAGCTGTTTTTGCCAAAAGAGAGATTACTGACATTGCACCTTTCAGTGACCTTGCGCCACCTGATCAGCAAACGGTCAGTGACACACTTATCGAGGTGACCGCCTGGGATACGACAAACTGGAAGAAAATACATTTTACTGCGGGAAGAAACCCGCCGGAAGGAAACGGGCAGCATTACCGCATCGGCCATATTTCCTTGTCCGATGCGGTAATGGAAACGGATTAAATCAGTGCGCGGCAATCCCCAGTTTTTTCATTCGCGATAACAACGTTGTGCGTTTTAATCCCAGCCGCTGAGCCGCGCCACGGGGTCCGGCCACCACGCCGTTGGTTTCTTTCAGCACCTGCAAAATGCGCGCCCGCTCGTCGTCTTCACTCAGCTGCGGTGCGGGCGTGCTTTCGCGCACAGAAGGCGTGACCAACGGAGCCATCGGTAACGGATAATTCAGCTCAGGCAGTTGCAAATCCAGCACCGTTCCGCGCGTCAGCAATACCGCTCTCTCGATGACATTTTCCAGCTCGCGCACGTTGCCCGGCCACGGCATACGGCTCAGCAGACGCAGGGTTTCGGCGGGAATACTGTCGATGGTGCGCTTCATGCGTTTGGCGATTTTATAGGTCAGGAATTTCACCAGCTGCGGAATATCTTCCGGACGCTCACGCAGCGGCGGAATGACAATCGGGAACACGTTCAGCCGGTAATACAGGTCACTGCGAAATTCTTTGTCGGCCACCATCTGGCGCAGGTCACGGTTAGTCGCCGCGATCATCCGCACATCCACTGAAATCAGTTTATTGCCGCCGACACGCTCAAACTCCTGTTCCTGCAAAATACGCAGCAACTTGGGTTGCAGTTCAATCGGGATTTCACCCACTTCATCGAGGAATAACGTGCCTTTGTCAGCCAGTTCGAAACGCCCCATACGCTGCGCCGTAGCGCCGGTGAAAGAGCCTTTTTCATGGCCGAACAGATCGCTTTCCATCAGGCCAGCCGGCATCGCCGCACAGTTCATTTTCACCATGCGCTGATCACGGCGATCGCCCAGATTATGAATAGCGCGGGCGATCAGTTCTTTGCCGGTGCCGGTTTCGCCGAGGATCAGTACCGAGCAGTCGCTTTTCGCCACGATCTCGACCTGCTTCAGCACCGCAGACATGGAAGGACTGCGCCCGACAATGTCGCTGAAATCCGGGTTATTGCTGTTGATTTGCTCGGTAAGATACAGGTTCTCGTGCTGCAATTTTTCCTTCAGGCTTTTGATTTCCTGATAGGCCAGCGCGTTATCTACCGCAATCGCAATACGTTCGGCAATTTGCTGTAAAACATGCAAATTCGCCGTATTGAAATTATCAGGCTGACACTGCGCCAGTTTCAGCACGCCCAGCGTTTTGTGACCAAAACGTAACGGCAGGATGCACAGCGTTTGGGTCTGATCACGCCACAGCAGCTGAAACAGCGTGCTCTCATCGCTGCCGAATTCTTCTGCTGGCCGGACATTGGTCAGCAGCATTTCGCCGCTTTTCATCACCTGTTGCTCAAGGGAACCGTTCAGCATCATGCGCGACTGCTCGCGTTCTGCAACGTGAGTTTGTACGTAATGAGTGGCGTAAACACTGGCCTGTTCGCTGTCTTTGTCCGCATCGCACAGCACAATACTGATGGCATTGATGTGGAAAAAATGATGAATAGTTTTGGCAATTTCACCGGTCAGCTCATCAAGATCCAGCTTTGAGAGAACTGCGTTAGTGATATCGACCAGAATGCGGAAATCGTCCCGCTCGTGGCGCAGCTGAGATTGCTGAAACAATGCATTTTCACGCAGCTGGATTTGTTCAACCGCAATGGCAGCCAGCATACAAAGTTCGTGCAGACCGTTTTTGTCTTCTTCGCTGAACGGCGTTGCATTCTGGCGGGTAAACTCACAGCCCCCCAGTAAACCGGATGAAGCCAGCAAAGGCACCAGACAATATCCGCTAAATGGCGGATACAGATTCAGTGCGCTTAATTGCGGATAACGCAGATGCAAAGCATCGCTGCGCCAGACCTGAGTTTTCGGGTTATTTAGCAGGGCATGTACCGGACCGGTCGCCAGCAGCGTTTCATCTTCATAGCTGACCGGCTGATGATGGGGATCGATACCATAAAAACTGACGCGTTCGCTGTTGTTGTCGAACAACACCAGCGTCACGGTATCCGCAATACCCGCGCCCTGCACTACCTGAGTGAGAGTTTCCAGCAGCGATGTCATGGTCTGTTGCAGCAGCAATGTGCGCGTCAGTTCCAGCAATCCTTTGTGTTTGGTAATGCTCATTGTTGCACTCTGCATAGCGTTAACTCTGGCTTTTGATTCAAAGCATTTTTGAAGAAACTATTAAGAAAGTTTACGCCTTCATAGCGGCGCTCTCCCCTGACGAGATCAACAAATGCGGGGTAATGGCTCCGCATGGGGCAACATTAGCTGGCGTGAAACCCCCAGCGCACCGCGCAGACAGACCCGGGGATTTTCTGTTACTTCACCTATCGTCGCAGCGTCGGCACCCAGCGGGTGGCTGCGTAATAGTTTCAGCACCGCGTTTTCTTCCTGCGCCGAAACCACCACCACCAGTTTTCCCTCGTTGGCAAAATTGAGCGGCTCCAGCCCGAGCAGCTCGCAAATTCCGCGTACCGCGGGCTTCACCGGGATAGCCGTTTCGTCGATGCACATCCCGAACCCGCTGGCGGCGCTGAATTCATGAAGGATCGCATTGACCCCGCCCCGCGTGGCATCGCGCAAGGCGCGGACACCCGAAAGTGCGCGCAGCGGAGCGATCATCGGCGCCAGCACGGCGCAGTCGCTTTCCACCTCCAGCGTCATTCCCAATTGTTCGCGAAGATTGAGGATAGTGGCACCGTGATCGCCCAGCGTGCCGCTGACGATCACTTTGTCTCCGGCCTGAATATGGCTGGCAGCCCAGCGGACATCCGCCGGGATCACGCCGATCCCCGCCGTATTAATAAAAATCTTGTCCGCCGCGCCGCGCTGCACCACTTTGGTATCGCCGGTGACAATGGCAATCCCGGCCTCGCGGGCGGTCTGTGCCATCGCATTCACAATCTTGCGCAAGTCTTCAAGCGGCAACCCTTCTTCGAGAATAAATCCGCAGGAAAGATATGCCGGTGTTGCACCACTGACGGCCAGGTCATTCGCCGTCCCGCACACCGCCAGCTTGCCGATATTACCGCCGGGGAAAAACACCGGATCGATGACATAGCTGTCGGTGGTAAACGCCAGCCGGTCGCCCTGCGCACTCAGGCTGGCAATCGACAAACGTGCCGCATCTTCGCGCTCGCTGAGCCACGGGTTATCAAAAGCACTCAGGAACAGGCGTTCGATCATCTGCTGCATCGCCCGCCCGCCGCTGCCGTGCGCCATGGTGACGACGTCTTTATGCTCACTCATCCTGTTCCACACCTTCTGTTGTTGTTTCTTGTGCTGCGGTTTCCTGATGCCGGTACTGATACCACGCGGCGCAGGCGCCTTCGGAGGACACCATCAGCGCACCAAACGCGTTGTGCGGCGTACAACCGGTGCCAAAAAGCGGGCATTCATGCGGCTTGCAACGTCCGGTCAGCACCTCGCCGCAACGGGAACGCGGATCATCCGCCACCGGCTGCGCCCGAGGTCTGAAACGAATTTCCGCATCAAACGTTGCATAAACCCGGCTCAGGGAAATACCGGAGTCTTCGATAATCCCCAGCCCGCGCCATTCGCTGCTGCCGGAAAGCCGGAACACCTCGCGCATGGCTTCCTGTGCCAGCAGATTACCCTCTTGCGGCACGACGCGCCGGTACTGGTTTTCTGTTTTACACGATGCCTCGCAAACTTGTTCCACCAGCATCAGCACGCTTTGCAGCATATCCAGTGGCTCGAAACCGCTGATCACCAGCGGCTTACCGAATTCTTCATTGATGAAATGATACGGTGCTGTGCCGGTCACCATGCTGACATGACCGGGTGCCAGAAAGGCATCGATGCGCACATCATCCTGTTGCAGCAGGCTGCGCAACGTAGGCATCAGGCTGATGTGCTGGCAGAAGACGGTGAAATTGTTCAGGCCTTCCCGCCGCGCCTGTTGCAGCGTGACGGCGGTCACCGGCAGCGTGGTTTCAAAACCGAGCGCAAAAAACACCACCTGAGACTGCGGATTTTCACGCGCCAGCTTCAGCGCATCCAGCGGGGAATACACCACCCGCACGTCCGCGCCGCGTTCGCGCGCCTGCAACAGCGAACCCTGCTTTCCCGGCACGCGCAACGCATCGCCAAAGGTGCAAAAAATCACCCCGTCATGCGCGGCGATTTCACAGCAGGCATCAATCCGCCCCATCGGCAGCACACACACCGGACACCCCGGTCCGTGAATAAATTCCAGCTGCGGGGGCAACAGTTTATCCAGTCCGAATTTGAAAATGGCATGGGTATGACCGCCGCACACTTCCATAATTTGCATCGGTTTTTCTGCGCTGTAAGGCAGATGAGCCGCCCGCTGATGCAGGCGCTGGATTAATGTTTTCGCCAGTTTCGGATCCCGAAACTCATCAACAAAACGCATTACCTTGATTCTCCTGCACCCAAAAATAAGGCGACGTCGGCTTCCACTTCTTCCATCGCATGCAGCGCGGCCAGCGTGTCCAGCGCTTCGTGCTCATCGAGCCTGCTCAGGGCAAAACCGACGTGGATTAATACCCAGCAACCGATCAGCGCTTCGCGGTCGCCTTCACACACCAGCGCGATATTAACTTCACGTCGCAGTCCGCATACCTGCGCCCAGGCGTGATCGGGCTGATTTTCATGCAACGCGACGATTTGTCCCGGAATGCCTATGCACATCGCTGCTGCTCCAGCCAGTGCAACCACTGATCCATCCCTTCGCCCGTGGTGGCAGAAAGCTGAATCACTTCAATCTGCGGATTCACCTGACGTGCATTGGCGATACAGCTCTCAACGTCAAAACTGACGTAAGGCAGTAAATCGATTTTGTTGAGGATCATCAGGCGGGAAGCGGCAAACATATGCGGATATTTCAGCGGTTTGTCTTCGCCTTCGGTCACGGAAAGTACCGCGACTTTGTGCAGTTCGCCGAGATCAAAACTGGCCGGACACACCAGATTGCCGACGTTTTCGATAAACAGCAGGCTGTTGTTGTTTGGCGATAACTGATGCAGCGCATCGTGAACCATTTGCGCGTCCAGATGGCAGCCTTTGCCGGTATTGACCTGAATGGCCGGAACGCCGGTGGCGCGGATCCGGTCGGCGTCGTTGGTGGTTTGCTGATCGCCTTCAATTACCGCGCAGTCGAAATACGGGGCCAGCCGGGTCAGGGTGCTGGTCAGTAAGGTGGTTTTGCCGGAACCGGGACTGGACACCAGATTCAGCGCCAGAATCCCCGCCTCAGCAAAGTGCTCGCGGTTGTGGGCGGCAATGTGATTGTTCTTCGCCAGCACATCCATTTCGATATCCACCAGACGACGCGCTGTAAATGGCAGTCCGTGGGAATGGGCATGGGAATGATCGTGATGATGGTCGTGCGAAGGGTCATGAGAATGATGAGCGTGCCCGCTACTGACGCCTTCAATACGAAGTTCGCCGCTGGCACAACCACAGGTACTGCACATAGCTTTCTCCCCGGGCAAACAAACGCCCGTTATTCGATTTCGATACGTTTAATTTTCATGCCGTCACCGGCAATCACCCGCAAATCGCGTCCGCCACACTGCGGGCAAATCAGCACGTTTGGGCTGAGCAGCGCGATATCCTGCTGACAGGTACGGCACCAGCTTTCTGCCGCCGGTGTGTCCAGATGCAATTCGCATCCCTGCGCCAGCGTTTCACGACACGCCAGCTCAAAACAAAACTGCACGGCCTCCGGTTCGACGCAGGAAAACGCGCCGATTTCCATCCATACCGCGGTAATTTTCCGCGCATTATTTTGCCGTCCGAACTGTTCCATTATTTCAACGGCATTCTGGCATAACGTTATTTCGTGCATTATTTCCCCTCCCTCGGGAGAACAATTAAGACTGGCTGCAATATTGATGCCAGAAATTTCGACACGTTGCCTTTATGCAAAAACCTTCTCAGTAAATGATGTGCAAAAATAAGCCGTCACCGCCCGTCATAATTGTCGAAATAAGGTGTCATCGACATGTCATTTATTTTATCCGCTGACACAGAACCACAGCCAAATCCCATCTAACCCATTAATTAAAAAGCATTTATCAGAATAAATCAGAAACTGGCACGCTTTATGCCAACAGAGAGTTATACGTCGTATTTTCGTCGTCACCCGACATATCAATTAACAACGGATAATGAACATGAGCACTCTCAGCGAACTGACTACTAAAGCCGACTATATCGCCAGCAAAAACAGCCAGATGAAATCACAATGGCATACCTATCAGAACAGCCTGATAAAGGCCGTTACCACATCAAATAAAAAGATAAATCATGAGTTTAACTGTGGAGAAGAACAGGACATCCGCTTTGTGCTGTTCAATCATTTTGTGGTGAGTATTCATCAGGGCGATGACTTTTACAGTCAGGAGATCATTTACAGCCTGAACATGGCGCAAGGCCAGGAAGAAGTGGATTTCAGAGCCTTCGCGCAGGCCAGATTGAGTGAAGATGGCCGCGTGGACGGCACGGTGGATATCCACGATAAGAACGCCGTGCTGGAACATTATCTGAATAAAATCTCCGCTATTTATCAGTGCCTTTTTGATTCCCTGCACAGTAATCAGCCGGTTCATCCGCAACTTGAGAAATTACTCGGCCACGCCGGATAAAAAACCTAAAACATTATTTTACGGTCAGGTGGGAATAATCTTTTCACCCACAATATTGACCGGTATTTAACGGTTCCAATGCCGACATAAATGTCGAAATGTCAATTCAAGTGCCGATTTCGTCACCTTTGACGAAATACCAAGGAGACTTCATGCGCAATATGGCCGCCATGAATCAGTATGTGATCGCGGACCCCAAACTTTGTATCGGCTGCAATACCTGTATGGCGAGTTGTTCGCAGGAGCACCAGCTTCACGGCCTGCAATCCGAGCCCCGCTTGCAGGTGATGCGGAACCGGCTGGATTCCGCGCCGGTGATGTGTCACCAGTGCGAAGACGCGCCGTGCGCGCAGGTCTGTCCGGTGAACGCCATCACCCGTGAAAACGACGCCATTCATCTTAACGAGAGCCTGTGTGTGAGCTGCAAACTGTGCGGCATCGCCTGTCCGTTCGGGGCGATAACGTTTTCCGCCAGCACTCCTGTCGATATCCCGCGTGACTGCAATACCTCAAAAGCGCTGCCCGCACCGCGTGCGCCACGCGCTGTCAGCCCGTTTCTCGACTGCGTGCCAGGGCTTCGCGCCGTGGCGGTGAAATGCGATTTATGCAGCTTCAGCCCGGAAGGTCCGGCGTGCATCAAAACCTGTCCGACCCAGGCCATCACGCTGGTTACCGCCAGCTTGTCTGAATATTCCAGCCAGCAAAAACGCCTCAATGCCATGAACGTTTTCCCCGCCGGACTGACTTCACTGAACGCCCCTGATACGGAGGCTAAATAATGACGACTCTATTTACCGGTGAACCGGCGTCGTTACTGGCGCTGGCGCTGCTGATTTGGGTGCTGAGCGGCCTTGGTGGCTGGCTTCTGGCGTCCATGACGAAAATCAGCAGCCTGATTTTTGGCGCAGGCGGCATGGCAGCAGCGCTGTGCGTTATCGTGGCGGCGTTACAGATTTTGCAGGGCGGTGTGGCGGTTCAGGCCGTGCTGCCGGTGGTGCCTTTTCACGCTGAACTGACTGCGCTGAATGCCTTAATCCTGCTGGCGATGTCCGTCACCGCGCTGATGTGCAGCCTGTATGCCTGTGCGTGGCTGGCGAATGTGAGAGCCCCTAAGCGCGCCCGCACCGGTCTGATGTGCAATCTGCTGATGGCCGTACTGACAGCGGCGGCGATGTCGGCCAGCGCCGTGGAACTGATCCTGATGATGGAACTGGCTGCCCTGTGCGCCTATTTCATGATTGTTCAGGCTGACGATGTGAAAAGCCGCCGTGCCGGTCTGAATCAGTTTTTATCCGGCCGCCTCGGCACACTGTGTCTGATCCTGGCCTTCGCGCTGCTGCATCACGCCAGCGGCAGCGTCAATTTTGAGGTGCTGCGCCACACGGCGTTCACGCCGGGCATTAAATCGGCGGCCTTCCTGCTGGCGCTGGCCGGTTTCGGGCTGTACGCCGGGATTATCCCGCTGCACGCCTGGGTGCCGCAGTCGCATTCCAGCGCGCCCGCTCACGCCGCTGCCCTGTTCTCTTCTGCGCTGATGAAAATCGGCATTATCGGCATCGTAAAAGTCGGTCTGGATCTGCTGGGCGCACCGCCACTCTGGTGGGGCCTGATGGTATTGCTTCTGGCAATCCTGACCGCGTTTATCGGCGGGTTGTATGCGCTGATGGAGCACGATATCCGCCGTCTGCTGGCCTATCACACGCTGGAAAACGTCGGGATTATTTTGCTCGGTGTTGGCGGGGCAATGACCGGCGTGGCGCTGAATCAGCCGGTGCTGGCTTCCCTTGCGCTGCTGGCGGGTCTGTTCCATCTGTTCAACCACGGGCTGTTTAAAACGGCGCTGTTCCTCGGTGCCGGTGAAATTGAAATGCAGACCGGCATAAAGGACATGGAAAAACTCGGCGGTATCGCCCGTCTGATGCCGTGGACAGCGGCAGCGATGCTGATCGCATTAATGTCGATGGCCGCGCTGCCGCCGTTAAACGGTTTCGCCAGTGAATGGCTGCTGTACCAGTCGTTGTTCCAGCTGAGCAGCAGCCACGTCTTTATCGCCCGCCTGATGGGGCCGCTGCTGGCGGTCGGTCTGGCACTGACCGGCGCGCTGGCGCTGATGTGTATTGCCAAAGTTTTTGGCGTCACGTTCCTGGGTACACCGCGCAGCCAGGCTGCCGCAGACGCCACACCGGCACCACGCGCCATGACGTTCAGCACCGTATTACTGGCGTTGTTGTGCGTGATTTCCGGCGTGGCTTCCCCGTGGATTATTCCGCAATTCTCTGCTGTCGCCGCCTCCGTACTGAACACGCCGGTTCTGCTGGCTGCTCAGCATGGCGTGGCGTTCTCGCCGGCGTCCGCGGTGTCTGCCCCGATGGTGGCCATTTTGCTGCTGGGAATGCCGTTAGTGCCGTGGCTTATCGCCGCAGTTCTGCGTGGCGCGCGGCTGCCAAACCGTTCGCGTGGCGATGCCTGGGTCTGTGGTTACGCGCACTCCGCCGACATGGTGGTGACGGCGACCGGTTTCGCCCAGCCGCTGCGCGTGATGTTTGCTCCGCTTTACCGTCTGCGCAGCCATGCGACACCGGCGTCACTGGTTTCAGCCCTGCACCGTGGCTGGCTGGGGCCGTTCTGCCGTCGTCTGGCGTTCATCGAACTGGCCGTATTACTGGTCGTGGCTTTTGCCTGAGGAACTGACTATGAACTTTCCTTCCCTGCTGGCCGGTTCGCTGTGGCCGCTGGCGCTGATTCAGGCGGCGGCATTGCTGGCTGTCGCTCCGTTATTTGCCGGATTCAGCCGCGTGATGCGTGCGCGGATGCACAACCGGCGCGGGCCCGGCGTATTACAGGAATACCGTGATATCGCCAAATTACTCCGGCGACAGAGCGTTGCCCCCGCGGCGGCAGGCATGGCGTTTCGCAGTATGCCGTATCTGCTGACCGGCGGTTTACTGGTCATCGCCACCGCGCTGCCTGTGGTGACGCTGACATCGCCGGTGGGCGCGGCGGGTGATCTGATCACCGTTATCTATCTGTTTGCGGTAGTGCGTTTTGTGTTTGCCATCGCCGGACTCGACACCGGCAGCACTTTCACCGGCATAGGCGCCAGCCGTGAAGCGGTACTCGGCGTTCTGGTCGAACCGATTCTGCTGCTCGGCCTGTGGGTGGCGGCGCTGGTCGCCGGTTCCACATCACTCGGCGCGATTGCGGCGCGGGTACAGCACTGGCCGGTTTCCTCTTCATTAACCCTGATTCTGGCCGGTCTGGCCTGTGCGTTCGCCACCTATATCGAAATGGGCAAGCTGCCGTTTGATATGGCCGAAGCTGAGCAGGAGTTACAGGAAGGTCCGCTGACCGAATATTCCGGCGCGGCGTTAGGCGTGGTGAAAATCGGCATCAGCCTGAAACAACTGGTGGTGTTGCAACTGTTTCTCGGCCTGTTCTTCCCGTTCGGACTGGCAGAACACATTACGCCGCTGACGCTGCTGATCGCCGTGGTGTTGTGTCTGCTGAAACTGCTGATCGCGGTGTTTGTCGTCGCGCTCATCGAAAACAGCGTCGCCCGTCTGCGCTTTCTTAAAACCTCCCGCACTACGTGGGCGGGATTCGGTCTGGCGTTTCTGGCGCTGGTTTCCTGGCTGGTCGCAGGCTGACCTGACATTTTTCTTGTCCCGCTGCGGCGGGAAGAGGCTTTGCAATGAGTGAGTTCAACACCGCATTAAATCAAAACCCGGTCGGCAAAGAGTATCTGGCTGCGCTGGCAAAACAGTTTCCGTCGGCGATTCTGGGCAGTGAATGGCAGACCGACACGCAGGCGACCGTCACCATCAGGCTGAACTGGCTGCCGGAAGTGGTCGAATGGCTGTATTACCAGCAGGGCGGCTGGCTTTCCGTGCTGTTCGGTAACGACGAACGCACGCTGTGCGGCAACTACGCGCTGTATTACGTGCTGTCGATGGAGAAAGGCGTGAAGTGCTGGATAACCGTGCGCGCCGAGGTGGATCCGATTTCACTGGAATTCCCGTCCGTGACACCGCGCGTACCGGCGGCGGTCTGGGGTGAGCGTGAAGTGCGTGATATGTATGGTTTGCGTCCGGTAGGGCTGCCGGACGAACGTCGTCTGGTGTTGCCGGATGACTGGCCTGACGATTTATATCCGCTGCGCAAAGACGCGATGGATTACCGCCAGCGCCCTGCACCGACCACAGATGAAGAAACCTATCCGTTTATTTCTGAGGCCAAAGAAGGCAGCAAAATTGTGCCAATTGGCCCGCTGCACGTCACTTCTGACGAACCCGGACACTTTCGTCTGTTTGTCGATGGCGAAGACATTATCGACGCGGATTACCGTTTGTTCTATGTGCATCGCGGCATGGAAAAACTGGCCGAAACCCGCATGGGCTATAACGAAGTGACGTTCCTGTCTGACCGCGTGTGCGGCATTTGCGGGTTTACCCACAGCGTGGCGTATACCTCGTCGGTCGAAAACGCGATGGGGATTGTGGTACCGGAACGCGCCCAGATGATCCGCTCCATTTTGCTGGAAGTAGAACGCCTGCACAGCCATTTACTGAACCTCGGGCTGGCCTGTCACTTTGTCGGATTTGACTCCGGTTTTATGCAGTTTTTCCGCATCCGTGAGCAGTCGATGAAGATGGCGGAAATCCTGACCGGTGCGCGTAAAACCTACGGCATGAACCTGATCGGCGGCATCCGTCGCGACATCTTAAAAGACGACATGATTGCCACGATTGCGCTGGCAGGCGGCATGCGTCGTGACCTGAATGAGCTGGTGGATATTCTGCTGAGTACCGCCAACACCGAACAACGCAGCATGGGCGTTGGCATTCTGGATCCGCAGGTGGCGCGCGATTTCAGCAACGTCGGCCCGATGGTGCGCGGCAGCGGACACCGCCGCGACATGCGACAGGATCACCCTTACGCCGGTTACGCCAAACTGCCGTTCGAACTGTACAGCGAAACCGGTAACGACGTTTATTCCCGCCTGAAAGTGCGCATTCACGAAGTCTTTAACTCCCTGAATATGATCGAGTTTGGCCTGCAAAGCCTGCCCGGCGGCCCGCTGGCGGTAGAAGGCTTTAATTATATTCCGCACCGTTTCGCTCTCGGTTTTGCCGAAGCGCCACGCGGTGACGACATTCACTGGAGCATGACCGGTGACAATCAGAAGCTGTTCCGCTGGCGATGCCGTGCGGCGACCTACGCCAACTGGCCGACGCTGCGCTACATGTTGCGCGGCAATACTGTCTCCGACGCACCGCTGATTATCGGCAGTCTCGACCCTTGCTATTCCTGCACCGACCGCATGACGGTGGTCGATGTACGCAAGAAAACGTCCATCGTCGTGCCTTACAAAGAGATCGAACGTTACGGCATCGAACGCACAAATTCGCCGCTTTAAGGAGCCGCTCAAATCATGCTGAAACTGATTAAAAAAGTGCTCAAAACCGGCACGGCAACGGTGGGATATCCGTTCGAACCGCTGGATTTAGCGCCCAATTTTCGAGGTAAGCCGCAATACACCGCGCAACAGTGCATCGCCTGCGGCGCCTGCGCTAATGCCTGTCCGTCGAACGCGCTGACCATGACCACGGCAGAAGACGGCGAAACGATCCGCTGGCAGCTGTTTTTAGGGCGCTGCATTTTCTGCGCCCGCTGCGAGGAAGTCTGCCCGACGGCGGCGATCAAATTGTCTCAGGAGTTCGAACTGGCGGTCTGGCGCAAAGAAGACCTGTATGAAACCGCAGATTTCCCTGTCTGCCATTGCCGGGAATGCGGCAAACCTTACGCCGTCCAAAAAGAAATCGACTTTGCGCTCAGCCTGTTACAGGAAAGCGCCGCGCTGAGCGACCGGCAGATCAGCGATCGCCGCGTGCAGTATGAAACCTGTCCGGCGTGCAAAAAAATGCACGGTCTCTCTTCCAGCGACCGCATTGATATTGGCCGCCATATGACTACGGAGGCCCGCTGATGAGCCATAACCCGATTGCGCCGCGTGACGAGAATGGCCTGCCGGTGCCCGTTACGCTTGATGAAAGTATCGCCGCGCTGAAATCGACATTACTCAATAACATCCGCCGCTCCGCCTACGTTTACCGCGTGGACTGCGGCGGCTGTAACGGCTGTGAGATTGAGATTTTCGCCGCCATTTCGCCGCTTTTCGACGCCGAACGCTTTGGCATCAAAGTCGTTCCGTCGCCGCGCCACGCGGACATTTTACTGTTCACCGGTGCCGTCACCCGCGCCATGCGTATGCCCGCTTTGCGCGCCTGGGATTCCGCGCCGGATCCGAAAATCTGTATTTCCTACGGCGCGTGCGGTAACAGCGGCGGAATTTTCCACGACCTTTATTGCGTCTGGGGCGGCACCGACAAAATCGTGCCCGTGGATGTTTACATTCCCGGCTGCCCGCCGACCCCGGCAGCCACCATTTACGGGTTCGCGATGGCGCTGGGTTTGCTGGATCAAAAAATCAAAGGCCAGCAGCACGACGTGGCCGCCGCAGAACCGGCTGCTTTATTGCATCCGGACTTGCCGCAGCCGCTGCGCGTACTGCTGGATCGTGAAGCACGCCGGATGGCAGGTTACCGCTATGGTCGCCAGATAGCCGATCAGTTTATGGATCTCGTCGCTGCCCCCGGTTTACAGCCGGTGGAACAGCGCGTTGCGACTTATCTGGCGGAACAGGGTGACCTGCGTCTGAGCGAAATCGTCGGCAATCTGCAACACATTTATCAGCAGGTGCTGCGTGGCGAGGTGCGTCTGTGATGACTTCCGTCAACGACCAGCGCTACGCGCGCCATCAGCCTTATGCCGGTCATACGCCTGACAAAAACAAAGTGGTTTTCTATTCGCTGAGCAGCAAGTTCGTCGATGAGAAAAGCGCACAGAAACGCAGCTCGCAGAAAGCGCAGGAAGTGATTTATTACAGCCTGGCTATCGGCCATCACCTCGGGGTGATCGACTGTCTGCAGTCGCGCCTCGAATGCCCGCTCGACGGTTATCTGCACTGGATCAACTGTCTGGCGGAAAACAGCGAAGCGCGCCGCAAACTGGCCGGTGTCCAGCGTTTTGGCGAGATCAATATCGACAGCAGCCACACGCATTTGCTGGCACTGGCGCTGCGCGATGCACGTCCGCAGATGAATGCTGAACAGCGTGGCTGGAGCGATCAGCTTACCGCCCTGCTCTCGCAAATTGAACACGACCCCGCCATGTACCTGATGGTCAGGAGATACGATGCCTGATTACCCTGAGAATCTCCCCCGCTACGCACTGTTGTGCGTGGGCAACAGCATGATGGGCGACGATGGCGCAGGCCCCCGTCTGGCTGAAGTGTGCGCGGAAAAACCGCTGCCTGGCTGGACAGTGGTGGACGGCGGTGCCGCACCCGAAAACGACATCGGCTTTTTACGCGAACTATCTCCGCAGCATCTGGTGATTGCCGACGCTACCGATATGGGGCTGGCTCCCGGCGAAATGCGCATTATCGCCGAGGAAGATATCGCCGACATGTTCATGATGACTACCCACAATCTGCCGCTGACCTTTCTCATGCAGCAACTGCGTGAGGATATCCCGCAGATCACGTTTGTCGGCATTCAGCCCGACGTTGTCGCGTTTTATTACCCGATGAGCGCCGCCGTAGAACAGGCAGTCAGCCGCCTGCATCAGTTGTTACCGCGACTGGAAACGGGTCTGGGGATCGCCCCTTTTACAGTTTCGACATAACTGTCGATACGGTGACGACGCAAATATGACGTCAGTGAAAAATTTCGTCAGCGGCGCATCAGTTAAATTTAACCTACTGAATTTAATGATTAAAAATTAAAAACAGGAACTGGCACGCTTTATGTATAGCCAGTACCTGAAACCAATGACTTAGGGATTAAATCATCATGAACCGGTTCATCATCGCCGACCCCAAAAAATGCATCGGCTGCCGTACTTGTGAAATTGCCTGCGTGATGGCGCACAGCGATTCGCAGGATATCTCGCTGCTCAATGCCGAGACCTTCGCGCCACGTTTACATGTGATCAAAGGCGTTAATCTCAGCACTCCCGTCATGTGCCGTCAGTGCGAAGACGCCCCCTGCGCCAATGTCTGCCCGAACGGCGCGATTGCCCGTACCGGCGACCACGTTCAGGTGATGCAGGAACGCTGCATCGGCTGCAAAACCTGCGTCGTCGCCTGCCCGTATGGCGCGATGGAAGTGGTCACCAAACCGATTTTCCGCCAGAACGGCGCGGCGATGGTCGCGACCTCCGATAAAGCCGAAGCGCATAAATGTGACCTGTGCTATTTGCGCAGCGAAGGCCCGGCCTGCATGGAAATCTGCCCGACCAATGCGCTCTTCGCCATCGACCGCAACCAGTTACAGGAAATGAACGCAGAAAAACGCCGCCGCGCTGCGCTCGACAGCACTTCACCCTTGCTGTTTTAACCCCGGATAGAGGAAGTCATTCAATGAAAAAAGTTACTACTGTCTGCCCGTATTGCGGCGCCGGATGCAAACTGAATCTGGTGGTGGATAACGGAAAAATCATTCGCGCCGAAGCCGCGAACGGCGTGACCAATCAGGGCGAACTGTGCCTGAAAGGCTATTACGGCTGGGATTTTCTCAATGACACCAAACTGCTGACACCGCGTCTGACGCAGCCGATGATCCGCCGTCAGAAAGGCGGCAAATTCGAAGCCGTGAGCTGGGATGAAGCCATCCGTTACACCGCGCAGCGTCTGAAAGAAATCAAACAAAAACATGGCCCGCGCGCCATCATGACTACCGGTTCTTCCCGTGGTACCGGCAATGAAACCAACTACGTGATGCAGAAATTTGCCCGTGCGGTGATCGGCACCAACAACGTCGACTGCTGCGCCCGCGTATGTCACGGCCCGTCCGTCGCCGGTTTACAGGCCACGCTCGGTAACGGCGCGATGAGTAATTCCATCGGCGATATCGAGAACTCAAAATGTCTGCTGGTGATCGGCTATAACTGCGCCGATTCCCATCCGATCGTCGCCCGCCGCGTGATCAAAGCTAAAGAAAAAGGCGCACAGATTATCGTCTGCGATCCGCGCCGCATTGAAACCGCGCGTATTGCCGATCAGCATCTGCAAATCAAAAACGGCTGCAACATGGCACTGGTGAATGCTTTCGCTCATGTGCTGATCGAAGAAAATCTGTATGACCACGACTATGTCGCCAAGTACACCGAAGGCTTCGAGGAGTACCGCAAAAACGTCGCGGATTACTCGCCGGAAGCCGTTGAAGAACAGACCGGCGTTTCTGCGCAACAAATCCGTCAGGCTATGCGCACCTATGCCGCTGCGCCTTCTGCCACCATCATGTGGGGCATGGGTGTCACACAGTTTGGTCAGGCCGTGGACGTGGTCAAAGGGCTGGCGGGTCTGGCATTGCTGACCGGTAATCTCGGACGCGCTAACGTCGGCGTCGGTCCGGTGCGCGGCCAGAATAACGTGCAGGGCGCGTGCGACATGGGCGTGTTGCCTAACGAATTCCCCGGCTATCAGTCGGTTACGGATCCGAAAGTTCGTGCAAAATTCGCCGATGCCTGGGGTATCGACGTCAACCAGATGGACGCCGAAGTCGGCCTGCGCATTACTGAAATCCCACATCTGGCGATTGAAGGTAAGGTCAAAGCCTATTACATCATGGGCGAAGATCCGTTGCAGACCGAAGCCGATTTAGGGCTGGTACGCAAAGGGTTCGAGGCACTGGAATTCGTGGTGGTGCAGGACATCTTCATGACCAAAACCGCTGAACAGGCGGATGTGATTTTACCGGCCACCTCCTGGGGTGAGCACGGCGGCGTGTTCTCCTGCGCGGATCGCGGTTTCCAGCGTTTCGAGAAAGCTATCGAGCCGAAATATAACGTCAAACGCGACTGGGACATCATCAGCCTGCTGGCGACGGAGATGGGTTATCCGATGCATTATCAGGATAACCAGGAAATTTGGGACGAAATGCGCAGCCTTTGCCCGCTGTTCTACGGCGCAACCTACGAAAAAATGGGCGAACTCGGACACGTTCAGTGGCCTTGCACCACGCTGGAAAGTCCGGGGACACAGTTCCTTTACGCCGATAATCACTTCGATACGCCAACCGGTAAAGGCCAGCTGTTTGCCGCCCCGTGGCGTGCGCCTGCCGAAGTGCCGGACGGCGATTATCCGCTGGTGCTGTGTACCGTGCGCGAAGTCGGTCACTACTCATGTCGCTCGATGACCGGCAACTGTGCCGCACTGCAAACACTGGCCGATGAGCCGGGCTTCGTTCAGATGAACCCGGTGGATGCACAGGCTCTGGGTATCCGCGACCAGCAACTGGTCTGGGTGGCATCTCGCCGCGGCAAAGTCATTTCACGCGCCAACTACAACGAGCGCATCAACGCCGGTGCCGTGTACATGACGTATCAGTGGTGGATCGGTGCCTGTAATGAGCTGACGCAGGACAATCTCGATCCGATTTCCAAAACGCCGGAAACCAAATACTGCGCGGTAAAAATCGAACAGATTGCCGATCAGCGCTGGGCAGAAAACTACGCCCAGCAAACCTACAGCGACATGAAAGCGCGCCTGCGCAGTGCCGTCGAGGATGTGATCCCGGTGGTTGAGGTTTAGTTTTTAATTTGGATTTTGGGTAAAAATCACCATTGATACCCAAAATAATTCGAGTCTTAGAAAGGCGGCAAACGAGTGAATCCCGATGAGCTGACACTGGTCAGTGATTCGGGTTTGCGAGTGCAGCCAACGCATCTGCGGCTCGAAGTATGAAGGGTATGAGGTATTTATGTCTGATTCCGGTCTGCTCATTCGCGTCTGCGGCAAAGTCCAGGGCGTCGGTTTCCGGCCTTTTGTCTGGCAACTGGCCGATCGTCTGCGGCTTTGCGGCGAAGTGTGCAATGACAGCGCCGGTGTCGAAATCAGGCTGCTTGCGCCGGTTAACATCGAAACTTTTATCGGCCAGTTACAACGCGACTGCCCGCCGCTGGCACGTATCGACAGCATCAGTTTCGATCCTTTTGAATGGCAAACACCGCCGAAAGATTTCACCATCACACCAAGTCGCCAGAGCCAGATGGACACGCAGGTGACGCCCGATGCGGCGACGTGCCCGGAATGCCTGAAAGACATCACGCGCGCGGGCGATCGTCGTTTCAGCTATGCCTTTACCAACTGCACCCATTGCGGTCCGCGATTTACGCTGATCCGCGCGATGCCCTACGATCGCCCTTCCACCAGCATGGCGCAGTTCGCACTGTGTCCGGCTTGCCAGCAGGAATATGACAATCCTGCCGACCGGCGTTTTCACGCTCAGCCGGTGGCCTGTCCGCACTGCGGCCCGCAGGTGAGCGCCACATTTCAGGATGGAAAAATACAGGCGCTGGATCAGGCCGCGCTGGCACACGCCGTTACCGCATTACGGGCGGGAAACATTGTCGCCATCAAAGGGCTGGGCGGCTTTCATCTGGCCTGCGATGCCACGCAGCAGGACGCTGTGATGCGGCTGCGTGAGCGGAAACACCGGCCGTCAAAACCGCTGGCAGTGATGCTGCCGGATGTCAGCTGGCTGGCGCGATGCAGCGACGACAGTCCCCAGTTTGCGCTGCGTGAACTGCTTGAGTCCCCCGCAGCACCGGTTGTGCTGGCGACGAAAAGCGCGATGTCACCGCTGTGTGCTGCCATTGCGCCGGAGCTTAATGAAGTCGGCCTGATGTTGCCGTTTACGCCATTACATCATTTGCTGATGCAGGAATATCAGACACCGCTGGTGATGACCTCCGGTAATGCCACCGGATGCGCTCCGGCGCTGACGAATTCTGAGGCACTTGAACAACTGAAAGGTATTGCCGATCTGTGGTTGCTGCATAACCGCGATATCGTTCAGCGGGCCGATGATTCGCTGGTGCGGCTGACGGCGCAGGGAACGGAGGTGTTGCGTCGTGCGCGCGGTTACGTGCCAGATGCGCTGCCGTTGCCGCCGGGTTTTGGTCTGCAGCCACCGCTGCTCGCACTGGGCGGCGATCTGAAAAATACGTTTTGTCTGGTGCGTGGTCATCAGGCCATTCTCAGCGCGCATTTGGGCTCGCTGACGCACAGTGATATCGCGGTGCAACAGCAGCAGGCGATTGCACATTTTCAGCAACTTTATGACTGCACCCCGGTGGCTGTCGCCCGCGATGCGCATCCGGGTTATGTCAGTCACCAGCAGGCTGAGCGCCACGCAGTGCGGACAGTAGATGTCTTTCATCATCACGCGCATATCGCCGCCTGTCTGGCGGAACATCACTGGCCGCTGGATGGCACAAAGGTGATTGGTCTGGCGCTGGACGGCCTCGGTTATGGCGAAAAAAACAGTCTGCGGGGCGGCGAATGTTTGCTGGCCGGTTATCTGCATTGCGAACATTTGGGCGGATTACCTGCCGTCGCCCTGCCCGGCGGCGACCTTGCCGCACGCGAGCCGTGGCGTAATTTACTGGCGCACTGGCAGGCGTTCGTGCCGGACTGGCAGACGCGTCCGCAAGCGCAATCACTGCTTTCACAACCGTGGCAGCCGCTGTCAAAAGCCATTGCTGCCGGGATCAATTCTCCGCTGGCGTCTTCCTGCGGACGTCTATTTGATGCCGTCGCCACCGCGCTGGGCTGTGCGCCGCCGAAGCTGAGCTGGGAAGGTGAAGCCGCCAGCCGGCTGGAAGCACTGGCGCATCAGGCATACGGCATTTCACACCCCGTCACAATGCCGCTGCGGCATACCGAAAACGGCACGTTGCTGGATCTGGCGACGTTCTGGCACCAATGGCTGGACTGGCAGGCATCGCCCGCCGCACGGGCCTTTGCTTTTCATGACGCACTCGCCCAGGGCTTCGCCACCCTCGCCCGTTATCACGCGGTCAGAACCGGCATTCGCACCGTCGCTACCGGCGGCGGCGTGCTGCATAACCGTTTACTGCGCCAGCTTTTACATCGCTACTTAGCGCCCCTGAATGTGCTGATGCCACAACACATTCCCGCCGGTGATGGCGGTCTGGCGCTGGGCCAGGCCCTCATTGCCTGTGCCCGTCTGCAACATACTTCTGCTCAGATTTCTTCTGGTTTTAAAAATAAGGATCTCCATGATTAACCGTCAATTTTTCTCTTCGAACCGCCGCGCGTTCTGGCTGCTGGCCGGACTGGTGGCCGTGAATTTACTCGCCTGGGGATGGGCACTGGCGGTGTTTCGTCATAACGCGGCGCTGATCGCCGCGTCATTACTGGCTTACAGCTACGGACTGCGTCACGCGGTCGATGCCGATCATATTGCGGCTATCGATAACGTGACCCGCAAGCTGATGCAACAGGGGCAGCGGCCGGTCGCCGTCGGGGCATTTTTCTCCCTTGGACATTCCAGCATTGTGGTACTGGCCTGCGTGGCGATTGCCGCCACCTCGCTGGTCTTCGGCAATAAAATCGGCTGGCTGCATGATTACGGCAGCACTATCGGCACACTGGTTTCGGCGCTGTTTTTACTGCTGATGGCGCTGCTGAATGCGTTGATCCTGCGGGACGTTTACCGTCGTTTTCAGAAAGTGAAACAGGGAAAAAGCTTTACCGCCAAAGAAGAACTGCACGCGGTACAAGGCGGTGTGATGAGCCGGATCTTCAGCTTCGCCTTTAATCTGGTGAATAAAAGCTGGCAGATGTATCTGGTGGGATTTTTGTTCGGGCTGGGTTTTGATACCGCGACTGAAATCGGCCTGCTGGGTATTTCTGCCGCAGGTGCGTCTTCGGGCATGTCGGTATGGAGCATTCTGGTGTTTCCGGCGCTGTTTGCCAGCGGCATGGCGCTGGTCGATTCACTGGACAATTTTGTGATGGTCGGTGCCTACGGCTGGGCGTTTGATAAACCGGTACGCAAGCTCTATTACAACATGACCATCACCGCCACCAGCGTGGTGATCGCCCTGTTTATCGGCGGACTGGAAGCACTCGGACTGCTGGCCGACAAATTCGATTTACACGGCGGATTATGGACCATTGTAGAACGCCTTAATGACAATATGGGCAGCGTCGGATACGCCGCCGTGGCGATTTTCCTGGTGTTCTGGGGCATCTCTGCGCTCAATTACCGCCGCAAAGGCTACGACAATCTGGCAGTGTGATCGTCTTTAAAATCAGGCGTCGTTCGGCAAGGTGATCTGTTTTTCCAGACGCAGCGATCCGCCGTCCGTCACCGTGATCATAATTTGGGTTTTACTGCCCGGCTGAACGGAGAAACGCATACGGCCCAGCGGTTGTGGCTGGTTAGCGGTCAGATTGACATTGCTGCTCTGGCGGCTGGTGCTGCTGCCGGACACGCCTTCCTGTGAAACAGAAACCGCCACCTGACAGGCGCAGGCTTTAGTGAGACTGACCATCGGGGTAATGACATAGGTCTGCGCGTCGTTGTGGGTGTCGAACCACAGCTGGTTGGACATCACGGCGGCAATCAGGAGCAAATGCATGGCGTTTATCCTCAGAGTTCATTCGAAAAAAAACAGGGCTAGTGCCCTGTTTTGCTGTGATCCTCCCCTTCGCAGGGGAGGAAGCGTTATCAGTTTTGTGACGCATACGCCAGGTTAGCTGTACCGACCTGAGTAATGCTGGTCAGAGAGCCATTGGCGCTTTGTGACGCCTGAGCGTAGTTGCCTGAACCATTCTGGGAGACAAGCACTTTACTGCCGTTTGCGCTCTGCGCCACGTTGGCACCGTTGTAATCACCCTTTTGCACTACGCTGATCAGGCTGCCATCACCGGTCTGATTGGTGCTGGAGCTGTTTCTGTAGCCATCCTGACTAACCGCTGTCAGCGATTTTTGAGCGCCAGTCTGAGTGGCATTCGCCAGGTTTGAGGTACCCTGTTGGTAAATCTGAATTTCAGAATTCCACTGAGTCGCAGTGAATGTCGGAACCGTTGAAGGAGGTGTCGTTGTCGGAGGTGTAGAACCACCGCCGCCGCCGCCATGATTTGAACCGGTTGCAAACGCACTGCCACTGACGACTAAAGCGGAGACTGCCACAATTTTCCAAAGTTTCATGATGCTACCCCATTGGTTTAATATCGGATGTCATGTTTTACCCTTCATATTTCGAGTTGCAGATGCGTTGGCTGCACTCGCTCACACCCGTCGCTTAGTTATCTAAGCTCCCGGTGATTCCCGACCTTGCCGCCTTCCTGCACCTCAAACTATTTTGGGTATGATTTTGTATTAATGCTGTGTCACTCTAATCGCCATTCCTGACGAGTTTTGTACGACACCGCTGCTCTGGTTCGTACCATTCTGGCGAATTTCCGTCACACTCCGGCCTTTTTGCAGAATGTAAGCCGTATTGCCAAAATTCTGTTGCGTAATGGATGCATCCCCGCCGCCGCTTTGCGAAATATAAGCAAAGTTATCGCTGCCGCTTTGGGATATATCGGCGTTATTTCCATTACCTCGCTGATTTACCACCGCAGTATTTTCTGACCCTGACTGACGGATGACGCTGGAATTGCCGTACCCCGTCTGATTATTTGCAGCCAGATTACTATTACCGTTCTGGTAAATCGTTGATGAATTCCCTGATGAATTCCTCGCGCCAGCGAAGACTTGTTCCGGACTGTCACTACTCATTTCCGAATAAGCCATATCAAACTGCTGAGCGTGAACGACCCAGGAGACTGAAAGTAACGCCAGGGTCAGTAAAGTCTTTTTCATTTCGTCACCTGTATATCTCCGGCGACTGTGTATTAGCTCACCAGGTTATTGCTGTTGACGAATTGATTATGATGTTTGGCGGAAATAAGAAACTCACCCGCACGTCGTATTTTAATTTTTAACTTCATTAAAAAGTATGAGACGTCACTTCTCATGCGGATTGACCAGAATGTTTCAGTAATACGTCAGTGACGCTAATCGACCCCATGGCATTAATCCTAAAGTGCCAGGAAACTCCGGCGCAAATAATCACACAAATGCAACTATTCCTAATCCCCTTGCGGTTTAAAAATGGCCTTAAAAGAGATCGCCGCCACATTTCCACCCCTTATCATTCCGGCTTTTACGGTATTTAGGGTGCCCGCCGGGCGCTTTACGCAGGCATATTCAGGTCTTAAAACGGCCTAACCTAAGTGAAATCGATTATACAGGAAGCAGTTATTTGAGTTATTAAAGAGGAATCATGCGCCGGATTGCTGTATCCCGTGGATTATTCAGACCGGCATTTATTTAAATGTGCTGTCATAACAAGGCCAAACGTTAAGATAATGTAAATCCATTACTTAAGGTTTATTTAACATGCACGACTCATGCTAAAGGCAATACATTAAGAAAATTTTATAAATTTTACGTTACATTTTGAAACATAAATAAGCCTTGCGTAAGGTCATCCAAAAGCTAAATTGAGTCTGTACCGCACATAGAGCGACTTAAAATATTGTGCGCCTCACGCTGCGTTTATTTGCTACTTTCAGATATGCACAGCAAATATAAAGCTATAGATTTAGCACATAATATCTCAGTCTATTACCGGTCTGTTTATACAAAGACGCGGCAGGCTGTGGCTATAAAAATCAGGGCAGGGTTTCATTATGAGTAATGAAGCAGCAATCAATAATAATATTCTTTTATTAGTGACTAAACCATCATTACAAGCCAGTGCTTTATTGCAGCAATTAAAACAGCAACTTTGTGTCAATACCCGGTTACACAGCATTCATAAAACACTTGAGGATCAGTATCTTCATCAGACGCTTATTCTTTTCGACATGATGGAAGCTGACCGGCGGACTATTGAGATCTGGCAATCCGCCATTAACCGTTATCACGAGAGTGTGAAGTTATTATTATTAAATACGCCCGATAATTACCATTTTCGGGAAATAGAAACCTGGCCGCGAATAAGCGCTGTTTTTTATCTTTCTACTGACGAAGAACATCTGGTGGAAGGGATCCGCAGCGTGATCCGCGGAGAATGTTACTTCTCTCAGGGTTTCGCCAGCTATCTGATCAATCAGTCCGGTGCCTTCCGGCACATGCATTCAGAAGATACCGGCCTGACTCATCGCGAAAAAGAGATCCTCAATAAGTTACGCGTGGGTGCGTCCAACACGGAAATCGCACAGCTTTTGTTTATCAGTGAGAACACCGTCAAGACGCATCTTTATAATTTATTTAGGAAAATTTCGGTAAAAAACCGTACTCAGGCGGCGTCCTGGGCAAATGACAATCTCAAGCGCTGACATCATGACTATTTGCATCAGGACCTTCTGGCTCTGGCTGGCGCTGCTCTGCGCCACCTGCCTGCACGTACAGGCTGCGGATATCAAAGACCCGGGGCTGATTACCGACCGGACAGTGACGTCGGTGGGGCACGATTTTTATCGCAGCTTCACCGCCAAATGGGAACAGAACTACCCGGAAACCATCACGATTTCAGAAAGACCCAGCGCCCGCTGGGGCAGTTGGATCACCATAAAGATAGGTCAGGACACCCTTTATCAAACTCTGTTGTTTCCTAACCGTCACAACTTTGAGAAGGACGTCGACACCGCACTGGCTGGCGTGACGGAGGCGTTATCACGACGCCAGCTGGACAAAGCGTTACTTGGCACCGGGGATCTTGCCCATGACGAATTTTAATGCACAGCCTCTTTTAAGGAGAGCATCGTGAATATTTCAGTCTCTGCTTCGCGTTCAGTCATGTTGCTGGCATTACTGACGGCGTCCCCGGTTTCCTGGGGAGGCAACATGGTTTTCCAGTTCATTAACCCGAATTTCGGCGGCAACCCGAATAATGGCGCGTTCCTGCTCAATGAAGCCCAGGCGCAAAACTCCTATAAGGATCCGGATTCGTACGATTTCGGCACTACCGGCACCTCTGCGCTGGATAACTTCACCGCATCGATTCAGTCGCAGCTGCTGGGCAGTCTGATGGGCAACGTGAATCAGGGCAAACCGGGGCGGCTGGTGACGCAGGACTTTATTGTGGATATCCAGAATACCGACGGGCAACTGGTGATGAATGTCACCGACCGTAAAACAGGCAAGATTTCCACCATTCAGGTTCAGGGCCTGTCTGCCACTACCAACTGATTCCGGCGACAAATAAAAACAGGAACAACATCATGCGCAGCTATTTATTACTCATCGCAGTTTTTGTGTTGAGCGGGTGTCTCACAGCGCCCCCGAAAGAAGCCGCCAGACCGACATTATTGCCACGGGCACCGAGTTATACCGACCTGACTCATCTCCCGGCACCGAAGGGACGTGTATTTGTCTCCGTTTATAATATTCAGGATGAAACCGGTCAGTTCAAACCGTATCCGGCGAGTAACTTCTCGACTGCGGTGCCACAAAGCGCCACGGCCATGCTGGTCTCGGCGTTAAAAGACTCTAAATGGTTTATTCCGCTGGAACGTCAGGGACTGCAAAACCTGCTCAATGAACGCAAAATTATCCGTGCGGCTCAGGAAAACGGCAGCGTCGCTATCAATAATCAGCGTCCGCTTTCTTCTTTAGTGGCGGCAAATATTTTGATTGAAGGCTCGATTATCGGCTATGAAAGCAATGTGAAATCGGGCGGCATAGGGGCGCGTTACTTCGGTATCGGTGCCAGTACGCAGTACCAGTTGGACCAGATAGCCGTGAACCTGCGTGCTGTCGACGTCAATACCGGGGAAGTTTTGTCGTCTGTGAATACCAGCAAGACGATTTTGTCGTATGAAGTGCAGGCCGGGGTGTTCCGCTTTATCGACTATCAGCGTCTGCTGGAAGGCGAACTGGGCTATACCACCAACGAGCCAGTGATGTTGTGCCTGATGTCGGCCATTGAATCCGGGGTTATTTATCTGGTCAATGACGGTATCGACCGTAATCTGTGGCAATTGCAGAATCCGTCGGAAGTGAATTCGCCGATACTGCAACGCTACAAAAACAGCGTTGTCCCTGCCGAATCCTGATAGGGCAGTTGGCGAAGGGAAGGGGTGGGTTGACACCCCTTCCCTTCTTTTTTAAGCATTTAAGCAAACATCAGGTTTTATTCTCTTCGCTTTTCACCGCCTGACGGTAATTATTCACCCGCTTTTTATCCTCAAGATTGAAGTCAGGGTCGAGATAAATACTCAGCCGTTTGATCAGTAAATCGTCAAATGCAAACACCGTACAGAAATGATGGCTGCCGGCTTCCGAGGTCGGCCAGCGGTCGCCGTTTTGCATCACACCACGCATCTGCCCTTCCAGCACAATGGTGTCGCCATCGCTGAGAAACCGGAAAGCATCCTGAATATGCTGGATCTTGTCGATTTCCAGGGCGAAGCGTTTACCCAGTTCTCCCAGGGATGACTTCCCCTGCGCGGTGCCAAATTTCGGAAAAAACAGCACCACATCTTCAGCAAAGAGATCCAGCAAAGTCGAATCTGCCTGATCCAGTTTGGCGTAGAAATTCTTAACGATTTCAATGCGTTTTTCTTTCAGTTCGTGTTCTGACATTTTCACCTCGAAATTCTCCATCCAATACCTAAGCCTAGTGACTGCGGCTGATTTTGCCAGTTATGTGGTGATGCTCACAAAATGCGCACCCTGCCCCGGAAAAGAGTTTTCTGCACCGGAACACGGAACCCATTACACTGGCGTACGTTTTTACCCTTACTTCCTCTTACACTTTCGGAGAGTCACGGATGTCTCAGTTCAATCGGGCCGGCCTCAGTTTGCCCCCACTGCCCGTTCCCTCCCGCTGGCTTATCATGGTTGTCTGCCTGCTGCAGGGACTTTTGCTGTATTACTTTTTCTCAGACAGCCAGGCGGTCACGCGGTCGGCTTTCTCCCACAATATTTACGGCCAGACTATGGCATTCACATTACCGGTGCTGATTTCGTTGTCGCTGGTACAGCTGAATGACCGCCGGTTCTGGGGTGCAATGGCGTTGATGACCTTGTTGCTGGCAGGATTGGCAACGTGGGTAAAAAGTAATGTGACCGGCACACCGGCAGATTCGGTGATGGTGCCGTTTAACCTTTCGCTGGTGACGATGGTATTTTTTGTGCTGCCCTGGTTACAGGTGCAGACGTTCCCGGCGCAGAACCGTTACCGTTACGCCCATCTTGCCGCCTGCTACAGCCAGAATATGCTGTGTGCAATGCTCACTTTCCTGCTGATGCTGCTGACCGTCGGTGTACTGGCGTTGTGCGCTGCCCTGTTCCGGGTCATTGGCATTGAATACTTCCACGCGCTGTTTTTCGATACGCCACTGTTTATGCATCTGGTTTTCGGGCTGCTGCTGGGGATAAGCATCATCACCTGCCGCACACAACCGGCGCTGATGAACACCACCCGCAATATTATCCGTTTCATTCTCAAAGGCCTGCTGCCTCTGGTGGCGTTCGTTGCGCTGATCTTCCTGTTCGCCCTGCCGTTCACCGGTCTGACGGCGTTGTCGAAAACCTGGTCCGCCGCCAGTCTGCTGACCATTATGGCGCTGAGTCTGCTGGTGCTGGTGAACGTCGTGCGCGAAACGGACAGCGGCGTGAAACCTTATCCGCAGGCTGTCCGCTGGCTGGTCAATGCAGCCATCCTGCTGCTGCCGGTGTATGCCGCGCTGGCGCTGTATTCTACCGGTCTTCGCGTCTCGCAATACGGCTGGACGCCGCAGCGCCTGTGGGCGGTGGTGATTATTGCGGTCACGCTGACAGCGTCGCTTTGCTACAGTTCTTCCGTTTTCGATAAACGCCCGGACTGGCTGTCACGTCTGAATCAGTTCAATAAACCGCTGTCATTGTTAGTTGTATTGCTGGTTATCGCGGTCAACAGCCCGCTGCTCGATCCTTACCGTATCAGTGTGAACAGTCAGATTACGCGGCTCGACAGTGGTAAAACGCAGGCGAAAGATTTTGATCTCAAATTACTGCGCTTTGAAACCGGCCGTCGTGGCAATGAGGCATTGGCGAAACTACTGCAACATCCTGCATTTACCGCTGATCCGCGCCTGCTTGCCACGGTGAAAAATACCCTGGCAATGACCTCACGCTGGGGCTCATACAATGATAAAGAGGCCGATGCACTGGCTAAAAATTATCGTGTTGAGGAGGCGAAAAAGATGATCACGCTGGCGAAAGGCGCAGTGCAGCCGGATGACGGCTGGTGGAAAGGTCTTCCTGCGCTGGAACAATACCGCAACACACTGCGCGATTGTCTGAGCATTCAGGGCGTGTGTATCGTCAACACGCTGGATCTTAACAGTGACAGACAGAAAGAAATCCTGCTCTGTAATACGCTGGATGCGCCATCAGTCAACTGCCGGGTTTACGCGAAGCAGGCCGGACAGTGGGCGCAAAGTGGCGAACTTTATCTGTATCAGGAAAAAGATAAAGAGACGCTGATCCAGGCACTGCGCAACGGTGAAGTTAAACCTGCGCCGCGCAAATGGGCGGATATCCAGATCGAAGGGAAGCGTCGCGTGGTGCATTACCAGCAGGATGAAAACTGATTTATCCGCCCGTCACCGGCAGGATTTCTGCCGGTGAGCCCGCCGTTAAGGCGTCATGCGTAACAGGGTGTCATCTTTACGGAAGTAATGATGATAAATCGCTGCCAGCGCATGTAAGCCAATCAGGTAATAACCGCAGTTCGCCAGAAACACATGAATCTGTTTAACCGTGCTGCGCACGGAAGGATCCGGCGTCACGAACTGCGGCACCTGCCAGCCAAACAACACCCAGTCACGTGCGCCAAATTCCAGCGTCAGCACGCCCAGCACCGGCAGCGAGAGAAATAACAGATACAACACGCCATGTACCGCGTGCGATGCCGCGATCTGCCAGCGTGGCAAAGGCGGCGTGATGACGGGCGTGGAATAACGTGTACGCAGGAACACACGTACCCACATCAGCAGCCAGACGCAAATCCCGAAATTAAAATGCAGTAATCGCACCAGCGGCTGGTTATCTTCCGGAAAATAGTCGCGGGTCAGCATCGCGGTATACGTCAGAATAATCATCAGTAAGGTTGCCCAGTGCAGGCTTATTTGCGACAGCGAATAACGGTTTTTCATGAGCAATTTCCTGGCCGGAGGATATTAAAGGCGAAATCAAAAGTGACAGAGTGAGTATAGAGAGGAATTACGCAGACTTTGTGGATAAGGCCGGGCGATAAGGATAAAGAAGTTAAAGTACTGTTATAAAAAAACCGGGCCAAAGCCCGGTCTGATTTACTGAGGCGGCTTATGCGCCGACAGAAGGATCCGGCCCAACCGGCGGTTCACTGCTGGTTTTTTTCGGAGCCAGTAAACCGTCAGCACGGAACATCGCTTTGATACCGCGAATGGCCTGACGGATACGATCCTGATTTTCGATCAGCGCGAAACGGACATGCGTATCACCGTAATCACCAAAACCGATGCCCGGAGACACGCAGACTTTCGCGTCAGACAGCAGGCGTTTGGCGAACTCCAGCGAACCTAAATGCGCATACGCCGGGGGGATTTTTGCCCAGACATACATCGACGCTTTCGGGTTTTCCACCATCCAGCCCGCTTCATGCAGCCCGCGCACCAGCACGTTACGACGCTGACGGTATTGCTCGGCGATGTCTTTCACACATTGCTGATCGCCTTCCAGCGCGGCAATCGCAGCAACCTGTAACGGCGTGAACGTCCCGTAATCGTGATAACTTTTGATACGTGCCAGCGCGCTGACCAGCTCAGGATTGCCGACCATAAAGCCGATACGCCAGCCCGCCATGTTGTAGCTTTTCGACAGGGTGAAGAACTCTACCGCAATATCTTTCGCGCCCGGCACCTGCATGATCGACGGCGCTTTCCAGCCGTCGTACACGATATCCGCGTAGGCCAGATCGTGAATAACCAGCACGTTGTATTGTTTGGCCAGCGCGACCACGCGTTCGAAGAAGTCCAGCTCTACGCATTGCGCCGTCGGGTTGGACGGAAAGCCGAGGATCATCATTTTCGGACGAGGAATGGTTTCGCGAATGGCTTTTTCCAGTTCAGCAAAGAAATCCACACCTTCTGCCAGCGGCACGGATCGCACCTGAGCACCGGCGATCACTGCGCCGTAAATGTGGATCGGATAACTTGGGTTTGGCACCAGAACGGTATCGCCATGATCCAGGGTCGCCAGCATCAGATGCGCCAGACCTTCTTTTGAACCGATAGTGACGATAGCTTCGCTTTCCGGGTCGATCTCCACCTGATAACGATCGGCGTACCAGCGGGAAATCGCACGACGCAGACGCGGAATACCGCGTGACGTTGAGTAACCGTGGGTGTCTTCGCGCTGCGCAACCTGCACCATTTTTTCCACAATATGCGGCGGTGTCGGGCCGTCAGGGTTGCCCATGCTGAAATCAATAATGTCTTCGCCGCGATGGCGTGCGGCCATTTTCAGTTCAGCGGTGATGTTGAAAACATAAGGGGGAAGACGATCAATACGTGAAAAACGACGTGGTGAACTGGAATCAGCCATAATTTCCTCTGGGATACGTAAGCGCCCGGACCGTCCGAGCGACGCTGGCCGCGTTGCGGCCTTCAACGAACATAACGCAGAGAAAAACAGCTGTCGAGATACTGAGCGTTTTTTTTTACGGACGCGGATCAGTTGCCAGCAGCCCCAGCAGCCAGTCGTTCTTCCACTCGTCGCCAATCCGGTAACTGTCGCGCAAACGCCCTTCCATCTGAAAACCGCATTTCTCCAGCACGCGGCGCGAACCGTCATTGCCTTCCAGTACGTTGGCCTGCAGGCGGTGAAATCCGCAGTGGTCAAAAGCAAAGTTCAGCACTTCACGCAGGGATTCCACCGCGTAGCCTTTACGCTGATGCTCGGGCGCGAGAATAAACCCCACTTCGCCCTGTTTATAAGGCCGCCAGTCCGGGAAGAATCCGGTCAGCCCCACGGCGGCGCCGGTCTCTTTTTCGCGGATCAGCAAGCATAACCAAAAGTCGCAATAGCGATCCCAGTTGCCCAGCCGCTGTTCAAAACGGGTATGAACCTGAGCGGGCATCTCGATATCGCCGATAAAACGCATCACCTCCGGCGTCTGATACAACCGCAAGAAAAATGCCCAGTCGTCAGCCTGAATGGGCTGCATAATCAGCCGCGGCGTAGATAACGAAATCATCTCGGTTGGCTCTCCTGTGTCTGCCGATGGTGAAAGTCTGACCTTTTACATATAATAACGGCTGAATCCATTTGGCACGCTTATCTTTACGGCGCGCAAAGAGTTAATCTGCTATGCCTCACATTTTCGATATGTTGCTGGCGGTCTTTGACCGCGCGGCGCTGATGCTCATTTGTCTGTTTTTCCTCACGCGTACCCCGCTGTTCCGTAAACTGCTGCATAAAGAAAACGAGAGCCACACGCCGCTGGAGCTGGCGGCAGTGACCGCCATTTTCTCGCTGTTTGCGATTTTCGGTACGCTTTCCGGGATCAACGTCGAAGGCTCGCTGATTAACGTACGCACCATCGCCATTATGTCCGGCGGGATCTTGTTCGGCCCCTGGGTCGGGATTATCACCGGCCTGATTTCAGGCACGCACCGTTTTCTCATCGACATTCACGGGCCGACGTCGATTCCGTGCCTGATCACCAGTATTACTGCCGGTTTCCTTTCCGGTTACATCAACAAAAAAGTCAAAAAAGCGCTGCACTGGAAAGTCGGGATCATCGCCGGAATGCTGTGCGAAACACTGACCATGGTGCTGATTCTGCTGATGGCACGCCCATTTTCGCTCGGGCTGGATATCGTCATGAATATCGCCGCACCGCTGATCCTCGGTGCCAGTTCCATCGGCCTGATTGTGTTACTGGTGCAAAGCGTCGAAGATGAAAAGGAAGTCATCGCCGCACGACAGGCGCGGCTGGCGCTGGATATCGCCAATAAAACGCTGCCCTATTTCCGTAATATAGACGGCCGTAATATCGAAGGCCGAAATATCAACGCCGAATCCCTGGCCAGCATCTGCCGCATTATCCGCGAGGATATCGATGCCGATGCAGTGGCTATCACGGATACTAAAAACATACTGGCATACGTCGGCGTGGGCGCGGATGAATACAATATCGGTCATGAATCGCTGAGTGAGATGACCAAAGCCACACTGGAAAGCGGCGAAATCACGGTCAGAAACAATGATGAAATGGATCGCACGCCGCAGATCCACTCGCTGATTATTATTCCCCTGTGGGAAAAAGGCGAAGTGACCGGCTCGCTGAAAATTTATTATTGTGACCCGCACCGTATTACGTATTCGCTGAAAGTAATGGCCATCGGGCTGTCGCAAATTATGTCCACGCAGATGGAAGTCTCACGCACTGAACAACTGCGCGAAATGGCTAATAAAGCGGAAATGCGCGCATTGCAGAGCAAGATAAACCCGCATTTTCTGTTTAACGCGCTGAATGCGATTTCATCGTCGATCCGCGCCCGCCCTGACGTGGCGCGTCAGCTGATCATCAATCTTTCCCGTTATCTGCGCTACAACCTGGAACTGAATGACGAGCTGATCGACCTGCGCAAAGAACTGCATCAGGTACAGGATTACATCGCCATCGAACAGGCGCGTTTTGGCAGCAAACTGACGGTGATTTATGACATTGATGACGATATTTCGGTGAAAATCCCCAGTCTGCTGATCCAGCCACTGGTAGAAAACGCAATTGTTCACGGCATTCAGAAATGCAGCGGAAAAGGCGTGGTGGTGATTTCAGTTAAGCATCAGGCTGAGGGAATTAAAGTTTCCGTGAAAGACACCGGCCATGGCATTAATCAGGAAACCATTGACCGCGTAGCGCGCAATGAAATGCCCGGTAATAAAATCGGCCTGCTGAATGTGCATCACCGCGTTTCGTTGTTATACGGGCAGGGTCTGACCATCCGGCGACTGGAGCCGGGCACCGATATTTCTTTTGTTATTACTCACGCTCCTGCGAAAGTCACGGCGGCCATACAGAGCCAGATTGCCTGATCCGCAGGGCGTTTTCATTTTACCCGCCCGCCTTTCGGGCCACCGCACCAGGGAGATAATTCAGTGAAAGCAATTATCGTCGAAGATGAAGTACCGGCTCAGGAAGAGCTGAGTTATCTGATCAATACGCACAGCAGCATTCAGGTTGAAGCAATATTTGATGACGGACTGGACGTGCTTAAATATCTGCAATCGCATGAAGTGGATGCGATTTTTCTCGATATCAGCATTCCTTCGCTCGACGGCGTTTTGCTGGCGCAAAATATCAGTAAATTTGCCCATAAACCTTATATCGTTTTCATCACCGCCTATAAAGAACACGCTGCAGAAGCCTTTGAAATCGAAGCGTTTGATTACATTCTCAAGCCTTATCATGAGTCACGCATTGTCACTATGCTGCAAAAGCTGGAGTCGCATTTTCGCCGTGATAAAGAACTGGCTGGTAAAGAGACCGGAGAGAAACAGGAAGGGATCCCGCCTGTAACCGGCAACGCGCAGCGGGTGAGTCACAGTATTAATCTGATCAAAGACGAGCGGATTATTGTCACGGATATCAACGATATTTATTACGCCGCCGCGCAGGAAAAGGTGACGCAGGTCTATACCCGCAAAGAAGAATTCACCATGCCGATGAATATCACCGAATTGTGCAACCGCTTGCCGGAGGAACATTTCTTCCGCTGCCATCGCTCATATTGCGTGAACCTGTCAAAAATCCGCGAGATCGTACCCTGGTTCAACAATACTTATATTTTGCGCTTAAGTGATTTAGATTTCGAAGTACCGGTGAGTCGCAGCAAGGTGAAAGAATTCAGGCAGTTAATGCGGTTCTGATGGGGACCTGACGGGTTCTGAGACGGAGGGCGTTATTTTTTGGCGTCTGACTCTGAATTATTACAAAAATGTCATCAACCCGTCATCCTCAGGTTAGCCAGTAATCAGTAGACTTTGTTTCGTCAAGACAGAGGATATTTCGTACTTTCTCATGTCTGTGATGAGAAAAACCTAAATATAGCTCTGCAAAATATTCTGCGTTATTAACAAATAACATTGAGTTCAAAAGGACGAACATATGTTTAAAAAGAAATTATTACTCGCCGGTATTATCAATGCTCTGTGTCTGACGTCTGCGTATGCAGCGAACCCTCTTAGCGTCCACGTTCTGAACCTGCAAAACGGGCTGCCATCACAGGGTGTAAGCGTATCGCTCGAGAAGCAGGAAGGTAACAAATGGGTGCAGTTGAGCAGCGGAGTAACCAACGAACAAGGAAGAATTCCGGCGCTGTATCCCAATGAAAATGTGATGGAGAAAGGGAATTATCGGGTAACGTTCAAAACCGGCGAATGGTTTGAAAAGCACCATACCGCTTCATTTTTCCCGGAAATCCCCGTTATTTTTAAAGCGGATGGCTCAGTGCCTCACTATCACATTCCTCTGCTTGTCAGTCCTTACGGCTTCTCGACTTACCGCGGGAATTAAAGTCAGCAAAGCAATAATGATGGGAGTTTGCTCCTCCCCTGCGATGGGGAGGAGCAAAACTTAGATCGTCATACCAATTGACTGACGTAAGTACGCACCTGCACCGAGCAATCCTGGCTGATCGTGGGTGATCAGGAATACCGGAATATCCATCAGGTAATCTTTGAAGCGGCCTTTATCTTCAAATGCGGCGCGGAAACCGGACGCTTTGAAGAATTCGAGGAAGCGCGGAACAATGCCGCCAGCGATGTATACACCGCCAAATGTCCCCATGTTCAGCGCCAGATTGCCACCGAAACGCCCCATGATCACACAGAACAGCGACAGCGCGCGGCGGCAGTCGACGTTCTCATCAGACAGTGCCAGTTCGGTCACGTCTTTCGGTTTGAAGTTTTCCGGCACGCGGTCGTCCGATTTCACGATAGCGCGATAAAGATTCACCAGCCCCGGACCGGAAAGGATCCGCTCGGCAGATACGTGGCCCATTTCGGTACGCAACTGCTCAAGAATAATGTCTTCTTCTTCGCTGTTCGGTGCGAAATCAACATGACCGCCCTCGCCCGGCAGGCTAAGCCACTGCTTGTTAGCGTGGATCAGATGCGCGACACCCAGACCGGTACCGGCGCCATAGATCACAGCCGGTTTTCCGTCCTGCGCTTTTTTACCGCCGAACTGCAATAAATCCTCTTCTTTCAACATCGGGATCGCCATCGAGACGGCGGTGAAATCGTTGATCACTTCCAGATGTTGCAGACCTAAACTTTTCTTCATTTCTGCAATGGAGAATGCCCAGGTGTGGTTAGTCATTGCCACCCAGTCGCCGGTGATCGGGCAGGCAATGGCGATGCAGGCATCTTCAATTTCCTGTTTTTGCTCAGTAAGATACTCACGGACTGTGGCTTCGAGGCTGTCATATTCCAGCCCGGAGAAGGTCTTCGCCTGCGAAATCTCGCCGCTGTCCAGCGCACAAAGCGCCAGACGGCAGTTGGTGCCCCCGACATCGCCCACCAGGGAGTATTTGGTCATGTTATTCTCCGCAAAAGTAAATTCGTTATGCTGCGCTAAAGAGTACGCTGCCAGACACGCAGATGTAAGTTGTCTTCATCAATTAAAGCGACTGGCCAAACCCCGCCTGTGGGGCAAAGCTTACAGTTTCGTGTGGGCAAAATAGCGGTAATTGCTATACGCTGCAACGCAGTTTTGAACCCGCGCACATTTATGCGGTATGTCACACAAAATAATGTTGAGCGCCCGCAAACAGACTTCGTCAGGATTCATCTAAGCTATTAGGGCAAACAAAGCGATAACGATAAATAAGGAAATTCTTGCATGTTTCATCCCCGCGCCAGAATTATGCTGGCTTTCGCCCTGCCCGCCGTCATTATCGGGGTGCTTTCCAGCCTGATTCTGGTCTTTATCATGATGATTGCTGGTGCATTGCAAAACCTGCTGTGGCAACACATTCCCGCCGTTTTACAAGTGAATACGGAATCGGCCAGCTGGACACTGTTTATGCTGACGCTGACCGGCATCGGTGTTGGCGCGATTATTAAGTATATGCCAGGCCACGCGGGGCCGGATCCGGCCACTGAATCGCTGATTGGCGCGCCGGTGGCGGTAAACGCATTACCGGGTCTGGCGCTGGCGCTGATGGTCGGACTGGCCGGCGGCGTCAGCCTCGGGCCGGAACATCCGGTCACGGTGATTAATATCGCACTGGTGGCGTGGCTGGGTGGACGTCTGATGCCTAAAGTGCCGACCACTGACTGGGTCATTCTGGCGGCAGCCGGGACTGTCGGCGCACTGTTTGGCACGCCGGTCGCGGCGGCGCTGATTTTCTCGCAAACCCTCGGTACCAATAAAGATGTGCCGTTATGGGATCGCCTGTTTGCCCCTTTGCTTGCCGCCGGTGCCGGTGCGCTGACCACCGATCAGTTCTTCCAGCCGGATTTCTCGCTCAGCATTCCTTCTTATGATTCTTCCAGCCTGATCGACATTTTCAGTGGCTCCGTCGTGGTGCTGATCGCCATCGCTCTGGGGATGATCGCCGTGTGGCTGTTCCCGCATATGCACCGGCTGTTCAATACGATTCAGAATCCGATATTACGCCTCGGCCTTGGCGGTTTTGTGCTGGGTCTGCTGGCGCTGATCGGCGGAGAAATCACGCTGTTCAAAGGTCTGGATGAAATGAAAGAGCTGGCACATTCCAATCAGCTGTTTGAGATGGGACCTCTGCTGGCGATTACGCTCACCAAACTCGCGGCATTAGTGGTCGCTGCCGCCTGTGGTTTTCGTGGCGGGCGCATTTTCCCGGCGGTGTTTGTCGGGGTATCGCTCGGGTTGATGTTGCATCAGTACGCACCGGATGTGCCCGCAGCGGTGACGGTTTCATGTGCGGTAATGGGGATGGTGCTGGTGGTGACACGCGACGGCTGGCTGAGTCTGTTTATGGCCGCCGCCGTGGTGCCGGGGCTGAAACTGTTGCCATTGCTGTGCATTGTCATGCTGCCAGCCTGGCTGATGCTGGCCGGTAAGCCGCTGATGCAGGTCGCAAAACAGCGGCTGAACCGGCAGATCACAGAAGAAGATTAATCCTGTTTTAACGCAAATTCCGCCGCCGCCAGCGCATGAATGGCGGTGGTGTCGAACACCGGTACGCTCGCGTCTTCGGCACCGACCAGCAGGGTGATTTCGGTACATCCAAGAATGATCCCTTCCACGCCCTGCTGTTCTAATTTACTAATAATCCGGCGATATTCCTCGCGGGAATCCTCCTTAATCATGCCCAGACACAGCTCTTCGTAAATGATGCGGTGGACAATCGCCCGGTCGGCTTCGTCCGGCGTCACCACGTCAATCTGATGCTTTTCCTGCAAACGTCCGCGATAGAAATCCTGTTCCATGGTGAAACGCGTGCCGAGCAGGCCGATTTTACGCAGGCCCTGCCCTTTGATTTTTTCGGCCGTCGCATCGGCGATATGCAGCAGCGGCAGGCCACCGATGCGTTCGATATCGTCCGCGACTTTATGCATGGTGTTGGTGCACACGACGATGACGTCCGCGCCAGCGCGCGCCAGTGAATTCGCGGCGTTACCGAGAATTTCACCCGCCTGCTGCCAGTCACCGGCCATTTGCAGCTTTTCGATTTCATAAAAATCGACGCTGTAGAGAAACAGTTTGGCCGAATGCAGGCCGCCCAGTTGCTGTTTCACATGCTCATTGATCATGCGGTAATACGGCACGGTGGATTCCCAGCTCATACCGCCAATCAGCCCTAACGTTTTCATCTTGACGCCCTGTATTTTCCGGATGCCAAAACCATAACCGACAAAAAGCCCGCGGACAAAGAAAATGTCGGCGGGCTTTTTTGTGCTGCTTTACAGAAATGAGAATTACTGTTTAGCCGGGCAATCCTCTGCTGCCAGACGACGGTTCATCCAGCGCTGACGGAGCGTGTCGTAAACCCAGTTGTACGCCACGGTATACGGCAGGAAGAACAGGAAGAACCCGATTTCCAGCATAAAGGCGTCCAGCAGTCCGATGCCCAGCCACAGCGCGGCAATCGGCAGACCAATTATGATAAATCCGCCTTCGAAGCCCAGCGCGTGCGCCACGCGGATTTTAAATGTCCGCACCACACGGGAAACCGGCCAGAATTTGTCAAACAGGCTGTTATAGACGATGTTCCAGACCATCGCTGTCGTTGACAGCATGATTGCCAGTGCGCCCATTTCCCAGACCGGTTTGTTCAGCGCCCAGGCGGCGGCCGGCGCTGAAATCAGCACGGCGAGGGTTTCAAAACCTACCGCATGGAAGATGCGTTCGCCGAATGTTTTCTGAGAGATATTCCGTGTTTGCTTAGACATAAAAACCTGCCTGATTCCTGATTGTTGTTACGTTAATTGCTACGTGACGGCTGTCACAGGCGGTCATTATCATCACTAAATGAGATAGGTAAAAGATAGAAAGTATCGATAAAATAGATGGATTGAAATCAAAGGATCATCTTATGCGTTATTCCCCGGAAGCCCTGATAGCCTTTGTCGAAGCCGCCGATGCCGGATCGTTTTCAGCGGCAGCGCGTAAGCTGCGCAAAAGTCAGTCCACCGTCAGCACGGCAATTGCCAATCTGGAAGTAGATTTAGGCGTCACATTATTTGACCGCCAGAGCCGGCATCCGGTGCTGACTCCTGCCGGACAGCGCGTGCTGAGCCACGTTCAGGCCATTCTGGCCGCCAGCGAGCGGCTCGATGAACTGGCGGTACGCTTATCAACGCAGGTGGAAACCCGCCTGACGTTTGTGCTGTCCGACACTTATCAGCCGACCCATCACGAAGCGCTGCTGCGCCGCTTTGAGCGCCGGTATCCGGATATTGAATTTGAGTGTCAGATAGCCGAAGACCAGGACGTGATCGACCTGTTGCAGTCAGGCCGCGCGCATATCGGCATGGTTGAAGTGCAGGCGAGTTATCCGCCGGATATTGGTGTGGCGCGCCTGCCGGAGCAAACGGATATGTCGATTTTTTGCAGCCGCGAGCATCCGCTGGCGAAAATGACTGACCTGCAACCGGAGCAATTAAACACCTTTCGCCAGCTCTGTCTGCAACCTTACAGCCGCCGGGAAATGCCCCGGGCGCAGGGGCAAATCTGGTCAGCGCCCAGTTATCTGATGCTGCTGGAAATGGCGGAACAGGGATTTGGCTGGGCGACGTTGCCGCACTGGCTGGTGAAGCAGTTCGGACATGACAAACTGGTCAGCCTGCCGATGCGCGGCTGGCCGAAGCAAATCTCGGTGGATGCAGTGTGGAGTAAGAACAATCAGCCCGGTCCGGCGGGGTCCTGGTTCATCGACCAGCTCATTGACCCGCCGTTACCGGAAACAGATTTACTGCCCTGAGTTACGCTTTGCCAGCGATTTGGTGACAGAATTCAGCAGCTCAGGGATATCCATTTTCGGCAGAACCACTTCTATCCAGGCCATCTGACGCTGCGCGGTAGCCTTTTCAATCGCGTCTTTCAGCGCCTGCGGCGACTCTGCCCGCGCGCTGAACACCTCTTTGCCGCCAAATGCCGCCGGGAACTGGGTCCAGTTCCACTGCGCGATGTCGTTATAACGCTGGGTTTCGCCGTGGATCGCCCGCTCGACGGTGTAGCCGTCGTTATTAATTACAAAAACAATCGGGGGCAGACCGTAACGGATGGCGGCACCTAATCCCTGAAGGGTCAGTTGCGCAGAACCGTCGCCGATCAGCAGCACCACGCGGCGATCCGGTACGGCAATCTGCACACCAAACGCCGCAGGCAGCGTAAAGCCAATGGAACCCCACAATGGCTGGACAACGAACTGGCAATCTTGTGGCAGATTCAGCGCCGCAGCACCGAAACAGGCGGTGCCCTGTTCGGCAACCAGCACGTCGCCCGGTTGCAGTAAATCCTGAATCTGTTGCCAGAAGGCATATTGCCCGAGGCTGTTATCGTGCGACAAAGGCAGGGTGTTACGTTTAACGGCGTAGGACGCTGAGCCGCAGCCCAGTTCGGCGGTAAGCCGGTGCATCACACTGACCGTTTTTTCGAGCGGCAACTGGTGGAAGATCTGATCACCTACACGGGCAAAAAAGGGCTGGAGGTCGATGCATTTACCGGACGGAAGTTGCTGGGTAAAACCAGCGGTGATGGTGTCGGTGAATTTCACGCCGACGGTAATCACCACATCCGCACCTTCAATCGCTTCTCTGGTTGATGGTGCGCTGGCGGCTCCCGAGTAAGTCCCGGCAAAGTGCGCCTGCTGTTCGTTGAATAAACCTTTACCCATCAGCAATGTGGAATGCGCGAGCGGCACGTCTTCCATCCATTGTTCCAGCGCCTTTTTCACTTTAAAACGGTCTGCCAGAAAATCCGCCAGTAATGAAACGCGTTTGGCTCCCCGCAGATGCTTTTCCGCCGCGGCAACAAAAGCTTCAAGAGAGGAAGGCGAGAAAGGTGGCTGTCTTGCCGGCAGCGGATGCGCTCTGGTGCTGACCGGCAGCGCGGCGACATCGCTTGGCAGCAACAGATAACCCGGACGCGAGGTGTACATCACTTCTTCGATAACGCGGTCGATTTCGGTCAGCGCATTTTCCGGCGTCAGGGAAGCCTGCGCCACGCTGACCGGTTCTGACATCCGCATAAAGTGGCTAAATTCGCCATCGCCCAGCGTGTGATGCAGCAACTCGCCTTTACGTTGCGACGTCAGCGCCGGTGCGCCGACGATATGCACCACCGGCACATATTCGGCGTAACTGCCGGCAATGCCGTTCAGCGCACTCAGCTCGCCGACGCCAAAGGTGGTCAGCAATGCCGCAATCCCTTTGGTACGCGCATAACCATCTGCGCCATATGCCGCATTTAATTCATTGGTGCAGCCAACCCAGGTGATTTGCTGATGGTTAATGACGCTGTCGAGAAATTTCAGGTTGTAATCACCCGGCACGCCAAACAGTTCGGAGATCCCGCTAAATGACAAGCGGTCTAAAAGATAGTCACCTACGGTGTATTCATTTTCCATGACGATCCTCTGTTAAAAATAGAGTAAACAGTTAATCCCACTAACTGAAGTATTACTCTATTTCGGAAAATAGGATATTTATTATCCGAAACAGATAATGGAAACGCAGAGTTACAGCCCTGCACTGCATTAACGCAGGGCGCGTTATTCAGCAGTTACGGTAATACGCAGGAAGAATAGTCACGGTTATCAACCACCATGAGCTTAAGGATTGTTCCGGATGTGATCTGAATAGCTGGAAATGCTTGTGAAAGCGCATACACTAAAATCGTTTTTTTATGACATTGTTAACCTTCTGTTCACTCCTGAATTTATTATAAGGACTCACATGGTGTATCAAGCCAGTCCAACCCGTTACGAAAATATGGAATACCGTCGCTGCGGCCAGAGCGGTTTAAAACTGCCTGTCGTTTCACTCGGCCTGTGGCACAACTTCGGCGATAACGCCCATTTTGAGAATGGCCGGAAACTGATCCGCCATGCTTTCGACCACGGGATCACCCATTTCGACCTCGCCAATAACTACGGCCCCCCTCCGGGATCTGCGGAACAGCATTTTGGCCGCATCCTGCAGGAAGATTTACTGCCTTATCGCGATGAGCTGATCATCTCTTCCAAAGCCGGTTACACCATGTGGGACGGCCCTTATGGTGACTGGGGTTCGAAAAAATATCTGGTCGCCAGTCTGAACCAGAGCCTGAAACGCATGGGTCTGGAGTACGTGGATATTTTCTATCATCACCGCCCTGATCCGGACACACCGCTGGAAGAAACCATGGCAGCGCTGGATTTGATCGTGCGTCAGGGCAAAGCGCTGTATGTCGGTTTATCGAATTATCCGGCTGATCGCGCCAAAAAAGCCTTCGACATCCTGAAAAATCTCGGCACGCCGTGCCTGATCCATCAGCCGAAATATTCCATGTTTGAGCGCTGGGTAGAAGCGGATCTGCTGGATACGCTGGCGGATAATGGTGTGGGTTCAATCGCCTTCTCGCCACTGGCGGGCGGCGTGCTGACAGACCGTTATCTGGCAGGCATTCCGCAAGACTCACGAGCCGCCAGCGACAGTAAATTCCTGACCACCGATCAGCTGACCGAAGAAAAGCTGGAGAAAGTGCGTAAGCTTAATGAGATTGCGCAAGCGCGCGGTCAGAAGCTTTCGCAGATGGCGCTGGCGTGGGTTCTGCGCGGCGACCGCGTGACCTCCGTGCTGATTGGTGCCAGTAAAACCAGCCAGATTGATGATGCGGTGGGCATGATCGCCAACCGCCAGTTCAGCGCGGAAGAGCTGGCATCAATCGAAGGCATTTTGGTGTAAACGTTTACCCGAATGAGCAAAAAATGCGCCTTTATGGAGAGTGTGTAAGCTTTGCGTTAAGGCGCGTAAATCATTCAAAACAGGATTGTAAGCAATAGAACCCGTGCCCGCTTCACCTTATAACTGTCAGCATAAATTATAAGGAATCTGGGGCCGCTCATGTTAAAGCCAGTATTATTCGCCACATTGTTCTTTGCCCTGCTCCCTGCGGCGGTACCCACCGTGCAGGCCAGCAGCTTCAGCCTGAATACGCCAGGCCTTTCTATCAATATCGGTGACCGCGATAACCGGGGTTATTACTGGGACGGCTACGACTGGCGTAACCCAGGCTGGTGGAATAGCTATCGCGGTCATCATTATGGTTACCGTGGCCCGCGTGGTCATTACTGGGATGGTTACCGCTGGCGCGATCAGGGCTGGTGGGATCAGCGCCATCCGCCGCGTCGCCCGATGCCACCGCCGCATTATTATCATGGCGACCATGGGCGTCCGCATAATGACCACGGGCGCGGTCACGGTCACGGACATGACAAAGGACGCGGCCACGACGATCACCGTGGCGGTCACGGCGATCATCGCCACTGAACAGAAACAAAAACGGGACAGTTTGCGCTGTCCCGTTTTTTATTGCCTGACGTGTATCCGGACGCTATTTCAGCATGCCGATCAGCAGATAAAGGTTGAGGCTGACGACTATCAGCACAATCAGCCGCCCTGCCCACTGCACGGTTTTGGTGTTGACCATATCGCCCATCAGGCTGCGGTTACCGGTAAAGGCCAGCAGCGGCAACAGCGCCAGCGCAATCCCGAAGCTCAGCAATACCTGGCTCATGACCAGAATACGTGTGGCGTCTAATCCCATCAAAATCACAATAAATGACGGCATCATGGTGACCGTACGGCGCACCCACAGCGGAATGTAGAATTTCACAAAGCCCTGCATCACCACCTGTCCGGCCAGTGTGCCGACCACTGTCGACGATAACCCCGCCGCCACCAGGCTCAGACCAAAAGTGGTCGCAGCGGCGTGACCGAGCAAGGGTTGCAGGGTCAGATAGGCTTCATCGAGTTCACTGATCCCGCTGTGTCCGCTGAAATGGAACGCGGCAGCAGCGGTTGCCATCATCGCCAGATTCACGAAACCGGCAATGGTCATGGCAATGCCGACATCCAGTTTGGTGGCGGAATAACGCTGCGCTTTAGATGCCTTGCCGCCCCGCTGGGTCAGCGAGGAGTGCAGATAAATGACGTGCGGCATGATGGTCGCACCGAGGACACCGGCAGCCAGATAGACGGAATCCGCCGTCGGCAGCGAGGGGATCAGCATCCCTTTACCGAGCGCCATCATGCTTGGCTGCGAGAAGAACAATTCGACAATATAAGCCGCTGCGACAAAAAGCAGTAAACCGGCGATCACCAGTTCCAGCGGCTTTTGCCCACGCTTTTGCAGCCCGAGGATAATAAAGGTGGCAATCCCGGTCAGCACCGCGCCTTGTAACAGCGATACGCCGAGAAGCAATTTGAAGCCGATCGCCGCACCAATGAATTCAGCAAGATCGGTGGCCATGGCGATGATTTCCGCCTGCACCCAGTAAGCCCACACGGCCGGACGCGGGAAGCGGTCACGGATATGTTCGGCGAGATTTTTACCGGTCGCAATACCGAGTTTGGCAGACAACAACTGGATCAACATCGCCATGACGTTGGCCCAGACCACCACCCATAGCAACTGATAGCCATAAGAGGCACCGGCCTGAATGTTAGTCGCAAAGTTGCCCGGATCGATATAACCGATGGCGGCAATAAAGGCTGGCCCCATCAGTGAAAGCTTCATCTTTCTGGACGCGCGGCCTGAGGATTCGGCCCGGCTGTTCAGCATAGTTAGTTAACCCTTACAATTATTACGCTTACATCAATCATATCTAATTGATAATGATTATCAAGTGCATTTAGAATGATCTGAGTAATTACTCTGATAGGCAGTAGCAGTAAGCGAGAGGGTGATAACTGAAAGGTGAATCGCTCACCCGACTTCAGAAAGCCAGACGCAGCGCACTTTCCTAAAACAGACATTTACAGGCCAGATTCAGAACGCATTACGGCACATGATAAAACTAGCACAGGAAAGCTAATTGTGCTTAGTTTTATTAACATCTTGATTTTTTGTGTGATAGGCCGCGATTTGTTGCAATTCGTGTTTGTAATTTCTATATTTGCAATCGACTTCACGTTTTAAATGTACGCGTTACATAAAATGTCCGTCGAAATATAGCCTGCCTCTAATTTGGAGCACCCATGTCCCGAATATTGCACTTTGTATTAGCGTTGGCCGTTGTCGCTGCACTCGCTTTACTGGTGAGCCGTGACCGGAAGAATATCCGTTTACGTTTCATTGTTCAGCTTTTGGTCATCGAAGTCTTATTAGCCTATTTCTTCCTGAACTCTTCAATAGGTTTAGGTTTTGTGAAAGGCTTCTCAGACTTGTTTGAGAAATTATTAGGATTCGCTGCGGAAGGGACCGGCTTCGTATTTGGAGGCATGAGCGATAAAGGATTAGCGTTCTTCTTCTTGAAAGTCTTGTGTCCGATCGTGTTTATCTCTGCACTGATCGGTATTTTACAACACATTCGCGTACTGCCTTTCGTCATCCGTATTATCGGTACGGTTCTGTCGAAAATTAATGGCATGGGAAAACTGGAATCTTTCAACGCCATCAGCTCCCTGATTTTGGGTCAGTCAGAAAACTTTATCGCGTATAAAGATATTCTGAGCAAAATGTCTGAAAAACGTATGTACACCATGGCAGCCACAGCCATGTCGACGGTTTCTATGTCGATTGTGGGTGCGTACATGACCATGCTGGAACCGCGCTTTGTTGTTGCTGCGCTGGTGCTCAACATGTTCAGTACTTTCATCGTACTGTCGTTGATCAACCCTTATAAAGTTGATTCAGAAGAAGACCTGCAAATCGGTAACACGCACCAGGGTCAGAGTTTCTTTGAAATGCTGGGTGAATACATCCTGGCCGGTTTCAAAGTGGCTATCATCGTTGCAGCCATGTTGATTGGTTTCATCGCACTGATTTCCTGCCTGAATGCGTTGTTCGACGTCGTATTCGGCATCAGCTTCCAGGGCGTGCTGGGTTATGTCTTCTATCCATTCGCATGGATGATGGGCGTACCAAGCCACGAAGCCTTGCAGGTAGGCAGCATCATGGCAACCAAACTGGTTTCCAATGAATTCGTTGCGATGTTGGATCTGCAGAAAGTTGCGACCGAACTGTCACCACGCGGCGTAGGCATCTTGTCCGTGTTCCTGGTGTCTTTCGCAAACTTCTCTTCTATCGGTATCGTTGCCGGCGCTATCAAAGGCCTGAACGAGCACCAGGGCAACGTGGTTTCACGCTTCGGCCTGAAACTGCTGTACGGCTCAACGCTGGTCAGCGTGTTGTCTGCTTCTATCGCGGGTCTGGTACTGGCGTAAGTAAGCAAACGACTGAAAGACTAAGAAACCCGCTTCGGCGGGTTTTTTTATGGCGGTAATTCAGGGATAAACAGAACGTGAGGAAATCACCGGATCGCAGAAAGCAAAAAACCCGCCGAAGCGGGTTTCTTTAATATTTGGTGGAGATAAGCGGGATCGAACCGCTGACCTCTTGCATGCCATGCAAGCGCTCTCCCAGCTGAGCTATACCCCCACACGAGGTAGTCCACATTTTACTTCTTTTCTTTCCCCTGGTAAGGAAACAGCCAACTTGCTCTGGAAAGGAAGTTGGTGGAGATAAGCGGGATCGAACCGCTGACCTCTTGCATGCCATGCAAGCGCTCTCCCAGCTGAGCTATACCCCCAATTCATGCCCGTAAAAACGGGTGAACGGGGCGCATAATATGAAACGTCGCTACCCCTGTCAACGGCTAAATCCGTTTCTGAATTCAAGCGCTGAAAAAGCCGCCAAATACCCCATTTCGCAGGGAAAAATCCGCTGCCATGAAGCAAATTTTTAGCCGGATGCATTGTTTTACAATTTGGCCGCCAGCCCGCATTTTTCCTAGCTTTCTGATCTCGCTACGCATTTTCTTAACATCTATGTCTGAATGATTAATGGAATGTTAGCAGACTATGAAAATCGTCTTGTTTTGAGATAAATCTCAGAATAGACTGCTCGCGCAATAATCATAACTCACTACATTCGAGCACTCCCATGTCCTTGTATTCACCTAAAGAAATCGCATCCATCGCTGTCACGGCGGGCGTTAACAAAAGCCATGCTTCCGTGTTGAATTTGTTAATTTTGGGCTTCCTGGCTGGCGCATTCATCGCCACCGGATTCCTGCTGGATCTGCACGTAATAGGGACGTTACCTGCATCCTGGGGTTCATTCAGTAACTTGCTGGGCGCGGCAGTCTTCCCGGTGGGCATCATACTGACGGTATTAGCAGGGGGAGAACTGCTGACCGGTAACATGATGACCTTACCTATCGCCTGGTTCGCGCGTCAGATCAGTCTTTACGCCGTTCTGCGTAACTGGTTCTGGGTGACTCTCGCTAACCTGCTGGGCAGCCTGGCAGTGGCCTATTTCTTCGGCCACGTTCTGGGTCTGACGGAAGGCGCCTTCCTGAGCAAAACCGTTGCCACTGCCACCGCGAAAGTGAACGCTGACTTTATGCACGCATTCATTTCCGGTATCGGCTGTAACTGGCTGGTGTGTCTGGCAATCTGGCTGGCCTTCGCCAGTAAAGAAGTCGGCGGCAAAGTGATCGGTATGTGGTTCCCGGTCATGGCGTTCGTGGCCATCGGCTTCCAGCACGTGGTGGCGAATATGTTCATCGTTCCAGCCGCTATTTTTGCTGGTGCGCTGAGCTGGTCTCAGTATTTCCCGAACTTCGTGGCCGTATTCCTCGGTAACGCTGTCGGTGGCGCTGGTTTCGTCGGGCTGATGTACTTCCTCGCCTACCGCCCTACCGCTCAGGCTCCTGCAACTGAACAACGTTAATTAAGACGTTTTCACGCGAGCGTTTCGCAGAAAGTAAAAAAGCCAGCCGGTTTCCCGAGCTGGCTTTTTTTATCGCTTTTTAACAGCGATTACTGAGCTTGCGTTTCGCGCTCAGCAATAAAGGCTAACGCCATATCGATACGCGCCAGCACACGGCTCTGGCCGATAGCGTGAACGGTCACGTCAACACCCGGAGACTGACCTGCACCTGTTACCGCAACGCGCAGTGGCATGCCGACTTTACCCATCCCGACTTCCAGTTCATCCGCCGTGCCCTGAATAGCATGGTGAATGCTCTCAGCAGTCCAGTCAGTGATCGCAGCCAGTTTGGCGCGAACGACTTCCAGCGGCTGACGCGCAACCGGACGTAAGTGTTTCTTCGCCGCATCGGCATCAAACTCTGCAAAGTCTTCGTAGAAGTAACGGCAGGATTCTGCCATCTCTTTCAGCGTCTTGCAGCGCTCGCCCAGCAGGGTCACGATTTCGAACAGCTGCGGGCCGTTACGGGTTTCGATACCGGCCTGCTCCACATGCCACAGCAGATGGGTCGCCACGTAATGCGGATCCATCGTATTGATGTAGTGATGGTTCAGCCATTGCAGTTTTTCAGTGTTAAACGCACTGGCAGATTTGCTGACGTTCTCCAGTGAGAACAGCGCTTTCATTTCGTCGCGGCTGAAAATTTCCTGATCGCCATGAGACCAGCCCAGACGCACCAGATAGTTCAGCAGCGCTTCCGGCAGATAGCCGTCGTCGCGGTATTGCATTACACCCACCGCGCCGTGGCGTTTGGACAGTTTTTTACCGTCGTCGCCCAGAATCATGGAAACGTGCGCGTAAACCGGTACCGGTGCGCCCAGCGCTTTCAGGATGTTGATCTGACGCGGGGTATTGTTGATATGGTCTTCGCCACGGATAACGTGAGTGATTTCCATATCCCAGTCATCAACCACAACGCAGAAGTTATAGGTCGGGGAACCGTCGGTACGGCGGATGATCAGATCATCGAGCTCGTCATTGCTGAATTCGATCGGGCCGCGGATCTGGTCATCAAAGATGACAGAACCTTCCTGCGGGTTACGAAAACGCACCACGCACGGCTCATCGGCAGCGTGATGTTCGTGGCTGTCACGGCAACGACCGTCATAACGAGGCTTCTCGTTATTGGCCATTTGTTCTTCACGCAGCGCTTCCAGACGTTCTTTAGAGCAATAGCATTTATACGCGGTGCCGTTTTCCAGCATCTCATCAATAACTGCATTGTAGCGGTCAAAACGTTTGGTCTGGAAATACGGGCCTTCATCCCAGTCCAGATTCAGCCAGTTCATGCCATCCATAATCGCGTCGATTGCTTCCTGAGTGGAACGCTCGAGATCGGTATCTTCGATACGCAGCACAAACTCGCCGCCCAGGTTGCGGGCAAAGAGCCAGGAATAAAGCGCGGTACGGGCGCCACCGACGTGCAGATAGCCGGTCGGGCTTGGGGCAAAACGGGTTTTGATTTTCATCTGGGTGCAACCTTAATAACGCAACGCCGAAAAACGTCGCTATCAATTAACAAAAAGTGGCTGACATTCTACCACTCTGCCCTGATTCCTCAACGCACAACCACGGGCAGTCGTGTGGTTTAAGGCCATGAATGCGTAAAGAATCGACTACGCGGGCGAGAAACGCGTCATGTTGTCTAAAAATAAGCCGAACGATCATTTTTGTTTTTAAAAAGCGTTGACGTAATTTCAAGTATCCCTATAATGCGACTCCATCACGACGGGGGCGATTAGCTCAGTTGGTAGAGCATCTCCTTTACACGGAGGGGGTCGGCGGTTCGAGCCCGTCATCGCCCACCACTCTTTAAGAGTGCCGCGTTGTGATAAGTAGGAAGAATTGAGAAATGGGCGATTAGCTCAGTTGGTAGAGCATCTCCTTTACACGGAGGGGGTCGGCGGTTCGAGCCCGTCATCGCCCACCATTTCTCAGCAAGTTTCTTCTTACGTGGGGAAGTACCCAGAAGTGGGCGATTAGCTCAGTTGGTAGAGCATCTCCTTTACACGGAGGGGGTCGGCGGTTCGAGCCCGTCATCGCCCACCACTTCTGCGGGCCGTTAGCTCAGTTGGTAGAGCAGTTGACTTTTAATCAATTGGTCGCTGGTTCGAATCCAGCACGGCCCACCAATTCAGAGAAAAGCGCCTTTAGGCGCTTTTTTCGCATCTGTACTCCGGAGAAAATCCGTGATGGAGGCGAACCAGCTGCTGGTTCTATTTTTCCCCTCCCCCTATTCCAGCTTAAACATCGGCACGACTTTATTGTGCAGCGCCGGGTTATCGCTTTCATCCTTCAGATTTACCCCCGACAATTTCCGCTGGAAAGATTGTTCGAGCAGCCACGCCAGCTTAAAAGCCGCCTGCGGATAGTTCAGCCCTTCCGGACGCACATTCGAAATACAATTTCGTTCTGATTCCAGCCTTTTGGTATGCGGCTCCCAGGTCATGTAAATCCCTAAACTGTCGGGAGATGACAATCCCGGACGCTCGCCGATCAAAATTGCCACTGCTCTGGCTTTCATCGCCTGCGCAATATCATCGCCCAGCGCAACCCGTGACTGATGCGCCAGCACTACCGGCCCGATTTTCAGCTCCAGCGTGCGCAGATAGGGCAATAATGCCGCAATCAGCGGCACGGCCTGCCGGTGTACTGCTTTCGATGATAAACCGTCGGCGATGACCAGCACCACGTCAGCAGGCTCCGGCGTGAGCCGTTGTAATGCCTGACGGCTTTGTTCAGATAATTTGCGTCCGAGATCCGGACGGCACAAATAGGTCGCCCTGTCAGGCGCTGCGCTGGCCACCGTCAGGGTATCCAGCCCGAGCGCGAATAATTCAGGCTCAAGCGACTGACTGTCGAATGGCTGATGCACTGCGTCACGCGCCTGCGCATGGGCTAAACCAAAGCGCAGCAGCTCGTCCGTCGGCAGACTCGAACCGGTGCGCCCCAGCGCGATACGTGCGGCGGTAAACTGACGCAGCGTTTCCCACGGGTTGTTATGCACCAGAGGCGACAGCTCCTGCCCTTTTTCTTTATTCATCAGCACAGACCTCAGCTCAGTTGCGGCAACTGACGCAGTAACGGATGGGATGCACGGGTATCCTGCAAGGCGCCCTGCGGATCAATTATTTTCATTTTCTCCAGCCAGACGGCAAATTCCGGCGCATGTTTAAGCCCGAGTAATTCGCGGATGTACAACGCATCGTGGAAAGACGTGCTCTGATAATTGAGCATGATGTCATCCGCGCCCGGTACGCCAATCAGGAACGTCAGTCCGGCGGTGCCGAGCAGCGTCAGCAAAGTGTCCATATCATCCTGATCCGCTTCAGCGTGGTTGGTGTAACACACATCGCAGCCCAGCGGCACGCCGAGTAATTTGCCGCAGAAATGATCTTCAAGTCCGGCACGAATGATTTGTTTACCGTCATACAGATATTCCGGGCCGATAAAACCGACCACGGTATTGATCAGCAGCGGCGAAAAATGGCGGGCGATGGCATACGCGCGCGCCTCACAGGTTTGCTGATCGACCCCAAAATGCGCATTGGCGGATAAACAACTGCCCTGCCCGGTTTCGAAATACATTACGTTATCGCCCAGCGTGCCGCGTTTCAGGCTGAGAGCCGCCTGTTGTGCTTCCGCCAGCAGCGCCAGATTGATACCAAAACCGCTGTTCGCCGCTTCGGTTCCTGCAATCGACTGAAACACCAGATCGACCGGCGCGCCACGTTCCACCAGTTTGATGGTGTTGGTGACATGCGTCAGAACGCAGGATTGCGTGGGAATTTCAAAACGCGTAATGATGTCATCCAGCATGTAATTCAGATTTTCCAGCAGCGGCAGACTGTCGCTGGCGGGATTAATGCCAATCACTGCATCGCCGGAACCGTACAGCAAACCGTCGAGCATACTGGCGGCAATGCCCTGCAAATTATCCGTCGGATGATTCGGTTGCAGGCGCACGCTCATGTGTCCCGGCAACCCGATGGTATTGCGAAATTTGGTGATCACCCGGCATTTCTTCGCCACCAGGATCAGATCCTGATTGCGCATCAGTTTGCTGACCGCAGCGGCCATTTCCGGCGTGATCCCACGGGCGACAGCCGCCAGCACATGACTGTCGGTTTTCTCACTCAACAGCCAGTCACGAAAATCCCCGACGGTCAGATGTGAAATCGCAGCAAACGCCGCGACATCGTGGGTATCAACAATCAGCCGCGTGACCTCATCGTCTTCATAGGGCACCAGTAACTGTTGCAGGAACGTTTTGAGCGGCACGTCGGCCAGCGCCATTTTCGCCGCCATGCGTTCTTCTGCGCTGGAGGCAGCCACTTCAGCCAGATAGTCTCCCGACCGTGCGGGCGAGGCCTTTGCCATCAGTTCGCGCAAATCCTTAAACTGATAACTGCGGTGATTTAATGTCGTCTGAAACATAACACTCCTTAGCTCACCGGGTTATTTACCCCTTTATTGCAGGCACCGGTCGCAGGCCAGCAACATCATGGCGGCGAAGATCAGAAACAGTAAGGTATTGTAGTAAATCATAGCCATCAGGCAGACTGTTGCAAAGGCTGTACCACTTGAGAAACCCTTAGCCGCCGCGGCCTGGCGCCGTATTCACGGACTGTCTGCTTCATTTTGGCGCGGGCTCCGGGTGCGGCGAACCCGAAACGGTGCGCTGAAAAAACGTCACAAAATCGCGTTACAATTCGGGCATCGCCAAAAAAGGAGTACTGCACGTGATCAACCGGGAACTGCAAATTATCACCTGGCTCAGGGAAGAACCGTTGCATCTGCGGGCGCTGATGCAGGCCAGCGAACTGGGGCTGAACGATGCCTGGCTGGCGGCGGGATTTGTTCGCAATCTGGTCTGGGACCGGCTGCACGGTTATGAAAATGCCACGCCGCTTAACGATATCGACGTGGTGTATTTCAATTCTGAGGATTGTTCGGCAGAAGCAGATGAGCGGTACGAGCAACTTCTGCAGGAAAAATCTCCAGACTTGCCCTGGTCGGTAAAAAATCAGGCACGCATGCATGAACGCCACGGACACGCGCCTTATGTTTCCAGCGCAGAGGCCATAAGTCATTGGGTTGAGGTGGAAACCGCCATCGGCGCAAGGATGAATGACGCCGGACAAATTGAGCTTAACGCCCCGCTCGGGCTGGATACACTGTTTACCTTCACCATCACGCCCAATCCGCGCCATGCGATTGCGAGCGTTTTTGCCGGACGCGTCAGCAGTAAAGGCTGGCTGGAACGCTGGCCGAAGCTAAAAGTGCAGGGTTTGAACGAAAGAAAATCGTTAAATCTGTAAGGAATATGAAAAGCAGGTAAAGCCTCACAGCGCGATGCCGATACCAGTTAAGCACCGGTACGTGCAGAAAATTTGATTCCCACAAAGTGAGGCTTTTATGACGACTATCAGCGCCACCAGCAGTTCGGTGAGCACGGCGTCCACCAGTGACTCCGGCAGTGCCAGCCAGATTGCCCAGCTGACTAAACAGATTGCCAAACTGACTGAGCAGGTGAAAAACCTGAGCAGCTCAGGCGGCAGTTCTGAAGACGTTCAGCAGCAGCAGGAACTTCTGCAACAGCAAATCGAGATGCTGCAACAGCAGATTGCTCAAATCGAACAGCAGCAGGCTCAGAAGGCACTTCAGCAGCAGCAACAACAGCAAGCCGCGGCCGAAGCGAAAAAAGAAGTAGGTGTGAATAAACCTTCGGAAACCAACGCCATCGACATTTACGTCTAATAACATACGTGTCATCGCAGTTAATGCAGGAAACAGCCGGCAAGACGTCAGGATCCAAGCACGCCCTGCTGGCTGCGTTTTTCACTCAGCAATACCGCCTGCTCTTTGACTACCTGCCAGATAGCCTGCGCCGCGGGCGATAAAGACCGGTTTTTACGTTTCACCAGCATCAGTACGCGGTTGATTTCCGGCACCAGACTTTTAACCACCAGCTTGCTCCCTTCCGGTCCGGGCAACGCCAGCGCCGGGATAACGCTGATACCAATCCCGGCTTCCACCATCGGGAATAACGTAGCCGGATGGCCTATTTCCTGGACAATCTCCGCCTTCACTTTCTGCGCCTTTAGCGCGCCGTCGATCAGGATCCGGCTGCCTGACGCGTAGTCCTGCAGCACCAGTTTCTGACCGTTCAGCGCCTGCCATTTAACCTCCGGCAGCGCAGCCAGAGGATGATCTTCGCGGCACATCATCAAAAACGGTTCATGCAAAATCGGTTCGCAATCCAGATCAGTATTCTCACCGGGATCAATCACAATCCCGAAATCTACTTCGGCGTTTCTCACACTGTTAAGCACCAGTTGCTGAGCCTGGTCGCGCAGTATCACGCGGATATCGGGATATTGCAGCGCACCGCTGGCGATACATTGCGGCATCAGTTGCGCGGAAATGGTCTGGCTGGAAGCAATACGCACGCGACCATTGTGCTGCGTACCGAAACTGCGGGTATCGAGCAGCATGGCGTGGAGTTCATCGAGCAGCGGTTCGACACGGTTGGCCAGCCGCAGACCGGCGTCAGTCAGCGCGACTTCACGCGTGGTTCTGTCCAGCAACCGCACGCCCATTTCGGCTTCCAGTTCTTTCATACTGTGGCTGACCGCCGACTGACTTAAACCAATGGACTCACCAGCCCGGCTGAAGCTGCCGTAGCGTGAAACCGCCACAAATACGCGAAGTTGCCTGAGCGAATAATTCATGAATTTTCTGCATTAATGGATTAAATAAATCAATTTTTTAATTGTATCGCAAAGGCACAGAATAGCCGCATTCAGAAACAACTATTCGAGACTTGTTATGCGCTTCTTACCCGATCGTTTTACCCTGACACTTATCGCCGTCGTCCTGCTGGCCACCTTCTTTCCGGCCAGCGGCATGTTTGTGGCGTTCTTCAACAACCTGACGATTTTCGCCATCGGCCTGCTGTTTTTTATGCACGGCGCCAAACTTTCGCGTGAAGCGATTTTTCAGGGCAGTAACAACTGGCGGCTGCATTTGTGGGTAATGTTCAGCACCTTCATTCTGTTCCCGATCCTTGGCCTGCTGTTCCAGTGGTGGCATCCGGTAGATGTCAGCCCGCAGATTTACAGCGGCTTTGTCTATCTGTGTATTCTGCCTGCCACCGTGCAGTCGGCGATTGCATTTACCTCACTGGCGGGCGGTAATGTGGCGGCCGCGGTGTGCAGCGCGTCGGCGTCAAGCCTGCTGGGAATATTTGTGTCGCCGCTGCTGGTCAGTTTGCTGATGCATGTGCAGGGCGAAACTGGCAATGGTCTGGCGCAGGTCGGGCATATCGTGTTGCAACTGCTGGTGCCGTTTATCGCCGGACATTTGTTGCGTCCGCTGATCGGCGGCTTTGTAGAGCGTCACCGTAAGATGATCGGCAAAACTGACCAGACGTCGATTCTGCTGGTGGTCTATTCCGCTTTCAGCGAAGCGGTCACACAGGGGATCTGGCATCAGGTAGGCCTCGGTTCACTGCTGTTTATCGTGGTGTTCAGTCTGGTGCTGCTGGCCTTTATTCTGGTGATCAACACCTACATGGCGCGCTGGATGGGCTTTAGCAAACCGGACGAAATCACCATTGTATTCTGCGGTTCGAAGAAAAGCCTGGCGAACGGTATCCCGATGGCGAACATTCTGTTCCCGGTCAGCGCGATTGGCATGATGGTGCTGCCGCTGATGATTTTCCATCAGGTGCAGCTGATGACCTGTGCGGTTCTGGCGAAGCGTTACCAGAAAAAACAGCGGGAAGCGGCGCTGAAACAAAAGCCTGTGACTGAATAAGCTGGCTGGATAGCAGGCAGAAAAAAGGCGCTGAGTTCAGCGCCTTTGTTTTAGAGAAGTGACTCGTTCTGAACAGCGTTTATTCGTCGGTACCGCTCAGTCCGGGGCCATTACGGCGCAGCGGATTGATCAGGCTTTGCAGCCCTTCCGTTTTAATCGCCAGCGTCAGCTGCATCAGTTCACCCAGTTTTCCCTGCGGAAATTCGTCTTTACGGGCGAACCACAGCAAATATTCTTCCGGCAAGTCGATCAGCACCCGTCCGGCATATTTACCGAACGGCATCACCACATTGGCAATCTGGATCAGATCTTCTTTTTCCATCTTTTATTCACCCAGCAGGCGGATCATCTCCGCTTCGTCGATCACGTCGATCCCCAGTTCCTGCGCTTTCGCCAGTTTGGAACCCGCGGCTTCACCGGCGATCACCAGATCGGTTTTCTTCGACACGCTGCCGGACACTTTCGCACCCAGCGCGGTCAGACGATCTTTGGCTTCATCGCGGGAAAGGATCGACAGTGATCCGGTTAATACCACGGTTTTACCGGCAAACGGACTGTCGATTTCTTCCGGTACAATGACCTGCACTTCAGGCCAGTGAATGTTGATTTCCGGGCTTAACAGCTCGTCAATCACCTGCTGGTTATGTTCTTCCGACAGGAAATTCACCACGTGTTTGGCGACCACTTCACCAACGTCCTGGACGGTTTTCAGTGATTCGATATCCGCCGCTCTCAGTGCTTCCACTGAACCGTAATGCGCTGCCAGATTGGCCGCCGTAGCCTCACCCACTTCACGAATACCCAGCGCGTAAAGGAATCGCGCCAGTGTGGTTTCTTTGGCTTTCTCCAGCGCATTCACTACGTTTTGCGCCGATTTTGGTCCCATGCGATCCAGACCGGTGAGCTTGCCTGCAGTCAGACGGAACAGGTCAGCCGGCGTTTTGACATATTCTTTCTCGACCAGCTGGTCGATGATTTTATCGCCCATGCCGTCAACATCCAGCGCGCGGCGGGAGACGAAATGCTTCAGCGCTTCTTTGCGCTGTGCGCCGCATATCAGGCCAGCGGTACAACGCGCCACGGCTTCGCCGTCGACACGTTCGATATCAGAGTGACAGACAGGGCACTGCGTCGGGAATACCACTTCGCGTGCATTTTCCGGACGTTCATCCAGCACCACACCGACTACCTGCGGGATAACATCACCGGCACGGCGCACTATCACGGTATCGCCGATACGCAGGCCAAGACGCTCGATTTCATCTGCGTTATGCAGCGTGGCATTGCTGACCATCACGCCCGCCACCAGAACCGGCTCCAGACGTGCCACCGGCGTGATCGCACCGGTACGCCCTACCTGAAACTCGACGTCTTTCACCAGCGTAATTTGTTCCTGCGCCGGGAATTTGAAGGCTGTTGCCCAGCGCGGCGCACGCGCCACAAAGCCCAGCGTTTCCTGAATATCCAGCGAGTCAATTTTCACTACCACGCCGTCAATATCAAAGCCCAGTGACGGACGGTCGGCTTCGACCTGACGATAGAACGCCAGCACTTCCTCACTGCCGGTGCACAGGCGGACGCGGTCACTGACCGGCAAACCCCAGGCCTTAAATTGTTGCAGGCGGGCAATATGACTGCGAGGCAGTTCACCGCCTTCCAGCAGACCCACGCCGTAGCAGAAGAAGGTCAGCGGGCGTTTGGCGGTAATGCGCGGATCCAGCTGACGCAATGAACCGGCAGCGGCATTACGCGGGTTGGCAAACACTTTGCCCCCGGTGCGGCGCGCTTCGTCATTCATCGCCTCAAAGCCCGGTTGCGGCATAAAGACTTCACCACGCACTTCGAGACGAGCCGGAATATTGTCGCCATGCAGACGCAGAGGAATGGCGCGAATGGTACGCACGTTAGCGGTGATGTTCTCACCGGTCGTGCCGTCGCCACGCGTTGCCGCCTGCACCAGTTCGCCATTCTCATACAGCAGGCTTACCGCCAGACCATCGAGTTTCAGCTCACAGCAGAACGTCAGCGGTTCAGTGGTTTTCAGCCTGTCCTGCACACGCTTGTAAAACGCCAGATAGCTTTCTTCATCAAATACGTTGTCCAGCGACAACATCGGCACCTGATGTTTTACCTGTTCGAAAGCAGAAAGCGGCGCGGCGCCGACGCGCTGCGTGGGAGAATCCGCAGTGATCAGCGTTGGATGCGCGGTTTCCAGTTCCCGCAATTCACGCATAAGACGGTCATATTCGGCATCAGGCACTTCCGGTGCGTCCAGAACATGATACTGATATTCATGATGGCGCAGCTGAGTGCGTAAGTGATTGATTTGTTCTTCGATAGTGGCCATGACTCACCGTGGAGATAAAAAACCCCCGGCAAGCGGGGGTTTGGGGAAAGGGTATTTCACGAACGCCAGAATCAGGCGGTCGCTTCGAGGACCTCGCGGATCCGCGCTTTGTACGTTTCGAGCTTCTGCGGCGTAATCATACGACGCTCATCGTCAAGCACCATCGCACCGACATCATCGGCAATGCGCTGTGCGGACTGCAACAGCAGTTTGAAGTTCTGATGCGCGTCGCCATAGCAAGGCACCATCATGAACAACGTCACACCTGGTGTAGAGAAGTCGGACATATTGTCAGGGTCAAAAGAACCCGGTTTGACCATATTTGCCAGACTGAACAACACCGGACCGCTGCCCGCCGGGCTAACGTGACGATGGAAAATATTCATTGCGCCAAACTGGAAGCCGGACTGAAGCACGCTGTTTAACAGGACTTCACCACCGATAACGCCGCCCTGATGCGCTGCAACGTGCAGCACCAGCACCGTTTCTTTCAGTTTCGCTTTCTCTGCCGGCGCTTCTTCTGCCGGAGCAAAAGGCGCAGGCTGAGGTTCAGCTTTGGCAGCAGGTGCCGCGTCCGCATGAATTTCCTGCGGGGGAACCGGTGCTTTCGCTTTAGGTTCAGGCGCATATTCCTGCGGTGCAAAATCAGCAACAGGTTCGCGTCGCGGTGCAACTGCAGGTTCAGCGGCTGAATAACCACTCAGCAACGGATCATCCTGCACAGCATGATGCTGTGGCTGAGCCGGTGGCTGGGGACGAGCAACAGGTGCTGGCGCTGGCTGCACAGGTTGACCCTGCGGCTGACGTGGCGGTGCAGTCTGTTCTGGCTCATCATACTGACCAAAAGTCGGTTCATCCTGAGGATAAGCAGGACGCACGCGCACTTCCCCCACTCCATCGACGAAATCGTCAGGCGGAGATTGTTCCCGTTCTTTTTTCACACGTTTAGCTGGACGATCGCGAAACAGCGAAGAGCGTTCTTTACGGCTGGTCCACAAACCGTGTAACAACAACGCTATTATGGCGATCGCGCCAACAACGATTAATATCAGACGCAAATCCTGCATCATTGCTATCTCTGTTGTTCTAATACATTGCCACCACGGCAAACATTCACAATATTAACTCTATTTGCCCACGTAGATAAGTGCAAGTCTGGACTCTACTTTCTGCTAATAAATAGGGCAGTTGCACCTTTTTTTGCTGTTTTTTCAGCCAATCCACTGGTAGCCAGTGGAAAATCATACCGATATGATAGCCCATGTCATTCAACTCAGAGAGAAAATTTCGTTTATGACTTCATCGCAAAGCGCCAGACAAGAAAACGGCGTGCATTATTTCAAACAGGGCTGGACGCTCATTTCCTTACCAGGGATACGACGTTTTGTGATTTTACCGCTGGCGGTCAACGTATTGCTGATGGGCGGCGCGTTTTGGTGGCTGTTTACCAAACTGGGAGAATGGATCCCCGCCATGATGAGTAAGGTTCCGGCCTGGCTGAGCTGGCTGGATTATCTCATCTGGCCGGTAGCGGTACTATCCGTGGTGCTGGTGTTCAGCTATTTCTTCAGCACCATCGCCAACTGGATTGCGGCACCGTTTAGCGGATTGCTCGCCGAACAACTCGAAGCGCGCCTGACCGGTAAACCGCTGCCGGATACCGGTATCTGGGACATCATGAAAGACTTGCCGCGCATCATGAAACGCGAATGGCAGAAACTGGCCTATTACCTGCCGCGAGCCATCGTCTTATTTGCGCTTTACTTTATTCCGGTGATTGGCCAGACCGCCGCGCCGGTGCTGTGGTTCTTCTTCAGCGCCTGGATGGTGGTTATCCAGTATTGCGATTATCCGTTCGATAATCACAAAGTGAGTTTTGCGGATATGCGCCGCTCGCTCGGCAGCAACAAAATTGACAATATGCAGTTTGGTTCGCTGGTCAGCCTGTTTACGATGATCCCGGTGCTCAATCTGGTGATCCTGCCGGTGGCGGTGTGCGGTGCTACCGCTATGTGGTGCGACCGCTATCGGCATGTTTACGTTAAAAACAATGTTGACGTGAATTCCACCCGCGCATAACGTTTTTTCTTCACAGCCGCCTGCGGGCGGCTGCCTGCTATGCTTGACTTTTCGTCCTCAAACTTATTTCTTAATAACGTATCGATATACCAAATACCAAAACCTTACTTCACTGGGAAAGCGGTTCGCGTATGCTTTCTCGATTCCCACTAATTTCATAGTGTTGAAAGCTTCACACCGTGAATATTTCATACAGTTAAAGGACGGGTTATGAGCAAGATCTATGAAGACAATTCATTAACAATTGGCCATACGCCACTGGTTCGCCTGAACCGTATCGGTAATGGTCGTATTCTGGCTAAGGTCGAGTCACGTAACCCGAGCTTCAGCGTGAAATGCCGTATCGGTGCGAACATGATCTGGGACGCTGAAAAAAAAGGCATCCTGACCAAAGATATCGAATTGGTTGAACCGACCAGCGGAAACACGGGTATTGCACTGGCTTACGTCGCTGCCGCGCGCGGTTATAAACTGACGCTGACCATGCCGGAAACCATGAGCGTTGAGCGTCGTAAACTGCTGAAAGCCCTCGGCGCCAATCTGGTGCTGACCGAAGGCGCGAAAGGTATGAAAGGCGCAATTGCAAAAGCCGAAGAAATTCAGGCCAGCGATCCTTCCCGTTATCTTATCCTTCAGCAGTTCAGCAACCCGGCCAACCCGGCTATCCATGAGCAAACCACCGGTCCGGAAATCTGGGAAGACACCGATGGCGCAGTCGATGTGCTGATTGCAGGCGTGGGTACCGGCGGTACCATCACCGGCACGGGTCGTTATCTGAAAAGCAAAAAAAGCAGCGTGAAGCTGGTGGCCGTTGAGCCAACGGATTCGCCGGTGATTACTCAGACGCTGAATGGCGAAGAAGTGAAACCGGGCCCGCACAAAATTCAGGGCATCGGTGCTGGTTTCATTCCGGGCAACCTGGATCTGGAACTGCTGGATCGCGTCACGCTGATCACTAACGATGAATCCATTCAGATGGCACGTCGTCTGATGGAAGAAGAAGGTATTCTGGCGGGGATTTCTTCCGGTGCTGCGGTTGAAGCTGCGGTGAAATTATCTAAAGAACCCGAGTTTGCGGATAAAACCATCGTGGTTATCCTGCCATCTTCCGGCGAACGCTATCTGAGTACCGCATTATTTGCAGATTTGTTTACTGAAAAAGAATTGCAACAATAATGCCACATCCCTAAAAGCGGACAAAAAAGCACCTTTCGGGGTGCTTTTTTGTGGGCTACATCAAAGTTTACACCACTCTGTCATTGATTTTACCCGCCAGGTTTAGTATTTAACCGGTCAATTATTTCGATGCGCGAAATTAATCGCCTCCATGAACCCGCCCGCTGAATCGATTTACCGATTTGTTACAAGAGGGAAAATCACGGCATAATGGAGAAATAACAGAAAAGCCTAGATCTAGGGCAAAGAGTTTTATCGCTGAGTGCGTTATTTTCTCTTTTCTGTTGCATCTGAACCTGCCCCTGAACCATAGTCAGGCGCTAATCTCTACAGGCTAAAGTGAAGCGCATAAGCTAAACTTTAGCTCCACAACATTACTTTAATAAGTTGGGGAAACAACAATGTTCCAGCAAGAAGTTACAATTACCGCTCCTAATGGTCTGCACACTCGCCCTGCTGCACAGTTCGTGAAAGAAGCTAAAGGTTTCGCTTCTGACATCACTGTGACTTCAAATGGCAAAAGCGCCAGTGCGAAAAGCCTGTTTAAACTGCAAACTCTGGGCCTGACCCAAGGTACCGTTGTGACCCTCTCAGCTGAAGGTGAAGACGAGCAGAAAGCCGTTGAACACTTGGTAAAACTGATGGCAGAGCTCGAGTAACACTCAGCCGCTCTTATATCGTTTAAACCAGTCAAGAGAAAGGTAGGGTTATGATTTCAGGCATTTTAGTATCTCCCGGTATCGCTTTCGGCAAAGCACTTCTGTTGAAAGAAGATGAAATTGTCATCAACCGGAAAAAAATCTCTCCTGATCAGGTTGATCAGGAAGTTGAACGTTTCCTCGCTGGCCGTGCGAAAGCCTCAGCTCAGCTGGAAGTGATCAAGACCAAAGCCGGTGAGACCTTCGGTGAAGAGAAAGAAGCCATCTTCGAAGGCCACATCATGTTGTTGGAAGACGAAGAGCTTGAACAGGAAATCATAGCCCTTATCAAAGACGAGCATGCTTCTGCTGACGCTGCTGCTTTCTCTGTCATTGAAGGTCAGGCGAAAGCCCTGGAAGAGCTTGATGATGAATACCTGAAAGAACGTGCGGCTGACGTACGTGATATCGGTAAACGTCTTCTGCGCAATATTCTCGACATGACCATCGTTGATCTGAGCTCCATCCAGGACGAAGTTATCCTGGTTGCGACCGATCTGACGCCGTCAGAAACGGCTCAGCTGAACCTGAACAAGGTTCTGGGTTTCATTACTGATTTGGGTGGCCGTACTTCTCACACCTCAATCATGGCGCGTTCCCTGGAATTACCTGCAATCGTAGGTACCAGCGATGTGACCAAACAAGTCAAAAATGATGACTACCTGATCCTCGACGCTGTAAACAATAAAATCTATGTCAACCCGACAGCAGACGTTATTGACGAGCTGAAAGCCGTTCAGAACCAGTACATCTCAGAAAAAGACGAACTGACTAAACTGAAAGATTTACCGGCTATTACGCTGGATGGTCATCAGGTTGAAGTTTGTGCCAACATCGGTACCGTGCGCGACGTCGCCGGTGCAGAGCGCAATGGCGCTGAAGGTGTCGGCCTGTATCGTACAGAATTCCTGTTCATGGACCGTGACAGCCTGCCTACCGAAGAAGAGCAATTCCAGGCATATAAAGCCGTTGCTGAAGCGATGGGCTCACAGGCAGTTATCGTCCGTACCATGGACATCGGCGGTGATAAAGACCTGCCGTACATGAACCTGCCAAAAGAAGAAAACCCGTTCCTGGGCTGGCGTGCAATCCGTATCTGTCTGGACCGTAAAGAAATTCTTCACGACCAGCTGAAAGGTATTCTGCGTGCTTCTGCGTTCGGTAAACTGCGCATCATGTTCCCGATGATCATTTCTGTTGAAGAAGTGCGTGAACTGAAAGCAGAACTGGAAATGCTGAAAGCTCAGCTGCGTGAAAAAGGCCAGGCATTCGATGAAACTATCGAAGTAGGCGTGATGGTTGAAACCCCGGCTGCTGCAGTGATTGCTCATCACCTGGCAAAAGAAGTCGATTTCTTCAGTATTGGTACAAACGATCTTACCCAGTATACTTTGGCTGTGGATCGCGGTAACGAACTGATTTCTCATCTGTACAACCCAATGTCTCCGTCAGTACTTGGTTTAATTAAGCAAGTTATTGACGCATCTCATGCTGCCGGTAAATGGACAGGGATGTGCGGCGAGCTAGCCGGTGACGAACGTGCTACACTTCTTCTATTGGGCATGGGGTTAGATGAGTTCAGCATGAGCGCTATCTCTATCCCACGCATCAAGAAAATTATTCGCAATACAAACTTCGAAGATGTGAAAGCGCTGGCAGATCAGGCCCTGGCCCAACCTACGGCGCAAGAGTTGATGAACCTGGTTAACAAGTTCATTGAAGAAAAAACACTCTGCTAATTGCGCGATGCTGGTAAAGCTGCCCAAATTAATGCTTAGGAGAAGATCATGGGTTTGTTCGATAAACTGAAATCATTGGTTTCTGATGATAAAAAAGACGTTGGCACTATTGAAATCGTAGCGCCGATCTCTGGTGAGATTGTCAACATTGAAGACGTGCCTGACGTTGTTTTCGCTGAGAAAATCGTAGGTGACGGTATTGCTATCAAACCATCTGGCAACAAAATGGTTGCTCCGGTTGATGGCACTATCGGTAAAATCTTCGAAACTAACCATGCTTTCTCAATCGAATCCGACAGTGGCATTGAGCTGTTCGTACACTTCGGTATCGACACCGTTGAACTGAAAGGCGAAGGCTTCAAACGCATCGCTGAAGAAGGCCAACGTGTTAAGAAAGGCGATTTGGTTATCGAGTTTGATCTGCCTCTGCTGGAAGAGAAAGCGAAGTCTACCCTGACTCCGGTTGTTATCTCTAACATGGACGAGATCAAAGAGCTGATTAAACTGACGGGTAGCGTGACTGTGGGCGAAACCCCAATCATCCGCATCAAGAAGTAATTCGCTCAGCGAGTTGTAAAGCAAGAAGTTAAAAACGGCGCCTAATCAGCGCCGTTTTTTATTGCCTGTAAAAAAGCTATCCGCAAAATAATTCGAGTCGCAGAAAGGCGGCAAACGAAGCCATCCCGATGAGCTTACAAAAGTAAGTGATTCGGGTGGCTGAGAGTAGCCAACGCATCTGCGGCTCGGATTATGAAGCGGATTTCCAGTGCGGAACCTGAAGGCTGATGATCAGGCCATGAGGCTGTGCGTTACGCGCATCCACTTTACCTTCATGCGCCAGCATCACTTTACGGGTAATGGCCAGCCCCAGACCATAGCCTTTGCCTGACAGCGGTGATTTCACTCGCACGAACGGGTCGAAGATACTCGACAACTTATCTTCTTCCACACCCGGCCCCTGATCGGCCACTTCAATTTGCAGATACTCTTCAACCTGCGCCAGTGAAACAGTGATTGTTTGCCCGCGCGCAGAAAAACGCAGTGCATTGCGTACCACGTTATCGACAGCGCGTCGCATCAGCTCAGCATTGCCTTTCACGGTGTAATCCAGGTCATCCGCTGATTCGGGAAAGAGCGCAATCTCCACGCCCGGTAACTGCGCCTCATAGCGCGCGTCGTTCACCACCGCTTCCACCAGGCCGTACAGATCGAAGTACTCTTCATCCGGGATTTCACTGCTTTCAGTTCGCGACAGCGCCAGCAGCTCCCCGATCATCTTGTCCAGACGTCCCGCTTCATGTTCAATGCGACTCAGCGAGCTTTCAACATTTGAAGGATTCTGTCGCGCCAGGCCGATGGCCAGTTGCAAACGCGCCAATGGAGAACGCAGCTCGTGAGAAACGTCATGCAGAAGTTCTTCACGCGCCTTCACCAGAACCTGTAAACGTTCGGCCATGGAGTCGAAATCGCGAGCCACTTCTGACAGCTCATCGTGCCGCTTACCCATGCTGGTAAACAGGCGTACCGATAAATCGCCCTGCGCCACCCGCCCGAAAGCTTTACGCATTTGCAGCATAGGTCGGGTCAGGTTCCACGCCAGCATCGCACTGAAGAGTAATCCGCCCAGTCCGCCCAGCCATAACAACGGCGGAGGCATATTCAGCCAGTCCCTGTGACGTCTCGGGCGATATTCATGCATCAGCCCGTCTACATCATATTTCAGCCGGTAGCCCTGCCCGTCCGGCCCCTGCACAAACTGCACGACTTCATGCGGGATTTTACCGGGTTCCAGATCCTTAATCGTATTGCCTTTGGCAGGCAGCAAAGAAGGTGTTACGGAGAAAAACTGCCTGTCATCATCCGGCCAGTCCGCCATCATCGCGTTAAGTGCAGGCATACCGCCGTTGTGCAGCGTTGACACCGCTGACGTAATTTGCAGTTTTACAAAGCGTCGTGCAATGCCGCTTTCCGGCGGTTCGTGCGGATTATAAAAAGCAAAAACCACCCAAAGTCCCTGAGTGATCGCCACAAAAGTGAACCAGAATCCCAGCAGGATTTTCCAGAACAGTTTTCCGCGCATTCGTTTAGCGTATGCGATAGCCAATGCTGCGCACCGTTTCGATAGTCAGAATATCGCCACCTTCCAGTGACCCCAGTTTTTGGCGGATATTACTGATGTGAACATCAATGCTGCGATCATAAGCTTCACGCGGACGGCCGAGGCCTTTTTCTGACAACTCATCTTTTGAAACCACGCGTTCCGGAGACCGCAGTAACAGCTCCAGCAGATTGAATTCAGACGCCGTCAGGTCGAAAGGAACCCCACGCCATTCGCTGCTGCGGGTAGCCGGATTCAGCGTCAGGTCACCGTAGTTTACGGATGAAGAATCAGAGTGCGATTCCTGTTGCTCTTCCACACGGCGCAATACTGCACGCAGACGCGCAACCAGTTCGCGCGGGTAACAAGGTTTAGGCATGTAATCATCGGCGCCCATTTCCAGGCCGATAACGCGATCGATATTGTCGCCCTTGGCGGTCAGCATGATGATCGGCAGACGGCTGTTTTTACGCACCTGACGCAGGACATCAATACCGCTCATATCCGGCAGCATAATGTCGAGGATCATCGCGGTATATTCGCCGGACATCGCCCCTTCCACGCCCGCTTTACCGGTCAGTACCAGAGAAGCGTCAAAACCTTCTGCAATCAGATATTCGCTGAGCATGGTTCCTAATTCGAGATCGTCATCGACTAATAAAATTTTCATTCTTTATTTCCGCCTGGCTAAAATTTTGGTCATTTTTACCACTAACCCTGCATTACGCAGCCGCTTTTACTCTAATTTTACATTCACCAGCTGAATATAAAATTAAACGTTAAAAACACCAGTGGATAAATAACGGTCACCGCGATCGCAGACAATTGCCACAATCACACTGCCGGGATGGCTTCTGGCGACACGCAATGCACCCGCAACGGCGCCGCCGGAACTCACGCCACAGAAGATACCTTCTTGCCGCGCCAGAGCCCGCATGGTGTCTTCCGCTTCGCCCTGCCCCATATCCATCACTTCATCGACCAGTTCAGGGCTGAAAATACCCGGCAGATATTCCTGCGGCCAGCGGCGTATGCCCGGAATGCTGCTGCCTTCAGAAGGTTGCAACCCGACAATTTGCACACCCGCGTGCTGACTGCGCAGAAAGCGACTGACACCCGTAATGGTGCCAGTCGTCCCCATGCTCGACACAAAATGCGTAATACGCCCTTGCGTCTGCTGCCATATTTCCGGGCCGGTAGTCGTAAAGTGCGCGAGCGGGTTGTCCGGATTATTGAACTGATCCAGCACTTTCCCCTGCCCCTGCAGTTCCATTTCCTGCGCCAGGTCCCTCGCACCTTCCATCCCCTGCGCGCGGCTGACCAGCAATAATTCAGCGCCGTAAGCGCGCATTGATGCCTGACGCTCTAAGCTCATATTTTCCGGCATCAGCAATTTCAGCTTATAACCTTTCAGTGCCGCAATCATCGCCAGCGCAATACCGGTATTACCACTGGTGGCTTCAATCAGCGTATCACCGGGATGAATTTCACCGCGCTTTTCCGCCTGCTCAATCATGAACAGCGCTGCACGGTCTTTTACTGAGCCCGCGGGATTATTGCCTTCCAGTTTGACCCAGATCTCGCTGTCGAGTCCCTCGGTCAGACGCTGTAATTTCACCAGAGGTGTATTACCGATGTAGTGTTCGAGCGTACTCACGGGCTTGCCTTATATTAAAAAGGTATATTTACTGATAAAAAACACATAAACAGATATCAGACGATAAAAAGGGCGGCTCGGAGACCGCCCTGAGAAACATGCTGATTAAAAAATATCAGGCGCTCTTCGCTAACGCAACGGGTTGTAGCTGCTGATCACCGGCATACAGGCGGCCATTCAGCCCGCCGACATAAAAACGATCGCCGCGCTGAGGTGCGCTATTACCGTGAGCTTCAGAAAGCACCACGGAAAGCGGTTCATCGTGCCAGCCGTCCGCCTGCACGATAAGCTGCCAGAAATGACCACGCGGGCTGACCTCCAGCACTTTTACCGGCAACGGGCAGCGCGCAGTACTGTGCGCGGTAATTTCCATTTCCCACGGACGCAGGAACAAATCGACCGCGCCCTGATGTAGCGGCGGGTTCTCCAGCGGCCAGTGATGCGCGCCGACATACAACTGAGAACCGCGAATTTCACCACCGATTTTATTCACTTCACCCATAAATTCCAGCACGAAGCGGGTTGCCGGTTCACGCCAGATTTCTTCCGGAGCGCCCACCTGTTCAATATTCCCCTGGCTCATGACCACCACGCGGTCGGCGACTTCCATCGCTTCCTCCTGATCGTGGGTCACAAACACGCTGGTGAATTTCAGCTCTTCATGCAACTGACGCAGCCAGCGGCGCAGCTCTTTACGCACCTGCGCATCCAGCGCCCCGAAAGGCTCATCCAGCAGCAGAATTTGGGGTTCGACCGCCAGCGCACGGGCCAGTGCTACACGCTGTTTCTGACCGCCAGAAAGCTGTGCCGGATAACGGTTAGCCAGATGGGCTAACTGCACCATCTCCAGCAGTTTAGTGACTTTCTGTTTAATCGCTTCGGCGTTCGGACGCTCGCGGCGCGGCAGCACCGTCAGGCCAAAGGCGATGTTGTCGAACACCGTCATATGGCGGAACAGCGCGTAATGCTGAAACACGAAACCGACCTGACGATCACGGGCGTGGAGACGCGTCACGTCTTTACCGTGAAAACTCAGATGTCCGGCGCTCTGGTTTTCCAGCCCGGCGATAATGCGCAGCAGCGTAGTTTTACCGGAACCTGAAGGCCCGAGCAGCGCCACCATTTCTCCGGAAGCAATATCGAGCGAGATATCATTGAGCACTTTCGTGCGGCCAAAATATTTGTTGATACCGTTAATTTCAATGCTCATGACTTTCCTCCCGCTCAAGACGGTCGTTATGGCGTTTCAGACGCCATTGCAGGCCGCTTTTCAGAAACAGTGTGACAATCGCCATCAGGGTCAGCAACGCAGCGGCAGTAAACGCGCCTGCGGTGTTGTAGTCCTGATGCAGTAACTCAACTTGTAATGGCAGCGTGTAAGTTTCGCCGCGGATAGAACCGGAAACGACAGATACCGCACCAAACTCCCCGATCGCACGGGCATTGGTCAGCACCACGCCGTACAGTAATGCCCAGCGGATATTCGGCAAGGTCACGCGGCGGAACATCTGCCAGCCTGACGCGCCCAGTAACACCGCCGCTTCATCTTCATGGCTGCCCTGACTCAACATCACCGGCACCAGCTCACGGATAACAAACGGACAAGTAACGAATACCGTTACCATCACCATGCCCGGCCAGGCGAACATAAACTGAATATTATGCGCATCCAGCCAGCCGCCAATCGGGCCGTTAGTACCGTAAAACAGCAGATACAACAGACCGGCAACCACCGGCGAAACCGCGAACGGGATGTCGATCAGCGTCAGTAACAGCTGACGCCCCGGGAAATTAAAGCGCGCCACCAGCCAGGCCAGCAGCGTGCCGAAAATCAGGTTCACCGGCACGGTGATCAGCGCCATCAGCACGGTCAGCCAGATGGAATGCAACATGTCAGAATCAGACAGGTTCTTCCAAACAGCAGCAATCCCGTCGGAAAAGGCCAGCACGAAAATGCTGATCATCGGGATCACCAGCAGCAAAATACAAATCAGTAAACCTGTGCCAATCAGCGACCATTTTACCCAGTCGATACGCTGGCGTTTCTCGCCTGCAAAAGCCGGAATATCAGACATTACTGGCCTCCCAGACGACGGCCATAACGGCTCTGTAAGGTGTTAATTGCAAACAGCAACAGCAGCGAGGCGGCGAGAATAACCGATGCAATCGCGCTGGCTGCCGGATAATCAAATTCCTGCAAGCGGATGAAAATCATCAGCGAGGTCACTTCAGTTTTCCACGCAATGTTACCGGCGATGAAAATCACTGCACCGAATTCGCCCAGGCTGCGGGTAAAGGACAGCGCCGTGCCCGCCATCAGAGAAGGCATGACTTCCGGCAATACCACGCGACGGAAACTCTGCCAGCGCGAAGCGCCCAGCGTTTCAGCAGCTTCTTCATATTCCGGGCCTAATTCTTCCAGCACCGGTTGCACGGTACGAACCACAAACGGAATGCTGGTAAAGGCCATCGCCACTGCAATACCAAGCCAGGTGTATGCCACTTTGATATCAAAATGTGCCAGCCACTGACCGTAAAATCCGGTGGTAGAAAACAGGCCTGCCAGCGTTAAACCAGCCACGGCGGTCGGCAAGGCAAACGGCAAATCCATCAGCCCGTCCACCAGGCTTTTACCGGGGAATTCATAACGGGTCAGGATCCACGCCATCAGCATGCCGAAGAAACAGTTAAAAATACTCGCCACACCCGCCGCCAGCAGCGTCACTTTGTACGCCGCAACAACCTGACCGTTGGTGATCACATCCCAGTATTGCGCCAGCGTCATTTGTGACAACTGCATCACCAGCGCACTCAGTGGCAGCAACAACACCAGGCAGACGAACAGCAGGCTGCTGCCGAGGCTCAGGGTGAATCCGGGTAATACGCGTTTGCTCGACAACAACATTACTTGTGACCTTGCTCTAACAGTTTGTCCAGCTCACCGCCGGTACTGAAATGGGTTTCCATCACTTGTGGCCAGCCACCGAACTGCTCTTCGACTTTGAACAATTTGGTATCCGGGAACTGCCCTTTCGCCGCCGCCATCGCCGTTTTGTCATACACCCGGTAGTTAAAACTGGTGATGATTTTCTGCGCCTGCGGGCTCCACAAATAATTCAGGTAATCTTTTGCGGCTTTTTCTGTGCCATTTTTCTCGACGTTTTTGTCCACCCAGGCCACCGGGAACTCAGCCAGAATGTCCACTTTCGGCACAATCACTTCGTATTTATCGTCACCGTACTGCTTACGGATATTGTTCACTTCAGATTCGAAACTGATCAGCACATCACCCAGTCCGCGTTCCACAAATGTGGTTGTCGCGCCACGGCCGCCGGTATCAAACACCTGCACGTTTTTCAGGAAACTCGCCATTTTCTCGCGGGTTTTCGTCTGGTTTTTATTATCTTCCAGATTGAACGCGCCCCAGGCACCCAGGTAGGTATATCGGCCATTGCCGGAGGTTTTGGGATTCGGGAACACCAGGCTCACGCCCGGACGCGCTAAATCGTCCCAGCTGTGAATGTTCTTTGGATTGCCCTTGCGGACCAGAAACGCCATGGTGGAATAAAACGGCGAACTGTTGTTGGGCAAACGACTTTGCCAGTCGGCAGGGATCAGATTGCCGCGGTCATGCAAAATCTGCACATCGGTCACCTGATTGTAAGTGACGACATCGGCTTTCAGACCCTGCAAAATCGCCAGTGCCTGCTTGGAAGAACCAGCATGCGACTGTTTAATATCGAGTTTGTCACCGTCGTTTTGATCAGCCCACTGTTTCTGGAATGGCGGGTTCAGAGCAGCAAAAAGTTCACGGGACACATCATAAGAACTGTTGAGCAATTCAGTCGCCGAAGCCGCGCCGCTGGCCAGCAGCAGTGCCGCCACGGAACCTTTCAGCACGCTGCCTGTAAATCCGAATGTTTTCATGCTTAGCCTTAGGTGAGTGAACCGATATGCGACGCTGATAAATGCCGCTCAATATCACACAGTGTATTTATAACTGAGGGTCAGGCTGTAACGGTTTTATATACCATTTGGTGATTTTCAAGCATGAAAAGCTATAAGGCATTAACAAACGCAGGGGGAATAACAGAAGGGGAAGAGGCAGCGCGTCCGTGAAGGAACGCGCTGAAGGAACTTAAAGCGCTAAAAGACGTGTCAGTGATGGGGCGAAATAATAGCTGCCGGTCACCGGACGGGTGAAACGCAGCATCGCATCACGTTTACCATCGAGATCGCCAAACATGCTCAGCAGTTGTTTTTCGATGTTCCACAGACGGCCGCAATAGCTGATGAAATACAAACCGTGTTCGCCGCTTGCCGTGCCATAAGGCAGGCTCTGGCGCAGAATTTTCAGGCCCTTGCCGTCTTCTTTCAGGTCAACACGACTGACGTGGGAAGTGTCCGGGCGAGTTTCTGAATCCAGCTCTTCATCGGTGTCTTTGGTACGCCCGATGACGTCTTCCTGCTGCTGCACGGAGAAACGTTCCCATTGCACCAGATTATGTTTCCAGCGCTGAACCATCACGTAGCTGCCGCCAGCATCGACGCTGCCTTCAGGAATAATCGCCACCTGTGCGCGGGCCTCTGCTTTCGGATTTTCAGTGCCGTCAACAAAACCGCTCAGATCACGTTCTTCGATCGCACGGAACCCGTGGGTTTCTTCTTCAACGACAATGGAACTGCCGAACGCTTTCAGTGCCGCCTGTGCCAGCGCAAAGTTAACGTCATGACGAAGGGACTGTATGTGCAACAACATATCGCGCTGCGTAGCAGGTGCCAGACCTTTGCCCAGCGGTTGGAAAGATTTCAGTTCATCCGCGCCCTGATTGCCGGATAAATCACGCCACACATCGTTGCCAAAGGCTACGACCGCACCAAGATGTTCGGTGGGAAATTTTTTCTGCATGTCTTCCAGTACAGCCACAAATGCACGGCAGCCCTGCCGGAGCGCATCCAGGTCACCCTGAGCTTTCGCTTCGATGTAAATCGCGAAACGGCAATGTTCGGGCAAAATGCCGCTCTGAACCTGAGTCATCTTCTCATCCTCGTTAATTTGACCGGCGACATCATACCGGATGTCAATAAAAATGCCTTGCGCGAAGGCAAGGCATTGAGGAGTTATTACGCTGAGAAACAGGTTTTACTGAGCAGTGGAAGCCTGAGCCGGATTAGCCCGCCAGATAATTTTACTTACCTTCCAGTCTTTCAGCGCGTCGTCCGAAGGCATCAGTGATTCCGGGCCATGCCAGATCCCGCTGAAGACATAGGTGACGTGAGAACTTTGCGGCGCTTTACACTCGACGTTCTGCGCATCATCTCCCTCGCCTTTTACACACACATCGAAGGCTTTGCTGTAAAGGCTGCTGAATGAAGTGCCGATTTTAACGCCCCATTCGCTTTCTACTTTAGGATCCACCACGTCAACACGCTGAACGTTGCCTTTCGGCTCGCCGCTGATCGACATTTTCACGTCCTTGCCGTCCATCGCCTGGAAGAAGCTCAGCATTTTTCCGCCGCTCATCGACATGCCACTGCGCAAGGTATAATCGCCGTCCAGCGCATCGTTAATAGCCGTTTCTGTCAGCGCCGTACTACCTGTTATCTCGCCTACCCCTTTATCGCTGACCGTCAGGCTGCTGCCAAACCAGTTGAGCGGATTCATGCTCGACCAGGAAACACTTGGCCACGACATGTTAGACATCGACGAACAGCCAGTCAGGATCAGTGGCAGCACCAGCAACAGGGGGCGAACCCGCAAGCGAACAGTCATTCCATACTCCTTTTCTGCCCGTTCCCGTTGGCCGGCGCGGCCTGGCGGACAAACCGACAGTGAATTAATATTTTAACAATTATTGTTAAGCGCCAGTTCGAGTGTATTTCTGGCAAAAAAGTTCAGCCCAAAAGGGAATATGCTTCAGGCCAGACGGTGTGAGGCATCAAAACAGGCGCGCAAACGGCGGCTCAATAACCAATACGCCAGTGCGGCCGCATCCAGTAATGCCAGCACAATATCCACACCAGAAATTATGTCAGTACTTTGCCATAATCCCAGAGCCTGCAATGCAAAAGTGACAAACATCCCGGCAAGAAGTAACCAGTATCCGGCCTGCCAGATGCGCGGCCAGACATGACGACGACCACTGAGCAAAAACACCAGCGCGGGCGGCAACCCCAGCAACATCCCGGACCAGAAACTTTGCTGATCGGGGTAAAACAGCGTCAGCAAATCACTTCCCTGCTGGCGGGAAGCACCCGCCATCACAAACAACAACCAGGTTCGTGCCTGCAAAATTAAAATCGTCCAGAACCACAGCGGCAATCGCAACATACCGTGGTCGTTATAATCATCCGGGTTCATAAAAAGAACAACGTTCCTGCAAATAAGGTTAAATCTAACAATCCCCAGTGACATACCTAAAATAATTTGATGTATGCCGGGTATACGCTTAAGAAACTGTTAAGAACAGTCTGCTTTAATGGTCTCCAGCACGGCAAGACATCCGAAACGATGTCATAGTTGTCGTTACTCCGGAAACGTTAAATTAAGGAAGACCTATTATGATGAAGAAGATCACTCTGGCAACCCTCATTGCACTTTGTTCAGCGACGGCGTTTGCCCAGCAAACCGGCGGCTTTAACGGTCCGTCAGCACAGGAAACGCAAACACAGCCTGCAGCACAGGGCGGTTTCACCGGTACCACGGCGCTGAGCACCGTGAAAGACGCGCAAACCATGAAAGATGATCAATGGATCATGCTGGAAGGTTTTATCGATCAGCGTATCGACCACGATAAATACATTTTCCGCGATAACACCGGCACCCTCAATGTAGAAATTGACGGCAAGCGCTGGCAGGGACAGAACGTATCGCCGAAAGATAAAATCCGCATCGAAGGTAAAGTCGATAAAGACTGGAACTCTGTGGAAGTTGACGTCAAGAGCGTTAAAATTATCAAGTAATTCATGATGTAAAAAGCCCCGGCAGAAGTGATTCTGCCGGGGCTTTTTTATTCAATGAAGAACAACGGGTAGATTAATATTCCTGATCTTCGATCAGCCGCTTACCCAGTAAAAGCGTATCCGAAATTTCATAACCCAGTTTTTCGTACATGCTGACCACGGCATCGTTTTCTGCACGCACCATTAAATTCATTTTCGGGCAGCCACGGGCAATCAGTTTTTTCTCCAGACGATTAACCAGCGCGTTAGCTATGCCTCGTCCGCGATAATCCGGATGTACGCCGAGATAGTTAGCCGAACCGCGATGGCCGTCGTAGCCGCCCATCAGGGTGCCGACCACTTCGCCCCCCACTTCTGCCACCAGGAAAAACTCCGGGCTGTGGTTAATTTTACGTTCGATATCCAGCTCAGGATCGTTCCACGGGCGCAGCAGATCGCAACGCTCCCATAAGGTCAGTACTTCTTCAAAATCTTCTTGACGGTATACGCGAATTTCCATCACTGTTCGCCGCTGTTAATAGGGGTTTACTTGATTATCGCGTGATCTGTTTGATACGCAACATCAAAATCACAGATAGTCTGCTTTAAGAATGAATTTAAACCGCAAATTCAATACCTGAAGAAGATATTCCCGCCCGTTACCGGACATTTATTCGGCCCTGATTTTATCCGCGACACAATATTCATAAAAAGTAATAGTTCTCAGATCGAAACTATAAAAAAGATACTCTATAACATAGAGCATTCTGCCTTTTTTCTGACGGTAACGGACTGATGTTAAACCCCCTGAACAAATTTCTACATTTCCAGCCGCTTCCTGCTGCCGCCACACGCCGCCAGTTACTGCTTTCCGGACTCGGTTTAGCGATTGCCGCCTTTGGTTCCCGCTCTGCCAGCGCAGCACAACAGGCACACATCACCAAATCCGCCCCGGCACCTAAGCCGCCTGGCGCGAAGAAACTGGTGATGATCGATCCCGGCCACGGCGGTATTGATTCCGGCGCTGTCGGTCATGAGGGTTCGGAAGAAAAACACGTGGTGCTGGAAATCGCCAACTATGTGCGGGAATTTTTGGGCGAGCAAAGCCATATTGAAGTCAAACTGACCCGCGATTCCGACCACTTTATTCCACTTTATCAGCGTGTTGAACTGGCACATCAGCATCAGGCAGATCTGTTCGTTTCCATTCACGCCGATGGTTACACCAGCCCGACGGCCTCCGGTGCGTCGGTTTTTGCTCTTTCCAACCGCGGTGCCAGCAGCGCCATGGCGCGCTATATGTCGAAGAAAGAAAATGACGCCGACCTGGTTGCCGGAGCGAAGTACGCCAAAGAAGACAACAATTATCTGCAGCAGGTGTTATTCGATCTGGTGCAGACCGACACCATTAAAAACAGCCTGACGCTGGGGCATCACGTGCTCGACAGGATCCGGCCTATCCATCACCTGCACAGCCAGCAAACTGAACAGGCCGCATTTGCCGTTCTGAAATCCCCGTCGATCCCGTCAATTCTGGTGGAAACATCGTTTATCACCAACCATCAGGAAGAACAGTTGCTCAGCACAACAGCGTTCCGCCGTGAAATTGCTCAGGCCATTTCCCAGGGTATCGTGAACTTTTTCAGTTACTTCGATGCCAACGAGCGCAAGCCCCGATAACGTTTCCCCCACACCCAAAGCAGCCGCCTTTGGTGACCCGCAGGGTTTTGGGTATATAATAACGTCCACTTTTCTATCATTCAGCGCCCGCAAGGCGCTGAATGTCTTTTCAGTCAACGTCTGCGAGTTAGCCTGTGAGCCAATCCATTCCCGACATCCAGCAAGTCAAAACCTTCCTGCTCAAGCTTCAGGACCACATTTGCCAGCAACTGGCCGCTGCCGATGGCAAAGGTCATTTTGCTGAAGACCAGTGGGTTCGCGAAGAAGGCGGTGGCGGTCAGAGCCGGGTTATGACCCATGGCGCAGTGTTCGAACAAGCTGGTGTGAACTTCTCGCATGTTTCCGGCGCGACCCTTCCGGCTTCCGCCACGGCACATCGCCCTGAACTTGCCGGGCGTAGTTTTCAGGCCATGGGCGTCTCACTGGTCATTCATCCGCTGAGCCCTTACATTCCGACCAGCCACGCCAATGTGCGTTTCTTTATTGCCGAAAAGCCGGGTGAAGCGCCGGTCTGGTGGTTCGGTGGGGGTTTTGACCTCACACCGTATTATGGTTTTGAAGAAGATGCCCGCCACTGGCACCTCACCGCGCAGCAGCTTTGCCAGCCATTCGGCGATGACGTGTATCCGAAATACAAAAAATGGTGTGACGATTACTTCTTTATCAAACACCGCAATGAAGCACGCGGGATCGGCGGTTTATTCTTTGACGATCTGAACTCGCCAGATTTCGATACCTGTTTCAGCTTTATGCAGGCCGTCGGCAACGGCTTCACTGACGCCTATCTGCCCATCGTGGAAAAACGCAAAGCCCTGCCGTGGGGCGAACGCGAGCGTCAGTTCCAGCTTTACCGCCGTGGCCGCTACGTCGAATTTAATCTGGTGTGGGATCGCGGGACGCTGTTTGGCCTGCAAACCGGCGGGCGTACAGAATCTATCTTGATGTCGATGCCGCCGCTGGTGCGCTGGGAATATGGCTACGAGCCGGAAGCTGGCAGCCCGGAAGCTGCGCTGTACAGCGATTTCCTGCCGGTTCGCGACTGGCTGGCTGAAAAAGGATCCTCTGTAAATGGAGAGCCGAGCTAATGCAAATATGGGTTGATGCCGACGCCTGTCCGAATGTCATCAAGGAAGTGCTGTTCCGCGCCGCTGAGCGCACCGGCATGATGGTGACACTGGTGGCTAACCAAATCATCCGCACACCGCCGTCGAAATTCCTGCGTACTTTGCGCGTGGAAGCCGGTTTTGACGTCGCGGATAACGAAATTGTTAAACGCACCGAGCCCGGCGATCTGGTGATCACCGCAGATATTCCCCTCGCGGCGGAAGTGATTGAAAAAGGCGGTGTAGCGCTCAACCCTCGCGGCGAGCGGTACACCACTGAAACCATCAAAGAGCGCCTGAATATGCGTGATTTTATGGACACCATGCGCGCCAGCGGCGTGCAGACCGGCGGACCACCTGCGCTTAATCAGCGCGACCGCCAGCAATTTGCCAATGAACTGGATAAGTGGCTGCAACAAGCCAAAAAATAATCCGGTCTGGCTGTCGAAACCGAAGTACCACTACATTAATTAAAGGAATAAGAAATGGTCAAAAAGATCATCCTTGACTGCGATCCGGGGCACGACGACGCTATCGCGATGTTACTGGCTCACGGTAACCCTGACATCGAACTGCTGGCCGTCACCACGGTGGTCGGCAATCAGACGCTGGAAAAAGTCACCCGCAATGCGCTGGCAGTCGCCCGCGTGATCAATCTCACCGGCGTGCCGTTTGCCGCAGGCGCAACGCGTCCGCTGGTGCGTCAGATTGAAGTGGCTGACGAAATCCACGGCGAATCAGGTCTTGACGGACCGGTGCTGCCGGAAGCCGCCATTACACTGGAGCCGGTACACGCTATCGATTTGATCATTGATTTGATCATGTCCCACCCGCCGAAAACCATCACGCTGGTGCCCACCGGCGGGCTGACCAACATTGCGATGGCGGTACGCAAAGAGCCGCGCATTGCTGACCGTGTCAAAGAAGTGGTGCTGATGGGCGGCGGTTATCATGTAGGTAACTGGAGCGCAGTCGCCGAGTTTAATATCAAAATTGACCCGGAAGCCGCCCATATCGTGTTCAACGAAAAATGGCCGCTGACCATGGTCGGGTTGGATCTCACCCATCAGGCACTTGCCACGCCGGAAGTCGCTGCGCGTATTGCTGCGGTCGGCACACAGCCCGCCAAATTTGTCGGTGAGCTGCTCGATTTCTTCGGTCTGAGCTACAAAGATCGTCAGGGCTTTGATTCCCCGCCGGTTCATGACCCCTGCGCCGTGGCTTACGTGATTGATCCGAACGTAATGACGGTGCAAAAAGTGCCGGTGGATATTGAGCTGACCGGCACGCTGACGCTGGGCATGACTGTTGCCGATTTCCGCACCCCACCGCCGCCGGATTGCCACACGCAGGTCGCGGTAAAACTCGATCATCAGCGTTTCTGGGATCTGATCGTCGATGCGCTGGAGCGGATCGGCGAAGTGAAATACTGAGCCCGTCATTTCATGAAACAGGGCGCCCGTTGCGGCGCCCTTTCAGGTTTAAGCAGGCAGGTTCAAAGAGTCAGGGTTAAAGAGTTAGAGTTAAAGTTAAAGAGGCTCGGTCTGCGCCTCGACCACGGCTAAAGCCACCATATTCACAATCCTGCGTACCGAAGCAATCGGTGTCAGAATATGTACCGGTTTCGACACCCCCATCAGCACCGGCCCGACGGTCACGCCTTCAGAGCACGATACCCGCAGCAGGTTGTAGCTGATACGCGCCGATTCCATATTCGGCATAATCAGGATATTGGCCGAACCTTTCAGCGGACTGTCCGGCATGATGTCCTGACGTATGCTCTCCACCAGCGCCGCATCGCCATGCATCTCGCCGTCGATTTCCAGCTCAGGATCAAGCTCGTTTACCAGCTCCAGCGTACGTCGCATTTTCAGCGCCGCCGGACTGTCTGACGTGCCAAAACTCGAATGCGAAAGCAATGCAACCTTTGGCTCAATACCAAAACGCCGCACCGTTTCTGCCGCCATCAGCGTGATTTCTGCCAGCTGTTCCGGCGTCGGATCGTCGTTAACGTAAGTGTCTGCAATAAACGTATTGCCGCTTGGCAGCAGCAACGCATTCATCGCGCCGGCAACGTGCGCTCCTTCGCGAAAACCAAACACTTTCTCCACGATGTCGTAATGCTCGTGATAGGTACCGACCGTACCGCAAATCATCGCATCAGCTTCACCACGCAACAGCATGATGGCGGAAATCAGTGTCGGATTACCAATCACCGCGCGCCGCGCCTGCTCCTGCGACACACCGCGCCGTTTCATCAGCTCATAATATTCACGCCAGTACTCATTGAAGCGCGGATCAGATTCGTTATTCACCACTTCGAAATCGCGGCCTGCTTCCAGTTGCAGCCCCAGCTTTTTAATGCGCATGGCAATAACGCTTGGCCGCCCGACCAGAATAGGTTTGGCCAACCCAAGGGAAATCAACTCCTGCGTAGCCTGTAATACGCGTTCTTCTTCACCTTCCGCCATCACCACCCGCCGGGCATCTTTCTTCGCCTGCGAGAAAATGGGCTTCATAAACAAATTGGTTTTATAGACGAATTCCGTCAGCTTCTCGGCGTACGCATCCAGGTCTTCAATAGGGCGCATCGCCACACCAGAATCCATTGCCGCTTTGGCAACCGCCGGTGCAATTTTCACAATCAGCCGCGGGTCAAAGGGTTTCGGAATGATGTAGTCCGGGCCGAAAGACAGCTCTTCTTCTCCATAGGCGGAAGCCACCACATCACTTTGTTCTGCCATCGCCAGATCGGCAATCGCATGAACACAGGCCAGTTTCATTTCTTCATTGATGGTGGTTGCACCAACGTCCAGCGCGCCCCGGAAAATGAACGGGAAGCACAGCACGTTGTTGACCTGATTGGGATAATCCGAGCGACCTGTACAGATGATGGCATCAGGGCGAACCGCTTTCGCCAGCGGTGGCAGAATTTCCGGTTCAGGATTGGCAAGCGCCAGGATCAACGGATCCTTCGCCATGGTTACCACCATCTCCTGCGTCAAAACGCCGGGGCCGGAACAGCCGAGGAAGATGTCAGCTTGCGGAATGGCATCGCCCAGCGTGCGCTGCCCGTTGTCGTCAATGGCATACGCTGCTTTGGTTTCGGCCATATTTTCTTCGCGGCCTTTATAGATAACGCCACGGGAATCACAGGCCGTAATGTTGTGGCGCTTAAGTCCGAGCGCGACCAGCAGATTCAGACAGGCAATAGCAGAAGCCCCCGCGCCGGACACCACCAGCCGGACATCCGAAATATTTTTGCCCACCACGCGTAAACCGTTGAGTACCGCCGCCGTACAGATAATCGCGGTGCCGTGCTGATCGTCATGAAACACCGGGATCTTCATGCGTTCGCGCAGCTTTTTCTCGATGTAAAAACATTCCGGCGCTTTGATGTCTTCAAGGTTGATGCCGCCAAATGTCGGCTCCAGCGCGGCTATCACGTCGATCAGTTTATCCGGATCGTTTTCATCGACTTCGATATCGAACACGTCGATACCCGCGAATTTTTTGAACAATACGCCCTTCCCTTCCATCACCGGTTTACCGGCCAGCGCGCCAATATTACCCAGTCCGAGAACCGCGGTTCCGTTCGAAATTACCGCCACCAGATTGCCGCGAGCTGTGTATTTGTAAGCGGCCTGCGGATCTCTGGCGATCTCCAGACAGGGAGCGGCAACACCGGGTGAATAAGCCAGCGCCAGATCACGTTGTGTGGCGAGGGGTTTGGTGGGCGAGACCTGAATTTTTCCGGGCACCGGGAATTCATGAAAATCGAGCGCACTTTGCTTGAGTTGTTCGTCCATCGTAGGGTCCTTTTCTTGTTTCTTATTTTTTGCAGAGACAACAGGGTACGGGTAAACATCACCATCAGGTTTCCCGCTGACCAGTATAGATAACCCTGCCACGACGAAGGGTGAATAACGACCAAAAATTGACCGTTACATTGTTTGCTTTTCATTCATGGAAGACGTCTCGTAAAAATCAACTAAGCTTAAAGTTTGTCCTTGCGCTTTTCTCGTCAGACGCCCAATTTAAGCAGCAACAAAGGCCGCCATTGTTGAGACCCATTGCAGTAATCAGAAAAAGCGCATTCAGTTTGTTAACAGAATGATGCAGGGTAGGAGCCCTACGAACCAGAGTCAGACGACCTTATTGCTGTATCGTTTTTTCTCGCTAAGGAGCTAAGAGATGAACCAGTTAGACGCACTAAAAAAAATCACCACCGTCGTTGCCGACAGCGGTGACATTGAATCTATCCGTCATTTCGAGCCTCAGGATGCGACCACCAATCCTTCGCTGATCCTCAAAGCAGCCGACCTGCCGCAATACCAAAACCTGATTAAAGACGCGCTGGACTATGCCCGTAAGCAAGGCGGCAGCAAAGAGACTCAGGTGATCAATGCCACAGATAAACTGGCCGTTAATATCGGGGGGGAAATCCTGAAAAGCGTACCAGGCCGCATCTCGACTGAAGTCGATGCCCGCCTGTCTTTCAATAGTGAATTGTGTATCGAAAAGGCCCGTAAACTGATTGGCCTGTATCAGGATCAGGGCATTGATAAATCCCGTATTCTGATCAAACTGGCTTCCACCTGGGAAGGGATCAAAGCCGCAGAGAAGCTGGAAAAAGAAGGCATCAACTGTAACCTGACCCTGCTGTTCTCATTCGCTCAGGCACGCGCCTGTGCAGAAGCCGGCGTCTACCTGATTTCTCCGTTCGTTGGGCGTATTTACGACTGGTACAAAGCCAAAGAGCCGAACGCAACGTATGACGTGGAAAAAGATCCGGGCGTGAAATCGGTTCGCGACATCTACGACTACTACAAATCTCACGATTACCCGACCGTCATCATGGGTGCCAGCTTCCGTAAAGTGGAACAGATCCTGGCGCTGGCAGGTTGTGACCGCCTGACCATTTCTCCAAATCTGCTGGAAGAACTGAAAGCCAGCAATGAACCGGTTGAACGTAAATTACAGCCTTCCGGCAAGGGTGGGGAAAAACCCGCACCTCTGACACAGGCTGAATTCCTCTGGGAACACCATCAGGACGCCATGGCCGTTGAAAAACTGGCGGAAGGTATCCGCGCATTCGCCGTCGATCAGAAGAAACTCGAAGATATGCTTTCAGCACAGCTTTAGTTTCAGCCGTAGTTTAAAAAATCTAACCTCAGCTGAGTCACCTGGCAGAACGGTGGCAACTCCGCACTTTTGTCATCTGGCTCAGCAAAGTGACCCATCCGGAGAAAAATATGCCTTCTCGTAGAGAACTAGCGAATGCTATCCGTGCACTTAGCATGGATGCCGTCCAGAAAGCGAATTCCGGACACCCCGGCGCCCCGATGGGGATGGCCGATATCGCCGAAGTCTTGTGGCGTGATTACATGAATCACAACCCGACCAACCCGAAATGGGCCGATCGTGACCGCTTCCTGATGTCCAACGGCCACGGCTCGATGCTGCAATACAGCCTGCTGCACCTGACCGGTTACGACCTGCCAATGAGCGAACTGGAAAACTTCCGCCAGTTGCATTCTAAAACACCAGGACATCCTGAATACGGTTATACGCCGGGCGTGGAAACCACCACCGGCCCGCTGGGTCAGGGCGTTGCTAACGCCGTGGGTTTTGCGATTGCTGAACGTACGTTAGGCGCGCAGTTTAACCGTGAAAATCACGAAATCGTCAACCATCACACCTACGTTTTCTTAGGGGATGGCTGCATGATGGAAGGGATTTCCCACGAAGCCTGCTCGCTGGCCGGTACCCTGAAACTCGGCAAACTGACCGCGTTTTATGATGACAACGGCATCTCCATTGACGGACACGTCGAAGGCTGGTTTACCGATGATACGGCCAAACGTTTCGAAGCTTACGGCTGGCATGTCATCCGTGGAATTGACGGCCAAAACTCCGACGCCATTAAAGCGGCAATCGAAGAATCTCATAAAGTCACTGACCGCCCTTCCCTGCTGATGTGCAAAACGGTGATTGGTTTCGGTTCGCCGCACAAAGCCGGGACTCATGAAGCACATGGTGCCGCATTGGGTGCCGACGAAGTCGCCGCCACCCGCAAGGCGCTGGGGTGGAACTATCCGGCCTTTGAAATCCCGCAAGATGTTTATGATGCCTGGGATGCCAAAGAAGCCGGTAAAGCCAAAGAAAAAGCCTGGAACGATAAATTTGCGGCTTATGCCAAAGCGTATCCTGAACTGGCCGCTGAATTTGACCGACGCGTAAATGGCAAATTGCCTGCTGAGTGGGAAACCAAAGCACAGGCATTCATCGAAGGTTTGCAGGCCAAACCTGCGAATATCGCCAGCCGTAAAGCCTCACAAAATACTCTGGAAGAGTTTGGCAAAATTTTGCCTGAATACCTCGGCGGTTCCGCAGACCTTGCGCCAAGTAACCTGACCATGTGGTCGGGCTCAAAATCACTGATTGAAGACCACGCCGGTAACTACATCCACTACGGCGTGCGTGAGTTCGGCATGACGGCCATCTCCAACGGTCTCGCGCTGCACGGCGGTTTCCTGCCTTATTCTGCGACCTTCCTGATGTTCGTTGAATATGCCCGAAACGCGGTACGTCTGGCGGCGCTGATGAAAATACGCAACGTCTTCGTGTATACCCACGATTCGATCGGTCTGGGGGAAGACGGACCGACGCACCAGCCGGTTGAGCAAATGGCCAGCCTGCGTGTGACGCCAAACATGAGCCTGTGGCGTCCGGCTGATCAGGTCGAATCTGCCGTGGCATGGAAATATGCCATCGAGCGCAACGACGGTCCGGTTGCACTTATCTTCTCGCGTCAGAACCTGACCCAGCAACCGCGTACCGCTGAGCAACTGGCAAACGTCGCACGCGGTGGTTATGTGCTGAAAGACTCAGACGGCACGCCGGATGTGATTCTGATTGCCACCGGGTCCGAAGTAGGTATTACGGTAGAAGCCGCGGACAAACTGGCTGCAGCGGGTACTAAAGTGCGGGTAGTCTCTCTGCCTTCTACTGATGTGTTCGACAAACAGGACGAGGCTTACCGCGAATCTGTGCTGCCGAAAGCCGTGACTGCGCGCGTGGCGGTGGAAGCCGGTATCGCCGATTACTGGTACAAATACGTCGGCCTCAACGGTGCAATTGTCGGCATGACCTCTTTCGGGGAATCTGCACCAGCAGAGCAACTGTTTAAAGAGTTTGGCTTTACGGTTGATAACGTTGTCGCAAAAGCGCAGGCGCTGTTGAAGTAAAAGATGTGAAGTAATTCTGTGTAGTTTATTCCCTCTTCATCTCAGGAGAGGGAATTCCTTCTATTTCCGCCCCGCTGACTTGATGAATCTGCCTCTCTCCGGTAAAGTCCCGTCCCTTCTTTGGCATGGGGAACAATGATGTTTATTGGATTTGACTACGGTACAGCGAATTGCTCAGTTGCAGTAATGCGCGATAATAACGCCCACCTGCTGGCGTTAGAAAATAACGATCCTTATTTACCCTCCATGCTTTGTGCACCGACACGTGAAGCGGTCAGCGAATGGCTGAACCGTCACGGACAGGTTCCGGCAGGCAGTGATGAAAATCTGGCACTGTTGCGCCGCAGCATCAGCTTTAACCGCGAGGAAGATATTCCGGTTAATGCCAACAGCGTGCATTTCGGTTTGCAGGCGCTTTCGACCTATATGGAAGATCCGGAAGAGGTGTACTTTGTCCGCTCTCCGAAATCCTTCCTGGGTGCGAACGGCCTGAAACCTCAACAGATTGCCCTGTTTGAAGATCTGGTCTGCGCAATGATGTACCACATTAAGCGTCAGGCCGAATCCGTCTTGCAGGAAAGTATTGAACAGACAGTGATCGGCCGCCCGATCAACTTTCAGGGTATGGGTGGTGAAGAGGCCAATGCTCAGGCGCAGGGTATTTTACAACGTGCCGCTGAGCGCGCCGGTTTCCGCGATATTGCGTTCCAGTTTGAACCGGTCGCCGCAGGTCTGGATTTCGAAGCGACACTGACGGAAGAGAAAACCGTGCTGGTCGTCGATATCGGCGGCGGTACCACGGACTGCTCAGTCTTGCTGATGGGCCCGCAGTGGCGCGATAAAGCAGAGCGTCAGAACAGCCTGCTTGGTCACAGTGGTTGCCGCGTTGGCGGTAATGATCTGGACATCATGACTGCGTTCAAACAGCTCACACCACAGTTTGGTATGGGCAGCGAAACGCAAAAAGGGATCGCTATCCCGGCTCTGCCTTACTGGAATGCAGTGGCGACCAACGATGTTCCTGCACAGTTAGATTTCTACAGCGTGGCGAATGGCCGTATGTTGCGGGATCTGATCCGCGATGCCGCGCAACCGGATCTGATCAAACGCCTGCTGAAAGTCCAGCAACAGCGTCTGAGTTATCGTCTGGTGCGTGCCGCAGAAGAAAGTAAAATTGCACTTTCTGAACGTGAAAGCGTTACGGCTGCGATGGACTTCATTGAATCCGGTCTGGCGGAAACCATCAGCCAGCAGCAACTGAGTGACGCGATTTCTCAGCCGCTGGAACGCATTCAGGAACAGGTCAGTCTGGCACTGGCCAGCAGCGAAATTAAACCTGACGTAATTTACCTGACCGGCGGCAGTGCGCGTTCGCCGCTGCTGCGTGCTGCATTACAGACGCAGTTACCGGGTATTCCGCTGGTCGGTGGCAATGATTTCGGCTCGGTCACCGCTGGCCTGGCCCGCTGGGCACAAACGTTGTTCCGTTAAGTTTTAAAGATGCAGATAAACAAAAACCGCCTGATTTGAATTGAAGGCGGTTTTTTTATGGCTCAGATTTAGTGTTTACCAGGCGCTGGCGTCGTTTAAGGTCTTAATATCCGCATCATCCAGTTTGAGGGTGGCAGCCTGCGCCAGCTCATTCAGTTGTTGCAGTGACGTCGCGCTGACAATCGGCGAGGTAATACTCGGGCGGGCAATCTGCCAGGCCAGTGCAACTTGTCCTGGCTGTGCGCCGTGCTTCTCAGCCACCTGATCCAGCCCCGCCAGCACTTTCAGGCCGCGTTCATTCAGGCAACGTGCGATCACGCTTTCACCGCGCTTACTTTTACCGGCATCCGCTTTGGTACGGTATTTCCCGGTCAGGAACCCGGCGGCCAGACCATAGAAGTTGATCACGCCTAAACCGTTATCCCTGACGACTTTTTCAAGTGCTTCTTCATACACTTTGCGGTCGTACAAATTGTACTGCGGTTGCAGCGTTTCATAACGCGCCAGCCCGTTTTCCTGACTGACTTTCAGCGCTTCGACCAGGCGTGGTGCGCTGTAGTTTGAAGCGCCAACGGCACGCACTTTACCTTCTTTAATCAGCGCATCGAATGCCGCCATGGTTTCGGCCAGCGGCGTATCGGCATCATCATCATGCGACTGATATAAATCGATATAATCTGTTTGCAGGCGTTTCAGCGAGGCTTCGACCGCTTCTTTAATATAGCGTGGCGATAAACCCACTTTGCCTTCGCCCATCGGTTTGCCGACTTTGGTCGCCAGAATAATCTGGTCACGCTTACCGGTTTTTTTCAGCCAGTTGCCGATAATGGTTTCCGATTCGCCCCCTTTGTTGCCTTCAACCCAGCTTGAATACACATCGGCGGTGTCGATAAAATTCAGTTTATGATCCAGTAAGGCATCGAGCAGGTTAAAGGAAGCCGCCTGATCGACCGTCCAGCCGAATACGTTGCCGCCAAACGTCAGCAACGGCACCTGAATACCTGAACGACCCAGTTCTCTTTTGCTCATTATTCTCTCCCTTTCATAAGGTCAGATTTAACTTACTTTGCATGCGAACGATTTGCGATCAAAGGTCAACCATAGCATTTTGATATAAAATGTCAGGCTGAAAGCTATTCTTTATTGTCAGAAGAATTGTCAAAAAATGGGAAAGACTCTCCTTATTTCCTCCATTTTCTGCTGAAACATTCTGGCTACACTGTGAGCCTGGTTTTAAGGTGGATCTCCCTCCTGAAATGCCGCGACAATGATTGTGCTGATGCGATAACCCATGAAATCTGAAAACACAGACACCTTACCGCCTTCTGCTCCCCTGCCGCCTTCGGTGCGCTGGCAGCTGTGGATTGTCGCCTTCGGCTTTTTTATGCAGGCCCTCGACACCACGATTGTGAATACTGCACTGCCTTCGATGGCACGCAGTCTGGGTGAAAACCCGCTGCACATGCATTCGGTGGTTGTGGCTTATGTGCTGACGGTCGCCGTGATGCTGCCTGCCAGTGGCTGGCTGGCGGATAAGGTCGGTGTGAAATGGGTATTCTTTTCGGCCATTGTGCTGTTTACGCTTGGCTCGCTGTTATGCGCGCAATCGGAAAGTCTGCGTGAACTGGTGATGTCGCGCATCGTTCAGGGGATTGGCGGTGCGATGATGGTGCCGGTCGGGCGGCTGACGGTGCTGAAAATTGTCCCGCGAAGCGAGTACATGGCGGCGATGACGATGGTCACGTTACCCGGCCAGGTCGGTCCGCTTCTGGGCCCGGCGCTGGGCGGTTTTCTGGTGCAATACGCCAGCTGGCACTGGATCTTCCTGATTAATCTGCCGGTCGGTCTGGCCGGTTGTATCGCCACTTTAATGATTATGCCCAATTACAAAATGCAGACCCGCCGCTTTGATATCAGCGGGTTTGTGATGCTGGCCGTGTGCATGGCGACGCTAACCCTGGCGCTGGAAGGCAGCCGCAGTATGGGGCTGAGCGTGCTGGAAATTTTTCTGCTGGTGGTGGTCGGTGGCGGCGCGCTGGGGGTTTACTGGATGCATGCGCGCGGCAATCTTTCTGCGCTGTTTTCACTGCGTTTGTTCCATACCCCGACCTTTAAAATTGGCCTGATCGGTAGTTTGCTCGGGCGTATCGGCAGCGGCATGTTGCCGTTCATGACGCCAGTATTTCTGCAACTCGGTATGGGCTTTACGCCTTTCCACGCAGGACTGATGATGATCCCCATGGTGCTCGGCAGTATGGGGATGAAGCGCGTGGTGGTCCGGCTGGTCAATCAGCTCGGCTACCGGAAGGCACTGGTCAGCGCCACCTTGCTGCTGGCGCTGATCACGCTGATTTTCCCGCTGGTGGCGATTTACGGTGCGGTCTGGATGATCCCGATTGTATTGTTCTTCCAGGGCATGGTGAACTCCCTGCGCTTCTCGTCGATGAATACGCTGACGCTGAAAGATCTGCCGTCGCGCCTTGCCAGCAGCGGCAACAGTTTGCTGTCGATGATCATGCAGTTGTCGATGAGTCTGGGCGTCAGTGTCGCCGGTTTGCTGATTGGAGTGTTCGCCCATCAGCAGGCCATTACACCGGACAGCGCCACCATGCACACCGCCTTCCTGTATTGTTATATGTCGATGGCGCTGGTGATCGCCCTGCCAGCCTGGGTATTTTCCAAAGTGCCACCTGATACGCAGAAAAATGCCATTATCGACCGTCGTCGCGCTGCGGCCGGCTCCCCTGATCCGATGAGAAAATCATGAAACCTGGTATTACCGCCAAGTTGTTTATGGCCATTTTTTGTACCTGCGCACTGGTGCTGATCACCATGAACTGGGGCGTGAGGATGAGCTTTGAACGGGGCTTTATCGACTATATCCGTCAGAGCAACGAACAGCGCGTCGAACTGCTGGCTGACACCTTGCAGGAGCAGTACAAACAACACGGCAGCTGGGAATTTCTGGAAACCAATGACCGGTTGATCTATCAGATCATGCGTTCATTTGAACAAAACAGCAGCCCGAGAATGCCGCCGCAGGGATGGCGCACGAAGTTCTGGATCCTCGACAGCCACGATCATCGGATCGGCGGTTACGATCAGCCGGTCCCACCGGATTTACAAGGTCCGCGCCGCGTGATGAGCGTTAATGGTGTGGTCATCGGATCGGTGATTTCGACGCCTGCCGAACGCCTGACCCGCGATGCTGATATTAATTTCGAACGCCAGCAAAGCCGCACCAGCTGGATGATTGTCGCCTTTACCGCGCTGCTGGCCGCTGCCGTCACCTGGATGTTGTCCCGCGGAATGCTCGCGCCGGTAAAACGGCTGGTGAACGGTACGCATCAGCTGGCTGCGGGGAATTTCAGCACACGGGTTGAAGTCGACAGTGAAGATGAACTCGGCAAACTGGCGCAGGATTTTAATCAGCTGGCGATGACGCTGGAAAAAAATGAGCAGATGCGCCGGGCGTTTATGGCGGATATTTCCCATGAGTTGCGCACGCCGCTGGCCGTTCTGCGTGGTGAGCTGGAAGCCATGCAGGATGGCGTGCGTAAAATGACGGTTGGATCGCTGGAATCACTGCAATCTGAAGTGTCGATTCTGACCAAACTGGTGGACGATTTGCATCAGCTTTCGCTTTCCGATGCCGGTGCGCTGGCATACCGCAAGGTGGACACCGACGTCGTACATCTGGTGCAGCTGGCGGAAGCCGGTTCGCGTGATCGTTTCCATGCCAAGCAACTAACCCTGACCAGCCACCTGCCGGAAAGCGCTGAAGTGTTTGGCGATCCGCAGCGTCTTTCGCAGCTGTTCAACAATCTGCTGGAAAACAGTCTGCGCTATACTGACCCGAATGGCGGTCTGGAGATCCGGGGCGAAATACGGGATAAATCACTTTACCTGATGTTCCAGGACAGCGCGCCGGGCATCAGCGATGAACAGCTTGGCCGTATTTTTGAACGGTTTTATCGTACCGAAGGCTCGCGCAACCGCGCCAGTGGCGGTTCGGGGTTAGGTCTGGCCATTTGCCAGAATATTGTCGAAGCGCACGGCGGGCAGATCAGCGCCAGCCATTCTCCGGCGGGTGGCGTTCGTATTACGATCGTCCTGCCGCTCTCTGTTACATCAGGCCCGAGAAACTGAATGAACGACTCTGTATTGTCCGGCCCGGCGCCGTTAAAAATTCTGATTGTGGAAGACGAGCCAAAACTTGCTCAGCTGTTAATCGACTATCTCGAAGCCGCAGGCTATGCCACCCAATGGCTGGCGGACGGACATGACGTCATCTCGCAGGTGAAGCACCAGCCGCCGGCACTGATTTTGTTAGATCTGATGCTGCCAGGCAGCAGCGGATTATCCATTTGCCGAGACATTCGCCAGTTTTCCGATGTACCGATCATGATGGTGACGGCAAAAACGGAAGAGATTGATCGCCTGCTCGGGCTGGAAATCGGTGCAGATGATTACATCTGCAAACCTTACAGCCCGCGTGAAGTTGTGGCCCGCGTGAAGGTTATTTTGCGCCGCTGCGTGCGTCAGGAAGACAATGTGCCGAGAGATAACGGTTTGCACATTGATGAAGCGCGCTTTCAGGCCACATTCCAGGGGCATGAACTTGAACTGACACCGGCAGAATTCCGCCTGCTGAAAACGCTGTCCGTCAAACCGGGTTACGTGTTTACCCGCGAAGTGCTGCTCAATAATCTCTATGACGACTACCGCGTCGTCACTGACCGTACCATCGACAGTCATATCAAGAACCTGCGCCGTAAACTCGAATCTCTGGACGGGGAAAAGGCGTTTATCCGCGCCGTCTATGGCGTGGGCTATCGCTGGGAAGCGGAACCCTGTCATTTGGCATAACGCATGACTCATAGCTAATAACGAATAACTGGCCGGCAATTGAGTTTTGTAAAGTTTCTGAAAGTCTGTCGGCCAGTTCACATTTCATGTCTTAAATCTTTCCTCCCGCCGCGAAACTGTTCCCATTAACTACACTTATCTCTGGAAAATAACCCCTCTGATGGAGATTACCTTTATGGCTACTGGTCACTATGATCTGAAAAAAGCGAAGAATGGACAGTTTCACTTTAACCTGAAGGCCGGGAACGGAGAGATTATTCTCACCAGTGAAATGTATGCCAGTAAAGCGTCAGCAGAAAACGGGATTTCATCGGTTCAGACCAACTCCCCTGAGGAAGCGCAGTACGAAATCAAACCTTCGAAAGACGGTCAGTTTTACTTTGTACTGAAAGCGAAAAACCATCAGGTGATTGGTATCAGCGAAATGTACACCACGGAAAGTGCATCGAAAAAAGGTGTTCAGTCGGTGGTGAAAAACGGCGCAAGCACTGATATTCGCGATTTGACGCAATAGTTCTCAATGATTTCTGTTTTTAGCTATTCAGGAGCAGAGGAGGAAATTGATCTGGCTCCTGAATAGTCTAAATAGCGCTGTAATACCCACACGAAATGGCTGCTTTTGATCAACTCAGACGTTACAATTCTGACCTTTCGTCGCCCCGCATCCGGGACGGCCCTGACCTGTGATCAGACTGAGATTGACTATGTTTACCCGCGATTCTTTTGTTCCGGAACTGCTTTCCCCTGCCGGCTCCCTGAAAAACATGCGTTACGCCTTCGCTTACGGTGCAGATGCGGTTTATGCCGGTCAGCCACGTTACAGCCTGCGCGTTCGTAATAACGAATTTAACCACCAGAATCTGGAAATCGGCATCAACGAAGCCCATGCTCTGGGGAAAAAATTCTATGTGGTGGTGAATATTGCCCCGCATAACGCCAAGCTGAAAACCTTCATCCGTGATCTGCAACCGGTGATCGACATGGGGCCCGATGCCCTGATCATGTCCGATCCAGGCCTTATCATGATGGTGCGCGAAGCCTTCCCGCAGATGGACATTCATCTTTCGGTGCAGGCTAATGCCGTGAACTGGGCGACGGTGAAATTCTGGAAACAAATGGGGCTGACGCGTGTGATTTTATCGCGCGAGCTTTCGCTGGAAGAAATCGCCGAGATCCGCACACAGGTGCCGGATATGGAAATCGAAATCTTCGTTCACGGTGCGCTGTGCATGGCGTATTCCGGCCGCTGCCTGCTTTCCGGCTACATCAACAAGCGTGACCCGAATCAGGGAACCTGTACCAACGCCTGTCGCTGGGAATATAAAGTTCAGGAAGGCAAAGAAGACGCCATCGGTAATATCGTGCATCAGTACGAGCCGATCCCGGTTCAGCAGGTGGAAGCCGCAGAGCCAACATTAGGCATCGGTCAGCCAACAGATAAAGTCTTTATGCTCGAAGAAGCCCTGCGCCCTGGCGAATACATGAGCGCGTTTGAAGACGAACACGGCACGTATATTATGAATTCTAAGGATCTGCGCGCCATTCAGCATGTAGAAACTCTGACAAAAATGGGCGTGCATTCTCTTAAAATCGAAGGACGTACAAAATCCTTCTATTATTGCGCGCGCACGGCACAGGTTTATCGCCGGGCCATTGACGATGCCGTCGCCGGTAAGCCTTTTGATCCGACGCTGCTTTCCACGCTGGAAGGTCTTGCGCATCGCGGATACACTGAAGGTTTCCTGCGTCGCCATACTCACGATGCACAGCAGAACTACGAATATGGTTTCTCTGTCAGCGACCGCCAGCAGTTTGTCGGCGAATTCACCGGTAATCGTATGGATGGCTGGGCAGAAATCGATGTGAAGAATAAATTCTGCGTCGGTGACAGTGTGGAAATGATGACGCCGCAGGGTAACGTCCAGTTCAAACTGGAAGCCCTGCGCAATAAGAAAGGTCAGCCAACTGACGTGGCGCCGGGTAACGGCCACATGGTGTATGTCGCACTGCCGGAAGACGTCAGTCTGGAGTTCGCCATTTTATTGCGTAATCTGGAAGACACGGACACCCGTAATCCGCATTCGAAATAATGTTTTGGTCGAAAACAAGAATTCGATCACATCTATTTCTGACCGGGCTGGATAATATGCATTCGCAATTTACTTCGAATGCAAAATAAAGCACCGGACTATACCAGGAACCACCTCCTTGGCCAGCTCAATCTCCCTTGAGCTGGCTTTTCTTTTTGTATTCATTAAAACGAAAACCCGTCTTATTTAACTAATCCTCTTCAGTTATTCACCTTAATAACGTGATGTCATGTTTTTAAATAAATACGTTTCTGAAATATAAACGTCCTTTCTAATTAATATCAGCACAATTATTTAACCTCATTGTCAACTTTTCGCTGATTTATCCGATAGCCAAATACCACTACTTTCATCTATTGTTGGTGTAAGTAGATAAAAGGAGCGTACATGACCACAGCAATGCTGATTTTAAATGGAAAAGGCGCAGGCAACGAAGAGCTGCGGATAGCCATCGGCGCGCTACGCAAAGAGGGCGAAGATCTCAATGTGCGTGTCACCTGGGAGTACGGAGACGCCGCGCGATATGTGGACGAAGCCATTGAACTGGGCTGCGAAACCGTGATTGCCGGTGGCGGCGACGGCACCATTAATGAAGTGGCCGGTGCGCTGGCACAATACGAGGGACAACGACGCCCCGTGCTCGGCATCGTGCCGCTGGGCACCGCAAATGATTTCGCAACGGCCTGCAATATTCCCCTCGAGCCAGAGCAGGCGTTACAGCTGGCGGTCAAAGGCCGCGCGGTCGATATCGATCTGGCCAAAGTGAATGACCAGCATTTCTTTATCAACATGGCGACCGGGGGATTCGGCACGCGTATCACAACCGAAACGCCAGAAAAACTCAAAGCAGCGCTTGGCGGCGTGTCCTATTTCATCCACGGTCTCTTACGTCTGGATACGCTGAAAGCTGACCGCTGTGAAATCAGAGGCCCGGATTTTCGCTGGGAAGGCGATGCCCTGGTAATCGGTATTGGTAATGGCCGCCAGGCCGGTGGCGGGCAACAAATATGCCCGGACGCGTTGATTAACGATGGTCTGCTGCAATTACGTCTGCTGACCTCAGAGGAGCTGCTGCCGTCATTCCTGCGCAGCTTGCTCAATAATGAAGAGAACAAAAATATTGTGTCCGCCAGTCTGCCCTGGCTCGAAATCACCGCACCGCACGATATGACGTTCAATCTCGACGGCGAACCGCTCACCGGTAAACAGTTCAAAATTGAAGTTCTTCCCTCTGCAATCCAGTGTCGTTTGCCCCCTCACTGCGAACTTTTAGGCTAACCTTCTCTTCTTCTGTTCATTCTCTGTACTGTGATCCGTCTTGCAGTACAGAGCAAATCTGCCGTTATTTTTGTGATCTTCTCCGCTAAAAGCTTATCCGCATACTTGTATGGTAGATGCGCATTGCCTATTTTACTCTGCCGATGTCGCTGAATAATTCATTTCTGAATTTCTGCGGGCACAAACGACGCATTTCTTTTGACGACTCTTATTAATCCGGTGACGGAAACCAGGGGTAGTATGATTAATCATCATAAAGAAAGACCGATATCGGTAAAAAATATGCTGGCCTACGGCGGGGGTGATTTCTTCGGTGGTGGCTGTTTTGCAGTACTGGGTCTGTGGATAATGTATTTCTACACCACTTATGCCGGATTAAGTCCGGCAGAGGCCGGTGCTGTTATTGCGACCGCCCGCCTGCTGGATGCTTTTTTCGATCCACTGATGGGTTATGTCACGGATAATTTTTACCGCAACCCTCTGGGAAAAAAATACGGACGGCGTGGCTTCTTCTTCTTATTCGGTGCACCATTAATTATGGTGACTTACATTATTATGTGGGTCAGCGGGATGGGATTCTGGTACTACCTGTTTACCTATATTTTATTCTACGCCGCTTACACGCTGGCGATTGTACCTTATGAAACGCTGGCAGCCGAAATGACCTCCAGCTTTAAAATGCGTACTAAACTGACCGGTGTCAGAATGTTTTTCTCTACCGGAGCCGCAATATTAGCGGCCTGGTTGCCGGGGCGCATTATTGCTTATCTAGGTGAAGACTCCTCCTCATCTTTCCTGATTATGGGGGTGATTTTCGGCGTGTTGTTTGCCGTGGTAATCCTGATGCTTTATTTCTACACCTGGGAACGGCCTATCCCGGTTGATGTCGCTACGCCAAAACTCTCTTTCCGCCGCGATATGAAGCATCTGTTCAGATCGCTGGTGTCGACCATGAGAGTGCGCACCTTCCGCCAGCATGTCGGGATGTACCTGGGAGGCTATGTGGCGCTCGACGTCCTTGGCGCTGTGCTGGCGTATTATATTATTTTTGTTCTCGGCCAGAATACCGTTACTGCTTCTAATGCGATGACATTAATGACACTGGTGCAGTTCGTCTGCGTTGCCTTGTTTATTTTCCTGTGTATGAAATTAGGCAATGGCGCATCATATCGTATTGCACAATTATTTATGCTGGCCAGTGTCGGGTTATTTTTAGCCATCCATTTATTGCAATTACCTTTTAATATGGCGCTGCTTTATCTCTCCGTTATTTTAATGGGCGTGGGACGTTCCGGTACCAGTTATGTTTGCTGGAATATTTACAGTTTTATCCCAGATGTGGATGAAATGCTGACAGGAAAACGACGCGAAGGTATTTTTGCCGGTGTTATGACTTTCGTGCGTAAAGCTGTTCAGGCGGTGGCGTTATTTGGGGTAGGCCTGTTATTACAGCATTACGGATTCACACCGAAAAGTGCCACGCAACCTGCCGAAGCCGTTTACGGTATCACACTGGTATTTGGCGCGGGATCGGTCATCTTCCTGCTGGTGGGATTATATAGCTCAATGAAATTCCGCCTCACCCGCTATAACCATGCCCTGCTGGTAAATGAAATTGAACGCCTTAAAGCCGGTGGCAGTAAATATGACGTCACACCGGAAACGCGCTTAATCGCCGAGCAACTCACCGGCTGGCCTTATGAAAAATTATGGGGCGATAACAATATTCTTAGTCAGACCAAAGAGCATCTTCCCCTGACGTCCACAGAGCTTTCAACCGGAGCCGACCATGCAAAGAATTGAATTCAGCCTGATGCAACAAACCATCCAGCGTGCCCTGCAAAAAGCGGGACTTGCTGAGAGAGATGCACGGACCTGTGCGCGGATCCATACAGAATCCAGTTGTGACGGTATTGCATCACATGGCCTCAACCGGGTAGCGCGTTTTGTCGATTACGTTCATAAGGGCTGGATTGATATTCACGCCAAACCGGAACTGGAAAAATCCCTCGGCGCCATCGCCATCTACAACGGCAACCGCGGTATCGGCATCACCAACGCACTCTTCGCCGTGGATAAAGCCACCGAAAGGGCGAAAGAGTATGGCGTGGGGATCGTGGCGCTGAAAAACAGCAGTCACTGGATGCGCGGCGGCAGTTATGGCTGGTATGCAGCACAACAAGGCATGGCGGCGATGTGCTGGACCAATACGGAATCCTGCATGCCCGCCTGGGGCGGAAAAAACACCCGCGTCGGCAATAACCCGTTTGTCATGGCGGTACCAAGAACCAAAGGTCCGATTGTGCTGGACATGGCAATGTCGCAGTATTCCTACGGCAAATTGCAGGTGACGCGGCTGAAAAACGAAAAACTGCCCTTCCCTGGCGGCTACGATAAAGAAGGAAATCTGACAGATGATCCGGGTCCGATCGAAGCTTCCATGCGCATTTTACCCACCGGTTACTGGAAAGGCTCGGGGCTGGCGATTGTGCTGGACGCCATGGCCGCGTTGCTTTCAGCGGGCTCGCCCACCAATGAAATAGACAAAATCGGTAAAGGGAGCTGCACCGGCGCCAGCCAGATTTTCATGGTATTCGACCCGACGCAGTTAGGTGGCGCTGAATTCACTGATCGCATGGCGGACAGCGTCGCGGACTACGTGAATCAGTCAGAACCGGCTGAAAACAGCCGCGATGTTCGTTATCCCGGCCAGACAGCCGCCGCCAACCGCGAGGAAAACCGCCGTCTGGGGATCCCGGCAGATGAAACGGTATGGGAAGAAGTGATGCGGCTGGCGGAATAAGTTGCTTCAGAAGACAAAGAGCATCAAAAACGCCCGCCAAAATGCGGGCGTAAAAATGCGAGGTTGATTCATAAAAACTACTGCCTGCAATGTAAACCAAAACTATTTTGGAAGGCATATTCCTGAATTCAAAAACGATAAGTATTGAGAGTAAAAACCCATGATATAAAAGCGCCACCTTACAAAACACGCTGATATTTCATGGATTATTATCAGGTTATCAATTTTTCACACCAGGCAGATTTAAGCTTTTACGATATTCAGTTCCCCTTCCCTGCGAAGAAATCAAAGTTTTCAGAGTTTTGTTTCTTCATTTTTCCTGCGCTTCAACGGATAGTTTTCAACGGATGGCGGAAATCATCGGTGAGTCCGGAAAAGATAGACACGGACATATCGTGACGTTTTACGACACGGCATGGGATGACATACCCGCAGATAAGCGCAATGGCAAATCAGTATTCGATAAGTTGTTTCCGCAAAAACTGCTTAGCCGGGCCAACTACCTGAGATTTTTTGAAGGCTTAAGCGCCGTTATCGAAAATTATATCTGCGACGTAAAGCCGGAGATTATTTTTTTTAACGCCTATACGTCGTCGCACCAAAAAGCGTATGATCGGCTTGTTTTTCGCTCAAAAAGCGAACGGGTGACATCAACGCATTCAGATGGAGGAGGCTATTATGTTATTAAAACAAAGTATTACAAAACGCCAAACACAAAAGGACTTTGAACGTAACCGCGCCGATAAATTAAAGACTCTTGAGATTTGTTTCAAACTCATCGAGAAATACCAAAAAACGGCATAAATCGCACAGCCTCCTGACATGGAGGCTTTTTATTACCCGCTCAAGTTTCCTGCTCCCCTGCCCCTCTGCATACGTTCACTTTTCACCTCGTAAAGTGTGATCTTCTCCGGCAAAAAGCGATTTGCATACTTGTATGGTAGTTTGCATATGGCGTATTTATAACCATAGAAAATGCTTCCTACTTTTACTGCAGAAGGTCTTAACCGATGAAAATCGTGAATGCTGAAGTCTTTGTCACTTGCCCGGGACGCAACTTTGTTACGTTGAAAATTACTACTGACAGCGGGCTGACCGGTATCGGGGATGCCACGCTGAATGGCCGCGAATTGCCGGTCGCTTCCTATCTGAAAGATCACGTTTGTCCGCAACTGATCGGCCGCGATGCGCATCAGATCGAGGACATCTGGCAATTCTTTTACAAAGGCGCTTACTGGCGGCGCGGGCCGGTTACCATGTCGGCCATTTCTGCCGTCGATATGGCGCTGTGGGACATCAAAGCTAAAGCCGCCAATATGCCGCTGTATCAGTTGCTGGGTGGCGCATCACGCACCGGCGTGATGGTTTACTGTCATACCACCGGCCATTCCATTGATGAAGTACTCGACGATTACGCCAAACATAAAGAGCTTGGGTTCAAAGCCATTCGCGCGCAATGCGGCGTGCCGGGCATGAAAACAACTTACGGTATGGCGAAAGGCAAAGGCCTGGCTTACGAACCGGCAACGAAAGGTAACTGGCCGGAAGAACAATTGTGGTCAACCGAAAAATACCTCGATTTCACACCAAAACTGTTTGAGGCCGTACGCAATAAATTCGGTTTTGATGAACATCTTCTGCATGACATGCACCACCGCCTGACGCCAATTGAAGCCGCGCGCTTTGGCAAAAGCATCGAAGAATATCGCCTGTTCTGGATGGAAGATCCGACACCGGCTGAGAATCAGGAAAGCTTCCGTTTGATCCGCCAGCACACGGTGACGCCAATTGCGGTCGGCGAGGTGTTCAACAGCATCTGGGATTGCAAACAGCTGATTGAAGAACAACTGATCGACTATATTCGCACCACGATTACTCATGCGGGAGGGATTACCGGTATGCGTCGTATTGCCGATTTTGCTTCGCTGTATCAGGTACGTACCGGCTCACACGGGCCTTCTGACCTCTCACCCATTTGCATGGCCGCTGCCCTGCACTTCGACCTGTGGGTGCCGAACTTTGGCGTGCAGGAATACATGGGATATTCCGAGCAGATGCTGGAAGTCTTCCCGCATAACTGGACGTTCGACAACGGCTATATGCATCCGGGCGAGAAACCAGGGCTGGGTATTGAGTTCGACGAAAAACTGGCCGCGAAATATCCGTATGAACCGGCCTATCTGCCGGTAGCCCGTCTGGAAGACGGTACTTTGTGGAACTGGTGAGGGAACAAAAATGAACAGCGTCGTTATACAAGAACCCGGAAAATTAGTCATCGAGCAACGTGCTTTGCCGGTACCTGCCGCCGGTGAAGTACGAGTTCGGGTCAGCTACGCCGGTATCTGCGGATCCGATGTGCATATCTATCATGGTCACAATCCGTTCGCGAAATACCCGCGGGTGATTGGTCATGAATTTTTCGGCCACATCGACAGCGTCGGCGAAGGCGTAGAGGCTTCACGCATCGGGGAACGCGTGGTAGTCGATCCGGTCGTCAGCTGCGGACATTGCTATCCGTGCTCGATTGGCCGCCCGAATGTGTGCGCCCAATTGCAGGTGATCGGCGTCCACCGCGATGGAGGTTTTAGTGATTATGCCTGCGCACCGGCGAAAAACGCCTACGTGGTTCCGGCCGCTATCCCGGACAAACTCGCCAGCATGGTTGAACCCTTTACTATCGCGGCCAATATCACCGCCTTTCTCAAACCGACACCTCAGGACACGGCGCTTATCTACGGCGCTGGCCCGATGGGACTGACGGTGATCCAGGTACTGAAGGGCGTGTACGGCGTGCAGAAAGTGATTGTCGCCGACCGTATCGACGAGCGGTTGCAGATGGCGCAGGCCAGTGGCGCGGACTGGATCATCAACAACAGCGAGCGCAGCGTGGCAGATGAACTGGCTGCCGAAGGTGTACGCCCGACGCTTATTGTCGATGCCGCCTGCCACCCGGCCATTTTGCAGGAAGCGATTTTGCTGGCCTCGCCCGCCGCACGTATCGGCATGATGGGTTTTTCCGGTGAGCCAAGTTCGGTCACCCAACAAAGTATTACCAGCAAGGAGATTTCACTGTTTTCATCGCGCCTGAACAGCCACCGGTTCCCGCAGGTGATTGAATGGATGGAGCAAGGGAAAATCGCGCCCGAAAAGCTGGTGACGCACTGGATGCCTGCCGGGGAAGTGGAAGCTGCATTAACGCTGTTTGAGAAAGATCAGCGTTCCTGCTGCAAGGTTTTACTGACATTCTGATATTTGGCAATTTTTAAAAATGACGGGAGGATTTTAAATATCCTCCCGCCCGCAGTACCTCATATTCTACCTACAAAAAAACGCAACACTATTAAAACAACACCGACAAGTGGAGCACCTATGTTCAAGAACTTACGCTGGGTCATCGTATTCCTGCTGTTCCTGGTTTACATGATCAATTACCTCGACCGCGTGGCGCTGTCGATCACTGTCCCGATGATAGAAAAAGAGCTGACCATTAATCCCGAACAATTCGGCATGATATTTGGCAGTTTCTTCTTCGGTTACGCGATATTTAACTTTATCGGCGGCCTGGCCGTGGATAAATTCGGCCCGACGCTGGTGATGGGATTAGCCGTCGGATTATGGTCGGTATTTTGTGGTATGACCGCTTTCGCGACCGGCTTTTATTCCATGTTAATTCTGCGGGTATTATTCGGTATGGCTGAAGGGCCGATTTGTGCCTCGGCAAATAAGATGATCAACGGATGGTTTCCGAAGAAACAGGCGGCTACCGCGATGGGACTGCTCAGCGCCGGTTCACCTCTCGGCGGTGCTGTTGCCGGGCCGATTGTCGGGTATTTAGCGATTTCCTTCGGCTGGCGCCCGGCCTTTATGGTGATCGCTTCCATCGGGATTATCTGGATGGCGGTCTGGTTCTTTACCGTTGCGGACAATCCGCTAAAAAGTAAACGTGTTTCACCGGAAGAATTACGTTTAGTTGATCAGATGAAAAATGAAAATATCAGTGAAGAAGAAGATCTGGCACAAGCTGCGCATGGTCTGGGCTATTATTTACGCCAGCCCATTATCCTGGTGACGGCTTTTGCCTTCTTCTGCTACAACTATATTTTATTCTTCTTCCTCAGCTGGTTCCCGGCATATCTGGTGCAAGCGCATGGTCTGAACATTAAAGAAATGAGCCTGACAACGGTTATTCCGTGGATTGTCGGATTCGTCGGCCTGGCTCTGGGCGGATATATTTCCGATAAGATTTTTAATATCACTGGCCGTTTATTACTGTCACGTAAAATTATATTAGTCGTCAGTCTGTTAGCCGCAGCGATTTGTGTCGCACTGGCTGGCGTGGTCACCAGCGTGGTTCCGGCGGTTATCCTGATGTCGGTATCTATTTTCTTCCTGTACACCACCGGCGCTATTTACTGGGCGATTATTCAGGACGTGGTACATAAATCCCGCGTCGGCGGCACCAGCGGATTTATCCATCTGGTCGGCAGCGTGTCGGGCATCATCGGTCCGGTCGTGACCGGCTTCATCGTACAAAACACTGGTCGCTTCGACAGCGCCTTTATTCTGGCCGGTGGCGTCGCCGCACTGGGCGCAATTCTGGTGTTCTTCGTGATTAAACCACCCAAACAGACCCCGGCCACGACCCTGTCTCACAACTGATGTTCTGAACATCTTGTTCTGAGCATCATGAAAAAACCCGGTTATCATGCCGGGTTTTCTTAAACTTAACTCTGCTCAAATCAACTCAAATCAAGCCTCATCAACCCACACACGCATCTCCCCTTCTCCCCTGTTCGCCCAGCTAAAGTAAGGCACAAATGTCATGCTTTGCATCGTCGTTTCTTCCTCCGGAGGATTGAAGCTATATAACGGTTGCTGACTGGCCTGAACTGATAACCGGCGCAGGCCTTGCGTCTGCAATAACGTTTTACCAGCGAGCAGTCCGCTGCCGGAGATCAGGCGGAATTGTGCATCCTGAGGCAGGCGAAAGTTATGCAGTTCACTGCCGTTGTCGGCCTGTTCAAGGCAATACACCAGCGGGCCACGCTGTATTGCCACTTTACCTGCAACGTGCCGCAACAGGGCGTTCCCCTTCACGCGCGTTACCGGCATCGGTAATGTCATTTCAATGCGATCGCCTTTCTGCCAGTCCTGCGTCAGACGTAAATATCCGCTGCGCGTAAGAGTGGAAAGCGTCAGCGGCTTACCATTAAGCGTCACCTGCGGACTGGCGCACCAGTCGGGTAAACGCAGCGCCAGCGTGGCTTCAAGCGGCTGATCGGTGTCTATTTCAATCTGAACATGCTCTGTCCACGGATAACCACCGGACTGCTTCAGCCGCAACGGTTTACCGCCGACCATCGCCTGCACGTCACTGCCGATATACAGGTTGATGTCCACGCCGTCCGGGCGCTGGGTATAAATGTAATGGCCGAGTGAAGCCAGCAGTCGTGCGATGTTTGGCGGGCAGCAGGCACAACCGAACCAGCGCTGACGCACTGGTTTTACGTGATCGTAGATATGATTGAACGGAATACTTTTCGGATGCACTTCCAGCGGATTCACGTAGAAGAAATGTTTGCCGTCGAGCGCCATTCCGGCCAGTACGGTATTGTAGAGCGCGCGTTCCATCACATCGGCATAGCGACTGTCAGGATCCATCTGCAACATACGGTTGGCAAACATCATCAGCCCGATCGACGCACAGGTTTCGGTGTACGCCGTGTCATTCGGCAAATCGTAATCGGAAGAAAACGCTTCGCCGCTGCTTTGTGAGCCGATTGAACCGGTGATATACATTTGCCGCTGAGTCATGTTTTCCCACAACCGCTGGCAGACCTCGCGCTTTTCCTGATCCTGACTCAACCGCGCCAGATGAGCGACGCCGGCGTACAAATACACAAAGCGCACTGCGTGTCCGATAGCCGTCATCTGTAACGCAACCGGCTGATGGGCCTGACTGTAAGCTTTATCTTTGACCATCCACGCCGGACCGTAAGTATTCCAGTGCGATGTTTTGCCGCGTTTTTCATATTCAATATCGTAAAAATGCGGCTCTGTACCGCGCTGCTCGACAAAATAGCGGGTCAGTTCGAGATAACGGGTTTCACCGGTAGCTTCATATAAACGCATCAGCGCCAGTTCGATTTCCGGATGACCGGGATAGCCGTGCAGCTGTTTATCTCCAGGTCCGAAAACATCCGCAATGTGATCGGCAAGTTTACAGACGATCTCCAGCAAGCGCGTTTTTCCGGTTGCCTGAGTGTAAGCCACGCCGGCTTCGATCAGATGTCCGGCACAGTAAAGCTCGTGACATTCGGCGAGATTCCTCCACCGCTGTTGCGGCTCTTTCACGGTGAAATACGTATTCAGATAGCCGTCCGGTTGCTGCACCGCGCCCACCAGTTCGATCACCTGGTCTGCCGTTTCTTCCAGCGCAGGATCCGGCGTTTTTGCCAGTAAATAGCCGACAGCTTCCAGCCACTTCGCCACATCGCTGTCCTGGAAAACCATCCCGTAAAACTCGCCATCACTTTGCCCGGCAGCAATGCGGAAGTTCTCAATGGCATGACTCGGTTCTGCATCGGCGACCTCATCATTAAGGGCGTTCCACTGATATGGCACGACGACGTCTTTGACCAGCCGCTGATATTCCAGCCAGAACGCGTCAGAAATATTGACCTTATCGAGCGGCACTTCTAAAGACTCAACCGGAGAAAACGACATACAACCTCCTCAATAGAAAAATAACGATTAAATTTTCGCGGCCAGTTCATGCGACATCCGCGTCAGCAATGTGTTATCGAGCTTGCAGAACATCAGAGTGATCGCCAGCAGAAGATGCATCGCCGCAGGCAACAGGGTTTCTAGCAGAGTGATCCCGCTCAGCGACGCCGCAGTCTGGTGCTCCGCGCCAGCCTGATAAGAGACAAGAATGAACACCAGGCTGATGATCCCGGCGCTCGATGCCCAGGCTAATTTGATGAAGAAAAGGTTGAACGCGAAATTCATCCCGGAAGAACGGATACCATTTTTCCAGTGTCCGTAATCATCGGCGAAGGCCATCAGGGAAAAGTGCAGCGGCAGCGTGAAACCGAGGATCACGCAGTGAACAAATATGATGCCCAGCCACAGCGTCTGATGCTGCTCACCGGCGGGCAAAAACCACAGCAGCAGAGAAAATACCGCCAGCACCAGATTGGTGATCATGTACAACCGGACGCTGTCGATAAATTTGGTCAGCTGATTGACGATCACCGCGCCAAGAATTGACGCCAGCGTCACCATGCCGAAGAACATCGAGGCATAGCCCGCGCCGCCTTTCAGCACGTAAGTTATGAAATACATGTAGCCGCCACCGCGCAGGTTAAACACGTTGATGAGCAGGAAAGACATCAGCAATACCAGCAGCAACTGGTCGTTTTTCAACATGCCACGGATATGTTCTTTAACGCTGAACTGGCCGAGCAGCGCCAGCGGCAGGCGCTCACGCACAGTGAAGAAGCACCACAGAAACATCACCACCGCAACGGCGCACAACAGACCGACACCCTGCTGATATCCGGCTGCAGCATTCCCCTTGCCCAGCACCTGTACCAGCCAGGGCAACCCGACAGAGACCATGAATCCCGCCACACCGCAGAGCACAAAACGCCAGGACTGGCAGGAAATGACCTCACGATGATCGGTGGTCATGGTGTTAATCAGGGCACAGTAAGGCACATTGATCGCCGTGTAAGACACGGACAGCAGAAAATACGTGAAAAAGGCGTAGGCAATTTTGGCGTCGCCACTCAGACCGGGCACGGTAAACGTCAGGAAACCCACGACGCCAATCGGCAACGCAATCCACAATTGCCACGGCCGGAAACGTCCCCAGCGGCTTTGCGTGCGGTCAGCCAGAATGCCCATCAGTGGATCAGAAATCGCGTCAATCACACGCAGGGAAATAAACAGCGTGCCGACAATCGCAGGCGTCAGGCCGAAAACATCGGTATAAAAAAATGTCAGAAAACTGGTGATCAGACAGGTTATTATCGTGCCACCAGCATCTCCCAGCCCATAACCTATTTTCTCACTCACAGAAAGTTTAGCGTTGGCTGAAATTATTCCGCCCTCACCCGTTACCGGGGATGCGCCAGTATTAATGGAATCCGTTGACATGTTTTTTCCTCGCTTTTATATCGTTATTAATAAGCAACAGGAACAGGATAAATAAGGCTGATTATTCATATCATTCCGAAGAATAAATAAGGTACGCGGTCAATCTGGCACAGAGGCATCACGTCAACAAGAGGAGGATAAAGTAGTTAAACGGGACAATTCCGACTTGCAGTTTCAATCTGTGAAGCAGATCAAAACCTCCCGCCACGTCACTGGCAGTCGCCCATCCCTGTGCTAGGGTCAGGCTTAAACATCCCGCCGGAAGCCTGTAAAATGACTGAATGCCTTGCTTTTCCAGTAAATTACCCCGTGAAAGTTCAAAATGGCGGCCTGTTCATTTCAAGAGGAATTGGCACACATCCGACCCGGAGACTCAGTTCGCATGAGTTAATTTATGTGGTCCATGGCACCTTGTCATTGCAGGAGGAAAATACACGTTTTGACGTGCATGAAGGCGAAAGTTTATTATTATTCCCCGGACGTGAACATAAAGGGCTAACCACATTCGATTCTGATTTAAAATTTTACTGGTTGCATTTTGATTTCGTGAAAGACGTGGCAATTATTAAATCACAGCAAAATAATCCCTCTATACAGCTGGATATTCCTCAACACTGTAAAGTCAAAGATCGGGAGACTATTCTGACGCTGTTCAGATTATTTTTATATGAACAGGAACGCGGCGGAAATTCCCTTGAGTTGTTCTTGCTATTACTTTTACAGGAAGTCTGCCGCGCCTGGCCGGACAACGTCGAACCTGATGGTCCCGGCGTTGCACTGGCGTATAAAGCCCGACAGCTGATCACAACACAATTTCATTTGCCGCTGGGTGCGACGGAGCTGGCTGAACGCCTGCACTGCAACGCAGATTATCTCGGGCGGGTTTTCCGTCTGACGTTCCAGATGACGCTGACCGATGCGCTGCATAAGCAACGGGTGACGGCAGCTGAAAAGCTTTTACTGGCCAATACCGGTAATGTGGCGGACGTTGCTCGTCTGACCGGCTTTAATGATGTGGCCTATTTCCGCCGGGTATTTCGCAAACTGCTGGGCATCACACCCGCCGCCTACAAAAAACTGTATTGTCGTGAACATATCAATTCACAGTAATTCTTGCGCTAACAATCTCAAAATCCTGATAAAACTCATGTTAGTATTATGGCTTCCCGACTATAAAGACAACATTTGCCCATGACAGACTCCTTTGAATTTCTCAGTAATGTGCCGGTTAATCAGCAGATTTACCGCACCTTGCGTCAGGACATCGTCACCTGTGCCATCGCACCGGGAGCATTTCTGTCGGAAAAGGAAATATCCACCCGTTTCAATGTGTCCCGCCAGCCCGTTCGCGAAGCCTTTATCAAACTGGCCGAAGCCGGACTGGTACAGGTTTTGCCGCAGCGCGGTACCTATGTGATGAAAATTTCATCTAAACGTGTAGCGGACGGCCGTTTCATTCGTGAAGCCGTCGAAACTGCCGTGGTACGCCGTGCGGCAATGGTCGCGACAGACAAAGATCTGGCGCTGCTCGAACACAATCTCGAACGCCAAACTCTGGCAGCAAAAAGTCAGCAGACGCAGGAATTTTTACTTCTCGATGATGAATTCCACCGCACAATTGCGCAGGTCATAGATTGCAAACTGGCGTGGGAAACGGTCGAACACATTAAAGCGACGATGGATCGCGTGCGCTTTTTAACACTGAGTAAGGTGTCACCTCCGGAAAGTCTGATTGCGCAGCATTACGCCATCTTTGAAGGGCTCAAAGCCCGTGACCCGGATGCCGCGGAAAAAGCCATCCGTATCCATCTGCAGGAAATGATTTCAACCATCACACCGATTGCGGAGCAAAACAGCGACTGGTTCGATGCCGAGTAAGCGATTTATCCCCGCGTTATGAAATCGACACCAACCCGGGGAGACAAGGAGTCACTTCAGGGTAATTTATTCCAGTCCTTAGAAGGGCGATAAAAAGCTTCCGGTGGGCCAAGCAAAACGCCTCCCCCTTCAAAACCCTCGATATCCTCTTCACCTTGGTGTTTTTCATCACAGTATCTTAAAAATCCGACAATTTTTTCCACCATCTTCACCTGCCTTGGAGTCAAATGATGCATTTTTTCCCTATCTAAATCCATGTGCTACTCCTGTTAAGCAATTTACGTTGGCTATATTTACTCTTTTTGAAATTTATTACTTCAACAATTCATAATGCCGATTAAGAAAATTAAAATTCACATATTCATTCAACAAAGAGTAAGTTGACTCACATTCCATCTTACCTAAAACCTGGGACAGAGGTGCTGCAGAGAGATAAAACCTCATGACATCATCATTGACAACATCTTTAATATAAAACTTAACACTGTCTTTATTTACCAGTTTGCACACATCAAGAATGTCAGTGTAAATAACCGTAACACAAAGACAGTAATACAGCATGTTTCTTTTTAAAGGATGGCCCTTAGTCTTGCGAAAGAAATTTTCCAGTGCATTAATCTCAAGCGTGCCGGTAAGAAGCCGGCATGACTTAAGCAAGAACGCAGCCCGCTCCTGCTGAGGATTGTTGAGACAAAACACATAAGCCGTCTGTTCTAAACCGGATTCACGAGGTTTATTTTTTCTATACTGCTTAAATAACCATTGCCAGTTAAGCAGATTTTTCTCAGGTTGCAGTAAATTACGTCTCGCACGACGCTGCTGCCAGATAATATCACTCCGGCGAATACGCCTTATAATAAGCGGAACATTTAACTGAACAAAAGCCGCATTCATCGTCGATAATGTTTCGCAAATTACCTTTTCATGTAACGTCATATATCCTGCTTATTCCCGCGCATCAAAATAATGCCGAAAGAATAATCCCCACTCTGCAATTAACAATAGTCCATGTTATTTTTGTCGAGACGCCTCGTAAAATTTCGTCCTTGCCCTCATTAATAACCCCCTCTGTGACACAGAAAGTTCACGACGAAGTGCAAATTTTGCGGGTTAGCCCTAAAATCTGTATGACAACTTAGTGTAAGCTGTAAACCACATCAACACCGTGGATACTCTTATGCCAGCTGCCGTCCCCCTGAATAAAAGCTATTACAGCGCCGATCAGTCACTTTCCCTCTCTCAACTCGATAACGAAAAAATCACGCAAATCGTGCAAGATCTGGATGTGGCTGAAAGTGAAAAAGAACATTACGTGATGGGCTGGATGGGCCAGAACAGCGTTGTGGTCGTCAGAAATTATCAGGATAAACGCGGCACGTCGAATGGCCTTGTGCTATCCCGTGGCAACCGTTACAAACTCACCGTCCAGGCGATTACCTTCCGCATCCCTAAATTTTTGTTGTGGGTGACCTTCCGTCGCAAGCCCCGCACAATGACCGTCATTGCCTATAACAAACTGGGCGAACAGGCGACCGGCCTGCAACAATTTATCCATGTGCAGGATCCTGAATTACGGGAAAGGCTGGAAAGTGACTGGCGCGAGCTGAATGATTATCTCGGCATGGCCTGCTGGCAAATGGACAACAACCGCCCGCTGTGGCGTCAGTTACATCAGGAAATCTCACCACAGGCTTTGTGGACACTGGCAGAATCATCGTGGTTCAGCGGTAAAAAACTACAAAAAGATGGCGAATTTGAAGGCTTGTGGTCGCACGAACAATTTATTGGCCGCCGCACCGGTGAGCACGCGGCATTACTGCTGTCATGGAAGGACGAAGAAAACGAGGATATCGCCAGCTATCTGTTTGAAAGGGTTTCAGCGAACAAAATCCGCATCATGCTGCGTCCGCGTAAAGAGGAGAAATTCTATCCGCTGAACCCGTTTGACGCCGTGCATCTGCAACAGGCTCTGACTAAATTTCATCAGGCTGAACAGGCGCTGAGCGAAACCCAGCGCCGCGCGTAATCTGCTGTTACCACCAGCGGTGGAAATGATGGACCGGGCCGATGCCGTGACCAACCTCCAGAGAATCGGCCTGCATCAGCGCCTGCTGCAAATATTCTTTGGCTTCGCGTACGGTATCGGCCCAGTTGTTATGCCGCGGTCGCAATGCCGCAAGCGCCGCAGATAACGTGCATCCTGTGCCATGGGTGTGACGGGTATCCACACGCGGCGCGGTAAACCGCTCGCGTGAACCTGCCTCAAACAGCCAGTCAGGGCTTTCCTCATCACTCAGATGACCGCCTTTCATCAGCACCGCGCCACATCCCATCGCCAGTAACGCTTCTCCCTGCTCCCGCATTTCGGTTTCATTAGTCGCAGTCGCACACTCCAGCAACGCGGCGGCTTCCGGCAGATTTGGCGTAATAATGGATACCTGCGGGATCAGCAAACGGCGCACGGCATCCACGGCTTCCGGCAGTAGCAGCGGATCGCCACTTTTCGCCAGCATCACGGTATCCAGCACCACAAAAGGCGGCTGATAATGTCTGAGCCGCTCCGCAACCACGTCCACAATCTGACTGTTTGCCAGCATGCCGATTTTCGTGCTGTCGATACGAACGTCGCTCAGTACGGAATCCAGCTGCGCCGAAACAAACTCCGGCTCAATGTTATAAACTGACTGCACGCCGCGGGTATTCTGCGCCACCAGTGCGGTGATCACGCTGGTACCGTACGCACCCAGCGCCGAGAAGGCTTTTAAATCTGCCTGGATCCCCGCTCCGCCGCTCGGATCCGTGCCGGCAATCGTCAGTGCATTAATCCGTTTCATTGCCTCTCCTTCCCGTTCAGCCACTGCTCATCTATCAAATACAGATTATCGAGGAACTGAGGCGTGAAACTGCCCGGTCCGTTTACGGCTGCACAGGCACGTTCACCGGCACATGACATCACCCGACAGGCAGCGGCAACGTTATCCAGCCGGTCGCCCGGTAAAGCCACAAAGGCCGCCACCACGGCTGACAGGGCGCATCCGGTGCCAACAATGCGGGTCATCATCGTATGCCCGCCTGCTACGGCCCGGCTGCGTTCGCCGTCAGTGACATAATCCGTTTCACCGGTGACAGCGACAATCGCGCCGGTATTACGCGCCAGCTGTTGTGCGGCAGGTAAAGCTGACAGGGAGTCATCACCGCTGTCAACGCCACGGCCGGACGCGCTGACTCCGCTGAGCGCAAGAATTTCGGACGCATTACCACGAATGGCAGCAGGTTTAAGCGTGATGAGTTCAAGGCAAAATTCGGTGCGCCAGCTCAGGCCACCGACAGCGACCGGATCCAGTACCCAGGGCTTTCCGGCCTGATGAGCCGCGTGAACAGCTGCCAGCATCGCATCGGCATGAAGACGGGTCAGCGTGCCGACATTCACCAGCAAAGCATCAGCAATGGCACTGAACTGCGCGGCTTCGGCGGGATCAACCACCATCGCCGGGGACGCCCCCAGCGCCAGCAGGACATTGGCAGTAAAAGATTGCACGACGTCGTTGGTCAGGCAGTGGACCAGCGGCGCAGAAAGGCGGAGTTGTTTCAGAGAAGTGGCGGCTAAAGAGCCGGGCAACAAGGTAGGTCGGGTATTCATAAGTCTCCCTACCGGCGCTAAAGAAGGCGGTATCAGGAGAGATACCTGACTTCCCTACGCTGGCATAATCCAGATCAGGTAATACGGGTAAAATCTCAGCCCTGCTTTACAGCGGGCACCCCGAGTCAAGGAAGCATTATTGGTGGCGAGGGTCAGAAGATCAATCAGGAAATGCGATATAAAACCGTTAAGTCAACGTAATTGAACTCGCCGCACTTCACTGGCAGTATCGGAAAACAAACCTAAACCACAGACTTTGATGATAAAAAATTCTCAGGAGCTTTCTTTGCCATCACCCCTCAAAATCCGGCCTTATGAAGAAGCAGACCGCCCGTTTTTACGCACGTTGTATCTGGCCTCCCGAAAGCACACCTGGACATGGCTGGAGGATGATTTTCAGCTGGAAGATTTTGATCGTGCGGTTATCGGCGAAAAGATACTGGTCGCCGAACGTGACGGACATTTGCTGGGCTTCGCCTCGATTTTCACTCAGGAGGATTTCCTGCATAACCTGTTTGTTGATCCCAAATATCAGGGAACCGGCGCAGGTTCGGCGTTGCTTCGCGCGGCGGAAGAGACGTTTACCCGTCAGGGCTCTCTGAAATGTTTAGTAAAGAGTAAAAAATCAGTGGATTTTTACCTGTCAAAAGGCTGGAACATCATGGCTACAGGGGAAAGTCCAAAGGGCGAATACTATCTGTTTCATTCATCAAAAAAATAATTGAAGAAGAAATGATTACCTCACACAACCGTTTTTTTGCGATCCTGACGGATATCAATTTTTCTTTGTAGTTAACAGGTTAAATTCCGCAACAGTGCTATACATACTTGGTCTTCCTTAAAATATTTCGAGGGTACGAATGAAAAGAATAAAACTGATGCAGGTTGCTGCAGTCGCTGGCGTACTGTTTTTAGCCGGTTGTACCAACCACGTCACTCAAGCGGATAAATTCTCTGGTTTCCTGGGGGACTATTCCGGCCTTAAGGAAGTCAAAACTGCAGGTGGCAATCCGGTTCTACGCTGGATTGACCCTTCGTTCAAAAAAGCCAACTACTCCTACATCAAATACGAACCGATTAAGTTCTATCCGGAGCCTCAGCCTACTGAGCAAATCAGCAAGGAAACCCTGCAGGGCGTTCTGGATTATGCTAACAGCCGTATGAAACCTGCGCTCGCTGAGCGTTTGCCTCTGACAGATCACGCGGGGCCGCGTACCTTGATCTTTAAAGGTGCAATCACCGGTGTGAATACTTCGGCTGAAGGTCTGCAATTCTATGAAGTGATCCCGGTTGCGCTGGTCATTGCCGGTACTGAAACCGCGACCGGCCACCGCACGCGTGATACCGAAGTGTATTTCGAAGGCGAGCTGATTGACTCAGCAACCGGTAAACCGGTAATTAAAGTCGTCCGTAAAGGCTTCGGAAAACAAGTTTCTAACGATACACAAAAAGTCACCGCGAACGATTTGAAAACCGTGGTCGATAGTCTGGCGAACGACACCAAGTTGTTTAACGAGTAATTTTCGTCACCGCATCACAATCAGGGCAGCCAGTTGGCTGCCTTTTTTCATACTGAATCAGCAATAAACTCACGCAGCCACTGATGAATGGAAATCCGCGCTGGATGCCGTCAGCAAAATGGCGGTGATGTGATATTCCGGTACTGACACTGCAGCCGGACATTACACCGGGGATAAATGGGTTCCCGGCGCATCTGAAATAACGTTTTATGTTACCTGAACATTTATTAATGCAAGGGTATCTCCCCAGCATTCTGGCGTTATGTTTTTTGGAACAGGCCTCGTAACTATGAAAATATAACTATCACAAATTCCGTTTTAATTTGCAGGTGTTTTAAAACTTGAGTAATCTGCCTTTCGTTATCAGGGAGATTAAAAATGGAATTCGACATCACGACATTTTTCAAAGCCATACTCGGCGGCGCAGGTGCAGGATATGCATTCACTGGCGGTATTTCTCTTGCACTACCGGAACTTATCGTCACGGACAGACTGTTGCTTTCAATGGCGGCCATCGGTGCGGTGTTGTTGCCACTCCTGTATCTAAAGAGCATACGGAGAAAGTGAGTTGCGAGAATTACACTGGTACCTTCCCGTCAATTCAGATCAGCTTGCGCACTTCTATTGTTATCTCTGCGTGAGTTATATTTTTGTTCATCTGACATGGGATGCATTTTCAATAAAAACACCGGCATTTTCACTGGAGAACCTCCAATATAAAGTAGGGGAAATATTTTCATCAGCCACTTTTGCCAATAGTCTTTTCTTTATTGTTATTTTACTGGATATAAATAATCCTCTGAGAAATTCTGATGCATTTATTTTTCCACTCATTTTTTCAGCAATTTCAGGGATCTTTATTTCACTATCGGCAATAGTGCCTAAAGCGAAAAGCTAACAAAGTCATTGGCTATGACAACAATTAAAACAGATATAAAAAAAGCCCCCTGCAACAGCAGCGGGCTTTAAGAGCTAGTTATCGGCTAAGGATATATTGCCGAATCATTCCCACTCAATCGTTGCCGGCGGTTTACCGGAGATGTCATACACCACGCGGGAAATGCCGTTGACTTCGTTGATGATACGGTTGGAGCAGCGGCCGAGGAAATCATACGGCAGGTGCGCCCAGTGCGCGGTCATGAAGTCGATAGTTTCAACTGCGCGCAGGGAAACCACCCAGTCGTATTTACGGCCATCGCCCATCACGCCAACGGAGCGGACTGGCAGGAAGACGGTAAAGGCCTGGCTGACTTTGTTGTACAGATCGGCTTTATGCAGTTCTTCGATGAAGATCGCATCGGCGCGACGCAACAGGTCGCAATACTCTTTCTTCACTTCGCCCAGCACGCGAACGCCTAAACCTGGCCCCGGGAACGGGTGACGGTAAAGCATGTCGTATGGCAGACCGAGTTCCAGACCGATTTTACGCACTTCGTCTTTGAACAGCTCTTTCAGCGGCTCAACCAGACCCAGTTTCATTTCTTTCGGCAGACCGCCCACGTTGTGGTGCGATTTGATCACGTGCGCTTTACCGGTGGCGGACGCCGCAGATTCGATGACGTCAGGGTAAATAGTGCCCTGCGCCAGCCATTTCACTTCATCCTGCTTGCAGGCTTCTTCGTCAAACACTTCTACGAAGACGCGGCCAATGATTTTACGTTTGGCTTCTGGCTCATCAATCCCAGCCAGCGCAGACAGGAAACGCTCTTCGGCGGCAACGTGAACGATATTCAGACCGAAACGGTCGCCGAACATTTCCAGAACCTGATCCGCTTCATTTAGACGCAGCAGGCCGTTATCCACGAATACGCAGGTCAGACGCTCACCGATTGCACGGTGCAGCAGCATGGCGGTGACGGAGGAGTCAACGCCGCCGGACAGGCCGAGGATCACGTGGTCGTCGCCAATCTGTACACGCAGACGTTCTACGGCGTCTTCGATGATTTTCGCTGGCGTCCACAGGGCTTCGCACTCGCAGATATCCATCACGAAACGCTCGAGCATACGCAGACCCTGACGGGTGTGCGTCACTTCCGGGTGGAACTGCACCCCGTAGAAGCGTTTTTCTTCGTTGGCCATAATGGCAAACGGGCAGGTCTCGGTGCTGGCAACGGTCACGAAATCAGACGGGATAGCCGTCACTTTATCGCCGTGGCTCATCCAGACGTCGAGCAGCGGTTTGTTGTTCTCGCTCAGGGCATCCTGAATGTCGCGGATCAGCGCGCTTTCAGTCTGAACTTCAACCTGCGCATAACCAAATTCGCGCTCGTTTGAGCCTTCAACATGGCCGCCTAACTGCATCGCCATGGTTTGCATGCCGTAGCAGACGCCCAGAACCGGTACACCGGCTTCGAAAACGTAATCAGGGGCGCGCGGGCTGTCATGCTCGGTGGTACTTTCCGGGCCGCCGGACAGGATGATCCCGTTCGGATTGAATTCGCGGATTTGGGCTTCGGTTACGTCCCAGGCCCAGAGTTCGCAATAGACACCCAGTTCACGCACGCGGCGCGCAACAAGTTGGGTGTACTGGGAGCCGAAATCGAGGATCAGGATACGGTGCTTGTGAATATTTTCGCTCATGAGGGGGCGTTTTCCAGAAAGCAATAAAAGCGTTAAAACGGAATATTAATCAGCCCGGAAATAACGGGCTGGGTATTAATTTGTAATGACTCGATCCAGGCGCTCGCGAGCTAAGGTGAGGCAAGGCGGAAGCTGGCGAAAAAGCGCAGTTTACATGACGTAAATGAGCATTTTGAGCCAGCTTCCAACGCCGGCTCGCCGACGCGCAGCAGCGACTATGGGATTAAGAACCCATGCGGTAGTTCGGTGACTCTTTGGTAATCGTCACGTCATGTACGTGGCTTTCCTGGATCCCTGCACCGCTGATGCGGACAAACTCAGCCTTGGTGCGCAGGTCGTCGATGGTAGCACAACCGGTCAGCCCCATACAGGAGCGCAGACCGCCCATTTGCTGGTGGATGATTTCTTTCAGACGGCCTTTATATGCGACGCGACCTTCAATACCTTCCGGTACCAGTTTGTCGGCGGCGTTATCAGTCTGGAAGTAACGGTCAGAAGAGCCTTTGGACATCGCGCCCAGAGAACCCATGCCGCGGTAAGATTTGTACGAACGCCCCTGATACAGCTCGATTTCGCCCGGAGATTCTTCTGTACCTGCCAGCATCCCGCCAACCATCACGCAGCTTGCGCCAGCAGCGATGGCTTTTGCGATGTCACCGGAGAAGCGGATACCGCCGTCAGCGATAACCGGAATACCGGTGCCTTCCAGCGCTTCAACCGCGTCAGAAACAGCGGTGATTTGTGGAACACCAACGCCGGTCACGATACGGGTGGTACAGATGGAGCCAGGACCGATACCGACTTTCACTGCGCTCACACCGGCTTTCGCCAGTGCCAGAGCACCTGCGCCAGTGGCAACGTTACCGCCAATGATTTGCAGATCCGGGTATTTAGCGCGGGTAGCGCGGATACGTTCCAGAACGCCTTCGGAATGGCCGTGAGAGGAGTCAATCAGCAGGACGTCAACACCGGCAGCAACCAGCGCATCGATACGTTCTTCATTGCCCGCGCCCGCACCAACCGCTGCACCGACGCGCAGGCTGCCCTGCTCATCTTTACAGGCATTTGGTTTACGCTCAGCTTTCTGGAAGTCTTTTACGGTGATCATACCGAGCAGATGGAATTGCGCGTCAACAACCAGCGCTTTCTCTACACGTTTTTCGTGCATTTTTTGCAGCACGACTTCGCGGGCTTCGCCTTCTTTGACGGTGACCAGACGCTCTTTCGGCGTCATGACCGCAGTCACAGGCTGTTCCAGATCGGTCACGAAGCGCACGTCACGACCGGTAATAATACCGACCAGTTCGTTTTCTTCAGTCACGACAGGATAACCGGCAAAACCGTTAATTTCGGTGAGTTCTTTAACCTGACGCAAAGTGGTCGATGGTGTGACTGTTTTAGGGTCAGCAACAACGCCGCTTTCATGCTTCTTCACGCGACGGACTTCTTCCGCCTGACGCTCAATAGACATGTTCTTGTGGATGAATCCGAGGCCGCCTTCCTGCGCCAGAGCAATCGCCAGATTCGCTTCAGTCACGGTATCCATGGCTGCGGACAGCATAGGGATATTCAGACGGATTTTAGCGGTCAGTTGAGTACCGAGGTCGGCAGTATTGGGCAGAACTGTGGAGTGGGCTGGAACAAGGAGAACGTCGTCGAACGTTAGTGCTTCTTTTGCGATACGTAGCATGGGCAATATCTCACCAAGGTGGATGCGGAAAAGATAAAATATTGCAGCGGGAGTATACAGGTGAGTAGGCATTTCGACCAGAACTATTTCAAAAACTTCTTGATTACCTTTTACGGGCATGTAGTATCGTTCGATTAAGTCTCTGTTTTTGAATTTGATCTGGATCACATGTCGCTACCTTCTTCGCCTCCTATTTTTACCGTAAGCCGCCTCAATCAGACGGTCCGACAGTTGCTGGAAAACGAAATGGGTCAGGTCTGGCTCTCCGGTGAGATTTCAAACTTCTCTCAGCCTTCCTCCGGCCACTGGTATTTCACGCTCAAAGATGACCGTGCGCAGGTCAAATGCGCGATGTTCCGCAATTCCAATCGCCGCACGACGTTCCGTCCGCAAAACGGCCAGCAGGTTTTGGTACGCGCGACGATTACGTTGTACGAACCGCGTGGGGATTATCAGCTGATTGCAGAAAGCATGCAGGAAGCGGGCGACGGTCTGTTACAGCAGAAATTCGATTTACTGAAACAACAACTGGCCGCCGAAGGTCTGTTTGATGCGCAGTTTAAACAACCGCTGCCCTCGCCCGCTAAATGCGTGGGGGTGATTACTTCCGCCAGCGGCGCTGCGCTGCATGACGTCCTGAATGTCTTAAAGCGTCGTGACCCGTCGTTGCCCGTCATTATTTATCCGACGTCCGTTCAGGGCGCAGATGCGCCGGGCCAGATTGTCCGTGCCATTCAGTTAGCGAACGCCCGCGAAGAAGTGGATGTGTTGATTGTCGGACGCGGCGGTGGTTCGCTGGAAGATTTGTGGAGCTTTAACGATGAGCGTGTGGCACGGGCAATTTTCGCCAGCCGCATTCCAATCGTCAGCGCCGTCGGCCACGAAACCGATGTGACGATTGCCGATTTTGTCGCGGATTTACGCGCACCGACGCCGTCTGCTGCCGCCGAGCTGATCAGCCGTAATCAGCTGGAACTGCTGCGCCAGATACAGTCACAGCAGCAGCGCCTCGAAATGGCGATGGATTATTATCTCGCGCAACTGACGCAGCGCTTCACGCGTCTGAATCACCGGCTGCAACAACAGCATCCACATTTACGTCTGGCGCGTCAGCAAACCGCCTTGTTCAAACTGCGGCGTCGTCTTGATGAAGCCATGCAAAACCAGCTACGCCAGATGCTGCGCCGCACCGATCGTTTGCAGCAACGCCTGACGCAACAGCAGCCACAGCCGCGCATTCACCGTGCTCAGCAACGGGTTCAGCAGCTTCAGTACCGGCTGCAACAGGCGATGTCATCGCAGCTGACCGAAAGCCGTCAGCGTTTTGGTACCGCCTGTACACAACTGGAAGGCGTCAGTCCGCTGGCGACCCTCGCCCGCGGTTATAGCGTGACGACGACGCCACAAGGCGCATTGCTGAAGAAGACCACGCAGACCGCTCCGGGCGAAACATTGAAAACACGTCTGGCCGATGGCTGGATTGAAAGTGAAGTGAAATCGATCGTGGTAGAGAAAAAAGCGCGGAAACGTGCGGTTAAATAAGCGTTGGGTTTGAAACTCCCTCCCCGGCTCCCCCTGCGCAGGGGGAGGAGCTAAAAAACCATCGGCCCCTTTACGGGGAGAGGAGATTGAAAAGCTTACAGATTATAGCTCTTTGTCTTCACACCATTGACCAACACTTCGCGCGTTTCACCTTCCGGCAACACGATATCCAGCGTTTTCCAGGCAGGTTTGAAATCGCCGCGCTGCGTCAGCGTGATATTGATTCGCTGCTCGTCACTGCAAATATCCCAGTTGAGCAACAGCGCATGATTCTGCTCCCAGCGATGGCTTTCGCCGTCGTCCTCAAACAACATGCCGGAAGAGGTCGCCTGACCCGGAGCCGGATACACATGCAATTCACGCAGTGCATCTTTGCTGGCATCAACATGTGCGAGACGGCAGGATTGCGGCAGTGCAGCGCCCGCGCGAACCAGCAGCGGCAACTTGTCCAGTGGTGCGTCGAGGATGATGGTCTGGCCACCCGCAAACCATTCGCCGGTATAGAAATCGCACCAGCCAATGCCGTTATCCGGCAGGTAAACATTCCGTTCACGCAGCCCTTCATCCACCACGCTGGCGACAAGTAAATCACGTCCCATCAGGAAATCGTCGGTTTCCGCGAAGGTGTTTTTGTCGTGCTCGTGATCAAGGAATGTCGGGCGCAGCATCGGCTCGTCATCCGCATGAGCCTGCCAAAGCAAGGTGTAGAAATACGGCAGCAGACGGTATCGCAGACGAATAGCGTCGCGAATAAGCGGCGTCACCTGCGGATACATCCACGGCTCATTAACAGTGTGATCGTCATTCCAGGAGTGAATGGTGAAACGCGGATGCATCACGCCGTTTTGCACCCAACGGACAAACAGTTCAGCATCCGGCTTATCCCCTGAGAATCCGCCAACATCGTGCCCGACGTTATACAAACCGGATAAACTCATGCCGATGCCCATGCGCGTGTTGTAGCGCAGAGTCTGCCAGTTAGTGCGGTTATCACCGCTCCACGTTTGCACATAACGCTGCATCCCGGCGCAACCGGAACGTGAAATCAGATACGGGCGGGTTTCCGGCGCAAAACGTTGCTGCGCTTCAAAAGACGCCCGCATCATCAGCAACGGCATCACCGGACGGATATGTTTGATGGCGATAGACTTGCCGAAACCGTGGCAACGCGCATCGCTGTCCCAGACTTCGTATTCGTTATTATCATTCCACGTCGAACCGATGCCTTTTTCCAGCAACTGTTGCGTTACGCCTTTCTGCCACCAGCGCACGGCAGAAGGATGGGTGAAATCGAGGTGCGACCCCTCGTCGTCCCAGAAAACAGAACGTTCCGGCACATTGTTTTCGCTGTCACGGATAAACAGCCCCTGTTCCGCCACCTGCCCGTACTGCGGGTGATCCTGCAACAGACACGGTTTGATGTTGGCGGCCAGACGGATACCTGCATCGAGAAATGCCTTCGACATCACTTCCGGTTCCGGCACTTTGTCGTAGTTCCAGTTGAACACGTAACGCTTGTTGCCGATCGAGGTGTAACCCGATGAAAGCTGGAAGGAATCGCAGGGAATTTCATGTTGCTGACATAGCGTGATGAATTTCATCAGTTGCTGCTGGGCGTCCGGCGCATCGGTGTAATACATGGTAGAGCCGCTGTAACCGAGACTCCATTTCGGCCCGAAAGTGGTTTTACCGGTCAGGCGGACCAGCTTTTTGGTGACTCCCAGTGACGTCGGCCCGATGAACAGGTAGTAATCCAGATCGCCCGCTTCAGCACTGAAACGACGATAGGGCAGATGGTAATTATCCAGTTCATTGCCGAGATCAAGCCAGACATTGCTGAGATTGTCGTAGAAAACGCCAAAACTCACTTCATTGCGGCGCGTCATTGTAAACGGAATATGTTTGTACAGCGGATCGGTGCTGGCGGCGTTATAGCCCATGGCATCCAGATTACGCATTTCGAAACGACGACCGCTGCGGTTCAGATCGCCGGCTTTCTCTCCCAGTCCGTACACGCCATCCTGCGCCTCACGCAGCTGATAGTGCGCCGACGCGTCGTTTTTCACGCCGAGCATATACGCGCCGGTTTTACGATCTTTCACCAGCGGTTGCCAGGCACCCGCCTCGTTTTTGTATTCCCATTCCAGCCACAAGGGCTGATGAACAGTGACACGTAGCGCATCAGTGGTCACTGTCAGACGGTCATCACTTTGTTCCAGCTGATAGCCCGGCAATGAAAAGCCTTCGTTGCTCAGACGGTCACGCCCTTCCCAGGGAACATCGTTCAGGGGCGCGATACTATTTTCGGGTGCGGTACTATTTTCGGGTGCGATGCTCCAGGTACGATCCAGCGCCAGTTCGCCGTTGCGCTGAATGAATACGCGGACTAAACCTTGTTCCAGTACACGCAGAGAAAACAGATGTTTGCCATCAACGCGCAAATCCACGCCTGCGTCATCCTGCCCGGCAAGCTCCCAGTGTTTTAACGTTTTCATACACTCTCCCTTTTTGCCGGATTGCGGCGTTCGGCGATCAGGGCAATCAGGAAGACTGCGCCAATCAAATCAAAGAAACCCATCGCGATAAACAGCGGATTGAAACCCATTTTGTCGGCAACTGCGCCGATCAACAGCGAAAACAGGAAGCTGGCGATCCATGCGGAAGAACCGCGCATACCGTTGACCGTCGCTACCTGACTTTTATCGAATGTCTCCACCACGACCGCGCTTAACATGCAGGAAATCACCTGATGACCGAATCCGCCGATGGAGATCAGGGCAATGGCGGCGTACGGGCTTTGCGTGACGGCGACCAGCGCCAGCGACAGCATCATGAATGCGCCGGTAACAGAACTGGCGACGATGGAGTTGATGCGTGTGCAACCAAACACTTTGCGGTACAGCGTGGTGAGATAGCCGCTGGCAATACTGCCCAGATCGGCGGCCAGGAACGGCAGCCAGGCAAACATCACGATGTGTTTTAAGTCCATCCCGCGTTCGTTGGCGAGATACAGCGGCACCCAGAAACTGAATACAGCCCATGCGGGTTCGGCCAGAAATGCCGGAATGGCGATACCGTAGAATTTCTTGTTTTTACAAACGATTTTCAGTGATTTGATAAACGGCAGTCGCGTTTGTTGCGGTTCGTTATCGGAACGGATCAGCGCCAGTTCATCTTTGCTTAAGTTCGGATGCGTTTCCGGTGAATGGTAGAACTTCCACCACAACAGAACCCACAGCATTGACAGCACACCGCAGAACAGAAACGCTCCGCGCCAGCCAAACGACACATGTGCGACCAGAATAATCGGCGGTGCCAGCATGGCACCAATCGAGAAGCCTACGCCCGCCCAGCCTGCAGCAACCGGACGTTCCTTACGCGGAAACCAGTCAGAAATCGCTTTGGCGTTGGCCGGTGTGGCCGCCGCCTCGGCGCTGCCCATAAAGAAGCGCAGAACGGCAAGCTGGATCCAGCTGCCGGCACCCGCGTGCATCATGCAAACTACCGCCCAGATTGAGGCACAAATCAGAAAGCCCAGCTTCAGGCCGATCACGTCAATCAGCCAGCCGCATAAAGGCTGGAAGATGGTGTATGCCGCCTGAAATGCCGCAACGATGTAAGAATATTGTTCAGTGGTCATGTTCAGGCTGGTTTTCAGTTCAGCCGCCAGCAGACCCAGAGAATTTCGCGTGACATAGTTCACCGTCACGCCAAGGAGAAACAGCGCCAGCATCCACCAGCGTAAGGCTTTTATTTTCCTGCGTTGTACAACCGCAGCCGTCCCGGTATTTATTTGAATTGTCATGTCCGCTCTCCCACCCGTCGGCCTGGCCGCAGATGATGTGTTATGTGAGGTACTTCTGCAGAGTAGGCAGCTGGATTTGTGAGTGAAACGTGATTTTTTGCAAAAGCTTTCACGCTATAACTGCAGGAGGAAGTCAGGGAGGATAAAAGCTCACAGGCAGCACATCTTCTGATATGAAAAATTTTGCATGGACGATTTTGAAGGAGATCACAGTTTGAAAGGAAAGTTAAATATCCAGCAAATTGCCGACCAGACAGGGCTGTCGATCAGTACCGTTTCACGTGTTTTAGCCGGAAAAAATAACACCAGCAGCAAGGCGCGCGACAGCGTGCTTGAGTGTGCCAAATCTCAGGGCGTGCTCAATGGTCTTTCCACCGGCAGGCTGATGCTCAATAACATTTTGATTTTCGCCCCCGCCCGCGCTTTTGATGTACGCAGCGATATTTTTTACTACAAGGTGATCCAGGGCATTCTGGCTGCCACCGCCCATCATGAAGTGCGTGTCCGCTACTGCGCGCTGGAGGAGGAAAACGCCGACGCCGCGCTGTTCATCACCAAAATGACCGATCCTCAGACCGAAGCCATATTGCTGGTCGGTATAGACGACCCGCATATTCATCAGCTGGCGGCCGAAATGGGCAAGCCGTGCGTGCTGGTCAATTGCCATGACCGGCACATGCGCCATGACAGCGTCAGCCCGGACCATCAGACGATGGGCGATTTCGCCTGCGACTACCTGTTTTCTCAGGGGCATAACCACATCGTGACCGTACAATGCCTGCGTCGTCATACGATGGAACTGCGCCTGACCGGCATCAGACAGGCGTTCGCCCGCCATCATCTGACTTTCAGTGACAGCCAGCATTTGCTGAATACCTCAGGATTCGGCGCGCAGGAAAGCGAACAGACATTACTGGAATACCTCGATGGTTTACCGCCCGGCCAGCCGATGCCAACGGCGATCCTGGCCGGTGGGGATTTTATGGCTTCCGGCGTAGTCGCCGCACTGGCAAAGCGAGGTTTCTCTGTACCCGACGATATCAGTGTGATCAGCACCGACGGATTCAATCTGGCAGAAATTCATGACGTACCGCTGACGGCGGTGCATGTGCCACGCGATGAACTGGGCGCTGAAGCTATTTCCCTGTTGCAACGACGGATGTTGAGACCCGATGCGCCCCATACCACCCAGCTTTTACAGGGAAAACTGGTGGTGCGCGAGTCAGTCAGAAAAGCCAGCGGACGCGCCGTGACCTGTCATCCGCACACGTTGTATGACCCGCAGCCGGACAGATAAATCTTATCTTTAACAGACGAATCGCCCGACAGTCCTATACTGACCATTGATGACTAATCATTAGCCGTCTTTCAGTATCAGTCGGTCAGAACACCTTGCCTTCACCTTCGGGTGACCCTTGATAAGGAGATTCACGATGAATCATAGTTCAGCGAAGCGTTACAACAGCGTTATCCCGCCATACATGCTCAACCGCATTATTGAGCACGGCTCAGAACCTCAGCGCCGTTGCGCGAAACAGACTCTGGTCCACGTCAATACGTTAATGGCGCAGCCTTATGCGAAACCGCAGAAGATTGTGACTGCCAAAGCGGGTCAGGTTGAGCGTGATATTTACGATGCCAAAAACACCACGCAGCTGCCCGGTGAATCGGTTCGTAAAGAAGGTCAGGCCAGTAACGGCGATGTATCTGTTGATGAAGCCTATGACTATCTTGGTGTGACCTATGATTTCTTCTGGCAGGCGTACCAACGCAACTCACTAGACGGCAAAGGGCTGGCTTTGCTCGGTACGGTTCACTACGACAAAGGCTATCAGAATGCTTTCTGGAACGGTCAGCAGATGGTGTTTGGTGACGGCGACGGGGAAATCTTCAACCGCTTCACTATCGCCATTGATGTGGTGGGACACGAACTTTCCCACGGTGTGACTGAATCTGAAGCCGGTCTGAACTATAACGGACAATCGGGAGCGCTCAATGAATCCCTGTCAGACGTGTTTGGCTCGCTGGTGAAGCAGTTCCATCTCAGGCAAACCGCCGATAAAGCGGACTGGATCATTGGTGAAGGTTTGCTGGCAAAAGGCATTCATGGAACCGGCCTGCGTTCGATGTCCCACCCCGGTACGGCCTATGACGATCCGTTACTCGGCAAAGATCCGCAGCCTGCCGACATGAAAGGCTATGTGAATACCCGTGACGATAACGGCGGTGTACATATCAATTCGGGGATCCCTAACCGCGCATTTTATCTGGCGGCCACTAAACTGGGAGGTAACGCCTGGGAACGTGCGGGTTACGTCTGGTATGACACGGTCTGCGATAAATCCCTGTCGAAAGATGCTGACTTTGTCGCCTTCGCTCAACTCACTGTCAAAAATGCGGGCAAACGCTTTGACGATTCAGTCGCACAAGCCGTTCGTGAAGCCTGGGAGCAGGTTGGAGTGATGTAAATGAAACCTTTAGATTCGCTGGAAAGTAATACGGTAATTGAAATCTACCGTGAGGGAGGGGTTGCTTTTATCCCCAAACTCAGCGGACCGCGACGGGTTGAGCTTTCAGGTATGAGTGATAACAAACGGCGGGAAATTTGCCAGCTCATCAACAAAGCTCTGCCTTATGCTCAGGAAAAAGAAAACGCCGGTCGGGGTGACCAGCGTTATTTCCGTCTCGAGATTTATTACGCGTCGGCAGAGCATTCCGCCAGTCTGGTGGTGATTATTCCCGAAACCGAGACTCCCGAAGAACTGGTGGATTTATGGAAACAGGCTCCTCCCGACGATCACTCTTGCGAATAGGGTCAACAGGGTGAATAGGTAAACGTTACCCGTTTTTTAGAAATCATTCCGTGCCCGTTTTGGCAGAAATAATCCACCGCGCCGCAGGCTTTCAGTTCCTGCAACGGTTGCTGACAATCCGGGCATAATGCCGTTTGCTGATAATCGGTATGGCACGCATCACAATGAAAGTGACCGCTTACCCAGCTCATCGGCTGGCCGCAAACCGGACAGAGCGCATCCATCGTACTTCCCCTCTAAATGACGCCCAGCGTCCGCAGTAAATACAGCCCCAGAGCCGTCGTGAAAAATGATCCCAGCGTCGTGACGGCAATAATATTGGCCGCCAGCGTAGCATTACCGCCCATCGCACGGGTCATGACATAGCTGCCCGCCGCAGTGGGTGTACAGGAAAAGAGAAATATAACGCCGAGCGCCGCATCGCGAAAGCCAAACAGCCATGCACCGAAAGTCATCAGCGCGGGAACAAATATCACGCGTGAGGCTGAAGACCAGGCCGCCACGTTTGAGCTGCGGAACATCGCCTTCCAGTCAAGACTTGCCCCGGCACACAACATCGCCAGCGGCAGCGCCATACCTGAAATAAAATCACCGGTGCTGGCAATCGTCGCCGGCATCGGTAAATGGCTGTACTGAAACGCCAGCCCGAGCACCAGTCCGATAATCAGCGGATTAGTGACGATGCCATGCATGATGGGTTTAAGGCCGATACGTTTGCCCTGCCCGCCTTTCAGGCTGCGGGTCAGCGTAATCACGGACAGCACGTTGAAGAGGATCACTGTGACCGCCAGATACATCGACCCCAGCGCAATACCCTCGCTGCCAAACGCCAGCGACGCATAAGCCAGCCCGGCAATACCGGTATTCGCTCGAAATCCGCCCTGTACAAAAATGCCGCGCTCACGCGGGTCTTTTACCAACTTAATCGCCACCAGTTCCAGCAGCAAAAAAGTCACGACGGTACCAAGTCCGCCATAAATGGCGAGCGGCAAGTTAGAACCCGAGGAATCATGTCCTTGTGCCACGCTGAAAAAAAGCAGGCAAGGTAAGGCGATATTGAATACCAGACGGCTGGCTTTCTCGTTAAAACTGTCATCCATCAGGCCAGTGCGGCGTAAAAACACGCCCAGCAGCAAGATCAATAAATTAGGAACCGTAACGCCAAACGCAAAACTCCAGGTCTGCCAGAACATCCAGCCAGCTCCTTGCGGGAAAATGAAGACAAAAAAAGGGGTACATTTTCATGCACCCCATTCGTTTAGGATTTGTTTTTCAGGTGCTGCATCAGACGTCGGCGCTTGCGCTGCTGGTGAGGAGAAAGCGAGTTTTTCTTGCCTTCATACGGGTTCTCACCTTCTTTGAACTGAATGCGGATTGGCGTACCCATCACTTTCAGTGAACGGCGGAAATAGTTCATCAGATAGCGTTTGTAGGAATCAGCCAGATCTTTTACCTGGTTACCGTGGATAACCACGATTGGCGGGTTATAACCCCCGGCGTGAGCATATTTCAGCTTAACGCGGCGACCGTTAACCAGTGGTGGCTGGTGATCGTCAGCGGCCATCTGCATGATACGGGTCAGTAAGGAAGTACTTACACGCGTGGTCGCACAGGTATAGGCTTCGTTCACGGATTCAAACAGATTACCTACGCCGCTGCCGTGCAGGGCAGAGATGAAGTGAATACGCGCAAAATCGACGAAACCAAGGCGCAGTTCCAGCTGGTCTTTCACCTGCGCACGCGCTTCTTCGTTCATGCCGTCCCACTTGTTGACGACAATCACCAGTGAGCGCCCGCTATTGAGGATGAAGCCTAACAGCGAGAGATCCTGATCGGAAATACCTTCGCGGGCATCGATGACCAGCATCACCACGTTGGCGTCTTCAATCGCCTGCAAGGTTTTGATTACCGAGAATTTCTCAACGGTTTCAGTCACTTTTCCGCGCTTACGCACACCGGCGGTATCAATCAGAACGTATTCACGCTCGTCACGCACCATCGGGATATAAATACTGTCACGGGTCGTGCCCGGCATGTCGTATACCACGACGCGCTCTTCGCCCAGAATACGGTTAGTCAGTGTGGACTTACCTACGTTCGGACGCCCCACGATAGCCAGTTTGATTGGCAGAGACTGCGGGTCGAAATCGTCTTCCACGTCTTCAGGGATTTCATCGCCGGTGCCTTCCTGCTCAGCCCAGTAAGCGGCATTCGCCTCTTCTTCGGTGAGTTCGACTTCTTCCGGCTTTTCGCCCACGAACGGGATCAGAACGTGTTCTATAAGCTGCGTGACGCCACGACCGTGGGATGCGGCGATAGCATAGACTTCGCCAAGGCCCAGCGAGTAGAAATCGCCGGTGGCGCTGTCCGGATCCAAACCATCAGTTTTGTTGGCGACCAGGAAAGTGGCTTTTTCACGGCTGCGCAGATGCTGGGCAATGCCCTGATCGGCAGGCATCAGGCCCGCACGGGCATCGACCATGAACAGCACGATATCCGCTTCTTCGATAGCGAGCAGAGACTGCCCCGCCATGCGGGTTTCAACGCCGTCTTCGGTACCGTCGATACCGCCGGTATCCACGATGATGAATTCATTACCCTCAATTTCGGCACGACCATACTTGCGGTCACGCGTAAGCCCCGGGAAATCCGCAACCAACGCGTCACGCGTTTTGGTCAAGCGGTTAAATAAAGTGGATTTACCCACATTCGGGCGCCCTACAAGCGCAACGACAGGTATCATTTTGAAGCCTCAGTTTTTTTAATATGGTGCAAAACGCAAATAGCGGGCCTGCAGAATTTCAATACAAACCACTATAATTCAAATTGTTACAACGCAATCGGTTTAAACCGTTTACGCAGATTTCAGAATACGAAACGGCCCCTGAGCAATTCAGGAGCCGTTTTAAAGCCCGGGATCAACCGATCTCAGAGCCTGACGCAAGTCGCGATATTAACGGGTGAAGGAGTAAACTTCGCCACCTTTCGCCTGCACGACCAGCTTGTCACTGGCCACAATCGGTCCGCTCAGGAAGCCATCACTGTCGACTTTCTGCTGAGCCACAAAGCGACCGTCTGTGGTGTTAATCCAGTGCAGATAACCTTCGGAATCACCGACCACAATGTAACCATTATACAACACCGGGGCTGTCAGGTTACGGTGCAATAATTCACTCTGACGCCACACGCTGACACCGCCCTGGGTATCAAGCGCCATCACGCGGTCATCCTGGTCAACCATATAGATACGGCCGCCATCAACGATGATGTCGTTGACTGAACCCACATCACGCTTCCACATGATCTGACCAGAACGAAGATCCATCGCCACCAGGTTGCCGTTATAGGCCAGTGCATACACAATGCCATCAACGATAACCGGTGTGGTATCCACATCGCTCAGACGGTCAATTTCAGTTGTACCGGTAGTCTGAGAGATACGTTGTTGCCAGATCAACTGGCCTTCTTTCATCAGCACTGCGCTGACACGACCGTTGTCACCACCGACGATAGCCGCACCAAACGCCACGGCCGGAGCCGATTCGCCACGCAGGGAAAGTGTTGGCATATCGAGGTTAGCTGTCCACTGGATAGTACCATCGGACTCACTCAGCCCCTGCAACATACCGTTGCCGGTATGCACCAGCACCAGACCATCGCTGACGACAGGACGGGAAAGCGCCTCACCCGCGACTTTAGTCTGCCATGCCACGGTGCCGTCAGTGGTGTTCAATGCATACACCACGGCTTTCTCGCTGCCGACATACACATGGCTACCGGAGACCGTCAGGCCGCCAGAAAGTTGTGCTGAAATATTACGGGAGAGGAAGCCGGTCTTTTGAGACAGATTCACGCTCCATTTTTCTTTACCGCTGTCAGCGTCGAGTGCTTTAACCACACCAAAACGATCAGCAGCATAAATAGTGCTGTCCTGCCAGGCCGGACGCAGGTGGGAGTAGAAATCGCCTACGCCGTCGCCTACGGATTTGCTCCAGACTTTGGTCGGAGTAAATTGATTCTCAACTTTTGGCAGCGGAGACATTTTTACCACGTCTTCTTCGCTGTTAAACAATGAACAGCCACTCAGCAGGGCAACTGAAACCCATCCTACCAAGAGTGTTTTACGCAATTGCATCGGGGTTCCCCTTAGCTGGCTAAGTTGTTCAATTTCATACGCAGCATAGTTTGCAGCGTTTGAGAGGGTTTAGAATCGAGTCCTTTGCTGTAGGCTTCACGTGCGCCTTTTGCATCGCCTTTCGCAAGCAGAACATCACCACGGATGCCTTGCTGCATAGCCGCCCAGCCTTCACCCTTCACGCCATCTAACGTTTTGAGTGCATCATCAAATTTGCCTTGCTGCATCTGGATACGAGCCAGACGTAAATTCACCAGCGAACGTAAATTGTCTTCTTTAGCCTGACCTTGCGCCTGGACTAACTGCTTTTCAGCATTCGCGAAATCTTTGGTCTCAACGAAATGATCAGCCAGTTGCAGGGCAGCAAACACCCCGTAATTATTGTCATTGCTCTGAGCAAACTTCTCGAGACTGGCCACGCCTTGCGCATTATTACCCGTCATCGACTGATTCGCTTTCTGGAAAGACGCAGAAGCTTCCGTCAGGGCTGTGTCCTGGTGACTCTGCCAGAAACGCCAGCCGCCCAGGGCTGCAATACCCAGAACAACGCCGATGGCCAGCGCTTTACCATTTTCGGCAAAGAAGCGACGTACAGCATCAACCTGTTCATTCTCAGTGGTGTAGACTTCCACAGTGTCCTTCTCCTTAACCCAACATCGAAGCCAGACGCGCGGCGATTTCGCTCTGCGCCAGCGTTTCTTGCGTTCCACTTTGCAGGTCTTTTACTACAACCTGCTGATTAGCAACTTCATCTTCGCCTAATACCAGGGCAACGCGCGCACCCCATTTATCTGCACGGGCGAATTGCTTTTTGAAGTTACCACCACCGTAGTTAGTCATTACTTTCAGCTCAGGCAGCGCGTCACGCAATTTTTCAGCCAGTTGCATGGCTGCGCTTTGCGTTCCGGCACCGGAAGAAATCACGTAAGCGTCAACAGTTGCCGGTGCTTTGAAGTCAGGATTTACGGCCTGAACCAGTAATACCAGACGCTCCAGCCCCATCGCAAAACCGACGGCCGGCGTTGCACGACCGCCCAGTTGTTCGACCAGACCGTCGTAACGACCACCGGCACAAACGGTACCTTGCGAGCCTAAGCTGTGAGTTACCCATTCGAACACGGTGCGGTTGTAATAATCCAGACCGCGCACAAGTCGCTGATTAACCGTATATGGGATACCAGACTGCTCTAAAAGTTCACACAGACCTGCAAAGTGTTCTCTTGATTCTTCATCAAGATAATCACCGAGTTCCGGTGCATCGTTTAATAACGCCTGAATGTCCGGATTTTTAGAGTCCAGAACGCGCAGCGGATTGCTGTACATGCGACGTTTGCAGTCTTCATCCAGCTTGTCTTTATGCTGTTCAAGGAAAGCCACCAGCGCGTCACGATAGTTGGCGCGTGCTTCCAGTGAACCGATAGAGTTCAGTTCCAGTGCGACGTGTTCGGAAATCCCCAGCGCACGCCACCAGCGGGCTGTCAGCAGGATTAATTCTGCATCAACGTCCGGGCCTTGCAGACCAAAGACTTCCACACCCAGCTGATTAAACTGACGATAGCGGCCTTTTTGCGGGCGCTCGTAGCGGAACATCGGACCGATGTACCACAGACGCTGTTCCTGATTGTACAGCAGACCATGTTCAATACCGGCGCGCACGCAGCCCGCCGTACCTTCCGGACGCAGCGTCAGGCTTTCACCGTTGCGGTCTTCAAAGGTATACATTTCTTTTTCCACGACATCGGTCACTTCGCCGATAGCGCGTTTAAACAATGGGGTCTGCTCTACAATCGGCATACGGATTTCATTGTAGCCGTAGCTGCCAAGCACCTGTTTCAACGAACCTTCAATGCGTTGCCACAGTGCCGTGTCTTCTGGCAGGTAGTCGTTCATGCCGCGAATGGCCTGGATATTCTTTGCCACGTCAGTTCTCTATCGTTTTATAAAAAATGAACCCGATTATAGGGGCTTTATGGGCTGTGGTTCAACGCACAGACGCCATTACCCCATTCGGGTTCAATATAATTATGCAGGTCTATACCCGTCATTCTTCGAGTCGCAGATGCGTTGGCCGCCTTCACTTATCCGAATCACTTACCTGAGTAAGCTCATCGGGATTCGTTCGATTGCCGCCTTTGTGCAACACGAATTATTGGGTATAAGTATTATGACCCGCAACCGATGTTACTTTTCAAGATGATTGATAACGATACGTTTACTCTCATCCATCAGCGCTGCTTTGGCGCGAATTTTAGCTTCTAACTGGTCGATCATGTCGTTGTTGTCAAAGCGCTCTCTCTGACGAACACCGTCTTCGTAGAAACCGCTTTTGTTATGACCGCCGGTCACGCCCATAGTGGAAACCAGTGCTTCGCCCGGACCGTTAACCACACAGCCGATAATCGAAACGTCCATTGGCGTGATGATATCTTCCAGACGTTGTTCCAGCGCATTCACGGTGCCGATGACATCAAACTCCTGACGCGAACAGGTCGGGCAGGCAATAAAGTTGATACCACGGGAACGGATACGCAGTGATTTGAGGATATCAAAGCCGACCTTAACTTCTTCAATCGGATCAGCCGCCAGCGAAATACGTAGCGTGTCGCCGATACCTTCAGACAGCAGCAACCCTAAGCCAATCGCCGATTTAACGGAACCTGCACGCAGGCCACCCGCTTCCGTAATCCCCAGATGCAATGGCTGAACAATCTGTTTGGCCAGCAAACGGTATGACTCAACGGCCAGGAATACGTCAGATGCTTTAACGCTGACTTTAAACTGGTCAAAGTTGAGACGGTCGAGAATATCGACATGACGCATCGCCGATTCCAGCAGCGCCTGCGGCGTAGGTTCGCCGTACTTTTCCTGGATGTCTTTTTCCAGAGAACCGCCGTTCACACCGATACGGATAGGAATATTTTTGTCGCGCGCGCAATCCACCACAGAGCGGATGCGGGATTCGTTACCAATGTTACCCGGGTTAATACGCAGGCAATCTACGCCATATTCTGCAACCTGCAGGGCGATGCGGTAATCGAAATGAATATCAGCGACCAGCGGGACATTAACCTGCTGTTTGATAAGTTTGAATGCTTCTGCTGCATCCATCGTAGGCACAGAAACGCGAACAATATCGACACCCACGCGTTCCAGTGATTTGATCTGTGCGACAGTCGCCGCGACATCTGTGGTGCGGGTGTTGGTCATCGATTGCACTGCAATCGGTGCTCCGTCACCTACAGGCACCTTGCCGACATAAATCCGGGTTGATTTGCGACGGGTAATGGGTGACTGGTTATGCATTACTTCACTCTCCATCGTTGCAATCGTCTGACAAACTGCCGATTACTCGGCAGCTAAGGTCAGGCGCGCAACACGGCTTGATTTTACAAAACGACTTAAATCAACCGGTTTGCCCTGGAACTGGATATCTACTGCACCCGGCGCACCGATTTTCAGTTTATACGGCGCAGTGCCCTTCACGCTGAAGGTTTCACCGCCTTTCTTCATGCCGCTGAACAGGGTTTTGCCTGACGCGTCATCAATCTGGAACCAGCAGTCAGCTTTGAAGGTAAAAGTGACCGCTTGTGGATCCGCACCCGCTGCCGCAGCAGTTTGTGCATCGCCGGTTGGCAGACCGTTTTCAGCGGTGGCTGCTGGCTGGCTGGTAGAAACGGCAGCAGGTGCCTGTTCAGCTGGCGCAGTCGTCGTCGCTGGCGCACTGTTGGCGGTCGCCGCCGGTGCTGTGTTCAACGGAATGCTGTTCTGTGCTTGCGGTGCATTTGCAGCAGTCGCTGGCTCAGAAGCCGTATCGTCTGTGGTCGGTGCAGAATTTGCGTTATCGCCCAGAGGAATGGTCTGCCCCTGGCCGTTATCCTGATTCAGCTGTGCCGATGACTGACCGGCCATGGTGGCGATTTCCTGCTGCTGCGCCTGATGATTTTGCCACCACCACGCACCCGTCAGGCCAATCACGACAAACACCACCAGCCAGGTAAAGCCCATCAGCCAGCCATCGCGTTTTTTGCGAGACTTACCGAGAGAGAACCCTTGCATTGACGCCACTTTAGGCACTTTGATCGGCGCTTGTTTGCCGATCAGACCTAATAATTCTTCTTCAGGTACATGAACCAGCTTGGCATAAGAACGGAGATAACCACGCAGGAAAGTCGGCGCAAGATCGGCCGGCGTCGTTTCTTCTTCAATTTGGCGAATAGTCGAGACTTTCAGACACAGGCGTTCTGCAACGGCCTGATGACTAAGACCTAACTGTTCACGAGCCTGACGCAGACGTTCGCCTGTTGTCAGTTTTGCATTATTTTCTTGAGGGGCTTCAGTATTCATTGGCTAAGAACTGCTGGTACTGTTTAGATTGTGGATAACTACGCGCAAGTTGCTTACCGTAGCGTTGAACGCTATCCGGATTGCCCGCTAACGCAGCGAATCGAATTTGCAACATGAGACTCTCAGCGGTGGCTGGCAGAACATGTTGATATACATCCAGTAAAAGTTTCGCCTGAGCGCGGTTCCCTTCCCCAAATTCTTTGGTTGCCTCAGTCAGCAAGGGTGCGCCTTTATCGGGATCAACTTTCAATGCCCGGCTCAGTAACACTCGCGCTTCCTCATTCTGATTGGCCTTCAGAAAACAGTAGCCTGCATTTTCCAGACTGTCAGCAACCTGACCGTAATCAGGCGCATTAGCTGCGGCGCTAAACTGCTGTTGTGCCGGTACATACTGCCCTAAACTACACAAAAACGCACCGTAATTATTTAACACCGTCCCATTTTGCGGCGCCAGCTTCAGCGCCTGCTGGTAGCGGCTTTCTGCGGCATTCTGATTGCCGTTTTTTTGCTCGTAAAGCGCCATGCCCAGCTGCGTCCGATAATCCTGCGGCGCACCGTCAACGGCTTTCTGCAAATTCTGTTTTGCCGCGTCCATGTTCCCCTGATTCAGGTAAGCCATACCCAACTCCAGGCGCGTTTGTGCTGCGCCACTGGCCGGTTGCGACTCCTTGGGTGAACTGGAACAGCCTGCCAGCAAAGCCACCGACATGCCTGCAGCTATCAACATTTTCACACTGCCCTTCATTGTCATGCTTAATTCCCTTTACCCTGCCAGCGACAATAAAACAGCGGGCTTCGACGGAATACCGTGGCGAAGCCCATTGGAATCAGACGGCTTTTACGGAAATCTGTTGCTCGCCTGCCATTTTTTTCTTCAATGTACGTTTGGTACGGTCGATAACATCACCGGCCAGCTGACCACACGCGGCATCAATGTCATCGCCACGTGTTTTGCGCACGATAACTGTAAAGCCATAATCCATCAGCACTTTAGAGAAACGATCGATACGGCTGTTGGAGCTGCGGCCATACGGCGCGCCCGGGAACGGGTTCCATGGGATCAGGTTAATCTTGCATGGCGTGTTTTTCAGACGCTCTGCCAGTTCGTGCGCATGCTCGGTGCCATCATTGATGTGATCCAGCATAACGTACTCGATGGTGACGCGCCCCTGGTTGGCGTTAGATTTGCCAATATAGCGCTCAACCGCTGCCAGGAAGGTATCGATATTGTATTTGCGGTTAATCGGCACGATTTCGTCACGAATGGTGTCGTTCGGCGCGTGCAGGGAAATCGCCAGTGCGACGTCAATCATATCGCCCAGTTTATCCAGCGCAGGCACGACGCCTGATGTGGAAAGCGTTACGCGACGTTTTGACAGACCAAAACCGAAATCGTCGAGCATGATTTCCATCGCCGGAACCACGTTATTCAGGTTCAGCAGAGGTTCGCCCATGCCCATCATCACCACGTTGGTAATAGGACGCGTACCGGCCACTTTCGCGGCACCGATAATTTTTGCCGCACGCCACACCTGACCGATAATTTCGGACACGCGCAGGTTACGGTTAAAGCCCTGTTGCGCCGTGGAACAGAAAGTACATTCCAGCGCACAACCAACCTGAGAAGAAACACAAAGCGTCGCACGGTCGCCGTCCGGGATATACACGGTTTCGACCAGTTGTCCGCCTACCTGAATGGCCCATTTGATAGTGCCGTCAGTGGAACGTTGTTCTGAAGCGACTTCCGGTGCACGAATTTCGGCAACGCGGGCCAGCTTTTCACGCAGCACTTTGTTGATATCGGTCATTTGCTCGAAATCATCGCTGCAGTAGTGGTACATCCACTTCATGACCTGATCAGCACGGAACGGTTTTTCGCCCATGTTGATGAAGAACTCACGCATTTGTTTGCGGTTAAGGTCAAGAAGGTTAATTTTTGCGACAGCAGGCGCGACAACGGCGACGGCTTCTGCGGAAGCTTGGGTAGTCTCAGACAAGGTTTGCTCGGGCGTGTTGAATTCTGACATGAAAAAATGGCCTCGTTGTTACACGTTATGGCGTATTGGAAGTGCAGAGCCGGATGTATCTTTTACATATATCTTCTACATATAGTGCAATCAGTACAAACAGATGGCCTGCAAATAAATTGCGCCCCGAAGAGGCTGGCTCATTCGGGGCGCAACATTGTACAAATTTTAGGGCACGGTTGCCATGTTTGGTAGGCGCCTGTTACAAAATTCTTACGAATTTGCGGCACATCTTCCAGCAAAGCTCACCCAAAAATCTTAACGCGGGCAGATTTCGCTTTCGGTGAAGAAATAAGCGATTTCGCGTTGTGCAGATTCTACAGCGTCAGAACCGTGAACCGCATTAGCAGTGAAGCTGTCAGCGAAGTCTGCACGCAGGGTGCCTGCCAGAGCGTTGTCCGGGTTAGTTGCGCCCATGATGTCACGGTTACGCTGAACTGCGTTTTCGCCTTCCAGAACCTGAACCATGATCGGGCCAGAAGTCATGAACTCAACCAAACCGTCGAAGAAAGGACGGCCTTTGTGTTCTGCGTAGAAGCCTTCAGCTTGTTCTTTAGTCAGTTTCAGCATTTTAGACGCGATGATAGTGAAACCAGCGCGTTCGAAACGTGCGTAGATAGCACCGATGTCGTTGTTAGCTACGGAGTTTGGCTTGATGATGGAGAAAGTACGTTCGATAGTCATGAAAAAACCTCTGTCTGACTTTTATAGGTAGGGCCGGTTAATTTAATGTTATACCTGCCGTAAAATGGCGGTGATTATAGGGAGCGAAGTTAAGATTGCCTACCCGAATCACAACATTTAATTAAAAAAATGTGTGATTGATTCACTATCGAACCTAAACCGCCTATTTCCCTTAAACAAAACAAGGGCAAAACGGCGTTCTGCCCTGCTTTATCCCCTGATTCTATGCCTGACCGGACGACGGAATAATGTTCCGTAACCAGCTTCCCCACTTGCGCTGGTAGAACGGCTGCGTGTGGCTGATCAGATAATGGCTGATACCGCGCTCCTTTTCGGAAACGATACAGAAATCCACCGGACGATCATCGGGTGACGTTTCGCTCGCCACATTCCCCGCCTCGCGGATCAGCGCATCGATTTCCTGCTCATCACCGTCAGCCTCAACACCAATTAACAGGTTCGGCTGATCGTCCACGGCTTTATCATGGATCAGTGCCATAAAGGCGCGGCGCACCGGCTTTTTCTGCGTGAACAGTGTGGTCAGCGCGTCGATCATAGCGGAAGGATATTCCTCCGGCTGACCAATCAGCAGCTGGCTTTCTTTATCCAGCACCAGCTCCGACGGCGCATTCAGTCCGCCATTGCTCAGCAACAGCGTGACTTCATTTGGGGTGAATTCTTTGCCGTATTCCGACTTGGGATTCAGAAACAATTCTTCCCCTTGTGTCATTTCAAACAACACACGGGCAGGCAGCGCGACAAACGCCTGTTCATCCGGGCTTTCACCGGCACTGGCTTTTTCCAGGACATCAACCGAAGAAAAGAAAGGAATGATCGAACTGCCATCCTGCTTTTCCCAGTGCAAAATATTCAGTTCACTGCCTGCGGTGATCGCCACACTGCCCTGCTTTTCAGCGTCATCCTGCCCTGCATCACCCAGCACAAAAACGGTGGATTCCAGCAAAGTTTGATAAAACGCCGGACGCCATGCCGGTGCGGTGACAGACAGGCGAAGCAGACGCTCCAGCTCGTTTTCACCGTCGGTAGCCGCCGCGCCAGCAGGAAGATGATCGTGTGGGACACTCATGATTCTTGACTCCGGTAGTAGTATAAAACGGGGCGCCGTTAAGCGCCCCGTTGTGCATCATGTATGCATTGCTTTCTGAAACTTACTTCGCTTTAGCTAACAACAGGTTAGCCACGGTACGCACACCCAGACCGGTTGCACCGGCAGACCACTGATCCGCTGCGCTTTTGCGATAAGTCGCAGAACAGTCGATGTGCAGCCAGCCTTTCTTATATTCAGTGACGAAATGAGACAGGAACGCCGCCGCCGTGCTCGCGCCCGCAGTGTGTGCAGGACCGGCAATGTTATTCAGCTCTGCAAAGTTAGACGGCAGATGTGAACGGTGGAACTCTTCCAGCGGCAGGCGCCAGAACGGTTCGTGTTCAGCTTTCGCGCTTTCCAGCAGTTCACCTGCCAGTGCATCGTCAAAGCTGAACAGCGCATGGTAATCGTTGCCCAGTGCCGTTTTTGCCGCACCCGTCAGCGTTGCCGCATCAATGATCAGTTCAGGATTTTGCGCAGACGCGTCGATCAGGCCATCGGCCAGCACCAGACGGCCTTCCGCGTCGGTGTTCATCACTTCTACGGTTTTACCGTTACGGTAACGGATGATATCGCCGAGTTTCAGCGCGTTGCCGCTGACCATGTTATCCGCGCAGCACAGGTAGAGTTTCACGCGCTTGTTAAGGCCGTTAGCCGCCGCCAGCGCCAGTGCGCCAGTCAGGGTGGCTGCGCCGCCCATATCGGCTTTCATGGAATCCATGGAAGCGCTTGGTTTCAGGCTGTAACCACCGGTATCGAAGGTGATACCTTTGCCGACCAGACAGGCATAAACCGGGGCATCCGCGTCGCCGCTCGGGTTGTAATCCAGTGCCAGCAGGACCGGCGGACGGTCAGAACCACGACCGACGGTGTGGATCCCCATGTAACTTTGCTGACGCAGATCGTCGCCTTTGGTGATGCGGTAGCTGACTTTTTCGTTGCCAAATTCACACATCAGATCAACGGCGCGGGTCGCCAGTTGTTCAGGAGACAAATCTTCTGCCGGGGTATTGATGGTGTTACGCACCCAGTCGATAATTTTCAGACGTTGTTTCAGCGTGTTCGCGTCATCTTCAGACAGTTCAGCCCATTCAACATTGCGTGTGCCTTTCGGACCACGGAAGCCCTGCCAGAATGCCCAGCTGTTTTCGAGATCCCAGCCTTCACCCGCCAGTTTGACGTTTTTAACGCCCTGACCGTCGATGCGGCGGGCAGCGCGGGAAATAGCCGTCAGCGCCTCGCCGTCTTTCAGGTGAATGGTCATACCGGCGGAATCCGTGCTCAGTGTTGCCTTTTCGCCCCAGCGTGCATCAGCTGGCTCAGAGGAAAGGAAGACGGACATCGCTTCATTGGTCGTTACTTCGGAACTCATAACAGGACTCCTGATTGTTTTTATCTTCAATGAATATTCATTATCAATGACATGCAAATCACCCGTTCAGCGGGTGGCACTTCATTTCGTATAAACAGGGGGCAACTCACGCAGGCGGCGGACTGATTTCACCACCAGCGCAATCGCATAATCAATTTCTTCTTCCGTTGTCCAGCGCCCGAGGGAAAAACGGATTGAGCCATGTGCCAGCTCTTCGCTTAATCCTATGGCTCGCAAAACGTAGGAAGGTTCAAGGCTGGCAGACGTACAGGCAGAACCGGACGACACCGCCAAATCTTTCAGCGCCATAATCAGGGATTCACCTTCAACATCGGCAAAACTGACGTTAAGAATGTTTGGCGCGGCATGTTTAGGCGTACCGTTGAGAAACACCTGATCAAGCTGCTGAATGCCTTTCCACAACCGATCGCGCAATGCGCTCAGACGCGCTACTTCCGTGGTCATTTCCTCTTTGGCGATACGATACGCTTCGCCCATACCGACAATCTGATGCACCGGCAAGGTACCTGAACGCATACCGCGCTCATGACCGCCGCCGTGGATTTGCGCGTCTATCCGCACTTTCGGTTTACGGCTGACATACAGCGCGCCAATCCCTTTCGGACCGTAGATTTTATGCGCGGAAAATGACATCAGATCCACTTTCAGCTCACTGACATCAATCGCAATCTTGCCCACGCTCTGGGTTGCATCCACATGGAAAAGAATGCCACGACTGCGGCACAGCTCACCGATTGTAGCAATATCCTGCACCACGCCGATTTCATTATTTACCTGCATGATGGATACCAAAATGGTGTCCGGGCGCAGTGCCGCTTCAATCATAGCTGGAGAGATAAAACCGTCAGCCTGAGGCGCTAAATAGGTGACGTCGAAGCCTTCGGTTTCCAGCTGACCACAGGTGTCCAGCACCGCTTTGTGCTCCGTCTGGCTGGTGATGATGTGTCTGCCTTTCTCACGCTGCGCGTGGGCGGCACCTTTAATCGCCAGATTGTCCGATTCTGTCGCGCCAGAGGTGAAGACAATTTCACGCGGGTCGGCATTAATCAGCTCGGCAATCTGGTTGCGCGCCACATCCACCGCCTCTTCAGCCTGCCAGCCAAAACGGTGAGAACGGGAGGCCGGATTACCGAAAGTACCGTCGAGTGTTAAACACTGCATCATCATTTTCGCCACACGCGGATCAACCGGCGTGGTAGCAGAATAATCGAGATAAATAGGTAATTTCATGGCAGGTAAGCTCCGGACTGCGCGTTCGGCTTCGAACGAAAGAATTAAAAAAACGACAACCAGTTTAAAACGGGTTCACAGATTCTTAAAAGGGAAATGACACTTTGCGGGCACTAATCGGTAAGAATTGACGCCTGAAAAGCAAAAGCCCGCGGGAATCTGCATTTCCGCGGGCTTTTAGAACATAAATATACGGTGTAATCCCTAAATCATTAGAGTTGTATCAAGGCGGCAACTGAGTGAATCCCTGGAGCATACACAAGTATGTGACCGGGGTTCGCGAAGGCAGCCAACGCAGAGACAGCTCGAAAGATGACGGGGTATCAGGCGCGTAAATTTACATTAATCGTTTCGATTTGTCGGCCATTCGGCTGACGACGGATTTCACCGTTCTGACGGTCGGCCACTTCCAGGATTTCCTGGTTGTTGACCAGTTCTGCCAGTGTAATGTTGTTCAGGAAGCCGCTGATGCGCTCGCTAAGATCACGCCACAACGTGTGAGTCAGGCAACGTTCGCCATTCTGGCAGCCTTCTTTACCCTGGCAACGGGTCGCATCGACAGATTCGTCAACGGCTGTGATCACAGCACCTACCGCGATATCGCCAGAATCTTTGCCTAACAGATAACCACCGCCCGGACCGCGAACACTGGCAACCAGACCATTTTTGCGTAAGCGCGAGAAAAGCTGCTCCAGGTAAGAAAGGGAAATACCCTGACGCTCAGAAATGTCAGCCAGTGGTACTGGTCCTTCCTGTGAATGCAGTGCAACGTCGAGCATAGCGGTCACGGCATAACGGCCTTTGGATGTCAGTCTCATAGCATGGTTACCTGTTTAAAATGACTTAAAAATTCAATAGTGCGGAACATGCAAACGAGTCTGCCATTCCCGAGTAAAACAGTCAACTATTTAACCTACTGTTTTACTCAAGTATTACAAACCCGGCCATTCCGCACTAATTTTGTCATTCACGAACAACGCATAACCCTTTGATTAAAAAACTGAATACTGTTTTTATAATCAAATCCCTTCGCTTATTCTTTGTTGCTATTTGTCTTTTCAATCGACGTCAGGATACCGCGCAGGATGTTTAATTCCTGAGATTCAGGTCGCGCACGGGTAAACAGACGGCGTAATTTGCTCATCACCTGACCCGGATGTGCCTGACGAATAAAGCCGGTTTCCAGCAAGGTTTTTTCCAGATGCTGATAGAAACGTTCGAGATCGTCGACCAGCGGATACGGCGTTTCTTCGTATTCGATTTGCGGTTTTGCCGCTTCCAGCAATGCCAGATGTGCAACGCGCACTTCATAGGCAATAATCTGCACGGCCATCGCCAGATTCAGCGAGCTGTATTCAGGGTTCGCCGGAATACACACGTGGTAGTTACATTTTTGCAGTTCTTCGTTAGTCAGCCCGACGCGTTCGCGACCAAACACCAGCGCAACCGGCGCGGTTTGTGCCGCTTTCGCACTGTGCTCACCACATTCACGCGGTTCAAGCATCGGCCACGGCAGTGTGCGGGAACGCGCACTGGTGCCGATCACCAGACTACAACCGGCCAGCGCTTCGTCGAGGGTATCAACAATTGTCGCATTACCGATGACATCACTGGCACCGGCCGACAAAGAGATAGCCTGAGAGTCAGGTTTTACCAGCGGATTCACCAGATAAAGACTTGATAAACCCATGGTTTTCATGGCGCGGGCGGTAGAGCCCATATTGCCAGTGTGAGACGTTTCTACTAATACAATGCGGATATTGGGCAGCATAGGAACTCTTAGCCAGACGGAAAATCACAACAGCCTAACACAACGGTAGTTAATTTTCAGAACCCCTGCTATACTGCGCGCCGTTTCCCGTATTCCCGTTCTTTAACATCCTAGTTGGAAGATATCCATGCATCCGATGCTCACCATCGCCGTGCGCGCTGCGCGCAAGGCCGGTAACCTGATTGCCAAACATTACGAAACGCCAGACTCTGTAGAATCTACACAAAAAGGTACCAACGATTTTGTTACCAACGTAGACCGCGATGCAGAACACATGATTATCGATGTCATTCGCAAATCCTATCCAAAACACACCATCATCAGTGAAGAGTGTGGCGAGCTGGAAGGCGAAGACAAAGACGTACAATGGATTATCGACCCGCTGGATGGCACCACCAACTTCGTTAAACGCTTCCCACACTTCGCTGTTTCTATCGCCGTGCGCATCAAAGGCCGCACTGAAGTCGCGGTAGTTTACGACCCAATGCGTAACGAGCTGTTCACCGCAACCCGTGGTCAGGGCGCACAGCTGAACGGTTATCGTCTGCGCGGTACTAACGCGAAAGATCTCGACGGCACCATTCTGGCGACCGGCTTCCCGTTCAAAGCAAAACAACACGCGACCAGCTACATGAATGTGGTTGGCAAACTGTTCACCGAATGTGCAGATTTCCGTCGCACCGGTTCTGCTGCGCTGGATCTGGCTTACGTGGCGGCTGGCCGCGTTGACGGTTTCTTCGAAATCGCCCTCAAGCCTTGGGATTTCGCCGGTGGCGAACTGCTGGTTCGTGAATCAGGCGGCGTTGTGACTGACTTCGTTGGCGGCCATAACCACTTCTCGTCTGGCAACATCGTTGCAGGCAACCCACGTGTCGTTAAAGGTATTCTGATGACCATGCGTGATGAACTGAGCGAAGCGCTGAAGCGTTAATTTCGCCGGTTATTGATAGAAAGAAATACAAAGAAAAACGGACGTCCTTTCGGGCGTCCGTTTTTTTATGTCTGCTGTTTATCCCATGAAGGTTGCGCCCCGGAACTTATCCCCGGAAAGGTCCGCCGGTGATTGGCGAAACGTCTCCGCCGCCGGTGCTGTAGAGCACTATCCCCGCCACCAGCATTACCATCCCACCGGTCAGCGCCAGCAACGACCAGGTGATCCGCTGCCAGGCCGCGGGCGTACGGGTTGCGCTCAGTTTCACCGCCAGCGCACGGCTGTAAAACACCAGTACGCCAATCAGCGAGACGGTCAGCGAGGTGCCGATAGCCATCGTAATGGCTGAAATCACGCCCCAGCTGTACACGCCGATCACTTTGGAAAACAGCAACACCATGATCGCACCGGAGCACGGGCGTAATCCCATCGCCAGCACAATCGCTATCTGTGTGCGTAAATCGCCGCCCGCCTGAAGTTGCTGATCGCTCGGTACATGCTGATGTCCGCAGCCGCAATGTTCATCGTGGACATGTGTTTCACTGCCCATCGGCGACAGGCTGTGGATTTTCATTGCCGGCGCGGGACGCAGACTTTTTATCGTCTGCCACACCCGTTTCAGCGCCCGCCAGCACAGCAATAACCCGAGCAACATCACCAGAATGAAGCTGCCCCGCTCCATCCAGAAACTGCTCTGATGCAGCTGACGCGAGGAAAGTTGCAGCACACCGAGCACCACGCTGACCAGCAATATCGCCACCAGTCCCTGCACTATCGCCGAGGCAAACGTCAGTTTCAGGCTGCTTTTCAGTCGCGAAGGATGGGTTGCCAGATACGTGGTGATCACAATTTTACCGTGCCCCGGCCCGATGGCGTGGATCACGCCATAAATCAGGCTGAAACCGGCCAGCGTCATGCCCGACTGCATCGGATTTTCTTTCACCTGCCGCAACAGCCCGGCCAGTTCCTGATGCAATTCCCGCTGCCAGATAATGCTGCTCAGCAAAATCCTCGGCCAGTAGTGGATGAGAAGAAAAATGCCGCCCGCCAGCAGCAACAGAAATATCGCCAGCGGCCACAGATCGCGCCATGACAGTGTTTTCGGTGGTGTGGAGATTAATGACATTCCAGCGTGACCTTCTGAGCAAATTGCTGACCAAGATCCATATCTTCCGGCGGGGCATCAGCCTTATCGAGAGACAGTGCGTAGTTTTGCAGCGAGGCATCAGGCTTGGGCGTAAACAGCGCCAGCGTGCAACGTTTTTCCAGTTCCGGCGGCAGATGCAGTGCGGTTTTATCTTTATACGTCATATCAACAAAATACGAAGGATCGAAGGTAGAGAATTCCATCGGTTTACCGGCCAGAGCCTGAGGCTTCGCCAGCGGCAATACGAATTCCAGCACCGCCTGATCGCCTTTACGCGACAGCTGATATTCGCTGGGCAAGTCGAGATATTTAACCGGTTTACCTTCGCGATAAAAGTCAGTGAAGTAATGCTGACTGAGCACCCGCGCCATGACTTCCGCCGCCAGTTTTTTCCAGATATCTGAACCGGGTTTGGCGTTCTGCGCGTCGTACAGCAAATCTGCGGATGTAATTTCGTCCATCGTCCAGACCATTTTCAGCCCGGTCAGCGAGGTGTCATTCGCCACCAGCGTCGTCTGCATATCGATGAAACTGTGCGGGTGCGCCATGACCGTGGCGGGCAGGCAGAACAGCGCAACTCCCAGCCATTTGCCGTAACGGGAGAAAGGCCGGTTCCGGGCCTGGTGTAACGTCATTTCCATATCAGCGCCATATATTGTTACTAAGTAACACTATTTTGCTGTGCATTTAAGCGGTCGTCAAAAATATCTGTGATCTGAGTTGTAAGCCGGAGTAAAACCCAATCCCCGCCCCCTAATGCGGGCTTTCGCTTTGCTATGCTTGACTAATAATTTCAGGCGATACCTTTCCGGCAGGTGATATGAATCCAGACAAACAGCCCTCCCCAGCGCTTTCCGCTACGCAACGCCGCTGCCACGTGTTGCTGATGCTGTACGCGCCGCTGACGGCAGTTCAGCTGGAGATCATCAGCGAAATTAACGGCGTCGGATTAGCCACCACCTGGGACGATCTGGCAGAAGTGACCTGCGAAATTCAGCGCATCCATCAGCTTGATGTACTGCAATACAGCGAAAAAGAATGCCGCATTCAGGGTGACTCCCTCGCCCAGCGGCTGTGTTTATTTCAGGGATTACGCCGCACATTACGCATTTCACCGGACTTCGTTTCCCGCCATTTTATCCCCTGGCTGCACATCGCCTTCGAAGGCCAGACCTGCCCGAAGGCGGCACTGCGCACCGATCTTCTGGGCATGATGCTGGAAGACTGCGGCACGTTATTATCCAAACCGCTGAGCGGTCATGACCGCCAGCTGATGCTGATTTGTCTTCAATACTGTCTGTGGCAGAACAATGATCAGACCGGTTTACGCTTTACCGAACAACAGCGGCGCTGGCTGCGCGAAAAGCCCGAATATGCTGCCGCCCGCGAACTGTTTATCCAGTTACAGGAACTCAGTAACGGCCTGCTGGATGACTGCGAATGTGAGTTTTTTACCCTGATGTTACGGATGCTGAAAAACCACAGTTATCAGAGTTCCGGTTCGACGGAAGATCAGCGCCTGCTGTTAGAAATTGAAAATATGGTGGCGCGTTTTCAGGACATCGCCGGGATGAAATTCAGCAGCTACGAAGGGCTGGTCGGCCAGCTTTTCGCCCATCTGGGTCCGGCGATTGAACGCTGTCATTTTGGCATTGGCATCGACAATCTGATGCAGGAAGAAGTGAACCGTATGTATCCGCGTCTGGTGCGCACCACCCGTGAGGCGTTGGCGGGGTTTGAGCACGAATATCTGATTACGCTTTCAGAGGATGAAATCGGATTAGTAGCGATCACCTTCGGCGCATGGCTGATGCAGGGTAACGCCTTGCAGGAGAAACAAATTCTGCTGCTGACGCATGATAATCCTGAACTGGAAGAAGCGGTCGAACAGCAAATCCGCGAGGCGACTCTGCTGCCGCTGAACATCAAATATCAGACGCTTGCGGATTTCTATAAATTTGGTGCCCCGAGCGGCGTGGCGATGATTGTCACACCTTACGCCACCCGCAGCACCGACGCCGATCCGCTGGTGATCCACACGCAACTGCCACTGGCCAAAGAGCAGCGAAAACGTATCCGCTCGCTGCTCGAAGCCCCCTAGCTGGCTGACACCTCCGGCGCTGACGGCGTGACCTGCGGACGCAGGAAAATCGCCGGCACCACCAGCAGCGCCATCACCCAGAACAATCCCGCGTGCAGATGTTCGAACAGGAAGCCGGACACCATGGTCATCACCGCCACACCGCCGCCCATTGCCAGCGCGGAATACACCGATTGCAGGCGGATAACCTGATCTCGCGGACGCGCCGCGATAAACCGCATCCCCGCCAGATGGCAAACCGTGAAGGTACCGCAGTGCAAAATCTGAATCACGATCAGCCACGGCAATGCGGTAAATGCGCCCATCATGCCCCAGCGCACCACGCCACACACGGCGGATAGCAGCAACATATTGCGCGCCGACCAGCGGCTGAACAGCTGTTTACTGAAAGTGAAGACCAGCACTTCTGCGACCACGCCGAGCGACCATAAATAGCCGATGGTGGTCGAAGAATACCCGATATCCTGCCAGTAAATCGCGCTGAAACCGTAGTATGCGGCGTGTGCGCCCTGTAATAACGTTACGCATAACAGGAACCGCCAGACCGGTTTTTCGCCGAGTAATGCTTTCCACGAAATGGCCGGCGCACCGCTGGTCCGCGGTTCTCCCACCGGTTTAACGCTTGGGCGCAGTAACATGCCCAGCAACATGGCTGCCACGCCTGCGGTCAGCGTATAGAGGATCGCGTTGTGCCCGTAGACCTCCACCAGTTTACCGGTGACCGCCGAGCCAATCACAAAGGCAATCGAGCCCCAGACGCGCACTTTGCCGTAATCCATATTGATCTGGCGTTGCAGCGTACCGGCCAGCGCATCGGTCAGCGGAACCAGCGGACCAAAGAACAGGCTGAAACCGGCAATGTTGATCATCAGCCACGCCCAGCCGTTGCCAAACCAGAACCCGACTGCAAACGCCAGCGTGAGCAACGCGAGGATGCGTAAACCGGTGATGAGATGCGAAGGGTCTTTGATGGAGGGCGAAATGATTAACGTGCCAAGAAAACGGGCGACTAAACCGGCGCCGAGCAACAGGCCAATGCTTTCGGAGGAAATACCCTCGCCTTTAAGCCATAGGCCCCAGAAGGGAAGAAAAATACCGTAACTGAAAAAATAGGTGAAATAACTGAGTGCAAGCCAGCGCGTGGAACGCAATTCCATAAATCCTCCGGTGTGAGGCCAATACTTTGACAAAGCTCACAATCGCTAGCAATCCGCAGACGCTTTCATACTCCAGTAATGTCTGCCAGCTCACAAATTCTGATACATGCCCATAAAAAAACCCGCCGGAGCGGGTTTTAGCAGCTTTACGGCTTCGCAAATATTACGCGTAAACCGGGAAGCGTGCACAGATGTCGAGAACTTTCTGTTTAACGCGTTCGATAGTGCCTTCGTCGTTCACGTTGTCCAGCACGTCGCAGATCCAGCCAGCCAGTTCACGCGCTTCAGCTTCTTTAAAGCCGCGACGGGTGATAGCCGGAGTACCGATACGTACACCGGAAGTCACGAACGGGCTCTTCGGATCGTTAGGCACGCTGTTTTTGTTCACAGTGATGTTAGCGCGGCCCAGTGCGGCATCGGCTTCTTTACCGGTCAGGTTTTTATCGACCAGATCCATCAGGAACAGGTGGTTGTGCGTACCGCCGGAAACCACTTTGTAGCCACGCTCCAGAACCACAGCGACCATTGCCTGAGCATTTTTAGCCACTTGCTGCTGATAGGTTTTGAACTCAGGTTCCATCGCTTCTTTCAGTGCTACCGCTTTACCGGCAATCACGTGCATCAGCGGGCCGCCCTGGCCACCAGGGAAGACAGCGGAGTTCAGTTTTTTGTAGAACTCTTCATCACCGCCTTTCGCCAGAATCAGACCGCCGCGTGGGCCAGCCAGCGTTTTGTGCGTGGTGGTGGTCACGATGTGCGCGTGCGGAACCGGGTTCGGGTAAACGCCCGCAGCAATCAGACCGGCAACGTGTGCCATGTCGACGAAGAAGTAAGCACCAACGCTGTCGGCGATTTCACGCATTTTTGCCCAGTCAACGATACCGGAGAACGCGGAGAAACCGCCGATGATCATTTTTGGTTTGTGCGCTTCGGCCTGACGTTTTACGTCGTCATAATCGATGTCGCCGCTTTCGTCGATGCCGTAAGGTACGACGTTGTACAGTTTACCGGACAGGTTAACCGGTGAACCGTGCGTCAGGTGACCGCCATGGCCGAGGTTCATCCCCAGAATGGTGTCGCCTGGTTGCAGCAGTGCGGTGTAAACCGCGAAGTTCGCCTGTGAGCCGGAGTGTGGCTGAACGTTAGCGAAATCTGCACCGAACAACTCTTTTGCACGGTCGATGGCCAGTTGTTCAACGATGTCGACGTACTCACAACCACCGTAATAACGTTTGCCCGGATAGCCTTCGGCATATTTGTTGGTCAGCTGCGAACCCTGAGCCTGCATAACACGCGGGCTGGTATAGTTTTCTGACGCAATCAGCTCGATATGTTCTTCCTGACGAACAACTTCTTTTTCCATTGCTGCCCACAGCTCAGCATCATAATCGGCAATGTTCATTTCACGCTTTAACATCCGCATCTCCTGACTCAACAAACTAAAAATAAAAGCCCCTTCCGGGTTCTGCGCAACAGTGTAAATGTTTAAGCGCCCTTCGGATAGGGTCAGTTTGAGGTTTTTAGGCAAACGATTGGCTCCAGATACAGCAAGGCTTTGATCTGCGAACCTCTGCCCGTAATCAAGGGATAAATATTCATCTGAACATGTACAAATTTCAGCTTTGTGACTCAGCCCCCATCGCACTGCTCCATCACACTCTTCACCTTAAAAAGCCCTTACCCCTTTAGGGGGGTTTACAGAAATTGTGGGTTTATATAAGATGCATTTAAAATACATGTTTAATGAAATCGACAAAGACACGGAGTTCACTATGCTTGATTCAGCCACTATCGCTACCGTTAAATCCACTATTCCTTTGCTTGCAGCGACCGGCCCGAAACTGACCGCGCACTTCTATGACCGCATGTTCGAGCACAATCCCGAGCTCAAAGACATTTTCAATATGAGCAACCAGCGCAACGGCGATCAGCGTCAGGCGCTGTTTGATGCCATCTGTGCTTACGCCGCCAATATCGAAAATCTGGCGGCATTATTACCTGCGGTGGAGCGCATCGCGCAAAAGCACACCAGCTTTACCATTCAGCCGGATCAATACAACATTGTCGGCGAACATCTGCTGGCAACGCTGGATGAAATGTTAAGCCCGGGTCAGGAAGTGCTGGATGCGTGGGGCAAAGCCTACGGCGTGCTGGCGAATGTGTTTATCAACCGTGAAGCAGAGATTTATCAGGACAGCGCAGAAAAAATCGGTGGCTGGCGCGGTACGCGTGAATTCCGCATCGCCGAGAAACAACCGCAAAGTGAACTGATCACCTCTTTCCTGCTGGAACCTGTCGATGGATTGCCGGTGGTGGATTTCCAGCCGGGACAATATCTGGCGGTGTATATCCGCGATGCCTCGCTGGAAAATCAGGAAATCCGTCAGTATTCCCTGACGCAGGCACCGAACGGTAAAACCTACCGCATTGCCGTTAAACGCGAAGGCCAGGGCGCGGTATCAAACTTCCTGCATCACTTTGCGCAGCCGGGCGACATCATTCATCTGGCCGCCCCGCACGGCGATTTCTTTATGGATATCAGCGATACCACGCCGGTCGCGCTGATTTCTGCCGGTGTCGGTCAGACGCCGATGTTAGGTATGCTCAATACGCTGGCAGAACGCGGACATCATGCGCCTGTTCAGTGGCTGCACGCGGCTGAAAACGGCGCGGTTCATGCGTTTGCCGGTGAAGTGAAAAGCGCGCAGAAAAACCTGCCGCAGCTGGAGAGCCATGTCTGGTATAACCAGCCACAGGCAAATGATTTGCCGGGAGAGGACTTTCAGTATCAGGGGCTGATGGATCTGAGCAAAGTCAGCGAACAGCTGAATGATCCGGCGATGCATTTCTACCTGTGCGGTCCCGTCGGCTTTATGCAGTTCGCGGCCAAACAGTTGCTGGCGATGAACATCAGCGAAGCGAATATTCACTACGAATGCTTCGGTCCGCATAAAGTAATTTAATTCCTGCTCTGAAAAGAAAAAGGCTGACACAGAATGTCAGCCTTTTTTATCGCTGCGCCAGTTTGGATTAATGACGACGGCGACGGCGAACAAAGAACAGCGCAATCAGCAGGATAACCAGCAGCCCTGCAATGCCCATTCCCCAGTGCGCCAGCTCCAGCAACGGCGAAGGTTTACCGCCAGCGCGCAGTTCTTTCACCCGCTGCGGCGTCACACTCGCCTGATCGTTACCAAACTGCTGCAACAACTGATTACTCAGCGTGGCAACCTGTGTGTCTGACAATAAATGCTCAAACGCAGGCATCGCCACATCTTTGCTTTCCGCGCCGCGCTGTACGCCGTGCAAAATCGCCATCACCAGATTGTCGCTGTTCAGATGCCCCAGCGCAGTGTTATTGATGAGCGATGGCAAGCCGCCATCCTTGCTGCCACGCCCGTCGGGCTGATGGCAACTGGCGCAATAGCCGTCATACACCTGCCAGCCGGTCATTTTGTCAGCATCAGCAGGACGCGGAACGCCACGCAAAGTATCGACATAATTCGCCGGTGAGCCGAACTGGTCCGCTGCCCTCGCCTGCCCTTGCTGACTGACCGGCGTGGTTTGTTTCAGCCACACGGCAATCGCCTGCAAATCACTGTCGCTCAGATGGCTGAGGCTGTGGTCGATCGCTTCCGCCATCGGCCCTGCCGCCTGCGCCTTGCCCGGCGCATGACCGGTTTTCAGGTAACCGGCGATTTCATCGGTGCTCCAGTTACCTGTTCCGCTGACCGCGTCCGAGGTAATGTTTGGTGCAAACCAGGTGCCCAGACTGCTGCCGCCCAGCGCTTTATCCCCCTGCTCCGCCATCAGCGCATTACGCGGCGTATGGCAGGTGCTGCAGTGCGCCAGCGCTTCGCCAAGATACGCGCCACGGTTAACCTGATCGCTTTTCGACGGATCGGCTTTAAACGCGCCTTTCTCGAGGAACAGCAGATTCCAGCCAGCCATCGACAAACGCACGTTGAACGGGAACGGCAGCGCCGTCGGCGTTGACGGGGCATCCACCGGTTGCACGCCCTGCATAAAATAAGCGTACAACGCTTTCATGTCGTCATCGCTGATTTTGGCATACGAGGTGTACGGCATCGCCGGATACAGATTCGCACCGTCGCCGCGCACGCCGTCACGCACCGCGTGTTCAAACTGCTCCAGTGTGTAATTACCGATACCGTCTTTTTTAGATGGCGTGATGTTGCTCGAATAAATGGTGCCCAGCGGCGTTGCCAGCCCGAGGCCACCGGCGAACGGTTTGCCGCCTTCGGTGGAATGGCAGGCCACACAGTCACCGGCTATCGCGACGTATTCGCCTTTCTTGATCAGCGCATCCTGTTCCGGCGAAAGCGCGGCGTAAGCCGTGCCTGCCATCAGGCTCAGGCCAAAGGCCAGCAATGCGCCCGTCAGACGTTTTTGAGATAAACGATTCAGAGTCATTTCAGTCAGCCTATAGCGCAGTTTTGGCAAGATGATCAGCGGTACGTAACGCCAGTGCGACAGCGGTCAGCGTGGAGTTGACCGTGGCCGATGTCGGCATCACGCCGGTACTGGTGATGAACAGATTTTCGTGATCATGGGTGCGTCCGAACGCATCCACCACGGAGTCTTTCGGGTCATGCCCCATGCTCATCGTGCCGGTAATGTGCTGGTTGTTGCCGTAAACGCCCGGCTTACTGAAACGCAAATTGGTGCCGCCCATCAGTCTGGCAATCTCGGTATATTCCTTCACGGCTCGCGCCATACCGCGATGCACGTAATCGTCCATGTGATAAATCGCTGCCGGTTTAGGGATACCCAGTTTGTCTTTTTTGTCGCTGAGAATGATGCGGTTATCGTAGTTTGGCAGCTGTTCCATCACGTTTTTCAGGCTGGTCTGGTGCGACGCACGGCGACGGATTTCGTTATCCAGGCTGATGCCGTAAACGCCTTCCGCCAGCAAATCCTGCGTCACTGACTGCACTTGTGAAGAGTTGGCGATATCGATACGGAACGAGGCGTAATCTTTGCGGAAATCGCCGTCGCGCAGGCTGTTGATGGACGCCGGACTCATTGGGCCGCGCCCCGCCCACAGCGGTTCTTCAGTTTCAAACGTCAGCGAGTTGCTTGGGTGATCCATCAGGTGACGCCCGACGGTGCCGGAACTGTTTGCCAGTCCGTCCGGGTATTTATCGCTGGCGGAAATCAGCAGCAGTTTCGGGCTTTCGATGCCGTTGGCAGCCAGAACGAAGTTTTTCGCCGTGACTTTATGCTCACCTTTATCGGGATCGTAATAATGTGCGGCGACAATACGCCCCTTTTCGTCATGCTCAAGGCGATACACCACCGCGCTGGTGATCAATTTTGCACCCGCCGCTTCCGCAGCCTGCGCAGCGATACCGCCGTGATATTGCGCATCAATCGGGCAGATCGGCATGCAGTTGTTGTTGCCACAACAGGCCGGACGCCCGTCGTAGTTACGGCTGTTACGTGCGGTGGTGTTCACGATCACGTCATAACCGCCCGGCGCCAGACGTTCGCGAAAACGCTGTTGCAGCCAGGATTCCGCGACCGGTTCCATCGGGAACGGCTGGGTACGCGGTGAACCGTTATTGGGTGCGCCGGACACGCCCATTTTCACTTCGGCTTCGTAATAAAACGGTTCCAGCTCGTCGTACGATAGCGGCCAGTCACGCCCGACGCCGTACAGGGTTTTGATCTTCATATCGTTGGGCAAAACACGCCACGCCTGCGCCGCCCAGTGCCAGGTGGTGCCGCCCATAATGCGGATATATTCCGCCGGGAACGGATACGGCCCCTGCTGTTGCAGGTAATCATTATCTTCCGGTTTATACACCGGATGCGGCGACCAGTCCGAGTACGGATACGGCGACATAAAGTCTTTTTTGCGCGGCGAATTACGGAAATTTTCGGTCAGCGTACCGCGATCAATACGCGGGCCGGATTCGAGAATAATGACGGAGATACCCTGTTTTGCCAGACGCTGTGCGACCAGCGAGCCGCAGATCCCCGAGCCGATGACGACGACGTCAGCGGAAAGTTGTTCACTCATTGCTTAACCCTTTTTGAACGTTATTTTCAGACAGGCTGTTTTGCCCAGGTACCGTAAGCGCCGTAGGCATAGCTCGGTGGATTGAGGTGATCGCGTACCGCGACATTCATCAGCGCGTTTTCATACGCCAGACAAACCGCCTGTTTGCCATCGCCGACCACGCCGAGATACCACGCCTGAAGGATGCTGCGCGGCAATTTCGCCAGCGCGGGCTGCTGTGTATCCAGCGCTTTTTGCAGGTCAGCGGCATCAATGTGACTGGCCGTGATAAACGCCTGCAACGCCTGAACCTGCGCGGTGAAGTCCGGGTACAGCTGCAACATAGTCTGGTAATAACGTTCAGAAAGGGCCGGATCCAGCTGGTCATGACCGGTCAGATACAGCGAGAGTTGGGTGAAATCCTGTTTTGCCTGCGACAAGCCCGCTACCGGCGCGGCATAAACCGGGCTGAGCAAAAGCTTGTTCATCAGCGGAACGGAAAGCGCCGCCAGTGCGCCCCCTAAAAATACGCGACGGGAAATGCGTATGGGTTTTTCTGGTTGTGACATTGCAAAGCCTTTTGAATGGGTGTGAAAACCACGATCAACGGAGATCAATCCACACCAGTTCCGGCAGCCAGATACTTTCACCCTGAATTGTTTTAGTCGGTGATTACAACGTATCTGACAGGTTCATCGAACTGGTATAACAACAAACGTGATTTTACTCGCACTTTTTCAATGAAGTCACAATAAAAACCCCACAAACTTCACATAAAACTAACAAATAGCATTTTTTGTGATTGCAGGCGGAGAGGAACTTTGGGTGCTGATGAGCAGAAATAACGGCTAAAAACCGGATAAACAATGAGTTGAGAAGTGACTAGGTTAAAAAATGATTGGTATAACAAGATAGGAGGGAAAGGGAGAATAACAGAGGAAATACTCAGGGCCGGTAACATGACATTACCCGCCCTGATGAAACATTAAATCGCTTCTTCGTCCTGCTCGCCGGTACGGATACGCACTACGCGCGCCACATCGAACACGAAGATTTTACCGTCGCCGATTTTACCGGTCTGCGCAGTGGTCATAATGGTTTCCACGCAGGTATCCACGATGTCATCCGCCACTACGATTTCGATTTTTACTTTTGGCAGGAAATCGACCATGTATTCCGCACCACGGTACAGTTCTGTGTGACCTTTCTGACGGCCAAAGCCTTTCACTTCGGTCACGGTCATCCCGGTAATCCCAACTTCAGCCAGTGCTTCACGGACATCGTCGAGTTTGAATGGCTTGATAATCGCATCAATCTTTTTCATGGCGGACCCTTATAATCATTCGTTTGCTCTCCGCCTTCCTGAGCGGCAGCATGGTTCACAATCTGGTTTCGGATGCCAGAGGCATGCGAAGGCGCTAAAGGTATCATAGTTCAGCCGCAGGAATGTACCTCCAGCCTCTGAAAGTAAATTCCCGTTACTCTTTAAAATCGGTCGCTTCCAGCTCATGGCGTGACAGCAATTTGTAAAACTCAGTGCGGTTACGCCCGGCGATACGTGCCGCCTGCGTGACGTTGCCTTTGGTAATTTGCAGCAATTTACGCAGATAATTCAATTCGAACTGATTACGCGCATCGGCAAATGTCGGCAGCGCGGTGTTTTCACCTTCCAGCGCCTGCTGAACCAGCGCTTCGCTGATCACCGGTGCAGACGTCAGCGCCACGCATTGCTCGATCACGTTCACTAACTGGCGCACATTGCCCGGCCAGCTGGCGGCCATCAGACGTTTAAGGGCATCGGTTGAAAAGCTGCGAACGAAAGGTTTATGCCGCTGCGCCGCCACGCGCAGCAGATGATTAGCCAGCAGCGGAATATCTTCAGAGCGTTCGCTCAGGGTCGGCAGTTTCAGGCCGACAACGTTAAGACGATAGAACAGGTCTTCGCGGAACTCGCCCTTCTCCATCGCTTTCGGCAAATCACGGTGTGTCGCAGAAATAATGCGCACATCAACATCCACATCATGATTGCTGCCCAGCGGACGCACCTTGCGCTCCTGCAACACACGCAGCAATTTCACCTGCAACGACAGCGGCATATCGCCGATTTCATCGAGGAACAACGTGCCGCCGGTCGCCGCCTGGAACAACCCTTCGCGGCTGCTTACCGCGCCGGTAAACGCACCTTTGGCATGACCAAATAATTCGGATTCCAGCAACTGTTCCGGCAACGCACCGCAGTTAATGGCAATAAAAGCTTTCTTGCCACGCGGGCTCGCCCCGTGAATGGCCTGCGCCAGCACTTCTTTACCGGTGCCGCTCTGCCCGTTAATCAGCACGCTGACGTCAGACTGCGCGACCATATTGGCCTGTTCAAGCAACCGCAGCATGATCGGGCTGCGGGTAACAATCGATTCGCGCCAGCTTTCATCGGCCGACGGGCTGGACTGTGCCAGCGCTTCATCGATGGCTTTATACAGCGCATCGCGATCGACCGGCTTGGTGAGGAAACTAAACACACCCTGCTGGGTCGCGGCCACCGCATCGGGAATGGAACCGTGCGCAGTCAGAATAATCACCGGCATTCCGGGCTGGAATTTCTGGATTTCAGCGAACAGCGCCATGCCATCCATTTCATCCATACGCAAATCACTCAGCACCAGATCGATACGTTCACGGTGCAGCACACGCAGCGCTTCCGCCCCGCTTTCGGCGGTGGTGACACGAAAACCTTCACTGGTCAGGCGCATTCCCAAAAGCTTCAGTAAGCTCGGATCGTCATCGACCAGCAATAAACTGGCTGCTTTACGTAACGTCATTTTGCGTTCGAATCCTTAGCCGGTGGCGTGTAAGTCTCGGCCGGTTTTACCGGATTATCCGAAGCCGCTTTAGCAGGCGCAGTCGCCTCGTTATCCGGCAAATCGCCCTGGATCTGTTTGCGCGAAGAGAGCTGTCGCTCAATGTCCGTCAGGTTTTCCAGCTTACGGCGGGTATCGGCGAGATTATGTTCCAGAACCTGCTGCTGTTCAGTCATCGCCTGAAGTTTTTCTTCATTCACTGCCAGCTGGCGGGCATTACGGGCTTTTTCATCCCCCAGCACGACCTGTAAATTCTGACGTTCTCGCCATAACTGCACCAGCGGACGAATTTGTCCCGGCATCTGGCCACGATACGCGCTGACTTTTGCCAGTAACGCACGGCGCTGCTGCTGATCGGGATCCGCACCGGAGAGCAGAATACTTTGTTTAAATACCTGATCCCAGGTCGTCGCTTGTATCTGCTGCGCCTGATAGCGCGCCTGCGCATCACTCATACGATCGGCGCAGTCCATCGCCCGTAACCAGTACAGTGAGTTCGTTACGGCGTCATTGTCATCGAGTGTCCAGAGGGTTTCACAAGGAGCGATACGAAAGTCGATCACTTTGCTGTCAGGGACGACCTGATCAGACACCTGCTGGAAATAACGGTTGTCGGCAGAATGCGGGACACAGCCCGCCAGCGCCAGTGGCGCACTGAGTAAAAACGCCCGGCTGCGCAGTACGGCGCGCACCAGACGGGTGGTGATATGGGTGATAAAAGACAATGCGCTCATCAGACGCACCAGTCAGCAAATAGCATCATTATTATTTCTTCTCAGCCGTCAGGGGTAATTCAATACGGAAACAAACGTCCGCATCTTCAACGGCAACCAGTTGCAGCTCTCCATGCATGCGGCGAATACAGTCCTGGGCGATACTCAACCCCAGACCGCTGCCTTTCACAGCCCCTTTTCGTTGCTGGCTACCCTGGTAAAAAGGTTCAAATATCATCGCGCGCTCGGCCTGCGGGATCGGGGTTCCGGTGTTTGCCACCTCGATAATAACCCGTCCGTGTAATTCCCGGCTGCGGACCCAAATAGTACCGGATTCAGCCCCGTAGTGCACCGCATTGGAATAGAGATTGTCCACCACGCGCCGCAATAATGTCGGCTCAGCCAGACAGGTCGGCGCATCAATCGTGACCTCACTGCGGATCTTCTTGGCGCGTGCCGGCAGGCTGTTAGCCGTCACGACATCATCAACCAGCGATTTCAGATCAACGGCCACACTGAGCGTCGGCACATCAGCCAGTTTGCGATTGTAATCAAGCAGTTGTTCGATAAGCGTCTGCAAATGGCGGCTGCTGTTGTTGAGGATAGCCACCACTTCTTTTTGATCTGACGTCAGCGGACCGGCGACTTCATCCGCCAGCAGTTCAGTCCCTTCACGCATGCTGGCGAGCGGGGTTTTAAGTTCGTGGGAAATATGGCGCAGGAATTCGTGACGCTGCGATTCCAGCCATGCCAGACGCTCGCTCAGCCAGACGATGCGCTGCACCAGAGAACGGATTTCGCGTGGCCCTTTAAATCGGGTGACATCCCCCAGATTACGCCCTTCCCCCAGCCGGTTAATCATCCGTTCGACGCCTTTTACCGGCCCGATAATCATGCGGGTGAACAGCAGCACCAGCGCGCCACTGAGCAGGAAAAGCACCAGCGCCTGCCAGCCAAAGAACTGACCGCGTTCGGCAATCGCGCGCTGAAGTTGTTGTCCGCGTGAGAATACGACTTCCCGCGTCGCCTGTACCATTTCGGCATTGGTGCGCGAGAAATTCTCAAGACGCGCAGAAGCGTCTTTATCCGGGGAGTTATTCTGGCAGGTCGGCTGTGTAAGCTGCGTCAGCAAGGTGCGCAGCGTCTGATAATAACGTAAATCCGGCAGTACTGAGGCATGCGCATCCAGCAGCTGGGAATATTGTTTGTGCTGATTCTGATAAAGGCGGGAAAGTGTCGGATCGTCGAGAACGCAATACTGGCGATAACTGCGCTCCATTTCCAGCGCAATACTGGACATCGATTCGCTGCGGCGGGCGTCACTGAGCGTAGTCCGGTTGATTCGCGCCGCCTGACGGCTCAGTTGATCAAGGCTGTCATAGGCCTGATAGGCGAGCACCAGCAAGGGCAGCAGCACCAGCAGGAAAGCCATCAGTACCAGCTGACGTAGCGAACCGGGGAATAAACGTCCTCTTTTCAACGCATTCATCTCATTTATCACAGATAAAGTCATGCTAGCGGACAACGGTTTAAACAGCCAGTGTCTGAGAGGATACGAAAAGTGTTTAAATGGGCGAAGTATGAGAAGTATGAGAAGTATGAAGGGTGGGTATTGCTGAACATCCAGACGGATGTTCAGCAAACCGGAAGAGGTGGTGCCTCACTCAACGTGTCGTTCGATGTTTGATAACGTGCTTGCGCAACGATTATCGGTCGGGTGAACGATAGGCACCGTTTCTTTGGCGTCATTCGGACATTATGAGCATATCAACGCTTTCGCGTGAGCCAATCATAATCAGGTGAATGAGCAACTGCGCTAATCTAGCACGTTCCGTGCCAATGTTTAATAAAAATTATCATATAGCTGTATTTAAAGGATATTTATAGTTAAATCATTTTCAGGCACCGGCAAAAGCACGGTTAACTTGATGAATAAACAACCTTTGCGTCGCCAAAAAACAACACAATTGAGAAATAAAAAAATATCCTTTAAATATCATAAAATTAAATGTCGCCAAAAAGAGACAACAATAACGTCCATTGTCGTCATTTTATGACATCTGGCTGTCAGTGGTTGATCACAACCTTTTTACTAAGCTGTTTATGGCTGTACATCGCCTGATCAGAATCTGCCAGTAAGGCCTGCACACCCGGATCGCCGGTCTCCAGCGGATTATCATAAACACACTCATCGCGTTGGGTGCTGTGTACAAGCATGATGGCATTATCGAGAATGGCATGTGCGCAGAAGATGGGAGTGCGCCGCTAGTTTTAAATAAGATTAAATTAGGATTTTTATTACCAATAATACTTTTCGATACATTGAAACGCCCATAATACGCTGAAGATGGCATCGTCTTCAGAGAAGTCTGTAAAGTAAAACAGGCGCCATCAGCAATAAAGGTAACAACCCGCATCCTCCGTTCTGATTTCCAGCCCAACATTACAATCCCTCAGACAATATCGGGCTGTTAATGTAAGAGGTTTTCCCCTGTAATTATTCTTAATATGTTATTAACTATATGAAAAACATGAACATGATATATTTTTCATCTGTTGTCGCTTTGTTTGACTCTCCCGAATCAATAACAATACGCACGTTTACAGGATGTAGAAAATGCCATTTCTCAAAAAAAAAACCGCAAAACTATCCCCGGAAGGACTACTGCTAGCTGAGCAGGAAAATAAAAAAATGCTCGAAATGCAGAGAATGGCCACCCTGCAAAGCTGGTCTGTTCTTCCTGAGGACCATGTCTTAGTCCACACTTTCCAACTGCACGAAAGTCCGTTCTGCCGCCAGGATGCCGCTTCTTTGTTTAATGGCTGGGATATCTTCAGCACATCACTGGTTGATTTAAAAGATATTAAAAAACTCACGGCAGAGACCTCAAGGTACACCGGGATGTATCACAACGTCGCGCTGGTACTTGAAGTCCCCCGACAAAATATACTCGGCACATTCCCGCGTGACGTTAATTTTATCAACCATGCAGGACGGGAATACTACAACCCCGCAGGAGCGGTGGTCAGACCCTACGAACTTGTGGACTGTATTAAGAGCGGCAGAGGGAAAGGGAAATTCAGATGTGCCGGTGGATACCAGCAACTTTTAACGCCTGCAAATCTCATGACGCAAGATAATCTGATTCGTAAACAATACAGCCACAATGAAATACTCGTTATCGGACGCCCGGGCCTGAATTTATATGCAGGGCTGCCTCCCACTCAAAACATCCGGGTGACCAAAGTGTTAGGCGTCGATAGAACCCTGTTCCCTGACTACAGTAATGTCCATTTTGATCACATGAAGACCACGGAAGAGATCGGAAAACACGTTGCCCGGCTCAACAACGTGCCCTTCGAGATGATCTGACTCAACGGCCGGCATCAATGCTCGCTAAAGCCCAGCGAATTAGGTGTCGGAACCGGTTGTTCGCAGTCTGCGGGATTATCAGCTTTCGCCGGATCACACATCACCGCCTGCGGTGGCAGGAAGATATGGTCGAGGATCGCCCGCGCGGTCGGCCCGGCCACCACACCGTCGCCGCCGCCATTTTCCATGATCAGCGCCATCACCACCGTCGGATGTTTGTAAGGCGCAAACGCCGTGTAGAAGATGTGGTCACGTAAGCGAACCGGCGTCATTTTAGCGTTATAAACCTGATTCTCACGCAGGCTGAAAACCTGCGAGGTGCCGGATTTCGCCGCAATCTGATAAGGCGCGGTGTGGAATAATTTATAGCCGGTACCATTCGGGAAATTGGCCATGCCAAACATGCCGTTTTTCACAATCCCCCAGATTGGCGATTTCGGATCCGCTATTTGCTGCGTCGGCGGCATTTTATATGGCGTAATCACTTTGCCGCTTTTTGCTGAATAAAGCAGATGGGGCGTTTCCAGCTTACCGTTATTCACCAGCGCACTGAGCGCACGCACCATCTGAATTGGCGTCGCAACCCAATAGCCCTGCCCGATGCCGACAGAAACCGTATCCCCCTGATACCAGCCTTTTTTATGGACTTTCATTTTCCATTCACGACTTGGCAGCACGCCACTATATTGCTCGTCGAGATCTATCCCGCTCGACTGCCCGTAGCCAAATTTACTCAGCCAGGTATGAATACGATCGATGCCCATTTCATAGGCCACCTGATAGAAGAAGGTATCGGCAGACTCCTCAATCGCCTTGGTCACGTTCAGCATACCGTGGCCGGTTTTCAGCCAGTCGCGGTAATGGCGTTCGGTGCCCGGCAGCGTCCAGGTCGGCGCACCAAAGAAGGTGGTTTGCGGAGTGATCACCCCTTCAAACAACGCCGACGTGGCCATAAAAGGTTTGACCGTGGAAGCTGGCGGATAAAGCCCCTGCGTAACACGGTTGATCAACGGCAGGTCAGGGTTTTTCAGTAACGCACTGTATTGCTTAGTGGAAATTCCGTTCACAAACGGATTCGGATCATAACTCGGGCTGGAGACCATGGCTTTAATGCCGCCGTCCCGGGGATCCATCACTACGACCGCCGCACGCTGACCTTTCAGGACTTTCTCGATGTACTGCTGCAACCCCAGATCCAGCGTCAGATAGATATTTTGTCCGGCCTGCGGCGGAACCTCTTTGAGCAGGCGCACCACGTGGCCGTGGTTATCCACTTCCACTTCCTGATAACCGGTACGGCCATGCAGAATATTTTCATAGTACTTTTCAACGCCCTGCTTGCCGATATCGTGGTCAGCAGCGTAATTCTCCGAAATACCTTCGGCATCAAGACGTTTGGCATCTTTATCGTTAATTTTAGACACGTAGCCGACCACGTGCGCCAGCTCCGCGCCATAAGGATAACGACGCTGCTGATACGTGCTGATGGAAACGCCGGGGAAATCAAACTGGTTCACGGAAAAACGGGCGACTTCCACATCGGTCAGCGCCAGCTTCAGCGGTATCTGTGCAAAACGACGGCCGTGGATCATGGCATCGTGGAAACTGTCCAGATCGTCTTGTGTGAGATCGACAATCGGTTTCAGTGCGTTCAGCGTGGCGTTAAGATCCGGCACTTTGCCCGGGATCACTTCAATCTGATAGAGGGTAATGTTTTGCGCCAGCACCACGCCGTTGCGATCCATAATCAGCCCGCGGCTTGGGGCGATCGGCAGCATTTTGATGTCATTCTGATTTGAGCGGGTCTGGTAAAAATCGTGCATGCCCACCTGCAGGTGGTACAAATTGAACACCAGCGCAGAAGACAGCAGGATCACGACCAAAAATGCAATCACGGCACGACGAACGAAAAGGACGGACTCGGCGGTATGGTCGCGAATTTCGTCGTTAAGTAAGGCCATAAGCGGGCAAATACCTTTTTTGTCTGCTTCTTGAAGCGGGCGAAATGAATAAACGGAGACTGGAAAAGTGCGAAAGGATAGCCCGTCATGCCACGGACGACTATAAGAAGTGTGCTAATGAACTGGCAGGAGTGTTTCTATTTATTGCAGTGCGATATTGCAGGGCGCTGAGACATGGCTCATGCGCCCACAGGGATCAGAAAACGCCCGGATAAAGATTTTTACTTCGCGGTATTCACTTTGCAATCACCGTAAACATACCCTTCGTTCTGGGTTGCCACAACAAAGCTGTCTTTGACGTGAATATACATCAGGTTATCTTGCGCGCCCGCTTTCATGGGCTGATTATCTTTGCCGATGATATCCGTCAGTTCAGGGCTGGTGACCATTTTGCTGCCATCAGGGGAGAAACTGAACGTATTCCCCGCATCATAAACCTGGGCATTTTTGTTCACGACTTCAGAAACATCATTGCCATCATCAGACTGAGTATGATGAGTTAACACGCACTGATACTGCGTGACAGCCGATGCTGAAAACGACGCCAGCGCCAAAATCACCGTCACACAACTGCCTAACCTGACCATCAGATGAATCCATAAAGTGAGCAAGAGGCCCATGCTATCACTTGTCTGGCTGATAGAAAGAGCCTGCCGAAGAAATATTCACAGGCTAAATACTTTAAGCCAAATTATTGAATAAGCACCGGTGATGTGATGATTATCTGGACAAAAAAGGAAAGCTTTTTGCCTGTTTTCGTACTCTGTTTGTTTACTTATTATTTGTACTGCCGGTAAGGAAGTTTCTGCCTATAATTCGCAGATTGTACTTAAGCCAGATTGTTCTTAAGCCAGATTGTTCTTAAGCAAAATAGTACGTGAGCCGTCAGCAAAGGATCGAGATGAAATCGTTTAAAGTACCCGGTACGCAAATGCATTTACGCTTCCATGAATTGTCCGGGATGGGGGTTCCGCTGGTTTTTATTCACGGTCTGGGATGTGCGTCTTCCTGCGATTTTCCGCGCGTGGCGACTGATGCGTCATTACGTCCGCGCCGCTCACTGTTGCTCGATTTGGCAGGTTCAGGCTACAGCGATAAGCCCGATGATTTCAGCTACAGCCTGCAGGCACATGTTGATTGCGTGATTGTCTGGCTTGAAAGCCTCGGCGTACCGCAGGTCAACTTAATCGGTCATAGCATGGGCGGCAGTATCGCCATTATGGTAGCGGCGCAACGCCCTGATCTGATCCAGCGTCTGATTGTCGCCGAGCCGAATCTGGACGCCGGGGGCGGAATATTCAGCCGCGCAGTTGCCCAGTATTCTGAAGAAGACTATCTGCGCGAAGGCCACGGGCATCTGATTAAGGTGGCGGTTCGCGGAAATGATCACATCTGGGCAGGATGCATGGGCATTGCCTCACCGCTGGCGATCCACCGTCAGGCGGTAGGGCTGGTCAATGGCGAAAAGGTGCCGTGGCGCGAACAGCTTTATCACCTGAAAATGCCCGCGACCGTATTGTTTGGTGAGTTTTCACTTCCAGAGCCTGATGTCGCCGTTCTGCCGCTGCATGGCATTCAGACCGCTGTCGTGCCGCAGGCAGGTCATTCGATGATGTGGGAAAACCCGACGGGTGTGGCGGCGGCAATTAATACCGCGCTGAATGCACAGGCGTTGTAAGTCATAACGAAAAAACAGTGATATCTTCCTGATGCTCAAGCAGGTACGCAAACTGGCTGACTTGTTTGGGCTCAGGAGCAGAACGCAATTGCAGTGCCAGATTAATGTTTTCCAATATTCCTGCGCTTTCAACCAGCACATCACTGGCCGTGATACGTCCTTCGCTGACCAACCAGCCCGCAACGTCTTTCCATCGCCAGAGAGGCGAATTCCCCTTAAGCCGCTGGACAGGATTGGGGAAATTACGCGGACCTCTTGCACCTTCCTTCAATAACGCCACTGACTGCCGGGTCAGTCCAGCCAGCCCGGCAATATCACTCAGCCCGACTAAAACAGTATCCACTGACTCAACACGGGCATTCAGGCCTGCAGATTCAATGTCACGGATAGCTGTCATGATTGCTTTTGCCAGGGAATCACTTTCCCGGTCAAATTCCAGATAAACTGAGGTGCCATAAAAGGCAATCAGGGCATCGTCACAACCGCTCTCGAAGAGCGCATCTTCCAGCCTTGTAGTATCGGAAGTGACACCTGAAAGTGTCAGTGTGAAGTTATGAAGTGGCAAAGAATTTCCTTATTCAGGGGGCAGAAAAAGGCGGTTTCCCGCCTAAAATTACGGCTTATCGGGAGAGCAAGGTTCTACCCTTCTGACGATCTGAGCAGCATGATTTTCCGGATTTCGGGGAGTAGACCAGATACTCAGCATATGTTCCCGATGAGCAGGTATTCCACACCGAATCCGACCAAAGCAGTGTGAGCTGCTGCCGCCACCGACAAAATGCCAGCCTTTAGAAATCGCATATTCAATGGCTGCGTGAATATGTTTATTAGGATGTGCCTTCATTGGCCTCCTGTTGCTGTAGTATAACCACCCGTTGACATTCGTCAACACCAGCGTGCATACGTCCTCATGCACGCCGGAAGTGTATCCCTGCAACAGGGACTAAAACCTTGAAAAAATGACAATTTGAAAAATATATATTGCGGCTTTTAATCCGCTTAAAATTTCCCTGCCAGAATCTTCTGTGCCTCTTCCGGCGTCAGGGGATAATCAAAGAAACGGCGGTAAAAGTCCTGGGTGGCCTGCACCATATTCAGATCCGGGAATAGCGCCGGATGCAGCTTCTGAGCCGCCCACTGGATTTGTAGCGCGGTCTCCGTGCCATAACGATCCCAGGGAAAAACGCCTGCCGGATTTCGCCACACGCGCCCCCGTTTCACCGCGTCCAGCAGCGCAAACTGACTGGCATACGCCGATGTTGAAATATCTCCGGCGCTGGCAGCCAGAATAATCACATCCGGCTGCCACGCCAGCAGTTGTTCAGCGGAGACCGACTGCATATTGCCCTTCAGCCCGTCGGCCGCATTACGCCCCCCAGCTGCGCGGATCCACTGGTCGATCAGCGTATCGCTGCCGTCCACTTTCAGCGGATCCAGTGACTGAATATGTAATACACGCGGACGCTGCTGTACGTTCAGGCTTACCGTTCTCGAGGCAATCGTCTGTAAATGATCGTCCAGATAATGAATGTAATCCTCTGCACGTTTTGCAGCCTGCGGCGTGCCCAGCACCTGCGCGGTGGTGCGCAGGGAATGCTTCATGGAATCGAAATCGGTGAATTTCATCTCAACCACCGGTAAACCAGCCTGACGCAGCGCAACCGCATCACGGTTACCGGCACTGACAAACACTACATCCACTCTCATCGCCAGCAGACTTTCAGCATTAAAGGTGGTGCCTTTTACCGACAGCGCCTGATTCAGCGACGGCTGAATGTGAAACATCCACGGCTGGCTTTCGGGATGATTTACCGTAGCAACGATTTCCCCTCCTGCGCCGAGCGTCATCAGCAGGGAATGATGCGCGTACCAGGCATCAGCGATCCGATCCACCCTGGCAGGCAGCAAAACCTGTTTTCCTGAATCATCCGTCACTTCGCGGGTTGCACTGATGCTGCCCAGACTGAAAAGACTCAGCCCGAGCGCCAGAATCAAACCTGTCGGTAATTTCATTTCTGTTCCTCAGAGGACTTAAAACTCAAGCTGCATCGATACCTGCGCCATGCGTGGCGCGCCGAGTTGTGCTGACGCATTACCCGCACCGCTGTAACCGTTCAGGCCACCGGGCACAATATTGGTCCAGTAATGGCGATTGGTCAGGTTAGTCAGATCGAAACGGAACGTGGTGTTGGTATTGAACAGACGCGTGCGGTAGCTGCTTCCGGCATCAAACACTGCGTAGCTGCCAACCCAGTTATCGTTGGCGTTATCCGTCGGGCGTTTGCCGACATAATGCACGTTCGCGTCCAGATCCAAACCTTCAACCTGTGGCAGACTCCAGACTGTCAGCAGATTTGCGGTCACACGGGACAAGCCGACGATTTGTTTGTTCTCGCTGGAAGCCGACGCGGTATCACGCAGTTTTGGATCAAGGAAGGTCACGCCGCCAAAAATGTGCACGTCGCGGCTCACGTTGCCATCTGCCATCAGTTCCAGCCCACGGTTGCGCTGGTTCCCGTCGTTGGCAAACTCGCCGTCCTGCAACGTGTAAGCAAACGGACGATCAATCTGGAACAACGCCGCCGACAGATTCGCTTTACCGATACGCAATTTGCTGCCGACTTCAATCTGCTTGCTGCGGTACGGTGCGGTGATTTGCCCTGCGTTGGTCGAGCCAGCCGGCGCGGTATCACCCTGCTGCAGGCTGTCGGCGTAGGTGGTGTAAAGCGTCAGGTTATCAACCGGTTTATACATCAGACTGGCCGAACCGCTGAAACCGCTGTCGTTTGAGTCGCTGGTGCGCTGACGGGTTTTGGCATAGTTCGCCGAGGTCAGGAAGCTTTCGCTGCCTGCCAGTAACAGACTCCATTTTGGCGAGAAGGTCAGCGTATCGCCCACCGAGAATGCCTGCTGGGTGCTGGTCGCGGAATGATAACGGTCAGAGAAATCGGGGTAATCCGGCTCGGCGAAATGTTGCAAATCATTGATATTGCCGCTGCCCAGCGTCGCTGTACCGCCATTAATCGGGTTGTAGTTTTTCCACACGAAACCGCGCATACCCAAGGCTACATCATGCTGCAGCCAGCCGGTATTCACCGTGCCGTTCAGAGTCGCCATATAACTGTTGATGACAAAACGCGTCGCCGTCGCGCTCGACACCGTGGTTTTGTAATCGCCTTTATTATTGACCAGCGTATTGGTCACCGCCGTTGACTGGCGATCGGCAACCTGATGCAGGAAGCCAATATCCGACTGCCAGTTACCGTCAAAATCATGTTTGAGATGCGCGCTGTAGGTGCTGGTGTGATTGTCATCACCGGCATAAGTTTGCCCCAGATTACGCTGCGTCGGGTTCATGGCTTTCGGGAATGCCACGCCGCTCGCCAGTGCAAAGGTGCCTGGCAGGCCTTTTGTCACATAGCGGTAATAGCTAAAATTGGTTTCCAGTACGGTCTGATCGGTGAGCTGAAAATCCAGCGCCAGACTGGCAAGCTGGCGTTTTTTACTGCTGCCGGAGGTATAACTTCCGCCCTGATCATTGAGCAGATTCAGGCGATAACGTACGCGCTCGCCGCTGTCCAGCGGACCGCTTACATCCAGCGCTCCCAGTCCGGAAATCCCGGTTCCCATACCCAGCGTCAGGCTGTTTTTCGTGGTGTAGCCCGGACGTTTGGAGACAAAATTAAACATCCCTGCCGGGTTTGCCGGCCCGTAAAGCGAACCTGCCAGCCCGTTGAGCACTTCAATTTGCTGGAACTGTTCCGCCGGATAATCGGTGGTCGATACGACATTCAGTCCGTCGATCATTGAGTTCTGCACCACGCTGCCCTGGATCCCACGCGTCTGCGGGCGGGCGCCGTCACCCTGTACCGATGGCAGATATTTGTACACGTCTTTGACGCTTTTGACCTGCTGGCGGGTGATGACACTTTCCGGCACGGACTGTACGGAATAAGGCGTATTGAGCACATCGCGTTTGCCCAGCACGCCCATCGTGGCGCTTTGCGAACTGGAGGCGGAGGGATCCCCGGCATCGATGTCGGCATTTTTCGCACTGCCGTTAACCGTAATGGTGTCGGATGTTCCGGCTGCCAGCGCAGATCCTGCAGACAAAAGAAGGCCGCAAGCGCCAGCCAGAAGCGGCGCCTTTATTTTACTTTGCATTTATGTTCAGTCCCTTAAGGAATAAAAAAACGGTGTCCGCTGTTCAGATCGATTTGTTGTACCTGTGTCTGATAAATGCGGGAAATCAACGCACTGTCCACCACTTCTGACGGCGCGCCATCGGCTATCAGCCGACTTTCGTGCAGCACTAATGCCCGGCTGGCGGCCATCAGTGCGTGTTCCGGCTGATGAGTGATCATCAGTAACGTGTAACCTTTTGCAGCCAGGGTTTTAAGCTGCGTCAGCAGATGCAACTGATGGCCGTAATCGAGGCCATTCACCGGTTCATCGAGCAGAATGACCGGCGTGTCCTGCACCAGCGCGCGGGTGATCAGCACCCGCTGGCGCTCGCCGCCGGAAAGATCGGTGTAAATGCGTGCAGATAAATGTGCGATACCGTTGTCTTCAAACGCCAGCTCAACGCGCGAAATATCCTGCGGCGACGGGCTTCTGACCATGCCATTTACGGGCAATCTTCCCTGCATGACCACCTGCCAGGCAGTGAAGGGAAAATGGGGCTGATGATGTTGCGGGACATAGGCAATATGACGGGCTATTTCGCGCCGTTTCAGGGTGGAAAGCGGCATTCCAGCCAGTTCAATGTGGCCGCTGGCGGGCGCTATCAAGCGCAACAACAATTTCAGCAGCGTGCTTTTTCCCGCCCCGTTCGCGCCAAGTAACGCCACGCATTCTCCGGCCTTCAGGTCGAAAGAAATGTTATCGAGCAAGGTGCGCTGACCCAGCCGATATGAGAGATTTTTAACCGAGAGACGTTTAGCAGAAGCAGTCATGCCCAGCCCCGCCGGACAGTTTTCAGCAGCGCGATAAATGCCAGCGCACCGAGAAGTTCGGTGATGATGCCCAGCGGAATTTCGCCCGGTGCCAGCGTCCGCGCCAGACCGTCACACAGCAGCAGAAAACAGCCGCCCAGACAGACCGCCACCGGCAATAACCAGACGTTACTCGCGCCCACCAGCAGACGAGTCAGATGCGGGATAAGTAACCCGACCCAACCCACCATGCCGGCAATACTGACCGTCAGCGCAGAGATCAGTGTCGCCAGAATAATGATGCCATAGCGGTAAAAACGCACCGGCACGCCAAGGCTGTATGCCTCATCCTCACTGAGTGTCATCACATCCAGCACCCGCCCGATAGCGGCCAGCAGCACAATGGCGACAACCAGCACCGGCGCGGTCAGCAACAGCGCGTGATTATCGACCGCACTCAGACTTCCGAGCATCCAGTACACAATCGCTGGCAACTGATCCTGCGGATCAGCGACGTATTTCACGATCGATAACAGTCCGGTAAACAAGGCATTGCTGATGATGCCGCCCAGGATCAGCATCAGAATGGACGATGAGGCAAACAGGCTGGCGATACCCACACCCAGCGCCACCGCCAGTAAACCCGCCGCACAGGCCAGCGCGGGGATCCACAAACCGTTTAGCCCGATCACGATGCCGAGCGCCGCACCGAATGCGCAACCGCTCAGCACGCCAAGCAAGCCCGGCGACACCAGCGGATTACGAAACACAGCCTGATACGCTGCACCGGAAACCGACAACCCGGCGCCAACCAGCACCGCTGCCACAATCCGTGGCAAACGTGAATCAATAATAATGTTATGCAGCAGCGCGTGATCCGGCGCTGACGCATCAGAGCCGATGAAATTCATCAATCTGCCAAATGAAACCGGATATCTGCCAATGGTCAGTGAATATATTATTCCGGCCAGCAACAGCAGCAGGCTGAGAATAAAACACCGGCGTGGCGTCAGAAGTCGGGCGCGCTGGAGCGGTGACGCAGGCGCCGGTTCCGCAGAAAGAGTCATTTGTTAGCACTGAAAGTAAAAATGAGGAGTGCCGGAAGGGTACGACCAAATGCCGGTGAGCACAACGTTATGTACCAAATGATACAACGAAACCTTTGTAACAAAATTTGTAACCGCGACTGAAAAACTAAATGACGGATTAGTGATCCAGATCAACTAAAACCCGCGCCCCGCAAGGGCTGCAGCGGTGTTTTAAGTCCAATTTCGGGGTGTTTTTAGCCCCAAAATGGCGACTCATACCGTCATGGATGCATTTCATTCCGCAACTCATGCATCTCACTCCGCAAATGCGCCGCCCCACATCGCCAGACTTATCATAGCCACAGTTAATTGAATCTACTTCGCTCGGGAGAACCCACTATGAGTGACAAATCTGGCATCCAGAATTACAACCGCACACGCGTGCTAACGTTAATCGGCACTATCCTGACTCAGCTTGCACTGGGTTCCGTTTATACATGGAGTCTGTTTAACGGTCAGTTGTCTGAGAAACTGGGTGAACCGGTGAGCCGCGTGGCACTGACCTTTGGGATCCTGAGCCTGTGTCTGGCGCTGGCCTCTTCCGTCGCCGGTAAACTTCAGGAACGTTTTGGCGTGCGCACCGTGACCATTGCCGCAGGTTTGCTGATGGCTGCCGGTTTTGCACTGACGGCACATTCTGACAATGTTCTGATGCTTTACATCAGCGCCGGTGTGCTGGTCGGTCTGGCGGACGGTGCCGGTTATCTGCTGACGCTGACCAACTGCGTGAAATGGTTCCCTGAACGCAAAGGTCTGATCTCCGCCTGTTCAATCGGCGCTTACGGTCTGGGCAGTCTGTTATTCAAATTCGTTTGCGGTCATTTGCTGGCGACAGAAGGCCTGCAAAATACCTTCATGATCTGGGGCGGCATCGCGATGGTGATGGTTATTGCCGGTGCGATGATGATGAAAGATGCGCCGAAACAGGAAACCGCAGACGTCACCCGCGAAGAAAACAGCCTGAATGACAGCACCAATGACACCCGCGATTTCACCCTGGCAGAAGCCATCCGCGCGCCGCAATACTGGATGCTGGCACTGATGTTCCTGACGGCCTGCATGAGCGGTTTATATGTGATTGGTGTGGCGAAAGATATCGGTCAGAGCCTGGTAAAACTGGATGCAATGACCGCCGCCAACGCCGTAACCGTGATTGCGATTGCCAACCTGAGTGGTCGTCTGGTGCTGGGTGTGTTGTCCGACAAAATGCAGCGTATCCGCGTTATTTCCATCGCGCAGATTGTGTCACTGGCAGGGATGAGCCTGATGTTATTCACTCAGATGAACGAGATGATGTTCTTCCTCTCCGTCGCCTGCGTCGCCTTCAGCTTCGGCGGGACTATTACGGTTTACCCGTCACTGGTCAGCGACTTCTTTGGCCTGAACAACATGACCAAAAACTACGGTCTGCTGTATCTGGGCTTCGGTATCGGCAGCATCTTTGCTTCCCTGGTCGCTTCCCTGTTCGGGGGCTTCGCGGTGACGTTCAGCATCATCACCGTATTATTGATCGTATCATTGGTTCTTTCTGCCACGATTCGCTTACCGAATAAATCAGAAGCAGGTCATAATACGCTCCAGCACGTGTAAAGCAGCAGTTGATCGCAGAATAAATGATGAACGGGAGCACAATTTGCTCCCGTTTCTTATGAATAAAGCAGTTAAAATCGGCCGCTGAATCACGCAACCCTTATGACAAAATGTGAACAGACCGGACACCTGCAAAATGAAACGCACCACCCTCGCTCTTTTTAGCCTGATGATCGTAATGACCACTTTCAACAGTTTCGCCCAGGCTTATCCCTCCAGCGCACAGGAAGTGGCTTCCGAAATTAACCGTAAAGCCAGTGAAAGCGGTACCCGCCCTTCCACAACCATCGACGCCAGCGCGCATACCAAACTGACCGCCAGCAGCGATTACCTGAAATAAATCCTTTGCGCTTGCCCGGGGTTTTGCGGTCAAACGTCCTCCTGACCGCACTTCATGAGATTTTTCAGACTAAGTGATCAAAATTAGAGCAGATATTTATCCCTATAATTTCTATGTTTGATATAATTTCTGCGGTGAATTGATTATCTGAATGATCAAACCTACACAAGGAGTGTGAAATGAAGGCAACTGCATTTTGGTTAATGATGGCCGGAGGCTCTGTCGGGATCGGCTATATGATGGCTTTGATGATGGAGTTTCTCTAATCCTGCAACGTTGTATGCATCAGAAAAATAAGGATATTAAATGAAATTCTACAGCCCTAAACGCATTATCCTCTATACCGCCGCTGCGATTGCGCTACTGATCATCATCGGTCTGGTCACGCATTTCACTGTCACCCACCTGGCCGCGTAACGTTTTTTCTTCCGTTTTCCGTTTTGCCACGTGGCGATACAACCGGTATCGCCGCATAATGCTGCCATTGAGCAGTCAAAGCGGAAGGATTGAAACATGACCTACAAAGGATTAATCATTGTTGCCGTCGTCATTGTACTGGCAAGCATAGGTTCTGAATCATTGATTCAGAAAGGAATTGCGCTGGCGGACGCCAAAATCGATCAGGTTATCTCACATTACGCCGACAAATAAGCCTTACATCTGCTGGACTAACCTTACCGGGTGATGACAAAACCATACACAGCGTTTGATATCTTAAATCCATCAAATGTTGTGTGATGTCCCTGTGTAATACCCCTGTAGAACCCTGTTATTTTGCCCGCCGCGTGCGGGCTTTTTTTTGCCTGTTTTCCGGCAAAGGCAGCCATTGGGATTGAATTGGATTGAATTGGATTGAATAAAAAGCTTATCTACAAAGCATTTGGGGAGATGAGCGATTTGCTCTTATTCACGAATAATTCGAGTTGCAGGAAGGCGGCAAGAGAAGAAGTCCCGATGAGCTTACTTATGTAAGTGATTCGGGTGACTGAGTGCGGCCAACGCACCTGCGGCTTGAAGTATGAAGGGTAGAAGTGCCGGTGCTTTCCCGGCCGTCATATTATGGTGCAAGCGTCCATCGTACACTCCGACATTGCACGGCCTGAGCACGGCCTTTTCACAACAGAAAAATCGACTGAGAGATAAATAATTCAACCGGCTTTTCTGTTGTGGCTCCTGGAAATAAATTCAGAAGCTTTTAAATAATAAACCCCGGCGTTGGCCAGGGCTTATTTTTGTCATTGAGTATGTCGATACTGAAATATTTATTCTGTCTGCTCCGGGTTTAACCCATCTTCGCTATTGCAGAGTATTCACTTCAATATCTGGCGACATTACAGAACGACAACGTTACCGGCTGATGGGCCTTTCTGACCTTGTTCGATGGTGAACTCAACGTTCTGACCTTCGTCCAGGGTTTTGAAATCATTGCTCTGGATTGCAGAGAAGTGAACGAACACGTCTTTGCTGCCATCTGCAGGGCTGATGAAACCGAAACCTTTACCAGCGTCAAACCATTTTACTAAACCAGTCATTTTATTAGACATAGGAAATACCTTCTTCGTTTTTATTTTATGATGCCATAGGGCAATATAGGTCTGTTTTTATTTGAAATACTTATGGATGCATCAGAGAAGGAAATTCGTCGGAGAAAGGATTTGCTATATCACTTGAACCAGGAACTGCTTTACTAAAATGTCTTACATAAATAGGTCTTAACCACAAACCGTTGACGCTATTTACACATAGTGGGATTTATTAAGCAAGCGTTAATTTCATCGGAATTATATTCATGGGATTTGTATTTCTGTATGAAATAACGCACAGCCCGCCACTGACGGTGGCTGCAGCCTGATCAGGAGGATATTAAGCCTGCCAATATCTGACAGGCTTTAAGAATCTTTACCTTACATTAGCTGGCGTTAGCGCGTTTTACACAGTCCGCACGTCGCCCGTCTACCCGTTTTGCGAACCAGGCGGTGGTCAGTTTGCGGGTGATTTTTGGACTTTCCAGCGTAATCCCCGGCAGCATTTCACGCGGCTGACGTTTACCGGTGGTTTTATCCGCCAGTGCATAAACCTGCTTATAGAGCGTCGTGTCTTCGAATTCCAGCTGCTCACCCTTCTCCAGCGCTTTACGGATTGCGCCGTTGCTGATATCCAGACGTTTACTCAGCGTGCGGACCGCCAGCTCAGTGCTGCCCGGTTTATCGGTGCCGTAGTTTATCAGGTCGCCGTCCAGCGCCAGCGGAATGCCAGATACTTTACTGACCGCGCTCTGGAACGCGGCGTTACGGCTGGCGTACCAGCCGGCATTGAAATCAGCAAAGCGGTAAAGTGATTGCGAGTAGTTGGTCGGATAGCCCAGCAGATGTTTCACGCCGAACCACACACCGCCACGACGGCTGAAGACTTCATGACGAATTGAGCCGTCAATTTTATACGGATATCCCTTAGCATTCTGCTCAGCGAACGCGATGCTGACCTGCATCGGACCGCCGGTATGCACCGGATTCAGGTTGCCAAACAACGTCTGTCCCATCGGCACCATATCAATGAAGTCATCGAAAATCGCGCTCAGTTGCTTCTCTGTTTTTACGTTATCCAGCCGCTCGCTGTAGGATTTTCCGTTCGGCGATTTTAACAGCAGCGCGGTATGCACCAGGAAATGAGGCACATGAACCGCATCGGCGCGACGGTCAATTTCTTTCCACGCAATTTTGCCTAAGCCCGGCACAGGCGCATCGGTATTGAAATTGGATTCCTGCTGCGCAACCGCCAGCACCGAACAGATGTTTTCGGTAGTCGCCGGAATGTTTTGCGTGGTGAATGCGGCGGTAATGTCTGTCGCCCAGCCTTTTTTGTCCGGCGCGCTGGCAGGCATCAGCCGCACAATGTCCGCTTTCACATCATGCGGATTTTGCGCCGGTGCCTCACTTTTTTTCGTTGATGTACAACCGGCAAGGATCATCATAGCCAGCACTGGCGCAATGTGTTTTATCGAAAATGACTTATGCTTCAAAGTTATACATTCCCTGAATTAATGACTCTGAGAGTGACGTTAACGAAGATAGCCATGCTGATCTAGCAAAAAATTATCTTTATGCGTTAAGGTTAAAGCTCTGATGATGGAGATAAAGGAACAAGGAAATGATGCATTCTGCGACCCGGACAACACCCCTGCACCGCGTATTTTTGCTGCCTTTTATGCTGTTACTGATGATGTTTGCCCTCAGCGGCTGTGGCGATAAAGAGCCAGCACAGCGAAAAGCATTCATCGATTTTCTTCAGACCCGTATTCTGGATAAACCCGTGCTTGCCGTGCCGCAGCTGACCGAGGCGCAGCAGAAAGAGTTTGGCGATTACAGTAAAGATTACGCCATCATCACCGGCTTTCATCATCAGATGAATATTGAACTGGATTCCTCGCTGGTGCCGGTGTTTGCAGGGATGAACGGCGTGAACAGCGTCAATAACCTGCTTGAACAACGCGACGATTTAAAGAAAATGGCGGACAGCAGCGAAAGATGGAAAGAAAAAATCACGCTGTTAAAAACGCAGGCCGACACGCAACATGCGGCACTGAAACAGCCTGATGATCTGAAAAAAGTCTATGACCAGGCTTACGATAAAACCATCGTTCAGCCTTCGGCGATCACCGGACAGGTATTCGACTTACTGCCGCAGGTGCTGAACCTGATTGTCGAGAAAGCCGATTTCATCAAAAGTCAGGGTAAGAATGTCACCATCACCGGCAACCGTCTGCAATTTGCCAACCAGAAACAACTGGATAAATACAATGCTATCCAGCAAAAGCTGGTGCCGCTGAATGCGCAGCTGATGCAGCTGAGCCGCCAGATGCAAGAAATGGTGCGTTAAACCCGCAGCCAGCATACAGACCGCCGTAAGGCGGTTTTTTCATGGCGGTGCTTTTGTTATGGTGTGCGCAATTAAATAAGGAGACACCTATGAATGACGATACCCTGAACAAACGCGTTGATCAGCTCGAGCGCGTAAACCGTGAACTTCTGGTGCAGATTTCTGCCATGCGCCTGCTGTTTGGCAGCGTCGGCAATGTGCTCAATGCCAGCCAGGAAAACGCGTTTACTATCGCCGTGAATCAGGCGCTGGAAGCCAACCGCGCTGACGTCGCGAATCAGGCAGATCTGGATGAAGCTTCCCGCAAATTCCGCGAAGATGTCTTCAAGTGCACAGAGTCTTTGTTGCCGGGCTCGCGCTAAAACACAAAAAAGGCCCGGGCAATCTGCCTGAGCCTTTTCATCGCTATCTGCTATTAAAACCATCCGCTATTACAGCCATCCGCCATTACAGATTGATTACCCGGTTACGCCCTTCATTTTTTGCCTGATACAACGCTTTATCCGCCGCTTTCAGTGCGCCGTCGATATTATCCCTGCCGGGATAGAAATGCGTCACGCCGAGCGAAATTGTGACGTTACCCGCTCCCTCAAAATGATGAGACTCGACCTGCCGTCGTAACCGTTCCGCCAGCTGGATAGCCTGCGTGACTGACGCGCCGGGCAGCAGTAAAAGGAATTCTTCGCCGCCCATGCGGCACAGCAAATCCCCTTCCCTTGAGCTGTCCAGAATCAGGCGTGCAAGCTGAGTAATCACCACGTCACCGACGTCATGGCCATAAGTGTCATTAATTTTTTTAAAGTGATCGATGTCCAGCGTAATGACCGCAATCCGTGAAGCCTCTGTCAGCTGTTTATCCACTAACTCATAAAAACCGCGCCGGTTCAGCAGACCGGTCATCGGGTCGGTATGCGCTTCGGTGCTGAGCTTTTCGATGCGCTGATGCAAAAGTCGGATCCCCTGCAACATCACGGTTTTCAGCTTAGACGATTCATAGTACCAGGCGTTGATCTGCTCAATTTCCTGAGAAACGTCCTCTGAATCCATCGTGTCAGCACGGGACGCGAGCTGGCGAAGCGGCATCGAAATATAGCGCGTCAGCAACCAGATGCAGATGAACACCAGAATCACAATCGGCAGCGTGTAGAGCAATACCTGCATCATCACGTTATACAGCAGCACCACATCGGCCCTGGCGGGATGCAGCACCAGCACCGTCCAGCCCGCCACTTCCATGGTGGCGAAACCCGCCAGCGACGCCTCACCTTGCAGATTGTCCATAAGCAGAAAACCCTGCTCACGATCGCCTAACAGCGCCTTATTCACATGGCCCTGCGGCACGCTTTCGATCCATCCTGATGCGTCGCGATACAACACATCGCCCTCGCGGTCTATGACATAGATATAGGCGTCTTTGCGGTAATTGCGGGCATTAATCAGCGTATCGACGATACTGCTTTTGCTGAGATCAATTTCAGTCGCCAGGTACCCCAGATAACCGCCGCGCGCATTACGAATGGGCGAGGAAAGCACCATGATGTGATCGCCTTGCGCGGTGCGAAACGGCGAACTGAGCACCGGATTTTGGGTTGAAAGTGCTGCTGTATTGGCGCCGGATACCAGTTTTAAACTGACCATCTTCGCCGAATTTCTGGAGGCCGCGCGCACCACACCGGTTTTATCCACCACCAGCACCGAGCTGAAACGCTTGCTCTGTACCTGTAAACGGTCAGCTTCTTCGGTGATGGCATCACTATTATCAAATTCATCACCCAGCAAATCCGCGCTGTAGGCCACCTGTTTTTGTGCCGCATTGAAAAACAGATCGGCCGTCAGCGACAGTCTGGCCGCATACGACTGACTCGCCCGCAATGACGATTCGATGAGAAGTTTTTTTTCTACCTGAAAAATTGCCAGATAACTGGTGAGCAAGGTAATAACCGTACTCACCAGCGCCAGAAGCAATATCAATCTCTTAAGATCAAAAGCAAACCGCCGGTGCTGCCGCATTCTCTGTCCGTTGAGCAAATGACCACGAATATTACAGAGGATAGCAGTATGTTTACTCATGGTTTTGATATGCCGCAGTCAGGACGGTTTTACTGGCGATTAAAAATTGCACATTAGCCTTTTTACTGCTCAGGGTTTGCGGATTAACTTCTGTAAACGCGCTTTCTGCCAGCGCTCTACAGTTCCCCGGAAAACAAAAATGCGTAAACCGCGCAGCAGCAGAATACCGCCCCAGATACATAGTGGCCATGCGAACCCGAAGGAATCCGGCGAGGTGTAATGGTTAAGCGCGAACAGACCCGCATTGACCCCCGCCCACAACAGAACAGAGCGGTAAAAACTGCTTTCCTCCGCCACCTGTTGCCTGGCCCTTTCAATCTGATCGTCAAGCGCGTGTTCCGGCGAATTGCCATCTCGCGTATCGTTTTCCGTCAGTTCTGAAACTTTGATGTCAAACGCTGCTGCGATAGCACCAAGCGTGTCGAGGCTGGCCTGTTCGCCGTTCTCAATGCGCTGCACTGTGCGAACGCTGAGCGAAGAAAGCTCTGCCAGTTGTTCCTGAGACCATGCACGGGAAATCCGAAGTTGCCTGATTTTGCTCTGATTCATAATTAATCCTTAGAGTGAATGTTGAACACCTAATAAGCATGCAACGCCGGATCAGAAATCAACACGACAGCAACCTGACACAGACACGACAGCTCGCTGACAGCCTTAGTGATCAGAAAGTTAGCCGGTAAAACTTACTGTCTACCGCCATCAGCGGAAAAGCTTCCGGCAACGCGGATACCGGTATCTCCTGAAATCCGTTCTTTTCATAAAAACGATGGGCCGCCAGAAATTTGTCGGTCGTGCCCAGAAAAACGTCTTTCACTTTTTCGGCCTGTGCATGTTGCAGTAACGCCTTCAGCAATAATGCCGCCACGCCGTAATCGCGGCCACGATAAGGCGCGCTCACAAACATTTTGCGCAGAGCCGCCTGGGCATTGCCGATATCTTTCAGGCCCAGCGTCCCCACCACTTTTCCGTCACAGCGGGCGATCCAGAAATCCCCGGTTCCGCGCTGATAAAACTGCGGAATATCGTGCAAATCTGGCTGCTGCTGTTCGCTTATCGGAATGCCAAATTCCTGATTCTGGATCGGCAAAATCACATCAATCACGCCGCGCTGATCTGCAGCAGAAAAGCGTTCAATTAAGACAGAATGACTCATCGCACACTCCCTGAGTTTAATTAGGACATAGCAGTGCCAGCTCCGGGTTTTCAGGGAATACCCGCTCGCTGAAAAAGTCGATTAATACCCGAAGTTTCGGTGTCATATAACCGCCCGACGGCCACAAAATAAAAAAGTCGGCACTGCGCTTCACGTACTCATCCAGCACGGTCACCAGCTGCCCGCGGGCCAGTTCTTTGCGGATACTGAAATCCGGCAGACAGGCGATGCCCAACCCCTGCAGGGCAAAGCAATGACGCGTTTCTATATTATTGCAAACCATCGAAACCGGCAGCGCTAAATCCTGATATTCCGGCAAAGGCCAGGGTTCGAGTTTTCCGCTATTCGGAAAGCGGAAATGCAGACAGCGGTGATCGGCCAGATCATGCGGTTTCGCAGGCCTGCCATACTGCTCAAAGTAAGCCGGTGCGCCGACCAGCAAATGATGGAAAGTGCCGAGCTTGCGCATCGATAACCGTGAATCAGCCATCTGCCCTGTTCGCACCACGGCATCGAAACCTTCTTCCACCACGTCAACAATGCGATCGGTGAAATCCAGATCCAGTTCAATGTCGGGATAACGGCGCATAAACTCGCCCAGCACCGGCAACAGCAGGGTGCTGACCTGCGGCAGACTCAGCCGCAGCCTGCCGCGCGGACATTCCGCCAGTTGCGACAGCTCACTTTCTGCCGCTTCGAGCTCCGCCACAATGCGCCGGCAACGCTCGAGAAACAGCGAACCTTCCGCCGTCAGCGTCACGCTGCGGGTACTGCGGTGAAACAACCGCACATTCAGTTTGGTTTCCATCCGCGAAATGCTTTTACCCACCGCCGACGCGGAAATCCCTAAGATACGCCCGGCGGCGACAAAGCTGCGGGTTTCCGCCACATGCACAAACGTATTCAGGCTGCTAAGACTTTCCACCCTCACCTCCGATTGCGGACATCAGCGTCCGCATACTCTGGAAATCTACCCTACTTTTTCCGCAACAGGGAGTTCTCTATCGTGATTTAACTTTTTCAGAAACTGAGAGACGCCATGAATACTGCTGTACAAAAATCCCCGCTGCCGCTTTCGGCTTTACTGGCGATGGCGCTGACTGGCTTTATCGCCATCATGACCGAAACCCTGCCCGCCGGATTACTGCCGCAAATCGCCGCCGGTCTGAATGTTTCGCAGGCCATGGCCGGACAATTAATCACGCTGTATGCCGCCGGTTCGCTGATGGCGGTGATCCCGCTTGCGGCGCTGACCCGGAGCTGGAACCGCCGCACGGCGTTATTGACCGCCATCGTCGGCTTTCTGGTTTTCAACACCCTCACCACTTTTTCCACGCATTACATCCTGACGCTTGTTGCCCGCTGGATGGCCGGAGCAGCGGCCGGGCTGGCGTGGGGTTTGCTGGCAGGCTATGCGCGGCGGATGGTGCCGGTTGAGCAGCAAGGGCGGGCATTGTCAGTAGCGATGGTCGGCACACCGCTGGCGCTTTCAGTGGGTGTCCCGCTCGGCACCTGGATGGGTTCTCTGCTCGGCTGGCGGATGGCGTTCGGCGTGATGTCCGCGCTCACGCTGATTCTGGTGGTCTGGGTTATCAAAAAAGTACCGGACTATCCCGGACAGGCCGCCAGTCAGCGCCAGTCGTTGCTTCATGTGGTGATGATGCCTGGCGTGCGCAGTATTTTGCTGGTGATCCTGCTGTGGATGCTGACGCACAATCTGCTCTACACCTACATTGTGCCGTTCCTGCACTTATCCGGTCTTAGCGCACGGGCTGACCAGATATTACTGGTCTTCGGCATTGGCGCGCTGGCTGGCATTGGTATCACCGGCCTGCTGGTTGACCGGCGCTTGCGCCAGACTCTGCTGTTCAGCCTTCTGCTGTTCGCACTGATTTCGCTGACGCTGGTGTTTTTCAGTCAAACTCCCGTGATGGTGGTTTTATGCGTCGCGCTGTGGGGACTGACGTTCGGGGGCGCGGCGACCTTACTGCAAACGGCTATCGCAGATGCCACCGGTGAACACGCCGATATGGCGCAGTCGATGGTGGTCGTGGCGTGGAATCTGGCGATTGCGGGCGGCGGCTTAACCGGAGGGATTTTGCTGGAAACCGCCGGTGTTAAAACTTTTCCGCAGACAATGCTGATTCTGCTGGCGGCAGGACTGATTATTGCCTGGCGCGCTAAAAAGCACGGCTTCATGCCCGGTGCCCGCCATGACAAAACTGCACAAAATCCTAGTGAGCAGGAACAGGATCAAAGTTTAGAAACGGCTGGAAAGGTATAATTTCCTAAACCTTTCCGGAACCAGATGCCTGAATATCTGCCGGAAGCCACTTTTTCTGGCAGACTAAAAAACAGGCAAAACAGAAACAATGAGAACAATGGAAGCACGTAATAAAGCCGTTATACTTTTGTCAGTGATTCTCGCCGCAGCCCTGCTGCTAATCGCGTTCGAATGGCTGGCAGATCAGGCGGTGCCTGAACTGAAAGAGCAGGTTATTCACTATGTGGATGAACACATGGCGCACTAAAATGCCCTGATGGCAGGAGGAGTTATGGTAACGAAAAGGATGATGACCAAACACTGGAAAATGGTTGTAGTACTGCTGTGTATCTGTGGCGCATTGATGCTGTTGCGCTGGGCGGCGATGATCTGGGGGTAAAGTTTTGCAAATTTGCCCCATAACCACTGGTTAAATAATCAACAACCCGGCCGGCGGGCTTGAAACCTTCTGCTGCGCAAGCCAGAATATCCTTAGTGTTTTTTAAAAGTCTGCCGCCTGCTTATGAATAACCGCAAACCTCGTCGTCCCCACGGGCGATGGACCTATTACATTATGTACGAAGACATTCTGTGGCCCTGCCCGGTTCGCTGGGAGTGGGAAAATGGCTACGGCGGCTGGCTGCCTTTTTATTACTCACCGACGCTGGAATTTGTCGCAGGCGATCCGGACAAAGCCACCAAAGTGGCGGGCAACAAGGCCCGCACGCTGCGTAAACCGGTCAGAATTCACGCATACGAATACTGATTGCTTCTCTTCTGCAAAGCCTTACTCGCTTTCGATCAATCCGCTGGCACGTAACACCCGCCGCTTCACGGCCTCCGGCAATACCGCATTCACGCCTCCGGCACATCCCAGACTGAACCAGTGACGCGCACGTGTGATACCGGTGTAGATCAGCTCGCGGGTTAAAATCGGGCTCAGATTTTCCGGCAGCAGCAATGCGGTGTGGGTGAACTCCGATCCCTGCGATTTATGCACTGTCATAGCAAACACCGTTTCCACCGCCTGCAAACGCCCCGGCATAACCCAGCGGATATCCTGCGTACCGTCTCCGGCCAGAAACGCCACCCGCAGCACCGGCACGACTGAACCGTCTGCCAGCCGTTGCGGAATTTCCAGCGTGATGCCGATGTCGCCATTCATCAGGCGCTGGCTGTAATCGTTACGGGTCACCAGCACCGGACGTCCCGGATACCAGCCGACCGAAGCCTTGAGCAATCCTTCTTTATACAAAATTTCAGCGATGCGCTGATTGAGCCCTTCCACGCCCCAGCGCCCGCCACGTAAGGCGCACAGCAACTGAAACTGACTGTAGGCCTGCAGCACTTTGGTCGCCCAGCGGTTGAAGGCTTCCGGCGGTTCGTCGTCCGCAGGCCGCTCCCTGATCATCACGTTGAGATAATGCTGATAACCGACCGGCGGCTCGGTGCCTTCGCGTTTTGCCGCCGCAGGAAACTGCGCTGCGCTGCCCTTAACCACCCAGTTGCGCAGTTCGCTGTCATCGTCAGCGCTTAACGTCAGTTGTGCGAGATCGGCATATCCGTGTTTCCAGACCTGTTTCAGCGCGCTAACGTCCCCGTCGTTGACCGCTTCCGCCAGCTGGCCGATGCCGCTCTGTGCATCAAAACGGTAACTGTGGCGCAGCATGACAACCGCCTGATCCATCGCTGTGCCTTGCGGATCCACCAGCGTATCCGGAATCTGCTCGCCGGTCGCACTTTGCAGCCAGTCGCGGGTTTGCGGCAGATAATGTCCGCCCGCCGCACGCTGACATAATTCACTCAGCAATGCGCCCGCTTCTACCGACGCCAGCTGATCTTTATCACCGAGCAGGATCAGGCGCGCATGATCTGGCAACGCCGCCAGCAGTGCCGCCATCATTTCCAGATCGACCATCGATGCTTCGTCTACCACCAGCACATCCAGCATCAGCGGATTTCCCGGATGATGGCGGAAATGGCGGGTATCGGGGCGGCTGCCCAGCAAACGGTGCAGCGTGACCACTTCCGTATTAATACTCTCACGCACATCATTGCCGTTACCGAGCCCGCTGAGATCCAGCTTAGAGACCGCACCGGCAATCGACTCATTCAGACGCGCCGCCGCCTTACCGGTTGGTGCGGCAAGGCGGATACGCAGCGGCTGGCCGGTATCCTCCAGCGCCAGTGTTTGCAACAGCGCCAGCAGACGCACCACCGTAGTGGTTTTCCCGGTGCCCGGTCCGCCGGTAATGATGCTGAACGCGTTGACCGCCGCCAGCGCACAGGCCAGTTTCTGCCAGTTAACGGTGGCAGAATTCACCGCCGGGAATAATGCCGTCAGGGGTGCCTGTAAAGTTTGCGCCGGTAATGTGTGCAGCGCACTGCGGGTCAGACGCTGTTCTATCGCTGCGCGCACATTCTGTTCGTACTGCCAGTAACGGCGCAGATACAGGCGCTGCCCGCTCAGCACCAGCGGAGAATTCCCCTCGCCGTGCCCGACCAGTGTCGGGTGCGCCAGCGCCGCCAGCCATTCCTGCAAACTCAGCTCGTCCAGCACTGCTGCGGGGCGGATCACCGCGCCGTCAGCGTGATCGCCTTCCGGTGGCAGCGAGAGTGAAAATGCGCTGTCGTCGAGCGTGGCCTGCAAATCCAGACACACATGCCCGCGCCCCAGCTGATAGCTGGTCAGTGCGGTCGCCAGCAGTAATAACGGATGCGCGTCCGCCGCTTCTTTTGCCAGAAACGTCACCAGTGCGCGATCCAGTTCCCGCAGCCAGCCACATTCCACCCAGCTCGCCAGCAGTTGCGCAAGCGCTTCACGGCTGTTGATTTTCATGCGTGTTCCTCCGTGCCGCTGAACAGAGCGTCGAGTTGTTCCATTAAGGCTTTATCCGGTCGCTGAACGCAGACGCCGTTACCCGGCGCGTGGCTGCCGCGCAGGAATAAATAGACTGCGCCGCCGATATGCCGGTCGTAATCGTAATCCGGTATGCGGGATTTCAGCAGGCGATGCAGCGCAAACAGATACAGTGAGAACTGCAAGTCATAGCGGTGATCGCGCATGGACTGCGTCATATTTTCCTGGTCATAGCCGCTGGCGTCATCACCGAGCCAGTTGGATTTGTAATCCAGCACGTAATAACGCCCGTCATGTTCGAACACCAGATCGATAAAGCCTTTCAGCATACCGTTGAGATCTTCTGCCAGTAACGGCGCACGCTCCGCGCCGTCCAGCGTATATTGCTGAACCAGCGTGTCGAGACGTCGTGTCGGCACCTTTGTCAGCGAGAACCAGAACTCCATTTCAACCTGATACGGCGGCAGTTCTGCCAGGTTAAAAGTATTGCCTCCCTGCAGCGGTAAAGGCTGCGTCAGCAGCGCGGTAAGCCAGCCAGTCAGCGGCACAATCCACTTTTCCCAGCCACGCGTATTGCAACGCCGCGCAACCTGATCGGCAATCCTTTCCGGGTCTGCCGCCAGCGCTGCAAACCCTTCGTCACCCGCCCATTCCAGCAAACCGTGCAGGAAATTACCCGGCGCAGGGCCGCGCGGGAAGGTATACAAATTCTCGCCGGTCATAGGCTGCGACAGTTCATGCAGCGGCTCCTTCACTGGCTCCTTCGCACTGTTTTGCGTTTTCTGATCTTCCAGATAACTGTCCTGCGCGGCGCTTTCGATTTCTCTCTGCGGCTCGCGGTTCAGGGTCTCCGGCATGATATACGTGCCTGCCGGCGCAATTTGCAGACCGGAGAAACTCGACACCCACCAGCGCGGCCCTTTATGCAGACGCAGCGGCGGACGCGGCCCGAGTTCCGGCAATGTCTGCTGGCTGCGATACACCGCGCCGTCAGATACCGGCAACGGCCACGCGCGAATATGCGCCGTTTCCAGTGCCTGCAAACTGGCAGAAAGCGCCTCTGCATCCATCGTCTCGCCGCCGTTAAAAAGGTCACTGAAAAATAAATAACCGGGTGCGCTCTTTTCAAAGTCTTTCAGCGGGGCCATGCCCAGCCACAGCGCGTAACGCGAACGGGTCAGCGCCACGTAAAACTTACGCAGGTCTTCTCCCAGCCGCTCGCGGTCAGCCAGCACCAGTTGCTCATCGGATGCACTCAGTGCCACTTCCAGCTCACCTTCCGGCGTATGCCATTTCAGCGGTGAATCCTGCTTTTTCACGGCGCGGAATGCACAGGCAAAGGGCAGGAATACCAGCGGATATTCCAGCCCTTTGGATTTATGCACGGTAACCACTTTCACCAGATCCGCATCGCTTTCGAGACGCAGTTTGCGGGCATCGCCGCCCTGATGTTCGTCCTGACATTGCTCCGCCAGATAACGGATCAGCGCATGTTCACCGTCGAGCTGCACGCTGGCCTGTTGCAGCAGTTCAGAAAGATGCAGCAAATCAGTCAGCGCGCGTTCGTCACCGCGCCCGAGCAGACGGCGCGGCACGTCGAATTCCCACATCAGTCGGCGCAGCATCGGCAGAATGCCCTGTTTGCGCCAGCAGGTACGCAATGCCTGAAACTGCTGAACGTAGCGTTCCCACTCGTTTTCATCCTGATTCAGCCGGTCCAGCGCTTCCCAACTCAGGTTCAGCGAAGGCGTCCCGAGAGCCGCGCGCAGCAGACGGTCGTTTTCCGGCGCGGCACAGGCCGCCAGCCAGTACTGTAATTCGCCTGCCTGCGCACTTTCAAAAATCGATTCTTTGTCAGAAAGATACACGCTGCGCACGCCACTTTTTGACAGCGCGAGGCGTATCGCCGCCGCTTCACGGCCGGTATTCACCAGCACCGCGATATCCCCCGGCATCACCGGTTTTAATATTTCACCGGGCTGACCAAAACCGGCGGAACCCTGCTGGCCAAGACGCAGCAACTGGACGATTTTTGCCGCACAGCCGTCTGCCATCAGCTGAACGTATTGCGTTTTAGGCAGCGTTTCCGTCTGATTTTCGGGGTACCACAGCGTCAGCGCAGTGGCTTCGGCATCGTCAATGACCAGCGTGTCGGCTCGTCCTTTGGCTGCTACCGGCAGGAACGGCACCTGATTTTCATCACCCTGACGGAACAGGAAAGCGCCCTCGCCGGCGCGGCGGTTTTCGGCTAATTCGAACACTTCATTAACTGCCGCTACCATGGCGCGGGTGGAACGGAAGTTGGTCGCCAGCGTGTAGTGGCGGCCGCCGGTATCACGACGGGCGCGCAGGTAGGTATAAATGTCCGCACCACGGAAGGCGTAAATCGCCTGTTTCGGATCGCCGATCAGGATCAGTCCCTGCTCCGGCACGTTTTCTGCCACACGGTAGACGGTATCAAAAATGCGGTATTGCAGCGGATCGGTGTCCTGGAATTCGTCGATCATCGCCACCGGAAATTGCGTGCGAATGATCTCCGCCAGCCGCGCGCCGTTGTCGCTGAGCAGAGCTGAATCCAGACGGGTCAGTAAATCGTTGAAGCCCATTTGCGCGCGTTTCTGCTGCTCGAGGTCAAAACGATTTTTTATCCAGCGGCAGGCATGTTGCAGCAAACCGCTGCGCGCATCCGGCAAACTTTCAAGGCGGGATTTCAGTGTTTCCATCGCGGTCAGCGCCGGATGCGCAGGCGGTTCGCCCTGCTTCCAGCATTCCGCCAAACCTTCCGGTGTCAGACGCGTCCAGCCGGTTTTCAGATCCGGTATCACTTCATCGGACGTCGCCCAGGTGTACAGCTTTTCCAGCCACGGATTGAAAAATCGCGCCTGAATTTTTTTGCCATCGACCACTTTCGCCGCCACTGCGCCTTCCAGCAGGGTGCGAAGTTCCTGCGTCCATTGCGGCCAGTCTTGTTTCAGCGCGGCCAGTTCAGCCGCTTTCTGGTTGTTTACCGTTTCGACTACGTCGGCTGGCGTCTGCTCTGAGCCTAACTCTTCAGCGTATTCCAGCAACGGCATCACGCTGCGGTGTAAATCTTCCGGCGCACGCCACCAGCCACGCAGCGTGCGGATTTCCTGCTCACTCAGCGGGAAATAGAAACTGCGCCAGTAATCGCGCACCACGTTCATCAGCAGTTCGGTCTGATCGGTTTCCAGCGTCTGGGTAAACAGGCTGTCGCTGTCGAACGCGTGCTCGCCGAGCATACGGTTACACCAGCCGTGAATGGTGGAAACGGCGGATTCATCCATCCATTCCGCCGCCAGTTGCAGCTTACGGGCACAACCCGGCCATTGCTCCGGTGAATATTCCGCACGCAAATTTTGCAAAAATTCGTCGCTGTCTTTTTCCGCTTCAGGATTACCTAAAAAATATCCCGCCGCTTGCGACAAGCGCGCACGGATACGGTCACGCAGCTCTTTGGTCGCCGCATCGGTGAAGGTCACCACCAGAATTTCCGGCGGCGTCAGCGGACGACTGAAAGCATTATCCCCGCCGTGCCCGAGCACCAGCCGCACATACAGCGCGGCGATGGTAAAGGTTTTGCCGGTACCGGCGCTGGCTTCAATCAGGCGGCTGCCTGTCAGCGGAAAACTCAGCACGTTCAGGGTGGATGGCAACGTCTGCTCCGTCATTCCTTCGCTCCTTTTTTGCTGCGTGCCAGATGATTTCTCAGCGGTGCCAGCAGGGTATCGGCGAGACGGGCAAATTCACCGTCCGACCAGAGTGCGGCGAAATCCGGCCACGCGCGGGCCAGATAGGCGTTACTGTCACGCTCACCAAATTTCATGTTCGCCGGGTCATGATTTTCATAATTGTCGCGGGCGGCAAACCAGGCATCGCTGTCGGGTGCGTTGTGCTCCGTGCCCTCTTTTTTCAGCCAGACAAACCCGGTTTTCACTGCCAGCGGCAACGGACGCAGCTGACCCGCTTTCCACGTTTCAATCAGCGTTTCCCATAAATTGCGCGCCTGTTCAATATCCAGCGGCGGCAATTCAGCCGTGCCGTTTTTACTGACAATCACTGTGTGCATCGGCTTTCCGTCGAGATGCCCTGCAATATGCGCGACCCAGTAAGGCAGCAGCCGGTCGAAGCGGTAACTGCGTTCCTTCGTCATGATGCCGATACTTTCCAGCACCACGCGCGCGCGGTCGCCCGCTGCATTTGCCCGCAGTTCACTCAGCCAGTCGGAGAACATCACGCCGCCGGTGTCATCTTCCAGCGCCTCATTTGCCAGCGGTTGCGGCCAGTTATCGAGTACCTGCTGATAACTGGCAAACAAGGTGTCCATCGGCTCGGCCAGATCTTCACTCAGCACCGCAGCGAATTCCCCCGGTGCCAGCTCGCCGCGCCGTTCAATGCGTTCGAGTTGCTGACGTAAAACGTCCTGACGCGAAACACCCGCTTCCAGCGCCCATTTTTGCGCGCGGATCAGTTCGTCCTGCAAGCGCCAGTTTTCCAGCGCATTAATGTCGAACGGCTCCTGATCTTCACTGCCGGGATCTTCCAGCTCGAAATAGATATTCAGCCGCTGACGGAAGAAACTGCGCACCGGATCCGACAGAAAATCCGACAACTGACGCAGTGTCAGCGCACCTTCCTGTTCCACCGGTTGCAGCGGTTGTGCGGCCACGGACGCAGATTCCGCTTCCAGTCCGGCACGCCATTCGTGGGCGTAGCTGAACAACGAACTTTCCTGACTAAAATAGTCGCGGTTGAACGGTTGCAGGCGATGCTCTACGGTCAGCGCATGCAGCAAATCTTCGCCGTTTTCGGCTTTCCAGCCTGCCGCCAGATGATCACGCAACTGCGCCACCAGCACGGACGGCGGGCGTTCGGTGTTGTCATGAATGCTGCGGCCTACCCAGCTGATATGTAAGCGTTCACGCGCTGAAAGCAGCGCTTCGAGGAACAGATAGCGGTCATCTTCACGACGCGAACGGTCGCCGGGGCGGTAATCATGCCCCATCAGATCGAAATCCATCGGCACGCGGTTACGCGGATAATCACCGTCGTTCATCCCCAGCAGATAGACGTGGCGGAAAGGAATGGCACGCATTGGCATCAGCGTGGCGAAGGTCACCGCGCCGCCAAAAAACGGTTGTGTCAGGCCGGACTGGTCAAACTGCGCCAGCCAGTGATCGCGCACCACCGACAGCGGCAGTTCAGCCTGCAGATCGACGCTCTCGCAGGCTTCCAGCCAGGTTTCCAGTTCGCCGTGCAGACGCACTAAAATAAAGCCGTCTTCTCCGTCATCTTCGGCAAAGTATTGAGAAAGAATAGTACGCAGGCGCTCGCCCCATACCTGCGGTGCGGCAGGTTCCCGCAACTGACGCCAGGTGTCATCAAGGCAGTTCAGCAGATGCGACAGCGGACCGATCAGCGCCGCATCCAGTCCGCCGATTTCATCCAGCGGCTCGATGTTTTCCCAGGCTTCGCCACTGCCTACCGCGTAACCCAGCAGCATACGTTGCAGGCCAAAGAACCAGCTGTTCTGTTCCGGCGATAACGGCAGTTCAAGGCTCTGACGCTGTTCCGCATGCAGCCCCCAGCGCACATTGGCGGCGCGGATCCAGCGGTGCAGCAGCGGGAGTTGTTCTTCCTCAATGCCGAAACGCTGACGCACAGACGGTACGTCGAGTAAATCCAGCAAATCGCTGACCGCAAAACGCGACTGCGGCAGTTCCAGCAGGCTTTCCAGCGCACCGAGTAACGAATTGTTCTGGCGCGGCCCCTGATCGGCAACGGTGAACGGGATGTAGCGCGGATCGCTGCGCTCCGTCAGGCCGAATACCGCCTGAATGTGCGGTGCATAGCCGTTAATATCCGGCACCATCACGATGATATCGCGGGCTTTCAGCGTCGGATCTGCCGCCAGCGCCGCCAGCAGACGGTCGTGCAGCACTTCCACTTCACGCTGGGCGCTGTGCGTAATATAAAAACGCAGGGAATCGTCATGCTGAACATCTGCCGGAGGCCATTCATCGATCGTTTCAGCCAGCGGGCGCAGCTGCAAAATATCTTCCTGCAGCTGATGCAACAGGGTATCGGTACCGTTCGACGTAAAGAGATCGATGCGCGGGATCACCGGCGCCAGCTGCGAGGCATAGGATTCGTGGTTGTCATATTCATTGAGCAGACCGATATAGTCGCGCCCCTGCTTGCCCCACGCCGCCAGCAGCGGATGGGCATGCTGATGGAGTTCATCTTCGGCAATCACCTGCGGCATGCCCGGCTTACGCAACTGGCGCTTACGTTCCGCACGCAGCAGATCTTTATCGGCAATGATATCGCTCCAGTCGTGCTCGCACGGGTTATGCACGCACATAAAGATGTGTGTCCAGCGGCCCAGCACTGCCAGCACTTCAAGAGATTGTTGCGGTAACGAGGAGATGCCAAACACCACCAGCCGCGCGGGTAAACCGGCCGGACGCTGGTCTTCAGGAAGGGTCTGCGCATGTTGCAGGAAACGCTGATGCAGCGCCGCACGGCTGGTGTTGCGCTCGTTTTCAGGCACATCCGCCAGCAGCGCACGCCACAGTTGCGGCTGCCACAGCAGGTTTTCCGGCAACGGATCGCTGCCTGTGCGGCTGGTGCGCAGGACGTCCAGCCCGTTGCCCCAGTCTTCCAGCCAGTCGGCGCGGTAAACCTGATACTGATCGAATAAATCCGCCAGCCGCTGTGACAGCTGATGCAGCTTGCGCATATCGCCGTCATCTTTTAAGAAACGGGCCAGCGGCGCAAACACCGGTTCGGCAAGCAGTTCGGGCAACAGGCGGATCAGGCGCCAGGTCAGCAACGGACGGTCGAACGGCGACGATTCCGGCACCTGTTCTTTGCCGAGCACCGCACGGTAAACCTGCCAGAAAAAGCGCGCCGGTAGTTTGATATCCAGCGCCGCCGCAATGCCGCAACCGCCTTCTGCCACATCGCGCGCCAGCGCCAGTTTCAGCCACTGATTGATGCCGTTGCTCTGCACCAGAATCACTTCGTTTTCCAGCGGTGAAAGCGGATGCGCCGCCATCCACGAGACCAGCACGTCCCTCAGCGCTTCTGAGTGATTTCCGTGTAATACCATCAAACCTGAATTCACACCCGCATCCCTTGTTATCGCCTGTCAGGGTTGAGATTTTGCGTTGATTTGGAAAGGATTGAAAGGACAGAAAAGAAAAGAGGCAGGGCCAGAAGACATCCTCATCCCGCCGGAGAGTTAACTTTGTTTCTTAGTTATCAGATCTCTTTATTCAATCGTTTAATTAAGAATTTTCATAAAATACTAAGAATACTAATGATTTTCTATTTATCTGAAATAAAAATCCGAGTTTTAGAAATATTAAGAAATGAGATTTTGTGTAATGAAACGTAAACTGATATAAAGACGGCGTCAGGCCTTTGACGCATAACTAAAACTAATTGATTCGTAAATAAGGACATTTACAATGAATATTAAAGCCACCTGCTGGGCTATCGTTCTGGCAACCTTTCCGGTGCATGCCGCTTTGCTCAGTCCGGCAGACAGGGACAATATTGAGCAACAACAAAGAGATCGCCTGCAACAACAGCAAATGCAGCGTGATGAACTGGAAAGAAGCCAGACGCTCTCTTTACCCGCCCCCGCCCCGGCTAACGCTGACGAAAAACCGTGCTTTACTATTTCCACTATCAATATTACTCAAGCCAATCATTTATCTTCCAGCACTCAAGACAAGTTAACGAAACCTTTAATTGGAAAGTGTTTAGGCATTAAGAGAATTACCCAGCTCGTGCAGGAAATATCTGATGCCTATATCGAACGCGGGTATATCACCAGCCGTGCTTTTCTTCCCGAGCAGGATCTCTCACGGGGAGAGCTGAATATTACCGTGATGGAAGGCAAGCTTCAGGATATTCAATTAGATAAACACAGCGATCGTATTTTGGCGATGGCTTTCCCTGGCCTTAAAGGCAAAATCCTCAATCTGCGCGATATCGAACAGGGCATGGAACAGATTAACCGGTTGCGCCAGACACCGGTCCAGATAGAGATCCTTCCGGCTGAACAACCGGGTTACTCCATTGTGAATTTAACCGCCACGCCGGAGTTTCCACTCAGCCTGGGTGTGGGATTCGATAACAGCGGGCAAAAAAGCACCGGCACCGGCCAGATGAACGGCTCTCTGATCGCCAGTAACGTGCTCGGACTGGCGGATCAGTGGTTTGTCAGCGGCGCGAAAAGCAGCGATTTCTCCAGCAGCCACGACGCCCGCAGCGTGCAGGCTGGCATGAGCGTGCCTTATGGCTACTGGCTGATGAATTACAGTTACAGCTACAGCGATTATCTCAGCACGGTGAATTCTCAGGGCTTCGGCTGGCGGTCAACCGGCGATTCCCAAACCCATCGCGTCAATCTTTCCCGCGTCGTATTTCGAAACAGCGATATCAAAACCGGCGTATCTGTCGGGATCAGCAACAATATGGCGCGTAACTATCTTAATGATGCTCCGCTGGCCAGCAGCAGCCGCAAGCTCAGCAATGTCAGCGTGGGCATCAACCATAGCCAGAAACTGTGGGGCGGATTGTCCACGCTGAACCCGACATTCAGCCGCGGCGTGCCCTGGTTAGGCGCGGAAGACGATCAGCATAAACCGGACGATGCGCCCAAAGCAGAGTTCTCCAAATGGTCACTGTCCGGCAGTTACTACAAGCCGGTCAGCCAGAAAGTCACCTTTCTTTCCAGCGTTTACGGTCAGTGGACCGGCGACCGTCTTTACGGCAACGAACGCCTGACGATTGGCGGCGAAAGCTCGGTGCGTGGCTTCAAAGAGCAATACCTTTCCGGTGATAACGGCGGTTACTGGCGAAATGAGCTGAACACGGCGCTGTTCAGTATGCCTTTGCTGGGCGCAGTCAGCGCGGTGGCTGCCGTGGATGGCGGATATCTGCATCATGACAATCACGACGTTAACGCGGCAGGCACGCTGTGGGGCGGCGCGGCAGGACTCAGCAGCAGCGCCGGTCATCTCTCCAGCCAGTTTACCGTCGGCTGGCCCCTGCGTTACCCCGGCGACTTAGCGCCTGACCGCGTCACGGTGTATTACCACCTGAATGTCGTGCTGTAATTTCTGATAAGGATATCGAAAATGGAAAAGAATACGTTACCGCCGGTCGCTGTCTGGCGTCGTCTGATGAGTTACATCCTGATGACCTTTCTCGCCATTCAGCCGGTGATGCCTGCCGTGGCGGCAGGTGTGCAGGTGGCAAACGGCGCGACGCAGGTCGATCAGGCAGGAAACGGCGTGCCGGTGGTTAACATCGCGACACCGAATCAGGCGGGCGTATCCCATAACCAATATCAGAATTTCAACGTCGGCACCGAAGGCTTAATCCTCAATAACGGCACTGACCGGCTGACCCAAAGCCAGCTCGGCGGCCTGATCCAGAACAACCCTAATCTGAAGGCCGGGCAGGAAGCCAAAGCCATCATTAACGAAGTCACGTCTGCAAACCGTTCACAACTCAACGGATATATGGAAGTGGCGGGGAAAGGCGCCAGCGTAATGGTTGCTAACCCTTACGGCATCACCTGTAACGGCTGCGGATTTATCAATACGCCGAATGCCACCCTGACCACCGGTAAACCGGTACTGGGTGCTGACGGCAAACTGCAATCCCTGGAAGTCACGCAAGGCGCGATCACCGTTGAAGGCAAAGGGCTGGACGCCAGCCAGAGTGGCTATTTCTCTCTGATTTCCCGCGCAACAGAAATCAATGCGCAACTTAATGCGCAGGATCTGACCGTGATCGCAGGAGCCAACCGCGTTGACGCCAGCGGCAAGGTCACGCCGTTAGCGGGCAAAGGCGACGCACCGCGTGTCGCCATCGACACCGGCGCGCTGGGCGGCATGTATGCCAATCGCATTAAACTGGTTTCAAGCGATAAAGGCGTCGGCGTCAATCTCAGCAATATCAATGCGCGTCAGGGCGATATGCAGCTTGACGCCAATGGCAGGCTGACACTCAGCAACAGCGCGACGGCAGGCTCGCTCGCTGCCAATGCGCAGGACATTCAGCTCAGCGGCAAGCATCAGGCGCAGTCCGTCGCGATGAACAGCCAGGGCGAAATGCAGCTGCAAAACGCCACCATCACCAGCAACGAGAATCTCACCCTGACCAGCAATGGTCAGTTGCAGGCAAGTGGCAGCCAGATAACCTCTGGTCAAACGGTGAAAATGCAAAGCGCCCGGTTAACGGCGGATAACAGTACGCATATCGATGCACAGCGTGATGTGGAGCTGACCAGCAGCGGCGACCTTGCCTTGCAGGGTAACCTGACTGCCGGGCAGGATGTCCGGCTCACGGGTAATAAGCTGAGTAATCAGGGAAATATTACCGCCAGCCGCAACACCGTTGTTCACGCCACCACGCTGGAAAATAAAGGAAAACTTCAGTCTCAGGGCGATATTACTCTGGACTTGAGCACCCTGAATAATTCCGGAGACTTGCTGTCAGGCGGGTCACTGGCGATGAGCACACAAACCGCCACCCTCGGCGGCACGGTCAGCGCAGGAAAGGATCTGACGTTTACCGGTTCGTCCCTGAACCTGGACGCTGACGGGCAGTTGCTTGCCGGACATGATCTGGGGCTGACGTTCAGTCAGTTCTCTCTGGCCGGTACCGCCAAAGGAAACAATCTGGTCTCCCTTCAGGGCGATCGTTTTACCGGTTCACAGAACAGTTCACTGACCAGCGACGGCGGGTTGTCGCTTCATCTGTCCGATGCACAAATTGACGGCCAGCTGGCCTCACTCGGGACGCTGACACTCAACGCAGACCGGCTGGTGACCGGCACACGGGCGCAGTTGCAGTCGCAACAGGACATGACCTTAACGCTGAAGGAATCGGCTGATTTGCAGGGAACGCAGGTCGCCGGGGACAATCTGGCGATTCAGGCCGTTACGCTTAATCATAAGGGACAAACGGCGGCACAACATGTCAGCCTGCGCGCGGACAACCTGAGTAACGGCGGCAACGTGTCGGCTGAGACGTTGCGTCTGAGCACGGATTCACTCATCAACAGCGGGATCCTTCAGGGCAACAGCGCCATGCAACTGGATGTCGCCTCGCTGAATAACCTGAGCAGCGGCCAGATTGTCACCGGTGGCGCGCTCGATCTTACTCTGCCACAACTCAATAATGCCGGTTTGCTGCTGGCGGACAGCTTCTCCCTGACCTCAGATTCACTCAATAACACCGGCACAATTCAGGGCTCTTCCCTGCTGGATATCCATGCCGACGCGCTCGGCAATGCGGCGTCGGGTCGTCTGCTGAGCGGCGCAGATCTGAAGCTCAGCGCGACGCAACTGGGCAACGCCGGCATCATTCAGGGTGAAAACGCCCGTCTCTTCGCCACAGATTTTACTAACAGTGGCAGCGTGCTGGGGCAGCAATCACTTGAGGCCACGGTCAGCCATCAGCTTGATAATACCGGCAAACTGATGAGCCATGGCGCGATGCAAATCAGCGCAGAAACGCTGGAAAACAGCGGTTCCCTGCTCAGTGAAGGCAGCCTCGCGCTGAACGGTAACCGGCTGACCAACAGCGGCACCGTGCAGGCCAGCCAGCTTAATATCCAGCAAACGCAGGTGGATAACCGTGGTGCGCTGACTGGTCTTAATACGCTGGCGATGACGTTGTTGCAGGATCTCAGTAACAGTCAGCAAGGCGCATTGCTCTCTCAGGGCGACCTGTCGGTTTCCGCACAATCCGTCGTCAATGACGGTATCTGGCAGGGGCAGAATATTTTGCTCAGCGGCCAGCAGCTCACCAACAACGGCACGATTCAAAGCGCCGATGCGCTGACACTCACGCTCACGCAGAACTTCATCAGTGGTAAAAACAGCAAACTGACTGCCAGCGGAACGGCGGCACTTCAGGCACTGGCGCTGACCAATCAGGGGCAGTGGATCGCCAAAAACCTGAGTATCTCCGGTAATACGCTGAATAACGAAGGCGAAATCTCCGGCGTGGACGGACTGACTCTCACGCTGCAAAACGCACTGACTCAGCAATCTTCCGGCAAACTGCAAAGTAACGGCAGCACAAAGATCACCGCCAGCCACCTTGATAACGCAGGACAACTGCAAACCCGCGCGCTGACACTGAATACTGCCCGTCTTGATAACAGCGGCACCCTGCAGACGCGGGAATCAATGGATCTCACTCTGACCGGCGATGCACAAAACCATGCCGGTGGTGTGATCCTCAGCGATGGCACGCTGAATCTTAATGCCGCGACGTTTAACAACGACGGCATCGCGCAGGGCACGACGCGCGCCACCTTTGAGCTCTCGCAGGGCATAAGTAATCAGGGACGTTTGTTGTCCGGCGGCCAGTTAAGCCTTGATGCCCCTGACTTCCTCAACACCGGCTGGCTGCAAAGTGACAGCCTTAGCCTGAATATCACAAATACGCTGACCAACAGCGGCACGCTGATTGCCCAAAATCAGGCCACGCTCGGCGGGAATGCGCTGGAAAACAGCGGAACGGTTCAGGCAGGTGCGCTGACGCTTGATCAGGCCAGCGTGAATAACACCGGTACGTTGTTTGCCGCGCAAATACTCAACCTGACGACACAGACGCTCGCCAACGCCAGCAATGCGAAAATTTTCAGTGCAGGCGATATAACGCTGAACAGCCGCACGCTGGCGCAAAACGGCCAGATTGTGGCGCTGGGGAATGTCACGCTGACGTTGCTGGAAGCATTAACCCAAAACGGCACAGTGGCGGCAGGAAAGGCATTAAACGTCGGCACGTCAGGTGATTTCATCCAAAACGGCACGATGCAGGGGCAAAGCCTCTTACTGACCAGCGGGGGCAACTTCAGCAATCAGGGAACCCTGACGGGCGGTGACGGCACCTTCAGCATCCGTGCAGGAAATATCCGGCAGAATGCCAGCGGCAGCCTGCAATCTGGCGGTGATGTCAGCCTTGAAAGCCGCGCAGATATCGCCAACAACGGGTTTATCGGCACTGCCGGGAACCTGCTTCTGAGCGCCACCGGCACACTGACCAACAGCGCCCTGCTCTATTCCGCGCTCGACATGACACTTTTGGCTGACCGGATCAGTAATATTCAGGGCGACATTCTGGCAGGAAACAACCTGTGGATGATGAAAGATGCCGCAGGGAATGCCAGCAGTGAAACGGTCAACAGCTCCGGGACCATCGAAACAACCCATGGCGATATCTCGATTTACACCGGCCATCTGCTCAATGAACGCAACGGGCTGAGTTTCTCCCATGAAACTCATCAGTATGTCCCGGCGGGTCAGGCCTATATTGACGTTTCACTGAAAGACATTGATCCCGCTTTACTGACCTACGATAAAGAAACCCTTTGCGGTGGCGGCGTCAACGACCACTGTACGACCCGCTATTTTGTACTGATCAGCCCGCAACTTGAGGATCAAAAAGTCCTCATCAGCGATGAAACATGGACGGCAACGGCGGGAGGTAATGCGGCCAGGATTGCAGCAGGCCGTGATCTCACCGTGCAGGCCAGTACGCTGGACAATAATGCCAGCAGCCTGCTATCGGGCGGTAACATGACGCTGTCGGGCGACCGGCTGAACAACAATTCTGTCGACACCGGCACCGTCTCGGCCTACCAGATTTATCATTACAACTGTGCAAAAGCCGCCGGTTGCCGTGAATCAGTGAGCGCGACGGAATATGCCACTCAGAAGGCATCATCAACTACCGTTCGTTTTGACTTGACCGGCGCACCGGTTTATGAAACCAGCAGCGATGCCGCCGCTTACCGCGCGGTGATCCAGGCCGGTGGCAACCTGACCGCTACCTTTGCCAGCGATATCAGCAACACTTCATCCTCTGCCCATGCCGGCAGCATCAGCCATGAACTTTCTGCCCCTGCGCTGAATTCCCTCAGCGCACCGGCTGAATTCACCGGTGCATCGTCGCAGGATCTGGCCAGCGCCTCACAGGAAGAGATCACCGCCCCGCAATGGCGTGACAGTATTGCCGATGCCCTGCAAACCCTGAACGGCGGCACGACGCTCAACAGCAGCGATTACCCGCTGCCCACCAGCAACAGCGGCTATTTCGTGGTGAGCACCGACCCGCAAAGTCCGTATCTCATTATCACCAACCCGAAACTGGACGGACTCGGACAACTGGATAACAGCCTGTTCAACGAAATCTATGCGATGCAGGGAATGAAAGCGCCGGTCGCACCACGTGAAACCGGCCGCCAGTACACAGAAGAATCCTCGTTTATCGGCTCAGCCTATTTCCTCGACCGCCTGAATCTGCACCCTGATTACGATTATCGCTTCCTCGGGGATGCGGCTTTCGATACCCGCTACGTCAGCAACGCGCTGATTAACACCACCGGCAGCCGCTACATCAACGGATTTGGCTCCGATCTGGCGCAGATGCAATATCTGATGGATAACGCTGCCCTCGCGCAACAGTCACTCGGTTTATCCTTTGGCGTGGCGCTGACCGCGGCACAAGTGGCCTCACTGGATAAAAGTATTTTGTGGTGGGAAAACAGCGTAGTGAACGGCCAGAATGTGCTGATCCCCAAACTGTACCTTTCCCCGAAAGATGTCGCCCCGGCTACCGGCAGCGTGATCGCCGGTAACAATATTCAGCTGGCGGGCGGCACGGTCACCAACAGCGGTTCGACGATGCAGGCCAGCTCCGGTCTTTACGTTTCGGGCCAGAGCACCATTGATAACCTCGATGCCGGGCTGATGAAAGCGGGTGGCGATCTCAGCCTGTTCGCGCTTGGCGACATCAGTAACATCGGCTCGACCATCAGCGGTCAGAGCGTTTCGCTGGTCAGCTTCGACGGCAATCTGATCAACAAGACACTGACCAGCCAGTGGAACGCTGCGGGTAAATCCGGCGTCGATACCCTCGCCCTCTCAGACACCCAGACCGGCGATATGGCCTCGATCACGGCGGGCGATTCCCTGTCGATGTACGCCGGTAAAAGTATCGATATCACCGGTGCACACCTCAGCGCAGGCAGCGATCTTGCCATGCAGGCGCTCGGCGATATCAATATCAGCGCCAACCAGACCCGTGAGCTTGACCAGCGCAGTTCTCGCGGCCAGAACACCCTGACAGAGAGTATCGACACGCAGGCCAGCAGCATTTCCGCCGGTGGCAGCCTCGCCATGCAGGCCGGTCATGACCTGAACATCAGCGCCAGTCAGATTGCCGCAAAAGGCGATGCCACGCTCAAAGCCGGCAACGACATTAACCTGCAAACGCAGGAACAGAGCGCCCGCAGCAAAACCAGCAACAGCGAACAACGCCTCAGCCTGGTGGATAACACCACGCTTAACGCAGGTGGGGATTTAACGCTGGTGGCCGGTCGTGACCTTAATTCGCAGGCAGCCAGCATGAGTGCGGGCGATAACGCCACATTAGCGGCCGGACGTGACGTTAATCTGAACGCCGAAGCCATCAGCAGCTACAGCGAATCTCACGGCAAGAAAAAACAGCAGATCGATGAGCAAATCCGTCAGCAAGGCACCGGACTGACCAGTGGCGGCGACACCCGCATTCAGGCCGGACAGGATGTGACCTTCAATGGCGCACAAGTCGATGCCACAGGCGATCTGGCTGTTACCGCCGGACGCGACATCACCCTTAACAGCGTCACGGAAAGCGATTATTCCTTCTTCGAGCAGACGAAAACCTCGGGCGGTATTTTCTCAAAAACCACCACACACACCGTGCGCGAAGATTACGCGACTCACGAGAAAGGTACTCAGCTCGGTGGCGACAATGTTTCGATGATGGCCGGTCACGACCTGAACGTTAATGGTTCCAGCATCATCGGCGACAGCAATGTCAGCCTGCTGGCGGGCAACGACATCAACGTTCTGGCGTCCACCGAAGAACAATCCGCCTACCGTCTCGATGAGAAGAAAAAAAGCGGTCTGTTCAGCGGCGGCGGACTGGGCTTCACCCTCGGCACCACTGAAACCCGCCACCGCGTCAACGAAGACGGCACCACACAAAGCCAGAGCGCAAGCTCGATTGGCAGCCTCGGCGGCGACGTCAGCCTGATGGCGGGCAACAACGTCCACGTCAGCGGCTCGGACGTGATCTCCACTCAGGACATGCTGATCAGCGGTAAAAGCGTGCAGATTGACCCCGGTCAGGACGCCCTGCACCGCAAAGAGACCTTCGAGCAAAAAAACACCGGCCTGAACATCGCCCTGTCGGGTACCGCCGGTGCAGCAGCTAACAGCGGCTATACCGCCGCACAAAGTGCCAGTGATGACAGCAGCGGCCGGATGGCAGCACTTGATGGCATCAAAGCCGGACTGAACGGCTATCAGGCGTATCAGGGTACCCAGCTTGACGGCAACAACAGCGGGGAAAATAGCTTTATCGGCATCTCGGCCTCCATCAGCCATCAGGAAAGCCGGTCCGAGCAAATAACCGATCAACGCGCCGCCACTGGTTCATCGGTGATGGCTGGCGGCAGCGCCACGATCGAAGCACGCGAGGGCGACCTCAACGTTATCGGCAGCAAAATCAAAGCTGACGGTGATCTGAGCTTGTCCGCTGCCGACGACATCAATCTGCTGGCGGCCGATAACACCCAAAAAACCACCGGCAAAAACAGCAGCGCCGGCGGCGATATCGGCATCAGTTTCGGGGTCAGCGGTGAAAAAGCCGGGCTAAGCATTTTCGCCGACGTCAACGCTGCCGCAGGCAAAAACCACGGCGACGGCACCACCTGGACGAATTCTGAAATCGGCGCAGGCAACAACCTGAACATCAATGCCGGTAACGATCTGAACATCAGAGGCGCACAGGTTTCCGGTGAGCAGATCACCGCTGAGATTGGCCACAACCTGACGGTCGAAAGCCTGCAGGACACCGAACATTACGATTCGAAACAGCAGAGCGCCGCAGCGGGCGGCAGCTTCACATGGGGCGGCGGTGGCGGCAGCGGGTACATCAGCCTGACGCAGGACAAAATGAACGCCGACTATGCCAGCGTCACCGACCAGAGCGGCATATTCGCGGGCAGCGGCGGCTTCGACATCACCGTCGGCAACCACACCCAGCTTAACGGCGGCGTGATTGCCTCCGGTGCCACGTCGGACAAAAACCGCCTCGATACCGGCACGCTGGGCTGGAACGACATCCGCAACAAAGCCGATTACAGCGTCGAGAGCAGCAGCGCCAGCATGAGCTCCAGCGGCAACACCGCCTCACAGTTCATGGGCAATATGGCTAACGGCATGCTCGCCGGGCTGAACAACGACGCCAGCGCCGCCAGCACTACCGGTTCCGCTGTCGCGGACGGCACGATCGTCATCCGCGATAAAGAGAAACAGACGCAGGATGTTGCTGAGTTAAGCCGCGACACCGACAACGCCCACAGCACGCTGGCGCCGATCTTCGATGCTGCCAAAGAACAGCAGCGCATTGACGAGAACCGCGCCATCGCGCAGATCGGCTCGCAGGTCGCGGATATCGTTCGCACCGAAGGGAAAATCGCGGCACAGGAAGCGGCGAAAAATCCCGACAATCTCGCCGCCGCGAAAGCCGCGCTGGAAGCTGAAGGGAAAACACCAACTGGTGAAGACATCGCCAGACGCGCCTACGACACGGCGCTAAACGACTACGGCACCGGCAGCGATAAACAGAAAGCCGTACAGGCGATCACCGCCGCCATACAAGGCCTGACCGGCGGCGACTGGGGCTCCGCCGTGGCGGGCGCAGCCGCGCCTTACATGGCTGAATACATCAAAACCCACACCGCCGAAGGCGCCCAGCGCATCATCAGCCACGCGCTGGCCGGTGCCGTCGTCGCCGACATGCAAGGCGGCAATGCCGCTGCCGGCGCGGCCGGTGCCGGGCTGTCAGCCGCAGGCGCGAAGTACATCGCCGAAGCGCTCTATCCCGGCAAAGACATCAAAAATCTGAGCGAAGAAGAGAAACAAGGTGTAGTTGCGCTGGCAACGTTAGCCTCAGGGATCGCCGGTGGCGTAGTCGGAGGAGAGGTAAGCTCGGGGATCGATGGGGCGAAATCGGGTCAAAACGAAGTCAGCAATAATATGTTCACTATCGTGCAGCTGCAAAACATGATGATAGCTAACAATATTGCAGCGGCTGGTGGTACAGAATCAGTACGAAGCGCGAATCAGGAAGCCGCGCTGGCACTGGATAAAGCAGTCACTGAATTTGGTCAGGACGCCGTCAAACAGTGTTTATCAGGCGGAAGCTGCCCTATGGAAGCTGCTTTTGCATTACATCTGATAGCAGGTATGCTCAATTCTGATGCTGATTCCACTCCAAATATCGGTAAAGACCTAACAGATGCAGATAAGGCTGAGTTAGGGGGTACTGGTTCAGGAACGCCAGGTGGCTGGGGACCAGAAGATGAGGAAAATGCAAGGAATCAACAATCAAATATAAGTAAAAATAATTTTGATGATAAATTTAAGAAAGAAGATCTGATTTCTTCAGCAAATGAACCTATTAATGAACAGGGTTTATCTGCCGCTGCTCGCGCTTGGGAAAAACATGCCGGTAGGTCTGGCGGAACATTTGATCCGTTAAAAGGGAATGTCACTCAAAAAAATGAGGCTGCAACTCAGTTTGTGAATGAAGTCCTGAATAATGGAAACACAGTGAGAACAGAGCTATCCAGAGGAGGTGTAGAATACCGTTTACCTGATGGAAAAGGCGTCCGTTATAACTCTGATGGCTCCTTCTCAGGATTTTTGGATCCAAAAAGGTGATAAATATGGTTAATGCTTTTGAAGTGGTTTTTTTTAGCGATTCCCATTATGAAGAATTAACAGCTGAGATTTCATATAAAGGGCAAATTCTTTGCCAGTTAAATCAAGATAAGGGGGCTAATGCAGTTGAAGTAGAGTTTTTTGCAGATAGCCGCCTTTTAGCTGAATCAGTAGAAATGAAATTTCCACTAGATGATTTTATGAAAGTTTTATCAGATACAAAAACAGAACTCATAGCGTGAAAAAGATCCCGGCAAACCCGCCGGGATCTTTTTATCTGTCACTCAGCCGCAGCACATCGTTGCGTACCCCGCTGGCCTCCGGAAAAGGTGAAGTTTGAGTCACTTAGTAACAAACTAGGCCGTTAATCCAGACGCTCTTTAAAAACCTGGCATCAGCATTTTCGCCGACGTCAACGCTGCCGCAGGCAACAACCTGAACATCAATGCCGGTAACGATCTGAACATCAGAGGCGCTCAGGTTTCCGGTGAGCAGGTCACCGCTGAGATTGGCCATCAGTACGAAGCGCGAATCAGGAAGCCGCGCTGGCACTGGATAAAGCAGTCACTGAATTTGGTCAGGACGCCGTCAAACAGTGTTTATCAGGCGGAAGCTGCCCTATGGAAGCTGCTTTTGCATTACATCTGATAGCAGGTATGCTCAATTCTGATGCTGATTCCACTCCAAATATCGGTAAAGACCTAACAGATGCAGATAAGGCTGAGTTAGGGGGTACTGGTTCAGGAACGCCGCCACCGCCAGAAAATGATCCAAAAAATTCTGAAGAGAAAAAAGTCGAAAAATTGAATCAGAAGCAAGAAAGTTCTGTTAGAAAAATCGACAACCTCATAAAAAATTCATTAAAAGATCATGATATTACAGGCTCTCTTAAAGACATGGATGGTAACCCTATCCCTAAACCGGATAGTCCAGGGCAAAACTGGAATCATATGAAGGAGATGCAAGATACCCTTAATGGTTTAAGGAATCATGCAAACACCATGAAAAATGTTAATAATCCGGAAGCTCAGGCAGCATATGGAAGGGCAACAGAAGCGATTAATAAAATAGAATCAGCTATAAAAGGATACGGCATATGACAACGTTTAGAGACCGATTAATGGCGAAAGGTTGTAATTATGAGCCCAACGCCAGATCATCTCTTGATGAGTGGTTTAGCAGTATTGTAGATGTACCACTTGATAAACTGGATGTTGGAGATATTGCACGAGCTATAAGACAAGATCTGTTTTTAGGGGATGTGTTACCAAGAGCAGAGGCTATTTTGCAAGGTGACCCCTTAGCTGGGGATGATTACGATGGGCAACTAATATCATCAATCGCATCCTTGAGCCCTAACGAAGCAAAAAGCGTATTACCTTATCTTAAAAGAATAAGTTTAATTTTAAATCAATTAGATAAAAGTGATTTTGATGAGCGGTTACTGTTAGATATAAAGAAAATAGATCAATTAACTTCTTGTTAGAAATACAGATCCCGGCCACCAAGTCGGGATCTTTTTGTCTATCAGTCAGCCGAAGCACATCGTTGCTTATCCCGCTGGTCTCCGGAAATGGTGAAGTTTGAGTCACTTAGTAATTAAGCTAGGCCGTTAATCCAGACGCTCTTTAAAAACCTGGCATCAGCATTTTCGCCGACGTCAACGCTGCCGCAGGCAAAAACCACGGCGACGGTACCACCTGGACGAATTCCGAAATCGGCGCGGGCAACAACCTGAACATCAATGCCGGTAACGATCTGAACATCAGGGGCGCACAGGTTTCCGGTGAGCAGATCACCGCTGAGATTGGCCGCAACCTGACGGTCGAAAGCCTGCAGGACACCGAACATTACGATTCGAAACAGCAGAGCGCCGCAGCGGGCGGCAGCTTCACATGGGGCGGCGGTGGCGGCAGCGGGTACATCAGCCTGACGCAGGACAAAATGAACGCCGACTATGCCAGCGTCACCGACCAGAGCGGCATATTCGCGGGCAGCGGCGGCTTCGACATCACCGTCGGCAACCACACCCAGCTTAACGGCGGCGTGATTGCCTCCGGTGCCACGTCGGACAAAAACCGCCTCGATACCGGCACGCTGGGCTGGAACGACATCCGCAACAAAGCCGATTACAGCGTCGAGAGCAGCAGCGCCAGCATGAGCTCCAGCGGCAACACCGCCTCGCAGTTCATGGGCAATATGGCCAACGGCATGCTCGCCGGGCTGAACAACGACGGCAGCGCCGCCAGCACTACCGGTTCCGCTGTCGCGGACGGCACGATCGTTATCCGCGATAAAGAGAAACAGACGCAGGATGTCGCTGAGTTAAGCCGCGACACCGACAACGCCCACAGCACGCTGGCGCCCATCTTCGATGCCGCTAAAGAACAGCAGCGCATTGACGAGAACCGCGCCATCGCGCAGATTGGCTCGCAGGTCGCGGACATCGTGCGCACCGAAGGGAAAATCGCGGCACAGGAAGCGGCGAAAAATCCCGACAATCTCGCCGCCGCGAAAGCCGCGCTGGAAGCTGAAGGGAAAACGCCAACTGGTGAAGACATCGCCAGACGCGCCTACGACACGGCGCTAAACGACTACGGTACCGGCAGCGATAAACAGAAAGCCGTTCAGGCGATTACTGCCGCCATACAAGGCCTGACGGGAGGCGACTGGGGCTCCGCCGTGGCGGGCGCAGCCGCGCCTTACATGGCTGAATACATCAAAACCCACACCGCCGAAGGCGCTGAACGCATCATCAGCCACGCGCTGGCCGGTGCCGTCGTCGCCGACATGCAAGGCGGCAATGCGGCAGCAGGCGCGGCCGGTGCCGGGCTGTCAGCAGCAGGCGCGAAGTACATCGCCGAAGCACTCTATCCCGGCAAAGACATCAAAGATCTGAGCGAGGAAGAGAAACAAGGCGTAGTTGCGCTGGCAACGTTAGCCTCGGGGATCGCCGGTGGCGTAGTCGGAGGAGATGTAAGCTCGGGGATCGATGGGGCTAAGGGCGGGAAGAATGAGGCGGAGAATAATGCGCTGGGGCGTAATTGTAGTCCAATGACTTGTAAATCCTTGGTTGATCCGATGGATGGTGGATTTGGAGGCGGGGGGCCACGTGGTGGATCATACAATCCTACGGGAAGAAGTGGGAATCCCATAAATACTAAAGGCTCCAACGTATCCACAGTTATCGGTGAACGGAATTACTCAGCCCATGCTGTTGACCGTATGCAAGGAAGAGGAATTCCACCATCAGCAATAGAAAATACAATCAAGACTGGAACACAATATTCCACTAAATCTGGGACGACTGGTTACTATGATTCGACAAATAATTTGCGTGTAATTGTTAACTCAAATACTGGGAGTGTTGTGACAGTTATTCCAGGGGCACCGAAAAATGAATAATGTAATGCTATATGAAAAAATAAGAACCATTTTACTGCACGATTGGGATCCAATCGGTGTTAGTGATTTACCAGACGCTCAGGATGAATATGACTCATATGTACACCCAATCTCTGAGATGCTTAATCAAGGAAAAAGTGTTAACGAAATCTATACTTACCTTCGGTGGGTTGTTAATGATTACATGTGTTTGGATGGTAATGAAGATGTGGAACGTGCTATTGCTGAGAAGTTAGTAAATATATTAATAACCCATTAAATACAACAAGATCCCGGCCTAGTCGCTGGGATCTTATTATCTATCATTCAGCCGCAGCACATCGTTGCGTACCCCGCTGGCCTCCGGAAAAGGTGAAGTTTGAGTCACTTAGTAATTAAGCTAGGCCGTTAATCCAGACGCTCTTTAAAAACCTGGCATCAGCATTTTCGCCGACGTCAACGCTGCCGCAGGCAAAAACCACGGCGACGGCACCACCTGGACCAATTCCGAAATCGGCGCAGGCAACAACCTGAACATCAATGCCGGTAACGATCTGAACATCAGGGGCGCACAGGTTTCCGGTGAGCAGATCACCGCTGAGATTGGCCGCAACCTGACGGTCGAAAGCCTGCAGGACACCGAACATTACGATTCGAAACAGCAGAGCGCCGCAGCGGGCGGCAGCTTCACATGGGGCGGCGGTGGCGGCAGCGGGTACATCAGCCTGACGCAGGACAAAATGAACGCCGACTATGCCAGCGTCACCGACCAGAGCGGCATATTCGCGGGCAGCGGCGGCTTCGACATCACCGTCGGCAACCACACCCAGCTTAACGGCGGCGTGATTGCCTCCGGTGCCACGTCGGACAAAAACCGCCTCGATACCGGCACGCTGGGCTGGAACGACATCCGCAACAAAGCCGATTACAGCGTCGAGAGCAGCAGCGCCAGCATGAGCTCCAGCGGCAACACCGCCTCACAGTTCATGGGCAATATGGCTAACGGCATGCTCGCCGGGCTGAACAACGACGGCAGCGCCGCCAGCACTACCGGTTCCGCTGTCGCGGACGGCACGATCGTCATCCGCGATAAAGAGAAACAGACGCAGGATGTCGCTGAGTTAAGCCGCGACACCGACAACGCCCACAGCACGCTGGCGCCGATCTTCGATGCCGCTAAAGAACAGCAGCGCATCGACGAGAACCGCGCCATCGCGCAGATTGGCTTGCAGGTCGCGGACATCGTGCGCACCTCCGCCAATGAATTAACGAGGATAGTCGATTGAAAATAATAGATAAAAATGATGAGTTGCTTGTGGTTGAAATTACACATAGGGAATTTAATCTCATAAGAGAACTAGAGTCAGCCGTACTGATATCATGCAGTAAAGATGAGATTCCCACTTTAACGGGCTGGACTAGAGAAGAGCTTTTAGCATTCGGTGCTTTGCTAAGTGATATTGCGGAAGCTAATAAGATTAAACTTTAATAAGAAACCCCGCCCTCGTTGGCGGGATTTTACTTTATACGTCAGCTAATTACGCTTCGGTCGCCAGCCGGATGATCAGCTATCCCCGCGCCGCTTTAATCATCCCGTCCAGCCATTCCTGATGACCGTTGATCATCGGGTTAGGTCGCGTTATTGCCAGTTCGCGTGCGGGTTTTCCATTTTGGGTTTCCTGCGTCAGGATACGTACGCGGCCGCCGGACAGCTCTTCGATAAGCCACGCGTGATGCACGTCGAGACGGGTGTCGGCATCGCCTTCTGCCCAGCCGTGCCACGCCATTCGCGCTGGCTGGCCTTTGACCGGCGGGACGTATTCATTAACCTGCGCTTCCACCGGAAAACCGAAGGTGCTGAAACGAAAACGTGCGCCGTCGCTCAGGCCCGGTCCGCTGCCGTCGTGGAAGTCAATATCAGATGCATTACTGTAGTAAACCGGCCAGGCGGCCGTGTTATCGAGTTGTGCCCAGAGTTCTTCCACGGTCACACCGGTGATGATCATTTCGTTAGATGCGAAGTTGTCGGTTTCGCCGGGAATATAGCCCTGTGGCCAGTTAATCGCATTCATGTGTGTTTCCTTTTTATCTGTGGAACAGCCCGCTGGCTGGTGTTCACAAAGAATACGCATCGCTGAGATATTACGGAAATTACCGCTCGTGATGATAAATATTCATTATTTTTATATCTGAGCGCCGGACAAAAAAACAGGCAGAAGAAAGCTTCTGCCTGTCAGTTAATGCGCTGATGTAAAACGAATATCAGCTGATGCTGTAACGCTCAAGCCAGTGCGCGTAAGGCGCAGGCAGAACCCATGAAGGGTTGTCCTCGCCCAGTTCTTTCGCCAGCGCATACGGATAATGCGGGTTGGCGAGCATAGCGCGGCCAATCATCACCAGATCCATATCTTGTTCGCTGATACAACGCTCGGCGATTTCAGCGGAAGCGACGCCCCATGAACTTGCCACCGGTAAACCGGCTTCGGCACGTACGCGGCGCGACACCGGTGCCAGGAAACCAGCACCCCATGGGATCTGTGCTTCCCAGGTCGAGAAACCGACGCTGACGTTAAGCATATCCAGCCCTTTCTCACGCAGAATACGGGTCAGTTCGATAGATTCCGCCAGGGTTTCTTCATCACGGCCATCGTATTCGATCACGCCAAAACGCGCGGTGATCGGCAGGTTTTTCGGCCAGACGGCATTCACGGCATCGAAAGTTTCAATCAGGAAACGGCTGCGACCAGCGAAATCACCGCCGTATTCGTCGGTGCGGGTGTTGGAATGCACGGAGAAGAAGCTTTGCGCCAGATAGCCGTGGGCGAAATGCAGTTCCAGCCATTCAAAACCGGCATCGCGTGCGCGTTTTGCGGCAGCGACAAAATCGGCCATCACGCGCTGGATATCGGCTTTGGTCATTTCTTTCGGCACTTTTGGCAGATGTTTGCCGAATGCTACCGCGGATGGCGCAATGGTCGCCCAGCCACGCGGATCGCCTTCAGCAATATGGTCGTCCCCTTCCCATGGCAGATTGGCGCTGGCTTTGCGGCCTGCGTGACCAATCTGGATCCCCGGTACTGCGCCTGCGGCTTTGATGGATTTGGCGATCTTCGCCAGTTCAGCAGCCTGTTCATCGTTCCAGATCCCCAGACATCCCGGTGTGATACGGCCTTCCGGTGAAACCGCCGTCGCTTCGACAATCACCAGGCTCGCGCCGCCGCGTGCCAGCGTGGCGTAATGCACCTGATGCCAGTCATTCGGCACGCCATCAGTGGCGGAATACTGGCACATAGGCGGAACCGCAATGCGGTTTTTTAAGGTGACGTCTTTCAACGTAAACGGCGTAAATAGTGCAGACATAATATTTCCTCGGTGGATTGGCACATTCAGCACTCAGAGTGCTGCCAAAGAGCTATAAGCAGAAGTGTAGAAATATTATAGTGCGTATCAAATTTCGTTATAACTCAATCGGTGCCCTGCCCATGCGCAATCTGAAAAGTCTCGACCTCAACCTGCTAAAGACTTTCGATGCATTGCTCGACGAACGCAACGTGACCCGCGCCGCAGAGCGTCTTTCCCTGACTCAACCCGCCGTGAGCAGCATGCTGACGCGCCTGCGGGAAAGTTTTGACGACCCGTTATTTGTGCGGGCGCGCTACGGCATCGTACCGACCGAACGCGCGCTGGCGCTGGCTAAACCGGTGAAACGGGTGATGGCGGAAATCGAGGCGCTGTTGCAACCGGAAGTCTTTGTGCCCGCTGACTGCGAGATGACGTTTACCCTCGCCGCCACCGATTACGCGCTAAGCGTGATTATCGTGCCGTTCTTTTCCCTGCTACAGAAGCTGGCGCCCGGCATTCATCTGTCAGTCCAGCGGGTTGAGGATTCGACCATCCAGGGGCGGCTGGAGCGCGGTGAAATCGACCTCGCGCTGCTGACGCCGGAGACAACCCCGCCTGATCTGCATATCCGCCATTTATACGATGAGCGTTATGTTTGTACGCTGCGCAAAGGCCATCCGGCGCTGGAACAGGGGACGATTTCGCTCGATACCTTTTGTCAGTACGATCATGCGCTGGTGTCGCTGAGCGGAGAGAATTTTACCGGCGTGACCGATACCGCGCTTCAGGCGCTGGGTAAAAAGCGCAATGTGGTGCTGTCGGTAAACAGTTTTCTGGTGCTGCCGCCGGTCTTACAGACCACAGATTTGATCGCCGTGGTACCGGAACGGCTGGTGCGCGACGTCACAGGGCTGGAAGTCATGCCGCCACCGCTGGACATTCCCGGCTTTACTAAAGTCGCCGCGTGGCACGAACGCTCGCATCTTTCTGCGGCGCATCAGTGGCTTAGACAACAACTGGCGCAGGTCTGTAGCGGACACTAATATCTGCTTTCTAAAACATCGATAAAATCTTCCAAAAAGGGTCAGCACCATGGAAAAACTGCCTGCCATTACCATCACTTATTGTTCCCAATGCAACTGGATGCTTCGCGCCGCATGGATGGCGCAGGAACTGCTGAATTCGTTCAGTACCGATCTGGCCTCCGTGACGCTGGTTCCGGGTACCGGTGGCATTTACGAAATCAAAGTCGATGATGAAATTATCTGGGAACGCAAACGCGACGGCGGTTTTCCGGATGCCGCGCCGCTCAAACAGCGCGTGCGCGATATCTGTTTCCCGGACAGATCGCTGGGGCATGTGGATAAGAAGAAGACTGGCGAAGAGTAAGTACTGAGGCTGCCCTTCATAAAAATGAAGGGCAATAATTTTTTTGCTGATTATGATTAATCAGAGTCAGATGTAAATTAAGTTTTATAAATATGTAATAGCATGCAAAGACCCTGGTAGTATTTCCTGAAACGGGTCTCATCATAAATTATATGATTCCTCGCATTATTACCTGCATAGTTTATCTGAACTGCATCTATAAAATGATGAATAGCCTTTTAAAAAAAGTGGTTATCATGGTAATTTTCATTACACTTTAAAAACTTTAGGCTCATCATGGCTGAAATAATTCCAACTATTAATAGTTTCCCAGGTAAATCAACTTTCGGGGAGAAACGGCTTGCGAGAAAAATTGAAGCAACTCTAAATGATAACTGCTTATGCTGGTACGACATTCCTGTTGGAAAATCGCGACGTTATCCTGATTTCATCATTCTCAATCCAGAGCGCGGATTATTGTTTCTGGAAGTGAAGGATTGGTCAATTCAAAATATCCTGCAAATCGACAAATGTAGCGTTAAGTTTCAAGGTAATGATGGCGTCAAAATAAAATCTAATCCTTTTGAACAGGTCCGTCAGTCCGGTTACTCTGCAATTAATCAGTTAGAACGTGACATAAAATTACAGCAGGATAATGAACGATATAAAGGGAAATTATGTGTTCCCTATAGCTGGGGGGTTGTTTTCAGCAATATCACCCGAAGACAGCTAAACTCGGCCATCCCCCTTGAAATACAAGAAGAGATACTCCCTCCTCATCAGGTTATTTGTAGTGATGAAATGACTGAATCTGTCAGTAAACAAGATTTTTCTGACAGAGTGTGGAAGATGTTTCGTTATGATTTTAAAAAGCCATTAGAACCTTCACAAATTGATCGTATACGCTGGCATTTATTCCCTGAAATCAGGATCAACCATACTCAACTTGATTTGTTTGGAGAAGAAACGACAAAGGAGCAAAGTTCATCATATTCAGAACCTCCTGAAATAATTAAAATTATGGATATCCAACAGGAGCTTCTTGCTCGAAGTTTGGGTGAGGGGCATAGAGTTATTCATGGCGTTGCGGGTTCAGGTAAGACCTTAATTCTTTTATACAGATGCCTTCATCTTGCTGCAGCTATTTCTACGCCAATTCTGGTGATTTGTTTTAATGTCACACTTGCTGCCAAACTTAGAAACCTGATTGCCGAGCGCGGCTTGGCAAACAGAATAGAAATATTTCACTTTCATGGCTGGTGCAAAAATCAGCTCGATAAATTTAATATTAAAACTCAAAATACAGATAAAACCTGGGAACTGCAGGTGGATGCAGTAATACTGGGCGTCGAAAATGGCCAGATTCCAGTGGGTCAATATGGCGCAATATTGATTGATGAAGGGCATGATTTCGATTCAGCATGGTTATCTCTTATAACTAAGATGGTCGATGAAAAAACAAATGCACTTCTTTTCATGTATGACGATGCACAATCAATATATAAAAAACGAGCCGCGCTGGGTTTCTCTCTCGCCAGCGTTGGTATACAAGCTCTGGGCAGAACTTCAATTCTGAAACTGAATTATAGAAACACCAAAGAGATTTTGAATTTCTCCTATGCGTTTTCAAAACAATACTTTGACTCTCATGACGACGAGCATATGGCCTTTATGCAACCGGAAGCAGTTGGTGTAATAGGACATCGACCTGTCATAAAATCATTTACTTCACTGTCCGAGGAAATCTCTCACCTTATTACATGGATTAACAATGAACGTTCACGAGGAGTACAGTGGAATGACATCGCGATTATCTGCACCTCAATAAAAATCATTGATCGTTTGAAAAGTGAATTTTCTAACAAAGATATCCCTTGTAATTTTTTATCCTCTTCCTATGAAAAAAAGAAATACAATCCCTCCGAGGATAAAATATGTGTTATTCCATTACCCAGCAGTAAGGGTCTGGAATTTAATTCAGTTGCAGTAATAGACAGCAGCCATCTTATTGAGGTTGGTGAAGATCTTACAAATTCTGTTCGCCGGTTATATGTTGGCTTTACACGGGCGACTCAGAGTTTACTGGTTAGCTGGCACAAGAAAAATTCACTGAGCGCGATTTTAGAGAGAACATCTTCGATTAAATAAGTATCTGTTGGTGTCGCTGCGGCTTTCGCCGCAGCCCATTCATGTGTTAACCGGCTTTCAGCATATCTAAAATGACTCTTGCATAGCCTTTAGCGATGGCGGGACTGGAGAGATATTGCAGCATGATTTCCTGCTGGGCGGCGTTACAGTCCATGATGGCTTCATCAACTGCTTTTGGAAAGTCTCCCAGCATCACCTGCTCAGACGTATTATTGGCAAGTTGCGTCATAACCGTCTGGTTTTCAGAAATCTTGCCGCATACAGTGTGTAAGCCGCTGATCAAATCTTTTTCCGTCAGATTATCGGTAATAAACAGTTCGTTTAAACGCTCCAGCACATGCGACAGAAAATCCTCTTTCTTGTCTTTGGGTTTCGCCGAGCCGACGTCATTACCGGGTTGCAACCGGTCGTCACGACTGCTGTCGGTAAGCCGCAGACTTTGCTCGCGTATTTTCGATAAACGGTAATGGCTCATCACCACGTTATGCAAATCCACGTCGTCTTCCTGCACGTTTTGCTCACGCAGTAAGGGCCGCAGATGCCTTGCGAACAGGCTCAGTTTCTCCAGATCTTTATTATCGTAATCGACGATCTGCGAAATGAACTCGTAGAAACGGACAAAGCTGCCGAGGTCTTTTTTGAAGATTTCCAGCCGGTCTTTTTCCTTTTTGCAGTCTTTAAAGGTGTTCTCTGCATTGGCGATAATCACCGGATCCTGCGTTTTTTTGGTGCGTTCAAACATATCTTTCGCCTGCTTATAGGCTTCAATCGCCGAGGCATAGCGTTTCTCCCAGCGCACCACGGCCGGTCTGCTGATATTGCTGAGCGCGGCGCTGGACTTGTTCTTGCTGAAAAAAGCAGTGCAAAACTGTTCGACTTCATTCCACTGAAAAATCCCGCTGGTACGCAGCTTTTCAAACAGCTCGAAAACGAGCGCCGGATCCGACACGTCCATCAGTTCAGCGGTCTGATAATACGGCTGAAAGGCAGCGAGGATTTCGTCAGGCTGGTTATAGAAATCGAGAATAAAGGTGCCGGATTCGGCTTTGAGGGGATAAATGCGGTTCAGGCGTGAAAGGGTCTGCACGCATTCGACGCCGCCGAGCGGTTTATCGACATACATGGCGCACAGTTTCGGCTGGTCAAATCCCGTCTGGAATTTGTTTGCTACCAGCATCACCTGATAATCGTCGCTGTCGAAAGCCTTGCGCATATCACGTCCTTTCAGGCCGGGATTCATGTTGGATTCCGTGAATTTCTGTCCCAGTTGCCCGTCACTGCTCGGGTCGTTTTCGGTGAATTCCACCTCACCGGAAAACGCCACCATGGCGCTGATTTTCTGGTAATTATTTTCAATAATGTATTTGTCGAATGCCAGTTTGTAGCGCACCGCTTCCTTACGCGAGCTGGTGACAACCATGGCTTTAGCCTGCCCGCCGAGTAAGTTCATGACGTGATTTTTATAGTGTTCGACAATCACTTTCACTTTCTGCGCAATATTGTGATCATGCAGCCGTACCCACTGACTCAGCCGCCTGCCGGCCTTTTTGCTATCGACTTCTTTCTCTGCATCTTGCTGTTTCTGCGCCAGTTTATAAGCCACATGATAGGTGACGTAATTTTTCAGCACGTCGAGAATAAAGCCCTCTTCGATGGCCTGCCGCATGGAATAAACATGAAACGCCTGCGGCCGGTTGGTTTTAGACGCCGGTTCGTTCGGGCTGGGAAGACGGCCAAACAGTTCCAGCGTTTTGGCTTTCGGCGTAGCGGTAAAAGCGTAATAGTTGAGATTATTGCTGCCACGTCGTGCAGCCATCGTGGCGTCCATGATGTCTTCGGAGGACAGCTCAACGTGGTCGCCGGTATTTTCCAGCATCAGCACTTCTTTCAGCTGACGCGCCGTTGAACCGCTTTGTGAAGAATGCGCCTCGTCGGCAATGATCGCGTACTGGCGCTGTTTCAGGCTCACGCTGTTTTCAATCGCTTTCAGCACAAACGGGAACGTCTGGATGGTGACGATAATAATCGGCTGCGAGTTTTCCAGCGCGGCGGCGAGCTTCTCGGCTTTTGAGCCATCGCCGGTCTTATTATTGATGCGCCCGACCACTCCGTCGGCATGTTCAAACTGATAGATTGTGTCCTGAAGCTGATCGTCCAGCACCGTGCGATCAGTGACCACAATCACCGAATGAAACTGCTTTTGTCCGCCGGCGTTATACAGCGTCGAAAGCTGATGCGCTGTCCAGGCAATCGAATTAGATTTGCCGGAACCCGCGCTGTGCTGGATCAGGTATTTATGTCCGCAGCCCTCTTCCGTTGCGGCACGCACCAGTTTATTCACCACATCCCACTGATGATATCGCGGGAATATCAGCGCTTCTTTTTTGTATTTCAGTCCCTGCCAGTCTTCTTTCTCATCGATTTGCAGATGCACGTAACTGCCTAAAATGGTCAGCAGGTTATCGGGCAGCAACACTTCATTCCACAGATAATCCGTCGCGTAACGGGTCTGGTCGGTGGGCGTCGGATTGCCCTTTCCGCCTTCCGGAGTGCCTTTGTTGAACGGCAGAAAAAAGGTCTGATCGCCCGCCAGCCGGGTGGTCATGAATACGTCGTACTGGCTGACGGCGAAATGCACCAGCGCCCCGCGCTTGAATGTCAGCAACGGCTCCGGCTTTTTGGTCGCCGGATCTTTCGGCGGGCGGGTGTCTTTGTACTGAGCGATGGCGCTTTGCACCGTCTGCTTAAACTCGGATTTCAGCTCCAGGGTGGCGACCGGCAGACCATTGACGAACAACACCAGATCGATACGCCAGCTTTTAGCTTTCACCCCGCTTTCCGCAAAATGCTCCGGGCTGGCATACGGGCTGTACACCAGTTCCGGCACCACGCGGCAGATATTTTGCCGGTAGCGCGTCAGCGTATCGGGATTCAGGTCGTGCTCGGGTTTGAACTGGCACAAGGTAAAACTGGCATTGCGGATCTTCAGGTCGTGACGCAATACGCCGAGGGTGCCGTAAGTACGCGAAAGTTTGTCCGTGGCGTTAGTGTCGGCTTTGCTTAACTGCGCTACCAGCGCATCGAGGAAATGACGTTCGGTATCCTGCGGATACACCCGCGCCAGCTTCTCCCACTCTTTCGGCTGCGTGGTGTGCACAAAGGTCAGAACGTCCTGCAGATACAGCGCCCGCTCGCGATCGTAGCCGTCCGGTTTACCGGTGATCCAGCCGTTAGCGCACAACTGCGCGATTATCTCATCCTGAAAAATCCGTTCTTTGGTCGGATCCGACATCATGCCATCACCTCGTCGGATTCGGTTTGCGTGACAGGAACCTGCCAGTCACGCACGTCGATTTTGCCGGTGACAGCGGCGGAGATCAGGGCGGTGCGGCGTTCTTTGAGGAGTTCTATTTGTTGTTGCTGGAGTCCAAGCATTTCATTTATTTTTGAAATTTTAATATCCAAAAAATCAGCAATTTTAGCCTGCTCATGATATTGCGGCATCGCGAATAAATAGGAATTTAACATTTCAGCTGGAACCCTTTTTAGCCCACCGGCACCAGTCATTGCGGCAATGGCCATCTCCATAAAGTTATCTTCCTGAATTCTATATAGAAAATATTCTTTATTTAAATTACTTTTACAACGTAATACGTATATCTCTGAAGTTCCGAATCCGATACCATTAGTAAGATTCTTTGCTATAACCATATTTTTATTTTCAAAACAAGGCGTAACTTTAGCCATCAATACATCATCATTTCTAAAATATGTATAGCCATTAAAGACCTCAATCATAGTTTTATCTTCATCAAGAACTAAACTATCTAATTTTATTTTCTCCATTGAGACAAAACTGCATAAGTTCAACATATTATTTATTTTTAATTCTGATTTATTAGGGTTCAAAATTGCAACATATTTTGTTGATGTGATTTTCCAATGCTCCGGCACTTCCCCCAGCCACTCCACCCCCGAATCTTTCATCGGCACATCGGGATCCAGCCCTTTGGTCACAGCGTGGCTGATCACTGCCTGACGTTTTTCTTTCAGCAGTTCAATCAGTTGTTGCTGCTTGTCGATCAGGGTGTCGATTTTAGCGGTTTCGTGATCGAGGAAGATAGAAATCTTAAAACATTCATCATCAGAGGGTAGAGGACATTGTATATCCCCAAGGATTTCAAGGTTTAACCCATCTCTTAGATCTCCGCCGGACATATTTCTTATATTTTGATAGTTAGATCTCAGCCACCAAAAGACATATCGAGAATGGATGCTTTTTTTAAAAACTATGGCAGCCATCGACTGATTGCAAGTGGTGTCGATACGTAGCTGCGCAACCATTCCTTTGGTTTTTCCCTGTCCTGCTAAAGCAACAACTAATGAGTCCTTTGGTATCCATTTAGCACTGCTATTTTCAAACGCGACTTTAGATATATATGTTGATGGTGTTACTACATATCCTTGATTTACTGCACCTGAATTTATCCAAGGGACAATTCCATTCTCCCAATAATCTAAAATATTTTTCGAAGGTGTACCTCCGGCATAAATATATGATAGCCACCTAAGATTCGAACCTTTCCATTTCAGCGGTAATTTATTGCACCACTCAACCCCCGACTCCTTATATTCCCCATACGCCTTATACCGCCCGTTCATGAATGCACCTCCTGCAACAGCGCCATGATTTCGGCACTGATGGCATCGAGGTCGGCGTCGATCTCTTTCAGATCGCGTGGTGGCTGATAGACATAGAAATGGCGGTTGAACGGGATCTCGTAACCGACGACGCCGATCTCGTTGTCTTTCGTATCGCGTTTGTCGGCGTTGATCCAGGCGTCACTGACGTGCGGTTTTACCTCACGTTCGAAATAGCTTTCGATAAGCTGGCTGGTGACGACAGAAGGATCGAGCGGGACGTTTTCGTTATCGCGTAAATCACCGTCCGGTTCGAACTCGACCACGTTGCCTTTGTAGCGGAACGCGCCATACAACGGCTGTTCACTCTCTTTCAGGACTTTCTTCACCACAGGTTCGGCTGCCGGATTTTTGGTGGTGATTGCGTCGATAAACTGCTTTCTCTCTCTGGTATCGAGCTTCACGCAAGCAACACTTAGCGCGGTTTTCAGTGAGTGATCAAACTGATTGAAATCGTTGCTGACGCTGTGTTTACCGCCGTCAGTTGCACCAAAGGCCATCTGGATCTGACGGGCTTTCTCCATCAGCGTGCGTTGCGCCAGCCACAGTCTGGGGTCGAGCAGGTCTTTAATCTGTTTCTCTTTTAGCTCGGGGAAATCGGCTTTAATGATGGCGCGGGCTTCGGTTTCTACCTGCGAAAAATCGCCATAAATCTGCGCATTCCACGGCGCGGCGAAATCCTGATACAACCGCTCCATCGGCGCGTTAAACGGCTTCGGCGCGAAACGTAAAGTGGCAATGGCCTGATCGGTGATTTGTGCAGAAAGGCGCAGCGGACGTTCAATGGTCAGGCGACGGTAGACGAAATCGGTGCTGTTAAAGATTTTGCTGGCGAAGGTTTTCGGCGCGTCTTTTTTACTGCTGGCGGACTGACGGCCACGGCTGGATTTTTGTTCCGGCGCTTTCTCTAATCCCAGCTCATACAGCGGGGTCGGGTTGATCACCGCAAAATCACCAAAGGTGCGGGTGATGAGTCTGATGTCATCTTCGCCCATCAGATTACGCTTCGACCCTAACGATTTGCGCATTTTACCGCACAGGTTTGAGCCGTCGATCAGCTGAACCTTGCCCTTACGTGCGCTGTCTTTGTTATTCGACAGGATCCACACATAGGTCGAAATGCCGGTGTTGTAGAACATGTCGGTCGGCAGCGCGACGATGCCTTCGAGCAGGTCAGCTTCCAGGATATAACGACGGATTTCGCTTTCACCGCTGCCCGCCCCGCCGGTAAACAATGGCGAACCGTTAAGAATAATGCCGATGCGGCCGCCGCCCTCTTTGCCGCCGTCGCGCATTTTGCTGATCAGATGCAACAGAAACAGCAGCGAACCGTCGGAAACACGTGGTAACCCGGCACCAAAACGGCCATCAAAACCTTTCAGGGTATGTTCGTCGCTGATCTCGGTTTCGATTTTCTTCCAGTCCACACCAAACGGCGGATTGGAGAGCATGTAGTCAAATTTGTCGGCGGGAAGCTGATCGTTGGAAAGTGTGTTGCCGAGTTTAATCAGGCTGACGTCCTGCCCTTTGATCAGCATGTCGCCTTTGCAAATGGCGTAGGATTCCGGATTCAGTTCCTGTCCGAATGCCCGCATCACGGCGTTCGGATTTAGCTCGTGCAGGTATTCCATCCCCGCCGATAAAAAGCCGCCCGTCCCCGCTGTCGGATCGTAAATGGTGCGGATGATCCCGTCGCGGGTCAGCGCCTCATCGTCTTTCATAAACACCAGCGCGGTGGTCAGGCGCACAATGTCGCGCGGCGTAAAGTGCTCACCCGCCGTTTCATTGGATCCTTCGGCAAAGCGGCGGATCAGTTCTTCAAACACCAGCCCCATATCGTGGTTGGATACCGCCGCCGGGCTGAGATCGGTCGCTGCGACTTTTTGCACCACTTTAAACAACAAATTGGCTTCGTCGAGCTGACTGATAAATTCGCTGAATTTGAAGTGTTCAAAAATCTCGCGGGCATCGGTGGAGAAGCTCTGAATGTAGTTCTCCAGATTATCCCGGGTGTCTTTTTGTCCAAGCTTGCTGAGGTTCATCGGCGAGGTGTTGAAAAACGCCAGTCCGCCGGTGGCGCGCAAAATCAGCTTTTCCTGCGCTTCTTCCGGCAACGCCATGGCGTGCACTTTTTGCGCCTGTATCACGACCGCGTCTTTGCTGTTTTCCAGCACGCATTCCAGACGGCGCAGCAAGGCAAAGGGAAGAATGATGCGTCCGTACTGCGACTGTTTGAAATCACCACGTAGTAAATCAGCCACTGACCAGATAAAGGCAGCGGTTTGGGAAAAGTCCATTTTGGTCATAGTTCATCCATGGTGGGCAGGTTGATGAGAGATAAGCGCATTGTTCAACTTATTAAACTCAATAAACCTTATAAATACCATGGATATTTAACTTTTATTCTTATACAACAACATGTTATGAGAATCACTTAAACAAGCAGGTAATTTAACGCTAAGATTTTTTTGTGATCGACTTCAAGTTTTTCCCTTTCCTGCCGATACCAAAAACTTAAGATTCCTTCCAGGGAAACGCCCATGCTAAAGACTATCCGTTCGCGCATTATCACCGCCTGTATCGCCATCGTAGCGTGCTCGCTGGTTATCAATACGTTCCTCAGTTACACCGTTGCTAACAAATACAACCGTCAGGCGACTGACAGTACGCTGAACGCGCTGACCTCCAGCCACACGCAAGGGATCAGCGACTGGGTGAGTTCTAAAACACGGATGATCGATTCACTGCAACAGGTTGCGCTGTCGGAAGATCCGATCCCGGTTCTCAAACAGATCGCCAGCGCAGGTGGGTTTACTAACGTCTACGTCGGATACGCGAATAAAACCGCGAAGTTCTCCGATCCGACCGGTGTGCCCGCAGATTACGATCCGACCGGTCGCCCGTGGTATACGCAGGCAGCCGACGCCGGACATCCGGTTGCCACGCCACCGTATATTGATGCCGGAACCGGTAAGTTGGTGGTGACTTTCGCCGTGCCTGTCATGGAATCTGGCACGCTGAAAGCAATTGTGGCGGGCGATGTGTCGATGGACAGCGTGGTGAATAACGTTAATACCGTTCATCCGACGCCGGGCAGTTTCGGCATGCTGGTGGATAAATCCGGCGTCATCATTGCACATCCTGACGCCAGTCTGGCGCTGAAACCCTTTACTGCACTGGCGCAAGGCGTGGATTTACCGGCGCTGTTAGCGGTGAATTCACCGCAGGATATTGAACTCAATGGTGTGGTGAAACGCGTGCGCGCCATGCCGGTGGCAGGCACGGAATGGTACACACTGGTGGCGCAGGATCAGAAAGAGTCCACGGCGGGTATGCGATCCCTGCTGACGTCTTCGGTGATTACGCTGATGGTGATTGTGTTGCTCTCGGCTGCGGTGATCGGGCTGATTATCAGCAAATCCTTCCGCCGCCTTTCTGTGGTGCGGGATACACTCAACGCCATAAGTTCCGGCGAAGATGACCTCACGCAACGTCTGCCAACGGACGGCCACGACGAGGTGACGCAAATCGCGCAGGCGTTCAACACCTTTGTCGATAAACTCAGCAAGGTAATGTCGGAGATCCGCACCACCAGCGAATCGGTCAAAATTGCCGCCGATGAAATTGCCGCAGGGAATAACGATTTGTCCGGGCGTACCGAATCCGCGGCGGCCAGCCTGCAACAAACAGCGGCGTCGCTGGAGCAAATCACTGCCACGGTTTCTCAGTCGGCGAGTTCCGCTAAACAGGCGTCCGGCACTGCGCGATCGGCCTCTGAAGCCGCCACACGCGGTGACGAAGTGGTGACCAGAGTCATCACGACAATGGAAAGCATTGAAACGGCGTCGTCGAAAATCGGCGATATTACCGGCGTTATTGACGGCATCGCTTTCCAGACCAATATTCTGGCGCTGAATGCCGCGGTAGAAGCCGCGCGCGCAGGTGAACAAGGCCGTGGTTTTGCGGTGGTCGCCAGCGAGGTGCGCAGTCTGGCACAGCGCAGCGCACAGGCGGCGAAGGAGATCAAAGTGCTGATCGAATCTACCGTCAGCAGCGTGGCATCGGGTTCAGCGCAGGTCCGGCTGGCCAGCGACAGCATGAGTGAGATCGTCAGTAATGTGGCGAATGTCAGCAGCGCGATGCTGGAAATCACTCACGCGTCTGAGGAACAGATGCAGAGCATTCACGAAATTAACCGCGCCATCACCCAGCTCGACGGCATGGTGCAGCAGAACGCGGCGATGGTTCAGCAATCCACCGGCGCCGCGTCGGCGTTGCAGGAACAGGCAACCGGACTGGCGATCGCCGTGGGGCATTTCCGGGTGTAATCAACGCTAATCAGGACGGGTCAATATCATGAAAAAGGCCGGACATCTGTAAAATGTCCGGCCTTTTTGTATGCGCGGCGCGGGCGTTATGCTTTCAGTTCACGCTCAACCAGCGTCGTCAGCACGCCGATACCCAGCGGAATAATATCGTCATTAAAGTCATAACGCGGGCTGTGCAAAGACGCTGACGGCGTAGCGCCATCGGCACCTAACCAGAAGTACGCGCCCGGACAGGCTTCGAGTAAATAGGCAAAGTCTTCGGCAGCCATCGACGGCGCATTGTTGAAATGCACTTTCTGAATGCCCGGCGTGTTCTCTGCCGCGACACGCACAATATCCGCCTGCGCCGCATGATTTTGCGTCACCGGATAGCCATATTCCCAGCGCACTTCCCCTTTCACACCAAACGGCTGCGGCACCGCTTTGACGTATTCCTCAATCAGCTGCCAGCAGGTTTCACGGGTTTTACTGCTCAGGCAACGCAGTGTTCCCGACATTTGCAGCGTTTCCGGGATCACGTTGATGGCTTCACCGGCCTGAAGCTGGGTCAGGCTGATCACCGTTTGTTCCAGCGGCGACAGACGGCGTGAAATCAGGCTTTGCAGAGATAAAATCAGTTGCGCGCCAGCCACCACCGGATCGGCACCAAGTTCAGGCATCGCCGCGTGGCAGCCCTTTCCGGTGAGGGTGATATAGAAATTATCCTGCGACGCCATCATCGGCCCCTGACTGACTGCCACTTCGCCGACCGGCAAGCCCGGCCAGTTATGCAGCGCGTAAACCGCCTGCATCGGGAAGCGTTCAAACAGTCCTTCTTTCACCATCATTTCACCGCCACCGAAATTCTCTTCTGCTGGCTGGAAGATGAAATGCACCGTGCCGCGAAAATGGCGGTTCTCACTAAGATGTTTTGCCAGACCCAGCAAAATCGACGTATGCCCGTCGTGACCGCAGGCGTGCATCAGCCCCGAATTTTGCGACTGGTGAGCGAAGTCATTCAGTTCATGAATAGGCAAGGCATCGATATCTGCGCGCAAGCCAATGGACGGCCCTTCGCCGTTTCGCAACGTGGCGATAACGCCGGTTTCCGCAATCCCCGTGTGAACTTCAAGACCAAATGACAGCAACAGCTCACTGATTATTTTTGCGGTGCCATGTTCATTCAGCCCCAGTTCCGGGCGCATATGGAAGTCCCTGCGCCAGTGTTTTGCCTGCTCAATAATGTGTTGGGAAATGACCGCCATAAACCCTCTGTGCTGTTCTGAATCCAAAGCGATGAGTTGCTCTCACCGGCACGCTAATGGGTTCAAAGTATCACATCCCGTCGTGAACAGATAAACGTGAAATCGGGTTGTTTGCCTGTGCCTGGCTCGTTGATTATTATCCGTGATCCCTGCGGTACAGTTCCCATTCATCGATACCCCGGCCATCTGCAAATACGCAGTCGGCACGGACACCGTGCGGCGTTTGCACACTCACCGATCTGCCGCCTTTCTCATGACAATAGACCGCCGCCGGATTCGCCATCCCGATCTGATGCCTTTCCGGTTTAGGGTGCTCACTGACACAACCCGCCAGTGCTGAAACCATGATGATAAAAAAGAATTTTTTCATAACGAGCCTTCATAAAAAGAATAAGCGACGGAGGATTCTATTCCCCGCCGCTTCCGGTTATCTACTCCCGTATTCTTAAAAGGCGTGCTGTTTTGGCTTCGTTTATCAGGCGTTCAGCTTTCAGGAAAGCGCCACCGCATCTGCTGCGGAAGATCCAGTATCACGCGAATATTGAAAGCTGCTATTTGCATTCCAATGCCGGGGGAAACCATTACTCCATATGTCGCGCCGAGGAGTTATCTGATGGCGTGGTGACTGGCAATTGCCAAGAGGGTCACATTTTTCAAACGCGCTTAAATCCACACAGTAAATACGTGTTACTCTTTTCGGCTTAAATCCCAAATACCTTCAACTCTCACTGAGGCACCGATGCTGGAGAATGTAATCATCAGATAATCAGTTAACCCACCTTTTGGGCTGAATTGATTATCAATGCGCTGAAATCGAATGCGGACATCTGCCGGATGTTTGCAAATTTTGCACATGATGATTAACAGGTTTTTCAGTATGAATTTATCTCGTCAGGAACAACGTACCTTACACACTCTTGCTAAAGGTGGATGTATTGCATATATCCGCGATACTTCAGGACGCGTGCTATCCATTGAATGCTATACCCGCGAAGGACAATTACTCAGCGACTGCACTCTTGCCATATTCAAAAAACTTAAAGCCAGGAAACTGATTAAGTCAGTTAAGGGTCAGCCCTACCGCATCAATACCGCCGGACTCAATAACGTACGCTCACAATCTGATAACCGTTAACTGGCGAAAAAAAAGGAAAGCACTATGAAAAATTATGAATTCACCTTACACGTGACGAAATCTCAGGACGCCAGCGATATCAGAGAAGTGGAAACATGTGCTTTTGGTTTCGCGAAAGAAGCTGATCTGGTAGCTGATTTACTTATTGACGAAACAGCATTTCCAACCCTATCGCTGATGGCTAAACATAACGGAAAGGCCGTTGGACATATTCTTTTCACACGGGTAACCTTTCAGGGTAATAGCGCATCGCCATTGATGCACCTGCTCGCTCCACTAGCAGTCATACCGGAATATCAGGGATTTGGGGTAGGAGGTTTTCTAATTAATCATGGGATTCGTCAGCTTAAGGAAATCGGATGTCTGAGGGTCTTCGTTCTGGGCCATGCCGGATATTACCCGCGCCATGGTTTCGAGCCTGACGCAGGGAGTAAAGGTTATCATGCTCCATACTTTATTCCGGAACACCTCAAAGATTGTTGGATGACGCAGGGTCTTTCAGCCAATCCCTTTAATGCAAAGGGTAATATTCAATGTGCTCAGGCATTGATGCGACCAGAGCACTGGCGCGAATAATTCATTATTACGTTTGTCCTATCAGCCTGAAACCGTGCGGGTAGACCTCCTGCACGGCCTCAGAGGAATATTGAATATTTTTGCCCCCGGCTGACGGCAGAACCAATATCTTTAAAAAACCTGCACTTTATATAACCAGAAAAAAATCATGACTATGATTATTTTAGTCGTGAATGAATTCATCGATTAGGGAGGGGAATAGGGAACGGTATCAAAACAGGGGAGGCAATTCGGCAGAGACAGGAAGCTCTCTGCCGGAAGAAGCTGAGTGGCGGGTGATAGCGGAAATGGTCTGAATCAGAAGAAATGAACCCATAAGTTTGATATTGGCATGGCAAGGATCAGCGCCGGCAGCATATTGGCGACCGGGAAGATTTTGATGCCGCAAATACGGAAACCGGTGGCGAACATCAATACACCGCCGACGGCTGAGAAGTCCGCCTGCATTTCCGGCGTGGTCAGCGGCAGAATAAATACTGCGCCGTACGCCAGCAGCAACTGGATGATGAGCTGCGGCACCGCGACCACCGCCACGGCGAAACCGAGTGTGGTGGCAAAAATAGCGGCGGTGAACAAATCGAGGAACGATTTGGCGATTAGCACGCTGGTATCACCGGTCATGCCCTCATGCATGGAACCGAAAATCCCGGTACCGCTGGCGCAAAACAGCACGATAATCGCCACGTAGCTTTGCAAAAACTGTTCCTGAGACGCCTGATCACCCGGATCGGATTTCACAAAAACCTCCACCAGACTGCGCGCTTTACTGCCCAGCTTGCCAATGCCCTTCTCCAGATAACAGAGTTCGCCCAGCAGTGCACCGAGGATAACTGACAGCACCATCACCGGCATGTGGCTGACTTTAACTACCAGCACGACGCCCATACACATCGAGGCCGCACCGAAAATCAGCGGCATCGACGTCCGCAGACGTTCCGGCAGCCGGTGACTGAGTAACGCGCCGACAATCCCGCCAAGCAATACGGCGGAACCGTTGATATAAGGTCCGATAATCATGAGTTATTACTCCTGGTCATTAACGTCATAGTTCCGCCATTGCCTTCTTATTTTTTAGTAAAGCCCGGAATAAAGCGGTTCACATCCACGTCGAGGAACTCGCTGCGCTGGAAATTCGCTTTCAGGTTGTAAGGTACTGTGCAGTCGAAAATGGTTTTGCAGGCAATACCGTGGTCGCGTACCGACGGGCTGAAGGCCGGATCGGAAGACGGATCAAGCGGATGGCAGCGCACGCCGGGAATAAAGACCGTGCTGACATCGCCCTGATAACGGGTGGTCATCGCCCAGATCACGTCGTTGAGATCGAAAATATCAACGTCTTCATCCACCAGCATCACATGTTTCAGCTCTGAGAAGGCAGCAAACGCCAGCAATGCCGCCTGACGCTGACGACCTTCATCCGCCGCAAAGCGTTTTTTCACCTGCAATACCGCGAGGTATTTACCGGTACCCGGTGACGGGCAGTGGACGTTCTGCACAAAGCCCGGCAGCGCGCGTTCCACCATTTGCAAAATACTGGCTTCGGTCGGGATACCGGCCATATTGGTGTGTTCATCGCTCGGGCCGATACAGGTTTGCAGGATCGGATGGCGGCGGTGGGTAATGGCTTTCACTTTAATCACCGGCACTTCGGCCTGTGCCGCACCGGTGTAACCCGGAAATTCAGGCATCGCTTTACCGGTATTGGTGTTCTGATCTTCGCGAACACGGTAGTTCGGCACCAGTTCACCTTCGATAACCACTTCGGCGTTGGCAATACCGCGCGCATTGACGGTCAGGGCATCCACCAGTTCCACGGCCTGATTACGCAGGCTGCCTGCGATGGACAGTTCATCAAAGCCCAGCGGCGTAGTTGGCGGCTCAAAACACGCACCGATTTCAATCGCCGGATCAACGCCGATGCTGATGGTAATAGGCAGCGCTTTGCCTGCGGCTTCGGCTTTTTGACGGAACACATCCAGATGGCGGCCAGGCACAAAATACATGGAGATTTCATCTTTGCTCTGCACGCACAGGCGGTGAATGGTCACGTCATGCTCGCCGGTTTCAGGGTCAGCGGCGTAGCACATGCCGAGGGTGAAATACGGGCCCGCATCTTCCGGCGTATTAGTCGGCGCTGGCAGGATTTTCAGAATGTCGAAATCCGGATCGGTCGCCAGATGAACCACTTCCTGACAGACCGCTTTTTCACGCGGAATAACAATCGGCGGAATGGGATTCGATACGGAATCTTTCAGCATAAACGCCAGACTCTCCGGCGTGGTGCCAAACAAACGGGCCACACGTTTACGCGAAGACAGCAGGCCAATCAGCACCCGCATGTCGTTATACCCTTTGACCTTATTAAAGATCATCGCCGGCCCCACCTGAGTGGGACGTTTGACGGTGCCGTGTGCGCCAACGTAGCGGTATACACCGGATAACTCCGCAATCGGGTCTACAGGTTCATCGGTGTAGATCAGTTCGTCGTCGCACTGGCTCAACACCTCCAGCGCGGAACGAAGATCAGTCACTTTTGTTTTTTCTTCAGACATCTCATGCCCCTTTAATTCATGTCATTGAGGATACAGCGGCCTGCTGTTCATCGCCGCTACCCCGCCAGTTTGCAAAGAATGGGTGATAAGAGTCCAATAACAATACGCGGCTTTTTAATAAGGGATTATTATGAGGAAAATGCACCGGAGGACATATGGATTACCGACAATTACACTCGTTTGTGGTGCTGGCGGAAGTACTGCATTTTGGTAAAGCTGCGCTGCAACTCAACATCGCCCAGCCCGCATTAAGCCAGCAAATAAAGGCACTGGAACAGTCTCTGGGGATCCCCCTTTTCACCCGTGATAAGCGCAATGTGACGCTGACCTTCGAGGGGCAGCAACTGGTAGAAGAAGCGCGCATCGCCATCACCCACTACGAGAAATTCCTCGAGAACGCCCGCAGTTTGCGGCTTGGACATAAAGGACAACTCAAACTGGGTTATGTCGGATCGTCGATTCTGGATCCGGCCCTCGCGCTGTTAATTAATGGTTACCGCAAACATAAACCCGATATTGATATCGTCATTGAAGAACATAACGTTCACGAGCAGCTAACACTTTTGCTCAATTATCAGCTGGATATCGCGCTGGTGCGTTCACCGGTGCCGCAGTTTCCTGAGCTGGAATATCTCGACGTTGCTACCCGTCCGCTGATCGCCGTACTGCCCCGCGACCATCCGGCCTGTTCAGGACAAAAAATCGACCTATCCTCGCTGTCGGACTCTCCGTTTCTTATCCAGAAAGATCCGCCGGGTGTCGGTCTCGGCTGGTCAGCACTTAACGCCTGCCAGCAGGCCGGATTTGTGCCGCAGAAAATTCAGTTCACACGCGATGTGTCGGTAGCGATCGGGCTGGTGTCGATGGGCATGGGCGTGACGTTAGTCCCGGAAACCCAGCGTTCAGTGATGATCCCCGATGTGAATTACTGCTTCCTGACCGATCCCGGAGCGACCACCACGCTGACGCTCAGCTGGCAGCGGCATTTGAAAAACAAAGCTCTGGCGGATTTCATCCGTTATGCGCGGTTACTGACGAAGCCAGTTAAGGGAAAAAAGCAGGACTAAAAGAGGAACAAACTGAAGAAGCCGGACTTCAGGATTAATCCCAACGCCATCGCCGACTATGCTTAAGGCTTCGTGATAAAAAAATGCCGCAAAGGCAACCGCGAAGTCACCCCCTTTTTGGATTCAAATTTTGTAATACCGGAGGTCTGGCATGAGCAACCATGACAATGAAACACATCAGTCCCACCTTAAAATGAAAGTGAACGGCCAGATCCGCCAGCTGGTCGTGGATACACGCACCACCCTGCTGGACGCCTTGCGCGAAAACCTGCAACTGACCGGCACTAAAAAAGGGTGCGATCACGGTCAGTGCGGTGCCTGTACCGTTATCGTCGATGGCCGCCGTATCAACTCCTGCCTGACATTGGCGGTGATGCATCAGGACGCCGACGTCACCACTATTGAAGGTCTTGGCACGCCTGACAACCTGCATCCGATGCAGGCCGCATTTATCAGACACGACGGCTACCAGTGCGGTTACTGCACGCCGGGGCAGATCTGCTCCTCAGTCGCCGTGTTACAGGAAATCGAAAGCGGCATTCCCAGCCACGTCACGCTGGATCTGGTTTCCCCTCCTGCGCGTACCGCAGAAGAAATCCGCGAACGTATGAGCGGCAATATCTGCCGCTGCGGCGCGTATTCCAACATTCTTGCCGCGATTGAAGACGTCGCCGGAGGGCAAAAACCATGAAGGCTTTTACCTATGAACGGGTAAAGACGCCCGCCGGCGCCGCCAGCAGTGCCTTACAGCATCCCGGTGCAAAATTTATTGCGGGCGGCACCAACCTGCTGGATCTGATGAAACTTGAGATCGAGCAACCTTCCCATCTGATCGACGTCAACGGTCTGGCGCTGGATACCATTGAACCCGACGGCAACGGCGGCTTGCGCATTGGCGCGCTGGTACGTAATACCGATCTGGCCGCTGATTTGCGCATCCGCCGCGACTATGCCGTGCTGTCGCGGGCGCTGCTGGCGGGAGCCTCCGGCCAGTTACGCAATCAGGCGACTACCGCCGGTAACCTGCTCCAGCGTACCCGCTGCCCGTATTTTTACGATACCAACCAGCCGTGCAATAAACGCCAGCCCGGCAGTGGTTGTGCGGCCATCAGGGGCTTCAGCCGCCAGCATGCCGTCGTCGGCGCAAGCACGGCCTGCATCGCCACACACCCGAGCGACATGGCCGTCGCGATGCAATTGCTCGATGCCGTAGTCGAAACCATCAACCCTGACGGCGCGGTGCGCCTCATTCCGCTGGCCGACTTCTACCTTGCACCTGGCGATACGCCACATCTGGAAACCGTGCTGGCCACAGGTGAACTGATCACCGCCGTTATCCTGCCGCCCCCTGCGGGAGGCACGCATGTTTACCGCAAAGTCCGTGACCGCGCCTCTTACGCTTTTGCGCTGGTGTCCGTTGCTGCCATCGTACAGCCCGACGGCACCGGTCGTGTCGCACTCGGCGGCGTGGCGCATAAACCCTGGAGGCTGGCAGAAGCCGATGCACAGGTGGCGAACGGTGCGGGAGAGGTTTACGCGCGGTTGTTCGCCGCTGCGCAACCGACGCCTGAGAATGCGTTCAAGCTGATACTGGCGAAGCGAACGCTCGCCTCCGTGCTGACTGAAGCGAGGGCATAACAAATGAAATTCGACACGCCTGCAACAGACAATCCAATCGACCAGATGAAAGTGGTTGGCCGTGCGCATGACCGCATCGACGGTCCGCTAAAAACCACCGGCACCGCGCCCTACGCCTATGAATGGCAGAATGAAGTGCCGGGCGCCGCTTACGGTTATGTCCTCGGGGCCGCCATTGCCAAAGGCCGGATCACCGCGATGGACCTGCATGACGCCGAAAGCGCGCCCGGCGTGCTGGCCATCGTCACCGCGGCCAACGCCGGTAAGCTGGGCAAAGGCGACATGAACGCCGCCACACTGCTCGGCGGCCCGCAGATTGAACACTATCACCAGGCGATTGCCGTGGTGGTCGCGGAAACGTTCGAGCAGGCGCGCGCCGCCGCGTCACTGATCCACGTTAATTACCAGCGTGAACAAGGTGCGTACAGCCTGGCAGAGCAAAAGCCTGCCGTCACCACTCCGCCGGAAGATACGCCGGACAAAACCGCCGATGATTTCGCCAGCGCCTTCGCCGCCTCGCCGGTGCAGCATGACGCCATTTATACGACGCCGGATCAGAGCCATATGGCGATGGAACCGCACGCCTCACTGGCCGTCTGGGAAGGCGACAAGCTGGTCCTGCGCACCTCGAACCAGATGATCGCCTGGTGTCGCAGTGAACTTGCCAAAACGCTGAATATTCCCGAAGAGAAGGTGCGGGTGATTTCGCCGTACATCGGCGGCGGTTTCGGCGGCAAACTGTTTCTGCGCAGCGATGCCGTGCTGGCGGCACTGGCGGCGCGTGCCGCGAACAGGCCGGTGAAAGTGATGTTGCCGCGACCGCTGATCCCTAATAACACCACGCACCGTCCGGCCACTATTCAGCACATCCGCATCGGCACGGATGAAAAAGGCCGCATCACCGCCATCGCCCACGAAAGCTGGTCGGGCAACCTGCCCGGCGGTACACCGGAGACAGCCGTGCAGCAGAGTGAACTGCTTTATGCGGGCAAAAACCGGCTGACAGGGTTACGGCTGGCACAGCTGGATCTGCCCGAAGGCAACGCCATGCGCGCTCCCGGCGAAGCGCCTGGTCTGATGGCGCTGGAAATCGCTATCGACGAAGTGGCGGAGAAAGCCGGCGTCGATCCGGTTGAGTTTCGTATTCTGAACGACACGCAGGTCGATCCGCTCAATACCGAGCGTTTCTTTTCACGTCGTCAGTTGATCGAGTGCCTGCGTACCGGCTCAGATAAATTCGGCTGGCACCGGCGTCATACCACACCGGCACAGGTTCGCGACGGACGCTGGCTGATCGGTATGGGTGTCGCGGCGGGTTTTCGTAACAATCTGCTGGATAAATCCGGTGCGCGGGTGCATCTCGACGCGCAGGGCATCGTGACGGTGGAGACCGATATGACCGATATCGGCACCGGCAGTTACACCATCATCGCCCAGACCGCCGCGGAGATGATGGGCGTTCCGCTGGAAAAAGTGGTCGTGCGTTTGGGCGATTCCGACTTCCCGGTGTCTGCCGGGTCCGGCGGCCAGTGGGGTGCGAATACGTCCACCGCCGGGGTGTACGCCGCCTGCGTGAAACTGCGCGAAGCAGTCGCTGAAAAGCTCGGGTTTGATGCAGATAACGCCGTGTTTACCGATGAACTGATTTGTCAGGACGAGCGCACCGCCCCGCTCGCCAAAGCCGCAGCCAGCGAAACACTCACCGTGGAAGACACCATCGAATTCGGCGGACTGGACAAGACGTTTCAGCAATCGACCTTCGCTGCGCATTTCGTGGAAGTCGGCGTAGATATCGCGACCGGCGAAACCCGTGTCCGCCGCATGCTGGCGGTCTGCGCTGCGGGCCGGATACTTAACCCGAAAACGGCACGCAGCCAGGTGATCGGCGCGATGACCATGGGCGTCGGCGCGGCGCTGACCGAAGAGCTGAATATCGATAAAGAGTTGGGATATTTTGTGAATCACGATCTGGCAGCCTATGAAGTGCCGGTTCACGCCGACATCCCTGATCAGGAAGTGATTTTCCTCGACGACACCGACCCGGTTTCTTCCCCCATGAAAGCCAAAGGCGTCGGCGAACTGGGCCTGTGTGGCGTCAGCGCCGCCATCGCCAATGCCATTTATAACGCCACAGGCATCAGGGTGCGCGATTATCCGGTGACACTGGATAAACTGATTGAGGGACTGCCGGAGATTGAGTGAGTGGGATAAGGGAAAATCCGTGCGCTTGCGTTACTGTCTTTTATAAGAGACAGTAACGCGGGATATTGATATATCTGGCTGACTTCAGGAAGAGGCAAAAACCATGAACGCGAAAGACACCGCAGGTGATTCGATCCCTGCATCAGTAAGCCGTGATGCAGAGATGATTGAGACGCTCCGCGCCAATCCGGAATATGCTGAAATTTATCTGCAAACGGCGTTAGAAGAAATCTACGAAGAGGGTGGCGTTCCGGCCTTCCTCACGGCATTACGTCGGGTCATCGAAGCACGCGGTGGAGTCGGTGAAATCTCTAAAAAATCCGGTATAACGCGGCAGCATATCTACAGAGCGTTATCAGAAAATGGTAACCCAACTATCGGTACGCTAACTGAACTCACACGTGCTGCAGGTGTTCGGCTTTCGGCTGGACAACATACCTGATTAAGTAACTCGAAAAATCTTACCGACTGTTTTATAAGGGAGCCTACCTACTGGCTCCCTTATTGCATCTTTTGCACTGATAACTATTTATCAGTCTTGCCCGTCTAATTCATGTCGCAAACACTGTTTGTCAGTAACCCGCGCGGTTCTATGAACCAGCTTACCCTGCCGGTCATAATAACGGCTCGGCCAGACAGTGTACGGAGGTACACCGATTGCCTGAGAAATCAGGATCTCTCCTTTGGGCCAGGGTCGGGAAAGTGCATTAGAAAGCGTGGAAGAACTCAGCCCCGCAGCGCGTGATACCGCAGCCAGCGTGGTGCCTTTCTTGCGTAGTGCTGCAATGATATCGGCGGGATGCCAGTCGTTGAGAGTATTCATGGATTGCTCCTTCAGATAGTTAATCACTACCACGGGAGCTGCGAAACCCTTTGGTGGTAGCCCAGACGAGGTTCGCAGTACCGGTTCTGAAGGCTACCGGCCAGCCCGAAGGCTGCCCCGCCTGAGCCACCATTGAGATACTGCTTGTGGATTACAGCCACATTTTCAATAGTTGCGTCAAAGCGACGGCACTCTCAACGTGAGGTGCCGCCTTCAGATTACACGAGCTGCGAAACTCGGCTGCGGATTGTGCCGCAGCGGTGTAGATTATATCGGAAATCAGAAGGGCTGACCAAGTAAGTCGTTGAAGTTGCGAGGTGGGTTCCAGGAAGTTTTTATGGAGGAAAAGATGGCTACTTATAAAGAAATAATTGCGGATGTGAAGTCCAGAACGGGTAAAACTATTCACACTCCTTGCTGGATTGCGCATGTCAAAGCAATGCATGGCTTGACCACACGACAAGCTCATAATCGACAAGATCCTGAAAAACGTGTGAAACCCTGCCCTGAGGAATGGATAAGCGAAATAGAAAAATCTTTGCTGAAATTGGGAATGATCGATTCCCTGTAATATTAAGGAGAAAAAATGCCGAAGCTTTTACCCGATTTTATTTCACGCCAGCAAATCATCGAGGCTATTCACGCTTATAACAGCGGCATCTCGCACAAGTTTGATGCTTCTCGTATTTATGACGTTATGCATGATGGGCTAAGCTACCCTCCAAAGGCCATCGTAGGTATTGCAGCGACCAAACTGACCGGAGTTGAGTTTACTCCAGAGGATTTCACAGGAGGAATAAAATCTAAATGCGTGAAATTACTTACAAATCAAGGCTTCGAAATCAGAATTAAAAAGGGAAAAGCATACTTTTCTACGAATAATGATCATCCTGATGAATTACATAGCACCGATCAGTTTTGGGAAGGTTCGACAAAACAAATCACTGTTAACCTTTATGAAAGAGATATTAACGCAAGGAAGTCCGCGATAGCCCACCACGGTACAAATTGCCAAGTATGCAATATTGATTTCTGTAAAATATATGGCGAAATCGGCGAAGGATTTATTCATATCCATCATTTGATACCCCTCTCAACAATCAAAGAGAATTATCGAGTTGACCCGATAAAAGATCTCGTCCCGGTGTGTCCGAACTGCCATGCGATGTTGCATAAACGGATCCCCCCTTTTACCCCTGAAGAGCTTAAAGGGATTATTTCTAAGGATGGATAATCTGGCTTAATGGTGTCAATGATACAAGGCGAAAAATATGACCTTAACGTTACTAATGCGCAGTTCTGCCCGCAGGTTGCCCCGCCTGAGCCACCATTGATTTACTGCTTGTAGATTACAGCCACATTTTCAATAGTTGCCTAAAAGCGACGGCACTCTCAACGTGAGGTGCCGCCTTTAGATTACACGAGCTGCGAAACTCGGCTGCGGATTATGCCGCAGCGGTGTAGATTATATCGGAAATCAGAAGGGCTGACCAAGTAAGTCGCTGAAGTTGCGAGGTGAGTTCCAGGAAGTTTATTAACAATAAGCTAATTTGCATGATTCCCCACCGATTAAAATTCATTGGGCTTTCGTTGACTGTGTTAGTTTGGTCGATATATAATTTTAGTATAGAATCTCAATTTGTAGACCTTTCTAATGTGGGTTTTTATTAATCAATACATACGGATATGAGGAATTATGCATGACTCCAGAACAAGCATTTATGGTCGCCTTATTCGCAGCTTTTTTAACTCATAACTTCACATCAAAAAGATTCAAGAATGAATTAAAAGTAAAAAAAGAAGAAAAAATAATAAATGATGCTAAAGAGCTTGTAAGTGAATTCGAAAAAAAACTATTAACTCGCATTCATTTAACTCGCGATTATCTTTATGCTCTTAAACAAGCAAAAAATGATGCGAAGGAAGTTGATGAAGAACTGCGCAAAAATTATAGAACACTTATTAAAGATTGGAATTTGAATTTTGACTTTTTATCAACGACGATTTTTAGAAATGGAGTTTTAAGAAGCCGAAAAGAACTTGATGACTTACAAGCTTCATTGAGAAAGTTTCATCTTTTTTTTGTGAAATGGGCAGATATACCTAATGAAGTTCCTTATGACTCCATTGATAAAAAACTCGACGATCTAAATGTATTTCAAAACGAATGCAATACAATAATGTTTAATGTAACAAAAAAAATAGACGCTCGCTGGGATGATATTTTTATTCAGAATGGATTTTTTAAAAAAATAATGAATATTTCTTTTGACTATATTTTCAAAACGTTGATTATTTATCTTTTTGTAAATATAATTTTATTTTCGATCTCATGTTTCCTTCGTTAATATAAATAATTCGTTGAATATGGCAAATCCTATTATTAATTCTCAAGGCCCAATCTATTGATATTTCTTTAGGTGCAGGCCTTTTCAGCATTGATGCTATAAAGCAGCATTCTAAGAACTTCAGATCAGATATCCCCTTTCCAGCAAAAAAATCATTAAGTACACTAGTTATTCCTATCATTCCAACACCAAAATATGAATGACAGAGATAGGCTTGAAGAATATCAACTTTACTAAATTTAAAATCAATAAGTAAAGACATTATTGCTTCTCTTATTTTTCTTTTCATTGAAACTTCGTAACGCTGCGTAAGTACTCTTACTAATTGCATATTTATTGTACTGGCACCACCGTGTTTTTTTATCAAAGCTCTAATTATTGACTTAAAGCTAACACCTTGATGATCTAAAAAATACCGGTCCTCTGCACTTATAACTGCTAAGACTAAATCCTCAGACAAAATTTGTCGATGCGACGTTTGATAAATCACTTTGGATATATTATTAAAGTCATTAACAAAACAATATATTGAATCAATAAATCGCACAAAATACACCTTTCACTATAAATTTAATAAAACTCAAAAATCTGAAATCATAAAAGGCACCTGAACCTACCTTTTATATTTTTCAGCCAAGTCATTGTAATACTTTATTTATATAACGGCAATAGAAATAATATTACATTTGCAATGAAAAAAAACTTTTATAGTAATAAAACTTTATTTACAGAAATTCCTAACCACGTATAAGAACTTAATAATAGTCTATAGTATTTTTAAAGTGCTTAATGAAAGTTGCCAAAACAATAGTTTTTTTTGCATTAAAAAAGCGCAATTTGACTCACTGGATTATATTTTTTGAAGGTTACTCGGACTAAAGAGTAACACCCCATCAAATTTATGCTGTACGTGGAGATCCGCGTTGGAAAATTGATACCCCTCCGACAGTATGAAACACGGTCAGTTTTGATGAGGCAAAAATGCTTGTACAACCGAAGAGCAGGATCACAAAAAAGAAATAAATTGTAATCTCTAGAATTGCCAATGTGTAAGAAATGGTGCCGACTACCGGAATCGAACTGGTGACCTACTGATTACAAGTCAGTTGCTCTACCTACTGAGCTAAGTCGGCATTTTGGAGTGTTACCGGGGGACTACGGGGTGCTAAATTAGTGAAATATGACGCTGCCGTCAAGCCCCCTGCAGTGCGTTTGCTGCTTTTCTCATCACCCTATGCAAAATAGGGGATTAGCACCGGCTTCATGACTAAAAATCCACCGGTGCTCACTGTTACGGACGGACTAAATCGTCGCCGTAACCAATCCATTTGTAGGTCGTCAGGGCTTCTAATCCCATCGGGCCGCGGGCGTGCAGTTTTTGAGTACTGACCGCCACTTCTGCGCCTAAACCAAACTGTCCGCCGTCGGTGAAACGGGTGCTGGCGTTGACGTACACCGCCGAGGAATCCACTTCACGTACAAACCTGTCCGCGCTGCTGATAGAACGCGTGAGGATCGCATCGGAATGTTCGGTGCCGTAGGTGCGGATATGCGCCACGGCGGCGTCCAGATCGGCGACAACCGTCACGTTCAGATCCAGTGACAGCCATTCATCTGAATAATCTTCTTCAGTTACCGCCAGCACTTTCGCCGGGCCGTTTTGCAGATACGGCATTGCGGATTCGCTGGCGTGTAACGTCACGCCAGCGCGGTGCATTTTGTCGCTCAGCTCCGGCAGGAAACGTGCGGCAATCGCCTGATGCACCAGCACGGTTTCCAGGCTGTTACAGGCGCTCGGACGCTGCACTTTCGCGCTTTCCAGCACGGTCAGCGCTTTGTCGAAATCTGCGCTTTCATCCACAAACGTATGACACACACCGATACCGCCGGTGATCACCGGAATGGTGGACTGTTCGCGGCACAGTTTATGCAGCGCCGCGCCACCGCGTGGGATCAGCATGTCGACATATTTATCCAGACGCAGCAGTTCTGCGACCAGTGCGCGATCGGGGCTGTCAATCGCCTGAACCGCCGCTTTCGGTAATCCGCATTCTTCCAGCGCCATCTGGATGACGTTAACCGTCGCCTGATTAGTGTGGTGCGTTTCTTTGCCACCGCGCAGGATCACGGCGTTGCCGGTTTTCAGGCACAGGCTGGCGACATCAATGGTGACGTTCGGGCGCGCTTCATAAATCACGCCGATCACGCCGAGCGGCACACGGCGGCGTTCGAGACGCAAACCGCTGTCCTGCTGTGAACCGTCAATCACCTGCCCGACCGGATCGCTCAGGCGGCAGACATCGCGCACGTCGCTGGCAATGGCCGATAAGCGCGCGGGCGTCAGCAGCAGCCGGTCTAATAAGGCTTCGCTCATGCCGCTTTCGCGGGCGGCGGACATGTCGAGTTCGTTGGCAAGAATAATGCTCTGGCTGTTGGCCTCAAGCATGTCGGCCATTAGCATCAGCGCACGATTTTTCTGCGCGGTGCTGAGGGTGGAGAGCTGCCAGGACGCGGCTTTCGCGGCCTTGCCCATCTCGTTAAGCATCTGTGGCTCCTTAACTGACAATCATGTCGTCACGGTGAACGGCAACCGGGCCGTATTCGTAACCGAGAATTTCGCTGATCTGCTGAGAGTGATGACCGGCAATCATGCGCATCGCATCGCTGTTATAGCGGCTGACACCGTGCGCAAGATCGCGTCCGTTCAGATTGCGGATGCGGATCACTTCGCCACGCGAGAAATCGCCTTTCACTTCGCGGATACCTTTTGGCAGCAGTGAACTGCCGCGCTCCATCATGGCGGAAACCGCGCCGTCGTCGATGGTGATTTCACCGGCTGGCGGTGCGCCGAAGATCCAGCGTTTACGGTTCTCCAGCGGGGTTTCCATCGCGTGGAAACGTGTGCCGACGGACACGCCGTTAATCACATCACCAATCACACCCGGCAGGTTGCCTGCGGCAATAATGGTATCGACGCCCGCACGGCACGCGACATCCGCCGCCTGCAATTTGGTCGCCATGCCACCGGTACCCAGCCCGGAAACGCTGTCACCCGCCACGCCGCGCAGTTCGTCATCAATCGTCATGACTTCACGGATCAGCTCGGCCTGCGGATTGGTGCGCGGATCGGCGGTAAACAGACCACGCTGATCGGTCAGCAGCAGCAATTTATCGGCCCCGGCCAGAATAGCGGCCAGCGCGGAAAGATTGTCGTTATCACCGACTTTGATCTCAGCCGTCGCCACGGCATCGTTTTCGTTAATCACCGGCACGATATGGTTATCAAGCAGCGCATGCATCGTGTCGCGGGCGTTGAGGAACCGCTCGCGGTCTTCCATATCGGCACGCGTCAGCAGCATCTGACCAATGTGGATGCCGTAAATAGAGAACAATTGCTCCCACAGCTGGATCAAACGGCTTTGCCCGACGGCAGCCAGCAGTTGTTTGGAAGCAATGGTGGCGGGGAGTTCGGGGTAGCCAAGATGTTCACGCCCGGCAGCAATGGCGCCCGACGTCACAATCACAATCCGATGCCCTGCCGCATGTTGCTGCGCGCACTGGCGGACAAGCTCAACAATGTGAGCACGGTTGAGGCGGCGTGAACCGCCAGTGAGCACGCTGGTGCCCAGTTTTACAACCAGTGTCTGGCTACCACTCATAATCGTTCCATTAGTGTGAATAAGAAGTGCTTCTGTGTCTTTTTTAACAGGGGAGAAGCGTTATGCCAACCGGCATAACGCTATAATAGCAGCATTCAGTATGGGAATGGGTAGTACAGAAAGTCAGGCGGAGAGCTTCACGGGTTCTTCGCTGAAATCATCAGCAGGTTCCAGTTTGAGGGACATCTCTTCAATCATCTTGTTGAGATTCTTGTGGAACCCTTTCAATGTCGTCTCAAGCTTCTCACGCACTTCAGCATCTTTAATGTTTTGCGCTTTCCAGATGCCGTCTTTATCGAACAAACCGAAGTGATAAACATAGGTAAAACGTTCGGCTTCAGCCTGCAACTCAATCCACCAGCCCCAGAACTCACGCTTTTCCGGCGCGGGCTTCACGTTCACACAGACAGCTAAGCAGTCAAAGAAAAAGCGGTCGTTCTCGCATTTTCCTTCTCTGATGTACGGTCCCAGCGTACCGAAACGTTTCATTAGCCTGCTTTTAGGATGACCGCTTGGTAACGTCATAGTACAACCTCCATAGAAAGACGATCCTTTTTAGCAAAACGTTAGGAATTAGCAACCATTAAGTTAACGCATATGCTTTTGCAACCACTCACAAATCTCATGCAAAGCCTTGTCAAAATGCTCATAAAGCGGCTCGTTCTGAATCGCTAATAGCTTGCCTTCAGATGAAGAATCCGCAATCAATCTGGCTTCCGCCTTCGGACTGAAGATGTCGTTTTCCCAGTAAGCGGCCAGCATTGGCGTCGGCGTTCTGCGCCCCAGCAGCCCCTGCATTTTCAGAGAATATCGATTAAGTTCGGTTTTGAGCGCCGAATCCGACGCGCTCGACATCCCCAGCCGGCTCGCCAGCACATCCATATACATGTCGGGAACCTGTTCCTGACATTTCGGATCGCTCAGCAATGAATGCACCAGCGCGCCTAATGTGGCAACGGCACACACACGGCGCGGTTCGAGATAGGCCAGACGCACAGCAACGTTCGCGCCAAAACGATAACCGAGCAGGCTGACACGGCTGGCATCGACCCACGCCACATCGGCAAGCTGGTGCAATACCTGCTGATGCAGGAAGCTGGTGTCCTGGGTGAGTTTCCACTTCGACGAGAACCCGATCGACGGCATGTCGATGGTCAGCATCGCAATGCCCATCGGCGCCAGATAAGAACGGAACAGACGCTGATGGTCACTTTGCAAGGTATCCAGACCGCCGCACACCATAACGGTCGGGAACGGCGCTTTGCCTTCATTCGGCAGGTGCAGGAAACCGGTGATCGGCGCGCCGCCCGGAATTTTGAATTCGATCTCTTTGAGAGAATACGGCGAATGTTCTGACGATTTCTCAAAGGCTTTATTGGCCAGTACTTCTGACTGCTCTGCCAGCGTATCGCCTTTCAGATGCGGATAACCGGCGATGCTGTAAAGGTTCGCCGCCTTCAGCCAGTATTCGCTGGCCAGATTTGGATCTTTTTCTTCTGCGGCTTTTTGCTGCCACGCCATCGCCTGATTTGACCATTCGTAAACCCAGTTGCCGTTACGGTAGCCAATGACGGTGTCCAGCAACAGCGGATCGCTGTGCTCGGCTTTGGAAACTGCAATCCGTGACAGCACTTCTTCGACTTCTAAAGGATCGACACCCCGCCACATCCACATCAGGCGGTTAATGGTTCTGTACCAGCAATTTACCGTGTCGCCTTCCAGCGCAGTGTGCATCGGCGGGTGCGTATTATGATGATGAACGCGACGAACCAGCGTCGAAGTTTCCGGATATTTAAAGGAAGGTTTAAACAGTTTTTCCGTAAGGTTGGCTGGAGCCATGATGCAAGATCCTCCGTTAGCAAGCAGCAGGTCGCCCGCAGGCGATCATTTCTGGACGGGATTATAACCCGACCACGTTGCGACAAGTGAGGGGTGAGGTCAAGCGGAAAGGATTTCAAGTCAACAAAAGCAAAACGCCCGGCAATAAGCCAGGCGTTTATAAACACTAAGGGAAAATTACTTACCCACTAATGGAGGCACAAAGATGACCCCCATATCCCACGGCTGTTCGATCCAGGTGTTCTGCGGAATGTCGATGATGTAATCATCGACCAGCGGTGCGCCAGCAGGTTTCGCGAAGATGGTGATGAAATGTGCTTTCGGGTACATTTCGCGGATCGCTTTCGCGGTGCCGCCGGTATCAACCAGATCGTCGATCACGATGAAGCCTTCACCGTCGCCTTCTGCGCGTTTCAGCACTTGCATTTCGCGCTGATTATCATGGTCATAGCTGGAGATACACACGGTATCGACATGGCGGATGCACAGCTCGCGAGCCAGCAACGCTGCAGGGACCAGACCGCCACGGCTGACGGCAATAATGCCTTTCCATTGTTCTGCCGGCAGCAGGCGTTTAGCCATGGTGCGGGCGTGGATTTGCAGCATGTCCCAGGTTACAACGTATTTTTCGCTCATAAAGGTGTCCCAGCCAGTGAATTAACGGCTTCTAAATAAATAATGGGGGGAAAAAAGGTTGCGCGAGATTATAGTGAGTCCGTCTCACAAAAACCAGCGATTATCTGGTCAAAGCGCCCCAAAAAACCCGGAATTTCTCCCCGTCCCCGCGCACAGGTTAAGATTAAGTGATATTCTGTCAGGCCACTCGCCACACAGTCTGGCGGGGATTACTTAACCTTAAACCTACAGCATCTCAATCAGTTCCCCTGCAAACGGAGCCTGAATGAGCTGACTGTTACAGGAGACTTATAGTGTCTGAACTGTCTCAGCTTTCGCCACAACCGTTGTGGGATATTTTTGCCAAAATCTGTTCAATTCCGCACCCTTCTTATCATGAAGAAGAACTGGCAAAACACATCGTTGAATGGGCACAGGAAAAGGGTATCCACGCTGAGCGTGATGAAGTCGGCAACATTTTGCTGCGTAAACCGGCCACGAAAGGCATGGAAAACCGCAAAGCCGTTGCCCTGCAGGCGCACCTCGATATGGTGCCGCAGAAAAACAACGATACCGTTCATGATTTCACTAAAGATCCGATCCAGCCTTTCATCGAAGACGGTTGGGTAAAAGCCCGCGGCACCACGCTGGGTTCTGACAATGGCATCGGCATGGCGTCCGCGCTGGCGGTTCTGGCTGATGACAGCGTAGAGCACGGTCCGCTGGAAGTGCTGCTGACCATGACCGAAGAAACCGGCATGGCAGGCGCATTCGGCCTGCAACCAGACTGGTTACAGTCTGAAATCCTGATCAACACCGATTCTGAAACCGAAGGCGAAATCTACATGGGTTGCGCCGGCGGCATTGATTTTACCGCCACATTGCCACTGAGCCGTGAAGCGGTTCCGGCCGGTTTCACCACGCTGAAGCTGACCCTGAAGGGACTGAAAGGCGGCCACTCCGGCGCTGATATCCATTTAGGTCTGGGTAACGCAAGCAAACTGCTGGCGCGTTTCCTGGCAGACAACGCCGATACACTGGGCCTGCGCCTGCTGGATTTCACCGGCGGCACACTGCGTAACGCCATCCCGCGTGAAGCGATTGCGACTCTGGCAGTGGCTGCGGATAAAACAGACGCACTGAAAGCGGCAGCACAGGAATTCCTGGCGACCATTCAGTTCGAACTGTCAGCGGTAGAGAAGAAAATTGCTCTGGTGGCAGAAGCGGCTGAAAGCAACGCGAAAGCACTGACCGCGGAAACTCAGGGTAAATTCCTTGCCCTGCTGAACGCGACGCCAAACGGCGTGATCCGCATGAGTGATGACGTGAAAGGCGTGGTAGAAACCTCGCTGAACGTCGGTGTTGTCACCATGAAAGATGACGAAGTAGCGATCAACAGTCTGATCCGTTCTCTTATCGACAGCGGCAAAGAATATGTGGTCAGCATGCTCAATTCACTGAGTGAACTGGCTGGCGCGAAAAGTCTGGCAAAAGGCAGCTACCCTGGCTGGAAACCTGAGCCAAGCTCACCGGTGATGACGCTGGTGCGTGAAACTTACCAGACACTGTTCAATAAAACCCCGAACATCATGGTGATCCACGCCGGTCTGGAATGCGGTCTGTTCAAAAAACCGTACCCGGACATGGACATGGTTTCCATCGGGCCAACCATCACCGGCCCGCACTCGCCGGATGAGCAGGTTGAAATTGCCAGCGTCGAGCTGTACTGGAAACTGCTGACGGCCCTGCTGAAAGCGATCCCTGAACGCGGTTAATTTTTGCTCCCTCCCCTGCGAAGGGGAGGGTTGGGGTGGGGTATTAAAGCAAAATTAGTTGATTGAAGTTTTCTCAGGCATTGATTTTGCCCGCTAAACCCCCTCCCAGCCTCCCCCTTCGCAGGGGGAGGAGTTTAAATCTAACAATAGCTGCCGCTCGATTTGGGGATCTTGCAACGTCACATGTAACCCCACCAGCCTGACCCCTCTTCCGCCACGCCTCTGTTCCCAGGCATCACGCGCGACTTTCAGTAAATCTTCTTTATTCAGCACCGGCCACACGTGCTCCTGCGTGGTCTGCTGGAAATCATGAAATTTGAGTTTTACACCCTGTCTCGCAATGCGCAGATCCGGGCTGACGCGGCTTAAGCGCGTTTGCAGTTCGGGGTACAAACGTTCGATCAGCGCCACGCACTCTTCCCAGCTGTGAATATCTTCGGCCAGCGTACGTTCCACACCGACGGATTTACGCAACCGCTCGGGGGAAATCTCGCGCTCATCAATCCCCTGACAGCGTTCCCACAACACGCGTCCAAACTTGCCAAAGCGTTTGAGCAGTTTAGCCAGATCGTAACGCTGTACATCACCGCAGGTGATCAACCCCTGCTCCTGCAACCGCTGGGCGGTGACTTTGCCGACGCCGGGGATTTTACTCAGCGGCAAATCTTGTAAAAACGCGTCCACTTTATCGGGCGTAATCACAAACTGGCCGTTGGGTTTATTCAGGTCTGAGGCGATTTTTGCCAGAAATTTTATCGGCGCAATGCCCGCAGAAGCCGTCAGATTGATTTCATCGAAAATGGCCTGGCGAATTTCAGCGGCGATAAGCGTGGCGGAACCATTGCATTGGGTGGCGTCGGAAACATCCAGATAAGCTTCATCGAGTGACAACGGTTCAATCAATGGCGTATAACGCGCGAAGATTTCACGAATGTGGTTTGACGCTTCTTTATAGGCGTCCATTCTGCCGGGAATGACTTTCAGATGCGGGCACAGTTTCAGGGCCATGCCGGTAGGCATTGCGCTGTGTACGCCAAATTTGCGGGCAGGATAATTGGCGGTACTGATGACGCCACGGCGGTCACGACTGCCGCCGATAGCGATTGGAATATCGCGCAGGGAAGGATCGTCGCGCATCTCGACGGCCGCGAAAAAGCAGTCCATATCCACATGAATGATTTTACGCATAGCCCTCCCCCAATGACTGTATAAGTATACAGTTGAGTGTGGAGATTTCCAACACAGAAAATGTTGGTTAATTTCGCTTAATTAATCACCATTCATGGCAAGGTAATAAATTTCCGATTGTGAAATTCATTATTCATTATTTGGTGATTGCTAAAAAATTAATCAGTATTAATATGGCATCGTTTCAGACAGGCAGTACATAAGAAGAAAATCAGTGGCGGTCTTACAGGCAGTTCCGCTGTAGACAAAATAATCGACATTATTACCAAGCAGGATTTAGAATGATCAGAATCGCGCTGTTTCTTGCGATGCTCCTCAGTTTGCCTTTATTTACAGCAAATTACGCCGTGGCCAGCGATGCTGTCCCGGTCAACGCGACGCTTAAAAAGCAATTGTTAGGCGCTCCGGTTTATATCCAGATCTTCAAACAAGAACGTAAACTCGAATTGTTTGCCCAGCTCGACGGCGAATTTCGTCTGATCGGCAGTTACGGCATCTGCGATTTTTCTGGCGGTTTGGGAAATAAACGTCGCGAAGGTGATTTCAAAAGCCCGGAAGGTTTCTACAACGTGGATATTCACCACCTGAAACCCGACAGCCGCTTTTATCGCGCCATCAACATCGGTTTCCCCAATGCTTACGACATCTCGCAGGGCTATTCGGGTAAGTATCTGATGATCCACGGAAACTGTAAGTCTATCGGTTGCTACGCCATGACCGACGGCTACATGGACGAAATCTTTACCTATGTGCAGGCGGCATTCCAGTTCGGGCAACGTAATCTGCAGATCAGCATTTATCCGTTCAAAATGACCGATGCCAACATGAAAGCACACAAAAACTCAAGCTACTACAGCTTCTGGAGCCAGTTGCAGCCGGGATATGCGTACTTTGAGAAACACCATCAGCCACCGAATGTTGTGGTTACTGACGGTAAATATGAAGTGCTGCAGCCGTTGTCTAACACCCCGCTGTCCTCACAGCTGGCGTTCGCCCCGATGAAATAACGCGAACTCACCTGGGGCAATCTTGTTCCAGGTTTCGTTTGCGGTTAGCGGTTGCGTGGCAATCACGGTGACGACATCATTCGGTGTCGTCTGCTGCTGAAAATCAATTTCCACATCCTGATCCAACAACGTTGCCTTTCCGAAAGGTGCCCGCCGCGTGATCCAGTGCAAATTCGTCGAGCAGTATGCCATCACGAAATTGCCGTCCGACAGCAACATGTTAAACACCCCTTTCTGCCGTAACTCATCAGCCAGCGACGCGATATAGCGAAACACCGGCGGCCAGCTTGCAGGGCGGCGCGGATAACGTTGGGTGAGTTTATGCAGCAACCAGCAAAAAGCGTATTCACTGTCTGTCTGACCGACAGGGCGCAGCGTGCCGGTATCCAGCTGGCGGTAACCGCGAAGCTGGCCGTTGTGCGCGTAAGTCCAGTTGCGTCCCCACAGTTCGCGGGTAAACGGATGGGTATTTTCCAGCGCCACTTCGCCACGGTTTGCCTGACGAATATGAGAAATCACCGCGCAGGATTTGATCGGATATTCCTGAACAAGGCGGGCAATGGGCGAATTAAAACTTGGCGTCGGATCTTTAAAAGTACGACAGCCATTGCCTTCATAAAAGGTAATGCCCCAGCCGTCTTTATGCGGACCAGTCCCGCCACCGCGCTGCACTAATCCACTGAAACTGAAACAAATATCAGTAGGGACGTTAGCGCTCATCCCGAGCAATTCGCACATCACCTGCCTCCTTTACGGCAAAAATCTTATGCCTTGACCATCTCTTTTTCGATTAAGAGAATCAGGATATGTATCACTTTAATGTGGATTTCCTGCACGCGGTCAGCGAAACCAAAGTGCGGAACGCGGATTTCCACGTCGGCTGAGCCGTCCATTTTGCCGCCATCTTTACCGGTCAGGGTAATGACTTTCATGCCTTTAGCGCGGGCAGCTTCGATAGCTTTGATCACGTTACCAGAATTGCCGGAAGTGGAGATCCCCAGCAGAACGTCACCTTTCTGGCCAACGGCTTCCAGATAACGGGAGAAAATGTATTCGTAACCGAAATCGTTGCCGACGCAGGAGATGTGGCTGACATCAGAAATGGCAATCGCCGGATAGCCCGGACGGTTTTCACGATAACGGCCTGTCAGCTCTTCCGCGAAATGCATGGCGTCACAATGTGAACCGCCGTTACCGCAGGAAATCACTTTCCCACCCGCCTTGAATGAATCTGCCAGCAGCACTGCTGCACGTTGAATAGACTCAATATTTGCCGGATCGCTGATGAATTTATTCAGCGTATCAGCAGCTTCGTTCAGTTCAGTACGGATAATATCCTGGTACATAGCAGCCTCTTTTATGTCCATTTGCAGCCGGTTTACACACGGCCGATAGCAATAAAACGTTCCGCTGTGCAGTTTAACGGAAAGCCGAAACAGCGAGAAGCAATGAAGCGGTAATGATTCCGATAGTTTCTATTTTTGACGCTTCGTGCGGCCGGTTTGTGAGCTGTGTTGTAATTAGTATGTAAACACATTGATAAAGAAATGAGCATGAACTAAAACCATTGTATCCCTACAACAGGTCAGACCTCCTACTACTCAGGAGCTTTACTATGATGGTTCTTAGCATTGTTGCATTTGTCGTGATCCTTGGTGTGTTGTTCTACCACAAGGTCAATCTTGCCCTTAGCAGCCTGATTTTACTGGCGTTTACCGCTGCCATGGGTGCCATTAATTTGTGGACGCTGTGGCTTCTGGTGCCGCTGGCGATCATTTTGCTGCCGTTCAATATTCCTGCCCTCCGTCGTTCATTGTTCTCAGCCCCTACCCTGCGCACCTTCCGTAAAGTGATGCCGGCCATGTCACGTACGGAAAAAGAAGCCATTGAAGCCGGGACGACCTGGTGGGAAGGCGATCTGTTTGGCGGTAAGCCTGACTGGAAAAAATTGCAGGATTACCCTGAACAGCAACTGACCGAAGAAGAGCAGCGCTTTATTGACGGGCCGGTTGAAGAAGCCTGTCGCATGGCGAATGATTTCCAGATAACCCATGAACTGGCAGATTTGCCGCCTGAACTGTGGGCGTATCTGAAAGAACATCGCTTCTTCGCGATGATCATTAAGAAAGAATACGGCGGCCTGGAATTCTCCGCTTACGCTCAGGCACGTGTGTTGCAAAAACTGGCCGGTGTATCCGGTATTCTGGCGATCACCGTCGGTGTGCCGAACTCCCTCGGCCCGGGCGAATTGTTGCAACATTACGGCACACAGGAGCAGAAAGATCACTATCTGCCGCGTCTGGCCGAAGGTCTGGAAATCCCTTGTTTCGCCCTGACCAGCCCGGAAGCGGGTTCTGATGCCGGTGCTATTCCGGATTTCGGTATCGTCTGTAAAGGCCAGTGGCAGGGGAAAGAAGTCCTCGGTATGCGTCTGACGTGGAACAAACGCTACATCACGCTGGCCCCTATCGCCACCGTGCTGGGTCTGGCGTTTAAACTGAGAGATCCCGATCATCTGCTCGGCAACGAAACCGAACTGGGCATTACCTGTGCGCTGATCCCAACCGACACCGCCGGTGTCGAAATTGGTCATCGTCACTTCCCGCTGAACGTGCCGTTCCAGAACGGTCCGACGCGCGGCCACGATATTTTCGTGCCGATCGACTACATCATTGGCGGCCCGAAAATGGCCGGTCAGGGCTGGCGTATGCTGGTGGAATGTCTGTCTGTGGGTCGTGGTATTACCCTGCCGTCTAACTCCACGGGTAGCCTCAAATCTCTGGCGCTGGCGACTGGCGCATATGCCTATATCCGCCGTCAGTTCAAACTGCCTATCGGCAAAATGGAAGGCATCGAAGAACCGCTGGCACGCATTGCCGGTAACGCTTATGTGATGGACGCCGCTGCAACCCTGATTACCAACGGCATTATGCTCGGCGAAAAACCGGCGGTGCTGTCGGCTATCGTGAAATACCACTGTACTCACCGCGGCCAGCGCGCCGTGATGGATGCGATGGATATTACCGGCGGTAAAGGCATTATGCTCGGTACCAGCAACTTTGTGGCCCGTTCTTATCAGGGCGCGCCGATTGCGATTACCGTGGAAGGTGCCAACATTCTGACCCGCAGCATGATCATCTTCGGTCAGGGCGCGATCCGCTGCCATCCTTATGTTCTGCGTGAAATGGCGGCGGCTGAGAAAAACGATCTGGTTGATTTCGACCGTGCACTCTTCGGACATATCGGCCATGTCGGCAGTAACAATATGCGCAGCTTCTGGCTCGCTCTGACCGGCGGTCGCACCAGCGATACGCCGGTTAACGATGAAACGGCGCGTTACTATCAGCACATCAACCGTCTGAGCGCCAACCTGGCGCTGCTGTCTGATATTTCCATGGGCGTGCTCGGCGGCAGTCTGAAACGTCGCGAACGTATTTCCGCCCGTCTCGGCGATATCCTCAGCCAGATGTATCTGGCGACGGCAACGCTGAAACGTTATGACGAAGAAGGTTGTAACGAAGCGGATTTACCGCTGGTTCACTGGGGCGTGCAGGATTGTCTGCATCAGGCTGAAGTGGCTATCGACGATTTACTGCGTAACTTCCCGAACCGTTTCGTGGCGGGTGTGATGCGTCTGGTGATTTTCCCGCTGGGTCTTTCACATGCCGCACCGTCTGACCGTCTGGATCACGAACTGGCGCGCATTCTCCAGCTGCCGTCTGCGACCCGCAGCCGCATCGGTCGTGGTCAGTATCTGACGCCAAGCGAGCACAATCCGGTCGGTCTGCTGGAAGAAGCGTTGCAGGATATTCTGGCCGCTGAGCCGGTTCACAAACGTCTGTGCGACGCGATGGGTAAAAAGCTGCCATTCACCCGTCTGGATATTCTGGCGCAAAAAGGTCTGGATGCTGGTCATCTGAGCGCCGACGATGCGCGTATCCTGAGCCGTGCGGAAGAAAGCCGTCTGCGTTCAATCAACGTCGATGAGTTTGAGCCGGACGCCCTGGCTGCGCAAAAACCAGAAGCGGAGAAAGACAGCGTAAAAAAGGCTGAGGCGAAACCCCGCCACACCGAAGCTGCCTGATTTAACGTTTAATCCATAGAAAAGCCTGAGTGTTTACGCACTCAGGCTTTTATTATTTGTGAAGATACACACGTATTACCCTAAATAGTTCGTGTTGCAGAAAGGCGGTAAGCTCATGAATCCCCGGGAGCTTAGATAACTAAGCGACCGGGGTGAGTGAGTGCAACCAACGCATCTGCAGCGCGAAATATGACGGGTAATTTAGAAGTAGTATTTAAAGCGGACACGCGCCCCATACCTCTGGTCACTGTCATCATCGCTGCTGTAAGTTTTATCCGCTTCCAGCATGGAGATGTACGCGCCCAGATAAACGTTGAAGTTTTCCATGTTCATGACGTTCGGGATCAGGTAGCTGGCGTGAACGGTATGGATGTCGTAGTTGCCCGGCTCATCGAACCAGTCATCGTCGTAATCAGATGCGCGGACCCCCTCGATATTAAAGTCTTCAATTTTGTTGTGCGCGTAGATGTAACCCAGTTCGAAGTTTTTCCACAACGCATTGGCACCGACGGTGAAGTCCTTCTCATCTGACGCGTCCATATACGCCGTGCTCAGGTTTGCTATCACGCCATTTTCCGGGTCAGCTTTCTGGCCGTCCCAGGTCATTGTCAGGCCATAACCATTACGTTTGGACTGATCGACGAATTCGTTTTTATCGTTGGTGTAACCATACGCGTTGTTCACCACGTTGGTTTCCATTGCCGCCGCGACTGAGAAGGCATCCCCTTTCCAGGCAATGATCGGGCGCAGATACGCAACGTTTTTGTCATTCTCAAGTTCGTTGCCATGATAGTTTTGATCGGCAAACAAGGCTGAACCGTTTTCCAGCAAGGTATTCAGCTCGAAATACCAGTTGCCGATATTTTTATTCAGCATGATGTTGCCGCCGCTGTCACTACGCCCGCGCCCTTCTTTCATCATGTAAACATAGCCATAACCGTCGGCGTACAGGTCGTTGGCGGTATTCCCGGAGTATTCGATGAAGGTATCCTGATTAAGCGGGAACATATCGTAGGCTTCGAAACGACCGATTTTTGCCATCCAGTTTTTTTCCTCACCGAAGAAGAAGGCGGCATCATCAAGATTCATCGAGCCATTCAGGTCAGCCGTTGGCTGTACAGAGAAACCGGAGAACTGGCCATTATCATTACGGCGATAACCATCCAGCCCGATTAATAACCGTCCGTTAACATCCCAGCGTTCATTATTTCCCGGCTTCCAGTTTTTATTGTCACTGGTTCGCACAGAGGTTAATTGCCCTGTACGACTTGCGCCGTCGATATTAAACTCCACATCGCCATACAGTTTTAAATTATCGAATCCATTAAGTGTTAATAATTTGTCTTTCGATATTCCATCTTTTTTAACTTCAACAGGATTAGCTTCTTTGACGATGGCAATTTCCTGTTCGCGTTTGATGTCCTGATGTTTGAGCTGCTCAATTTGCTTTTCTGCCGTTTCTGCTCGCGTTTCTGCCTGCTGCAGACGCTGTTCGAGCTGCGCCATGCGGGCTTCCAGACTGCTTTGAGACGCCGCAGCCACAGAAGAACCCGAAACGGCAAATCCAACGAACAAGGCCAGCGCTTTAATTTTTGTCATAAAAAGATATCCTTTTCACTATAAAATTTAACCGCTGCCCTTCAATTAACAGCGGTGTTTTATTTTTTTTGAAATAGTGCCCAGAGGTATTACGGCGAGGGATGAAGATAGTTTCCGGATTAATATCCTGTCAAAAATAAACTGGAAAAACGTGAAGTGAGAAAGGAAATAACTAAATTCCGCAATTACAGAATCAATAAACGTAAAACGGGAGCCTTTTTTGAGGCTCCCGCTTATTATTCACTAATGAAGTATTCTCTGTGAAAATATTTATTTCATGAATACTTTATATTCAGCCCTTCTTAGGACGCACTTTCGCCGTCAGCCCTTTCAGGAAATAACGCATTACCTGATCGCCGCAAGGACGGTAGTTTTTATGGCCTTCCTTGCGGAAGAACGCACTCAGTTCGCCTTCGGAGACTTTGAAATCTGCCGCAGTCAGCACGGAAATCATGTCTTCGGTTTTCAGCTCAAACGCCACACGCAATTTTTTCAGCATGATGTTGTTGGTCAGACGCTTTTCTACTTCCGGTGCCGGGAAGCGATCGTCTTTACCGCGTTTGAAGGTGATCAGGCCATTAAGGAAGTTCGCCATCACTTCGTCTGGCACTTCCATGTAGCCTTCTTCGTCTTCTTTTTTCAGGTAACGTGACATCACTTCAGGGCTGACAGGCGTACCGGTCGTTTTAAGGATCTCAATCAACTGACCTTCGCTCAAATCCAGCATGTAGCGCACGCTGCGCAAGACATGGTTATGCATCATAATTCTGTATTCCTGTTAAAAGTAAACCGAGGAAATGCCACCGGGTTTACCCCTACGCACCTCGAAGGCGGGCATTATACAAGAATCTTACAGGATTAGCTGAACTGACGGATCCGCGCAATAAGTGACTCCACATCGCCGATTTGTTGTGCAGTGATAATGAGTTTTTGTCCGAGGCTCAGCGCGTGGCGCTGGCAATCGGCGCGCATCGCCGCATCTTTAATGCTATCAAGATCGGCGACGTGCGCTAGCCCGATGGTGCGGCGGATCAACTCAGCGCCGCAATAACCGACGGCATCGTGCCAGACTTCCTGGAGAAAGACTTCCGCATAGCCCGGCTCCGCCAGCGTCGGATCCTGTGATTTATCCCGCGCCAGTTGCAGGAAACGTTCCGAGAAGCTCAGCCACAGTTCACGCACATCTTTCAGACGCTGCTCACGGCCATCTGCCGCTTCACGCACCCCGACCAGTCCCGGCAGACCACAGTAGTTCAGCAGCAGATTTCCCATTGCCGAACCCGGATCAAATCCCAGCGGGCCGTAATAACCGAATTCCGCGTCGATGGCTTTCAGTTTACCTTCGGCGACGAAAATCGACCCGCTGTGAATATCCCCGTGCAGCAACGCTTCCGCTTTACTCAGGAAACGGTGTTTCAGCGCAGCCACCGCCAGTCGCAGCGGTTTATCCGCACGCAGCGCATCCACTTCCGGCTGCAATACGGCATCAAAATTATTGCGTTCGTGATCGACATACGGATCGGTAAAGAACAGATCTTCGGTGATCTGACACAATTCAGGGTTGGTAAAGCGGGAAACTTCGGCTTTTTTGGTCTGCGCGTTCTGGAAGAAATCCGAGGTATGGAACAACGTCTGCGCCAGATATTCTCCCAGCTGGGCAGAAGCCTGCGGGTAGTATTTCCCCTGCACCAGCTCGCTACGCCAGATGTGATGATCCGACAGATCTTCCTGCACCATCACCGCCAGTTCTGCGTCGTGATGTAAAACGCTGACCGTGTGCTGCGGGCAATACTGACCGTGAATGATCAGGGTTTCAGCTTCAATGCGCGCACGATCTAAGGTCAGCGGCCAGGATTCACCCACACAACGTACATACGGCAGCGCCTGTTTGACAATCACCCGGCTTTTACCCGCAGTATCGCGGATCTTAAACACCAGATTCAGGTTTCCGTCACCGATTTCATCGGCAGTGACCAGGGATTGCGGATCTGCCACGCCGCCAAACTGACGGGCATATTCAACGGCATCTTTGGCGGTAAATGTGTAGTAGCGCGACATCCTGACCTCTCGAATTCTTTTTTAGCCTTTAAAGCGTTTAGACGTCTATACATCCGTTACGCATGTTGGCAGAATAAGTGACCAGATGCAACCGGGCAACAAGGATTTAACCAATAATGCAAAGCCTCACAACCACCAGTTTACGTATTCGTGAAAACCAGCTGTGGATCCTCGACCAGCAAGCCCTGCCGCAACGGTCTGACTGGCGCGAATGTCGCGACGTCAGCGAACTGGTGGATCACATCCGCACCCTGCGCGTGCGTGGTGCGCCGCTGATTGGCTTGTCCGCCAGCCTGCTGCTGGCGCTGCTGGCTGAACAGGGAATGGCGCAGGATGAATTACATCATGCGCTGGACACGCTGCGCGCTGCGCGCCCGACCGCCGTGAATCTGATGAACAATCTCGACCGGATGAAAGTCGCGCTGCAACAACCTGATTACGTGAAGGCGTTATCAGAAGAAGCGTTGCGTCTGGTGGATGAGGACCGGGCATTGTGCGACAGCATTGCCACACATGGCGCTAAGCTGGTCACACCCGGCAGCCGCCTGCTGACCCATTGCAACACCGGCGGGCTGGCAACGGCAGGCGTCGGCACGGCGATCGGGGTGATCCGCCGCGCCCATGAACAGGGGAATGTAGAACAGGTGTGGGTGGACGAAACCCGTCCGCTGTTACAGGGCGGACGTCTCACCGCCTGGGAGCTCGGTGAGCTGGGCATTCCTTATCAGCTGATTTGTGATTCGATGGCCGCCAGCCTGATGGCACAAAAGCGCGTCGATGCCATCTGGGTCGGCGCTGACCGCATTGCTGCGAATGGCGATGTTGCCAACAAAATCGGCACTTACAGCCTGGCGGTTCTGGCGAAATATCACGGCATTCCGTTCTACGTCGCCGCACCGCATACCACGCACGATCCGCATTGTCCGAACGGTGCCGCTATCCCCATCGAACAGCGCGCCGCAAGCGAAGTCACCGGCGTTTCCGGCAGTTTTGGTTCCGTACAATGGGCACCGCTGGACGCACAGGTTTATAACCCGGCATTTGATGTGACGCCTGCAGAGTTGATCAGCGGATGGGTGCTGGATGTGGGCGTGGTGACGCCGGATCAGGTTCGGGAAGGGATCTTCAGGCGAGCCTTGCGTTAACCCTCGGGTAAATAATGCAGCGCCTGCAGGCGCTGTTTTTTTGAGCTAATGATAAAGAAAATCCATTAATGTAAGGAAATCGAAAAGCAATATCTGTTAGGATTATCATTAGCCAATTTTAAATTTTACTCTCTTTCAGCGCCGGTATTCCGCGACCGAAAAGGGTAAAAATGGCTATTGAGATAATTCATCGTGTTAAGTGAAATATCTCCTGCTACTTATTGGAATAACATTAAGTCAAATTATTTTAATTTGGCACGGGCAACCTTTGCCCGTTAATAAAAATTAAATTGACAAGGAATAGTAACATGATGAAATCAGTTTTCATTTTGTCGGCAATGATTGCGGCAGGCACATTAACAGGGTGTGCAACAGAATCATCCCGCACGGTTGAAGTTCAGAAAGTCGCTTCTTATAACACGCAATATAATGGCCCCCGCAGTCCGATTTCTGTCGGCAAATTCGATAACCGCTCAAGCTATATGAGTGGCATTTTCTCTGACGGCGTCGATCGTCTGGGCAATCAGTCTAAAACTATTCTGGTGACTGACCTGCAACAAACTGGCCGCTTTAATGTTTTAGACCGCACCAATATGGCTGAAATTAAAGAAGAAGCCGGAATTAAAGGCCAGGCGCAAACGCTGAAAGGTGCTAATTACGTCATCACAGGTGATGTGACTGAGTTTGGTCGTAAAGAAGTCGGCGACAACCAGTTGTGGGGCATCCTCGGCCGCGGTAAGCAACAGATCGCTTACGCTAAAGTCAGCCTGAATGTTGTCAATGTTCAGACCTCTGAAGTGGTGTATTCCTCACAGGGCGCAGGCGAGTATTCCCTGTCCAACCGTGAAATTATTGGTTTCGGCGGTACTGCCAGTTATGACTCTACCTTAAACGGCAAAGTGCTGGATTTAGCAATCCGTGAAGCGGTGAATAACCTGGTGAATGGGATCGAAAGCGGCGCATGGCGTCCGGCTAATTAATAATACGGATATTATCAAATGACATTACGTAAAACCCAACGCGCCGTGTTAAAAGGTGGATTTTTTACCCTAGCGTTATTATTAGCGGGCTGTGCAAAACAGGCTGACACATCATTATATAACTGGGATAACTATCAGAAGACCGTTTACCAGTATTATCAGGGTGACAAAGTCGGCCCGGAAGAACAAATCGCGTCATTAAAAGAGTCGATTGAAAAATCCCGTGCAACCGGTAAAGCCGTTCCACCAGGCCTGCACGCCCAGCTGGGATTACTTTATGCCAATACCGGTCATACCGATCTGGCATTTCAGGAATTCAATACTGAGAAAAGTTTATTTCCTGAGTCAGCTACCTACATGGATTTCCTGCTGAAAAATAAAGGGAGTGTTAAATGAAACGTTTATTCCTGCTGACCGGTATGGTGCTGACGTTGTTGCTGACAGGCTGCGCGAAAAAAGCGTCTTACGATTACACCGCGTTTAAAGAAAGCAAACCGAGATCGATTCTGGTCCTGCCGCCAGTGAACCATTCGCCGGACGTGAACGCCAGCCACAGCATGCTTTCAACTGTCACGGCACCGCTGGCAGAAGACGGCTTCTATGTCTTCCCGGTGGCTGTCGTTGAGGAAACTTTCAAGCAGAACGGCATAACCGGTGCGGAAGATATCCGTGCAGTCAGCGCCGCCAAACTGCGTGAAATTTTCGGCGCGGATGCCGCGCTTTACATTGATATCACCAGCTACGGCAGCAGCTACATGGTGGTTTCCAGCGAAACCCGTGTCACCGCTAATGCCAAACTGGTGGATTTACGCAATGGCAAAGTGCTGTGGACAGGTAACGCCACTGCCTCTGACAGCGAAAATGACAACAACAACGGCGGGATCATCGGCATGCTGGTTCAGGCTGCGGTGAAGCAAATCTCCAGCACGATTTCCGACAAAGGTCATGATATCGCCGGGCTCACCAGCTACCGTCTGCTGAGTGCATCTCAGACCGACGGCCTGCTGTACGGCCCACGCTCACCGAATTATGGTAAGCAGGTAATGCGTTAAAGGCCCGGCGTCATACACATGTTGTCGACCAACTTGACAAAATTGTTCAGAAAACAGACTATGTTGTGGCTAGTCTGCGCTTGCGTTACATCAGTAACGAAGCCCGCTGGAAAGGCCGCTAACCTGACCAGCACAAAAAAACCACCTTCTGGTGGTTTTTTTGTTTCTGCAGTACGCAAACCTTACTCCCCCATCCTCGGGTACGCATCGGCAATCTTATCGCCGGTGAAATGCGCCACCCAGCCTTCCGGATTGTCGAACACGCGGATCGCGGTAAACGACGGGGATCCGCCCATGTCAAACCAGTGGCGGGTGTTGGCCGGTACGGAAATCAGATCGTTCTTCTCGCACAGGATCTGGAAAATCTTACCATTGAGGTGCAGGCAAAACAGCCCTGCGCCTTCAACGAAAAAACGCACTTCATCTTCGCCATGCGTATGTTCGGAAAGGAATTTGGTGCGCAGCACGTCGCGCTGTTCGTTGTCCGGACGCATGCTGATCACGTCCCAGCTTTGATAGCCTTTTTCTTCGACCAGCTTGTCGATTTCATGCTGATAAGCGGCAATCACGTCCTGCGGCTGAGGATTCGCGCCTAAATCGCGGTCGGCCTGCCAGCGTTCGAAACGCACATCAATTTTGCTCAGTTCGGCGGCAATAGCATCGCCGTCGCGGCTTTCCCACACCGGTGCGGAAGGATCCTGGTCACTAAAAATCGTCAATGCACTCATGGTCAACCCTCTTATAAGAATGTTTCTAAGGCTATCTGATCAAAACGATTAACTTGCAGGTGATCGCTGAGTTCGTCAGCGTCATCACGGATCAGCTGACAGGTATGCCAGCCCGCCAGGCGCGCGGCATCGAGTTCCTGACGGATGTCCGATAAAAACAGTAAATCCTGCGGCGGCAGGATCAGTTGCTCGGCGATGTTCTGATACGACTCCGTTTCACGCTTGGCCCCGACGCGGGTGTCGAAATAGCCGCTGAACAGCGGCGTTAAATCACCGGCATCACTGTAGCCAAACAGCAGTTTTTGCGCGTCCACCGAACCGGAGGAATACACACAAAGTTGCAGACCTTCGGCTTTCCACGCTTCCAGTTGTGGCGCGACGTCGTCATAAAGATGCCCGCGAAAATCGCCATTCTCATAACCCGTGCGCCAGATAATGCCCTGCAAGACTTTCAGCGACGTCGATTTCACGTCGTTGTCCATGTAGGTAAAAAGCTGTTCGATCAGCGCTTCGACGCTGGCCTGTGGCCGGTCGATTTCAGCGCGTAAGGCGTCCAGCGCCGCTGCGACGTCCGGCTGTTCATGCTCATGACGCAGGAACTCCGCCAGACGCTGACGGGCATAAGGGAATAACACCTGATGCACAAAACGGATATCCGTGGTGGTGCCTTCAATATCAGTGACGATGGCGAGGATCATTTAGCCTCCAGCAGGCGACGTTGCAGTTCACACTGGAACAGGAATTCCAGCCCTTCCAGATGGCGGCGCGCTTCGGCCACATCCCGTCCCCAGCAAGTCAGCCCGTGGCCGCGCAGCAGAAAACCATACTGCAACGGCGCGTGCTCTGACGAGGCAATAATCTTCTGCGCCAGCGCAGGAATATCCTGGCTGTTGTCGAAGATCGGGATCACCACCTGATCAAGGTGCGAGGTCTGGCCACTGAGCGATTTTTGCATCTCGTAGCCTTCCAGCACCAGCGCGCCGCTGCGCTCAACCCGCGATAACACGGTCGAATTGACCGAATGGGTATGCAGCACCGCGCCTGTTTCAGGATAGCGGGAATACAGCATCGTGTGCAGCCCGGTTTCCGCCGAAGGACGACGACCGCCCGGCGCAAAGCCGCTTTCCAGTTCCACCAGCAGGAAGTCTTCTGCGGTCAGGGATCCTTTGTCTTTTCCTGATTCGGTGATCAGGCAATGGGCATCGCCTTCGCGTACAGACATATTACCGCCCGTCGCCGGGCTCCAGCCTTTCTGACCAATCCAGTGACAGGCCGCCAGCAGCGCGCCCAGTTGCAAATTCTCTGTCATTTTTATCCTGTAAAACCGGTGCGTTGAGGGACTCAGTTTGGCGTGAAACGGCGATATATAAAAAGTTAAGTGCCTTAGACCGAATTGGCATTTAGCCATCTAAGCGTCTCGATTGCCAAATATTAACATCGTGTTATATTGTCAGCAACATCGCTATTTGCACACCTGACGCCTGTCAGGTCAACGGTCCAGGAGTATTGACCCGCCATGAGCACAGCAGCATTGATCCCCGAAAGTAAACTTCCTGCCTTAGGCACCACGATTTTCACCCAAATGAGTGCTCTGGCGCAGAAACACAATGCGATTAACCTGTCGCAGGGGTTTCCTGATTTCGACGGCCCGCAATATCTGAGGGATCGTCTGGCGTATCACGTCAGTCAGGGTTCGAACCAGTACGCTCCGATGACCGGCACCGCGCCACTGCGTGAAGCAATTGCCGCGAAAACCGAACAGATTTACGGCTACGCCCCCGACGCCAACACCGACATCACCATCACGGCGGGCGCGACCGAATCACTGTACATCGCCATCACCGCGCTGGTGTCGAAAGGTGATGAAGTGATTGCTTTTGATCCGAGCTATGACTGCTACGCCCCGGCGGTGGAACTGGCGGGCGGCTTGATGAAACGCATTCAGCTACAACCGCCGGAATTTAAAGTGAACTGGGCGGAATTCGCCGATCAGATCACTGACCGCACGAAGCTGGTGATCATCAACACCCCGCATAATCCGTCGGCCACGGTCTGGAGCGACAGCGACGTCGAACAGCTCTGGCAAACCATTGCGGATAAGCACATTTTCGTGCTGAGCGATGAAGTGTACGAGCACATTTGCTTTGCACCGCAAGGTCACGCCAGCGTGCTACGTCATCCCGAATTGCGTCAGCGTGCTATTGCGGTGTCATCGTTCGGCAAGACTTATCACATGACCGGCTGGCGCGTGGGTTACTGCATCGCACCGGCGATTATCAGCGCCGAACTGCGCAAGGTACATCAGTATCTGACCTTCTCGATCACCACGCCGGTTCAGCTGGCGCTGGCGGATATGCTGCGTGAAGCGCCGGAACACTGGCAGGAATTACCGGCCTTTTATCAGGCCAAGCGCGACCGTCTGGCGCAGGGGCTGGCCAACAGCCGTCTGAAAGTGTTACCCAGTCAGGGCACCTATTTCCTGCTGGTTGATTACAGTGACGTATCCGATTTAGACGACGTTGCATTCTGCCACTGGCTGACTGAACATGTCGGCGTAGCGGCCATTCCGATGTCGGTATTCTGCGCCGCACCTTTCCCACATAAACTGATCCGGCTGTGCTTCGCCAAACAGGAAGCCACGCTGGACGCTGCCGCGGAGCGCCTGTGTCAACTTTAAAACTGTCCGTACTGCAACAGCCGCTGGTGTGGCTGGACGGCGAGGCAAACCTCGCGCATTTCGACGGCCTGCTCGGTGCGCTGACCGGCCGTGACCTGATTGTGTTGCCTGAAATGTTTACCACCGGTTTTGCCATGCAGGCACCGGGCAGCGCGCTGCCGGAATCGCGTGTGGTGCAATGGCTGCAACAATGGGCGAAACAACTCGGTGCGATGATCGGTGGCAGTGTGGCGCTGAGTACCACGGAAGGCGCGGTGAACCGTTTCCTGCTGGTTGAGCCGCAGGGCAACGTGCATTTTTACGATAAACGTCACCTGTTCCGCATGGCCGGTGAACACAATTATTATGTGCCCGGAAAACGTCGTGAAATCGTCGAATGGCGCGGCTGGCGTATTTTGCCGCAAGTCTGTTACGACCTGCGTTTCCCGGTGTATTCACGCAACCGTCAGGATTACGACCTGGCGCTTTACGTCGCCAACTGGCCTGCCCCACGCAGCCGTCACTGGCAGACATTGCTCGCCGCCCGTGCCATCGAAAATCAGACGTATGTTGCCGGTTGCAACCGCGTCGGCCACGATGATAACGGTCATTATTACAGCGGCGACAGCCTGATCATTAATCCGCAAGGTGAAGAACTGGCGCGGGCAGAACCGGGTTCGGCGATGATTATTGAGGCCGAATTATCACTGGAAGCGTTACAGGATTACCGCGAAACTTTCCCCGCCTGGCGCGATGCCGATACCTATTTGCTGCATGACTGAAGGGTTTAACCAGTCAGCCTGAGAACTCAGGCTGACTAATAAAATTATAGTTATTCAGGTAATACAATCAGCGGCAATACTCTAGATTCGGACTCTTGTTCCTCTGTCTCGGTATTAAAGTCTACAGCTGTCACCCTCACATACCCAGGTTTACCAGGCTCAGGAACAACCAGTGGATCTTTTTGAACCTCAAGCTGATTGATATGCGTGCTCACCATATTCATTGCCTGAGTCCATTGTCCGCGTTGAATATCGTATAGATGAATACCCGTCCAGCCACCCATTTCACGCCAGTCCAGTAATACAAGCCGGTCTCGCCCACTGCCATCCAGCCCGGAGAGGATATTCAGCGATGCACTATTACAACTTGGTATTTCTATCGGCTTAACCGTTGCATCTGAAGACCACAGGTAACAACTACACTGCTGCGCATAATCACAAGAACTCTGTGTTTCAGTATTACGGCTGTTTACCCAAGCATACTGCGGTTGTTTTCCGTTAAATTTTGCACGAATAACAGTCCGACTGTCGTCACTTGCCCCCAGATTGCTATCAGTAATATCGTCAGTTTCTGCAATAATTTGCCACAGCCCCGACTTATTTTCTTTAATGTACAAGCTGGCCGGATAATTCTGCGCCCGGTCATTCATGACGACTTGCTTAACAAACTCTGCGCGCAAACTGTCGTCGGCCCCGTCTTCATCATCAGTATTATTGCCATCACTGTTGATTGAAATTGTACTGACGATTTTTTGAGAGAGGAACTTTCTTTTCTCAGATTTAAAAAAAAGGGATTTATTCGCGATAACTTTTTCACGTCACATCATTTGGTGATAATAATCAACCTGATCGGCATATAACGCCGTTAACTCTTCCGCATTTTTGTTTTGATGGGCAAGCTGCCAGCGCTGAACAATCAGCATGGCTTGTGGCCGCTCTTTTTCCAGCTTAATTTGAGTATCATCTAATTCATCGGCAAAGGCCGACATAGAGATGTTAAACAAACACATTCCTAACAGCACACCTGCAATTCGTATTGTCATTTTGTCATCCCTGAACTAAGAAATTCATAATTCCGGCGCTCGCGACTGCAGCAACGCTGGATTAATAATATCTTTTAATTCCCGCCGATGAAGTCCGCTTTACCGATGTTCACGCCCAGGTGGCGCAGAATGTTGTAGGCGGTAGTGATGTGGAAATAGAAGTTCGGCACGGCAAAGACGGTGACGTAGCTGTGCGCGGTGAATTTCAGTTCATGGTTTCTGCCTTTCACCACGATCTCACGGGATTCATCGCCTTCCAGTTTCGCGACATCCACGCTTTCGATAAAGCGCAGCGTTTTGGCGATACGTTCCTGCAACTGGGCAAACGTCACTTCATTATCTTCCATCGCCGGTGCGGCAATGCCCGACAGACGGGCAATTGCGCCTTTCGACATGTCACTGGTGATTTGCACCTGACGCGCCAGCGGATACATATCTTCGGCCAGACGGGTATTCAGGACTTCTTCTTCTGATTTTCCGTTTTCTTTTGCCCATGCAGCGCCCTTTTCCAGCAAGGCTGAAAGATTCTTTAATCCACGAACAAACTGTGCTGCCGTACTGCCATAAAGAGATGCTGACATGATGCTTCCTTAGTGAATGAAGTGTTAGAACAACCGGCGCTACATTAGCGCGTTCCGTTCTAAACAGCGTGACGTTTTATAGCAATGAAGTGTGACGAAATGCGGGTTTGCGACACATCTCTCTCTTTTTGTCAGCGCATGTAAACACATCCCTGTGTGGATCAATTCTTGCATTCAATACCCCCGCAAAAACATCTGACAGAGGAACACTGATGACCATCACCTTTATTGCACACTCCACGCCCGAACCTGCGTTGTACGGCGCGATGGCAGCGATACTTGCTGAACTCCGCGCGTTGCCGCTGTGTCACTTTCCCGTCAGTCATGATGCACAACGTTACCCGAATGCCCGTCAGCACGTCACGGCGCAGGGACACGCACTGACCAGCGGGCTGGTGTGGCTTGAGCGCCTGACCGGGCGCGGTGCGGGTGAAGAAACCGGCCTTGAATCCCTGATTTATCGGGCACTTAAAGAAGATATCGTCGTGCCATTGCGTGAGCCTTTATCCGCGGATCTGGCGGCACAAATCGCAGAACACGGCATAGAAACTGAGTCACTGACCGTGGTGCGCAATCAGGATAAATTCCAGCTGGAAGATTGCGCGACCGGCAAAATTCGCAGTAACGGCTGGGGGCGCGATGCCTTCGGGCGCTGGGCGTTAGGCTTCGTTTCGCAGCCGGTGATGCGGGCAGGAAAAACACTGCGCATGGCGCTGGTGGGCGATTTTGCCGAGCAACGCGACAGCTATCCGGCGATGCTCGCTGCACTGGGAGACGCCGCCGATGCACTGGCAATGAACATTGACGTGGTGTATGTGACAGCGGCGTTACTGGGCAGCCAGCTCGACTGCACGCTTTTCGACGTCGACGGCATTATTTTACCGGGCGCAACGTTAACGCAGGGCGATCATCAGGCCAGCGCGCTGGCGACTGCCACCTGGGCACTGGAAAACCGTACGCCGGTGCTGGGCATCAATCAGGGAATGCATCAGATGGTGACGGCGCTGGGCCAGAAAGTGCTCGGACAGGATCGGGTGGTGATGCACGGCCCGTCAACGCTGGGCAGTCTGCAAACCGGTCTGCCGCTCGCCGAACACACGCAGCCGCGTCCGGGGAATCATACGGTCATCACCCGCAGCGGCAGCCTGCTGGCGAATAAAATGGGCGATGAGTTTACGCTGCGCTATAACCAGCGCCGCTATCTGAACCCGCATTTACTGGCAGAACTGGAAAGTACGGGATTGCGCATTACGGGGTATGACGAAAGCGGGGAACAGGCGCAGGTGGCAGAGCTGGACAATCATCCGTTCTTCCTCGGCGTTCAGGGACAACCGGAACTGATGTCACGTCGCGAGCGCCCGCATCCGCTGCTGATGGCGTTTCTGCAACAGGTGCGTCAGGGCAATCGTGACCGGGATGTCAGCCACGCGGCGCTGACCCAAAGCGTGCGGTTAAAGCATCCGCACCTGCTGATGGGCTGAATGACAGAAAGGTCTAACTGCCGCGATACGTTGAATAAGAATAGGGACTGATCAGCAGCGGCAGATGGTAATGATCCTGCTCACCGTCGATCACCACATCAATGATCGCCGAGTGATACAGCGTTTCTCGCCCCGTTGCCGTGAAATACGCGCCGATATCCGCACACAACCGGTAATGCCCGGAAGCCACCGGTTCCGGCGTTAATTTTGCGGCGCGGCCATCGGCATCGGTTTGGGTTTCGCTGATGAGCGTGATGTTCCGCCCTTCAAGGCTTTCCAGCCAGACGCGCACATTGGCCGCAGGCTGGCCCAAAGACGTATCAAGAATATGGGTGGTGATGCGTGTCATAACGGGAATATCTCCTTTAAACGCAGCAGGGTAATTTCTTTGAGTTGTTGCGCCGTTTCCTGATCTTCAGCGTCCGGTGAATTATTCAGGCGCCGTTGCAGATTATCCAGAATCTCCTCTGAACTGCGCCCTTTCGCGCGTATCAGAAACACCCGTCCGAAACGTTGCTCATAACGCAGGTTGCCGTCATGCAGCGCATCGATCACTGCCTGCTGGCTGATATTAAGCGTCGCCTGTTCGCCACGGGAAAGCTGCGCTTCCTTACTGGCTCCGCTGGCGCGTTCGCCGATACGCGGATGTGACGACAGCGCCTGAGTAATATCTTCCGGTTGCCAGTTTTCACAGGCCGCTTCGGCGCTGCGCAATACGTCTTCCACAGAAGTATAAGGCCGTCCGTCACTGACAGTTTTCGCCCACGAAGGGATATTCACCAGCGGGCGCAACAGGGCAACGGCTTCAAATTCGGAAAGCGCATTGAATTTGGATAACGAGCCGGATCCTTCGAAGGTCATAAATGTCCCTCAGCAAAACTCAGCACCGTATTAATATACGCCTGCACCGCGTAAGCCACATCGCCGTTAGTGACAGATTCATCAGGATGATGGCTGATGCCGTCTTTACAACGCACAAACAACATGCCGACCGGCCAGCATTCAGCCATGGCAATCGCGTCATGCCCGGCCCCGCTTGGCAATGACATCGCCTGTCCCTGCAGGTGTAAAACGCTCTGACTCAGACGATGCTGCAAACCGGCATTACATTCCGTCGCGCTGATGCCGTAAAACTGTTCGGCAGCGAACGTCAGGCCGCGCCGTGCGGCGATATCCCGACCTTTCGCCAGCAACGTTTCCAGCAGCGCAGAGAGATCATCATCACGCGGACCGCGTACATCCAGCGACAGCTTCACCTGACCCGGAATGACATTCACCGCGCCCGGCAGACATTCCAGCGTGCCGACCGTCGCCACCAGATTTCGGCCTGCGGCAGTAGTGATGCTTTCAATCGCCAGCGTCCATTCAGCGGCGGCGGTCAGGGCGTCCTGACGCTGCCCCATCGGCACGGTTCCGGCATGACCTGCGTGGCCGGTGAATTCGCAATTAAGCCGACGCGCACCGTTAATCGCCGTGACCACGCCGAGCGGCACATCCGCCGTTTGCAGGCACGGGCCTTGTTCGATATGCAGTTCCAGATACGCGCAGAAATCGCTGACCGCGCGCTGTGACGCGCCGATTTTCAGCGGCTCCAGCCCGGCATTCTGCATCGCCTGTGCCACCGAAATTCCCTGCGCGTCCTGACGTTCCAGCCAGTCCGCCGGCCAGGTGCCGGTCAGCCCGCGGCTGCCCAGCAGCGTGATACCAAAACGCGTCCCTTCTTCATCGCAGAACCCGACAATTTCCACCGCCATCGGCAAACGGATGCCGTTGTGATGCAAATGCGCTACCACTTCCAGCGCGGTCAGCACGCCCAGCGGGCCGTCGTAACGCCCCGCATTACGCACGCTGTCGAGATGTGAACCGAGCAGGATGGCCGGAGCCGAAGCGTCCAGCCCTTCGTAGCGCCCGCAGATGTTGCCGACGCTGTCCTGCCAGACGCGCATACCGGCCGCTTCCATCCATTCGCCCACAACCTGATTGGCCTGCAAATGTTCGGCCGAGAGATACACGCGGGTCAGCTGACCCGGCGTTTCACTGATGGCGGCGAGTGCATCGCAGCGCGCCATCACCCGTTCAGCGGCACATTTTGCGCTGTCGGAAACCGCAGCCAGCGTAAAGGCTTCTGCCATTACTGACCTCCTGCGTAGTGATCCCAGGCGGCCTGCGCCCCTGCGCCGTATTTCGACGCATAGCCGAGACGGTTAAGCACCGCTTCCAGCGCCACCAGCGTCTGCAACACGCAGTCTTTACGCGCGTTGTAACCCATGGTGCCGATACGCCAGATTTTTCCGGCCAGCGGGCCAAATGAGGTACCGATTTCAATGCTGAAATCGTTAAGCATCATCTGGCGCACCTGTTCGCCGTGAACGCCCTGCGGAATGACCACGCCGAGCACGTTATTCATGCGGTTGTTCAGGTCGCCGAACACTTCCAGCCCCATGCCCTGAATCCCTGCCAGCAGTGCGCCGCCGTGCAGTTTGTGGCGGGCGATACCGGTATCGAGCCCTTCTTCCAGAATGATGCGCGCACATTCGCGTGCCGCAAATAACATGCTGGTGGCTTCAGTATGGTGGTTCAGACGCTCCGGCCCCCAGTAATCCATGATCATGCCCAGATCGAAATAGTTGGAGTAGATCATCTCTTCATCGCCGTCGGCGTGGTCGGCGGTACGGATGCCTTCTTCCACGCATTTACGGCGGCGGATTTGTTCTTCAAAGCGCGGGCTGATGGTCACCGGCGAGCTGCCGGAAGGACCGCCGAGGCATTTTTGCAAACCGGCAGATACGGCGTCTAACCCCCAGGCGTCGGTTTCCAGCGGATTGCCGCCAAAGGACGCCGTGGCATCGGAATAGAACAACACGCCGTGACGGCGGCAGATTTCACCCAGTTGCTCCAGCGGCTGCAACATGGTGGTGGACGTATCGCCCTGCACGGTCAGCAACCAGCGCGGTTTCACGGATTTAATCGCATCTTCAATTTGCTGCGGATCAAACACTTCGCCCCACGGCGCTTCGATGGTATGAACTTCAGCGCGGCAGCGGCGGGCTATTTCACACAGCAGATGACCGAAACGACCAAACACCGGCACCAGCACTTTGTCGCCCGGACGGATACCGGAAAGCAGCACGGCTTCGATACCGGCGCGCGAGGTGCCGTCGATCAGCAACGTCCACGGGTTTTCGGTTTTATACAGCGCACGGTACAGCGCCATCACTTCGTTCATGTAGCCGGTCATTACCGGGTCATATTGCCCGACCAGCTGGCTCGCCATCGCCCGCAGTACGCGCGGATCGGCATTGATGGGTCCCGGCCCCATCAGCAGACGGGTTGGCGGGTTGATTTGTCCGGGAGAGATGAAATCTGACATAGTTAATCCTTTACAATGTTAGCTTGCAGCAGCCTCACTAAGGCCGCGGACGGATGCGATAAACTGTTTCAGCTCGGGGGTTTGCGGATTGGCAAACAACGCCCGGCTTTCGCCCTGTTCCCACACGGTGCCCTGATGCATAAACACCACGCGGTCGCCCACTTCGCGGGCAAAATTCATTTCGTGCGTCACCAGCACCAGCGTCATGCCTTCTTTCGCCAGTTGCTCGAGCACTTTCAATACTTCGCCGACTAATTCCGGATCCAGCGCCGAGGTGATTTCATCACACAGCAGCACTTTCGGGTTCATCGCCAGCGCACGGGCAATCGCCACACGTTGCTGCTGGCCGCCGGAAAGATTCGACGGGTAATAATCCATGCGATCCGCCAGCCCGACTTTCGCCAGCATCTGCGCGGCCAGTTCACGGCATTCGGCGGCGGACTTTTTCAGCACGCGCCGTGGCGCCAGCATGACGTTTTCCAGCGCGGTCATGTGCGGAAAAAGATTGAAGCTCTGAAACACCATACCGACGGAACGGCTGATGTCACGCGCCTGAGAATCGCGGTCAGTGATGGTCATGCCGCCCAGTTTGATGCTGCCTTCCTGATAGCCTTCCAGCCCGTTCATGCAGCGCAACAGCGTGCTTTTACCTGAACCGCTGCGGCCGATGATCGAAATCACTTCGCCGCTGTCGATATCCAGATCCACGCCTTTCAGCACGTGGTTCTGACCGTAATATTTCTGAACCTGATTGATGGTGATCAGTGGCATTACTGTTTATCTCCACGCAATGATTTTTCTAAATGCTGACTGTAACGGGACAGCGGATAGCACATCAGGAAGTAGCCCAGCGCCACTAATCCAAACACTTTGAACGGCTCATACGTCACGTTGTTCAGCATGGTTCCGGCTTTGGTCAGTTCGACAAAACCGATAATCGACGCCAGCGCGGTGCCTTTCACCACCTGCACGGAAAACCCGACGGTCGGCGCAATGGCAATCCGCAGCGCCTGCGGAGTAATGACACGCCATAACGTCTGACCGAAATTCAGGCCAAGGCAGCGCGACGCTTCCCACTGGCCTTTCGGTAACGCGGCAATGCTGCCGCTCCAGATATCCACCAGATACGCGCTGGTATACAGCGTCAGCGCCAGCGCGGCAGCCGTCCACGGACTGACGTTGATACCAAACAGGCCAAGCCCGAAGAACGCCAGGAACAGCTGCATCAGCAGCGGCGTACCCTGAAACAGTTCGGAATACAGACGCACAAAACGCGTCGGCCAGCGACGTTTGGTCAGTCGCAGTAGCAACAGCGGCAGAGTCACCAGCGTGCCGCCGATAAACGCGGTCAGCGACAACAGCAACGTCCAGCGCGCAGCCAGCAGGAGATTGCGCACAATGTCCCAGTCAGTGAAGGTCATCATCAGTTTTCACTCCCAAAGACACGACGTCCTGCCAGCAGCAGCAACTGACGCATCGCCACCGACAACAGCAAATAGAACAACGTGGTGACCAGATACACTTCGAAACTGAGGAAGGTGCGTGACTGAATTAAGTTCGCAGCAAACGTCAGTTCCTCAAAAGACACCTGCGATACCACGGAAGATCCGAGCATCACGATAATGCACTGGCTGACCAGCGACGGATAAATGCGTTTCAGCGACGGCGGCAGCACAATGCGCAGGAACGTCTGACTGCGCGTTAGTCCCAGCACGCGTCCGGCTTCCCACTGGCCTTTCGGCGTCACCTGAATACCGGCGCGAATAATCTCGGTGCTGTACGCGCCGAGGTTAATCAGCATCGCCAGCAGCGCCGCTTCACCGGCGGTCATTTTCAGGCCAATGGCTGGCAGACCAAATACAATGAAAAACAGCTGCACCACAAACGGCGTATTACGGATGGCTTCGACATAAATGCCCCAGACTGTCCGCAGAATTTTATGGTTGCCGCAGCGGATGGCCGCGCCGCAAATTCCTATCGCGACACCGCCAACCGTTGCCAGTACCGTCAGCTCAATAGTGGTCCATAATCCGGCCAGCAGTTCCGGCATATAAGGCCACAGCGCGCTAAAGTTAAGCTGATAGGTCATGAAAAATCTCCGTCAAAACCCTGATCACGCGCCGATTGATGCCGGCAGCGGTGCCTTCATCCATTTTTCAGACAGCGTATTCAGCGTCTTGTCTTTGATGCCTTCGGCGATCAGTTCATTCACTTTGTCTTTCAGTGCCGGTTCGTCTTTACGCAGACCGACATAGCACGGCGAATCTTTCAGCATCACTTTGGAAACCGGCGCTTTGGCCGGGTTCATTCGGGCTACCGCCGCCACTACCAGGTTACCGGTGGCGATGTATTCCACCTGACCGGACAGGTACGCCGACAGCGTGGTGTTGTTGTCTTCGTAACGCTGAATTTTGGCATCCTTCGGTGCCACATCGGTCAGCGCCAGATCTTCCACCGCGCCACGGGTCACGCCGATGGTTTTACCGGACAGTTCTTTCAGATCCGACAGTTTGTCACCCTGCGCACCAAACACGCCGAGGAAGAACGGCGCGTAAGCGTTGCTGAAGTCGATGACTTTTTCGCGCTCGGCGTTTTTGCCGAGGCTGGAAATCACCAGATCGACTTTATCCGTTTGCAGATAAGGTACCCGGTTGGCGCTGGTGACCGGCACCAGTTGCAACTTAAGTTTCATCTTATCGGCCAGATAATGCGCCATGTCGATGTCATAACCTTCCGGCTGCAAATCCTTGCTCACCGAACCAAACGGCGGGAAATCCTGCGGAACAGCCACGCGCAGCACGCCACGCTTCTGAATATCCTGCAACTGATCGGCCATAACATTCGATGCCTGAAGCACCAACATTGCCGCACCTGCCCATGCCAACAACCGTTTGTTCATGTTCATAGATTATCTCCGGTGAAAAGTTTTTGGAACGATAGATTCTTATATTTAAAACTTTGCAACGAATGTGCCAAAAATGACCCGGCAGAAAAAATGTGCGCAAAGTCACGACATGACAAGGAATTAGCCATTCAGAGTAGAAGGGAGAAGGTTTTTTTTTGCCCTGAATCAGGGCAAAAAGCGAGAAAGGTTGAAAACTCTGATGCACCGTAATTGTGCGAAAGCACCAGAAAAGCGCTGAGATTGTCCCTGAATCGGGAATCAGCGCTGCTCCAGCTCATCCAGATCGTTATACAAATCGCTTATCTGATGAATGCGCTGACGGCCTGACGCGAGCATATCGTGCAACAACGCATTGCTGAGTAAATTCGCCAGGCTCATGGCAGAAGAATAACTGTCGAACGCCGACACGCTGTCGAGCGGCGCGGCCAGATGCCAGGTGGCGAGCGGAATAAGTGTCTGCGCCTGCGGCTCGCAAATCAGTAAAACCGGCACATCAAGTGACTGTAATTGCGTGAGAATCGCCTTCGCCATGCGGGGACGACGACGGAAAGCAACGAAAATCACCACGTCCTGCGCGGTGAGATCCACCAGTTCTTCCGCCAGCGTCTGCCCCGGCTGCGGCATCATCATCACGCCAGCACGCACCTGAATCAGTTGCTGACGCAGGTGCAGCGCCACCGGATAACTGTTACGAAAACCGAGCAGACGTACCTGCCGCGCCTGACTCAGGGCGGTGATCAGCGCGCCAAACTGTGCGCCATCAATCTGATTAATCCACTGCGTCAGGTTAGCCATTTCCTGTTTATAGTGCCGTGATAACAAGGTGTTACCTTGTACCGCGTCACGGCTGTCGGTCAGCGGCATGCCACTCTGGCGCAGGGTGCGCATTTCATCGCGCATATCGCGATAACTCGGGTAACCAAGACGTTTAAACAGGCGGCTGACCGTGGCTTTCGACACACCGCTGAGCCGCGCCAGCTCTGCGCTGTTGTAGCTCATCAGGTCATCAATGCTGGCAAAAATAAAGTCGGCCACCCGCTGTTCCTGCGGCGTGAGTTCTGCGTAATGGTCACGCAGACGTTCGTCAATCTGTTTCATCTCCGTCCCTTTTGTAACCAATGTTTCAGTAAATCAGCGGAACATACCATGCACTATGCTTGCCAATGCAAGCTAAATTATGAGTGAAAGTCCGAAGGTTTTGCCGATGTGGAACACCTCTTGCTTAACTTAATCCCTGCACGCCCTCATCCCTGCATGCGCGGGCAACATAAAAAAAGCGTTTTAAAAAGGACATCGCATGATTAACAGTAACAGCGCACCGCTGGGCATGGCGGTTACACCTCATCATCTGGCGAGCCAGAGTGCGCTTGCGGTATTGCGTGAAGGCGGCAATGCCATCGAGGCAATGGTGGCGGCGGCCGCCACCATTGCCGTGGTTTATCCGCACATGAACGGACTGGGCGGCGACGGCTTCTGGCTGATTGTGCCCCCGCAGGGCAATCCGGTGGCGATCGACGCCAGCGGTGCCGCCGGTTCGCTGGCCTCTCTCGATTTTTACGCCGGTGAAACGCACATTCCGCACCGCGGCCCGAAAGCGGCGCTGACGGTCGCAGGCACCGTCGGCGGCTGGCAGGAAGCGTTGAATGTATCGGCTGAATTCGGCGGCGAGCAAAAACCGCTTTCGCGCCTGCTGCGTGACGCCATCCGTTACGCTGCGGACGGCATTCCGGTGACCGCTTCGCAGGAAGCCGCCACCCGCGCCAAGCAACATGAACTGAAAGATTTCCGCACCTTCGCCGATGTTTTTCTGCCTAACGGTGACGTGCCGCGCGCCGGGAACCGTTTCACCCAGCCGCAGCTGGCGCAGACGTTATCGATGTTGTGCGAAGACGGGCTGAACAGTTTCTACCGCGGTGAGCTGGCCGACAATATGGCCGCCGACATGGAAAAGCTCGGTATGCCGGTAACCCGTGCCGATCTTGCTGCTTACAAGCCGCAGCGCCGTGTGCCGCTGCGCCTCAAACACAGCAAAGGCGAAATCTACAACCTGACGCCACCGACGCAGGGGCTGGTTTCGCTGGCGATCCTCGGCCTGACTGACCGTCTGCCGCTGGAAACCATGGATGAAAGCGCGACGATCCACAGCATTGTCGAAGCCACCAAACTGGCGTTCGGCCTGCGCGACCGCTTTATCACTGATCCGCGCATGATGACGCAGGACGCGCAGAGCCTGCTGGATCCGCAGTATCTCGATGCCCTCGCCACCCGCATTAAAGCGCACAGCGCCGCCGACTGGGGCAAAGGTAAAGGTCCGGGCGATACCGTCTGGATGGGCGTGATGGACAGCAGCGGGCTGGCGGTGTCATTTATCCAGAGTATTTATCACGAGTTCGGCAGTGGTGTAGTGCTGCCGGGCAGCGGCGTGTTGTGGCAAAACCGCGGCGCATCTTTCAGCCTCGACGCCAGCCATTTACTGGCGCTGGCACCGGGCAAGCAACCGTTTCATACCCTCAACCCCGCCGCCGCACGTTTATACGACGGGCGCACTATGGTTTACGGTTCGATGGGCGGCGACGGTCAGCCGCAAACCCAGGCCGCCGTGTTTATCCGCCATGTGGTGCAGGGACAATCCTTGCAGCAGGCGATCAGCGGTCCGCGCTGGCTGCTGGGGCGGACGTGGGGAGAAAGTTCGGATTCACTGAAACTGGAAGGCCGTTTCGCCTATCCGACGCAGGCCGGACTGAGACAGCGCGGTCACGACGTCGAACTGTTACCGGATTTCAGCGAAGCCGTCGGCCATGCCGGTGCCATTGTCCGCCATACCAACGGCATGTTTGAAGGTGCCTCCGACCCGCGCAGCAACGGCAGCGCCGCCGGATTTTGATCAGAGTTCGCTCATGAAAATTGATAAGGAAGCAGCATGAAAAATACCCCCGCAGCGACCGACTGGGCCGCTTATATCCGCCAGATGGAAAGCGTGCTGGCGCTGGAACTCGACGACACCCGTCGTCAGGAATTGCTGGTGCAGTTCAGCCGTATCGCGCAAATGGCACAACCGCTGATGGATTTACCGCTCGATTCGCGACTGGAAATTGCCGGGGTGTACAGAGCATGAAGAGTGTATCGCGCATGAAATCGTTTGATAGCTTTACCGTCAGTCAGTTACATCAGGCGATGGCGCAGGGCGAAATCTCAGCGACAGAAATTGCGACGTCCACGCTGGACGCCATTGAACAGGCTAATCCGGTCATCAACGCGTATACGCATATCACCCGCGAACGCATGTTAAGTGAAGCAGCAAAAGTGGATAAAACCCGCGCAAGCGGTGCCGCACTTCCGCCTCTGGCAGGCATCCCTTATGCGGTGAAAAACTTGCTGGATGTGGCCGGTGAAGTAACGCTGGCAGGCGCAAGCCTCAACAGCAGCAACGCTGCCGCACGCCATGATGCCTGGACGGTTTCACGCCTCGCAGCACAAGGCGCGATGCTTTCCGGCATGCTGAATATGGATGCTTACGCGTACGGTTTCACCACCGAAAACAGCCATTACGGTGCCACCCGTAATCCGCGGGATCTGGCGCGTGTTGCCGGAGGATCTTCCGGCGGTTCCGCCGCCGCCGTGGCTGCTGGTCTGGTGCATTTCACACTCGGGAGCGACACCAACGGCTCGATCCGCGTGCCGGCCTCATTGAGCGGTATTCTCGGCCTGAAGCCGACCTTCGGGCGTATTTCACGTCGCGGCAGCCAGCCGTTTGTCGCCAGCCTCGATCACATCGGTCCGATGGCGCGGTGCAGCGAAGATCTGTCGCAGGTCTATGACGCGATTCAGGGCACGGATCCGCAGGATCACTTCCAGGCGGATAAACCCGTTACTGCGACGTTTTCGCAGCTCGGACGCGGCCAGCAGGGTTTGCGCACTGCGGTGCTGGGCGGATATTTTTCTACCTGGTGCGACGATCACGCTAAAGCGGCGGTGCTTCAGGTTGCGCAGGCTCTGGAAGCACAGGAAGAAGTCGTGATGCCGCAGGCCGAACTGGCGCGTTCAGCGGCGTTTATCATCAGTGCTTCTGAAGGTGGTAATCAGTATTTGCCAAAACTGCGCAGCATTCCGGAGCAGTTTGAGCCATTATCCCGCGAGCGTTTACTGGCAGGCGCGATGATCCCGGCGGCGTGGTACGTCCAGGCACAGCGTTTTCGTCAGCATTTTCAGGAACAAATCTTGCCCCTGTTCGATCACTGGGACATTCTTATCGCCCCTGCCACGCCATGCCCGGCAACACTGATTGGTCAGGACACAATCAGAATTAACGGTCAGGATCTGCCAACCCGTGCCAATATGGGCATGCTGACGCAGCCGATTTCGTTCCTCGGTTTACCGGTGGTCACGGTGCCGGTCACGACATCAACCGGTCTGCCGATTGGATTACAACTGATTGCGCCGCCGTGGCGCGAAGACCTGTGCCTGCGCGCTGCACGGGCGCTGGAATTACAGGGAATAGTGAACGTCAGCAGTTCTCCGGTGATGCCCGCGTAAAAACCTGCATCTCCGTTTTCCAGGGTGAAGTAAAAGAGTAAAGAGACGAATCATGAAAACTGAACATATCGACCGCCCGGCGATCCTTGCCGAAATGAATGCGGCATTTTATCGCTATGAACAGGCGCTGATCACCAACGATACCGCCGTCCTCGACGAACTGTTCTGGCACGACCCGCGTACCGTGCGCTTCGGTGCGGGCGAAAATCTTTACGGCATCGAAGCCATCCGCGCGTTCCGCTCAGCGCGTTCCTCACAAGGTTTAAACCGGGATCTGGTCAACACCACCATCACCACATTTGGCGATGACATGGCAGTGGCCAGCACGGAGTTTCGCCGTGAAGGGACCGACAAAATCGGACGTCAGCAGCAGACGTGGGTGAAGATGGCGAGTGGATGGAAGATTGTGGCAGCCCATGTGAGTCTGATGGTTTGACCGAACCAATGGGCGGTTCAGCTTTGGAAAGCTGAGGAAACTGTTCTTTTCCAGAAATGGACGGTGACAATTTCGGTTTCCACCGAGGGGCAATCTGAACGGTGATAATTTCGGTTTCTCAATAACAGCGATCACTTGTCGCGCTGCGCCGAAACCGCCCAAAAGGGGCCAGGACGGGCCCCTCTTGGATCTCCCACGTCTTTTAACTGCGCGCTATCGCTCGCTGGCTATGTTTCAGGTATCACAGAGACAGGCTGGAAATCTTGCCGCTACGCGGTTCCCTCTCTCGGTCCTGAAGCCTCAGGTCTTCAGGCCGCTCCGTTCGGCAAGATTTCTGAATCGCCCGTGGGCTTTTTAAAAAAATATAGTGAGGTTGTGAAGTTGAAGCCTGAGGCCGGTTCCAAAATCGCGCCGGAGGAGAGGTGGAAAACCGCGCGTCTTTTTGCGCGGGTTGTAACCCGAACGGAGGGCACCGCGGAGCGGCGAGATTTTGCGGCTATCGCTATGGCTTATGAAACATAGCCAACGAGCAGAGCGCGCAGTGAAAGAGCCGGGGATTCTTAAGGGGTGCGGCGATAGGCGCCCCTTAAGGCCAGTTTGGGCGGCGAGCCCAAGGTGTTGAATTTGAATTTCGGGATTAAACACCGAAATGTTTAACCCAATGTTCCGCAATGTCCTGCCGCTTACACACCCATACCTTCTCATGTGACCCGATGTAATCGAGAAACCGCTGTAAAGCGCGAAATCTCCCGGGACGTCCCAGGATCCGACAATGCATTCCGATCGACATCATTTTCGGCGAGGTTTCGCCCTCTTCATACAACACGTCAAAGGTGTCTTTGAGGTAAGTGTAAAACTGCTCGCCGGTATTGAACCCCTGCGGGGAGGCAAACCGCATGTCGTTGGTTTCCAGCGTGTATGGGATCACCAGATGCTGTTTCGTTTCGCCGTTTTCCAGTTTCACCGGCGTCCAGAAAGGCAGGTCATCACCGTAATAATCGCTGTCATACAGGAATCCGCCAGACTCCGCGACCAGCTGGCGGGTGTTCGGGCTGTCGCGGCCGGTGTACCAGCCGGACGGCGCTTTGCCGAACAGGTCGCGCAGCACGGTGATGGCTTTTTGCATGTGCTCCGCCTCTTCGGCTTTGCTCATGTTCTGATAGTGGATCCAGCGCCAGCCGTGGCTGACGACGTCGTAATCCGCCGCTTTGATCGCGCTGACGATTTCCGGATTGCGTGCCAGCGCCATCGCTACACCGAAAACGGTCAGCGGTAAGCCACGTTTCTGAAACTCATTGTGGATGCGCCAGAAACCCGCACGAGATCCGTATTCGTACAGCGAATCCATCGACATATGGCGGTCGGGGAAACTGGCTGCACCGATGATGTCAGATAAAAATTGCTCGGAACCGGCATCGCCATGCAGAACGTTATTTTCAGCGCCCTCTTCGTAATTGAGAACAAACTGCACCGCAATGCGGGTGTTGCCCGGCCAGTTAGCGTGTGGCGGACGTCCGGCGTAACCGATCAGGTCACGCGGATATGCATCAGTCAAACCGTACTCAAAATCAGACATAGTGTTCTCTCAGATTCAGTCCGGCAAAACGACCAGACAAAGGTTTTTCCAGCGGATAATCCAGATCGCCGTGTTTACTGGTCGTCAGGCGTAAAGACGCCAGTGACTCGACCATTTTGACCGCCGCGCTGACGCCGTCGATCACCGGTATATTCAGCTCGAGCGTCAGTTCCTGCGCCAGATCGGCCATTCCGCCACAACCGAGCACAATCGCCCCGCTGCCGTCGAATTTTTTCGCCGCGATACACTGCTCGCGCACCTTCTGCTGTGCCAGCCCGCTGCCGTCTTCCAGCGACAGCACCGGTAAATCGATGGCATGTAAGGCAGCACAATGGCGTTCGAAGCCATACTGATGCAGCAAATGGCGGGCGATGGTCAGCGTGCGCGGTAAGGTGGTGACAATCGAGAAACGCGTCGCCACCATTGTCGCCAGATGCATCGCCGCTTCGGCAATGCCGACAACCGGCGCACGCGCCAGTTCACGGGCGGCCAGTAATCCGGGATCACCGAAACAGGCAATAATGTGCCCGCCGACACCCGCATCCCGTCCGGCTTTTATCTGCTGTAACACGCCCAGTGTGGCAATCGCTTCATCGAAATGCCCTTCAATGGACGGCGCGCCCTCTTCCGGACAAACGGCCAGAATTTGTGTCTCCGGCGCCGCCACCGAGCGGGCGGTTTGCGCCATCACGTCGGTCATCGCCAGACTGGTATTGGGATTGATCAGTTGTATACAAAGTGGATTCGCCATCAGTCTGAGTCCTTTTCTGTGACCTGCATCCGGGCTGCAAAAATCTGCGCGAAATCAGGCGTCGGCCCTTTATTTTGCTCAAAGCGCAGGCTGGCGACGATGCTGTCAAAATGCTGCGCCATGCTGGCGGACAGCGCCACGGCGTCCCGGTTTTTCAGCAGTTCCAGCAGATCGTCATGATCATGACAACGACATCCTTGCTGCCACGGCGCGCCCCAGGCGGCGATCGCCAGTGAAGATCGCAATGTGAGCTGAGAGACGGATTCGGTCAGCACTTTGTTGCCAGAAATGGCCTGAAGCTGGACGTGAAAAGCGGCGGACAGACGGATTGCCGCAGCGCCGTCGCGCTGGTCATGGGCACGCTTTTCTTCCTGCACCAGCTTCTTCAGTGCGACCAGATGGGTCGACTGACAACGGGCAATCACCTGCGGCAGGTTGGCGCACTCGAGAATTTTACGGGTCGCGAAAACATCGCGCGATTCTGCGGCATCCGGCGCGGTCACATGCGCACCACGTTTGGGCAATATCGTCACCAGTTGCACTGCGGCAAGGCGCTGTAACACGCGGCGGATACCCGTGCGGCTGACCGAGAACACTTCCGCCAGAGCTTCTTCGGGTAATTTACTGCCGGGTAAAAGCTGGTGCTCAACAATAGATCTCACCAGCGCGTTGTAAATGTGGTCGTCCTTATCCTCGGTAAAATAGGCCGTATTCAGCCCGCTCCAACTGGTCATTGCTGTTACTCCGTATACCGTTTTGTGTATTTATCGTATACCTGAAATAGATTTTTTGTATACAAGAAGTGAAGTTTGGCCTGATTCATGCAGTGTTCCCGTGACTGCTTTTTAACTTTGGGCAGCCGGTCACCGGCTTCCGACTTTCACATGTTGTTTATGACAGGAGCACGATTTATGCCAAATCAGGAAATCACCTCCGCAACGGCGTCTTCCGAACAGGGTGCCGGGATCATCAAGCCTTATTACAGCCCGCGGCTGTGCAATGATGATTTAGCGCCGACCCGTGACCAGAACTGGAGCTGGTACAACATATTTTCCTTCTGGATGTCCGACGTACACAGCATGGGCGGTTATGTGGTCGCCGCGAGTTTCTTCACCCTCGGCCTGACCAGCTGGCAGGTGCTGCTGTGTTTGTTGTGCGGGATTTGTATCGTGCAGATTTGTGCCAATCTGGTGGCGAAGCCAAGCCAGCAAGCCGGTGTGCCCTACGCGGTGATTTGCCGTCAGGCATTTGGTGTATTCGGGGCGAATATTCCGGCGGTGATCCGCGGGCTGATCGCCTTCGCGTGGTACGGTATTCAGACCTATCTGGCGGCCAGCGCGTTAATGCTGGTGCTGCTAAAATTCTTCCCTTCCCTGACGCCGCTGACCGTGCCGCACTGGCTGGGCCTTTCTGCCCTCGGCTGGATTTGTTTCGGCATTATGTGGGTATTGCAGGCGATGGTGTTCTGGCACGGAATGAGCGCGATTAAGCGCTTTATCGATGTGGCGGGTCCGGCAGTGTATGTTGTTATGCTGATGCTGGCGGGCTGGATTTTGTATAAAACCGGGCTGAGTAATATCTCGTTTACGTTATCCACCAAAACCCTGACGGTCGGTCAGCAAGGCTGGGAAATGCTGACCGCCACGGCGCTGGTGGTGTCTTATTTCTCCGGTCCGCTGCTGAACTTTGGTGACTTCTCCCGCTACGGTAAAAGCATGAGCGAAATCCGTCGCGGTAACCGCTGGGGTCTGCCGTTTAACTTCCTGCTGTTCTCGATTGTGACCGTAGTTATCGTCTCAGGGACACAATCGCTGTTCGGGCAGATGATCACCGATCCTATCGAGACCGTCAGCCGTGTGGGTAACAGCGTTGCCGTGGCGCTTGGTCTGCTGACCATGATCATCGCCACCATCGGTATCAATATCGTGGCGAACTTCGTGTCGCCGGCGTTCGACTTCTCTAACTGTTCACCGCAGAAAATCAGTTTCCGTACCGGCGGGATGATCGCTGCTGTGGGTTCTGTGCTGCTGACGCCGTGGAACCTGTTCCAGTCACCGGAAATTATCCACTACACGCTGGATGTGCTGGGGGCATTTATCGGGCCATTGTTCGGGATTTTGCTGGCGGATTATTATCTGATCAAACGCGGTCATATGGACGTCGATGCGCTGTTTAACGCCACGCCTTCCGGCCGTTACTGGTATCGCAACGGGTTTAACCCGAAAGCGATTGCAGCCCTGGTACCCGCAGTGGTGATTGGTCTGGTGATAAGCTTTACGCCAGGCCTGCATCAGGTGGCGAACTTCAGCTGGTTTATTGGCGCATTCCTGGCAGGCGGTTTCTATCGTTACATCGCCCGCCATGATCGTGCGGCCAGCGGCGCAATGGGCTATATGAAAATCGAAGCGGAATAACAGACTGATACAAGGAAGGAAACAGCCAGGATGGCTGAAACGACGAAGCCCTGAGTGATTTCTCACTCAGGGCTTCTGAATAGTGGCGGAACGGACGGGGCTCGAACCCGCGACCCCCTGCGTGACAGGCAGGTATTCTAACCAACTGAACTACCGCTCCGCGTTTTGTTCTGGTTAAGAACGGAGCGGATATTAAGGAATGCCCGCCCTTACGTCAATGCTTTTCCTGATATTTTCAATCAACCGCACAGTTTTTCTGCAGGCTGGATATTTTCAATCCAAAAGTCAGGAAAAGCGGCTTAAGAACGCCACAAACAACTGCCGCCCTTTTTCACCACCAGATCCAGTCTTTCTTCGTGCCACGCCAGTTCCTGCTCATTCGCCGCAATCACTTTTAACCCGGACGCCGGACGCGCCACACGCTGGATCCCGAGCCCGTCAGCGCCGGTATTTTGTTCGCCTTCGTGCGTGAATTTAATGCTGGTCTGGCCGCCGGTCATCATCAGATAAACTTCGGCAAGAATTTCGGAGTCAAGCAATGCGCCGTGCAGCGTACGTTTGCTGTTGTCGATCAGGTAACGATCGCTGAGAGCATCGAGGTTGTTACGCTTGCCGGGAAACAGCTTACGCGCCATCGCCAGGCTGTCGGTGATTTTACAGAACGTCTCGGTTTTCGGCAGATTACGGCCAAGCATGTCGAACTCGTAATCCATAAAGCCGATGTCGAACGTTGCGTTATGAATGACTAATTCGCTGCCGCGAATGTACTCGACAAAGTCGTCAGCAACGTCGGCGAAGGTCGGTTTATCCGCGAGGAATTCGTCACTAATGCCGTGAACGCCGAAGGCTTCCGGATCCACCAGACGATCGGGTTTGAGATAAACATGGAAATTGCGCCCCGTCAGACGACGGTTAACCACTTCAACAGCACCGATTTCGATAATCCGGTGCCCTTCGTAATGGACGCCGAGTTTATTCATACCGGTGGTTTCGGTATCGAGAACGACGATCCTGTTAGATGTGTTTTGTAAATCCATGGGTCATTTTCCAACGCTGACAGTCAATGGCAGAAACAGTCTGCCCGGCACGTAAAGAGACACGGCCGGGCACTTTATCTTACGCGGGGATTTGCTGCGTAATGCAGTGGATGTTACCACCACCCAGAAGAATTTCACGGGCCGGAATACCGGTGATTTTATAATCCGGATACATTTGCGCAAACATTGCTTCAGCCAGCTTATCGGTTCTCGCATCGAGCAGCGGGAAAATGATGTGGTTATTGCTGATCAGGTAATTGACGTAAGACGCTGCCAGACGGTTGCCTTCCACACGTTCAATCGCCGTACCCGGCAATACCCCAATCGTCTCTTCTGCGGTGGCGTGCATCACAGGAGGCGAAGGCATTTTCCAGATTTTCAGGCTGCGCCCTTTCGCATCTTTCGTTGCTTCCAGCACTTTTAACGCTGCGGCAGAACGCGCGTACTGCGGGTCCTGCTCGTCGTCAGTCCAGTGCAAAGCGACTTCACCCGGTCGCACGAAGCAGCACATATTGTCGATGTGTCCGTCGGTTTCGTCGTTAAATACGCCCTCTTCCAGCCAGATGAATTGCTTCACGCCGAGGTATTTCTGCAACTGCGCTTCAATGTCAGCTTTAGAAAGATCAGGGTTGCGGTTCGGATTGAGCAGGCATTCTGCGGTGGTCAGCAAAGTGCCTTCGCCGTCCACATGAATGGATCCCCCTTCCAGCACCAGATCCGTCGACACATAAGGAATGTGCTGATAGTTCGCCACCTGACGGGCAACCAGCTGGTCGCGCTCCCAGCTCGAATACAGACCGCCGTTGAAGCCGCCCCAGGCGTTGAATGTCCAGTCGATAGCCAGACGCTCGCCTTGCGGATTAACCACAATGGTCGGGCCGGTATCACGCATCCAGGCGTCGTCGCTTTCCATTTCAACCAGTGTAATCTGCGCTGGCATCACTTCGCGTGCGTTGGCCATTTCCGCTGCCGGAACCGCCATAAATACTGGCGTTTTTGTCGCAATCGCTGCTGCCACATTGGCGAAAGCCAGCTGTGCCGGACGCCCGTTCGAGCGCCAGTTATCGGTGCGGTAAGGCCAGATCATCCAGACAGCCTGCTGCGATGCCCATTCAGCGGGCATCGCAAAACCTTCAGCCTGAGGATTGATATCAATAGAAGACATCAGTTATTTCCTTGTTGAACCGTCGGATGTCGCGATTGCGCCATACATTTCAGGACGGCGGTCGCGGAACAGACCCCACGATGCGCGCTGTGCAGCAATAGCATCCAGATCAAAGGTATGAACCAGCACGGCTTCTTCCGTTTTGTTGGCTTGTTCAACCAGCGCACCGGTCTGATCAGCAATGAAGGAAGAACCGTAGAAGGTCATTTCATAATCAGGAATGAATTTGCTTTTTTCCGTGCCGATACGGTTAGAGGCGATCACCGGCACCAGGTTAGCCGCAGCATGGCCCTGCTGAACGCGGGTCCAGTGTGGCTGGCTGTCGATTTCCGGATACGCCGGTTCTGAACCGATCGCCGTCGGATAGAAGATGATTTCTGCGCCCTGCAATGCCAGGCAACGTGCGGTTTCCGGGAACCATTGATCCCAGCAAATGCCCACGCCGATTTTCGCGTAACGGGTATTCCACACTTTGAAGCCAGTGTCGCCCGGAATGAAGAATTGTTTTTCCTGATAGGCCGGGCCGTTCGGAATGTGAGTTTTGCGATAAACGTCCAGCACACTGCCGTCAGCATCAATCATGACCAGCGAGTTGTAATAGGCGTTATTGCACTTTTCAAAGAAGCTCAGAGGCAGTACCACTTCCAGTTCTTTCGCCAGCGCAGAGAAATGGCGGATCAGCGGGCTGTTATCCAGCTCCTGTGCCAGGCTGTAATGCTCAGGGCTCTGATCAATACAGAAGTAAGGCGCAGCAAAAAGTTCCTGAATAAGAATAACTTGTGCGCCTTTAGAATGAGCCTGGCGAACCAGTTTCTCAGCGTTAACAATATTCTTTTCCAGATCCCAGCTGCAGCTCATTTGTGTTGCAGAAACCGTAACATTTCTCATTAGACATCCTTAAAGCATTGGAAAATTGGCAGTGAAAAAACCATGAAAGTCGGAACTCACTCAGAGTTTTGAACTGGCACTCTGCAGTTTCCTATTATATTGCAAAAGACAGCGCTCTCCAGCCAAAAGAGTCATTACTGATGCCCAAACCTGTTACAAAGCCTCCTCAGCACCCGCTTTCAGACAGTTACACCCCAAGATATTGCTGTGCCCGGCACGGCGGTTTATGTCAGACTTGGTTTTTACTTTTGATGACAGAGCCTGCCAGATATGACCAAACAGGTAGAAATTTTCACCGACGGCTCCTGCCTGGGTAATCCCGGCCCCGGCGGTTTCGGCGCGATATTACGCTATAAGCAACACGAAAAAGAGTTCAGCGCGGGTTTTCGTCTGACCACCAATAACCGCATGGAAATGATGGCGGCGATTGTGGCGCTTGAAGCATTGAGCACGCCGTGCGAAGTGACGCTGAGCACCGACAGCCAGTATGTGCGCCAAGGCATTACCACCTGGATCCACAACTGGAAGAAACGTGGCTGGAAAACAGCAGACAAAAAACCGGTGAAAAACGTCGATTTATGGAAACGCCTCGACGCCGCGATCCAGACGCATCAGCTGAACTGGATGTGGGTCAAAGGCCACGCCGGACACCCTGAGAATGAGCGGTGCGACGTGCTTGCGAAAGAAGCGGCGGGGAATCCGACGCTGGAAGATGTGGGTTATCAGGCTGAGAATTAAACGGCTGGCGTCGGTCATTTTTTTCTCAACTCAATCCCGATGTTCTTCCCGGTAACTCTTCGTCGCCCCCACCGCCTGCGGTATTTTTTGTTTCTGTGCGAGGACTTTTTTCGCGGTCGGTGTCAGCGGGAAAGTCCTTTTGCGGGCAATGATCAGCGTCATACACCCCAGCGCAGGAAGATGCGTACTCAGTAATTTTCCGCCATTCTTTTTCCACGGCAGCACGTGAAAACGCCGGTGAACCATCACTTCATAATTGAGCAAAGACAGCCAGTCGAGCAGACGCATCTGGGTAAATAAACGGCTGCTGTAAGGCTGGCGTTTACGAAACACCGGCATCAGTTTGCCAATACCTAAAAGACTAAGCGGATTAAAGCTGCTGAGCACCATCCAGCCGTCATCAATCAGCACGCGATCCACTTCACGCAGTATGCGGTGCGGGTCATCCGCGTAAGCGAGCGTATGGCTGAGCAGGCAGGCATCCACCGATTTTGCCGCAAACGGTAAATAGTAAGGATCGCCCTGAACATGCAGCCCCTCGCCTTCCGGTGCGAAGTTCACCTGATGCGAGATCGGACAGGCCTGAGCATCGATTTCGGCACTTAATGCGCCGATTTTCAGCAGGTGGAACCCGTAAAGTTTGCCCCACCAGGGTTGCAGTTGTTGCTCAAGCGCGGCACGGTAGTAGTCGCCGCATGGGATATCTTCCCATGAAGCCGGTGCAACTATTTTCTTACGGGCGCGGGCTGGTCGCATAGTTTGTTATCTTCTTTCAAGCAGTTGCCAAAGAGAGGTTGCCATGAATCTTATCAGTATTCCTGCCTTGCAGGACAATTACATTTGGATGCTCGATGACCAGCAAGGGCATTGCCTGATTGTCGATCCCGGTGAAGCAGCGCCGGTTTTAGCCGCGCTGAAAAAGGATAATTTAACCCCGACGGCTATCCTCCTGACGCATCATCATCACGACCATGTAGGGGGTGTTGATGAGATTTGCAGCCATTTTCCGGGTCTGAAAGTGTACGGACCTCACGAAACTGAGAATAAATTTAGTCAGATTAGTCTTAAAAACGGCGATAAATTGGTAATTGGCGGTCTGGAATGGCAGATCTTTGCTACGCCCGGGCACACTCTTGGTCACATTTCATACTATAGCGCACCTTATCTTTTCTGCGGAGACACGATGTTTTCCGCCGGATGTGGCCGTTTGTTCGAAGGGACGCCGGAGCAAATGTACCAGTCGTTTCAACGCTTAGCAGCCCTGCCTGATGAAACATTAGTCTGCGCCGCACATGAGTACACTCTCTCAAATCTTAAGTTTGCGCGCTCCATTTTACCGCAGGATCATGATATTCATTCTCATGAGCACAAAGTGCAACAAATGCGTGAAAAGGGACAATCTTCCCTGCCTTCTACCCTCGGTCTTGAGCGTAAAATTAACCTCTTTTTACGTTGCGATGATGTTGATTTACAAAACAAATTAAACCTTAACGGTTCCTTAAAGCCTGACTGGCAGGTTTTCGCGCAATTAAGGGCACTGAAAGATAGCTTTTAGCCCCAAAGGTTGTGTTTTTTTTCGAAGCAAAGTATTATCGCTCGTCTTTTAAGCAACTATGACACACACATGAAGGCAAACGCGATCCTAATAATCGCCTCCATGTTGCTCACAGGTTGCCAGGCGTCCAGGCAGGGCGTGAAGGTACCGGAACAACATGCACAGAGTTTGTCTTCAGCAAGTCAAAGTGAAGCAGGACAGTACACAGATGATGGCCGTGCGGCCTCTGGGGGATGGTTGGATGGAAACGACACCGTCTCCCAACAAAATTTGTGGAACTTCATAGGCGACGAGCTGAAGATGAAGGTTCCGGATAATCCCCGGATCCGCGAACAAAGAGTTAAATATTTAAAGAATAAGAGCTATCTCCACGATGTAACATTACGGGCAGAGCCGTACATGTACTGGATCACCGAGCAGATTAAGAAACGTAATATGCCGATGGAACTGGTACTGCTACCCATAGTGGAGAGCGCTTTTGACCCTAAAGCAACCTCATCAGCTAACGCTGCAGGGTTGTGGCAGATTGTGCCTCAAACGGGTCGAAACTATGGTTTGAAACAAAACCAGTGGTATGACGGTCGCCGCGATGTTGTGGCTTCGACAACCGCTGCGCTTGATATGATGCAACGCCTGAACAAGATGTTTGGTGGTGACTGGTTACTGACCGTTGCTGCGTATAACAGTGGTGAAGGCCGCGTAATGCAAGCGGTGAAAGCGAACAAAGCTAAGGGTCGTTCGACTGACTTCTGGGCGCTGGCGCTTCCACGTGAAACATCGATTTATGTGCCGAAGATGTTAGCCCTGAGCGACATTCTCAAGCACAGTAAAAAATACGGTATCAACCTGCCGAAACCGAGTGAAGACCGTGCCCTGGCGCGTGTTGAAGTCGGACAGCAGATGCAACTGACCCAGGCGGCGGAGATGGCGGGCATGTCCCTGACCAAGCTCAAGTCGTTTAACACTGGCTACAAGAAAAATGTAACCGCGCCGAATGGCCCGCATTACATCGTTCTGCCGAAGGCGCATGCCGACCAGTTAAAAGATTCACTGGCTGATGGCGATATTGCCGCAGTACAGGAAACCAAACTGGCCAGCAACACTCCGTCAGGTGCAAAACAGTACAAGGTTCGCTCCGGCGACAGCTTGTCTGGCATTGCAGCCCGGCTGAATGTGAAGACCCGTGATTTACAGCGTTGGAACAATTTGCGCTCAGCAGGCGCGTTAAAAGTTGGGCAAACACTGCAGGTGGCGGATAACAGCGTCAGCGATACCAGTGCCAATGGCGGCAGCATCACTTATCAGGTGCGTAAAGGCGATTCATTGTCGAGCATTGCCAAGCGTCACGGCGTCAACATCAAAGATGTGATGCGCTGGAACACTAATGCCGACAACCTGCAGCCGGGCAACAAGTTAACGTTGTTCGTCAGCAACAAGATGAGTCCTGATACCTGATTCGTAACGGTACCGGCAATAAAAAAGCACCCTGAATATTCCGGGTGCTTTTTTTATGTCTGCGTTTTTTGACTGTATGCTTTTGAGCCGCATTCTTTTGATCAACAAAAAAAGCGCTACAACGCCAGCGGTTTACTTGCCATAAACTCAACCCGCAACGGGTTATGGTCTGAAGCCCGCGTTTCCATCACCGACGCACTGGTGACGCTCAGGTCTCGGTAGAAGATGAAATCCAGCGGCCTGCCGAACGCCCGCTTACGATAGTCAGAAGGAAAACGCACTTCCTCCAGATGGATATTTCCCGCAAAGCCGTACAGTGCGTTAATACGCTGTTTGCTCCAGGCGTTGAAATCCCCCGCCATAATCACCGGCCCTTTATGGTTAGCAATCTGCTCACCAATCGGGTCGAGCTGCTTGCTGTAGACGTCGATACCGATGCTGAAATTGACGGCATGAATATTCACCACCATCAGCAAACGACCATCCAGAAGCGGATAGACAGTCACTAATGCCGATTTAGACAGCCTCAGAAGTGGCTCACGCTCACGCAACGGGCAACAATAAACCGGATGCGCGGCAGAGAGTGTCATCACGCCAGAGGGGTGCTGAGGCAGCATAAACGCCGGCACCTGATCGGCAGCCAGATAGTTGGATGTGGCAAAGCGGATCAGTTCGGGCGTCGTCTGCGCCTCCTGAAGTAACACCAGTTGCGCATCTTTGCCGTAATCGCGCAGAACTGACAACCAGTCAGCCCGCTGCTGTTTAAAGATATTCCACACCATGACGCGCAGAATATTCGAGTTGGGTAGCGCAGCACCCGGCGGCAAATCCGGCCCTAAATGTGCGAGGGCACCCGGAAAGATTTGCTCAGCGGGCTGACCTGCGACATACCTCATTGCATATGTTTTTTTCCGCACGCTAATCGCCTGTTTACCCGTTATATCGTTGCTATATGAGAGAGATTCCCACAGCGAAAGTTCAGTATACGCCCGCAGGCGCTCAGGCCAAATCTGTTTACATTGGTATACAACCTTGTCACATCTACAGGCTAGCACAAAAACGAAAACGGCCCGCCGAAGCGAGCCGTGAAGACACAGAATGCAGGATAAATCAGGCCAGCGCCGCTTTCGGCTTGCGGTCGAGATGCCCGCTCAGACGGATAAGTAACAGCGCGCCCGCGACGATCACCGCGCCAATCCACGGCGTTTGCGCCAGACCAATTGTGGAAACCACCTGCCCGCCAATCACCGAACCTAAAGCGATACCGACGTTAAATGCTGCGATGTTCAGACCAGACGCCACATCGACCGCATTCGGCGTTACCTCTTCGGCTTTCTGCACCACGTAAACCTGCAATCCTGGTACGTTGCCGAAGGCGAAAATTCCCATCACCAGCAGCGTGATCAACGCCGGAATACCGAAACCTGAAGTGAACTGGAAAATCAGCAACAGCGCGGCAAGTGCGGCAAAAATAATCGTCAGCGCTTTAACGGCTCCGTGGCGGTCAGCCAGTTTGCCGCCCCAGATATTGCCGATGGCAACCGACACGCCATACGCCAGCAGGATCCAGCTGACCATACTGGCGGAGAAACCGGCCTGTTCCTGCATCATCGGCGCAAGAAACGTGAACGTAGTGAATACGCCGCCGTAACCCAGCGCGGTGATGGCGTAAATCAGTAACAGACGCGGGTTCATCAGCACTTTGACCTGATCGGCAATACGCGCTGCCGGTTTGTTTTTGATGTTATTCGGTACCAGGATTGCGCTGGCGATAATGGCAATGACACCAATCAGCGACACCGCGAGGAAAGTTTCACGCCAGCCGAAATGCTGACCGATAAATGTCCCGAGCGGCACACCCGTCACCAGCGCCACGGTCAGACCACCAAACATCAGCGCGATGGCAGAAGCCGCTTTTTCTTTCGACACCAGACTGGTGGCAATGGTCGAGCCAATAGAGAAGAACACACCATGCGCCAGGCCGGTCAGCAGACGCGCCATCACCAGCGTGCTGTAATTCGGTGACTGCCACGCCAGCAGGTTACCCAGCGTGAACAGCACCATCAGGCCAATCAGCAACGTTTTGCGCGGTACGCGGCCGGTCAGTGCGGTCAGAACCGGTGCGCCAATCGCCACGCCGAGCGCGTAAATGGATACCAGCAAACCGGCGGACGGGACTGAAACGCCCAGTTGCTGTGCGATGGTCGGCACCAGGCCGACGATAACAAACTCTGTTGTTCCTATAGCGAACGCACTGATGGTCAGTGCTAATAGTGCAAGCGGCATAACCTTTACTCCACATGAATATCGATTTGATGGCGGCTATTATCGGCTTGTGCTTAAATGACAGAAATAACCAAAATATCAATTTATTTATGCTGGAGTAACAACAATGCGAGCCAGTTCTGAAGAGTTGATTACCTTTGTCACGGTTGTGGAAAGCGGCAGTTTCAGCCGCGCGGCAGAACAGCTGGGACAGGATAATTCCGTGGTCAGCCGGACGCTGAAACGTCTGGAGCAAAAACTGGGCATCACCCTGCTCAACCGTACCACGCGCCAGATAAGCCTGACGCACGAAGGCGAGCGCTATTTCGTCCGCGTACAGAAGATCCTGCACGAAATGGCGGCAGCAGAAGACGATCTGCTGGAGAACCGCGACGATCCGCAGGGGGTTTTACGCATCGATGCAGCGACGCCGGTTATTTTGCATATCATTTCACCGCTGGTGGCAGAATTTACCGAACGTTTCCCGAAGATGTCACTCGCGCTTTTTTCTTCCGAGAGCAATATCAATCTGATCGACCATAAAGTGGATGTGGCGATCCGCGTCGGTGAGCTGGAAGATTCCAGCCTGCGGGCGCGCAAGCTGATGCTCAGCTATCGCAGCGTGCTGGCGTCGCCGGATTACCTGAAAAAATGGGGAACGCCGCAAAGCGCTGATGATCTGCTAAAACACCGCTGTCTGGGCTTTAACGAAGTGGTGGCGCTGAACAAATGGCCACTGCTGTGCGCGGACGGCCAGCAGCTGACGGTCACACCGTTTATCAGCTCAGGAAGCGGTGAGACGCTGCGCAGATTGTGTTTACAGGGCAACGGCATTGCCTGCCTGTCGGACTTTATGACCGATGAGGATGTTGCACGGGGAGATCTGGTGAAACTGCTGGTACCGGACACCCTGCGTATCGCCATGCCTTTCCACGCGGTGTATTACAGCGATCAGACGGTCAGCACAAGGATCCGGTGTTTTATTGATTTTCTGAGTGAAAAGCTGGGAACACGCGGGAGCTGAATATCTCCCCTGAAGACTTTTGATTTGAACGCAATAATCAGCGGGAGGAAAATTGCGACCATGGCCGGCAAGCCAGTGGGACAAAATCACCGGAAGCCGCGTTAAAAGCATATTCTTCAAGTTCTGAAACACCCGCAGGCAGCGCCAGCGCACGCATCTCAGAACCATCGGCTAAATACCATAACTGCGTGTCCGTGGCGGGTTCAGACGTAAAAGACCTGAAGGCCGGAACGAGGCGGATCCGGTCCATCTGCCACACGCTACCGCCCTGCTGTTTCAGCCACGCTTCACGCAGACACCACAGTTGCCAGAACGCCATTTGCGGTTCCGCTTGTTCCATCAGCCACAGAAATTCAGTGTCACTGAATGCTTCGCGGGCGACGTCATGATAACGACGGCGCGGACGCATTTGCTCCACATCGCCTCCGGCTTCACCCGCCTGACATAACAGCAGTTGCAGATGATTTTTGCTGTGGCTGAGAGAAAAATGCGGCAGGTATACATCGGCAAAAAAGGGTTTTCCGTGCGCGGAAAACTGCAGTTCCGGCAAGGTCTCACAACCGCAGAAAACGGACAATGCTTCGGCCAGCAGCACCCTGCCCGCACGCCATTGCTGGCGGCGGGCGGGGTTCATTGCGGCACTTTTAGCGATCATGTCTGCGGACAAGCGGGACAACGAAAAAGGGTCATCCATCGATGCAGTGATGAGACGCGCAGAGTTCATTGTTTACTGCCAGCGACGGAAAACTAAAGAGGTATTGATCCCGCCGAATGCAAAGTTATTCGACTGAATAAATTCAGTCTGAATATGGCGCGATTCCCCCATGATGTAGTCCAGTTCGCCGCAAAGCGGATCCGGCTGCGTCAGGTTGATGGTCGGCACAAACCGGTCTTCACGCATCATTTCCAGCGACATCCACGCTTCCAGCGCACCACAGGCACCGAGCGTATGGCCGAAGTAACTTTTCAGCGATGAAATGGCCGTCTGATTACCAAACACGGCAGCAGTTGCGTGACTTTCCGCGATATCGCCGCGATCCGTTGCCGTGCCATGCGCACTGATATAGCCAATTTCAGAAGCAGGAATACCGGCATTTTTCAGCGCTTTTTCGATACAAATCTGCATGGTGGATTGCTGCGGCTGGGTAATATGCGCCGCGTCGCAGTTGGTGGCGAATCCGACGATTTCAGCGTAAATTTTCGCGCCCCGCGCCTGTGCATGTTCGAGCGACTCAAGAATAAGCGCCCCGGCGCCTTCGCCAATGACCAGACCGTCACGCTGTGTGTCAAACGGACGTGGCGAAAGTTCAGGGTGATCATTCTGCTGGCTGGTGGCGAACAGCGTGTCAAAAACAGCCGCTTCAGACGGACAGAGCTCTTCCGCACCGCCCGCCACCATCACAGTCTGGTAACCGTGTTTGATCGCTTCATAGGCATAACCGATGGCCTGACTGCCGGAGGTACAGGCGCTGGACGTCGGGATAACACGCCCTTTCAGCCCGAAGAACAATCCTGCATTCACGGCCGTGGTGTGCGGCATCATCTGCACATACGTCGTGCCGGTGATGTTATTGGTGTGCTTCTCCGTCAGCATGGTGGCGAATTCACTCACCGGACCGGTGCTGCCGGTCGATGAACCGAACGCAATGCCGGTCTCGCCATCGGTCAGAACCGGGTCCTCCAGCAAACCGGCCTGTTCCAGCGCCAGTTCCACTGCACGCGTTGAAAGTAGCGAGACGCGCCCCATCGACCGGATACGTTTGCGGGTGTAGTGCGCAGGCAACACAAAATCATCCACCGGTGCGCCCAGATGAGTGTTCAGCCCCTGGTAAATCAACCATTCATCCATATGACGAACGGCATTTTTACCCTGCTGCAGACGGGCAGAAACCTCGTCCCAATGGTTGCCGAATGCCGTAATCCCTTTCATGCCGGTGATCACTACACGATGACTCATACCATGCCTCCGTTGATGGAGATTACCTGGCGTGTCACATAGCCCGCGATATCCGACATCAGATAGCTCGCCAATCCGGCGACTTCTTCGGCACGTCCCATACGTTTAAGTGGGATCATGCTCATGGCAGCATCCAGCGCCGGCTGTTCCATGTCGAGCATACCGGTGTCGATCAGCCCCGGCGCAATACAGTTGACGGTGATTTTGCGTTTCGCCAGCTCCAGCGACAGCGCCTTGCAGGCGCCGATAATCCCGGCTTTGGCCGCACTGTAATTGACCTGACCGCGGTTGCCCGTGATACCGGAAACCGAGGAAAGTGCGATAATACGCCCGCCCTGACGCAGGCCGATCATCGGCATTACGCACGGGTGTAAAACATTGTAGAAACTGTCGAGATTAGTGTGGATCACGCCGTCCCAGTCTTCGTCAGTCAGCGCAGGAAACGCGCCGTCGCGGGTAATACCGGCGTTATTAATCACACCGTAATACGCACCATGCGCTTCTATGTCCGCGTCGATCACGTCGCGGCACTGCTGGCGGTTGCTGATGTCGAACTGCACAATGCGCCCACTACCGCCATTTTCAGTTATTTGTTGCAGGGTGTTTTCTGCACCTGCTTGATCGCTGTGGTAGTGAATGACTACCAAAAAACCCTCACCTGCCAGCCGACAGGCAATGGCTTTGCCGATCCCCTTGCTGGCACCGGTCACTAATACCGAACGCGTCATTCCAGTTTCCCCTGTGTCAATTTAATCAATTCATCCTTGTCTGGCTGGTACGTATTCAGCCTTCCCTGTGCAACCTGAAGGTTGTCTTGTTCTCGTTTAATGCAGATAACGCCTTCAAAGCTGGCGAGTTTTTCGTCGCGTAATACCATCGCCACGCTTATCCGTAATTCACTGCCTGCTGCAAATTCCGGCACGCTGCATTTTATCGCCCTGCCGCCCAGCAGCATGCCCACCTGCGGCGATAACCCGCTCTGCGCGCCGTGCCAGCCACTCCACACGCCAATAGTTTGCGCGATGAGCTCAATGGCGTACCACGCGGGCAACGCACCCCGGGCATTGAGAAACGGTGCCAGCACGCCGTTTTCTGAAACCACGACGCTGCACAACGCCGTTTCTTCTGTCACGTCGATGATGTTTTCCAGCAACACCATCGGCGATTCATGCGGTAAATAATCTGCTGCGTTTAAGGCATTCATGACGGTCTTCCGATCACCAGGCTGGCGTTATTGCCGCCAAAAGCAAAGGAGTTGGATAAAATGACCGGTTTCTCCGCCATTACTGTGGTTTCCACCAGACGGATATCCGGCAGGCTGATATCCCGCGGCGTTATGCTGAAATCCTGTCGCGGCAACGCAAGATTTTGCGTGAGGATAAGCCAGCTCAGCGCCGCTTCCGTTGCGCCCGCCGCACCCAGCGTATGGCCGGTAAGATGCTTGGTAGAACTGCACGGCGTCCGGTTGCCAAACAGCCGGTGGATCACCGCCGCTTCCACCTGATCGTTAAGCGGAGTAGCAGTGCCATGCGCATTGATGTAGCCCACCTCATCGGGAAGCAGACCGGCCTGTTCTAACGCCATAATAATGGCACGTTCGGCGCCCAGCCCTTCAGGATGCGGCGCAGACATATGCCAGGCATCTGATGATTCACCGGCGCCAAGCAGCGCAATCTCTGCCGGTTCACGTGTCAGCAAAATCAGGGCTGATGCCTCACCGATATTGATCCCATCGCGGTTTTGCCCGAATGGCGTGCAATGACCGCGGGAATAAGATTCCAGGCTGTTGAAGCCGTTTACCGGCATCCGGCACAAACTGTCAGCCCCGCCGACCAGCGCGGCATCAGCCAGCCCGGATTCAATCAGGCGTTTTCCGCTGATAATCGCTTTCGCACTGGAAGAACAGGCCGTCGATAAGGTATAGGCGGGACCACTCAGATCCAGCAGTTGCGCCATAAACTCTGAAGGATCACCCAGCTCCTGTTGCTGATAGTCATAACCCGCAGGGAATTCACCATGCTGCTGAAGATAGCGTACCGCGTCTTCACCTTCAGCAATGCCTGACGTGCTGGTGCCCATTACGATTGCCACGCGATCTTTGCCATAACGGGCGATCGCGTCATTTACCGGCGCTTCAATTTGCGCCAGCGCGGCCAGTAACAGCTGATTATTGCGGCTGCGGTGCGCAGAGAGATCTGCCGGGATGGCAGGCAAGTCACCCGTCACACTGCCCAGCCAGACAGGCCGGTCTTCCGTCAGCCAGCCTTCCTGCACGGTCATACCCGGCGCTACGCCCGCCATCAGGCTGGCTGCGATTTGCGCGTTGTTATTTCCCAGCGCGTTAACCATGCCCACGGCCGAAAAGTAGATCATGTTATTCACCGACATTCTGGATAGTTATCTGGTAGTGAAACGCCATCTGAGTAATCGAAACAGGCTGACGCGTTCCGCCCTGCGTCACGTAATCAATACGGGTGATGGCATGGCCTTCGTTATCCAGTAATGTCCGGCGCAAAGGCTGCTCATCGAACGTCCAGCCCGCTGGCAGCAACGGTTGCCAGCTCTGTACCGGCCAGTAGCTCAACATAATATCGGCCAGAACCTGATTAGCGGGAGGTAAACCCTCAATTTTTATCGCCTGCTCGGTGTGGATGCCTGTTTGATCGTAGACCACTTTGAACAGGCGGATCCCAAGCGGAGACAATCCGGCCAGTTGCAGCGATTTGCCATCCGCATTGAGCAGCACCAGCAATGACTGTTGTTTGCCGTTGACGGTAGCCGTCAGTAACTGTTGCTGACTGACCGGCTTATCTAATAAGGGGGCGGGAAGTTTCACCTGAACGCCGCGTTTTAGCCACGCCTGAGGCTCAGTACCGGAAGGGGAATTTATCGCACAACCGCCCAGCATTAAGATCAGAAGCGCCAGCACCGGCCACATCAATCGGGTCATTTTTTACGTCCTCTTTTTTTTGCCGGCAAGGTCAGTGGCGACAGCAGGAAAGCCGTTAATATACCGGCGCTCAGTACGATTCCGAAACTGCTGATCGCCTGTGTCGAGCTGAACACCAGCATGCCAAACGTCAGTAATGTCGTCACCACGGCCATGAAAATAGCAAACATTGATGTGGTGGGCGTGCCGCGCGGATTGGTGAAAAACAGGGTGTAATTGATGCCAATCCCCAGCACCAGGATCAGCGCCAGCAGGGAGAAAAGATTGAGGTTGTGACCGCTGAAACCCAGTGCCGCGACGCCCATTCCGAGCGAAAGCAGCGTCGGCACCAGGCAAATCAGCCCGTGCGGCAGACGAAAACGCCAGAGATAAATAGCCGCAATGACCGCCACACCCAGCGCCAGCAGATACGTCAGATAAACGCGGTATTGTGAGAAAAGGCTGCTGAATTCTGTTTTGCGGTCGATCCAGCCCGTTCCAGGTGTGGAAGCCGCCAGCGCCGCCATCGCTGCGCTGTCATGCACGCCGCTCACCGGAATTAACGTGGCGCTGCGCCCGTCCGGCAGCGTCAGCCACAGCAAACGCCAGCCCTCGCTTACCACACTGTTAAGCCATTGCGGCACATCAACCGTTTGCGCACTGAGATCGGGTTTCACCACCGTCACCCCCGCCTGCTGCAACTGCGCAATAATTTGCGGGGTGCGCTGGCGGAGCAGGGATAAATCGCGCTGCTGTTGTGCTTGTGAAGGCAGGCTGAGCGCCCGGAATCCGTCAATTACGCCCTTCTCTTTGGCCTGCGCCAGCTTTGGCCGCAAAGCCTCCAGACGTTGCAGTGTCTGTTCTGCGCTGTCGCCATACACCAGCAGCCATTTCTGATCATTGGTCTGTCCGGTCAGCGCGGCGATCTGCTGTTCCTGCTGCTGTAAATCCGCAGGAAGGGATTGCAGATCGGCGATGTCATCATTGATTTTCAGCCGCGATATTCCGGCCACCACCAGCACTAAAACCAGCAAGGGTAATCCGAACCTAACGGCTTTGCGGCTGCGCCACGCCAGCAACCAGCGCATGATGATCCCCAGTCCCGGGGCTGGCCCGACCGGCAAACGCTTCGATAAATACGGATACCAGCACATTACGGTGATGCAGGCGGCACTCAGCCCGGCGGCGGCAAAAACGGCCAGCTGTTGCAGGCCGGGGAACGGCGCAATCAGCAACATCAGATAGGCGGCCACCGTGGTCAGCAGCGCCACAGATAAGGCGGGGAAGAGCTTTTTCAGACTTTCCAGCGGGGAATTCACCTCACCGTGTACACGCCGTTCCGTCAGGAAGTACAACGTATAGTCGGCGGAAATGCCGACAATGCTGGTACTCAGCACCAGCGTCATCACGTGAATTTCGCCAAATATCCATAAGGTAAAAACGGTGCCAGACAGCGCGCCGATAGCGACAGATAGCAGGCTGAGCAACAACGGCAGGACAGAGCGGAACATCAGTAAGATCAGCGCAAACACGCCCAGCACTGATGCCGCGCCAATCGTGGAGAGATCGTGCTCAGCCTGCTGACTGGCATAATTACTGTAGAAAATCGTGCCGCGCTCGAGGACTTTCGCGCCCGGCCAGCGTGCTTCAAACGCATCTTTCGCCGCACTGAGCGCCGCCACTGTATGTTTTGCCGAGGTGATGTCATACGAAGAGGCTTTCAGCTCACCGTGCAGCAGGTACCAGTTACGGCCCTGTTTATCGCGGGCCATCAGCCAGCCCTGATCCAGCGTCATACCGGCGCTGTTTTGCTGTTGCGCCATTTGCGAAGCACGCACCAGCAGCAGCGGATCGTTTGCCAGTTCTTTGCCACTGACGCCTGAAAATGCCGAATAGACCTGACCGAGGATCCACTGACTTTGTGCCTCAGCGCCCGATTTCAGCCGCTGGCGCGAAGCGTCATCAAGCAACGCATTGCGATGTTTGAAGAAGAAAGCGCCCCACTCCTGCTGACGCTGCGCATCCATCGGCCCTGCGATCCGATTCAGCTCCGGCAACGTTTGCAGTTGCGTAAGCCAGTCATTGGCGGGCTGAACCCCGGCCCCCGGCGGCGGACTGACCAGCCACATCAATTGCCTGTCCAGCCGCTGCGTGAATCCGTCAGAAAATGCCTGAGGAACATCCGCCGTCTGCTGCTGAGGCAAAAGCGCCAGCACGCTGCTGTTAATCTGACTGCGCGGCAGCAACCAGAACAGTACCGCCACCATCAGCGCGATAATCAGCAGCCAGCTTTGCGCCAGTTTTCTGTGAAGATCAGGATGCAAAATGGCGTTTCTCGGCGTCGGTCAGCGTGGCAGGCGTCGTTTTCTGATTGAAGAAACGAATGTGTGTGGCATCGCCCTGCATATCATTGATATCAATATTGTTCAGGAAAGTTTCGCCATTAAGCGTGATGCTGCGGAACAGTCGGTTCAGCGGTGACACTTTAGGCGTCAGGACGAGTTTCCAGGCACCTTTGCCCAAATCTTTAAAATCGAGAGCAAAGTTTTCTTCCAGCACCTTGCGGTCTGCGTGGAACAGCGCGCTGAGCAAGGAGTTGAACTGGAACATCTGCGGGTTATTATCTGCCGTCACTACCTGCGGTTCCTGCCCCGCCATGATTTGTACCATGCGTTTTTCTGTCAGCAATAACGTCAGGCTGAACGGTTTTTCCTGCTGCCACCACAACCCCTGCTGCTGAGCAATCAGCAGATTGCCGCTGGAATTGAGCGGTTGTGCCATCCCGCTGATGGTTCTTTGCTGCGCAAAATCAGCACGCAATACCGGCACCTGACTGAAGCGTTGCTGTAATTCTTCCAGCGTGACGGCGTGCGCGGTTACGCTTAAGAAGGTCAGTACGAGGAACAGAAAAGCTTTCACAGACTGACTCCTGTTTTATCGAAAAGCACCTGCGGCGAGACGAAGCACATTTCTTTCGTGGTGGCATCTACCGCGACCTGCAATGTGTAACCCGTCGTCGTGCGTTTACCGGTTTCGATGTCATAAATCTGATAGCCGATACGCAGACGATTTTCAATTTCCTCAAGCTGAGCATGAACCGCAATACGCTGCTCAAAGAGCACCGGTGCGATGTATTTCAGGCGGGTATCCACAATCGGCCAGACATAACCGGATGCCTCCATCTGACGGTAACCGTAATCAAACTGTTTGAGTAACTGCTCGCGCGCGACTTCCAGATAACGGAAATAGTTGCCGTGCCAGACCACGCCCATCGCATCGGCATCATGGAAAGGCACAGTGATTTCGACACGGGTGGAAAATCGCGGATCGTTAAAACGCGGATCAAGTTTGGAAGTCATATCAGTCAGGTTTCCTGTCAGGGGCGACATCCGCGGGATGCTGCCAGAAATCATAAAAATTGAACCAGTCGTGCGGCGCGAGCAGGCTGTAATATTCCAGCCGTGTGGCATAGTGATCGACAGCGGCCTGCAGCGCAGGCAGACGCTTGCCGCGCGGAAGGATCAGGGGATCCGCAAAAGATTCACAGTAAATATGCAGCCGCTGTTGCTGCATGATGCCAAACATCAGCATGACCGGCGCACGCAGCGCCGCAGCCAGAATAAAAGGCCCTTGCGGGAAGGCCGCGGGCTGGCCCAGAAACTCGCTGTAAATGATGCGGGAATGCTCCCCGCGCTGATGCTGGCTGGCAGACGTGCGGTCACCGACAATCGCTACCCATTCACCGGCATCCAGTTTTTCCTGCAATAAAATAGCCGTTTCCGGCCCCATCTGGCTGACCTGAATGAGATTAACCACCGCCTGCGGATTAATTTCTTTCATCACCTGATTGAACCGCTCGGCGTGTTCGGTAAACACCAGCGCATTGACGGTGATCCGGTAATTGAGCGCACCAATTGCCCGGCAGGATTCGATGTCGCCCAGATGTGAAGCGAGGATCAGCGTGCCACGGCCGGAGGCAATATGTGATTCACAAATTTCGGGATTGACCAGCACCGGATCAGTCAGAGTTTTATCGCCCTGCCAGCTCGCCAGTTTACTCAGCATAGATTCACCAAAACGCATGAAATGGCGGAACGTACTCAGCGGATAAGGCAGGGAAATGTTGCGCTGTGCGGCTATAGTGCGGACACGTGCAAGCCAGTCCGCAGAGGCATTGCGCTGTTTGCGGCCAGTGAGCCAAAAATAAGTGATGACCGGATAAAGTAGCAGACGAAAAGCTTTGTAACCCAGCGTCCGGTAAACCGCCAGCATCAGGCGAATGCCCCATAATCCTTTGCGTTCCTGAGTCACTGACCAGTGTTCCGGCCGGTCTTTACGCTGGCGCAGCAAATAAGGAATGCGCGGCAACATGCCAAAAAACAGCCGGGTGTGCATCCAGGAAATTTGCAGGTTGTCCTTTACGGCATCGAAATGCGAGAGGCCGTCTTCGGGGTAAGTCACCCGCGTGGGCAGGAAACGACTGCGCGTGCCCTGCCAGTAAAGACGCACCATGATTTCCGTATCGAAATCCATCCGCAAACCCAGCGTCTTTTTCTCCATCAGTTGCAGGCAAAGCCTGAGAGGATAAACGCGGAAGCCGCACATGCTGTCTTTTACTGAGAATGACAGGGTTTCGATCCATACCCAGAAATGCGTGATATAGCGGCCATAGAGACGCGATTTCGGCACGCTGTCATCGTAAACCGGCTGACCGGAGATCAGACAATCCGGGTAGCTTCTGGCTTCCGCCAGCATTGCGGGGACGTCAGAAAGCTGATGCTGACCGTCGGCGTCAACCTGCAGTGCATGAGTGAAGCCTTTTTCAGCAGCCAGCCGCAGCGCCGCCATCACGGCACCACCCTTTCCCTGATTTGCCGGTAAGCGCGTCAGACTCATCCATGGTGTGATGCAAGCCAGACGTTGTAGCTCGTCTGCCGTTTGCGCGTCGCTGCCATCGTCCACCACGATACAGGGCAGATCGAACGGCCGGAGACTTTCCAAAACACCGGCCATCATCGGCCCGTGGTTGTAGCAAGGAATAATCAGGCAGGGAGAAAATGGGGCTGGCGGCATCATGGACATAATGTGATTTTCCCACTGCTGGCGACGGCATCACCTACGCTGTACCGGAATACCAGCTGGTTTTTTTCTTTAAGCCAGTCGATGTGCAAATCTACGGTTTCTTCAGGTAAAAGTGGCCGCTGGAACTTCACCACTTCCATACCAGCAAACGCTTTATTCATTCCCAAAATCGTTTCTGCGTAGTTCATGACCCAGTTAACCTGTGTCACACCAGGAAGGATTGGCGACGACGGGAAATGGCCCCTGAACCAGAGTAATTGTGCAGGCAACCTGAACGTAAGAAGCAGGCCGGTTTCGCTGGTGAGTTGCTGGTTCAGCACGTCAGGCATAATCATAAAAACATCTCCTGTAGTTCAGCAGCCGAGCGCTTGCCTTGCTGGTTAAGGGGGATCGCCGGAACAATGCGCCAGTATCGTGGCAGCGCAACGGGCGATATCCAGCTGCGCAGGCTCTGACGAAGATTATCCAGCAGCGCTACCTGACCTTGCGCATCCAGTAACTGTTCTCCGCTGCGGCTTAACACCAGCACGGCAGCCACATAAACCCGCCCGCTCTTTTCAACAGTCAGCACGCTGGCCTCTGAAAGAAGATCCAGCTGGCACAAACGTTGTTCTATTTCAGTCAGGGAGACCCGTTGCTCGGCTATTTTAACGATCCGGTCTTTGCGACCCAGCAACTCAAAATGACACGGGTCGGCAGGCAACATTCGAATCTCATCGCTGAGCGTGAAGCAGCACGAAGGCGAAATCAGTGGCGAAATCAGGGAAGTATTGCCATCAGGGCTGAGCGAAAAGACGATATCTCCAAACAGCGTCCAGACCTGTTCTGGCTGATGCTGCTGCCGAAAAGCGATAACACCGGTTTCTGTCGTGCCATAGATTTCCGTCGGCACGTCGCCACAGGTTTGTGCGACTAAGCGTGCAGCCTCATGTTTCAGCGGTCCGCCAGCTGAAAAAACGTGCCTGAGTTTTGGCATATTCAGCGCCGGATCCAGTCTTTCCAGAAATGACGGGCTGCTGATGAAAACCAGAGAATGTACGGAAGCCAGAGAGTGTAATTGCTCATGATATTTAACGCTGGTGGTCGCAAACGGCAGTCCCAGAGACAGCGGCAACATGAAAGCGAAACTCAGGCCATACATATGATGAGGGGCAACGGTGGCGGCAAAACGCGCGTCAGCAAATTCTGTTCCCCAGCGTGCGCCGAGCCACTGACTTTCAAGTTCCAGACAGGAAACCGGCTTGACGATTTTTTGTGGCTTACCCGTCGAACCGGAAGTAAACAGGATGACTGAGGCATCTTGCGGCCATGGTGGCAGAACCGTCAAAGTCTCTTGCAGCGCAAGCGGGAAACGCAGTACCGGGCAATCCGGTGACAAAGGGAGATCGGTAATCAGCGCATCAAATTCACTTTGCTGTTCAGCTAATACGGCGGGACGAAAATGACCGGGCAGAACCGGCGTTTTTCCGCTATAAATCACCGCCAGCAGCGCGACCGCGAAAGAATAGTTATCTTCCAGACATAGCGCCCAACGGCTATGAGAAGTCCTGCGGAGCCCGGCAATAAGAGATAGCACATCGCGACGAAACTCGTGTTGCCGCCATTCACGGCTTTCATTCCATGCGACGAGATGATCCTCAGATCTTTCCGCGCTCAACCATTTACACATCGGCAGGGTTATCACTGACGCAGACGCTTTCTGACTATCCATTCAATACCCATCAATAAGCCAATCAGCAGATAACTGATCCCGCCGTTATAAAGAGCCCATAAATCCGTATCGCCTTTCAGGCAGGTATATAAGGCCATTGACCCATTACATAAAAAGAAAACACACCAGACTTGCGTAACCCGACGTGTATACATCACGCCCCGTGGCGGTAATTCCGGTTCGCTTAAACGGGCAAGTCGCTCAACCAGAGATTGCCGGGCATAGAGAGAGCTGAAAAATACTCCCAGCAATAATGCATTCACCGCGACCGGGTAATACAGCAACATTGATGTTTCGCGGAGCAAAACGCTGGTTGCCACCAGCACGATCCCCACGATGGCAATCGCTTTTCCAAAAAAAGTAAGCTGGGATAATTTTCCGCGAAAAGTCAGTAACCGCAGAATAAATATGGCGATCAGCAAAGGTGCCAGAATGCCGGTTCCCCAATTTTTTAATCCGCACCAAACGGCTATCGGATAAGCAATCACCGCCAACGGCATTGCCCATCGGGCAATTTTTGCCAGCAATGGGAATGATAAATGCCGGAGCTTATTCACAAATATCAGGACTCAGGCGTGTTAAGCAATTCATCAATCGCATCAACAACATCCTGAACTGTTCTTACAGACTTGAACATTTCAGGTTTAATCTTTCTGCCCGTTATCTTTTGCAAATGAACAACCAGATCCACAGCATCAATACTGTCTAATTCCAGATCCTCATAAAGCTTCGCTTGCGGACTGATATCACTTTCATCAATTTCAAATAGCTTGATTAATAGGACGCTAATTTGCTGGTAAATTTCTTGCTTCTGCATAGGAATCTCTTTAACCACGCTGTACTGATATAAATCTGGCCAGACTTTCAACGGAATAGAAATGTTCGCGCATTTCCTGATTTTCAGCCGAAAGGATCACACCGTATTGTTTTTTCAACGCCAGGCCCAGTTCAAGAGCGTCAATGGAGTCCAGCCCCAAACCGTCACCAAAAAGCGGCGCCTGAGTTTCTATCTCATCTGGTGTCATACCTTCCAGATTAAGCGTCGTGATGATCAGGACTTTAATGTCGTTACTTAATGAATCCATGACTTATTTCTCATTATCTTGAGTATTTCCACGCATCAGCTCAGTGCGCAAATGTTGTGTCAGACGTCTTGCAGCCAGAGCCGGCGAAAGATCGCTTTCATAGAGAAAGTCTTCAGCTTTTACCTTATCGGCAACAGTAATAACAAACTGAGGTTTTACCGGGGGAATTTGATACCACTTTCCCCGTTTAGTCAGCATAGGCGGCTGACAGGTAATATGAACAATTCTTACATCACAATTTGCTCTCAGCGCAATGTTTGCCGCACCACGCTGTAAAGTTAACGGCTCGCCAGGCACGGTACGTGTACCTTCGGGGAAGATCAGCAGCGTTCCTCCCGCTTGCAGGCGTGTTTCACAAGCCTGCAGCAGCGTATCCGATCCGGAGTTAACCAGATATCCGGCAGCTTTAATCACGCCACTCAGAAACGGGTTTTTCAGCAAAGCTTGTTTGACAATGCAATCACAGCGCGGCATTTGTGAGGCCAGAATGACATAGTCAAGCAAGCTGGGATGATTTGCCACGATCAGACAGCCGGTATCCTGTTGAAACTTTTCATCACCTGTAAACCGGTAATCCATCACCCCAACCAGGCGCAATCCGCCGAGGAAAAACCGAAAGCTGCTGCGGATACTGTTCAGCGTCATGCGGTGCAATCTGTCTGGCTGGCGTATGATAAGCCGCAACAGATTAAACCAGATAAGCGAAAGCAACAGTCCGCCAATTCCGAAAAGTGCGAAAAAGAATCCGGTCGCCAACCATCTCCAGATACGGTTCGCCAGAGAAGACACCCCTTGGTTCAATTGAGATTCTCTCATTGCATGTCACGTGACCATTGCCAGCCGTGACGATTACCTGCATTCACCTCAAATGAAGGGGAAGATGAAAGATAACCGCGCAGGAATTGAAGACTCTGCGCAAGAGGCACTATCTGATGTTCACCGGGCATAGAAACACGCTCACACTGCAAAGTATTGCCAGCCGTTAATATTATTGCTACCGCATAAGGAAGAAACTCAGAATTTACCGATTCATTATATATCGCAGGAATTTGTCCGTCGAAATCGACCAGCATAACGCGGGAAGCCCCCGCAGATAACATTGATTGTGCTTCAAGTATTCCCTGTTGAAAACTATCATGTCCCGCGGCTAATGAGGTGACTGGCAAAGGTTTTTTACCGGTAATGGTTAACCAACCCGCCGCGGTATTGTGTACTGACATCGAAAACTCTGTCGGCGAAACAGGCTCTTCATTCGCTAAATTATGCAAAATTCGCCCTGTTTTTTCGAGCTCACCGTGACGACTGGTAAAAATAGCAGCGTCGACTTTATAATTTTCGAGCAATGAAAGACCGGTATCCACTGCAAAACGACTTCCGATACTCATACGACGCGCAGTCATCATGGGAATTTGCGTGCTTTTAGGGATTTCACCCGAGAATTTATCTGCATCAGGCCGGTGGGACCACTGGATCCAGTGTTCGCAACTGTTAACTCCCGGAGCAAGAGCCCGCCAGTCAAGCATATCCAGTGTGAATTTCATGATGAGTGATCTTTGTGAATTATTAGAAATATGACTCTATGATATTTTATTGAAAGTTGCATCTGTAATTTGTGGACATATAACTCTGAACTATAGATTTTACTTAAGATTCCACAACAAGTTATTTTTCATCTCCACTTATTTATCCTAATATAAACAAACTTAAAACGAACTACTTATTGAGACAGGAGATTAACGTTAAACTTCTGAGCTTCTTGAATAGGAAATAATATTACTAATAACAATTACCATTGTGTAAATATAGTTATTCCGGGTTAATTAAGGCTATTTAACTGAAGTAATAACCAGCTTTATAAATATCGGGCGAGATTATCTGAGAATAAGAAAATCATACGAAGGTTAAATTCGTTTTAGCTCTGGAATTCTAAAAAACATATGCAAAAAACCCCTGAATCTTTCGATTCAGGGGTTATGCAATAAGTGGCGGAACGGACGGGGCTCGAACCCGCGACCCCCTGCGTGACAGGCAGGTATTCTAACCAACTGAACTACCGCTCCACCGGTTCTTTCACACGCATCAGCAATCGGCTGATACCTGCTTG